>Ga0207902_1000015_pt1 | contig 256758 bp, 218 predicted proteins | sample LinPmetageLP45_FD_184056 | JGI IMG/M metagenome (GOLD analysis project Ga0207902, IMG submission 184056) | Marine viral communities from the Pacific Ocean - LP-45 (SPAdes) | ecosystem: Environmental > Aquatic > Marine > Oceanic | place: Pacific Ocean | collected 2011-06-12
ACTTGCATGTGTTAGGCCTGCCGCCAGCGTTCAATCTGAGCCATGATCAAACTCTTCAATTAAATATATCGAATATGAATCGTCGTTGTGTGACACTCTTAATGAGTGCCCACACAGATTGTCTTGTTATAAATTGTTAAAGAACTATCGTGCAAAAATCATAATGCGAAGCATTCTGTTTTTGCGCAAGGAGGACTAACACTACATATAGTTGCTTAGACTTCCTCACCTCACCCGAACGGCCGTTGCCTTTTCGATGAGCGCTTCTCTTCGAAGCGGATGCGCATTCTACGCGTTTCGTTTTCAGTGTCAACGTTTTTCGTAAATTTCTTTTCGAACCGTTGTTAACTCCAAAGAGTTAATGAAAACTGCTCTTCCAGCGTTGTTACCAACTCCTTGAAGCGAGGCGCGCATTCTACGCGTTTCGGTTTTCATGTCAACACTTTCAGAAAATTAATTTCAAAAGCATTTCCTTGTAAACCTTGCCAGTACTGCCTTTCAGGCTGTAGTGACTTGCTTTGTCAGTGTAAGTTATTTTACTTTCCTGTCGAAGCGGATGCGCATTCTAGAGATTTCTGAGGCAAGGTCAACCTCTTTTTAATAATTCATAAAAAAAGCGACCTAGAAGGTCGCTTTTTAGTCGTTTGGTATATTAATACAACTAACTCATCACTATTAATGACTGAGAGGCGTGTTTTTACACTTTATTAGACGACTCTTTGTCTTGCTGCCCTTCGCTACTATCGACAGTATCGGTCGCACTATTAGCATCAGCATCAAAGTCTGCATCTTCTTCTTGCTCACCTACTACGTCGTTCAATGTAACTTTATCGACGGTTCTAAATGTATTGATTGGGCCAGCAAGCGCGTAAAGAGAAAACACAATAAAGAGTACTAAAGCAGGCTCTGTTGCTACCACTACAAATATAAGTAGCACAATAAGCAGCCCTACGAAAGGAACCTTCCCATGCCAATTCAATTCTTTAAATGAATTGTATTTGAAATTACTCACCATTAGTAGGCCAGCGAAACCAGTAACTAATGCCACTACAATTCCGTAGTCTGTACCAACAGCATCATATTCAACGCCTACCCAGACTAAGCCAGCAACTACTGCTGCTGCTGCTGGGCTAGCCAAGCCTTGAAAGAAGCGTTTATCGGCAATACCAACTTGCGTATTAAATCGCGCTAAACGTAGGGCAGCACCTGCCACATAAACAAAGGCAGCTAACCAACCGAACTTACCGAGCTCAGTTAAGCCCCAGTTGTATGCCACTAACGCCGGCGCCATACCAAATGACACCATATCAGCCATTGAGTCATATTCAGCACCAAAATCGCTTTGCGTATTCGTCATACGCGCAACCCGGCCATCTAATCCATCAAAAACCATAGCAACAAATATAGCTACCGCTGCTGCTTCAAATCTTCCTGTCATTGAAGACACTACTGCAAAAAAGCCTGAAAATAGACCCGCAGTGGTTAATAGATTGGGAAGAAGATAAATCCCTTTTCGCTTTTGTTCAGACATAAGTCCTCATACTTCTATATGTAATGCAGCAATTATTTCATAGATATTGTTTAACGCCTAGCAAAGTAAATTCTACGTATGCGTTATCTATAAATAATAGTGTGCGACTTGGTTTAAGTTTACATGCGCAAACTTATCTAATAACTAGGTATACGCCCACATACCTTTTTTAGCTCACCGTTCAGTTATCATACAAATCCATGTTGAAACTAGCGATACCTTTTACGCCGCCTTAAAAGTTGTACTTCTGCTCAGTAAGAAGAGGTATTCGCGCCCAAGCCCAATTAGGGTTTATAAGGAACACCGCCATGCGCAGTTTATTTAAAAAAGTAGTACTACCATCGCTACTCTTATTCTCATCAACCACAGCAATCTTCGTTGCTGGCAATGCGCAAGCTACCTATCACAACAACCACAATTATTCTTATTGCGGTAGCGGTAGTTCTAATAGTAGTAGCAACCAAAACTCATCCTGTAATTCTGCGTTGGGTGAGCATACTTATGATTTAGTAGAAGACGGGGTTTATCAAAGTACAAATGCCAACGACTCAAATATCAGCATAGATGGTGTCAGTATATCACTTGCCGCCTTTTCTGATACTCAGGGTGTTTACAACGAAACCGTAGTAGGTGCAGATTTAGAGAAAATATCTAATCAATGGGCCTATGGTGTTACCAACAACGACGAAGCAATTTACAGCGGTAACTCTGATCACGCCATAGATAACTTGAATTACAATTATCAAGGTAGTAACGCTGCGTACAGAAGCGGGGCAACCAATGTTGAGAGAGACTACGACTTCGTACTTCTTTCTTTCGACCAAGCTGTAACCTTAACCGGTGCAAGTTTCTCTTGGCTATATGACAGTAACGACAGTCAAATATCTGTTGCAGCATTAGGAAACACTTCAACGCTGACTTCCGGGGTTAATACTTGGAGCGATATAGTTGCAGATGCATTGACGTCAGCATCTTTTGATATAGAGAACTGTGAAACGCTAGATCACCGCGCCGACTTTACCTTTACTGAATCTTCTCAGTATTGGCTTGTTGGCGCTTATAATACCGTTTTCGGTAACATAGGCGGGTATGTAGGTAACGATGCATTCAAACTTGCTAACATAGGTTTTTCCAAAACTGAGACACAAGCGCCCCCCGCCCCTACAGAAGTTACTGAGCCAGGTACGCTAGGACTGCTTATGGCATGTTCATTATTTGTGATGTGGCGCCGTAAGAAAAGCATTTAAAGTTATTAGACTTTAGATCACTGACAAGAGGTTGTACCTGTCAGCTTTTTTTACTACCTCGCAAACCAACCATTAAAACACCATTGAAATCAGAATCTTAACTGTTGGCACAAAAAATGCTTTAGAATCTTTATAGAAATTAAAACATTCTGCATTTGGACCAACGATGAAGTATTTTAAAATATTGTTTCCTGTAGTAGCGATTAGTAGTTTTTCTGTTTTGGCTACAGATTCACATTTAGCAACTGAAACTTTTGATATAGTTAGTAGTAACGGCTCTTTAAATTTTTTTGAAACAACAGATGCTTCACAAAGCCCTACGTCAATTACTATTGATGGTGTTGTAGTTAATGTTGGAATGACTGCATGGTCAGATACCGGTGCCCAGTCAGCGGCCTACAAAGTCAATGGAAATTATTATTTATCCACCCTTGATGGCGATACGGCTTGGGAAGATGAGACGGTACAGTCCGCTAACATAGAGCAGTGGGGTAGTGGTATAGCTATCGCAAACGCAGATAGTACAGGTCTTGGTAAATACGATATAAATGGGAATGGGATTAAGACAAGCCTAGAAGGTGATAGCCACTCAATTGATAATATCAGTGATTATGGAAACCTTGATTTTGACATGGTGTTACTAAGTTTTAGTGAAAGCGTAACATTAACCGGTGCATCAGTGAGTTGGTTAACTGGTAGCAATGGTTCTAATGAAATCACTGTTGCGGGCCTTTCTGAGAACTCTGTTGCGTTATTCGACGGTACTAGCACTTGGACAGATATTGCAGAAAATACAATAGCTGGTGCTGTAGGTCATTTTGGCATTTCTAGCTCAAGCTATGAATCCAATTTTACAGGCCTAGCCTCAGCACAGTACTGGTTGGTTGGTGCATACAATACCTTCTTTGATGATAATGCAGGCTCTTTCAATGGTGTTGGTTTCAAGCTTTCATCATTAGGTATTGAATTAGCCGACGCTACCGCACCACCGCCGGCTCCAACACCAGTTAGCGAGCCAGGTGCATTAGCGCTGATGAGTATAGGTCTTGGTCTTCTTGCTTACCGCCGTAAGCGTCGCGTTTAATTGTTTTAAAACGCAGAGAAAACACGTATCTTTATAAGGTGGCTTAGGCCACCTTTTTTTATGCTATTTTTAAGCTTGTAGCTGGGTAATATTTTAAGGTAATTATGGATTTGGTTAATAATAAGAAAGGTTTTTTCAAGCAAGCCCTTGTCTCGGCTATCGCAACCTCATTTTTTGCATTCAATAGTTTCGCAACAACTTCTGAAGATTATGAAAAAGCACTCTCAGCTTTTAACGAGACGGCTTACGATGAAGCCTATATACACCTAAAAAACAGCTTACAAAAAGATCCCGAAAACCTTGCTGCTAAAATGTTGATGGGTGAAATTTTACTTATTAACGGTTATTTAAACGCAGCTGAATTGGAATTTGTAGAAGCGCTAGAAATGGGCGCCGATATAAATTTATTGGCTGAGTTACTGGGTAATACCTGGCTGTTCATGAACAAGTATCAAAGCATCGTCGATTTCACCGATGTGGACAAGTTATCTGGTGACGCTGAGCGGGAGTGGTTACTGATAAGAGCTACCGCGTGCATTCGACTAGAAGATAATGAATGTGCGCTAAAAGATTACAATACGATTGTGGCCTCTTCACCTAATTTTGTGCCGGCGATAAACGGGCTAGCCTCTATTGCTTTGCAAAACGAAGAATTAGTTGAAGCCAACCAACTTATACAGAACGCTATTTCCATCGAGCCAGAAAACGCTATTTCATGGAGATTAAAAGGACAATTAGCTTACCGCCAGGGCGATAAAGATGCCGCAACTGCTAATTTACAACAAGCGCTTACCTTTAATCGAAACGATCCAATTGCACTTCGTAATTTAGTTGATTTGTATTTGGAAGCCAAAGACTACGACACAGCAAAGTTGTTTGTTGACGAAATTATTGAAGATACCCCAAACGATCCCTTAGCTATCCTGCTGAACAGCTGGTTGCAAAGTAGAGACAACAAAGAAGCCATTGACAATGAAAAGCTAAAAGAGCTGAATGACTTTATGGCGCAGCTCGATCCTGAGTTAATTACCTCTCAGCCGATGTTGCTTTACATCAGTGGTTTAACTAACTTTTTCAATAACAACATGGAAACGGCAGCTAAAGATTTTTCCTCTTATTTGCAAAAAGAGCCCGAAGATTTGCAAGCAGTCCTAATGCTCAGTCAAGTTTATATGGCTACTCAGCAAGACAAACAAGCACTGCTACTTTTAGAACGCTATCAAGAACCTTTAATGGAAAATCCCGACTCTGCACTTATGTTGGGTGATCTTTTCATTCGTCAAAAAAAGGCATTTAAAGCTGAACGTCTGCTTCGAAATTTGGAAGAAAAATATCCTGATGAAGGAAAGCTTCAACTATTCAAAATTAAGTTGATGGCGGCTAGAGGCAAACAAGAGCAAGCCTTATCTATCCTTCAAGAGAACCTGCCAAAATACACACAAAATGCAGGTTTCCTTTTTACTTATTCGTTAATGAATTTGCAAGCAGAACGTTTTGAACCAGCCCTTGAAGGGGCTAACTTGCTAAACAAGCTGTTCCCTGATGAAGCCGAGGTTTATAACTTAAAAGCCGGTATTCTTATTAGGCAGGGGAAACTAGAAGCGGCAAAAGAAAATATCGAAAAAGCACTCGAGCAAAACCCCACCCTCTTTCCTGCAAAGTTTAATTTAGCAGCTACAGAAAGTCGTTTGGGTAATGTTGATGAATCAAACGCGCTGGTAGAAGAGTTACTTATCCTATCGCCACAGCACAGTGAAACTCTAATGTTGAAAGCGTTCAACATGACTAAACAGGGCTATGTAGAACCAGCGAAACAGATTTATCTCGATATACTTACTTTAGACCCATCGAATGTGGGTTCAAGAGAAAGACTGTCATCCTTGTATCAACAGCAAGGTGATACAAAAAATGCGTTGTATCACTTAGATTTACTGTTAAAGGATAACTTCGATAACGCAGAGTACTTACTTCGAAAAGCATCGCTACTCATAAACTCAAAGCAGCGTGCTGAAGCAGAAAAGACGCTCAATATTGTGCGCAACTTTATTAACGATAATCCAAGAGATTTAGTAACGTATTCCGATTTGATACGCTCGCTAGGCAACAATGACCTGTCGCTCAACGCGATGGAGCGGGCATACAATATTTCGCCAGAGAATAGCTTTATTTCTCTACGGTACGCCAGTTTACTGCTCGACTTACAAAACAATACTAAAGCTAAATCACTGTTAAATGGCATGCCAAAAGCAAAAGAGCAAAGTCCAATTTATTGGTATTTGATTGGCCGTTTAGAAGCTAACTTGAACAAAGACAATGCAGCCGTCGATGCTTACCTCAAGGCTCTGGATGTTAATCCAAGCTTTTCTCAAGCTTTCGTTGCCATTTACAATTACGCATTGAATGAAGAGTTTGTAGATACCTTTTTATCTAAATCTAGAGAATTGATAGCAGAAAATGACGCTAATTTGTTAGCAAAAAACCTATTAGCGCAATATTTGTTTTTCATTCGCGATTTTGAAGAATCTACAGCGCTATACAAAGAGTTAGTCGAGAACCCAAATACACTTAATCCAGCTGAGGCTTACAACCGTTTGGCTATTATGGCCGTTGAGGACTCATTAGAAACAGCCCATGCACACGCTAATACAGCCTTCGAACTACAGCCTAATTCAGCCAAAATACTTGATACCTTTGGTCATATAAAAGCATTGCGAGGCGAATATGAAACCAGCCTCAAACTATTACGCGACGCCTTTGCACGTGATGCCAATGATCCTAACATTCGCTATCACTTGGGTTACACATTGGCTAAATTAGGCAGAATTGAAGAAGCAAAAGAAGAATTAACCTTTGCGGTAAATGTGAAACGACCTTTCTTTAAACGTCCTGAAGCACAAAGCCTGCTTGATAGTCTCTAGCTACCTTCATTAACCTTTTCTCACGTTTAAAAAAGCCACACTATCTATCAAGATGTGTGGCTTTGTTTTATCTACACAGTCACTACTGCGGCATAGCTAATCAATCACTGGTTTGAAATCACTAGCTTTTCGTTATCCACATCTATTCTGATAACAGAATCTGGCACCAAATCACCAGAAAGTAACTTTTGTGCTAGCGGATTTTCTATATGAACTTGAATTGCCCGTTTGAGTGGCCGAGCACCATATACTGGGTCGAACCCGGCATCAGCAAGTTTATCCATAGCTGCCCCCGATAAATTAAGCTTATAACCTTTTTCTACTAACCTGGCACGTAGTGCTGCCAGTTGAATTTTGGCAATAGATTTAATTTCGTCTTTGCCGAGAGGATGGAATACCACAATGTCATCAACTCGGTTGATAAACTCAGGGCGGAAATGTTGCCCTACCACCGACATGACTGACGCTTTCATTTCTTCGTACTGACTTTCTTCATGCTGATTTTGAATGATGTCAGAACCTAAGTTAGACGTCATGATCACCACAGTATTTTTAAAATCTACAGTGCGGCCTTGTCCATCGGTCAAACGGCCATCGTCTAACACTTGTAGTAAGATATTAAAAACATCAGGATGCGCTTTCTCTACTTCATCGAGCAAAATAACAGAGTAAGGTTTTCTGCGTACCGCTTCGGTTAAATAGCCGCCTTCTTCATATCCAACATAACCAGGGGGAGCCCCAACTAATCGAGCAACAGAATGACGCTCCATAAATTCCGACATATCAATACGCACCATGGCGTCTTCGGTGTCGAACATGAAACCGGCTAGTGCTTTACATAATTCAGTTTTACCAACCCCTGTTGGGCCTAAAAATAAGAATGAACCGATAGGACGGTTAGGATCCGCAAGACCAGCTCGAGAACGTCTGATTGCATTAGATACAGCCTCAACCGCTTCCCCCTGCCCTACTACACGTTTGTGTAATACATCTTCCATCTTAAGTAATTTATCACGCTCGCCTTCTAGCATTTTAGCGACAGGTATACCTGTCCAACGGGACAATACATCGGCAATTTCAACATCGGTGACTTTGTTTTTAACTAGCTTAGTTTCTCGGGTTTCATTTTCAGATGCCCGCTCTAGCTTCGCTTCTAACTCAGGAATTCTGCCGTACTGAAGCTCAGACATACGATTTAAATCAGATGCTCTGCGCGCAATCTCTAAATCGAGCTTCGCTTGTTCAAGTGCCGACTTAATAGTTTGGGTGCCTTGCATGGCCTCCTTTTCATCAAGCCACACTTTTTCAAAGTCATTGTATTTTACTTCCGCCTGCTCTCGCTCCAGCTCAATCATTTCTAGTCGTTTATGGCTGGCGTCATCAGTCTCTTTCGCCAGCGCTTGTTCTTCCAGTTTCAATTGAATAATACGGCGCTCTAATCTGTCCATATCTTCAGGTTTTGAATCTATTTGAATACGAATACTTGATGCTGCTTCGTCAATCAAATCGATAGCTTTATCGGGTAGTTGCCTATCACTGATGTAACGGTGCGACAACGTAGCTGCGGCTACAATCGCGGGATCGGTAATATCCACCGAATGGTGTAACTCATACCGTTCTTTCAACCCCCGCAAGATAGCAATGGTGTCTTCTACGCTGGGTTCATCTACCACTACCTTTTGGAATCTGCGTTCAAGAGCGGCATCTTTTTCAATATATTGGCGGTATTCATCAAGGGTTGTGGCGCCCACACAGTGCAATTCACCTCGGGCTAAAGCCGGTTTTAACATATTCCCCGCATCCATAGCGCCGTCGCCTTTGCCGGCACCAACCATGGTGTGTAATTCGTCGACGAATAAAATAACGCGGCCTTCTTCTTTAGCCAATTCATTGAGTACAGCTTTAAGGCGTTCTTCAAATTCTCCGCGATATTTTGCGCCCGCCACCAGCGCCCCCATATCAAGGGAAAGTACCCGTTTATTCTTAAGGCCCTCTGGTACTTCACCGTTGATAATACGCTGGGCTAAGCCTTCAACAATGGCGGTTTTACCTACCCCAGGCTCACCGATTAACACGGGGTTATTTTTAGTTCTACGTTGCAAAACCTGCACTGCACGACGGATTTCATCGTCGCGACCGATAACAGGGTCTAACTTGCCTTGTTCTGCGCGCTCGGTTAAATCGGTGGTGAATTTTTCCAATGCTTGGCGCACGTCTTCTGCATTAGGATCGTTTACAGTTTGCCCGCCTCGCATGGAATCGATAGCGTTTTCTACGTTATCTTTGGTAATGTTAAGCTGCTTTAAAATTTCGCCTAACCGACCGTTATCTTGAATAGCGGCAAGTACGAAAATTTCAGAAGTAATATATTCATCTTTACGCTGCTGAGCGATTTTGTCGCAAAGGTTAAGCAAAATGCCACTTTGTTTACTTAGCTGAACATCTCCGCCAATGCCATCTACGCTAGCAATACGGTCAACCGCTTCACTTAACGCCGAGCGCAGCGCATTCACATTTACATTAGCTTGGTCGAGTACGGGGCGCACCGAGCCGCCTTGCTGATTCAGCAAAGCCGTCATTAAATGTACAGGTTCAATATATTGATGATCGCGCCCTAGCGCTAAAGATTGAGCATCCGAAATGGCAAGTTGGAACTTATTGGTGAATCTGTCTAATCGCATGGCTAAACCCTAATAATGTCAAAATACCCTATGCATTAGTTATGGGAGCTTATTGAATGAGATTCAAGAGAAACGATTAAAGTTTCGTAAACCTTTGATTTAGCGCAAACCTATTACACTTACCATTCGACCGGTAGACGGCTTGCCTTGGTGGGTGGCTCTGCGGTGAGAATAAAACTGTTTTTCGTTGCAATAGGTGCAAAGCTGACTATTGATAATAGTACCAACATCGAGCGATGCCAACTGCTGAGCAGCAATGGCGGGTAAATCCAATTGAAACTTAGTGGGTATATCACTTTGGCATATTGCTGATGGATAATCCGCAAAGCGTTGTGCTAACGACGCGTCTACTTCATAGCATTGCTGACAAATAGCGGGTCCAATCCAAGCCATTAAATCTGAAGCTTGGCTTGAAAAGTGGTTTACTGTGCGGCTAATAATTGCAGACTCAAGCCCCTTCCATCCGGCATGCACGGCAGCCACTTCCTTACCCGCATTATCACAAATAAGGACAGGTACGCAGTCGGCCGTCATGACTGCACAAAAATGCGAAGTACTTGTGGTAAAAGCTGCATCGCCTTCTGTCTGGGTAGAAGGCAACGTAATAACATGATTACCGTGAACCTGATTTAACCACGTAATAGCATTGGCATAGGGCAAACCGGCACGATTTAATGCCACGGCTTTTGTGTCATCACCCACATGGTCACCAATATTGCACTGGGCATACTCCCCACGACTGGCACCTGGGTTATCGAGGTCACAGCCACTACCATCGCGGGTAGTGGTGTAAGCAACCACGTTATTAGGGCTATTCCATTGGGGCGTTATCATACCGAGTTCCGAGATGCAGTAACCATTATTCGTGATTCAGACATACCAGTTACACTGACTAAATCATATCCTCAGGATTTTCTTTAGAGTCTAAGCGTACCGCCGCTAATAAGTCTTGCATATCTTGCGGCAGTGGCGCTTGCCATGTCATCCACTCTTCCGTTTCTGGATGATATAAAGAAAGTTGCGCTGCGTGTAAAGCCTGACGCTGGAAACCCCGTAACGTGTTAACAAAGTCATCAGATGCACCTTTCGGTAAGCGAGGTCTGCCACTGTAGGTAGGGTCGCCTAGTAACGGATGCTTAATGTGGGCCATATGCACACGAATTTGGTGGGTCCTGCCTGTTTCCAGCTTTAAACGCAAATGCGTATAAGCACGAAACTTCTCGATAACACGAAAGTGAGTTACTGCAGGTTTACCATTTTCACGCACGGCCATATGTGTACGCTTAGTTGCATGGCGGCCAATAGGCTCATCCACTACACCACCCGCTACCATAGTACCCATTGCAACGGCTTCATACTCTCGGCTCATCACCCGCGTTTGAAGCTGGTCTACTAGGTGGGTTTGTGCTGGTAAGGTTTTCGCTACTACCATCAAGCCAGTTGTGTCTTTATCTAAACGGTGCACTATACCGGCACGAGGCACTTTATCGATGTCAGGAACATGATTAAGCAATGCGTTAAGCACGGTGCCACTTGGATTGCCCGCACCAGGATGAACCACTAAGTCAGCAGATTTGTTAATGACTAAAATATGTTCATCTTCATAAACAATATCCAATGCAATATCTTGCGCTTGGCTCGTGACCTGTATTTCTATTTCAGCACTAACAGTCACCACTTCATCCATTTGCATTTTATGGCGTGGTACTGTGATAACCTGTCCATCAACGGACACATTTCCGCCTTGGATCCAAGTTTTTAGCTTAGAACGTGAATATTCAGGGAACAAATCAGCTAAAACCTGATCTAACCGAAGACCAAAGTGCTCAGCCCCTGTGGTTGCTTCTAATTGTAATGTGTTGTCCGACTCTGTCATAACACCGATTATTAAGTGTAAAAAGGGTATTATAACAAGCTTTCAATAGGTACACTGCGTTGTTTACGAATTTGTATGGTTTTTATCATCGCGAGTACGTTAGAATAAGTGAACATGAGCTTAGACAGCGAAGTAATCAATACTGTTTAGCAGGAAAAAAGAACTATTATGAAATCAATTCGATTACTAGCACCTGTGTTATTAGGTGCGATGGTATCTGTCGCAGGCTGTAGTAGCTCCTCCGACGAAGAAGAAAAAGCCGTAATGGCTAATATGGGTGCGCAACAGCTATATAACCGAGCCAAGCAAAGTATGGAAGTAGGTAACTTCAGTGCTGCAGCCCAGACATTAGGCGCGTTAGACTCTCGCTATCCATTTGGTCCGCTTTCGCACCAAGTACAATTGGACCTTATCTACAGTTACTACAAATCAGGTAAAAGTGATGAGACGTTGGCCACTATCGATAGGTTTATTCGTCTTAATCCAAACCACTCAGATGTTGATTATGCCTACTATATGCGCGGCCTGACCAACATGGAGTCTGACAGTAACCTGTTTCAAGATTTAATGAACATTGATAGGACTGACCGAGATCCTTCGAAATCTCGTCAGGCTTTTGAAGATTTCAGACGCTTAATGCAGCAATACCCTGACAGTAAATATGCTGCAGACGCTCGCAAGCGCATGCTTCATATTAAAGACAGGCTTGCACGATATGAAATTGCTATTGCCCGCTTCTACATGCGCAGACACGCTTATGTTGCAGCAGCTAACCGTGGTAGATATGTTATCGAGCACTTCCCTGAAAGTACGCAAATTCAGCAAGCGCTTGAAATCATGGTGTCTAGTTACGAGCAGTTAGGGTTGGACGATTTACGTGGAAATGCAATGAAGACATTGAAGCTAAACTTCCCTGAAAGTGATTTTATTAGCTAAAGATGCTAATAACGTTATCAAAAAAGCGCAGTTCATTAAGAACTGCGCTTTTTTTTGATTTTAAACTTTTACAGAGGAAATATTTGGATGCTGCTATTGCGAAAGGTTAGCGAAAAAAAAGATGACTAAACGGATTGAGAAGGCGCGCTATACCAGAAGTAAAATGCAAGGGCTGATCGACAATAGTAAAAACCAAGCAACCTTGGGTGTTATCTGAACGAGGTGTGTGGGTATTTTGCCCATCCATGAAAATAAAATCGCCAGAGTCGTAGTTGTTGAGCCCATCACTGAATTCGCCGTTAATGACTAACGTATATTCGGTGCCTCGGTGGGTATGTTCGGGCACACTCCCCCCCTTACCCATATAGATAAAGTTAGCAACACCTTGGCTACCTAAATCTACTGGTGCCTGCCACAACTTCCCTACCAAGCTAGACCAACCTCCTGTCTTCTCTATATATCGCTGAAGTGTTCTTGGAAGGACAAAGTTTCTACCATCAAGCTCAATAGAACCTTTAGCGGCGATGCTAACTTGAGTGCTTTCGCGTTGTTTGCGGTTGGGCTGCTTTTGCTTTTCACCAGTATCCGCTTCGACGGATGATGGCGATTGGGTAATTTGCGCAATCATTGCGCTATAATCAGCTTTAAGATCAACTTGCTTAAAACCATTATCTTCTAGTAATGAACCAGCAAGGCGCTCGGTCTCTTGCTCCACAAACCGCTGACATGTGCTACACATATCACAGTGTGCGGAAACCATCAGCGAAACGGCCGGCGATAAATCCCCGTCCACAAATGAAACAAGTTGTTGAGCACTCGGGTGGAACCTAATCATTACTCTGCAACATACCTTTTAGTCTTTGAAGTGCCAAACGGGTTCTTGATTTAACTGTACCCAAAGGAATATCTAATTCATCAGCGACTTCTTGCTGTGATTTACCATCAATATAAATTGCTTCGATTACTGCTTTTTGTTTTACAGGAAGCGATTCAAACAAATAACCAATTTGTTCTAATGTAACTTGTTCATCAAGAGGTGCTTCGTTTAAGTCTGCAGTTTGTTCACACAATACTGGCCATAAATCATCAGAACACACATCTTCTTTTCGATTTTGAAGCTTACGAAGCATATCAAAACGAATGTTTCGAGCGATAGTGAAAATCCACGTAGATGGCGAACCTTTTTCCGCATTAAACAAATGCGCTTTTTGCCACACGTTCGACATGGTGTCTTGGACTAACTCCATAGCAAGGGCTTCGTTACCCATCTGCTTTAAAGCATATGAACGAAGTCTTGGAGCAAAGTAATTAAAAACTCGCGCAAAAGACGCTTTACAACGCTTTTGGGCAACTTCTACTAGGTAATCTGACATCTCAACCGCGCATTCTTTCGGTTTAATCGTACTCTTACTTTGTTCTAAAGGAATTCCAACTAACATAAGGTTTCGTCCGTTTATCCGATTCGATTAATATAGTTTACAAACAAACGATGAAAGAAGTTCGAAAAAATCGCCAAATCCACATTACAATTGTTTAATGGAATTTAAGAAGTTATCTCTTAATTCGTCTTATCGAATTAAAGCACAAAGATAGTTAAGTAAGTTCTTGTCACCACCTTTATTAAGAAACTGCTGCTTTTGTCCACCATCAACAGGTAACAATTCAAGCCACCGTCTTAACACCCATGTAGGGTCGTCAAACCGGGTTTCGTCGTAAAGTGATGCTATCTCCGTATACTTCGCAAAAATTTCTTTCAAACGCTCATTTATAGGCGCTAATTGCTGAGGTGATATTTCGCAGTTCCAAGGCGATACAGAACGACAATGGCCTGTACGTAACCCGTCTGATTCAACTGCTACATCAGTTACCTCAACTAACTCTAATCCAGCAACCTTTATGCCAAGCAAGCCGTCATCAAGTAAATCGAAGTCGACAACCTTAGCGTAGGTACCAATCGGATAAATATGTTCATTACGGGATTTATCACCTGATGCGTTGAGCATACACATCACAAACCCTTTGTTTTCAGCGCATGCCTGCTTAACCATGCGCGTATATCTGGGTTCGAAAATACGTAATGCCATGCGTCCTTCTGGAAGCAAGTGGGCAGATAATGGAAATAGTGGAATCGGTGTATTACTCATAAACTCTTAACTCTTTTGGTCATAAGCAATTACGCCACTGTGAACAAATTGGATCGCTAGGGAAAAAATTTCACACTTTAGTCTAGGGACAATGATCCTACGCGCCGCTTTATTTGTAGAATGACTATATTAAGAAAACGTTAACTAACTCGGTTACGCTTGGAATAATAGAACGACAATCAAAATAGCGTGTATAGTAGTTACCAACATACTTTAACGAGTATTAGCAATAGTAACAAAGAGTTACATAGCTGTTTTACGTTAGCAAATTAACAAAGTGAAGAAGTAATGACTGTATTAGATAGATTCTCAACCATGTACGCCGATATATGCCAAATCACTTTAGATGACTTATCCGATATATATGCTTCCAACGTTACATTTGTTGACCCTATCACTACCCACCATGGCCTAGATGATGTTCAGAAGTATTTTGCAAACTTGCTCGAGCAAGCCGAGCGTTGTCAGTTTGACATATCGATGATTGCGCCAGTGAGTAGTAACAGTGTGACTCATATTGTTAACTGGACGATGAACCTCAAACTTAAACAAAGTGACAAGCTGATAACCGTAGATGGGAACACCCAACTAACGGTAAAGGATGACATTATTGTTTATCACAAAGATTATTATGATTTAGGGGAAATGGTATATGAACACATTCCTCTGTTAGGCTTCTTTGTGAAGAAAATTAAAAAGAGGTTAGCGAAATGAAGACATTACTCATTACAGGCGCCACCTCGGGTATTGGCAAAGCATTAGCACTTCATGCAGCAGAAAAAGGCTATCAGGTAATTGCATGCGGAAGAAACCAAGGTGTTCTAGATGAACTGGCCTCGAAACCAAATATTAAGCCGCTCAAATTTGATGTCACTTCTCTTGAAGATGCAAAACAGGCGCTACACAACGTAAAGTGCGATGTTGCTATTTTAAATGCAGGCACCTGCGAATATGTAGATATTGATGAATTCGAGTCAGATATGTTTAGACGCGTTTTCGAGACCAACTTTTTTGGGGTAGTTCACTGTGTAGAGGCGCTAATTCCTTCATTAAAGAGAGGAAATAAGCTAGTCATCGTGGATAGTATGGCTCGCCTTCTCCCGTTTACCCGTTCTCAGGCTTATGGGGCGAGCAAGGCAGCCCTTCACTATTTTACGAAAAGCTTAGAGGTAGATTTACACGACCGCGGTATAAAGGTTCAAGCGGTATCACCAGGCTTTGTCGAAACCCCTCTTACTGACAAAAATGACTTTGATATGCCAATGAAAATTACGGCCACTGAAGCGGCGGAGTCTATGCTCAAAGGTATTGAAACCGACAAGCAAACCGTTTTTTTCCCCCGCATGTTTGGCCTCATACTTCGGTTTATGCATATTTTACCGGTTGGATTACAAAAAAAATTATCACTATCAATGCGAGAAAAGCAGTAGAGCACAATAACAATGACAAAAAATGTAGCGATTATTGGGACAGGCATTTCAGGCCTGACTTGCGGGTATTTGTTAAATGAAACGGCTGATATAACGGTTTATGAGGCCAATGATTACATTGGAGGGCACACCGCCACTAAGAAAATCAATGATGATGGCATTGAACGAAATATCGATACCGGTTTCATTGTATTTAATGATTGGACCTACCCTAGATTTATAAAGCTGATGAAGCAACTTGATGTTGCATACCAACCTACCGAGATGAGCTTTTCTGTTACCAGTAAGAAAGCTAACATCGAGTACAATGGCAATACGATTAACAGCCTATTTGCACAGCGTAGAAATATACTACGCCCGAGGTTTTGGCGCATTGTACGCGACATTCTGAAGTTTAATAAAGCTTGTAAAGCTTTTGTCGCCGAGAAGAGAGACACTTCTTCAATGACACTTCAAGATGTTATTAACGAGCTAAAGTTAAGTGATGACTTTGCGCGCTACTATATTTTGCCCATGTGCGCCGCTATTTGGTCTGCAAGTCTCGCCCAAACTAGGCAGTTCCCGCTGACTTTCTTTCTTCAGTTTTTTAACAACCACGGTTTACTCAATATAAGTGACAGGCCACAGTGGTATACCATTAAAGGTGGCTCTAGCACTTATATCCCTCCGTTAATCGCCAGTTTTCAAGACAAGATAAAGCTATCATGTGGCGTTACTAATGTTAAGAAAGTGGGTGATACGTGGCAGGTTACTGACACATCTGGCGCTCAAGCCATATTTGATCACGTTATTTTTGCTTGTCATAGCGACCAAGCATTGGCCATGCTAGATACCCCCACCGACGCTCAGCAAGCTGTGTTGGGCGCCATTGGCTTTGCTGAAAACGATGTCCTCATGCACAAAGATACAAACCAACTTCCTAAGCGCAAGCTTGCATGGGCAAGTTGGAATTACCGCTTAAAAGACGATGCTGACGAGGAAGAAAGACCGGCTTCGGTGACTTACGATATGAATATTCTCCAGCGATTAGACGCAGCTAATACCTACTGCGTCACCCTTAATAACACGGATGAAATTGATACAAGCGCGGTATTGGGTAGCTATCAATATGCGCATCCTCAATTTAGTGAAGTTATGGTGAACGCACAACAGCGCCGAAGCCAAATATGTGGTGTGGATAATCTGCATTTTTGCGGCGCCTACTGGTATAACGGCTTCCATGAAGATGGTGTGCACAGCGCATTAGATGTATGCGAGCGATTTGGAGTTAACCTTTGATGGATAGCGCTATTTATGAAGGAAAGGTGTATCACGAGCGCTTTTCACCTACCCAACATAAGTTCGACTATCATATTTATTTGTTCTGGATAAAATTAAACGAAGTCGATGCATTGCCAGCAGCCTTGAAACACTTCTCTGTTAATTCAAAAGCGAGAGTGCGCTTCAAACGTGAAGATTACTTAGGTGATAGCAACACGCCATTAGACCAAAGCGTACTAGAAAAAATGAACAGTTTAAGTGAGGATACCTTAAGCGGTGATGTATATATGCTTGGGCAGCTTCGTATGTGGGGAATGTATTTCAGCCCAGTTAATTTTTACTATTTAAAGGGTAAAGACGATGCCTTTACCCATGTATTAGCAGAAGTCAGCAATACCCCTTGGAATGAGCGGCATTACTATTTGGTAGATTTAGCCGTGCAAGCAGATACACCAAAAGCGTTCCACGTATCGCCGTTTAACCCCATGGACATGACGTACAAATGGCGAATAACACAACCTAGCCAACGCCTATCATTAACGATGGACTGTGTTCGAGGCGAAAAAGAGTTCAATGCTGGAATTAATTTAACACGGCTTTCATTAGATAATGCGAATCTAAGTCGGGTTATGAAACGTATACCTAGTATGACCATTAGAACAATGATTGGCATATATTGGCAGGCGTTAAAGTTACTTATAAAGCGTACGCCACTTTATAACCACCCTAAGAAAAGTCAGGAATAATAACAACATGTCTTCCGGTGAATCTGTATTTAGTACCCCTTCAGAAGCGTCTCTTTTAGACAAGGTTTGTAGGCGCACATTTTTAAAGTGTTTAGAGAAACTTCCACATGGTTCACTTACCATTATGGAAAATGGCAGCACAATTGCTTCAATGGGTAACCCCAATGACGATTTACACGCTACGATTAATTTCAAAGACGTAAAGGCGTATCGCCAGTTATTATTGGGCGGTAGCGTGGGTGCAGGTGAAGCCTATATGGATGGCCTGTGGGAAAGCGATAATGTAACGGCAGTTGTACAAATATTTGCGCGTAACCTATCTACCCTTGATGCTTGGGAAAACAAGTTCAAGTGGATTTCCATGCCGATTCTGAAAATTCAGCACTTTGCCCGCCGTAATACTCAAGATCAAGCCAAGAAAAACATTGAAGCCCATTACGATTTGGGTAATAAACTTTACACTCGTTTTCTTGATAACACCATGATGTATTCATCGGCTATTTATCCTGATGTGAATGCCAGTTTAGAAGAAGCGCAAAATCACAAACTTAAAACAATTTGTGACAAGCTTCAGTTAACCGAAAGTGACCATCTTTTAGAAATAGGCACTGGCTGGGGTGGTTTAGCGGTATATGCAGCCAAGCATTGTGGTTGTAAAGTGACCACCACAACTATCTCTGAAGAACAGTATGCGTGGGCAGAGCAGTGGATTGAGCGCGCACAAGTGTCTGATAAAGTCACCTTGTTGAAAAAAGATTATCGCCTGCTAGAAGGTAAGTACGACAAGCTGGTTTCAATTGAAATGATTGAAGCTGTAGGAAAAGATTACTTAGGTAACTTTTTTGAGAAGTGTTCATCGCTGCTTAAAGACGATGGGCTAATGTTGCTACAATCCATCACCATTGATGATAGACGTTACGAAAGTTACGCCAGCAGTGTGGACTTCATTCAAAAATACATTTTCCCTGGTGGATTCCTTCCCTCACAGTATCAGTTAAACGCTCATTTAAAGCGCTATAGCGACATGATGATTAGAGACCTGCATGATATCGGATTAGATTACGCTCAAACCCTTAATCATTGGTACGAAGCCTTTATTAGCGCCAAAGAAGCATTACTCAACGATGGTTATGATGAACGTTTTATGCGTATGTGGATTTACTATTTAAAATACTGTGAAGGCGGTTTTTTAGAAAGAACCATTAGTACGGTGCAATTGGTAATATCTAAGCCACATCACAGGGAGGCACTGCAACGTTAGTTGCCTATAAAAAACAACGTTAGTTGACTATAAAAACCCACGTTAATTGCCTATAAAAGACAACTTCAAACTAAAAGGGCGAATCATTGATTCGCCCTTTTTGATTTTGTATTTTGCTTAGCAACCTATTCATCAACCACTGATATAGGTTGAGAAGTCATTGGTTTACCTTGATTGATATTAATCTCTACCCGTCTGTTCCGTGCTCTATCCGCCGGTGTTGTTGCATCTTCCACCATGGGGTCGGTATCGGCCTTGCCGACTACAGACATTCTGCTTTCATCGAACCCCGGCGCTGTTCGCATGGCTTCAGCTACGGCTACGGCACGCTGAGACGATAAATCCCAATTAGAACGATAGAGTTCATTAGCAATGTGTTGTCCGTCACTATGCCCTGAGATTTCTATTTCCCCTGGAACGTCTGCTAATAACACACCAATTTTGCGTAAAATAGGCTGAAATTGAGGTTGTAAAAATGCAGAACCGGCAGAAAATGAACCGTTCTCTCTAATGCGAATAGTCAACTGCTGACCTAAAGATTCCAATTCTACTGCGCCATCGAGAATTTGCTTTTGTAACTGCTGCGCTACTTTTTTCATTAACTCAGCAGTTTGTGTTTGATCTGAACTTTGCGACTCTGAGGACGACTGATCGGTGGCGGTTTGTTGTGACTGCCCCCCTCGCTGCTCACCCCTTTGCTTCTGCCTACCGCCGGATGAATCTTCGTCACCCGCTTGGAACTCTAGCATCTGCTGAGTCATTTCGATTGTTTGTTGCTGAATAGTGTCGATGGGCGACGGATCTGGACGACCAGGCCTAAACTCCATCGCAATAACACTCGTCCCTTTTGGGATGTCTTTCACTTCAATTTTGTTTTGCACACCAAAGGCAAACTTCATTGAGCCGGCGATTTGCTTGAACTTCAGTACATCCATTTCTGAAAATGAGAGCAAGAGTACAAAGAAGCACATGAGCAACGACATCAAATCAGCAAAGGTCCCCATCCATGCAGGAAGCCCTTCGGGAGGACATTTTGGGCACTCTTCTTCAGCCATTATTCGTCCTCAGCGCCCGTACCGCGTTTACTTGCCGCCAGATAATTTTTCAATATACCTTCGATAACACGCGGGTTTTGCCCATCGGCAATCCCTACAATGCCATCGAGCACTAACATTTGGTTAAGCTTTTCTTCTTGTGCGCGGTTTCCGAGCTTTACCGCCATGGGTAGGCAAATAATGTTGGCAAGAAATGCACCATACAAGGTGGTTAATAGTGCTACCGCCATTGCTGGCCCAATTGATTTAGGATCATCCATGTTAGAAAGCATGGCCACCAGACCAATCAGAGTTCCAATCATTCCCATTGCTGGTGCGATATCACCCATGCCTTTAAAAATGGTGGCACCAAACTCGTGTCGCTCGGTGGTCATAGAGATATCTTTCGCTAAGGTTTCTCTGACCACTTCTATGTCGTGACCATCAACTAACATGTCTACGCCTTTTTGCATAAACGGATTGTCTATTTCAGCTTCTTCTAATGCAAGAAAACCGCCTTTACGCGCTGCATCTGCCATCTCAACAATTTTTTCAATAAGATCTTCAGGCGTATCAATTTTGAACATGAATGCTTTGCCTGCAATTTTACCTGCACCAAAGAACTGCCCTAAAGTGTATTGGGATAAAATAACGAAAAGGGTGCCACCAAATACGATCAAGATAGACGGTACGTTGATGAACATGGCAATACTGCCACCCATAACCATGGCCATTACTACAAAGCCGATGGCGCCCAACATACCTATGACGGTTGCTAAATCCACTCACTCTTCCTCATTTTTTGCAGACGCTGCATACTATTACTCGTATTCTATCGGCATTGTATAGAATTTCTATAACAAGATTATCGCAAATTGCCTTAATTATTGTATACATAATGAGGTTAGTCGAACTTTAGGCGGTAGTTTTTAATACAAAGAGTTGCTTCACAAAACGTTATCATAGATAGCTGCAATAGGGCATATATTGACAAACCATTTGACCCTTTGGCTACCCTCAGTTAATGTGCGCGTAATCCAAAAAACGCCTAAAAATGAGTGCGATTGTGACGAAAGTGACGAAAAAGACAAATTCTCCCTCGTTTGAGGAAACCCTTACCGAATTAGATGCAATCGTTAATGAGATGGAAAACGGTGAGTTGCCATTAAACGTTGCACTAGAAAAATTCGAGCGAGGCATAGCCCTTTCCCGCGAAGGTCAGAAATCGTTAGAGCAAGCCGAGCAAAAAGTTAAAATTTTGCTTAATGAGCAAGGCGAAAGCGCATTACACCCTCTTCCTGAAGACGAGCAACCTTAAGCCTCGTGTCGCAACAAACAGGTATAGTATGAATTTCACTGCATTGCATCAGCAAGTTAAGCAGCAGACCGATACGTCGTTAAATACGCTTATTGATGACCTTCCCCACGACGCGCCGCGGCTTAAAGAAGCAATGCGTCACGCGTTGTTGGTGGGAGGAAAGCGTATGCGACCTTTACTGGTTCAAGTTATCGGCAACACCCTGGATGTGCCTAAAGGCGATCAAATGGCTATTAGTATGGCCATTGAGTGTGTGCATGCTTACTCGCTTGTACATGATGACTTGCCAGCCATGGACGATGACGATTTGCGTCGCGGCCAGCCGACTTGTCATATTGCATTCGATGAAGCCACCGCAATATTAGCCGGTGATGCATTGCAAGCGCTTGCTTTTAGCACGTTGGCAGATGCGCCTTTAAGTGATTTCGCAACCAATAAACGTGGCGAGTTACTTTCTGTGTTAGCCCGCGCCGCTGGCTATCGCGGTATGTGTGGCGGGCAAGCAATCGATTTAACCAGCACGGGTGAAGAAATAAGCCTTGAGCAGCTTAAGCGACTGCACAATTTGAAAACCGGCGCCCTACTTCGTGCATGTGTTGAAATGGTTTCTATTGTTTCTCAAGACCTTGATAGCAACAGTAAAGCAGACTTATTAGCTTATGCCGACGATATTGGTCTTGCATTTCAAGTCCAAGATGACATTCTTGACGTAGAAGGTAATAGTGAGCAATTAGGAAAGCCAGCAGGCTCTGACATTGCTTTGGGTAAGAATACCTTTCCTGCCAAACTTGGCATTGAAGGTGCAAAACGAGAACTTGATAAGCTGCATCAGAATGCCCTTCAAGCCTTGGCTCGTTTACCCTACAATACAGACAGTTTAATTGCGTTTAGCGAACTATTGGTAAAACGAGACCATTAGTTCTGCAACCATGTTGAAAAAGATAATAAATAATGAGTTTAGACCTCCAACATTACCCCACGCTTGCTATTGCGCAAACGCCGGATAAGTTAAGACAGTTACCGCAAGAGAAATTGCGTGAGTTGTCAGATGAATTACGAGAATATTTACTAAATAGTGTAAGCCAAACCAGTGGACATTTTGCGTCGGGCTTAGGCACGGTCGAGCTTACTGTGGCCTTACATTATATTTATAACACGCCTATCGACAGATTGATTTGGGATGTGGGTCATCAGGCCTACCCCCATAAAATTCTTACGGGTCGCGCTAAGCAAATGTCGACGATTCGACAAAAAGACGGCTTACACCCCTTCCCTTGGCCTCCTGAGAGCGACTACGACACTTTTGCTGTAGGCCATTCGTCTACGTCTATCAGTGCTGCACTTGGCATGGCGGTTGCCGCCGAGCAAGAAGGCAAAAACCGTAAAGTGGTTGCCGTAATTGGTGATGGTGCGATTACCGCGGGCATGGCATTTGAAGCGATGAACCATGCTGGTGACATCAATAAAGATATGGTTGTGGTGTTAAACGACAACGAAATGTCTATTTCTGAAAACGTAGGTGCGCTTAATAGTCACCTAGCTCGCTTATTAACGGGTAATGTTTTCAACTCTATTCGCGATGGCTCTAAAAAACTATTAAGCAATGTACCGCCTATCAAAGAATTCGCTAGTCGCGCAGAAGAGCACCTTAAAGGTATGGTAGTGCCCGGCACAATCTTTGAAGAGCTTGGCTTTAATTACATAGGCCCTATTGATGGCCATGATGTAGATGCCGTTGTAGATACCTTGCGTAATATGCGCAAATTTAAAGGTCCGCAACTGCTTCACGTGGTCACTAAGAAAGGTAAAGGGTACGCCCTTGCTGAAAAAGACCCGATTAAATTCCACGCGGTGCCTAAATTTAACCCTGCCGATAACGCGTTGCCAAAAGCGAAGCCTTCAGCGCCAACTTTTTCTGCTATTTTTGGCGATTGGTTGTGCGATATAGCAGCGCAAGATCCTAAATTGATGGCGGTAACGCCTGCCATGCGTGAAGGTTCAGGCATGGTCGCGTTTTCGCAGCAATACCCTGATCAGTATTTCGATGTAGCCATTGCAGAACAACATGCGGTTACCTTTGCTGCGGGCTTAGCCAAAGACGGGTGTAACCCAGTAGTTGCGATTTATTCGACCTTTTTACAGCGTGCCTACGATCAGCTTATTCACGATGTGGCGTTGCAAGACTTGCCTGTTTTATTTGCCGTTGACCGAGCCGGTATTGTGGGGGCTGATGGCCCCACCCACCAAGGTGCGTTTGATATTGCCTTTTTACGCTGCATACCAAATATGATTGTGATGGCACCATCTGATGAAAATGAATGCAGACAAATGCTTTATACAGGTCATAAAGCACAAAAACCTGCGGCGGTACGCTACCCTCGCGGTGCTGGAATGGGCATTACCCCTGACACCGCAATGACCGAGTTACCTATTGGTAAATCGAAGGTTAGCCGCGCTATTACCGGCAAGCCATCGAAAAAAGCAGCCATATTGAATTTCGGCACACTCTTACCTAATGCATTGGCAGCTGCCGAAGCTATTGATGCTACGGTTATTGATATGCGCTTTGTTAAGCCGCTCGACGGCCAGGCTATTGAGAAAGCGGCGGCAGAACACGATTTGCTTATTACCTTAGAAGATGGCTGTATAGCCGGCGGAGCAGGCTCTGGTGTGCTTGAGTACTTGCAACAGCAAGGTATTATGAAACCTGTTCGTACATTAGGGCTTCCAGACAGCTTTGTTTTACAAGGTACGCAACAGGAAATGTACAAAGAGCATGGACTAGATATCGAAGGTATTACCTCCACACTTAGAAGCTTACTGAGCTAGCGGTTTGCTTTCACTCTCGCTCAATAGCCTTTAAAAACAAAAAGCCCGCAGTTGCGGGCTTTTTAATATGTACAAATTTTGCGTATTATTGCACGAACTTATCTTCGTCCAATTTAAAACAAGGTGGTAAATGCCGGCCACATCATCATCATAATATGTAAACACGCACACGCCATAGCCCCAGCCACTATATCATCAAGCATAATGCCTGTACCGCCGTGTAAGCGCTTATCGATAGGCCCTATTGGCCAAGGTTTTAAAATATCGAATATGCGAAACAGCACAAATCCTGCTAGCAAAGACGGTGCAGTAATAGGTACAAATAAGAAGGTAATAAACATACCTGCCACTTCGTCCCACACAATAGAACCGTGATCATGCACCTGCATATCATCAGCGGTTTTCCCGCACAGATAAATACCAAAAATAGAGGCGAAAACAGTGAAAGCGATAAATACCATCACTGGCATATTTGCCGACAATATAAGTAGTGGTATTGCTGCCGCAGAACCAAAGGTCCCAGGCATTAAGGGGATAAGGCCACTACCAAAACCAAGTGCTAAAAAGTGCACTGGATTTTTCATGCTAATTCTAGCGCGATATTCTTTTTGCATAAAATGCTCTATTAGCTTCTAGAAAGTATGTTCGTAGCCATTTTCATTGGTTGGCGTAAACGGCTGATTGTCTTTAAGCAAAGACAACTGCCCCACCTGCCCAGTAAGCTGACCAATACAGGTGGCTTTCACACTACTGCCGCCCATCGAGGTTTCAAAGTTACCTCGCTGTTCTTCGCCTACGGTAAAGATGAGCTCATAGTCGTCGCCTGCTGACAGTGCATATTCAATCGCTTGAGCATTATCTACGGCGCTGGTTAACGCTCTCGATAAAGGAAGCTTATCAACATGTACATTGGCACCACAGCCTGATGCTTTCAATATGTGGCCTAAATCAGAGATTAATCCATCAGACACATCAATACATGAGGAAGCAATACGACGAAGTGCCGTACCCATTGCTACTCGAGGCGTAGGGTAATAATGACGATTAATAAGCACATCTCGTGCTTCACCGGCCACATTAAGTTTATCCTGCAGAATATCCAAGCCAGCACCTGCATCGCCTAAGGTGCCTGTAACATAAACCCAATCACCGGGTTTTGCATTACTGCGGGTCAGTTCGGAACCTGGTGGTATAAACCCTTGCGCCGTAATGGTCATGGCCATTGGGCCCTTAACGGTATCGCCACCAATTAACTGCACAGAATAATATTGTGTAAGCTCGTACAAACCATCTACGAACTCGCTAAGCCATTCATCATTCACTGTTGGCAGCGACAGCGATAAGCTGATCCAAGCAGGTTCAGCACCCATGGCAGCTAAATCGCTTAAATTCACCGCTACGGTTTTATACGCCACTGACTTTGCCGGCGCATCTTCTAAAAAGTGCACTCCAGCTACCAAGGTGTCTGTAGTAACGGCAAGTTGTTGGTTACTAGGAACGTTAGTTACGGCACAATCATCGCCAATACCAATAACAACGTCTTTACGAGTATGGCCGCCATCAGAGAAGTAACGGCCGATAAGATCAAATTCTTTCACGATAGTCTATTAAACCCTTTGTGACATCCAATGCCACTGGACAAGGTTAATCGCGTTCGTCTTTACGCAACGAGCGAACCGCTTTATCAAGCGCACCATTGATGAATTTATGACTTTCTTCGGCCCCAAAAGACTTCGCAAGTTCAATCGCTTCATTAATAATTACGCGATAAGGCACATCCTTACGCTCTGTAAGTTCCAGTGTCGCAATGCGTAAAATAGCCTTTTCGATTGCATCTAGTTCTTCAGGCAAACGACCTAGGTACGGCTTAATAGTCGTATCTAAGTGGCTAGCGCTATGCGCCACACCGCGAAGCAGTGCCTGAAAATAAGCCATATCAACTTTCTTCATATCGTTACTGGTCGCAAGCGCCAGTTCAATTTGTTGAATATCGTTATGACTCATTTGCCATGAATAGATGCCTTGAAGGGCAAGTTCACGGGCTTTACGACGAGCTGAAACTTTCACTTAATTTTTTACCTTAAAGCTTTTCAACAGCATCGATAACGTTAACCATCTCAAGCGCACCTAAGGCTGCTTCAGCGCCTTTGTTGCCTGCTTTGGTTCCAGAACGTTCGATAGCCTGTTCAATAGAATCTGTAGTGATAACGCCAAAAGATACCGGTACACCGTATTCTAGCGATACTTGCGCTAGGCCTTTGTTACATTCGCCTGCAACAAAGTCAAAATGAGGTGTGCCGCCACGAATTACCGCACCTAGTGCAATAATGGCGTCGAAAGATTTTTTCTCAGCAAGTTTCTTAGCAACAATAGGCAACTCATAAGCACCTGGAACACGAACCACTGTGATATCGTCTTCGTTCACTTCGCCGTGACGGTCTAATGTGTCTAATGCGCCTTCCAATAAGCTCTCAACAACAAAGCTATTAAAGCGTGCAACAACAATAGCAATCTTCTTACCGGTCGCTCTGATATTACCTTCAACTACTTGCATGATTTCATTCCTCGAGAAAAACGGCGCGAAGTATACCACAACTACGCCCAAACTAAATCGATTGTTTTTGTTACTGGCTGACAAGTCCGTTAGCCCGAATAACAAACGGCAAGGTGGGGATAGGGCTCCGTAAACACGCGGTAAATACTTCCCTGTACGCTCCGCCACCGCATCCATGCGGTGGAGGGTTTACTGCGCCCTTTCCCCACCTTTCCTATAAATTACTTACGTAAATTGCATTAGCTTGTGGTAATGACTTTTCGTGAACAGAGCCTTACCAAGAGCTTCTGATTTACCACCACTTAATCGTGTACGTACTCAACCACTTCTAGGCCATAGCCTGATAGAGCATGGTATTTAATAGGTTTGCTTAGTAAGCGCATTTTTTGAACGCCGATAGACGCTAAAATTTGGCTACCAACACCAATAGTGCGCGACGAGCCCTGCCAATCAGCACCGGTTGGGCGCTCGCCTCTGTCTTCAGCAGCAAAGCGGCGGACCTGTTGTTCAATTTGCTCATCTTTACCAAGCAATACCAGAACACCGCCTTCATCAGAAATTTTTTGCATTCCTTCAGATAACGTTAGTGAGCGATGAATACCTCGGGTAGAGCCCAACAAGTCACTGAAAGTGTTATGCAGGTGCACGCGAACCAGTGTTGGGTTTTCAGCGCTAACTTCCCCTTTCTTTAAAGCAAAGTGTAGCTGATTATCAATACTGTCTTTAAAAGTATGAAGCTCGAAATCACCATACTCTGTGGGTAGGTTGCACTGAGCAACCTTTTCGATGGTGGTTTCGTTTAAATTTCTGTACTCGATTAAATCGGCTATGGTGCCAATTTTAAGGTCATGTTTCTCGGCAAATTTCTCAAGCTCTGGACGACGTGCCATTGAGCCATCTTCATTTAGGATTTCAACGATAACACCCGCGGGTTCGAGCCCTGCTAAACGAGGTAAATCCACGCCCGCTTCAGTGTGGCCTGCGCGGTTTAATACCCCACCTTCTTTTGCAATTAGTGGAAAGATATGGCCTGGCTGCACAATGTCAGTCGCCTTTGCTTCTTTCGCGACCGCAGCTTTGATAGTTACTGCGCGATCGGCGGCTGATATACCTGTAGTTACGCCCGTTGCCGCTTCAATCGACACCGTAAAGTTGGTAGAAAACTGCGCTTCGTTCTTATCCACCATTAACGGTAAATTAAGACGACGACAACGCGCCTCTGTCATAGGAAGGCAAACTAAACCTCTGGCGTGCGTTACCATAAAGTTAATGGCTTCTGGCGTGACATGCTCTGCTGCCATAATAAGATCGCCTTCGTTTTCACGATCTTCATCATCCATCAAGATAACCATTTTACCTTGACGAATGTCTTCAATAATTTCTTTCGAGGTGTTAAATGCCATAGTTTTTATACTTCTTGTAGGGTTACTTTCTCAAAAATCCGTTCTCAGCCAAAAACGCCATATCAATGTCTTTTGATATCGGTGACGCTGCTTTATCACCCATCATTAAGCGTTCAAGGTAACGTGCTATTACATCTACTTCTAAATTTACAGCGGTGCCTACTTCGTAATGTCCCATCACCGTTTCTTTCAGCGTATGAGGAATTATCCAAAGCATAAACTCAGCACCGTTGACTTCATTCACTGTAAGGCTCACACCATCAACAGTGATGCTGCCCTTATGAGCAATGTACTTGGCTAAAGATGTAGGTGCTTTTACCCAAAATTCAACATAGTCGGTGTGTTTTATAATTTTACTGATCTCGCCCACGCCATCGACGTGACCTGAAACAATGTGTCCGCCCAGTCTGTCAGTGGGTCGCATTGCCTTTTCAAGGTTCACAGTAGAGCCCGTGCCGTAATGGGCAAACCCGGTAAGTTTTATGGTTTCAGCCGATACATCAGCGCAATAATAATCGCTACCCATATCAGTTACGGTAAGGCATACCCCGTTGGTAGCAATACTATCACCAAGCGCTACATCGGCCATATCCAGTGTAGTTGATGAAACCGTTAACCGTATGTCACTACCTCGGTTATCGAGTTTGGTAATCTTGCCTAAAGCTTGAATAATTCCAGTAAACATAATGTTCCTATAAGGCTATTGAGGCGTGTTAAGGGTGTTAAGAAGGTAACGAAGCTTAATATCGTTACCTATTTGTCGACTTTCAATCAGCGACAATTCAATAGCTTGATTCAATTCGGTAAAGGTGGGTAAAGATACCATACTCACCCCTTTGTCTCCCAATAGCTTAGGTGCTTGATAACAGATGAGTTCATCTACTTCACCAGCTATCAGTAAGGCGCCAGCTAAACCCGGTCCTGCCTCTACCCACACTTCATTAAACTGCATGTCGCCTAACTGCAGCATCAATTTACTGATATCCACTTTACCGTTCATCGCATCAACGGTTAGGTGTTGGCGGTTGTCAGTATCGGCGCTATTTTGGGTAGATACCACGAAGGTGGGATGACCATCGTTCATGCACCTGTAGTCTCTTGAAAGATCATCGGCACTATTCACAATTATCCGCACTGGCTGGCGAATAGCCTCCAATGGGTAATGTGCAAACTTCGCTTCGTCTGGTCTGACTAATAGACTAGGATTATCGGCTTTTACCGTTCCCGATCCTGTTAACACCGCGCAGCTTTGTGCACGGTAATGCTGTACATCTCGTCTAGCTTCTGGCCCAGTTATCCATTGACTATTACCATTTTGAAGCGCAATTTTTCCATCCACACTTATGCCTAATTTCACTCGCACATAAGGTTTGCCAGTTAACATGCGCTTGATAAAGCCTGGGTTCAAAGCGGCAGATTCTGCCGACATAATATCGGATGACACCTCAATGCCCGCATCTTGTAACATGCGAATACCATTACCGCTGACATTGGGGTTAGGATCAGTCATGGCAATAACTACTCGCGAGACTTGTGCTTTTATCAGTGCTTCTGCGCAGGGGGGCGTTCGTCCATAATGACTACATGGCTCTAGTGTCACATAGGCTGTAGCGCCTTTTGCTTTTTTCCCTGCTTCACGAAGGGCATGAATTTCTGCGTGAGGGGTGCCGGCTTGGACATGAAAGCCTTGGCCAATAGAGTCATTGTTATTATTAACAATGACACAACCAACACGGGGATTAGGAGAAGTTGTAAATTGGCCTTTTTGCGCCAATCGAATGGCTTTGGCCATCCAATAATAGTCAATTTCAACGGCCTTACCCGGCAAGTCACTGGAAGAGCTACTATTGTGGTCTTTGCCTACGTCGGTATTTGAGCCGCTATTTATATGAGCATGGGTAGTATTAATTGACACTGCAAATCCCGTGGTTAATCCCCTAGTCTGGCTATTTCCTCACCAAACTCTCGGATATCTTCAAAGGAACGATAAACAGATGCAAACCGCACATAAGCGACCTTATCTAGCTCTTTTAGCGCTTTCATGATTAGGTTGCCTAACAGTTCACTCCCCACTTCTCGTTCGCCGGTTGCCCGAAGCTCTGACTTAAGTGACAAGATACACTGCTCAACTTTTTCTGTACTCACTGGGCGTTTTTCTAGCGCGCGCTGTAAGCCTGCACGAAGCTTATCTTCGTTGAAAGGCTCTCGTGAACCATCACGTTTAATAACACGCGGCATTACGAGTTCGGCACTTTCGAAGGTCGTAAAACGTTCATGACACATTGCGCATTCACGACGCCGGCGCACCTGATGCCCCTCTGCCACTAGGCGAGAGTCAATCACTTTTGTTTCTTGTGCTGAACAAAAGGGGCAAAACATGAGCGATCCTTAACTTACTATTTACTACGCGTTAGCCTGTGTTTGTAGAGACTAACGCGTGGTAACTTTTCTTATCTAGGTTGCTTACGCGTAAACAGGGAACTGTTCACAAAGTGCAACCACTTCACTTTTAACACGGTCAATAACGCTGTCATCACCCATATTATCTAGCACATCACAAATCCATGTAGCGACTTGTTTGGCTTGTTCTTCTTTAAAGCCACGACGAGTAATAGCTGGGCTACCGATACGCAATCCACTTGTAACAAACGGTGAGCGAGGATCGTTAGGAACCGAGTTCTTGTTAACGGTAACGTTAGCCGCACCAAGGGCAGCATCAGCATCTTTACCCGTAATATCTTTATCGATAAGATCTAACAGGAACAAATGGTTTTCAGTACCATTAGATACAATTTTGTATCCGCGTTCTTGCATTACCGCCACCATCGCTTTTGCGTTCGCAACAACCTGTGTTTGGTATTCTTTAAAATCTGGCTGAAGTGCTTCTTTAAACGCTACTGCTTTTGCTGCAATAACATGGCACAAAGGACCACCTTGGTTGCCCGGGAATACTGAGCTTTGAAGCTTTTTATAAATCGCTTCGTCACCACAGGCAGACAAAATTAGTCCACTTCGTGGGCCCGCTAAGGTTTTATGTGTGGTTGTAGTGACTACGTGTGCGTGCGGCAGAGGATTTGGGTAAACACCCGCTGCAATCAAACCTGCTACGTGCGCCATATCAACTAACAAGAAAGCGCCAACACTATCGGCGATTTCACGGAATTTTGCCCAATCAACAACACCTGAGTAAGCTGAGAAACCACCAATAATCATTTTTGGTTTATGTTCTTCTGCTAACGCAGCAACCTGTTCGTAATCGATTTCACCGGTTTCGTGGTTCAAACCATACTGAACGGCATTGTAGGTTTTGCCCGAAAAGTTCACATGAGAACCATGAGTAAGGTGACCACCTTCAGAAAGGCTCATACCAAGCACAGTATCGCCAGCATCAAGCAATGCCATAAATACCGCTGAGTTAGCTTGTGAACCTGAGTGAGGCTGCACGTTAGCGTAATCTGCACCGAAAAGCTCTTTTGCACGGTCGATAGCAAGTTGCTCAACCACATCTACGTGCTCACAACCGCCGTAATAACGCTTGCCAGGATAGCCTTCAGCATACTTGTTAGTAAGTTGAGAGCCCTGTGCTTCCATAACCCGCGGGCTACAGTAGTTTTCAGAGGCGATAAGTTCGATATGCTGTTCCTGACGGACAACCTCTTTAGCCATTGCATCGGCTAGTTCTGGATCAAAGTCAGCGATATTCATTTCGCGAGGTAACATGAGGACTCCTTAACGGCGTTAATTTATGGCTTGTTCGTGGCTTATTCTAGTCATTTTCAAGGGCTTGTATACCGCTTTATGACCAATTTAATTTAAATGGCGCAGGTTTAACGAATTCCCTGCGCTGTGACGTGATCAGACCTGTTTTTCTAGCGCCTTCACGCGGTCATATAAACTGCCAATTTTTTGCAGTCTTATGGTATTTCGCTTCCATTCTCGGTTAGACGTGGCTGGCTGACCTGAAGAATAAACCCCTGGTTCCGTGATATCTTGAACAATCATGGAGTAGCCGGTTATTTGCACTTTGTCGCAAATAGAAATATGGCCGTTTACGCCAACACCACCGCCGATAACAACGTACTTTCCTATATGGCAACTGCCCGCAATACCGGTTGCACCGCAAATACACGAATGATCGCCAATAATGCAGTTGTGACCTATTTGTACTTGGTTATCAATAATCACATTTTTACCTAGCACAGTATCTTCCATGGCACCGCGGTCGATAGTACTACTTGCACCAATTTGACTGTCGTCGCCAATTTGTACAGACCCCGTTTGCGGAATAGGAAGCCATACGCCTTTGTCGTTCGCGTAACCAAAGCCTGCAGCACCGATAACCGTTTGGCTATGTACTGCTACACGTTTTCCTAAAACAACATCGTGGTAAATAGTAACGTTAGGGTGAATTACACAACCTTCCCCTATTTGCGTACCTCTACGAATAACCGTATTCGCACCAATAGTTACCCTATCGCCTATCACCACGTTATCTTCAATAATCACATTGTGACCTAACGACACATCACTACCAATATTTGCCGACGACGCAATAACGGCGGTGTCGGCAATACCACTTGCTACTACGGGTGTGGTATCAAATAGCTGGGCAATGCGTGCAAACGCTGCATGAGGATTGTCTACCACAAGCGCTGGGCACGGGGCCGTGTCTTTCAAACTGCTGTGTAGAATAACCGCACCGGCAGAGGTATCGCTTAACTGTGATTTATATTTCGGATTAGTAAGAAATGAGATTTGATGGCTGGCAGCGCCTGCCAGCGTTCCTACCGCAGAGATAACGACACTGCCGTCTCCCTCTACAACACCGCCTACATGGCTGGCAAGTTCCGATAGGCTGTAAGGGCGTTTGTTCATTGCAGTCATACAGTGAATACCTATTTTTTCATTAAAGCGTATGCTAGCGAAGTTTACCTCAATTTGTTAAAGGTGACCGCCGTATTATTCGTACTTTTCGCCTTCTTTTTACTTCAATTGAACAAAATACCATCAAGCATGAGGTTGTATGGCGGTTCACACTGGCACAGACTATCCTGTTACGAGTACAATGATGCTTTATTTTCTGGCAAGGACACAGCATGGCTCAATACGTTTACAGTATGCATCGCGTGGGGAAAATTGTTCCACCGAATCGTCAAATTCTTAAAAATATCTCTCTTAGTTTTTTCCCTGGTGCCAAAATTGGCGTATTGGGTTTAAATGGATCTGGTAAATCTACGCTGCTTCGCATTATGGCCGGACTAGACACCGAAATTGAAGGTGAAGCACGCCCTCAACCAGGTCTTAAAATAGGTTATCTACCTCAGGAGCCTCAACTAGACGAATCAAAAGATGTACGCGGAAACGTGGAAGAAGCGTTAGCCGACGTTAAACACGCGCTAACTCGCTTAGACGAAGTGTATGCTGCTTACGCAGAAGCTGATGCCGATTTCGACGCCCTTGCAAAAGAGCAAGGTGAACTTGAAGCGATTATTCAGTCGAAAGACGGACATAACTTAGAGAATACCTTAAACCGTGCTGCCGAAGCGCTTCGTCTTCCAGCATGGGATGCAGACGTTAGCAAGTTATCAGGTGGTGAGCGCCGCCGTGTTGCCTTATGTCGCTTGTTACTCGAAAAGCCAGAAATGCTTCTTCTCGACGAGCCAACCAACCACTTGGATGCTGAATCGGTTGCTTGGTTAGAACGCTTCCTTCACGATTATGAAGGCACAGTGGTAGCGATTACCCATGATAGATACTTCCTAGATAATGTTGCAGGCTGGATATTAGAACTAGACCGTGGTGAAGGTATTCCATGGGAAGGTAACTATTCCTCTTGGTTGGAACAAAAAGATCAGCGTTTACAGCAAGAAGAACGCAGCGAAAATGCACGCCAAAAGAGTATTAGACAAGAACTCGAATGGGTTCGCTCTAATCCAAAAGGTCGCCACGCAAAAAGCAAAGCGCGTATGGCTCGCTTTGAGGAGATGTCTACGGGCGATTACCAAAAACGTAACGAGACTAACGAACTCTTCATTCCACCTGGTGAGCGTTTAGGTGACAAGGTTATTGAAGTTGAACACCTCAATAAGTCCTACGGTGAACGTGTACTTATTGATGACTTGTCGTTTAAAGTTCCTAAAGGGGCAATTGTAGGGATTGTCGGGCCAAACGGTGCGGGTAAATCTACCCTATTTAGAATGCTTACCGGTGCAGAAAAACCAGATTCAGGCGACATCAGCTTGGGTGATTCTGTGAAAATTGCCAGCGTTGAGCAGTTCCGTGACCACATGAATGAAAACACCACGGTGTTTAAAGAAATTTCGGAAGAACAAGATATCATTCGTATTGGTAACTTCGAAATCAATAGCCGCGCGTATTGCAGCCGCTTTAACTTTAAAGGCAACGATCAGCAAAAATTCATTAAAGACTTATCGGGTGGTGAACGAAATCGTGTGCATTTAGCCAAGCTATTAAAAGCAGGCGGTAACGTACTGTTACTCGATGAACCAACTAATGACTTGGATGTTGAAACCTTACGAGCACTCGAGAATGCGCTATTGGAATTCCCAGGCTGTGCCATGGTTATTTCGCATGATAGATGGTTCTTAGATAGAGTGGCCACGCACATCATGGATTACCGCGACGAAGGTAACATTAACTTCTTTGAAGGTAACTACTCTGACTACGAAACTTGGCTTAAGGCTGAATTCGGTCAAGATGCAGTTGAACCTCACAGACTAAAATACAAGCGCATGACCAAATAGCGTTACAAAACGGGCTTATATGAGCCCGTTTTTTTGTGCCGTAAAGACTTGCTTTACACTCCTACACTTATTGCTAGTTGCCATGTGTACTAACATCACTAATACTGAGTGAATGAAAGATTTTCAAGCTTGAGGAAGTTATGTCAGACAAACGCTTATTTACACGTATTCCATTGGCCGTAAAAGGAACACTTGCCCATCATAATAAGCGCATTGATGTCATTATTATTGATGTCTCTCTTCAAGGCGTAAAATTAAGCGCAAACGAAGATGCACTTAACGAATTACCTTTCGACAGTCATGACCCTTACACGGCCACATTCAGAGCAAATGAAGACAGCCCGGTTATCACCCTGCATATAGAGCAACTGTATCGGCAGAATGATAACCGCAAAGATTCGGTTTCTTTGGGCTGCAAAGTTTCTCAAATGGATGTAGACAGCATAAGCGCACTTAGGCGCTTAATACTGCTTAACAGCCAAGAAGCTGATTTAAATGAAAAGGAATTAAACGCGTTAATTGAAGCGGTTTATTCTAATGCGTCTAATGCGTCGCTAAGTTGAGAGACTGGAATAACTTTCATACCATTTATTGCCTGTTTAGGCGCATTCGCCTTTGGCACAATCGCACGTTTGAAGCCATGTTTAGCGGCTTCAATAATGCGCTCAGTGCCATTGGGAACAGGCCTGATTTCTCCGGCTAGCCCCACTTCTCCAAATACAATGAGATCTTTGGGCAACGAACGATTTCGAAAACTCGATACCATTGCTAACAGTAACGCTAAGTCAGCACTGGTTTCGCTCACTTTCACGCCGCCGACCACATTCACGAAGACGTCTTGGTCGTTCATTTGCACATTACCGTGACGATGCAATACTGCTAGCAACATCGACAATCGGTTTTGGTCAAGCCCCACCGCAATTCGTCTAGGGTTAGACATTTGTGAGTAGTCCACCAAAGCCTGTATTTCTACCAATAGAGGCCGCGTGCCTTCCCAAATGACCATCACGCTCGACCCAGGGGTTTCATTTTCGCCACGGCTTAGAAAAATAGCCGAAGGATTGTTCACCTCTTTTAGGCCTTTTTCTGTCATCGCAAATACGCCTAATTCATTTACAGCGCCGAAACGATTTTTATGGCTGCGCAACGTACGGTAGCGCCCATCACTCTCCCCTTCCAGCATCATTGAACTGTCAATACAGTGCTCTAATACCTTCGGGCCAGCTAAGTTGCCATCTTTGGTTACATGACCTACAAGAAACATTGAGATGTGGTGTTGTTTTGCAAAACGAGTTAGATAGGCCGCACTTTCTCTAACTTGGGATACACTGCCCGGGGCAGATTGCACATCGGCTACATGCATCACTTGAATAGAGTCGATAACCATGATTTTTGGTTTTTTGGTTAACGCCAAGTCGCAGATAGTTTCTACGCTGGTTTCTGCCAGCATCATTAGCTTATCATCAGGCAAGGTCAAGCGCTTAGCCCGCATGGCCACCTGCTGAAGCGACTCTTCCCCTGTTACGTATAAAGCCGTTACAGTTTGTGCCATTTGACACATTACCTGAAGTAACAGGGTGCTTTTACCGGCACCAGGGGAGCCGCCAATTAGCATAGCAGCGCCTGGCACTATTCCACCGCCTAAAACCCTATCGAGCTCTTTAAACCCTGCGCTAAATCGCGGTAGAGATTCTAAATCAATCGCATTGAGCATTTCTATTTTAGCGGAAGTTTGCCCGGCATAACCTGATAAGGTTGGTTTTGAATTGGTTTTGGCGCTACTGACTACAAACTCGCTAATGGTGTTCCATGCTTTGCATTCAGAACACTGACCCTGCCAGCGTGGAAATTCAGCCCCACAATCTGAGCATACATAAGCCGTTTTTCGTTTTGCCATATTCCAGTTTTATCCCAGCGTGAAAAAGAGTATTCTATCTTATTAAGATACCAAGGCACACTAACCCATCTAACAGTTTTGTCAGACTCTCATCCCAGTCGTCATTCGCGTTGCAGTTTGCAAAACGCTGTTTATTAATGGGTTTAGCATTCGTGCCGATAATAATAATGTCTATAATAATAGAAAGTAACTAAGTTGTGCATACATGAGCCAAGATTTACAGCAGTACGCTGACATAATTGAGCAATTGAAACCACTGGTAAACGAGCCTGAATTTAATAAGGTGCTTTTACAAATTGGTGGTGATATTCCCAAGGAAAAACGCTTTCTATTAAAAATGGAAGTGAAACGCCTTGCGAAGCCCTGTATGCGTTCAATTGATTTACGTGGCCAAGTAGACGGTAAATGCAAAAGCTATTTGCATGATGGCAGAACCCATTACATGGATGAAATTGCTGTCGATAAATTCGAAGAGCAAATTAGAATATTTGGTGGGTATACATTCGGTGTATACGAAGCCGTTCAAAATACTGAAAACAATTACCGTATCATTCGTGAGAAAGCAGAAGAAGCCCGAGACACAGGCTCAACTTCAAATACCCCTCGCAAAAAAGGCTCTGCCATTTTAGAGCAGTTTAAAGTGCCAACGGTAAACCTACTAGATTATCGTCAACGCAACACAGAACGTATGAACTTTGCTGTTGCGGTTGAGCTATTTAATGAAAGCAACCACTCGATTAAAGGCTTAAGTGTTGATGTGTCGCTTGAAGGCCTGCAAGTCAAACTCAACAAAGAAACGTTGTTTAAACAAAATGAGCTGTTACAAGTCTACTTCCGTGGGCTTGAAGGCGAGTTTGCGATGGATAAGAAAAATGGCATTGCTTATCGCCTGGTGAAAACCGTTCGCAAAAAAGATGTTATTTATTTAGCTTTACAACGTGCGACAGAGCGCCCAGCGCCCAGCTTCGATAAGTTTTTAGAAAGCTTTATTCACGGTAATAAACGCCGTTATAAAGTAAATATGAACAACACCATTGAGGCAATAACCAGCAAAACGTGTGAACAGTACTTTTCTCCAAGAAGCCCAACGTTACCTATTTATATCGATGTAATTGAAGATAGGCTTATTCCACGCTTCGCTATGGTTAACGAAGTTAATCGCGAGACGGTGAGCTACTGGCAAGATGAGGAAGATGAGTGTCGCTTAGGCTTTCTGCTGTCGCAAAATAGATTGAACACCTTGCACGCTAAGCCTGCGCACCATCGCGAAATATTTGTATTCAGCTTTACCCACTTACAAAACGACAAAGTCTTTTTTTACTCGGCCTCTTATGAGCAACTTATAGAAAAAGACATGCTAAAACAGGTTTTCTTAGGCTTTGGTTCTAAAAAAGTCAGCTGGCGAGTATTTAAGTTAACCTTGACCGACATGTTGCCCGAACAAGCCCATACCCCCTTATCTATTCCAGACTCTGTGGGTACGAAAATAAAGCGGCAGAATACACCGCCTTCGCCTCGGGTTATGTCGAAGTTAAAAAACCTCAAATACTTGCTTCATGTGACTGACGTAACCTCTATATATGGGCAACAGGCGTATAACGAATTAAAGTTCAATCGCGATAACCTCTCTCATCTACGCGTTTTTGGGCACCCTAGAAACCAGAAGACCCCAAACATAGAGTTGTTCCGATTTAAATATGAAGACCAACGCTTAGAGTCTCGCTACCGTTTGCGATCTCAAATAGAGCTTAAATTATCTCATGACGACAGCGTTCATGTTGGCGTAAGTGAAGATATTTCGGTTCATGGATTGGGTCTTCGTGTTGAATTGAATAAAGAGTACGACGGTGAATTAGAAGGGCAAGTTGAAGTATCCTTCCCTCGCCTTCAGCAGATTACGCAAAACTTTAACGTAATGAACTTGCAATACTCGGTCATTTATCACAACGCTGAGAAAAACATTCTGCACTTAAAAGCCGCGACGGGTGAAGCAGGAAAAAGTGCAAGGGCGTTTTTTGAAGAATTGATTAAAAAGAACAAACACAGCTTAGAAGAAGACTCTGGCGAAGAAGAATTGCCAGGCATGGGTCAAGCACTTCGCTGTATTAATGCTCGTAATGCTACGTCTCTATCCTTCTTAATGAGTAAAGAAGGAGTTAGGTACACGCCGCAAGCGGGCATTATCGGAAAACAGGACGAACGGGTTTCAAGCCTTGTCACCTACTTAACGGAAAAGCGTCAAGTCAATTTAGAGTTCTTATTCAGAGACAGAAAGCTAGATACCCCTTTCATGCAAAGCGGTATTAAGCAGGTGAAACTGGAAAACATGCCCTTGCGCCAAGAGCTTTTAATCTCTTTTGATGCCAAGCAAAAAGATCCGCGCATGGCCATTATTCCACGGTATTCCCACCGGTTTGAAAATAATGAGCAGCGTAAGACCTTTATTACTGAAGCGTTAAACAGAGGGCAATTCATTGCTATTCACGTGATGCTTACCACCACAGGCAAGCCGGATTTATCCATGTTACAAACAGAGATAAATTACGTTAGCGTGTATGCTATTCATCGGGCAAAGGAACTTGAAAATAAACTTTGGAGCTTAGCTGCCTGTTCGCACTTAATTGATGTAACAGATGAAGTATTGATTAGATATGAATTCGATGACGACACAATTAGCGCCAACCGAGACACTAAAGCAAAAGTAGAAGCGCCCGCTCAGTCCGGTATTCAAGCATTATTACAAGACCAAGCATTGGCGAAATAAAAACAAGCTCTGACACAACCTTCAGAGCTTGTACTCGCTATTTATCCTTCGCGCTTAACACAGCGCCGCTAATATTCGAATATGCACCCTAGTCAAGTTCAGCTATTTCACTACTAAGATAGAAAGTACAATAGACAATGTAGGCTGCCCAATCGAATAGCAACGTCAGCTTTTTCGTTCACAACTGGCTTTCCATGGCACGCCACCCCTAACGCTGATTCGGCCATCATCACTAAATCGTTTGCGCCGTCACCCATGGCAACCGTTTGCGCGCTCGGCACTCCCCAACGTTCCGCCAACGCTTTCACGGTTCGCGCTTTCACTTCAGCATTCACAATTTCGCCAGACACTTCTCCGGTCAATATTCCCTGCTCTATCACCAACGTATTTGAAACCGCTTCATCAAGATCTAAACGGGCTTTTAAATGGTTAGCAAAATAAGTAAAACCACCTGAAGCGATAGCAAGCTTCCAGTTGTGTTGTTTTAGAATGGCAATCAGCAGCTGTACACCTGGCATGATGGGCAAGCTATCGCGTATTTGTTGAAGCTGTTGCTCTGGTACACCATCTAGGCAAGCCACCCGGTGGTTCAAGCTATCGTTAAATGCTATTTCGCCCCGCATGGCCTGTTCGGTTACCGCAGCTACTTGTTCACCAACGCCTGCTAGTTTGGCAATTTCATCAATGCACTCAATATCAATTAACGTGCTATCCATATCCATCACAAGAAGACCTGGCTCGTTAAGCGATGGCTGCACATCTTGAATACCTAAATCCACATGATAACGGGCCGATAACGACGCGACTAGGGCAGGCACTGTAGTCTCAGCTTGGGAGTCGGCGTTTTCACTTAAGCGGCCTTTCACTACCACCACGCCATCACCGAGTTTGTTGTGTAACGGATGTAAGTGAATTGATGTAGCATTAAAAACGTCGCTAAACCCTTCAACAACCTGACTAACAATGTATGGGGTTAATGCTTGACCAATAACGGTTAAAATTGAAAGACCAGCTTCATCCTCACTGGGTGACTTTGTGGTAAGCTGCGTAGATAAAAAAGAGGTATCATGCATTGCATGAGGCGGTATTTCGTTTAAAAACGTGATCACTATTTATTCAAACCTTTGTTAGTCTTGCCCATATGCTACCCAATCATTACACATGTGGAAATACACACTTTCAAATTAGTCAAAATTACCCTACTGTTACCGCATAAAGATAAAGGAAATTGAGGCGAAATGCTGAACCACTTAGAAAGCGAACGCATTGCTCACAAACACAGCGTTTCACACTCGGCTTATACTGCGTTCAAGCGGCTTATCCATACTATTATCATGGCTACCGCTGTGGCATTGGCTGTGGGTCTATTTCTCATGTACCAGCAGTACCAGACCCATTGGGTTGACGTACAAACGGCCCAACCGGGTACCAGCATTAGCAATCAATATTCAAAAATCTTACAGCCTGCCTTAGTGGCACAAGACACGGTTCAACTAGCCCGTTTAATTACCATTGCATTAGAAGAACCCGCCGTTATCTCTTTAAGCGTATTTAATGCCCAAGGCGTTTATATTGCGCCCTTACCAAGAGTCGACAGTGTGGTAGCACTAGCCAGAGAACGAGACGTTGCTCCCAGTAGTCATGTTGAAAAAATTCTCGATGATAACGGCAAGGTAATTGGCTATTTGAACGTTAACATCGACACTGAGGTGGTACTTTCCAGTCCGTTAACGCTTCGCCAGCAATTGTGGCTTATTATTAGCGCCGTTATTGTGTTGGCATTGATTGTAGGTGTTTATATAACACGAGGGTTTTATAAGTTTCGCCCGTGGATAATTCGAGTTTTTCAGTCTTAAACACCATTTTTCGCTAACCCAAGTTAGCTCAAGCCAACAAACTTCACCTGTTTTTAGGCCTTTTATTGTCTGTTACAAAAAAGCCCTTTATGAAAAAGCGTAAGATAATTTTGGGTGGTAAGTTCGTTTAGGGCTTGCCCATCATACTCCCCTAGTTTACCGAGCGCGGCCAGTACATCCCCAAGATATTCAGGGCTGTTGCGAGCGCCTTGTCGCCCCTGCATTGGCATATCAGGTGAATCAGTTTCAAGAAGTAATCGGTCTGGGTGGTGCTGAAGCAAGTATATGATTGTCTCTTGCGTTTTCTTTGCTCTGTCATAGGTAATGGTTCCCCCTACGCCAATATAAAAACCTTTATCGACATACGCTTTGGCCACCTCTACACTGCCAGAAAATGCATGAATAACGCCGCCTTCTGCAAATCCTGTATTTTTGAGACTTTCAAAAATAAGATGATGGCTTTTTCGGTGATGTAAAATGACAGGAAGGGCGTATTCACTCGCTAATCCCAATTGCGCTTCAAACATCGCTTTTTGAAGCTGCATAGGTATCGCTATATGCCCATCTAAGCCAATTTCACCTACCGCGACAACCTCACTACTAGTCTGAAATAAAAGACGCTCTAGTGCGCTTAAGGCCGTGGCATTATCAGTTTCGCTAGTAGACAAAAAGTATGGATGTAGACCACACGCTATATCTATCGAAATAGCGTGCGTATTTTGGTTCGCAAAGGATTGTATAGTGTGTTGAGTTGACCACTGCGACACTTGCGTACCAGGAATAAGAATGCGTGTTAAGCCGGCGCTGATGGCGTGGCTTATCACCGACTGCCAGTCACCTTGAAATGCTGGCAAGTCTAAATGGCAGTGGCTATCAATCATTAAAGAATGCCAGAATCAGTGCCTATTAAGGCATTAAACGTTGAGTATTCCAGCTGCCATTTTCATCCCGGTTATATTCGAACCGGTCATGCAACCTGTCTTCACCGCCCTGCCAAAATTCTATTTGGTGAGGAACAATACGAAAGCCGCCCCAGAAGTCTGGTGCGGGTAGCGTTTTATTCGCAAACTTTTGTTTCATTTGGGCAAACTGAGTATGCAAAAGCTCGCGACTGCTAATAGGTTTACTTTGCTCAGAGGCATAAGCCGCCAACTGGCTGTCTTTAGGGCGAGAAAGGAAATAGGTCGCGTTTTCCTTAAAGGAAAGCTTTTCTACTACACCGCACACTCTCACTTGTCGCTCCATAAAAAACCAAGGGAAGTGACATGAAACTTTGGGGTTTTGACCAAGCTCTTGTGCTTTGCGGCTGCCTAAATTAGTGAAAAAGACAAACCCAGCTTCACTTACATCTTTCAACAGCACGATGCGCTGAGAAGGCTGACCTGTAGCATCAACGGTCGCCACGGTCATGGCGGTAGGATCGGGAATTTCAGCGGTGATGGCATCGTTTAGCCAACGGTCAAATAATGAAAAAGGATCCGCGGTGAGATCGGTATCTTGCAGACTCCCTTTTGCATACTGTCTGCGCATATCAGAAATTGCCATACCTACCCCTTTTTATTGCTTTGTGACAAATGAATGCTAGCTGATTTTTTAGCTGATACGTTTGGGCTTATGATTTGGGCTACACTTTTTTAAATTATGCTTTGGGCTAACGCGTATTCCGTTGAGCCCAAAACAGATAATTGCTGAGTGCTAACTATCGTCTGAATAACCTAACGAACGTAGAGCACGTTCATCGTCAGCCCAACCTTGTTTCACTTTAACCCACATTTCTAAGAAAACTTTATTATCAAACAGGTTTTCCATATCTTTGCGGGCATGTTCACCAATGGTTTTCAGGTGCTTGCCACCCTTGCCTATAATCATACGCTTTTGCGTTTCACGCTCTACAAGGATAAGACCACTGATACGGTATACACCGTTTTCAGCTAGCTTAAACTGTTCAATTTCTACCGTTGTAGCATAAGGAAGTTCATCCCCAGTAAAGCGCATCAGCTTTTCGCGAATGATTTCAGCGGCCATAAAGCGACTTGAGCGATCGGTAATGTAATCTTCGGGGAAGAAAAACTCACTTTCAGGCAAGCTATTCGCCACAAGTTCTCGGATGTCATCCACCATTTTGCCCTGTTTAGCGCTAATGGGGACAATATGTTCGAACTTATATTTTTCTGATAGGCCTTGAAGGTGAACCATAAAGGCTTCTTTATCGTCTACTTTATCCATCTTGTTGACGATAAGGTAGCAAGGTAGACCTGAGGCTTTCACTTTAGACAACACCATTTCATCGTCTTCGTTCCAGCGTGTACCTTCTATCACGAACAATACCAACCCCACTTCGGCAAGAGAACTTGAAGCGGCTCGGTTCATATAACGGTTCATGGCGCTTTTTTCTTCGCTATGAAGGCCTGGAGTATCTACGTAGATGGCTTGATAATCGCCTTCAGTGTCGATACCTAAAATACGGTGGCGGGTAGTTTGTGGTTTACGCGACGTAATACTCACTTTTTGCCCGAGCAATCTATTAAGTAGCGTCGACTTACCTACGTTGGGGCGCCCTACAATAGCGACTAAGCCACATCGGGTTGTATCATTTGGCTGTGTCATCGAGTGTCTCCAAGGTAAGTCTAGCTGCTTCCTGCTCGGCTTTTCTTCGGCTATTTCCAGATGCCGAAACGGGCTTATCTAACGTTGTCACTGTGCAGCTAACTTCAAAAACTTGAGCGTGGTCTTTCCCTGAAATAGAGATAACTTCATAAGAAGGTAACGGTAGCTTACGACCTTGCAGGTATTCTTGAAGACGGGTTTTGCTGTCTTTAGGGTGCGCATTGGGGTTTAACGCTTCAATACGGCTTTCCCATAAATGGTAGATAACGTTACAAACCTCTTCCATCCCTGAGTCCAAGTAAATTGCGCCTAACACAGCTTCCACCGCGTCTGCCAATATTGAACTGCGACGATGACCACCGCTTTTAAGCTCACCGGGACCAAGATGTAGTAATTCACCCATACTCGCTTCACGGGCCAGTTCGGCCAACGTATCACCTTTTACTAAGGTGGAACGCATACGAGTAAGCTTACCTTCAGGCACATCTGGGAAACGCTTAAACAAGGTTTCACCAATAACCATACCTAAAATAGCATCGCCTAAAAATTCTAATCTTTCATTGTGCTGCTTTGCAGCACTTCTATGGGTTAACGCTTGCTCTAGCAAGGCTACATTATTAAATGTGTACCCTAACGCTTTACTCAAGCGAATATATTTATCAATACCCTGCATTAATTAATGCCACCTACGCGTTCAAATCTAACGCCCGTTGGGATCCATGTTGGTAAAACACTGTCGCGGTCGCGTTCGAATTCAAATGAAATCCAAATGGCAACAGCTTTACCTACTAAGTTTGCGTCCGGTACAAAGCCCCAAAAACGGCTATCTCTGCTGTTGTCACGATTATCGCCTAGTACGAAATAATGACCATCAGGTACAATCCATTCATTGCTACGTGTACCTGGCTGAGTATAGAAGTTACTGGAAGAAATTTCTCTGACGGGGTGGCGCAGTATGTCGTGCTCTTTGTCACCTAGCGTTTCTGTGTAACGCATCAGCTTAGCCATGTCCTGAACAAATTCGTCTCGACCGACAAAATCTAACGGCATAGCCGTAAGCTTCCCGCAATTTTTTGCAGCACCTTCGCATTTCGACTTGATATAAACCTGTTTATCTTGATACACGACGGTGTCGCCAGGCAGCCCTATAACACGCTTGATGTAATCTACTGACGTATCTTCAGGGTATTTAAATACCACCACATCGCCACGTTCTGGCACGCCAGTTTCCACTAGTTTACTGCGAAATACAGGGTCTTTTATCCCATAAGAAAATTTCTCAACCAGAATAAAGTCGCCCACCAACAAGGTTGGCATCATCGAGCCCGATGGTATTTGAAATGGTTCGTAAATAAACGAGCGCAACACCAATACAAAAGCGATAACTGGGAATATTTGCTGCGAGGTATCAACCAAGTACGGAAGCTGTGGCTCACCTGCAAAATTAGCCCCTTCTGCTTTTGCCGATTCTTGTAACCGCGCCTTTCGTTTTGGTGCAAACACCATACTATCCACCAGCCATACCAGCCCAGTAGTTAGCGTTAGAAGTACTAAAATAAGCGAAAAGTAATTGGCCATTACTTACCTACCTTCAAAATTGCCAGGAATGCATCCTGCGGTAATTCAACATTACCTACCTGTTTCATTCTTTTCTTTCCATCTTTTTGCTTTTGAAGCAGCTTTTTCTTACGACTTACGTCACCACCGTAACACTTGGCGATAACGTTTTTACGTAATTGTTTCACCGTACTACGCGCAATAATGTGATTGCCAATAGCAGCTTGAATAGCGATATCAAACATCTGGCGAGGAATAAGCTCACGGAGTTTCTCAACCAATTCACGCCCACGGCCTTGAGAATTATCACGGTGAGTGATCATGGCTAGCGCATCTACGCGCTCGCCATTAATCATAATATCTACACGTACCATGTCAGAGACTTGGAAACGCTTGAAGTTATAATCAAGAGAAGCAAACCCACGGCTTGTTGATTTCAAACGGTCGAAGAAATCCAGAACCACTTCAGCCATAGGCAGCTCATAGGTTACTGCCACTTGCTTACCGTGATACGTCATTGCGGTCTGCATTCCACGTTTTTCAACACACAAGGTAATAACGTTACCTAAGTATTCCTGCGGCACAAGAATATTTGCTTCCACCAATGGTTCGCGAATTTCGGCAATGTCGTTAACTGCGGGTAGCTTAGACGGGTTATCACAGCTTAAAATTTCGCCTTTGGTAGTTTCTACTTCGTAGATTACCGTGGGTGCCGTCGTAATAAGACCTAAATCGTATTCGCGCTCTAAACGCTCTTGAATGATTTCCATATGAAGCATACCAAGGAAGCCGATACGGAATCCAAAGCCTAGCGCTTGCGAACTTTCTGGCTCATAAAACAATGAAGCATCATTCAAGCTTAGTTTAGCTAACGCATCACGAAAATCTTCGTAATCGTCTGAACTGATTGGGAAAATACCTGCGTAAACCTGCGGTTTAACTTTCTTAAAGCCAGGCAAAGCGCCTACCGCTGGTTGTCTCGCTAAGGTAATAGTATCGCCAACCGGTGCGCCTTGAATGTCTTTAATACCCGCAATAATAAAGCCTACTTCACCGGCGCGAAGCACGCCTGTATCTAGGGCTTTGGGGGTAAACACACCAATTTTATCGACTTGGTGTGTTTGGCCATTCGACATGATTTGAATTTTATCTTTCTTAGTAAGCTCGCCTTCTACGATACGAACTAATGACACTACCCCTTGGTAGTTGTCGAACCATGAATCAATGATAAGCGCTTTTAGCGGCTCTTCACGGTTACCGCCCGGAGGAGGAATTTTATTTACAATAACTTCTAGTACATCTTCAATACCAATACCTGTTTTTGCCGAGCAGCGAACGGCGTCAATGGCATCTATACCAACAATGTCTTCAATTTCTTCGGCTACGCGCTCTGGTTCGGCCTGTGGTAAATCTATTTTATTTAAAATAGGTACCACTTCCATGTCCATGTCCATAGCGGTATAGCAGTTAGCTAGGGTTTGCGCTTCCACGCCCTGCCCTGCATCAACCACTAACAATGCACCTTCACATGCAGCAAGTGAGCGAGACACTTCGTAAGTAAAATCTACGTGTCCAGGCGTATCGATGAAATTCAGCTGGTAGACTTCACCATCTTTAGCAGTGTAATTAAGCGTTACGCTTTGTGCTTTAATAGTAATTCCACGCTCCCGCTCCAAGTCCATTGAATCAAGAACCTGTTCGGCCATTTCACGATCGGCTAGCCCGCCACAATGTTGAATAAGACGGTCAGACAGAGTCGATTTACCGTGATCGATGTGAGCAATAATACTGAAGTTACGAATGTGCGATTGTTGCATAATGCTGGAAATTACCTGCAGAAAAATTCATTAATATAAAAAAGAATGGTAGCTATTGTTTGTGTTGTAGCTAGCGCGTGCGGATTTTACCCATTTCTTTACACAAAAGCGAATAAGCTTGTGGGTTATATTGCCAAAGATTGGAATAGTGTAAGCCAAAGTAGCCATTTTGGTAATAATATTGCCGAATTCGCGCAAGTATTACGCTAAATTGTATTCAATAGTACGGGTTGAAACTTACCTTTATCAAGCCGTTTAAGCTTAAATGCGATGGCTTTATAAGTTACAAAGGTAAATGCGACGGCGGGTAGCAACCCCCACAATTCATGGCTAAGCCCAATGGAAGGTAGCGTGGCATTCCCAAAGGCAAAAACCGCGATAAAAACCGTTAGGGGTAGCAAATACAGCCACGCGGAGGCACTTAACACCCCTTCTTCAGGTACACCCACCGTTACGTCTTGCCCTATCGTTACCGGCATAGGTGAACGCAATGTTAGCTGCTGAGTTTTAGGCGCTAATGCTCTGGATATAGCCCCCGTGCCACAGTCACTTTGGGCTTGGCAACTGCTACAAGTCGATTTAATGGCGGCCTCGACGGTAATAAGATCACCCTCTACAGCAACCACGCGTGCGGTTTCAGTGATCATTATTTATCTGCCATAGGAGAAAGCGAGGTAGCAATAGCATTTGCTGTTTGCAGTGGTATTTCACCCACCACGGTCACTTGCGTGTTTCCATCGGTAAGGGTTAAAAAAGTACTCAAATCATTTCTAAGCACTAAATCACCACCAAGGGCATCTTTTGCTGGTTGTACATAAACAGACACATCGACCAATCCATCACTGTACATTTTATATTCTACCACTTGCCCCGTTAAGGCAAGACGACGAGTATCACCACGCACTTCTTCCATACCATTAGGCAAGTACTTAACTTCCCAATTAGGTTGGCGCGATTGCTTTTGCGTTAATGCCATAGGCTTAGGTAAAGACGCCTGATTAATTCGTGCGAAATAGTCATCAGGGGCGTCGGTTATTTTAAGTGAGGTTACTTGAATCTGCTCTAACAATCCGCCCTGCAAATCAAGCATGTTAAGTTTCAGTACCATGCCTGAATCTTCATCTAACCATAGCTGGTAGCTGAAGCGACTATTGTCGCGGCTAACGATACGGATTTGTTGAGCAGGTCTACCTGCAACGCGTGCTCTGCCCACAGAGACAAATTCATAACCGCTTTTCAATCTATCAGGATGATGAAGCAGTTCACTGGGTATAGGCCCATTGATAAATTCAGAACGAAGACTATAGGGCGACACGTCAGGTTCAAACACACTCACAATACCATTGACGCGAATTTGCTCACGGCCTGGCCCATTTTGTAAATTGAGTTGCTCCATACTGGTGCCATCTTCTAACACACCATGACGCCATAAGAAGGGAATAGTTTCACGTCCCGCACGGCTCTGAACAAAAGCAACCTCAAAGTTTTGCGTTTTCACCACTTCGCTTAATTGCATAAGCCAATCTGATGTGGTTTGAGGGTGTGCATTCACTACCACCAAATCAGTGGCTTGAGGTACTGCCTGAGACGAAGTTTGTGAAGCATCTATAGGCAAAGACAAAGTTGAAGATGAGGTTTCTGCACTTTCAGAAGGTGTGTTTTGTACAGATTCGCTTTCTTGCGCTGCACTGCCAAATGATAAACCCAAAGACGTTATAACGACATAGGTCATGGCTTTGATGAAAGCCCGCGGGCGAATACTTACTTTTACGTTGGCTAAAAACACGCGTACCAGCACTAAAAGCGCTGGTACGTTATTACGATAATCTATTTTCATTAAACGATATTCTTATTGAGCGTCGTATGAACTGCTTACGGACGGTTATCTGCACTCGCCTCGGCATCGTCAGTTTCAGATTCTTGCGCTTGTTTCAATTTCACTTGCTGCTCGTGATCGGCAATAAGGGCGTTGATTTTGCGCTTTTTCTCTAATACTTCGTTCATGTCATTGCGAGGCAATGCACGTGTTTGCTCTAAACTAACTGGCGCTAAACCACCTTGTGGCCCTGCCGTAGGTGCTGTCATGAACGGCTCAGTTGGCGCAGGCTGATTGAAGTGTTGAACACCTAAAATCACGGCTACCGCAACTGATGCTGCAACGGCAAACTGGCCAGACTGTTTCGCGAATGGCACTACACCGCTAGAAACTAGACTGCCGAGTACCGGAATTGAACGCCAGCGTGAAGCTTTTGGCGCGACAATAGCAGGCTCATTTTCAAGCGCGGCGGCAACACTAGCAGTAATATCTAACTGCGGTGCGACACTGGCCTCTTTGCGCATTGCGCCCCTAATGACATGGTAGCGTTTCCATTTGGCCTGCAATTCTTCATCTTGCTTAATTGCATCAATGATTGCATCGCCATCTATTTCGCCATCCATGAAAGCGGACAAATTTTCTTGCTGTTGCGTCATAAATTCATTTCCTGATCAACTGTGATCAATTAATACTCTAACACAGCTGTTAGTCTGCTCAATATAATGAAAGTTCATTTTCATTATATTTAATTTTCTAACAATGGCTGAATCACTTTATCTATAGCCTCTCGCGCTCGGAAAATTCGTGAACGAACTGTACCCACTGGGCACGCCATCACATTTGCAATTTCCTCATAACTTAGCCCTTCTATTTCACGAAGGGTTATAGCCATGCGAAGGTCATCAGGTAACTTTTCCACCACTTTAAATAAGGTTTCTTCAATTTCATCCGTTAACAAACTGCGTTCTGGCGTGGATTGCTCTTTAAGCGCATCACTGCCTTCGTAAAAGTCTGCTTCGTCTGCGTCGACATCACTAGCGGGTGGCTTCCTTCCTTGCGCAACAAGATAGTTTTTAGCACTGTTTACCGCGATACGGTACAACCAAGTGTAAAACGCACTGTCGCCACGAAAGTTTGGTAATGCCCGATAAGCTTTAATAAACGCTTCTTGGGTAACATCAGCCACATCACCGCTGTTTTTTACATAGCGCGATACCAAATGCATAACTTTGTGCTGATAGCGAGTTACCAGTAAGTTAAATGCATTTTTATCGCCACGCTGTACTTTTTCGACCAATTGTTGGTCGGTTATCTGCTCGCTCATTCGAGCCATTACTCCTACTTCAACTACCCAATAGCTCTAACAAGCATTGATATAGACGCGTACTGTTACAAAAAGTTCTGTATTAGCATTAAAAATATTTAAAAATGCTTAGGGAAAGCCATCTAGATCATTGTGTTTTGCCACTCATCCTTTAGACTTGCCGAACCTTTGCTCGTTTAATATATACAAAAATACATGAAATCAGTGTCATCTTCACTAACTTCCACATCAAATTCAATTGAACATCGATGTGATGTACTGATTATAGGTAGCGGCGCAGCTGGGCTTAGCCTTGCACTTAGGCTTGCCGACCACTGTCAGGTTATTGTGCTCAGTAAGAGCGATCGTAATGAAGGGTCTACCCGTTATGCCCAAGGCGGTATTGCTGCGGTGTTCGATGAGCAAGACTCTATCGATGCGCATGTACAAGATACATTAAAAGCGGGCGGCGACCTGTGCGATGAACCTGCCGTACGCTTTACTACCGAACGAGCCAAAGAAGCATTGAGCTGGCTAATTAGTTACGGTGTGCCGTTTGATACCGAAACCACAGAGTCTGGTGAAGAGCGTTTCCACCTCACCCGCGAAGGTGGGCATAGTCACAGACGCATTCTTCACGCCGCCGATGCCACCGGCGAAGCACTGCAAATAACATTAAACGATGCAGTTTCTGCACATCCTAATATTCACGTTTTCGAACGTTACAACGCTATCGATCTTATTCCGTCGAAAGACGATAAAAAGCGGGTTATTGGCGCATATGTGTGGAACCGCCAACAAGAGCACGTTGAAGTTATTCGCGCCCCCTTTATCTCACTAGCAACGGGTGGTGGAAGCAAGGTTTACCAATATACCTCAAACCCAGACGTTTCCAGTGGCGACGGTATTGCTATGGCTTGGCGTGCTGGTTGTCGTGTAGCCAATATGGAATTTAATCAGTTTCACCCAACTTGCTTATTCCACCCGCAAGCCCGAAATTTTCTTATTACAGAAGCCCTACGTGGTGAAGGCGCGAACTTATGTCACGCCGATGGCACCCGCTTTATGCACAAGTTTGACGAGCGTGGCGATTTAGCCCCCCGGGATGTGGTTGCACGTGCCATTGATTATGAAATGAAGCGCCTTGGCGCTGACTGTATGTATTTAGATATCAGTCATAAACCCGCTGACTTCATCGTTAAGCACTTCCCTAATATTTATCGTAAATGCCGTTCACTAGGTATAGATATTACCCGAGAGCCTATCCCAGTGGTGCCCGCAGCCCATTATAGCTGCGGCGGCGTTGTAACCGACTTCAATGGAAAAACAGATTTAGCCAATGTGTATGCAATAGGAGAAGTCGCCTATACCGGTTTACACGGGGCAAACCGCATGGCATCTAACTCACTGTTAGAATGTGTTGTGTTTGCCAGCGCTGCCGCCGAGCATATTATCTCTACGTTACCTTCAGCCTCGTGTGAAGAAGCCATTTTGCCTTGGGATGAAAGTCAGGTATCAGACTCTGATGAAGAAGTTATTATTCAGCATAACTGGCACGAACTACGCTTATTTATGTGGGATTATGTAGGCATTGTTCGAACCGACAAACGGTTAGAGCGCGCCATGCGCCGAATAAATCTACTGGAGCAAGAAATTGCCGAATACTACGCGCACTTCAGGGTAAGTAATAACCTTCTTGAATTAAGAAACCTAGTGACGGTTGCTGAATTAATTGTGCGCTGCGCTATGCAACGAAAAGAAAGTCGGGGCCTACACTTTAATCTAGATCACCCTGGGCAACTTGAAAACCCTCAGCCCACCTTTTTGTGCCCCGAAAAAGATGCTTTACCAACAGTACCAGGCACACTTATTTCTTAATGATTTTGGGTGAGTAGACACCTAGCCGTAGCGTTTTCAGCGTGGCTTGAAAAGACAATAACAATACAATAGACACACAATAGCTATTTAATAGAGATACGAAAAAGCCCACTTCCTAATACAGCGTGTTCAATACACTATATTAGGAAAGTGGGCTTTTTTATTTATATTGCGACGTTGAGCTGCACTCGGCTTATTTCTTTTTAATAAATCGAATACAAAGTACCGAAGTTACGGCAAGAAAACATAGCAGCTCAATAAACACAGAACTTAACAGACCGACTTATCGGCTGATAATAATAACCTTGTTACTGTTTCGTCATAACAGCTTTAACCTAAAGCGTTGAGACCTCTGCATCTAGGTGTACTTGCTGATCATCGCTGCTCGTAATTTCCATGATAGAGCGGTCTTCATCTTGACACATTTGATAGATGTTAATGCTGCAAGGCAGCATAACGGGTCGTTTAAAACGGCAAACCACATCTGAAATATGCTGACCGTCCGATACTGGTACGAATGATAACGCGCGGGCCAGTGTCCACATTCCATGGGCAATCGGGCGCTTAAAGCCAAATGCTTTGGCACTTAGTCCAAACAAATGAATGGGATTATAGTCGCCAGAAATTTTCGCGTAACGCCTGCCGGTATCGGCCGTTACATCAAGCTCTGCAAGCAAGTTTTTAGGGCTATCGACACAGGCTTCAGTGGTATCTTGTACAGGCGCTCTGGGCGCCACATGTACCGCTTTCACCTTCACCAAGTAGCTACTGATTGCTTTATAAACACAGCGCCCTTGTTGAAAAGCCTCTAAGGAAACATCTACTTCCCAGCCACGTGAGTGCGGCCTGACATCGCTGAATCGAACCCTGCATTCAAACGTCTCGCTTAAATCGCATTCTTCTAGCACTTCTACGCGATTAGCCGCATGTATTAATCCCAGTAATGGAAACGGGCTTTTCTTATCGAGCAAACACTGCATTTGAAGGGGAAGAGACAGCATTTGCAGATACAAAGGATGCATGGTAGCAGCATCTTGCCACGCCACTTCTTGACAGAATGCACCGTAGTGCTTGTTGTCAATATTAAGTTGTTTGGTGTAAATGCGAGGCGGTAATGTGGGTGGTTTGAATTGCATTAACTGTCGGGTATCGACACGTTTTAATAAAGCTTTTGCATACTCACGAAACATCAATGTTATTCCTTGTTTGGCCTGCTCCTTGAGCGAAGATTATCGCTCGGCATAGCCGTCGATAATCTGCTTCAGAGCATTCACCTTTTAATACCCAGCGCACATGCTCGTAATACGGCTGGTACCATTTTCGCGCAGTTCGTTCTACATGAAGGCTTAGACCCCATGGCAACAGTAATGATGACTTGTGAAGATTCACTGCTGGCGAATAAATCTCTTCTCCCGATACCATCAACGCCCGCAATGAACCATTGTCCGTAAGCGTGTAAACATCATTAGATGGCACCGTCGTCGGTTTGCTCAATTTACGCCATACACTCAAGCAGAAAGCGATATACACCGGCAAACACGCTAGCGCGCATAACCAAAGCCAACTTGGACTTACCCACGTCCACAAGGCTTCAGGTAAATTTATAATACTAAAGCCAAAAGCGGCAATAAGAATTAGCATTCCTACTATTTTTCGCCACGGCGAATAAGTGAGTTTAACCCTGTACTTTGACACGATTAACGATAGTAGACACCATACCAGCAAGTTCTGGATCTTGGCATTGTTGATGGCCCATAAACCATGCAAACAAGTCTGGATCGTCGCTGGTAAGTAAGCGTTCGAATATTTCTTGTTGTTCGTAATCAAGCGAGTCGAAGGCTTCATCTACAAAAGGCATGAGTAACACATCAAGTTCCAACATCCCTCTGCGGCATGCCCACTTTAATCTAGCACGTCTTTTTGGCTCAAACATATATTCACATTCTTAATTATTGTTTTAACACTGTCATCATATTACCACGGTGATGGGCGAAGGATCACTGCCCTTTTAGACAGAAAGGCGTTTCAATAGCACCGTAGATAGCACGAATTAACCACAAAACACGATAATCTTAAGGGTTCCCCTTGATAAAGCGCGCAAACCCCTCACCTACTACATTATAAATTCTTCATTCGGAATCTTTGATGACAGCGTTAACGACTCTTTCTGATTTACCTTCGCACTATGCAATTAAGTTAAATGACAACATGCTAATAAAGCTGGAAGGCGAGCAAGCTGACAGCTACTTACATGGTCAAGTGACAGTTAACATTAACGCTTTAGATGAGAATACGGTGAGGTATTGTGCCCATTGTGACAACAAAGGAAAGACCTGGTCTATTTCGTTTGTGGGCCGCCATGGAAATGGTCGCCATGGAAATGCTATCTTCATGCTAACTAACAAAGACTCTGGTGCGCACTCCCTTGCGCAGTTAAATAAGTACGGTGTGTTCTCAAAGGTAGATATAACCGATGAATCAAACCAGTACACGCAATTCTTCTTAGGTGAAAACCTTGGGCAGATGTTACTTAGTAGCTATTTCGACACCCTTCCTAGTGAGCCATTAACCAGTGTTCACAGTGATGTAGGGTGGGTATTTAAAAGTGATACTCAGCGCGCCGGCTATTATGTGGTACTGAATTCTGAGCGAGCCCCTGAATTTGAGCAAAAAGTGAAAGACACCAATGGCTCAATTTTTGAACAAAATGTATACGATGCTATTATGATAGAAAGTGCGATACCGTCTATCGAAGAAACTGGGGTCAGCGAATACGTTCCCCAAATGATGAATGTGCACGCACTTAACGGTATCGATTTTGACAAAGGCTGCTATATGGGCCAGGAAGTGGTTGCCCGCACTCGATTCTTAGGTAAAAACAAGCGTGCAGCCTATAGTTTTTCAGTGCCAAAAGCGTTTCATATTAACGCTGGCGATACACTAGAAAAGCAATTAGGCGAGAACTGGCGTCGCGCTGGTATGGTAATTCGTAAAGCTGAACTTAGCGAAGAAACATGGTTTATGGCTGTGCTCTCAAACGATACCACTGAGCAAGATATTCATCGCCTAGCTGATCAAGTTGAAATTACCTGCTACCCTAGCCCTTTACCGTACAGCATTGAGCAGGCTAAGAGCTCATTGGTGAAAAACCGTAAATAATCTTTAATAAATTTAAAACCATCGCCCAGTAGGGCAAAACTACAGGACAAATTATGACTATAACCTCTGACAGCGTTGTCACCCTTCACTACACCGTTTCAACCGAAGACGGTACCGAGCTTGATTCTTCAGCCGGTAAGGAGCCGCTTGTAGTGCTTCAAGGGCGCCGCTTTCTTATTGAGGGACTAGAAGAAGCATTGGTAGGTAAAGAGAAAGGTGAAAAGTTCAACTTGTCTGTTGAGCCAGAGAAAGCCTACGGTGAACGTATTGATGAACTCGTTCAGCGCGTACCTAGTTCAATGTTTGAAGGCATGGACGTTGAAGTTGGCATGTCTTTTCGTGCAACCACGCCAGAAGGTGAGCAATCGGTTATTATCATCGAGACATCTGATGACGAAGTAGTTGTAGACGGTAACCACCCACTTGCAGGCATTCCACTTACTTTTGATGTAGAAGTGGTTGATGTACGCGATGCGACTGCTGAAGAATTAGAGCACGGCCATGCCCATACGCCAGGCGGCTGTGGTCACGACCACTAATACTGTTGCTTCGTGATAAACGCACTAACTAAAAAGGGAGCCTAAGGCTCCCTTTTTTGATATTGACTGCAACACAAAGCGTTAGTCAATAATGCCTATTTATATCGCGTCTTCGTTTTGCTCACCCGTACGAATTCGCACCGCTGACTCAACGTTAAATACGAATATTTTGCCGTCACCAATTTTGCCTGTTTTTGCAGAGTTTTCGATAGCTTCTATCGCCTGCTCGACGCGCTCATCATCAAGCACTAGCTCAATTTTAATTTTAGGCAGAAAATCCACTTGATATTCAGCACCGCGATAAAGTTCAGTATGTCCTTTTTGGCGTCCGAAGCCTTTTACTTCAGACACTGTCATTCCAGCAATACCGACTTCGGCTAATGCTTCCCTTACATCGTCCATCTTGAACGGTTTGACTATCGCTTCAATCTTTTTCATGGTAACTACTCATCATAAATGGTTGGAATAGGTACGCGCTTGTGCTGAGTACGCTGATAAATGTACAACAACTTTTCATCCACCTCAGCAGACACTGATTTGCCTTCTAAGAAGTCATCAATTTGATCGTATGTCATGCCAAGAGCTTGTTCATCAGCTTTTTGCGGCGCGAGAGTTTCGAGATCGGCGGTGGGCGCTTTAGTGATAACAGTTTGGGGGGCACCTAAGTGCGAGGCCAGTTGTCGAACTTGGCGTTTACTCAACCCAAACAAAGGCGCTAAATCACACGCTCCATCGCCATACTTTGTATAAAAACCCGTAATATTTTCTGCTGAATGGTCAGTGCCTAACACTAATCCATCAACCATTCCGGCAATTTCATACTGAATCACCATACGGGTTCGTGCTTTTACATTACCTTTAACGAAGTCACGCTTTGCTTCACTTTCAGGTAATAAACCAGCGCTTGATAATGATTCAGTGGTAGAAGCATGAATAGCATCTGCACCGGGCTGAACATTAACCGTCACAGAATGGGAAGGCTCAATAAAGTCTATCGACAACTGAGCATCAGCTTCGTCGGCTTGCGTTTGGTAAGGTAAACGAACAGCGACAAACTGAAAATTTTCGTGCTTTTCTTGGTTTAACTCATTCACTGCTAACTGAGCTAATTTACCCAACGTACAAGAATCGATACCGCCACTAATGCCTAGCACCAGTGAATTTAAACCTGACGTAAGAAGCTGCTTTTTAATGAAAGCCACTCGACGAGTAACTTCAAATGCCACATCGATTTCAGGCAGCACTTTCATTTCTTCAATAACTGCTTGTTTTTGCATTATAATGTCCAATTAGTGAGTGGGCGTCCTGATACCTGAGTTTACGATAAACTCGCCTTAGATGTTAGTGGTAAAAGAATTCAAACTTCATTAATCGTTGAAATTCACTACTTTTTGTATCTTCGGGCATGCCTACACGCCTTTTTTTATACCCATTTCGAGGCAAATTGGTTTACCTTGAATGTTCACGCGCGTTGACCTTTATTGTTGTAATAATAGAGGCTAACGCTAATATCATTGTTAAATTAACCTAGTAAATAAATCTCAGTGAAAATAAAGTCTTCTAGCGCTTTGCGTCTTCAATACGGCCTGACTCTTTTAGAGATGCTAATTACGGTCGCCATTTTGGCAATCTTAGTAGGAGTCGTTGCCCCGTCTATTAATACTATTTTAGTCAAAAATAGAGTAACCGGCGACATCAATACGTTGAGCGCTATTGCACAGCAAGCTAGGTTTAGTGCCATTAACGAACAGTTTAACGTGATACTTTGTCCGACCACGAGTTATAGCACCTGTGTCAGCGATTGGGCCAACGCGAAAATGGTCTTTATTGATGAAAACTCAAATGGAAGCAGAGATAGCAGTGAACCACTTATTGCCAGCAGCGACCCGCTGAACTCAGGCAATACAATCAGTGGCATTTCTGGCGCTATTTCGTTTTCTGAACAAGGCAGTATTAGTAACAGTGCAACCATAACCATCTGCCCAAAGAGTAAAGATGCCTCTTATGCTTCTGCCCTGCTATTGTCACTCTACGGTAGAATATCTGTTGCCATCGACAGTGACGACGATGGTATTAATGAAGATTTATCTGGCACCGCTCTAACTTGCCCTTAATACCTTGTCCTTAATTCCTTGTCATGACCTGATTCGCAGCGGACTAATGGTAAGTCCATGATAGGCTACCTTCCCCAACATCCATGGGGTAAATTTTCGTAAGGGGTGATAGTTAGCAACCGACAAGGGTTAGATTTGTCCAAAAAGCTTAAAGACGCAACAATGCTATAATTTCCATTCTTAGATTCGCTGTATGTCAGTGTAACGCCGTCAATATTGGGTGCCGGCAATCCACTAAGCCCCGAGTATTTACCTTCACTCAACCAATATCGTTCTTGCTTTATTTGCAAAGTGAGCAAATAGCTAATGGTTTCATGCTTATTTGCAAGCGCGATGGTTGATGAATAACTGGGAATGGCGAACATAGAAACAATACCCACAATCGCAACAGCGACCAAAAGCTCGATTAACGTAATCCCTCCCATCTTAATTAAATTGATTTTCCCTTCCATGGTACAGCAGCCCTCTATTTGTTGATTCGCTATGCTGTAAACCTAACAGCAAACAAATGACAAATAACCGGACTAAGGCATGGTTTTAATTAAAGCAGGGGGATTTACCTTGTTAGAGTTACTTGTGGTGCTTTGCATTGTGGTCATTTTCACCGCCATAGCTGCCCCCTCTTTTGTTGAATGGCGACAAGCCATCGCTATAAAGAGCGCGTTAAAGCATACCGCTGACATTGCAAAGTACGCCCGCACGCTTTCTATCTCTGAGCGTAAGGCGATTACCCTAGTCGTAGACGCTTCAGCAAATCATTGTATCGGCTTAACCTCAGCAAGTGACTGTGATTGCCATGTAGCAAGCAGTTGCCACGTTATTAGCCAGCAGAAACGGCTTATTATGCAAAGTTATCATGCAGTCATTGCTAGTCCAGCCAATAAAAAGGCGTTGCTGACGTTCGATGGAACTCATGGCATGAGTTTCGGCAGCGCAATGACAGTCACCATAAGTAACGCTCGATACACCGGCAAAGTTATCATTAATAACCTAGGCCGTGTGCGGTATTGCACTTCTACTTCACTAGAGGGAATTCCTCTATGTTAAGGTCCTCTGGTATTAGCCTAGTAGAGCTCACCATAGCCATGGCCATCAGCACAACATTGGTTCTTTTTTCTGCCATGGGCGCTGCGACTATCTCTAAAGAACTAGGTTATTTTCAGCAACAATTAGCACTGCAAAGTGAGTTACGGCTTATTAGCCATTCTCTCTCGCTACAACTCCAGCGGGCCGGATTCGTGGCGCGCCCTTTTGAAGAAATTTTTGCCAACAGCGCATTACTACCGCCTGCTATCAACATCAGCCATCATCCGCTAGAGGCCGAAAATTCTTGTGTCTTATTTTCCTATGATAAAAATGCTGACGGCGACATTAGTCATGAAGCCCCCGCAGAATTGTTAGGTTTTCGATTGCGCAATAAAGCCCTTGAGTACCGTGTAGCGAGCAAAAGTTGCGAGCAAGGTGGATGGCACGATCTTACAGATACATCAGAATTAAAAGTCACTCAATTCACTATATCTTTGCACGGTGAGATAAACCATGCCCCGGTTTACAAAGTTGAGCTTGCACTACAAAGCAAGGCGTCCGCAGAACTCACCGCCGAGCAACATCTGTATTTACGAGTTGCCAATGCGAAATAACGCCGATTTTTACTCATCCTCACTAGTCGTTCAAAAACATGTGATAGGTGCAAGAGAGGCAAGCGCTTGGCAATGTCCTAGTAAGGTAAATGGCGCCGTATTGTTAAGTGTGGTGGGTATACTGTTAAGCTTAATAACACTGGCACTGTGGGCAACCAACGCACTACTTACCAGTGAGTTTCAAGCCAGTAAGCGCAGTATTGCTTATGTTGAGGTGATGAATACATTGCACAACGACATGACACAATTAACCGAGCAACTGCGTATCAGCGAAGATTGGCAACAAACCGCAAGTCTATTCGCGCGAGCATCAGTGACGGCGACTCACTATTCAGGAAGAGATTCTCAGTATTTAACGCTGTTTACCGTGTCCATAACTCACCCTGTTACGTCGCTATTCATTAGACAAGGTTTTTTACGCCACCCCGCCATAGTTCGTCTTCCTGCCAACGGTGTAATAACCGGTGCGACTAACGCTATATTGCCCCACCTTTTTGAACGACATTACAGTAACTTTACGCCGATGTTTTTTCCAAAGCCGCGCATAGCAAACGACTGCGACGATCTTACTCGCCATCTCGTGTTTTGGGTGCGTGGTGACTGCCATATTTCGCCCAGTGAAATTATAGGGTCAGCGAGTCAACCTGTTTTACTTGTAGTAGAAAAGGGGGATTTCACCCTTGATACCCATGCTCAAATTTACGGGTTAGTAGTGATATTAGGCGACACCAGTGTGCCTTCCAGCTCTTCTAGTAGTTCCCACCCTGTTATACCCGTGGCCACTATCGCCTCTTCGGCCAAGCTTGAAGGCGCCATGGTAAGCAATGAGGAAGTATCTAGAGTTTTTCACGGGCACATCAATTTCAATCTTAGTGTATTACGCACCCTTCAACAATCTAGCGGTTTGCAAAAGATGCAACCCATACCCGGGAGTTGGCATGACTTTAATTAAAAAGACACAAGGGTTTTCGCTCATAGAGGTAATAATTGCATCAGGACTCTTTGCGCTGACCTTTACCGCTGGACTGAAGCTTTACCAGCAAATATACGGACAATGGCAGCAACTTAACGCAGTGCAACAAGCTCGGCAACAACTTGAAACCGACCAAACGACTCTACTAATTAATGTGAATGCCAATCAAGATGCATATATCGCCATTACGCCCTCGTCTACCACGAGCGCAGCAAAAGCCGTGACCTTAGAACAAGTTGTAGAGCCTTTACCCCAGTTGAACCATACGGATGAAGCTTTACGTGCAGACGAAACGCTTAGTGAAGAAAGTGGGTTAACGACTGAAGAAAAACTAAATGAAGAAGAGGCCCTTGATGAAGCGCAAGAGCTCATCGAAAAAGTAAAACCTAAAAGCCAAGCGATTACCCAACAATTGAAGGTTGTGGTGGCACCGCCGTATCAATCGCGTTGGCAAGATATAGCGATCATGGGGCCGTTGGTACCACTTCCCCCCGCAAAACCCTAGTGAATTAACAAGACCAGCAATACTCACCCGCCGCCAACGAACCATTGTTGTTTACGTCCCAGCCTTTGCGGCCATCACTAAAATAAAACAGCGCGCCATCAGAAGCTTGCGCGGTGCTACTTACGGGTGTTGCTTTTAGCTGGTAACTGGTTGCATCGGCAGACACTATGGTAAGGTCGTAGCGTTTATTGCCCGCTGCTTCTGTAGAAGGAGAGTAAGTGGCAAATATGGTTGGTGCTCCTGTATTTGCGCCACCTGCACCCGCACCTTGGTAACTGAACGAGCCACTATGATGACGCTCCATTGCAGCAGCAAATGCCAGCATGTCTGCCTGCGCCGAGCCTCTATACCCATCAGTCATAAAAGACTGATATGACGGGTAAGCAATACTGGCAAGAATGCCAACAATAGCCACCACGATCATTAATTCAATAAGGGAAAAGCCTTTATATTTTTCGTTACTACTAATCACTGAGATGTATCCTCTCGCTCAGTTTCAGAATGCCAACTGCCTCGTTGTATTCGTTCAAACTTACCATAAATATTTTGCGCTAAGCATTCAAACGCTGAACCACAGGGTTCTTCGTTGCCATCATCGTCGACACTGATAACAGTGGAAGCACACTCGGTACCAAGGCACACCACAGGACTGGTTATATCTTCAATAAGAATTTTAGTCTCTGGCGCGATCCCTGTTTGCTGTAACTCAACTGATCTGTCTGAACTATCAAGTTCGCCATTATTATTAAGGTCTGACACAGCATTCGCATTAAATAGGTTAACGAGATAAGCACGGCTATTTCCAGACGGCGGCGCACACAAACTGGTGCTACTTACCGCAGGCACATAAGTCGTAAAGAATATTTTGTAATCTACTATTAGAGGTGATGCCAATACTTTTTCCCCATCGGTGGTAAGCTCGATATACCACCCCGCTTTATTTGCAAAGCTTGAAGCTGCCACCCCTTGCTCAGTTTCATCGCTACTGGTGAGCAAATGTTCGGTGGCATTATATAAATCGGACTCAGACACCGTGCTCATAAAGGTAAATTGACCACTCGTGTCGCGACTAAATACCCCCTCGTCTTTAAGCATATAAAAATTATCTTCTACTGTGACATCTAGCGGTGATGCGCGCCATCCACTTCCCATTGCCACGGCATAATATAACTCGTCACCCAGCGCGACCTCTGAAACATCGGGGCCATAGTAAAAGCGACGATGAGTTTCAGCGGTGTCTCCAGCAAAATTAGCCAACCGAGCCCCTTTTATAAAGTTGCTGCCCGACTCGCCATTATAAATATCCATCCGGAACAGCTGCCCGCCCATGTCACCGACATACATATGGTCAGCGAAGCCATCGTTGTCTCTGTCGATTACGGATATACGACCTGGGATACTGTAGTTCATATCAGCTAGATTCAAATCTGCATCAGCGTTACTGGCGTGCCAAAGCAAGCTTCCAGTGTCTGCATCGAACATATAAACCGCATTCCCAATATTATCAGCACTTCTCACTAACTTATCATCTTGCGAGTCATCGTAACCGCCACCGATGATCATGACATTCTTCTCTTCGGTGCCGTAGCGAACTTTAGTGATAGTAGGGCGAGACCATGTTTGTCCTAATTTCTCAAGACCCGAACTGCCGCCTTCAATCACAAACTTAACCGTAGGTGACGTCTTCTGGGTAACATCAAATACATAATAATTACGGCCACCTCGTCGCATACCTAAATACAAGTAAGTCGACGTTCCCACTGTACGCAACACCATCTCGCCGTCTAAGCCGTAAACGTGATTAAACGTTGAGATATCCTCATAAAAATGGTGCAGATTAGGCAGTAGCGCTTTAGGCATAATCCCAAAGTTTTCTTCACCGGTTTCTGCATCAAACGAATGCAGCATACCTTGGTTTGTGGCAACCAAAATGGCCGATTCTGTGCTCCCGTAATTAACCACTACAGGCTGAGAATGAATGGGGTCGCCCATTTGAAGACGGTAGTCCGTTGTATCGCCGTCACCATCATTATCTTTAACATCTATGCCTCTTGCCCATTTAAGCAGTACTTCGCGAAGCGCATCTGCATCGAGTTCGTCATCCACACCCAGCAATGCTGTCGTAATTTCGCTGTTGTCTTCATGCAATTCGTTACTCGATTGAATGATATTTCCAGCACCGTCGAAAACATACAAGTTACGGTTAGCAGTCATTTTACTCGCGGTACCGCCCTCTCGAACATCACTACCATCAACGAGAGTTGACCAGTAGCTATGAGAAGTATCTTTAAAAAATCCCGTATCACCATCGACAGCAACCAATGAGTTTTGATCTAAAATATTCTCACCATCTAATCGATATCGCTTAAGATTCCCTGGCCAGATAGCCCCTTCACTTGGCTTAAATAACGCAAAGTAAAGTTCGTCGTTATGGGTCAAGCGATTAAGTTGATTCACCGCTACACCCGGCGATACAAAGGTAGAATTAACATCTTTTACAGAGCGTAGAATAGTATTGAATGCCTCAAGCAGCTCAGTGCTGTCATCGGCTTGATAGAATCCACCACCACTTTGTACTGCCAATTGGTTTAAGAAGTTGTTGGCGGTACTATTCGCCGCAAACCCAATCGTATGGGTAATCACGCGACGATCAATAACCGATGTATCTGAGTCACTGACATTTTTTACTAGGCTTAAACCACACTTTTCACCGCCACTACCGGTACAACTTTCACCCAGTAATGACTCGATAAGTGAGACACTGTGATTACTGTTTGCCTCACCGTCAGACAGTAAAACAATATGGTTGTTGGTCTGGCACTGCAGGTCACTCACCGGTGATATATAAGTTGCCCCACTAGGAATATATTCATTTATACAGTCGCTGTCAGACAGGTTGTCATCGGAACACCCAGCTGGCTGAACGGCATCCCCGCCCAAATAAGCGCTTCTATGACTGACACGCGTATTCTTCCTCACCGTGTTTGATACATTATAATTACCACGGGTTAGTCCATAATCAACGTCTCTGCCGCCGTAATAGTTAACCGCCTCGTATAATGTATCTACGATGGGTGTATAACCGCTAGCAGTAAGCTCATCAACTTTACTGATCAGGTGTTCTCTTACTGTCGAAGTCTGCCCAGGTGTGGCGGAACCATTAAACTTAACGACTAATTTTGCGGCAGACGACTGAGAGCCACTGTAGGTATACGCGCCCCGATAGCCAGTGAAGTCACTAAACACGAACGCCATTGCATTACCGGATTGCCATCCGGCTCTATCTACAATCTCTTCAACTACACCTGATAAATCGGGTGAGGCGTAATCGTTACCCGATGAAAATGACCCCATAGACCAGGTTACACCTGACGTTTTGCCAATATTTCTAAGCAAATATCGATTTCCAGAAGAAAAATCGTCAGCATCATTAGTGGCAACACCACGAACTAACATGCTCGAGTTGTTCTGGTTGTAGCTGTTATAGGCTGTTAATTCTATGTAGGCCTCGGTAATTTCAGCCCCTTGAGGGATGTTTACATTTTGAAAGCGAACGCCTATGTAGCTGTTATAATTACTTGAGAACGTAAGCTCTGAGCCTGTATTTTCATAACCGTTGTTATTTTCTTCTATGTTGTCGTTAGAACGGCTAACTTGGTAAACACTTTCACCGCTGATACAACCTGTAGCGGTTGTATCATCATAAGACACCACCAATTGCGGTGACCCAGTTTGCCCAGAGTCAAATGCCCGGGCTTCTCGGCTACTGGCAGCATCTGAACTTGTGCCTTCTATAAGAATGTTGAGATCCTTGCCCCCACACCACTGTGGCAAATCTACAATTTCTTGAATAATCGATGAAATATCTGGTGTGGCAATGACCTCATCAGCAGAAGGAAAATCATTGTTACTTACCCATTCAACTTCTGATGCAGTTTTGGTTCTTGACGAAAGGTTGTTATATGCCGTGGAAAATTCCGTGCTAGTGGCCGACGCCTCTCCACTTATCGTGAGTGTGGTGCCCGCTATATTAAATTTTTCTGATGTAAAACGAAGGTGCGCACTGAGTATCGTTGCCCCTTGAGGTATATTCATCTCAGTAAAACGCATTCCGGATGTGACTATATTCGTGCCAGAGCTCAACACCAGATCGTTAGCCGTAGTATTTACTGTACCGTTAATTTCTGACGCATCGTGACTGCTTGCACCCGTAGAGGTGATAAGCTCCGGTTGAATAGCATCGTCAATGCCGCTTACTGGAAAGAGTATAGGGCCACCATAGTCGGAAAAACGCATAAGGCCGGCATCTATATTGGTGGCTGACGTTAACGCCTCTTTAAGTGCGTTTTGTACTCTAAGAATGCGTGATTGGCCGGTGCCATCTTTGCCCGTCATACTGCCTGACGTATCCATAATAAAGAGTACATTTGGATTATAAGTAGCAGATTCTGACGCCGTGCCTAAGTAAATATCCAAATCATCACCGACAGCAGAAAAACCAATGCAAGAAAACATCACTACCGAGACAAAAAAACTACTCACGCGCTTCATAATTATTACTCTTTTTATTGTGACGCAGGGCCAAACACTGATGCCGCTAGGGAGTTCGCAACCACCGTAGATTTACCACCTACTTTGCCGCAGCCTCTAATAATAAATACGTGGCAATTTACGTTACTACCACCAATAACGTTGCTTGAACCTCGACATGCTTGCTCTCTTATAAACGCTGTACGAGACCAGCTTTTGGTACTCGCCATGGTTTGATAAGTACCATTTGTCGTGTGTTCATTACCCCACGATAGACCACCTTCGGTCATGTACCTATCAGTCCATTCATTTTCATCGAAGCAGCTCATTGTTTCTGTTTCAGGATCATAGGGATCAAGCTGGCGTGCCGCAGAAAGAGGGTCAACTTTAGTGCTATCTTGTAACAGGGATTCATCCTCCGACTCAAAAAACACCCCCGCAATAGCTGCTTCCGCAGCGTCGAATGCTAGCCCCGTCTGCTGCATCGACATTGCCATTTTAGATTGAGATAGACTACTGGTTACCGCACTTACGCCTAAAATGGTGAGGGAGAGCAACACTAACAATGCAAACACCATTACTAATCCACGCTGTTTCATTAAATGCTCCTAACAAAGTTTTTCATATTTCGAAGTGACACTGTTTTAGTAAAAACCTGATAATAATGGCTCGAGTCTAGCGTAACTTGATTCTCGTTTAGTAATGCAAATGTAGGGGCTGAAGTTTGCTGAACTTGATTTTGATAGCTTTTAAGTAAGATCCCCCAGCGCAATGCAACCACTTGTTGATTCTGTGCTCGAAGCGCAGCCAACTTATCGGCCGTCACATAGGTTATAGCTTGCCCATTAGAATCCTCAGCAACATCACTAACGCCATATTGAAGTTGGAAGTTACTTACATTATCTAGCAAGGTCACAGTATTCGGTGAAACGGATTGTGTTTTTAGGCCCCGTAATACCCGCCCATCGTAGCCTGTACATTTAAATTCATTGCCGCTAACGTAGTATCGGTTTACCACATGAAACTCATCACCTGCGGCATAACCATGCTTACTGCCCGTACAGTCTGTAGAGGCAAGCAAGTTCACCACTAACACGTCATTTGCACCACTTGATGCTTGCGTGCTGCCAAGCGTAGTGTTTGAGGCAAAGTCTCCGGCCAATCCAATTGGCTTATTCTCAATAAATCCAGCCTCCGCCACCGTATCAACTGAACTATCGATAGAAGCGACAACCGTGTCATAGCGACCAATTTCGTAAAACTCATTACTAAGCCGGCTTGTTATATAACGTCCAGACTCTTGAACCTGTGCTACCGCTTGATTAAGCTTGTTCGTTACACTACTACTCACTAATACCTGAATTATAGCGCCAGATATCACCAGCCCTAAGGCCAATGAAATCATTAACTCTACAAGCGAAAAACCCTTTACATCCTTCACAAGGTTAAGTCCTTAATCACGCAGGCGTTACTGTCTGAGTCATTTGGATTGCAACGGGTATTTAAGGTGTAATTTTGATTACCTGCTGATGCAACCGGCCACGCTAGAATAACTTGCAGCCGTGAGCCCGCACTGCAACTGTCAACATCTGCTACGTTATTATCTGTACAGGTTAATGACAGTGTGGTTTGAGGGTTTGTTTGCACTGCTGCGCATGAGAGTGCCCAGCCATCGTATTTAGCCATATCCAGCTCGTTGCAGGTGGCGGTTTCACAATTGGGCACCCCAGAAGGACGACTCAAACAAAAACATTTATAAGGATGGGTGGAACCCGAGCAAGTGAGCCCGGTGAAGTTGTAATTACTTGCATTGAAATATTGGTTGTTAACCACAATGCCATCACCTACGGTTGCCACACGCGCAGCAGCACGTAAGCGCTCCGCAACTTGAGCCGCAACAAATTCGCTTTGCGTGCGGCTAATCGCATCTTTGTTCGCAAAGGAACCGGTGAACTGAAGTGCAGCCACCCCGAGTAAACCAATGGCAAGAATGAACATAGTGACAAGCACCTCAATTAGGCCAACGCCTTGTTGCTTCTCTAATCCACTAGTGTTTATCGTTCGATTCATAGTCCCTGCATTGCCCAGTGGCATTCACGCTAAAATTTAGACACAACCTTATGTTTAGCATTCTATGCTAAAAAAATCCTGCTCAAGGTATAAGCGATCATAAAACGTATTAAATTGTATTACCATTAGACGATAGCGTAAAAAAAAGCACCGCATATCAATGCGGTGCTTTTAAATTCAGGCCAATTTTTATACCTAAAAGGCGCTAGCTTACTTGTTTGACTCTAAGCTCTTTAGGAACCGCGAATTCAACATTTTCTTCTCGGCCTGCACGTTCAAAAGCAGAAACCGCTCCCCATGCTTTAAGCTTATCAACCACGCCTTGAACTAACACCTCGGGTGCAGAAGCACCTGCCGTTACTCCAATATGCTCAACATCTTTAAGCCAACTTTCCTGTATACAATTCGCATCGGCAATTAAGTGCGCCTTCGCACCAATTTTTTCGGCTAGTTCACGTAAACGATTCGAATTTGAGCTGTTTTGAGCGCCCACTACCAACAGTACTTGGCAATCTTGAGATAAATCCCGCACGGCGTCTTGACGATTTTGGGTGGCATAGCAAATATCGTCTTTGCGTGGTCCTTGAATATCAGGGAAACGTTCACGCAATGCATCAATAACATCTGCGGTATCATCAACAGATAAAGTCGTTTGGCTGCAGTAATAGAGATTTTTAGCGTTTTTCACTTCAAGGGTAGCTACATCGGCTTCAGATTCGACAAGGTAAATACCACCCTCATCATTGCTGTATTGCCCCATAGTACCTTCAACTTCTGGGTGCCCTGCATGGCCAATCAAAATACACTCGGTGCCAGTCTTACTTGCTCGGGTCACTTCCATATGCACTTTAGTCACTAACGGACAAGTAGCATCGAATACCTTTAAGCCACGATTTTCAGCTTCTTTTCTTACCGCCTGAGAAACCCCATGTGCAGAAAAAATAACAATGCAGTTGTCGGGCACTTCATGCAATTCATCTACAAAAATAGCACCACGCTCACGTAGCCCATCAACCACAAACTTATTGTGAACGACTTCATGGCGAACATAGATAGGCGGCTCAAATATTTCGAGTGCTCTTTCTACGATTGTGATGGCTCTGTCTACACCGGCACAAAAACCACGAGGGTTGGCAAGATGAATTTGCATAATTACTGATCACCTTTTGATGTAGGTGCAACTTTAACATCGACAATTTCAACATCGAAAATAACCGTTTGCCCAGCTAATGGGTGGTTAAAATCTACCGTTATCGAGTCGCCCGCGACACTTCTGATAATACCGGGTATTTCTGAGCCATCTGGCTGAGAAAACGCAAGAATAGCACCTTCTTGAATTTCCAAGTCAGCACCGAAACGGCTTCTATCCATGTAATGGATATTGTTAGGGTTAGGCTCACCGAAGGCATCGTTCGCGGCTAACGTAAACGATTTCTTCTCGCCCTTTTGAAGTCCTAGTAAGCAAGCTTCAAAGTTAGGGGTAAGACTACCGTCACCCATTACCATTTTCGCGGGCTTATTATTTACGCGGGTGCTGTCAGCGGCTGAGCCATCTTCAAGTTTTAAATCAAAGTGAAGAATAACTTCGCTGTCAGAACCAATAATTAGGTTGTCGGTCATTGTGGCTCCGGTTACTGGTTTGACGTGCTGGTCGAATCGGCGCTTTTATGTTTCTCGCCGTTCTTGAACATATCAATAATTAATAGGGCTGCACCAATAAATATCGCGCTATCGGCAATATTGAAGGCAGGCCAGTGCATGTTGTTTACATGAAAATCGAGAAAATCGATTACATATCCATGCACTAAACGGTCGTAAACATTACCTAGCGCGCCACCCAAAATAAAAGAAAAGGCGACAGGCAACAGGGTCTGATTTTTGGGTGATTGTTTTAACCACCATAAAATAACCACACTGACGACAGTAGCGATGGCAGTAAAAAACCATCGCTGCCAGCCACCGGCACTATCAAGAAAGCTAAATGCCGCGCCGTAATTGTGTACGTAGGTTAAATTGAAAAACGGTAATACCTCTATCGATTGATAAAGTGACATACCGCCTAACACAGCGTATTTGGTAACCTGATCTAGCGCAAATGCAATCAAGGTTATCCAAAGAAACCGTAAACCGGTTTCACTGAATAACTTAGGCTTGGTATCCGCCGTAGTATTAAGCATACTGACGCGTTTCCCCTTCGCCATCAATGTTGGTTACACAACGGCCACATAATTCTTCGTGCCCCTTATGAGTGCCAACATCTTCACGATGGTGCCAACAACGAACACATTTGTTGCCGCTTGCTTTGTTTACACTCAACCATAAACCTTCAACATCGGTAGCCGCAGCATTGTCTGGTGCACTTTCTACTTTAGTCAGATTCACTGCCGATGTAATCAATACAAAGCGCAGTTCATCTTCAAGTGAAGCCAAGGTGTTAAACAAAGACTCTGTAGCATACAAATCAATCTTGGCTTCTAACGAACCGCCTAACTGACCGTCTTTACGCGCTTGTTCCATTGCTTGGTTTGCTGCGTCTTTTACGCTTAGCACTTGGTGCCATAGTTCATCGTTAAATACGTCACTTTGCGTGAAGCTGTTAAAGCCTTCGTACCAGGTTTCGGTAAATACAAATTCACTACGCTCGCCCGGTAAAGCTTCCCAAATTTCTTGCGCCGTAAAGCTTGTGATGGGTGCCATCCAACGAACTAACGCTTCCATAATATGGTAAAGCGCAGTTTGACAAGAACGGCGTGCATTGCCGTCAGATTTCGCCGTATACTGTCTGTCTTTAATTACATCTAGGTAGAATGAACCTAACTCGATGGAACAGAAGTGCATAAGCTTTTGCGTAACGACTAACAAATCGTACTTTTCAAACGCTTCAACAAGTTCTTCTTGTAGTGCTTTCGCACGCGCCACAATCCAGCGGTCTAGTGCCACCATCTCGTCTTCTGGCAAAGCATCTTCTGGCTGAAAGCCATTAAGGTTTGCTAGTAAGAAACGTGACGTGTTACGTAAACGACGATATGCATCAGCAGCACGTTTTAAAATTTCATCAGACACCGCAATTTCACCGCGGTAATCAGTAGAGGCAACCCATAAGCGAAGAATGTCTGCGCCTAGTTTGTTCGTCACTTCTTGCGGTGCAACTACGTTACCTACCGACTTCGACATCTTTCTGCCGTGAGCATCAACGGTAAATCCGTGTGTCAGTACTTCTTTGTAAGGCGCATGACCGTGCATAGCCGTAGATGTCATTAGCGATGACATAAACCAACCACGATGTTGATCTGACCCTTCAAGATACAAATCTGCACTCGCGGGAATGTCTTCACGTTGGTCAACCACAAAGTAGTGCGTGACACCTGAGTCGAACCATACATCTAGGGTATCGGTGACTTTGTCGTAGTTATCGGCTTCGCTACCTAGTAATGCAGCATCATCGATATCCCACCAAGCTTGAATACCTTTAGTTTCCACCTCAGCGGCCACTTTTTCCATAAGTGCAACTGACTCAGGGTGAAGGTCACCGGTAAGTTTGTGCACGTATAAAGGAATAGGAACGCCCCATGTACGCTGGCGAGAAATACACCAGTCTGGACGACCTTCTACCATTTTCTGGATGCGGTTTTCGCCCCACTCTGGGATCCACTTAGTTTGTTTAATTTGTTCGATGGACTCAGCACGTAAGCCTTTTTTATCCATGCTGATAAACCACTGCGGCGTAGCACGGAAAATGATAGGCGTTTTATGGCGCCAGCAATGCGGGTAGCTGTGCTCATATTTCACGTTAAGCACTAGGTTACCGTGCTCTTTTACCGTTTCAACAATGGTATCATTGGCCTTAAATACGAACTGGCCGGCAAATAAAGGCGTGTTTTCTAAATACACACCGTTGTTACCGACTGGGTTGTACACTTCAATGTCGTATTGTTTACCTACATTGAAATCGTCAACACCGTGAGCAGGCGCGGTGTGAACACAGCCTGTACCTGATTCAGTGGTAACGTGCTCGCCCAAAATTAGCGGTACTTTTAAATCTAAGAACGGATGATTAACTAGCAGTTTATCTAAGCTTGAACCTACACAGGTCGCTACTTCACGATACTCTTCAATACCGTAGCGCGTCATGCAGCTTTCAAGCAAATCTTGCGCAACCACTAACCATTCGTTCGTCGACGTAATTTCTACAATCGCGTAGGTTAATTCTGGGTGCAAGCTGATGGCGCGGTTGGCAGGCAGCGTCCACGGGGTCGTTGTCCAGATAACCACGCCCGCTTTGTGCGCGGTTAAGTCTTCACTCGTTACTCCAAACGCAGCCGCAATAGCGGCTACATCAGCAACAGGGAATTTCACATCTATAGCAGGTGAGATTTTGTCTTGGTATTCTACTTCTGCTTCTGCCAACGCAGAACCACAGTCTGTACACCAATGAACTGGCTTAAAGCCTTTTTCTAAATGGCCCGATTCAACCACTTTACCCAGTGCGCGAATAATGTCGGCTTCTGAGCGAAAATCCATAGTTTTATAAGGATTGTCCCAGGTACCGAATACACCAAGGCGCTTAAAGTCAGCCATTTGGCCATCAATTTGACGTTGCGCGTATTCGCGGCACTTTTGGCGAAACTCAGCAGCCGTCACTTTTTTGCCCGGCTTACCCACTTTCTTTTCTACCATCAATTCGATAGGCAAACCGTGACAGTCCCAACCCGGCACATAAGGCGAGTCGAAATCTGACAGTGTTTTAGACTTAACAATAATGTCTTTAAGAATTTTATTTACTGCGTGACCAATATGAATATCGCCGTTTGCGTACGGAGGGCCATCATGAAGAATGAAAGGTTTCTTACCTTTCTTCGCTTCTCTAATCTTTGTGTATACCCCTTTTTCCTGCCAGTCTTTAAGCATTTTAGGCTCACGCTGAGCAAGGTTACCGCGCATTGGAAAGGCGGTTTCGGGTAGGTTTAATGTGGCTTTATAATCACTCATATAATTGTATTATCCGGTTACCTTTAATAATACCCAACGCCTCGTTAGGCGCTGTATAGGCTTGCATTGGTCGACGCTATGTTAAGCGTGGTGACTTTATCACGTTTCACTATTCTAATAACAGGCGCGCCTTAGCGGCATCGGCCTGAATTTGTGCTTTTAGTATCTCAAACGAGTCAAATTTCTGTTCATCTCGTATTTTTGCAACAGGAAACACGGTCATTGGTTTCCCGTACAGGTCGGCTGACATATCGAAGATGTGCACCTCTAACTGGTTTCGCACCCCGTTTAACGTGGGGCGAGTACCAATGTTTGCCACGCCATTGAATTTTTTTCCATCTACGGCAACGTGTACCGCGAACACGCCGTGAATAGGCGCTCTGCAACGCTTCAGCATCACATTTGCGGTAGGGAACCCTATAGTGCGCCCTTTCTTTTCACCATGTACAACTCGGCCATACACAGCAAACGGCCTACCTAACATTTCTTCACTAAGCGCAAAATCAGAATCAGCCAGTGCTTCTCGCACTGCAGTAGAGCTAATCCGATGAGCATGCATCATAAAGCTTTGTGTGCTAACCACTTCAAAGCCGTACTTTTGTCCAGCGGCTTGCAGCATGGCAAAGTCGCCTTTACGACCTTGGCCAAAGCGAAAGTCATCACCTACCACAAGAAATTTAACCCCTAGCTTATCCACCAGCAAATCATGCACGAAGGTATCGGCACTTTGACTGGCAAAAGCTCTGTTAAAACGCACAGCCAATAAACGATCGACGCCTTGCTGTTTCAGCAATTCGTACTTTTCACGCAATGGACTGATGCGTGCAGGCGCTCTATCGGGTGTAAATACTTCCTCGGGTTGAGGTTCAAACACCATCACCGTGGCCGGCAACCCCAGCGCTTTGGCTTTTTGGAGCACATTACTCAGCACTGCCTGATGGCCCAGGTGCACGCCATCAAACTTTCCTATGGTAAGTACACACCCGCTGTGCTGCGGTTTTACGTTGTTTAGCCCGCGGATAAATTCCACTATTAGCCACTGCCTTTAGTTACGACTGAAAATTTAAAGCTCGCGATTATAAACGACCCAGCACGGAATACCAATATTAGCCGCCCCCACTTTTGAAATGACGACGTCTTGCACCCAATAAAATCATGCATGAGAAGAAAGCGGCGGCAGATAATGTGATAGTAATGGCGACATCCACCACTTGCACCGCCCATTCAAGGTCGAAAAATGCCACGCCCTTATCGCGATAATAAATCACTGCCCCCATCACTGCGCTGGCAATCAGTACTCTAATTATAAACATCACCGATGTACGGCTAAGCACAAATACCCCTTGCTTGTGCAAAGTAATATAAAGCAATGCGGCATTAAGTGTGGCCGACATGCTTGTAGCAATTGCTAAACCCACATAGCCAAACCAAATTGCTAAAAGGTTGAACACCATATTGGCGACCATGCACCAAATACCAAATTTAACCGGGGTTTTAGTGTCTTGGCGCGAGTAAAAACCGGGTGCGAGTACTTTTACTAGCATAAAACTCAATAAACCAAATGCGTAAGCGGTTAATGAATAAGAGGCCATGGTAGCCGTTTCAGCCGTAAAGGCACCCCGCTGGAATATTACCGTTAAGATTGGTCGCGCCATGGTGGCTAAGCCTACGGCGGCTGGAATACCAAGCAAACACACCATACGAAATGCCCAATCTATATTGGCTGAAAAAGCTTTGGGATCTTTACTTACATGATTGCGCGACAGCGCTGGCAATATCACCGTGGCGATAGCGATACCAAACAGCCCTAACGGGAACTCCAGTAAACGGTCGGAGTAATACAACCAGCTAATAGAGCCTGTCATCAGGAAGCTGGCTATAAAGGTATCGAACAGCAAGTTAATTTGCCCTACCGAGACCCCGAATAAAGCAGGGATCATAAGGGTGCGTACTTTTACGACATTTTCATCTCGCCAGCCCCATTTAGGCTTTACTAATAATCCCGCCCGATACAAAAATGGCAGTTGGAAGGCAAGTTGTACTATACCGCCTATAAACACCCCCCACGCTAATGCAAAAGCGGGTTGCTCCATATCGGGGGCTAAAAAGACCGCACAGGCTATAATGCATACGTTAAGTAGCACTGGCGTAAACGCTGCTACTGCAAATTTGTTTAGTGTATTTAAGATAGCCCCTGCCAAGCCTGTTAACGATACAAAGGCAAGATAGGGAAAAGTAATTTTCAGCATGGTTGATGCGAGTAAGAATTTGTCTCCTGCCTCATCGCCCTGTACCCACGCAATAAACCACCCTGTGCCGAACAGCGCGGCTAAAACTGGCGACGCGATAACGCCTATAAGGGAAACCACAAACACAATGGCTCCAAGCGTGCCGGAAATTTTAGCAACAAATGCTTTAAGCTCTGCTTTCTCGTGGTTTTGATGTACTTCGGTTAATACCGGAATAAATGCTTGCGCGAATGCACCCTCGGCAAATAATCGGCGCAGGAAGTTAGGTATTTTATTTGCAAAGAAAAACACATCGGCGGCAGCGCCATCACCCATTAGCCTTGCCACTACCACATCGCGCACTAACCCTAATACGCGTGATATTAACGTCATTACGCTGACAATAAGGCCTGATTTTAATAACTTCCGTGACACTAAGACTATTCCAATAGATACATTTCATTCAGTTAAGCGCTCAATCATAACGAAACCCTGTTACCGGCGAAACGTATTATTCAAAATATAAGTGCATCTCATGAATTTTTTTTGCTATAATCCGCGCCCGTTGTGGGTATGGTTTCGTACTGTTTCATTTGTATCTGTGTGCTGTATCTGTGCACATGAGTACATATGTACAATAGCCATTTCGTTCTGCACTTTTTATTTGGCGCTTTTATTAGCGCCTTTGTTAAGAACAGGCCGAAAAACAAAAGCATTCGATAGACATCTTATCTAATGTAGAAATTAACTTTCTACTTATTGGGTTAAATCGTTTGACTTTTGGCTGGATGATAGGCAAAATCCGCACCCTCGTTTTTGACATGAATTTATTTGGGAGTTACACCTTGGCTAACATCAAGTCTGCTAAGAAACGTGCAATCCAAGCCGAAAAGCGTCGCCAGCATAATGCTAGCCGTCGCTCCATGACTCGTACAAGCTTGAAGAAAGTAGTAGCTGCTATCGCTAGTGGTGATAAAGAAGGTGCACAAACTGCATTTGCTGCTGCAACTCCGATTCTTGACAGAATGGCTACTAAAGGTTTGATTCACAAGAATAAAGCTGCTCGTCATAAGAGCCGCCTAGCTGCACAAATTAAAGCTTTAGCTTAAATTTTACAGTTAGTAAAAAAGCGCCTATTGGCGCTTTTTTTGTGTCTTTTTTTTGTGTCCGTTGTTCGAGGCTTTTATTAGAAGCTTTTATCAGAGCGTTGGCACTAACTCATTTTGCGAATGGTGCTTGAAGGCGCAACACGTAGTACCCAATGTAATAATGCCCACGGCCAACTTGGCACATAAGACACCGCTTTTTCCTTATTAATGGCTTTTACCAACGCCTTACAGCCGGTTTCGGTATCGACAATAAACGGCACTTTTTCTACCGTTTCATTAATTTCGGTACGAATAAACCCTGGATGTACACAACTAACCTTAATTGGTGTATTCATCACATCTAAGCGGATACCCTCTGTCATAGACGTAAGCCCTGCTTTAGTGGCGGCATACACCGTCATAGCGCGTCTGAAGCCTCTTACCGCACTAATTGATGAAATCGTTACTAGATGACCTTCATTTTGCGCTCTGAAGATAGTCATGGCCGCTTCGGCTTGTGCCAGTGCTGCCACAAAATTGGTCTCTGCGGTTTGCTTATTTGCATTAAAAAAACCCGTGCCAATAGAGGCGCCCTTGCCCATGCCCGCATTAACAATAACTCTATCGAGTTGCCCCATCTCTTGTTTAAACGCATCAAACACTTCAAATACTGCGTTATGGTCATTTACATCAAGCGACTTAATTAGCACCTTGATGTTAGGATTTACCGCTAGCAGTTCGCTTCTAAGTTCTTCTAAGCGGTCTAAACGTCTTGCACACAATGCTAAGTTGCTACCTTGCTTTGCGAACTCCGCCGCCATTCCTTTACCAAGGCCTGAGCTTGCGCCCGTGATCAGAATATTTTGTCTTGTTGTCATTTTCTTTTTCCTGATTTACGAATGGCCTTTTTACAACGCCACATTAAGTAGTGAATGAATATCCAAAAGTTTTTAAACGCGGGATTATTGGTTTGACCGTGGTGATAGCGATAGTAAATTTGTTGTGCAATACCCGCTAATCGAAACAAGCCGTATACTTCATAAAAAGTGAAATCATCAACGTCAACATCCATTTGCTTGCAGTAATAAGCAACCACTTCATCTCGTGTCATCATGCCAGCAAGGTGGGTAGGCTGCCTGCGGGTAGATTGGGCCAGAAAATCATCATCTGCATTCACCCAATAGGCTAACGTATTACCTAAATCCATTAACGGATCGCCAAGGGTGGCTAACTCCCAATCCAGCACACCTAAAATATTCGTGTAGTCGTTAGGATCTAGTACTACATTGTCGAATCTAAAATCGTTATGGGTAATGCAAATACGCTCATTGCTTGGCATATTAGCCTCAAGCCAACGCATAACACCTTTGCCCGAGGGGACATTCCAGGTTTTTGCTTTTGTATAGCGCTCACTCCAGCCTGTAATTTGGCGCTCTATGTAACCACTGCCTTTGCCAATCGTGTCTAAACCAGCCGCTTTATAGTCAACCTTATGCAGTTCTATCAAGCTATCGAGTACATTTTTACACAGCTGACGGGTCTGTTCTGGGGAGGTCTTTAAATCACGAGGGAGATTCTTACGTGGAATAACCCCTGTCAGCTTTTCCATGATATAGAATTCTGTGCCAATTACGGCTTCATCATCGCAATATGCCAGCATATCGGGCACATAGCTATACACCGGCTTCAGCGCTGCTTGAAGGCGATACTCTCTCCCCATATCATGGGCACCTTTGGCTTTAGTGCCCGCGGGCGCACGGCGTAATATTAACGACGTATTTTCGTATTCAAGACAATAAGTCCAGTTAGACGCACCGCCTGAATATTGGGTCACCGTAGGTGTGCCGATGAGGTCTGTAATATGATTTTTTAGCCACCTATCGACAACATTAACGTCTAGCTCTTCGCCTTCTCTTACTGATACTGCTTTATCTAATACTGTATTCGTCATGGGTTACCGTCTTTCCATTGCACGTTTCATTGCTTTGGTTTGTTTTAGCATGTTGTTAATGTACATTTGGGTAGGAAGTAGTTTCTTCATCAAAAATGCGCGCTTGCCCAATTTATGGGTAAGGATTAAAAATCGCTTTTGGGCAACCTGATCACAGATACTTTGCGCAACCTCTTCTTTGGTCATATCTGCTTTTTTAAAAAACCGCGCCATCATTTTGTGCATGGCAGGGTTATCGCTACGCATCGACTCATCAAGATTAGTTTTAAAGAAGCTAGGGCAAACCACACTCACATCGATATTATCAGGCGCAAGCTCTAGCTTCATGGTCTCAGACAGTGATACCACCGCGGCCTTCACCGCGTTATAGCTGTTCATGTAAGGAATTGGCGTTAGCCCCGCTTGGGAGGCAATATTGACAAAATAGCCCGATCTCTGTGCTTTAAACAAGGGTAGCATGGCCTTGCTGACGCGAACCATGCCTAATAGGTTGATATCGAAAATCCACTTCCACTGCGCGATACTTTCATCGCTTAAACTACCGCCTGACGCAACGCCTGCGTTATTAAACACAACATCAACACCGCCCCATCGTGCTTCTATCGCGGTAACCAAATTAGCGACATCATCATCTTGGGTAATGTCGCATGGTTGATAGAAAGCCTCTGTGCCTTTTTCCGTTAGTAGCGCTAGGGTTTCTTGCCCTCGCTGCTCATGGATATCAGCGATACAAACTTTCAATTGATCGCCGTTTTTACCGTGTTGCTCGCTTAACGCAAGGGCAATAGCTTGCCCTAATCCCGTGGCACCACCGGTGATAAGGATGCGCTTTTCTTTATTATCTGTTTTTAGGTTATTTATTTTTAGGTTATTTGTTTCTGTACCCATGTTTTGTACTCGTATGTTTTGCTCTTATGATTAACGCGCAGCCTAGGCTTTTTGAGTAGCGAGTGGTTTGTCCTTACCGTCACTTTTAGTTTTATTTTTCAAACGCTTCGACCACACAGCTAAAAGTCCCGGGCCTGCATACATCGTTAGACCGTAAACCCCAGCCGCCACGGCAAATTCAGGCGAGTTCAAAAAGGTAATGCAAATCAACATAGCAAGCGCAGCGTTTTGTACGCCCACCTCTATCGACAGTGTAATACCGTCTATCTTTGACAACTTAAAGGCGAAAGCCAAAATAAGTCCCAGCACTACTGCTGAAATATTCAGTGCTAAGCACACCAGCAAGGCCTCTTCCAATGACGCCATTAAATTCGCCCGTTCACTGATTAATATGCCAACGATCATGGCAATCATGAACCATAATGAAAAGGTTCTAAAAAAGCCCTCTACCTTAATAGAAAATGCAGGTTTGAAGTGGCGTATTGCCATACCAATGATGACTGGCACTATTGATACGCACACCAAGCCGACGACGGTAGTGACGATTGAAAATGAAGGCGCGTTCTCACCGGCGAAATAATCCATTGAATAATGAATAATAAAGGGAGTAGAGAATACACAAATAAAAGTCGATAGCGCGGTTAAACTTACAGATAGCGCTAGATTTGCCCGCCCTATATGACTGATTAAGTTACTCATAGTGCCGCCGGGGCACGCTGATAAAATCATAATACCAATCGCCATCGCCGGATGAAGGGAAAATGCCAAACACAAACCAAACGCCAATAAGGGGAGCAATACAGTTTGCCCCACCAGCCCCACTACAATGGGTTTAGGCGCTTTAAGTAACCGGGTAAAGTCAGCTACGGTTAACGTAAGCCCCATACCAAACATCACGAAAGCCAAAGCCAGTGGAAGAAGTATCTCGGTAAAAATCGAGGCCTGCATATATGCCCTTTGTTATTGTAATAATAGTAAATAAGCCAGTTTACAAACTGCCCCTAAACGTTCTGTTTACGTCATGGCCGAAACGTCATTCTGACAGCAGCACCCGACCACCCAGCCTACTGCGTAACAGTTTAGCTACAAAACCACACTTTAATTAACATTTAAACCAGTGTAACCTCGAATAAAATAAATAGAAATGATACTTTTTTATGGAATTTCATAAATATGATGCATGGGAAAATAGATCTAAATTTGTTTTTTGTTCTCAAAGCTGTGTATGAAGAAGAGAGTATTACTGCGGCCGCTAAAGCATTACATTTAACTCAACCGGCAGTAAGTCATGCAATGTCGCGTCTACGAGATAAATTTGATGATGAGCTATTCGTGCGCCACAGCAGACGAATGGTGCCAACCCCGTTGTGCCAATCAATCATTCAGCCTATAAAAGAGGCTCTCGCGCACTTAGAATCTACGCTGTCAGACCCCATCGATTTTGATATCAGCCGCTATAAGAGAGAATTAAGATTAGGACTAAGAGATATTCTTGAGTCAACATTCTTACCGGCACTTATTCCCGAGCTTTTGAAAAACGCAGCGAATATTACGGTAACTAGCAGACGGGTTACCCGCCCTGAACTTGAAAGTGCGCTTACCAATAAAGAGCTCGATATCGTTATCGATGCATTGGTGCCTACTGGCCCAGATATTCGTTCAACACTGGTGTGCGACGAGCATTTCGTCCTTATCTGTGCGACAGAACACTCCATTTTAAAAGATAAAACGCTAGCCAATTATGTATCAGCATCCCATGTGCTGGTGACCTTGAAAGACTCACGATTAGATACGGTAGACTTAGCGCTAGCGAAACAAAATGCGACCCGACAGTTTGCCCTGCAGTGCGAACATTACTTCGCTGCCGCAAGTGTAGTCAGTAAATCAGATTTATTACTTACTGTACCAAGTCGTTATGCACAACAGATTACCAGCAACCTACCAGTTGCCGTTACCACACTACCCTTTGACGTACCACTTATGCCCATTCACATGTATTGGCACAAGCAAGCGGATGAGGATTTAGTGAATAAGTGGATGCGAGAGAAGTTATTAGCCCTGGCTAACGAGCTTCTCGTAAAACAGATTTTGTTGAAATAGACACCTGTAACACTATCGTCAAACAAGCGTCACCATTTTGTCAATTAACCACCATATAGTGGCGTTCCAAGGCAATCGCTTTGGGACCTTGCTATGAAAAAAACACATTACCGCACACTTTGGCTTTCTGATATTCACCTTGGCAATCGTGATTGCAAAGCTGAATACTTACTTTCATTTTTAAACAGCGTCACCGTCGACACCCTTTATTTGGTTGGCGACATTGTCGATATGTGGCAAATGACAAAACAATTTCGTTGGCCACAAGCGCACAATCAAGTTATGCATAAGCTAATGGCGATGAGCCAAGATGGCACCCGCGTTGTTTATCTCCCAGGTAACCACGACGAACCCATTCAGTCTTATTCCGGCATGGCATTTGGTGATATCGAAATTGAGCGCCAACTTGTGCATACCACGGCCCAAGGCAAACGTTACCTTGTGTTACATGGCGATCAATTTGATGGCGATGTCACCATGGGTAAATTTCATGCATGGATTGGCGATAAAGGTTACGACTTACTGCTGTTTTTAAACCGCGAGTTCAATCGTTTTCGTAGCTGGCGTAAACGTGAGTACTGGTCACTTGCCGGTTACATTAAAAAGCATATCAAAGGGGCAAACGAAGCGATTGCTCGCTACCGTCAGGCTTGCTGTTCACGGGCAGCAGAAATGGGACTTGACGGGGTAATTTGCGGTCACATTCATCACCCTGAAAGCACAATGGAAAACGGTATTCATTACATCAACGATGGCGATTGGATGGAAAACTGCAGTGCCTTGGGTGAAGACGAAAATGGAAATTTAAACCTTATCTATTCCCTTGAAACCATGAACAACGCAGATAATGTTACGCCACTTAAAGTGAAAACTTCACCATCGAAAGCAGCATAAGCATATCACTTGAACCCGCGTTTCATGATGAATGAAACGCGGGCCTCTGCATTGTCAGATAACTGACATCAAACTGTGTGAAAAACGTCATATTCCCCTGATATTGTTCGCAAAAACCGAGAAAGACTATGTTTACTGTTGATGAAGTACTAAATAAACACTATCCCCAAGTGGCTAACAACCCCTTGTTGTTTAGGTCTTTATCGTTTGTGCTGCGCCACCTTTTGCATGAACGAGAAATAATAGAGTTCGGCGAAACCTATCCTCATTACGAAGACATCGATTTTGTAGAGCAAGTGCTCGAATACTTCAATATTAGTTACTCTACCCGAGATGTAGAGAAAGAGCGTATTCCATCACAAGGTCGTGTGGTGATTATTGCCAACCACCCTATCGGCTCACTAGACGCCCTTGCGCTAATTAAACTGGTTAGTGAAGTGCGTCACGACTTAAAAGTAGTGGCGAACCAAATGCTCATGGCCATTGAGCCTTTGCATGACATGCTGCTACCAGTCAATAATATGCAAGGCGGTACGCCGAAACAGCATTTAGGGGCTATTCAAAACCACCTGCAATCAGACGGAGCCATTTTAATATTTCCCGCTGGAGAAGTGTCACGATTACGCCCTCAAGGTGTGCGGGACACCCTATGGCATTCAGGCTTTTTACGTATAGCCCGACAAGCCAAGTCCCCTATTCTTCCGGTTTATATTGATGCCAAAAATAGCCCGCTATTTTATGGGGTGTCTATGGTGTACAAACCCTTAGCCACCGCGCTGCTGGTGAAAGAAATGTTTAAGCAACGCAAAAAACACCTTCCTATGCGAATTGGCGAGCTTATTCCTTTTGAGTCTTACCAACCAACCAGCATAGCGCTAAAAGATCAGGTCAAACTATTTAAGCGCCACTTATACCGCATTGGCAGTAACAAGAAAGGTATTTTCGACACGCAAGCCCCTGTGGCCATGCCGGAAGATAGAAAAGAGCTTTCCCGTGCAATGAAGCAGTGCGAACATTTAGGCCACACTAGCGACGGCCAGTCGATATATTTGTACCAACATAAAAACTGCTCACCAATTATGCGTGAAATTGGCCGCTTAAGGGAAGTGGCCTTTCGTGCGGTAGGTGAAGGTACTAACAAACGCCGCGATATAGACCAATACGATACTTACTACTATCACTTAATTCTTTGGGATGAGAGTAATTTAGAGATTGTGGGCGCATATCGTTTTGGCGATGCTGAGTTACTGAGTCATAAAGACCACCCTACCGGTTTATATTCGGCAACGTTGTTCGACTATGGAAGTGAGGAAAGTAACAGCACCTTGTTCAAAGAAGGGCTCGAACTTGGTCGTAGCTTTGTTCAACCCTGTTACTGGGGTAAACGTAGTTTAGATTATTTATGGGTTGGCATAGGTGCATTTTTAAATCGCTACCCGAAATATCGATACATGTTTGGCGCGGTGTCTTTAAGCAATGCTTACCCTCAACCAGCTAAAGACTTAATTGTACAGTTCTACTCTACGTACTTTCCGGCTAAGTTTGGGCAAGCCACTTCTAAGCGGCCTTATCAAATGTCGCAAGATCCCTTGTATACTTTTACCGGTAACGACTATAAATCTGAGTTTACTCAGTTAAAGCATTTACTCGCCAATATGGGCGTGAACGTACCTACCTTATACAAGCAATACAGCGAACTATCGAAAACCGGTGGCGTGGCGTTCTTAGATTTTAATGTAGACCCTGACTTTAACGACTGCATAGACGGCCTAGTGGTGGTCGATTTAGAAGCGTTAACCCAAAAGAAAAAGGAACGCTATTTAGGAGCAACACAATTAAAACCTGAGCTTAAAAAGTCAGCGTAGAGGTTTACAAAAGGCTAATATAGGTGGCTTGATTACCTGATTTTCGTCAAGCACCCTATATAAGACACTACACTAAAATAAGAAAAGCGCCCGTTGGCGCTTTTTTTATTCTCGTTGGCATATGAATCTAATACAGGCGTTACAGACTCAATAAAACATCTGTAAAAATATCTTCTAGGGTCACAATATCGGATAGGTGAACGTGTTCATTAACTTGGTGGATGGTGGCATTTGGCACACCCACTTCTACCACTTGTGTTGTGTCTGATGCAAAAAACCGCCCGTCTGAGGTACCGCCAGACGTGCTGACCACGGGGTAACGTCCAGTGGCTTGTCGAATGGCTTTTTCTGTAATATTAATTAAGCACCGCTTTTCTGTATTGCTTCTACTCAAATAGGATTCACAGGGTCTAGACCAGCTTATCGAAGCCTCGCTATCTACTTCAGCGGTAATACGTGTTAATAACTTAACTAAGCTGTCACGGTTAAATTGCCATGCGTAACGCACATTAAATTCAATACGGGTACTACCCGGCACCAAATTATCAGTAAACGCGCCCGTATCTACGTGAGTGACTTGCAAAGACGTACCTGGAAAGTCGAGGCTACCTTGTTCAAACTCGTAGGAGGATAACGCCTGTATGATACGGCTTGCTTTGTGAATTGCGTTATCGCACGTATGCGGGTAAGCAACATGCCCTTGTTTTCCCGATACCAAAATTGTGCCCGACAATGAACCTCTGCGGCCTACTTTAATGGTGTCGCCGGTAGTATGCGTAGCAGTAGGCTCGCCTACTAAGCACATATCAAGTGTAATGTGTTTAGCATCTAAATAGGCCTTTATCCATTTAGAGCCATATTCAGCCTCGCCTTCTTCATCACTGGTAATCAACCACCAATACGTATATTGGTTTGAATTCATTGATGGTAGCGCTCTTTCTGTTGCTGCTAGCATGGCAGCAACACCGGTTTTCATATCGGCAGCGCCACGACCATAAAGCTTATTTTGACTTATCACTGGGCAAAAGGGATTAGATTTCCATTGTTCTAATGGGCCTGGTGGCACTACATCGGTGTGGCCAGAAAAAGCAAAATGGATAGGCCCATCCCCCCATTTAGCGATTAAATTAGTCACCCCTTCCACTTTGTGCTTTTCACATGCAAAGCCTAGCTTTTCTAATCGGTGCATTAGATAGCTTTGGCACCCAGCGTCAACGGGGGTAATGGATTCCCGTGCCATAAGCACTTCTGCAAAATGAATGCTTCTAGCGTGGTGGACCAACGAAAGCGCAGTATTGTTCATAAGAATAAATGAAGTCTAAGTTTGCTTACCTGTTATTACACAAAGTAAAGATGACACACAGATAACAAAATTAAGACAAGGAAATGACAAGGCTAAACTGATTTCCCCTTATATACTGTAGTCATATATAGTTAGGGTAATAGATGATTCTATCGATAAACTTGTATTTAGGCAGCGAGCTAAAGTTATTACTAGAAGCGGTTACCCTACATAAAATTTAATCCCCCTTTACCGATACAACGCGAGGTCGAGTTTTGCTAAAGATTATTGTACTAATACCACTTATCTTGTCGTTATTGTGGTTTGGCTACTTGAGGGTGAATAGCTATTCCCTAGCACAAGGCAAACAAGGTTTTACTTACATACTGGTACTGTCGAGTGTTATTGCGGTATTTTACGCGCTGATGCTCTTTCTGACTCATTAGTACTTTTACTTATTAAAGAAAAACGCTCACAAAAAAGCCAGTGTTGGCGAAGCGATAACCACATCGCTTGTTCAACACTGGCTTTTTTAGCGTATTTTTCACTTACCGTTAAGGCGAGGAATAGCGCTAGGCTTACTATATAACGGTTTTACGTTTCAACCTGGTTATATTCTCACAAGCCTTTAAACAGTAAGATCAGTAATACTAAAGGTTCTCAGACACCGTAACATCAGCATCAGCACGTAAAGCTTCAATGAACTGCTGGTAAACACGTTGACCTTGCATCTGTGCTAAACGAGGTTTCAGACTTTCTGACATCTCAGCACTTAGCGCAGGGGCACTGTTCACTTTAACAAGCTCTACAATGGCAACGTCACCGCTCACGGTCGCAATCACATCTACGCGCTTTTCAGCTTCGGTAGATAACGTAAACAGTTTATCAACGATACTGCGGTTTAGTGTACTACCACTTCTCGCTACGGCTTCAGCACTTTCCCAGTTAAGAGACTTTTCTGCTAATGTTGCATCTACACTTTCGCCTTGCTGAAGCGATTCAACAACACTTGTAGCCCAGCTTTCAGCAGCTTCTTGTGCTTTCTGTGCTTTCACTGTTGACACAATTCCATCACGAACTTCATCTAGGGCTTGAGTACGCTGTGGCAAGTGCTCTACAACACGCACAACAACTACCGCTTCATCATCTAGTTCGATAATGTCACTGTTCACGCCTTCATCGATAAGTTCAGAAGAAAACGCGACTTCAGTCAATGCTGGTGAGCTCATATTTACTGGCACAGTGTTACGGCTAAACAAACCTGTTTCTTGTACCGGTAAGTCAACGGCGTTAGCAACATCTTCTAGTGTATCAGGCACTTCAAATGCAATTTCAGCCATGGTGTTTTGCAGCTCGAAGAATTCTTCTAATGCTTTATCGGTAAGCAATGTCTCGCGGATTTCTGCTTCTACGTCTTCAAATGCTTGAACTTGCGCTTCTTTAAGTTCAGTCAATTTAATGATGTGAAAACCGAATTCAGTTTCTACAACGTCGGTATAGTCTCCCACATTCGCTAAACTAAATACCGCTTCATCAAACGCATCGTCCATCATTCCAGGAGTAATAAAATCTAGATCACCACCATTTTCAGCTGAAAAGGTGTCATCTGAATTATTTTCAGCTAACTCAGCAAAATCAGCACCGTCGTTCAGTTGGTCTAATAGTGCTTGAGTTTTCGCTTTTGCTGCATCAGCATCATCACCTGACTCGATAAGAATATGTGAAACTCGACGCTCTTCTTCTTTGCCATAACCGCTAAGGTTATTGTCATAGTAAGTGCGAACGGCTTCGTCATCGACACTTACGCGGCTTTTAACGTCTTCTACTGTCAGTGATACATAGGCAAGCTTAATTTGCTCTTCGGTATCAAATGCAGTGATGTTAGCGTTGTAATATTCGGCAATATCATCTTCTGTTACTTCCACCGACTCGGCGAATGAAGCAGAGTCAATCATCACGTATTTAGCGTCACGCGTTTGAAGCTGTAATGCATTCGCACGTTCAGCTTCTCCAGGTAACGCAAACTCAGAATTGGTTAACGCTGCAGCCAATTGACTTTGTGTCATTTGAATGCGTAAATAATCACGGAAGTCAGCAACCTGAAAGCCGTTTTGACGCAAAATAGTTTGGAAACGGTCGTTGTCGAATTGACCACCGAACTGAAACTCTGGCATTTGTACGATAGTTTCACGAATTTGAGCATCGCTAACGCGTAAGCCCATTTCCTGTGCTTGTTGCTGAATGAGTTTTTCAGCAATAAGTCTATCTAGTACGTTACGACGAAAGTCACTTAAATACTGTTCGCTTGAAAACAACTGGGCAATGCTTTCGCCAAATTGTGATTCCATTTGTGCCCGTTGGTTCTGATAACCGCGTTCTAATTCCTGAGCAGAAATTTCTTCGCCATTAACTGTTGCTACTGCCGTAGTACCTGAAGACGTCAGGTAGCTTCCTACACCAGCAAACACGAAACTCAATACGATTAGGGCAATAATTGCCATTGCCCATGGGCCTTGAGAACCTTCTCTGATTCTTTCTAGCATGATTGTTCTTCAACTCCGTTGCTTACTACACTTGCCCTTTAGCGTTGGATAATACCTACGCTAACATCATGGCAAAAAATAAGCGGTGATTATAACCTAATACCTGTGAAGATAAACGGCTTAACAAAAACTAATCCTTCTATTGTCCAATAAAACCGCAGCGTGACGCGCAATGCACTGTCGCGCTATAGGTGAGATAAAGAAAATAGTGGGAAATGATAAATTCGGCGTTACAAATAAAAAAGGCGATGGCATAAGCCATCGCCTTTTTCTTGCAAGTTTTGCTTAGTTACAAGCGTCTTTCAGAGCTTTACCAGCTTTGAAAGATGGAACTTTCGCCGCTGAAATCTGAATAGTCTCACCAGTTTGTGGATTACGACCACTACGAGCAGAGCGCTCACGTACTGAGAAAGTACCGAAACCGACTAGTGCCACTTGGTCACCGTCTTTAAGTGCTGCAGTTACTGAGTCAGTGAATGCATCTAGAGCGCGGCCGGCAGCTGCTTTTGAAATATCTGCGCCAGCAGCAATTTGGTCGATAAGTTGAGACTTGTTCACTATTATGATCCCCTTCGATTGTTATTATACTGTTTGTCCAAAACGATTTGATTGAACGTTATAGCAAGCTTGATTCTGAACATCAAGCATCTGTCACAATTAATTAACTTTTATTGAATCGCTGCAATCCCTTTTGTGGCAAGGCTTCAAGCGAATACAAATTAAAGGTAACACAACTCTTGCGACAAGAAAGCCCTATTTTGAAAAAAATAGGCGAATTGGCGAAGGTATGCACACTTTTTAATCAATTATTGCAAATTTAAGGCTGCAAGCCTTTAAAATTAGGACATGCAGCCAACCATTTTAGCTTTTAGTTGCAACCTCAAAAGACTCTACTGGCTCTTGAAGTGCAATATCAAGCACATCATCAATCCACTTTACAGGGTGAATTGATAAATCTTTTTTCACGTTTTCTGGAATTTCTTCCAGATCACGTTCATTTTCTGCTGGAATAACCACCGTTTTAATTCCACCACGGTGGGCGGCTAGTAGCTTTTCTTTCAAACCACCAATGGCCAACACTTCACCACGCAGTGTTATTTCACCGGTCATGGCCACATCGCATTTAACGGGGTTACCTGTTAACGATGACACCAAAGCTGTACACATTGCGATACCCGCACTTGGGCCATCTTTAGGTGTAGCACCTTCAGGCACATGCACGTGAATATCGCGTTTTTCATAAAAATCTTCGTTAATACGAAGCTTTTCAGCGCGACTACGCACAACCGTCATTGCAGCTTTGATAGATTCCTGCATAACATCACCAAGCGAACCGGTTGATGTCATCTTGCCTTTACCCGGCACTGAGGTGGTTTCGATAGTCAGTAAATCACCGCCTACCTGTGTCCACGCCAACCCGGTAACTTGGCCAATTTGATTGTCTTTGTCTGCCTTACCGTAATCGAAGCGTTGTACACCTAAGTAATCTTTAAGATTATCTTGAGTCACTGACACTTTATCTTTGCTCTTAGTCAGCAAGATATCTTTAACGGCTTTACGACATACCTTAGAAATTTCACGTTCTAAGCTACGAACGCCTGCTTCACGGGTGTAGTAACGAATCATGCCGATAATGGCAGATTCGGTAATCTCAAGCTCTTTAGACTTAAGCCCGTTACGTTCCATCTGCTTACTGATTAAGTGACGTGTTGCGATGTTTAGCTTCTCGTCTTCGGTATAACCAGAAAGACGAATAACTTCCATACGGTCAAGTAATGGGCCTGGAATATTCATGCTATTCGAGGTCGCCACAAACATCACATCAGATAAATCGTAGTCCACTTCTAAATAGTGGTCACTGAAACTATTGTTCTGTTCTGGGTCAAGCACTTCAAGTAACGCAGAAGCTGGGTCGCCACGCATATCAGACGACATTTTATCAATCTCATCTAATAGGAAAAGTGGGTTTTTAACTCCAACTTTTGCCATTTTCTGCACTAATTTTCCAGGTAATGAGCCTATGTAAGTACGTCTATGTCCACGAATTTCAGCTTCATCACGCACGCCGCCTAATGCCATACGTACATACTTGCGCCCTGTCGCTTTCGCAACAGATTGACCAAGAGAGGTTTTACCCACACCAGGAGGCCCTACAAGACACAAGATGGGTCCTTTCAGCTTTTTAACACGCTGTTGTACCGCGAGGTATTCTAGAATGCGTTCTTTGACTTTCTCTAACCCGTAATGATCTTCATTTAAAACCACTTCAGCGCGAGATAAATCTTTCTTCACTGGTGAACGCTTATTCCACGGTACATTGGTTAGCCACTCAATGTAGCTGCGTAATACGGTAGCTTCTGCCGACATGGGCGACATCATCTTAAGCTTTTGCAACTCAGACTTAGCTTTGTCCAACGCTTCTTGCGGCATTTTGGCGTCTTCGATTTTCTTCGCTAACGCTTCAAATTCATCCGGTGCATCATCAAGCTCACCGAGCTCTTTTTGAATGGCTTTCATTTGCTCATTCAAATAGTACTCACGCTGGCTTTTTTCCATTTGCTTTTTAACACGGGTGCGAATTTTCTTCTCAACCTGTAGCAAATCGATTTCACCTTCCATCAAGGCCATTAAATACTCAAGGCGTTCATTCACCCCTTTCATTTCTAGCACTTTTTGTTTTTCGGTGAGTTTAAGCGGCATGTGCGCAGCCATGGTATCTGCTAAGCGTGCAGCATCTTCGATACCATTTAGCGACGTAAGTACCTCAGGCGGTATTTTTTTGTTTAGCTTAACGTAACCTTCAAACTGCGATACCGCAGAGCGAATAAGCACTTCTTGCTCGCTCTCATCAATAGCACCGTCTTCAATTTTATTTACGTTAGCTACAAAGAATGGCTCTGATTGCTCGTAACCTTCAACTTCACCACGCACACTCCCTTCAACTAACACTTTCACCGTGCCGTCAGGAAGTTTCAAAAGTTGAAGAATGGTGGCAATAGTACCAACGGTATAAATGTCATCGGCATCGGGTTCATCCACACCGGCGTCTTTCTGGGCCACTAAGAAAATCTGTTTCTCGTTTTCCATTGCCGCTTCAAGACAACGGATCGATTTTTCTCGCCCGACAAATAAGGGTATGACCATATGCGGATAAACAACCACGTCCCTTAAGGCAAGCACAGGAATTTCAATGCGATTTTCTCGCTCAACTGTCATACGTGTTCTCTATTAGTTAGCATTGTCGATTGATATGGGGATGCTAGCGCAAAGTTCAAATAAAACATTCTTAATGTACGTAAATTCGCTGCTTTCCCTGCTTTTCTTTACCATTATCGATTTTAGACCGTATGGCAATAGTTTGTTGCCGAATCTATCAGAAAGGATAGGTTAAACGGGTTTGTTTGCTTAAATAACCAACAAGTTGTTATTTGAGAGGCGGAAAAACGCTAATTTTAGCCATACAGGAAAGCGTAACATTTGAGTATTATTTTTATGCCGTTGAAGTGAATAATCTTGAATGTTGAGGTTGAGGGCGGGTTAAGGGTGAAAATAAGCTCGAGGTTAACAAACCCTCACGCAGAAAATATTTATAGGCTTTTAGAAAACAAAAAAGGCCCTGAAGGACCTTTTCTAGAAAGCAAAGCTACCTACTCAGAGGCTGCTTTTTTATCTGTATTGTCGTAAATCAAGATAGGCTTAGACTCGCCGCGAATAACGGTTTCATCAATAACTACTTTGCTTACGTCTACCGCAGACGGTAATTCGTACATGGTATCAAGCAGAACTGCTTCAACAATTGAACGAAGACCACGGGCACCCGTTTTACGTTCCATCGCCTTTTTAGCGATAGCATGCAGTGCGTCGTCACGGAACTCAAGTTCCACATCTTCCATATCAAATAAAGCTGAATACTGCTTCGTAATCGCATTCTTAGGCTCTTTAAGAATTTGAATTAAGGCTTCTTCATTCAATTCTTCAAGACTAGTGACCACTGGTAAACGACCGATAAATTCAGGAATTAACCCGTATTTAACCAAATCTTGTGGTTCTACTTGTTTGAACAACTCGCTAATTTGCGCGGTGTTTTCGGATTTAGACTTAACAGCCGCACCGAATCCAATACCCGTTCCTTTCTGCGCACGTTGTTCAATAACCTTATCAAGGCCTGCGAACGCGCCACCACAGATAAACAGAATCTTAGAGGTATCTACCTGCAAAAATTCTTGCTGTGGATGCTTACGACCGCCTTGTGGAGGAACCGAAGCAACAGTCCCTTCAATAAGCTTAAGCAATGCTTGCTGCACACCTTCACCCGATACATCACGAGTAATAGATGGGTTATCTGATTTACGCGAAATTTTATCAATTTCATCAATGTAAACAATGCCGCGTTGGGCTTTTTCTACATCGTAATCACATTTTTGCAGAAGCTTTTGAATGATATTTTCAACATCTTCACCCACATAACCAGCTTCGGTTAATGTGGTCGCGTCTGCCATTGTGAAAGGAACGTCAAGCAAACGTGCAAGCGTTTCCGCCAGTAATGTTTTACCACTACCCGTTGGGCCGATAAGTAGGATATTACTCTTACCAAGCTCCACACCATCGTGCACATCACCATTACGTAAACGTTTGTAGTGGTTATATACCGCTACAGACAATACTTTTTTGGCGTGCTCTTGACCGATAACGTAGTCATCTAGGTGCGCATGTATTTCACTTGGCTTTGGTAAAGCATCCTGCTTTTGCTTAGGCGCGATCTCCTTGATTTCTTCGCGAATGATATCGTTACATAACTCAACACACTCGTCGCAAATAAATACCGACGGGCCTGCTATTAACTTTCTTACTTCGTGTTGGCTTTTGCCACAAAACGAGCAGTACAGTAACTTGTTATCACCGTCACCGCTTTGTTTATCACTCATTACTATTGCCTCTGCCTTGCCTGAACCGAAAACCAAATCGTGCCAAGCACTAGTTCAGGTCTACTATATATAACTATACTACTTAGTTGCAGCCGCGTCAGATCGATTTGTCATAACTTGGTCGATAAGACCATACTCTTTGGCTTCGGTTGCACTAAGGAAGTTGTCACGATCGGTATCGTGGGCAACTTTTTCATAATCTTGTCCAGTATGTTGGGCCATTAAGCGGTTCAACTTCTCTTTAATAGACAGGATTTCCTTCGCATGAATTTCAAAATCTGATGCTTGACCTTGGAATCCACCTAAAGGTTGGTGAATCATCACGCGAGAATTCGGTAAACAGTAACGCTTACCTTTAGCACCACCAGATAGCAAGAACGCACCCATGCTAGCCGCTTGCCCCACACATACCGTGCTTACGTCTGGCTTGATGAAATTCATGGTGTCGTAAATTGCCATACCCGCAGTTACAGAACCACCAGGTGAATTGATATAAAGGAAAATGTCTTTTTCTGGATTTTCAGCTTCCAAAAATAGCATTTGAGCCACAATCAGGTTGGCCATGTGGTCTTCTACCTGCCCTACTAAGAAAATAACATTTTCTTTTAGTAGACGAGAATAGATGTCGTACGAACGTTCACCTTTGGAAGTCTGTTCAACTACCATAGGAACAAGTGCATTCATTGGATCAAATGGGGTATTAGTCATAGCTACCTTGATTATCTAGCGTTAAAAACAAAAATGCTCGGAAGGCTCCGAGCATTTAAGCAGTTGCTGACAGGTGAAGTCAATCAGACAGTAAAAAATTACGCCTGTTTGTTCATAACCTCGTCAAAAGCTTTAGTTACTTCGGTAACTTTAGCTTGCTCAAGTACCCACTCAACCGCCTGCTCTTCTAATGCAACATTTTGCATTTGCTGCATGAGCTCTTGGTTGTTGTTGTAGTATTCTACAACTTCTTGAGGGTCTTCATACGCAGAAGCAGCAGTTTCGATCATCTCGTTTACTTTTGCTTCGTCAGCTTTAAGTTCGTTTTGCTTAATTACTTCACCTAATAATAGGCCAATTGAAACACGACGCTTGGCATTATCAGTAAATAATTCAGCAGGCAACTCAGGAAGGTTTTGACCACCGCCCTGTTGGCTGAAACGCTGCTTAGCTTGTTCACGTAAAGCGTTAACCTCTTGGTCGATAAGTGCTTGAGGAATATCAAGCTCATTAGCGTCAACCAATTTAGCAATAACGTCTTCTTTAACCTGAGTTTTAAGTGTTTGATCTAGCTCGCGTTGCATGTTCTTACGAACTTCAGCTTTAAGCGCGTCAACACCACCTTCCTGAACACCGAACAAGGTAGCAAACTCTTCGTCAACTTTAGGAAGTGACTGGCCTTCTACTTTTTTCACTGTTACTTGGAATACCGCGTCTTTACCTTTAAGGTTTTCTGCGTGGTAATCTTCAGGGAAAGCAACTTCTACTGTTACTTCTTCGCCCGCTTTCGCGCCTACAAGTGGCTTTTCGAAACCTGGGATCATGCGATCTTGACCTAGTTCAAGTTCGAAATCTTCAGCTTTTCCGCCTTCAAATTCTTCACCGTCGATAGAACCAACGAAATCGATAACAACTTTATCGTCTTTCTTCGCTTTACGTTTAACTTCTTTCCAAGAAGCGTGTTGCTTCTGTAGCGTTACCATCATGTTATCAAGATCTTCGTCAGTAATCTCTACTACTGGCTTTTCGATTTCAATATCGTTGATGCCTTTAACTTCTACTTCTGGATATACTTCAAAAGAAGCAACAAATTCCAAATCCTGACCATCTTCATCTTTAGTCAGTTCGAAATTTGGCATACCAGCTGGTTGAATTTTTTCTTGAACGATAGCCTGGTAGAAGTTTTGCTGCATTACATCACCAGCAATTTCTTGACGCACTGCTTGGCCGAAACGCTTTTTGATTACGCTTACTGGTACCTTGCCTGGGCGGAAACCGTTAATACGTTGCGTTTTCGCCAACTGCTGTAGGCGAGATTTAACAGCTGAATCAATAGCGTCAGCTGGAACGGTGATAGTAAGACGGCGTTCTAAACCCTGGGTCGTCTCGACTGAAACTTGCATTATATTACCTCAACTTTACGCCTATTTAAGCGCTTTGTTCTCAATCCCCTCTCCCGTCATGTCTATGTGACATATCACACCGGGGTAGAGGTCGTTTCCGACGTTTGCACTAACAAAACACCACACAATACTGTGTTAATCGCGTATTTGTTACAAACATACGAGTTAAAAAAAGACGCCGTAGTATACAGTCGCAGAGAACGAGAGTCGAGAGGGAAACACAAGTTTGTAACACGCTTTTGAATGATAAGTGTGCAAACGGATAGAAATAAGGAAATTAATAAGGAAAATATAACGAGGATAGAGTAAATGGTCGGTGAGATAGGATTTGAACCTACGACCCCTTGTACCCAAAACAAGTGCGCTACCAAGCTGCGCCACTCACCGACAATAATACTTAACAAAACACTTAAAAAGCACTTACAACAGCGCTTTAAACAGCTTTTGTGAAAAAAGCCTAAAACATGGTGCGGAAGGAGAGACTTGAACTCTCACGCCGTGAAGCACTGGAACCTAAATCCAGCGTGTCTACCAATTCCACCACTCCCGCGAAAAAGTGGGGTGGACGATGGGGCTCGAACCCACGACAACCGGAATCACAATCCGGGGCTCTACCAACTGAGCTACGCCCACCACTGAGGTGCTTGCAATAAATAAACATGTTGAATTGATAGTACATGTTTATCTTTAAAGATTCGACCAATCCGAATCAGGTCCTACCTGACTCGCATGGCGCGTCCGGCAGGATTCGAACCTGCGACCCACGGCTTAGAAGGCCGTTGCTCTATCCAGCTGAGCTACGGACGCTCGGCGAATCTTCGCTTGCAAAAAATGGTCGGTGAGATAGGATTTGAACCTACGACCCCTTGTACCCAAAACAAGTGCGCTACCAAGCTGCGCCACTCACCGACTGCGTAACGATACGTTTGAAGCAATTTGCGTCTGTGCCGTTACGGGGTGCGAATATTACTGACAAGACCCCACCTCGTCAAACACTTTTTTAAATAAAATATTCAACCGCTCACAAAGCACGCATAAATGTGCTTTTTTGAGCACTTTGGGCATTTTTCAAACTAACCGAAACCTAAAAACAGATAATTTAGTGCGAACTTGAAGGTAGGCGGCGTACTCGTTCATCGTAAACAACTTCACTCTTTATCGAAATTTACTTTTTATAAGCGCAAATCTTTAAAAATTTTCTCGATTTACAGTAATTGTATGTTTCTACTGGTCGCCAGTAGCAGTTTTATGAAACAATAATTAGCACTTAATGACCACACATTATAATCACTTCTATGACAGCTCATTTAATTGACGGCAAATTGATTGCCAAACAAGTACGCCAGCATGTTGCTTCTTATGTAGATTCACTTATTGACGCCAAGAAACGTCAACCTGGTTTGGCCGTGGTATTAGTCGGTAGCGATGCCGCCTCTCAAGTTTATGTTTCTAATAAACGTAAAGCATGTGATGAAGTGGGATTTGTATCTCGTTCTTTTGATTTACCCGCTGACACTACAGAAAACGAACTGTTAGCGCTTGTCGATCAACTAAATGACGACAAAGAAATAGACGGGATTTTAGTGCAGCTGCCCCTACCTGCCGGTTTAAATGCAGAAAAAGTATTAGAGCGCATTCACCCACATAAAGATGTTGATGGGTTTCACCCTTACAATATAGGTAGATTGGCACAACGTATCCCCGCACTTCGCCCATGTACTCCAAAAGGTATCATGACCATGATCGAGGCCACTAAGCGCCCCGTTAAAGGTTTAGATGCGGTTATTGTGGGTGCTTCTAATATCGTAGGTCGCCCTATGAGCTTAGAACTATTGCTTGCAGGTTGTACGGTCACTACTTGTCATAAATTTACACAAGATTTAAAAGCCCATGTAAGTCGTGCAGACCTTCTTGTGGTCGCGGTAGGCAAGCCAAACTTTATTCCTGGTGACTGGATTAAGCCCGGCGCTATCGTTATCGATGTAGGCATTAACCGTGTGAGTGACGGTTCGCTCGTTGGCGACGTGGATTTTGAGCCTGCTAAACAACGTGCGGGGTGGATTACCCCCGTTCCTGGCGGCGTGGGCCCAATGACAGTGGCCAGCTTAATAGAAAATACCCTAGAAGCTTACGTCAAATACCATTCCTAAGTTGAATTTGTGAACGATACACAGTTTATAGAAGCCACTATGCGTTGGGTTGATGACATTGTCATCAACCACAACTTTTGCCCCTTTGCCGGTTTCGTACGTCAACCGGGCCAAATTCACTGCGTCGTGGTTAACGGGGATGCAGGCGATGTTATTACCTCGCTTTTCGATGAGTGTAAACGCTTAGACGAACAAGATAATATTGCTACTACCCTTATCATCGCGCCTTCATCATCTACAGCTTCCTTCGATGATTACCTGGATGTATTAGCGATATGTGACCGTATGCTATCTGATTGGGGGTACACTGGCGTGTATCAACTCGCCAGTTTTCATCCTGACTATCAATTCGATGGCGAAGCTAAAGACAGCGTCGCGAATTATACCAACCGCTCTCCCTTCCCTCTACTTCATTTAATTCGCGAGCGAGATATTGCCCGCTATATGAAAAACGAAGATGATGCAGAGAAAATTTACACTCACAATATTGCCAAAGCCAATGAACTAGGTTGCCCTTATTTTGAAAAAGTATTGAAGGAAATGCGAAGCGCTAAAAATAAAAACGGCCTGTAAATGTACAGGCCAAAAGGTTTAATTGGGTCCAGGGATGCCAAATACGGCAGCCCCAAATGTCCGTAATTGGTTCAAGGTTTTAAACTTGAATTCGTACTCTACGTAAACTATGTGAGAATTTTATGACAGTGCGTTATGCAAGTAGGATTTTAAGGTAATGACCCCTAGTCAGTTTCCCCTTTCCGCTATCGGTCATATACAAACGCCGTTTAAACAAAAGTTTGCTATTCCCCGACAGCCCAATTTAGCCAAGGCGAAAGGGCAAGTAGTATTAGCGCCTGACTTTGATGATCCTCGAGTGTTTAAAGGTTTAGAGGTATTTAGCCATGTATGGCTACTCTTTCTCTTCCATGAGAATTTAGATAAAGGTTGGAAACCCTCGGTGAAAGCCCCTCGTTTAGGCGGAAATGCAACGCTTGGGGTGTTTGCCTCAAGAAGTACGCATCGCCCGAATGGTATAGGCATGTCGGCAGTGAAAAATTTAGGTTCTGACATTGTAGATGGAAAGCTTACCTTGCACGTCGAAGGAGTAGATTTGTTAGATGGCACCCCAATTATCGATATTAAGCCTTATTTACCCTACGCCGATGCGCTCCCCCATGCATCGGATAGCATGGCAGAACTGAATCACGCAGCCCCCATACCCAACTTAGAGGTAACCATTAACCCTCTCGTGCAAAACATGTTGAACGAAGCCGCATCGCAGCACCCGGATCTACCCACACTACTAACAGCCGTGCTGGCTCAAGACCCCCGCCCCGCTTATCGTCATAAACTATTAAGTGATGAAAAGACCTACCATACTGCACTGTATAATTATGACTTTGCCTTCACAGTAAAAAATAGTGTGGTTGAAGTCATTGGGATTAACACGCTTTAGTCGCACGTGGTTGTAGCACTATTGCTCACAGTTAATTAGAATACGCTCAATTGTATTTTTCATAGTTATAGGAAGACCGCTTCGAATGCGCACTAGTCAATATTTACTTGCCACGCAGAAAGAAACTCCGGCCGATGCTGAGGTTATCAGCCACCAGTTAATGTTACGTGCTGGTATGATAAGAAAACTGGCTTCAGGCCTTTATACGTGGTTGCCAACTGGGCTTCGCGTACTGAATAAAGTGGCAAACATCGTTCGTGAAGAAATGAACAAAGCAGGCGGTGTAGAAGTGTTAATGCCAGTAGTCCAACCTGCTGACTTGTGGGAAGAGTCTGGCCGTTGGGAAGAATATGGCCCAGAGTTACTGCGCATTAAAGACCGCCACCAGCGAGACTTTGTGCTAGGTCCTACACATGAAGAAGTAATCACATCGTTAGTTAGAAACGAAATCAGTAGTTACAAACAACTGCCAATTAATCTTTATCAAATTCAAACTAAATTCCGTGATGAAGTACGTCCTCGCTTTGGCATTATGCGTGGTCGTGAGTTCACCATGAAAGATGCTTACAGCTTCCACTTAGACGATACGTGTTTAGATAAAACTTACCAAACAATGTATGAAGCCTATGGAAATATCTTCAATCGCATGGGCTTAGACTACCGTGCGGTTATTGCAGATTCAGGCTCAATTGGTGGAAACCATTCCCATGAATTCCACGTCCTTGCCGAGTCTGGTGAAGATGCCATTGCCTTTGCAAGCGACAGCGACTACGCCGCAAACGTTGAAATGGCGGCTACTGCAATGCCAGAAAAACAACAAGCTTCAGGCGCAGCAGCAGAAGTCGTAAGTGGTAAAGCTTCAGATAGCGCACTTAGCATTTATGTTGTTAAAGGCGAAACGGAAGAAGAGAGCACAACTGAACAGTGGGTTGTATTAGTATTGCGCGCAGAACATGAGCTTAACGATGTTAAAGCGGAAAAAGTCACTGGCGTAGCTAGTCCGCTTGTTATAGCAAGTGAAGAAAAAGCCACTGAAATCTTAGGCGCTCATCCTGCTTTCATTAACCCTAATGATATTACGTTGCCAATGCATGTCGATTTTAGTGCCGCAGCACTTGCTGATTTTGTTTGTGGTGCAGGCGAAAATGGCCAAATCACGAAAAATGCAAATTGGACTGTGGACTTACAAACGGCAGATTTACGTAACATTGTGGCTGGTGATGCTTCACCAGACGGCAATGGTACTATTGAAATAAAGCGCGGCATTGAAGTGGGCCATATTTTCCAATTAGGTAGCAAATACTCAGAAGCGATGAATTGTGGTGTACTAAGCGAAACGGGTAAACATCAAACGCTTACCATGGGGTGTTATGGAATTGGTGTTTCACGTATTGTTGCGGCGGCTATTGAACAAAACCATGATAAATACGGCATCATGTGGCCTGATCCTATCGCGCCATTTAAAATTGCATTAATTCCAATGAATATGCATAAATCTCACCGTATCAAAGAAGCGGCTGAGGCACTGTACGAACAACTGATTGCGTTAGGTATAGACGTATTATTTGACGATCGTAAAGAACGCCCAGGTGTTATGTTCAATGACATGGAATTAATTGGTATACCTCATAGCATTGTTATCGGTGAGAGAAACCTCGACAATCAACAAATTGAATACAAAAACCGCCGTACAGGTGAAAAGCAATTATTAGATTTAGATTCGGCTAAAGACTTTGTTGTTAGTCTCTAACTTTGTCTATTATTGAAAGATAAATATTAGTAATTTTGCATTTGACCTTGTATACAGCTATGCAATAGCGGTTAGCTACAAGAATAAAAAACGGTGAACATATGCGGTTAACATTTTACGGCGTGAGAGGCTCTATTCCTACTCCTGGAGAAGCCTATGCACGCTATGGTGGTAATACCGCATGCGTTCACATTGAATTAGCCGATGGCACCGATATTGTGCTTGATTCGGGAACGGGTATCAGGCTGTTGGGGAACAAACTTCGCAGCAAAGATACGCCTATTCACTTGTTGCTCAGCCACAATCACTGGGATCACATACAAGGTTTTCCATTCTTCAGCCCTATCTTTCAAAAAGACCGAGATATCTATATTTACCCAGGGCAAACGACATTGCCCGAACACGATCAGATTTTAAGGCAAATGGACGGCTCAACGTTTCCTGTCCCTGTCAGTGCGTTACAGTCAAAACTCCATCTAACCATTATCCCGCCAGAGCAAGATATTTGGGAGATTGGTACTGCTACCATTCGCCGAATCCCTATTAATCACCCTGGTAAGGGTAGCGCCTATAGTATTGAAGAAAAAGGCATAAAAATCGCCTACATTACTGACAACGAACTCTACCCGCCGTATAATAAAGAAACCGACTTTTTAACGTTTGTCGATTTTGCTAGAAACGCAGACGTTATTATTCATGATGCACAATATATGATGTCCGATATGCCGGCTAAAACTGGGTGGGGCCATTCGGTTGCTGAAGAAGCCGTAAAACTTGCCATGGCGAGCAATTCAAAAAAATTAGCGCTATACAGCCATGATCCAGATCGTACAGATGAGGATATTGATAAGCTGGTTGAACACTGCATGGATTACATCACTATTGCAGAATCGAACCTAGAAATATTTGCATCAGCGGAAGGCCAGTTACTGGATTTCACTCATTAAAATAAATTAGCAAAAAACAACAACGACTTACCTAACGGAGAACACCACCAGTGTCAGTGTTTAAGCCATTTTTAATATTGGCTGCAGTCAGTCTGTGCAGCATAAATGCGCTTGCCCAAGAAAGCGCGCAAGATGAACAAGAGAGTGATATTGAAGTTATTGATATCATTAAACGAGATACCACAACAGAAAGTGCGCTCGATAATCGTATGGAAGGTGATAAGGAAGCAATTGATAACGTTTTTGCTATTACCCAGCATAGACAAAACTATTTACTTCCTATGAGTTACATTACCAATCCAAATTCGAACGGAAATGAAGAGCTCACAGAAGAAAATGTTGATAAAAAAGAAGCCAAGTTCCAGGTTAGTGTAAAGCTGCCTCTCTATTTGGAAGACACTGGATTTGATGGCATTTACCTCGGTTTTACCCTCACCTCATTTTGGCAGTTATATAATAGCGAAGTGTCAAAACCCTTTAGAGAAACCAATTACGAACCAGAGATATTTTGGCAAGAAACGGCAGACTACTCTGTTTTAGGGTATAAATTTAATACCTTTCAATTAGGGTTTAACCATATGTCTAACGGACAGAGTGGCCTTAGTTCTAGAAGTTGGAACCGTATTTTCGCCTCTGTTGTGTTTAGTGACCAAGACGATATTTATTACCTAAAAACTTGGTATCGTATTCCTGAAGATGAAAAAGAAGACCCACTTGATCCTACAGGTGATGACAACCCAGATATCGAAAACTATTATGGTCGTGTGGAATTTGGTTATGGGCGCAAGCTTGGCAATTTTAAAGTAATGGCATTGCTTCGAAATAACCTTAACTTAGGGAATAACCGAGGTAGCATTCAGCTTGATTTAACCTATCCGCTTACCGACCGTTATGAATTATTGTTTCAATATTTTAACGGCTACGGCGACTCGCTCATTGATTACAACCGCTCTCAAGAACGAGTAGGACTAGGCTTTCAGCTACTTTTCCTATAAGCAGTTTTTAATAAGAGGCCCTACTTGATAGGCCTCTTGTTTAAATGACGCCAGCTGCTTTATAAAGTTGAAGATGAACTTCTACTAACGCATCTATGTCACGCTGATACCCGCCCCCAATAACCGCCGCAATGGGTATGCCCATACGTTCAGCGAACGCAAAAGCCATATCGTCTCGGGCGCTAACGCCTTCAGTCGTGATGTTTAATAAGCCCAAGTCATCATTGATGTGAATATCTACACCAGCGTCATAGATAATGGCATCTGCTTGAAATTGCATAGCAACCATGGCGAGCGTTTCTTGCACCGCATTTAAATATTCGTCATCTTCACAGCCCTTCGCCATGCCTATATCGATGTTTGAATGCTGCTTTCGATAAGGGAAGTTTTTCTCACCATGAACTGACACGGTGAAAATACTATTATCGTATTGAGTAAGCTTAGCGGTACCGTCACCCTGATGGACATCAAAGTCGATAATTAATACATTGTCTATACCGCTAAATTTTTGCATGGCTTTCGCCGCAAGAAATAAATCGTTAAATAAGCAAAAACCCGATCCAAAATCTGAAAAAGCATGATGGTAGCCTCCGGTTAAATTTAACGCCTTTCCATGTTTTATGGCCAATTCAGCAGTTAAACAGGTGCCAGCTACTGCCGTAAGCGTGCGTTCGATGAGTTGATCGGACCAAGGAAAGCCAATACGACGCATAGCTTTTTTATCTAACGTGCCGCTTGTTAACTGCTGAACATAGTCTTTGTCGAAGTGACACTCTAATTCCGTTATCGCTAACGGTGAAGGAGTGTGAAATACACTATCAGCAACACCGTGAGACGATAACGCGTTTCGAATGCCCTGGTATTTATCAATGGGGAAACGATGGCGTTCAGGTAGGTTAAGTTGGCTATAAATAGGATGGAATACCAATGGGATCATAACGTCTCAGTCACTACCTTATTTTATTTGCGGCGAAAACCCCAGTGAGTTTATGAAAACGGAGCATGCACTTAAACTCGCTCCGTTTTATTATACGCAATATCATGTGTTAGCGGGTTAAACTGTTCACCACTTTTTCCACATTGTCTGACATGCTTTTCATCGACTGTGCCATGTCATCACGTTGTGCCAATTTATGATAGCGGTCGGACGATGCCACCACGTTTGCAATAATACTTTCCACCTGCGACAACACTGCTTCTTGCTCGTCTGCGGCTTCATTAAGGGCAACCACTACACTCGCCGTTTCTTTAATATCCTCAACCACATTATTTAAGGTTTGCAATGCAGTACCAGCTTCAGTCGCATTGCTGTCTGAAAGCTGTTTACCTTCTTCCATGGCCAGAACGGCTCCACGGGCTTCTGCTTCAAAGCTACTAAGAATATCGTTTATTTCTTTCGTTGATTGCTGTGTTTTAGCTGCTAACGCCCGCACTTCATCTGCCACCACGGCAAAACCTCTACCATGTTCTCCTGCCCTAGCAGCTTCAATTGCAGCATTCAAAGCCAATAAGTTGGTTTGATCGGCAATCTCATTGATAACGTTAACCACTTTAAGAATATTCTTACTGCGGCTTTGAAGGTCGCTGACAATGTCACTCGACTCTGTTACCGTTTTTGCTAGTTGTTTGAACCCTGCATTCGCCCGCTCAAAAGTTGAATAACAACTTGCTACGTTATCCTCTGAATTTTTGGTAGCCACAGCCACTTGGTCGGTAATGGCGACCAAATTCTGCACTATACCTTTTAATTTATCTGTGGTGGCATCTAAAGAGAGTGAGGCATCGCGCTGCTCTACCGCACCATCCATAATTGACTGCCCCACGTCGCCAAGGGCAACAAAAGCGCGCTCCATTTCTGATTCAGTTTGATGCAACTGGGTAACCGAGGCTTTTAACTTGCTTTGTAATGCTCTGGCAGAGTCAGCCAAAATGCCAAGCTCGTGCCCACTTGAATACGTCAGCGAGTAATCGTACTGACTAGTAGCTAGATTAGAAATGCATGCAGCCACTTCACGGGTAGGGTTAATTACCTGCGTGCGAAGACGACTAATTACATAGGTAACAGATAGCAGTGACAGCGCGATAGCAGCAAGCAAAATCAGCCATAACATCCTTCGCGTACCGTTTTTCAAATCAGTAATGGCTAGCTCAGATTGATGTGCTATTTCATCGGCAATACTTTCTAGTAACTTCGCAGGTTCTCGGTCAATACCACGAACGTAGCTATCCCCTACTTTCGGATCTAAACCCGATGCTATAAAAGCCGCATAGCCTTCTCGATACTTTTCAGCCATATAGGCGTGCGCTGTTTGGAACTTTCGAATATCCGCTTTGGCTTTATCACTCACTACAGGGTTCGACAGCATTTGGCTGAATTGCTGCTTTATCTCAGCTTCCCGCTTTTGGAAGCGAGACCAGTACTTTTCGCGGTCGTCGTCGTCATGCCCTCGCAGCAGTGTATTTTTCCACTCCTGAACCTGGGTTTTGAAGGTATTTAACGTTGCGTTTACGTCTCGTTCTGCCTGAACAAGTGTATGCTCTAGTGATTCGAAACTGCTCAACAGCGAAAAAGATTTATAAATAGATGCGGCGTTTAAAAATACCAATAAACATAAGCTCGCAAGCACAGGGGTAATTACCAATCGACTGATACTGGTATAATTGAACACAGCGGTTAACCTTTAGTCTAATAAAAATTCGAAAATCGTGAAGCGCCGCCATTAAATGATATATAAATGACAAAAACATTACAGGTAACGTATAACTTTACAAACCTTTAAATGCGTATTTATACGCAAAAATTATAGAACTAAAAGCAGATTTTGAGCCTTTCTTCTCTGACAATAAAATAGCGCTAGCGACTAGGGTCTTAACCAATTTGTACGGCTAACCTCTTCACCGAAGTACTTTGCTCCCGCTAAGGTGTGATGCCCATAATCGTAAAAAAGTTTTTCTAGAGATTGATTAACGCCAGAACACTGTTTTAAAGCAGGCTTACAAACATAGTCCATTCTATCCAGCAGCGTGACCTCTGGGAATTTTTTAGCTATAAGGTCGATCGCTTCGTTAATCTCTTTCACGGTTCCAATAGAATCTTTTCTTTCTGCCATGTTGCCCGCAGAGTAAGCGTTAAAATATTCTGTATTAATACGATAAGCCAATGCGTCGTTGGAATTGATCGACTTATCATCTCTGATGTCATAAGCAATAAACTCTGCAAGAGTCCAACTTCGGGTTCTGTATTCAGGAAACTCATGAATATTATTAACTAAGATAACGCCTTTTCCACTATCAATAATTTTTTCAATGACAAACTCTAAAGAAGCAATATCGTTTAGATCATACCTGGAGGCTATAATTATAGTGTCGGCACGTACAAAATTCGGGAGGCGCCTAAATTCGGTAAAATTATCTTGAACGCTACTTATTTGTGTACCGTAACGAGCGAAAGAAAATCCCGAGTCATTATATTTTGAATGTACCAGTACGTTATATAAATCTTTGGAATGCGAGTTACCTATAATCAATGCATTTTCATGGTTTTTATCTAAATCGAACCACAGTTCATTTTCGTTGTGTTGACGTACTAAACGCCAAGACTCTTCTCTTAAAACGGTATTGCTTCGAGATGCCTCTGAAATTTGAAAGCTATTTAGCGTATTAAAACGACCTGGATTTAATTTTGTGGAAAAAGTTGCACTACTAGCGCCAATTACAATAAAACCGATTAATGATAAGCAAGAGTACGTGAATATTGACTTACGACTTATCTTATCTTTGAATCTAAAGGGTGTTTCTACATACTTCCAACTTCCATAGGCTAGCAACATAGTCAACAAACTAAGGGATAACATTAGACCATGGGAAGGCTCTTCCACTGAAAGTATTCTGGTAAAGGCGAAGATAGGTTGATGCCAAAGGTAGGCTGAATAGCTGATTAAGCCTATTCCTACGAATAATCTAAGGCCAAGCAAGCGGCCAACTAGTGTTTTAGTATCGGCAAATAAAACGATTAACACCACACCAAGCACGGGCACTAACGTATAAAAACTAGGAAATGGCACGAAGCTATCGAAGAAAAATGTAGCATAAAGCACCATTATAAGGCCGATGGAGGCCGCGACATTATTAGATCTCACACCATGCTTCTGCACGATAAAAGCAGCGAGAGAGCCAGCTAACAGTTCCCAACCACGAAATGGCGCGAGATAAAAATTTGCACTTGGACTGTTTCGATAGCCCCACTCGCATGCCAATAAACTCATCGCAGCAATAAATGCTATCAACAAAAAAAGCCGCTCTCTTTTAAAACCTTGTCGCCATGCAAACATAAGCAGTAAAGGGAATATCAGGTAATATTGCTCTTCTACCGCCAAACTCCATGTGTGAAGCAAAGGCTTCTCTTCAGCAGCGGCTTCAAAGTAGCCGCTCTCTCGCCAAAAAAGAATATTAGATGCGAAAAGGCTTACTGCAATAATGCTATGGGAAAACTCTTTAAAACTGTCGACGGTCATGGTGAGCCATGCAACCGGCATACATAGCACAATAACAAATACCAAGGCAGGTAATATTCTTCTAGCACGCCGTTCGTAAAAATTCACTAAGCTAAATTTTTCACGCTCAATTTCGACGATAAGAATAGAGGTAATTAAATAACCGCTGATAACAAAGAAAACATCGACACCAACGAAACCACCAGCAAAAAATTTAAATCCGGCATGAAACAGAATGACAGGCAATACGGCTAATGCTCTTAAGCCGTCAATCTCGGAGCGATATTTCAAAACAAAGTCCTTTTAGGAAGTAACTATTATTTCCCCTGCTTTTTTAACATCTATACCACTGCAGTAGTGGTGATGACATATTTAGAGAGGCTTATATTGTTATATTCTATTTTCACGTAACGCTAGAAATATTTACACTGGTATTTTTGAAGTATCCTCAAAAATTGTGCGCTTTTAAGCTTATTAAAGGGTCATAAACTTTTAATGCAATTAAAGTAAATCACACTGGTTATGCCTTTAAGCGCACAATAATGAGGTTATCGCTTTTTTATTCCCACTCAATTGTAGCTGGGGGCTTACCTGATATGTCGTAAACGACGCGGGAAATACCATCAATTTCGTTAATAATACGATTCGATACTTTACCTAAGAAGTCGTATGGTAAGTGCGCCCAATGTGCCGTCATAAAATCGATAGTTTCTACCGCGCGTAGTGATACAACCCAATCGTATTTACGGGCATCACCCATAACGCCCACAGAGCGTACAGGCAAGAACACGGTAAAAGCTTGGCTCACTTTCTGATATAAATCGGCGTTATATAATTCTTCAATGAAAATAGCGTCTGCGCGGCGTAGTAAATCACAATACTCTTTTTTCACTTCACCAAGCACACGTACACCTAAACCAGGCCCTGGGAATGGGTGGCGATAAAGCATGTCGTACGGTAAACCGAGTTCAAGACCGATTTTGCGTACTTCATCTTTGAACAATTCACGCAATGGCTCAACCAAACCTAGTGCCATATCTTCTGGCAAGCCACCAACATTGTGGTGAGACTTAATCACATGGGCTTTACCTGTTGCTGAACCGGCTGATTCAATAACATCAGGGTAGATAGTGCCTTGGGCTAACCACTTCGCATTGGCCAGCTTTCCAGCTTCTTCGTCGAATACACGAACAAATTCATTACCAATCGCTTTACGCTTAAGCTCTGGATCTTCAATATCTTTTAAACGCCCTAAGAAGCGCTCTTCAGCGTCGATACGGATAATATTGAGACCAAAGTGGTCGCCAAACATTTCCATCACTTGGTCAGCTTCGTTTAAGCGAAGCAAACCATTGTCAACAAACACACAGGTAAGGTTTTCACCAATAGCACGATGAAGCAGCATGGCTGTAACCGATGAATCGACACCACCCGATAAACCGAGAATAACGCGATCATCGCCTACCTTCTTCTGGATACGCGTAATGGCATCTTCGATAATGGCATCGGCAGTCCATAACTTTTCGCATTTACAGACATCCATGACGAAGTGGCTTAGTAAACGCATACCTTGCTTAGTGTGGGTAACTTCAGGGTGAAATTGAACACCGTAAAACTGCTTTTCTTCGTTATACATAGCAGCGTGTGGACAAGAAGCCGTTTGCGCGATAGTTTCGAACCCAGCAGGTACTGCGGCAACTTTATCACCGTGACTCATCCATACATCAAGCAGTGCATTGCCATTCTCACCAATGCTATCTTCAATATGACTAAGTAAAGACGTTGGTTTAATAATTTCTACTTGCGCATAACCAAACTCTCGCTTGTCTGAGCCTAAAACACCACCACCCAGTTGCGCTGCCATGGTTTGCATACCGTAACAAATACCAAAAACAGGCACGCCAGCTTCGAATACGTATTCAGGAGCGCGAGGCGAATTCTCTTCTGTTACTGACTCAGGGCCGCCCGATAAAATAATCCCTTGTGGATTAAATTCTCGAATTTGCTCTTCGGTCACGTCCCAAGCCCAAAGCTCACAATAAACGCCTATTTCACGTACACGACGTGCGATAAGCTGCGTGTACTGTGAACCAAAATCTAAAATAAGAATGCGTTGGTCGTGGATATTTGTGGTCATGTTTTTACCCGTTTTATAATAGAACGAAGGCGGCAATAAGGCGGAAAGCTACCCGCCTATTAATGCGCTGTATATAAATATAACTTGTCGTGAATCTAGCCTAGACGGTAGTTCGGCGCTTCTTTAGTAATGCTAACATCATGAACGTGAGACTCGCCCATACCTGCAGAGGTAACACGAACAAATTGCGCTTTTGTACGAAGCTCGTCAATACTGCCACAACCGGTTAAGCCCATGGCTGAGCGTAGCCCGCCCATTTGCTGATGGATGATATTCGCAATAGGCCCTTTATAGGCTACGCGACCTTCAATACCTTCAGGTACAAGCTTTTCTGCATTATTTGATTCTTGAAAATAACGGTCAGATGAACCGTGGTTTTGGTTCATTGCACCAAGCGATCCCATACCGCGATACGATTTAAAGTAACGACCTTGGTAAAGTTCAACTTCACCTGGCGCTTCTTCTGTTCCCGCTAACATGCTACCTACCATTACGCAGCTTGCGCCAGCAGCAAGCGCTTTCGCGATATCACCAGAGAATCGAATACCGCCATCGGCAATAACCGGAATGTCTGTACCTGCAAGTGCATCTACCGCATCAGATACCGCAGTAATTTGTGGTACACCACAACCGGTCACTATACGAGTAGTACAAATTGAACCTGGGCCTATACCAACTTTAACTGCATCAACGCCTGCATCGGCCAGTGCTTTTGCACCATCACCTGTTGCTACGTTACCGGCAATAATTTGGACATCAGGATAATCACTGCGCACTTTCTTAACGCGGTCAATAACACCTTGTGAATGACCATGAGAGGTATCGATAAGTAAAACATCTACACCGGCTTCAACTAAAAGTTGAATACGCTCATCAGTACCTGGCCCAACGCTAACTGCTGCACCAACACGTAATCGACCCAATGAATCTTTACAGGCATTCGGTTTATTTTCTGCTTTTTGGAAATCTTTAACTGTAATAAGACCAGTAAGCTTGAACGCATCATCAACCACAAGAATTTTTTCAATGCGGTGTTCATGCATAAGATCGAGTACTTGGTCTGAACTTGCACCTTCTTTAACAGTAACAAGGTCGTCTTTACCCGTCATCACATTACTGATTGGTAGTTCTAGGCGCTTTTCGAAACGTAAATCTCGACCAGTCACGATACCAATTAAATTATTTTGATGATCGGTTACCGGAAAACCAGAGTAACCTAGACGCTTAGAAAGGGTAATAACTTCGCCGATAGTGGCATCTTTAGCAACCGTAACGGGGTCAGAAACCACACCACTTTCGTACTTTTTCACTTCACGAACATGCTTTGCCTGTTGCGCAGGTTCCATGTTTTTGTGAATAAAGCCGATGCCGCCCTCTTGAGCAAGTGCAATCGCTAGGCGTGCTTCAGAGACGGTGTCCATCGCCGCAGATACCATAGGGATATTTAACGTGACACCACGAGTTAGACGAGTTTGAAGTTTGGCAGTATGAGGAAGAACTGTCGAGTGGCCGGGAACCAGCAACACATCGTCGAACGTCAGGGCTTCTTGGATGATTCGTAGCATGCAACAACACCTATTCAGTTGAGGGTTAATTGCGGCGCAATTGTAGTGTTTTTTAGATTTCAGGTAAACTCTATTTTATTAAACCAGACGATTTTTTCTTATGTTTACATCTTCACCCTCTACATCGCGACAAATTTTAACAGTTACTAAGCTAAATCGGCTCGCTCGTACCGTGCTTGAAAGCGAGGTAGGACTCATATGGTTATCCGCTGAAATATCCAATTTTGTGAGTGCCGCTTCCGGTCATTGGTATTTCACGTTAAAAGATAACAAGGCACAAGTGCGCGCTGCCATGTTCAAAAATACAAACCGCACGGTAAAACAACGCCCTAAAGAAGGCGATAAGGTGCTCGTAAGGGCATCTGTAGGTATTTACGAAGCCCGTGGCGACTACCAGCTTGTAATAGAGCATATGGAGAGCGACGGCGAAGGTGCCCTGCAGCAAGCCTATGAAGCGTTAAAAGCAAAACTTAACGCTGAAGGTTTGTTCAGTATTGACCGCAAGCGCCCCATGCCTGAGGTTATTAATCGAATTGGTGTTATAACCTCATCAACAGGCGCGGCACTGCATGACGTACTTAGTGTATTGAATCGCCGTAGCCCACAAACTGAAGTCATTGTTTACCCTTCTATGGTGCAAGGTGAAACCGCGCCTAATCAGCTTATTAACGCCCTTCGCACTGCGAATCAACGAAATGAAGTAGATGCACTTTTGCTAACCCGTGGTGGTGGCTCGTTAGAAGACTTGTGGTGTTTTAACAATGAAAACCTTGCTAGAGAAATTGCCGAGTCGCAATTACCGTTAATCAGCGCCGTTGGGCATGAAGTTGATTTTACTATTGCTGATTTTGTTGCCGATTTACGCGCCCCTACCCCTTCGGCGGCCGCGGAAATATTGAGCCAAGACACGAACGCGCTCAGCGAGAGCTTAGTTCAGTATAAGCAGCGCTTAACCCGTGCCATGCTTCAAAAGCTTAGTCATTTAGCTCAGCAACATAAACTTCAGCACCAACGTTTGCAGTCAGTGCATCCGCAAAGCAAAATACAAAATCAGTGGCAAGCCCTGGACAGACTACAATTGCGTTTAAGCCATGCTATTAACAATAAACTCGCTATCGAAAATAAACGGTTTGAGTCTGTCGATAATCGCTTAGCGCGACAAAACCCCACGGTGCGTGTGAATCAAGCTAAAGCGCGCATGATACAAACCCATAAAGCGCTATGTAACAACATGAAGCAGTTAGTAAATAGTAAACAACAAGCTTTTGCTGCAAAAGTGGGTTTATTGCAGTCTGTTAGTCCGCTTTCTACCTTGTCGCGAGGCTACAGTATTACGATGTCGAACGGAAAGGCAGTTACCTCTGTAGATACCGTTAAAGAAAACGATATACTTATGTCTCGAGTGACTGATGGAGAAATAACCAGTAAAATAGTGGAAATTCGTCGTCATCAATAAAGGTTGGCCTTTGTTTCCTATTTTTTCGCGTTCGGGCTGGTTGCTACATGCGCTAGCCTCCTTATGCGCACCAGCAGTTCATGGTCAACAACAAGCAGTATTATCTGAGCTACCGGTGTTGCCTGAACCGTCATCTTTATCGGCACCTGCGCCTGAAGTTCCTGCAATCGCAATTTCTCTGGCGGTGTTTTCTACTTACCCCAGTGAAACCCTTTTGGATGCCTGTGGCGATACAGAGCCTAATCAGGCGTGTATTGAAGATACCATTACCCCAGAAGCATTTATCTCTACACTGATAGCAAAATCTTGGTTCACTGAGATTAAGCCTTTTGGCAATGACTCAGACTACGAATTACTTATTGCTAACGTGGCTAAGCAAGATGAAACTTCCACGATAAGTGGAGCGCTACGTGAAAAGCTAGATGAAGAACTGGATAAAGAGAAACACTTCACTGAATTAACACTGCAATGGCGAGGAATAGAGATTGATTCTTTGGTTATTAGCAGTCAAGTAAATAGCAATGAAACGGCAACAAAGAAAGCCATAGAACCGCTACTATCGTGGTATAAACATGCTACCGAAAACGGGCTGTTCACCCCAGAGTTTTTATATCATGCGTTAAACGCGAGCGATTACGGCAACCATTTAAGCGTACCTGAGTCTTTAGGTGATTTCACCAGACTTGATACTCAGCTGTACCCCGACCCCTTCAAAGGCTCAATTACAAGATATACCCACCCTTCTTTTGAAGATGCGTTAGTTGATGTAACGGTTTATCCCATATTGGCTAAACTCGACACGAATGCGTCACGTAATAAAGCGAACTCGGCCAGCACTGCTAATACTGAAAACTCAGCCCGCACCGACGCTTTGCTTCACCAGCAATTAGATGAAGATTGGAGCAAAGCTGACCACGTTGCCACCGCGCGTAATTTAACCTTGTCTCAACCCCAACCAATATCGCCTTTTAATGTGAAGGGCTTTGCTAGTGGATGGCGACTAGCGCTTAAAGCTGACTCGCCAGTAGACGACCCTATTTTCGCGACAACCTATGTATTTACATGCAACGATAAGATAGTGAAAGTGGCAACCACTTTCCCTAGTGACTTCTCTGACAACTTAGCCCACGAACTCATTGCACATATCACTGTGCCAGAAGAATCTGTGCTTATGCAGCAAGTTCGCGCCATGCTCAAGTAAATAAACGCGTGAAGCACACCCCACATAAAACCAAAAAGGTCGGCGCTATTAATAGCGCCGACCTTTCTATATGTTTGGAATTATAACGTTTCAAACCTGCATATCGCCATTGCCCAAAACGCTTAGTTACCAAGCTTGTTCCGAGTAACAGTTACTTTTTCTTACTATGATAAGACAGTAAACGCTTTCGTTTTCGTTCTTGAGTAAGCGTGAGCTTGTTCTTTTTGCCTTCAAACGGGTTAGCCCCTTCCCTAAATTCGATGCGTATAGGCGTGCCCATCACCTGAAGCGCTTTACGGAAGTAGTTCATCAAGAAGCGCTTGTACGACGTAGGTAAATCGTCAACTTGGTTACCGTGAATAACAATGACCGGCGGGTTATAACCTCCCGCATGTGCATATTTCATTTTAACCCGACGACCGCGAACTAGCGGCGGCTGATGGTCATCTTGAGCCATTTCCATAATTTGGGTAAGCATAGACGTATTAATACGCTTAGTGGCGCTTAGGTAAGCTTCTTGTACAGATTCGAATAAGTTACCTACACCGGTGCCGTGCATTGCAGAAATAAAGTGCAAACGTGCAAAGTCGATAAAACCAAGACGGCGATCGAGTTCCCGTTTGATATCGTTTTTAATATCTGTGCTCAACCCATCCCACTTATTCACGGCAATAACCAGTGAGCGACCTGAATTTAACACAAAGCCGAGTAAACTTAAGTCTTGGTCGGTAATGCCCTCTCGGGCATCAATAATCATCAGCACAACGTTCGCTTCATCAATCGCTTGCAATGTTTTAACGATAGAGAATTTTTCAACCGCCTCATTCACTTTTCTGCGTTTGCGAACCCCAGCGGTATCGATAAGAATATATTCACGGTCGTCACGTTCCATTGGAATGAAAACGCTATCGCGGGTAGTACCTGGAAGGTCAAAAACAACAACTCGTTCTTCACCTAAAATACGATTCGTTAACGTAGACTTACCTACGTTAGGCTTTCCAACAATGGCCAGCTTGATAGGCTGTTCTTGAAGACGCTTAAGCTGTTCTTCAGCATCAATCTCTTCTTCTTGAACTTCTTCAACAATACGCATGTCAGGAAAAGACGCTTCAAGTGGCACTAGAGCATCTTGAAGTAACTGGCTTACACCACGTCCATGAGCCGCGGCGATTTGCTTAACCGTACCTAAGCCCAGCGCGTAAAAGTCAGCGCTTTCGCTATCGCCATCAATGCCGTCGACTTTATTTGCAACAACTAACACTTTTTTGTTGAGGCGACGAATATGGTCAGCGATCCCTTGATCTGCAGGCAGTAGGCCTGCTCTGGCATCAACAAGTAATAAGACTACGTCGGCTTCTTCAATGGCTAAAAGTGACTGCTGCGCCATTTCAGCATCAATACCTTCTTCGTCACCCGTGATACCGCCGGTATCCACCACGATGAATTGACGCTGCTCAAACTTAGCCTGACCGTACTTGCGGTCACGGGTAAGCCCTGGGTAATCAGCGACCAGCGCATCTCGTGTATTAGTTAAACGATTAAACAAGGTGGACTTACCCACATTAGGGCGGCCTACCAAAGCAACAACGGGCAACATGTATCAAATCCTAAAGGAAAAAAGCTAAAAAACACAAACCGCAAGTAAGCATAGCTTACTTGCGGTCAGAGTGTGATTGGGCATTATACCTGTTTAGGTATGATGCGTCAGCCTAACAGAAGATATTAGGCCAACTATCCAACAAATTATGTTGTTGAACAGGCTATAACGTAGAAATGGCTGCCACTACGCCGTTACGGGTCATGGTTACTACCACACCGTCAACGTTTAATGGTGCGTCGTATATAGCATCGTCTTCATCATCGCCACCTACATCAACGCGAGCCACTATTTGGCCAGTCTCTTGTTCAATCCAATGAACGAAACCCCAGTTGTCACCAACAACAATATGCTCACCCACTGGCGTTGCCGCAGTAACAGAACGAGACTTCAGGCTACCTTGTGACCAAAGCTCTACACCGTTTCGTCTGTCTAGGGCATAAATATTAGAGTTGTTATCTACAACAAAAATACTGTTTCCTTCAATACTTAGGTTGCGATACGAACCGTACTCACGCTTCCAGATAATACGACCACTTCGCAGCTCTACTGCTGCCAGCGTACCATTGTAAGAAACCGTATAAATGGTGCCACCAAAAAGCACGGGGGTGGTATCAAGGTCAACAATACGCTCTAACTCTGTCGCGCCCGTTGGCGTGGCAATAACGGTTTCCCAAGCAAGAATACCTGACTCAAGTAAGTTAACTTGCAACTTACCCGTAGGGGTTCCTATCAAGGCGCCGCCGTTTGCCGCTACAGGGCCAGAAATACCACGAAGGGTTAATGGCGGTGTATCGCCTTCATGTCGCCATAACTGCTCACCAGTTCGAGTATCAAAGCCAAACAAGGTACCCGCGCCAGTATTAACAACTAAAATACCTTCGTCAGCAGAAGGCGCCGCTAACACTTCACCAGGAACAGACGCTTCCCATTTGGTTTCGCCGGTTTCGTAATCTAGTGCCATTACAACGCCGTTTTCTGTGCCTACAAATAACAATCTGTCGGCAACGGAAATGCCACCAATACGCGCACTTGCTCCACTACGCCAAAGGCGTGCAATAGAGTCCCACCAGCCATCACCTTCGAATACAGCGAAGTCACGTTCCCATAAAACATCACCGTTCTCTGGGTTCATAGCCACAACACTGCCATGGCGGTCAGCGGCATAAAGGTTTTCGTAAGCATACACTGGGCGAAGGCGAGAGAAGTAATGATCAACACCGTCGCCGATGTCTCTGTCCCATTTTACTGAAGGCGTAAACTTCGCATCGATTGGTTTCAAACGGCGAATTTCGAGCTCTTCTTCATCTGCAAACCAATCAGAGACGGTAGAACAACCAGAAAGCGTTACAGAAATGGCCAATGCCATGCCCATCGCCCGAGCAAATCGGCCCTTACGGCCACACGTATTGTGAAACAAATTGCTTACCTCTTTATTTTTATGTACCAGCTTATTGGCCCGCAGCAACGGCTAAGTTGTCTAACTTCATTTGCAATAACGGGTTGTTGGCATTTTTTTCAAGCGCACCTGAGTAGGCTAAACGAGCATCATCAAATTTACTTTGTTGCTGATATACATCACCTTTCAGTTCAGATACTTCAGCAGCAAATGCTTCGTTCGTAATATTGCCTAGCGTAGACAACGCTGCGTCTAGCTGGTTCATTTCAATTTGTACTCGTGTTAAACGAATAGCGGCTAGCGCTTTTAATTCTTCGTTTTCAGCAAAAGTAACCACACGGTTTAGGTGTGATGCAGCCGCGTCAAAATCGCCAGCATCTACAGCTTGTTTTGCTGCCAAAAGGCTAGCAACACTGGCGTAGCCTGAGTCTTCGTTTGCGTTAATAAAGGCGGTAATTTTATCTGCGCTACCTTCTTCACCATAGGTTTCAACTGCATTTTGGTATTCCACTGATGCCGCTTCTTTGGTTGCCATCTGCGTATCAGAGTAATAACGCCAGCCCCAAAGGCCACCTAGCCCCAATGCTGCGCCAACAATAATGGCGGTACCGTGCTCTTTCCAAAAGCGTTTAATCGCTTCTACTTGTTGATCTTCTGTTGCGAATTGTTCCATGATTTCCTCTTATTATGCGTTCAGCAGGTCGGCAATAGTGCTCGACAACGCATTAAAAGCGATTGTCTGTTGCTCTTGACCATCACGTAACGGCTTTACTGCTACTTCACGTGATTGCATTTCTTGTGACCCTAACAACAAGGCAAAACGTGCCCCTGTTTTGTCAGCGCGTTTTAATTGTTTTTTAAAGTTTCCGCCGCCACAGTGCATCATCACCCGTACATTAGGCAAGGTGTCACGAAGGTGTTCTGATACTTCCAAGGCATAAGCCTGAGCATCATCGCCCATCGCGGTAACGTACACATCAGCACTACTAGTATCTAATGCGTCTTCACTTAATGTGGTAAGCAAAAGTACTAAACGTTCCATACCCATAGCAAAACCTACCGCAGGTGTGGCTTTTCCGCCTAGCTGTTCTACCAAACCGTCATATCGGCCGCCCGCACAGACTGTGCCTTGTGAACCTAAGCTTTCGGTTACCCACTCAAAAACGGTGCGATTATAATAATCCAGCCCACGCACTAAGCGAGGGTTAATTTCAAATGAAATACCTGCTTGTGTTAAGCGTTCACATAAGCTGTCAAAGTGAGTTTTAGATTCTTCATCTAAATGATCAAGCAATGACGGCGCATCAGCAATGGCTGCTTGCACATTCGGGTTCTTGCTATCAAGTACACGAAGTGGGTTTGACTCTAACCGGCGAAGCGATTCTTCATCAAGCTTATCTGCGCGTTCTTTCAAATAACTAATTAAAGTTTCACGATAGGCCTGACGGGCTTCGTTTGAACCTAATGAGTTAATTTGCAAGGTAACGTGCTTTTCAATACCAAACGCTTTCCATAGTCGAGCGCTTAATAAAATGACTTCCAAATCGATATCGGGGCCATCAAGGCCATAGGTTTCAACACCGAACTGGTGGAATTGGCGATAACGACCTTTCTGAGGGCGTTCGTGGCGGAACATTGGCCCCATGTACCACAAGCGCTGCTGTTGGTTATATAACAAACCATGCTCATTACCGGCACGCACTGTGCTGGCAGTACCTTCAGGGCGAAGGGTTAAACTGTCGCCGTTTCTGTCTTCAAAGGTATACATTTCCTTTTCGACAATGTCGGTCACTTCGCCAATAGAGCGCTTGAACAAGTCAGTGCTCTCTACAATAGGCGTGCGAATTTCTTGATAACCATAACTGGCCACCACTTGACGGAGTACAGATTCTACTTTCTGCCATGTACCGGATACTTCCGGCAGGCAATCATTCATTCCGCGAATTGCCTGAATAGTCTTAGCCACGTGAAATTCTCATACTGCTAAATAGTGAAAAGCCCCGCATTATAGGGGCTTTGTAGATAAACAACAATCGTACAGGCTTAGTCTTTCACCGATACCTGTATTTTGTTGGCTTCGCTCATACGGGTTGCTTTAGCACGAATTCTTGCTTCAAGCTTATCGATAAGGTCATCGTTGGCTAATCGCTCTTTCACACGCTTACCATCTTCGTATAAACCGCTCATGTTTCTGGCGCCGGTTAAACCTAAGTCTGATACCTCAGCTTCACCAGGACCATTCACGACACAGCCGATAATAGAAACGTCCATAGGCGTTAGAATATCTTCAAGGCGTTGTTCTAACGCGTTTACCGTACCGATAACATCGAACTCTTGTCTTGAACAACTCGGGCACGCGATGAAGTTAATGCCGCGAGAGCGGATTCGGAGCGACTTTAGAATGTCGAAACCCACTTTAATTTCTTCGACCGGATCGGCAGCCAGTGAAATACGAATAGTATCACCAATACCTTCTGCCAAAAGCATACCTAGACCCACAGAGCTTTTTACTGCACCTGCACGTTGACCGCCCGCTTCAGTAATACCTAAATGTAGTGGTTGATCGATTTGCTGCGCTAATAATCGATAAGCCCCAACCGCCAGAAACACATCAGAGGCTTTTACACTCACTTTGAATTGGTCGAAGTTAAGCTTATCGAGTATGTCTACATGTCGCATAGCCGACTCAACCAAAGCTTCAGGCGTAGGTTCGCCATATTTCTCTTGTAAGTCTTTTTCTAGCGACCCGCCATTTACGCCAATGCGAATGGGGATATTCTTGTCTTTGGCACAATCAACCACGGAACGTACACGTTCCATATTGCCAATATTACCAGGGTTAATTCGCAAACAATCAACACCGTACTCGGCCACTTTAAGCGCAATGCGATAGTCGAAATGAATATCAGCGACCAAAGGCGTGCTTACTTGTTTACGAATTTCCTTGAATGCTTCAGCAGCGTCCATGGTAGGTACGGAAACACGAACAATCTCACCACCTACGGCGACAATACGATTAATTTGATCAACCGTCGCAGCCACATCGGTGGTACGAGTATTCGTCATAGATTGAACGGCGATGGGTGCACCATCGCCAATAGGAATATTACCTACATTAATACGCGTAGACTTTCTGCGTTTGATAGGACTTTCTGCAAACATCTAATTACCTACATAGGAAGCGAGAATCGCGCTATCTGGCCGTTTTGAAAGGCCGTGATATCCACGGGGTCGCCATTAACTGATATACGTACATTATCCGGTTTGCCGAGTGTAACTGCAACAGGAGGCACACCTTGAATTTCCATAACACGGCCAGATTGCTTAACACCGTAAGCAATTGCCTCACCGGTTGCGTCTTTTATGTTCACCCAACAATCATCGTCAAAGGTAAATGTCATCGATATGGGCACTGCCCCACTTTGACTACCTGAACTCGACGAATTGCTAGCAACTTGGCTACCTAAGCGGATTTCACCGGAGTCGGAATCGCTCACCAATGCAGTCAGGTTATTACTTTCATTAATACCTGCAGACGGCGGTAAGCTTTCATCATCTGTATTACTGCTATTACCTTGATTATTGGATGGTGAAGGCACAACGCTATTGTTTACGTTGCTATTACCATCGATAGATTGAGGAAGCACTGTGCTCTGCGTATCAGTGCCCGTATTAGTACTTGTAGCTGTATTAGTACTCCCGCCGGTTAACACACCCGAATTAGTGCGGTTAGTTGCTTGAGGAATGGGGGTGTTTGCAGCTTCTTCTTTAATTTTTTCAAGATTAGGCGCTTCAACGATAGCTTCATCACTAGGTTGTTGAACCCACCACGCTACAATGCCACCGATTATCAGCAATAAAATAATATAGGTAACCATCATCCAGCGATCATCGTGTGTCTGTTTAGCGACACGACGAGAAAAACTCTGCAGTTTGGCCGGTGGTTCTACACTTGTATGATATTGCTCGAAGGCAGCAACAACATGTTCGGCATTTAATCCTAGTTGTTTCGCGTAGTTTCTTACGTAGCCTTTTGTAAAAGTAATAGAGGTGGTTTTATCCACAGCATCTTCTTCTAAGGCATTGATTTGAGTGACTTTCAAGAAAAGCTTGTCAGCAATTTGCTGCTGCGTTAGCCCTAGCGATTCCCGTCGCTCTCGAAGCATTTTACCTGGGCTTGGCACGGTAGATTCTTGTGCTAAACCTGCTTCTTCAGTCGTTTGTTGTTCTGACACCATTCGACTTCCTATTCCCCTTGCATGTTGTGTGGTACTAACCAAAGCTTCATACCGGCAAAAATCGAGCCAGCATTTTCAATGTTGTTCCACTCCTTCAGCGAGGTAATTTTAATGTTATGCTTCAGAGAAATACGATAAAGGTTTTCGTTCGCCTTTACTATGTGGAATTGCGCTTGCTGGGAAGACAATCCCGTTTTTGTTTCTGTATTCGCATGTGCTGAGTTAGATACTGTATCAGCATTAGTATCTTCCCCTTTTACTTTTCGTTCAACCTGAGGCGTATGCTGCGCTAATATATTCTTATATTCCGCTGTATACGGGCTGTCAGGAAATAAGGTTGATAATTTATACCCTACTTCTTTTGCCCCTTCCCAGTCGTTTGTTCCTTGGTGTATTTCAAAGGACAACCATAAGGAATCGGGAGAAGGTTTAGCAACGCGTTGGTACTTGTCTAACGTGTACTTCGCTGATGTCCACTGCTCGGTGGCAATATAAAGCTCTGTCAGCAAATATAAACTTTTAGCACGTAAGGGTTGGTGTTTAAGAGCACTTTGAAAGTAGGTAATAGCATCATCAACATTGCCTTGGCTTTGTGCACATAAGGCAAGATTTTCGTAAGTTTCTGCTGAATTGGCATATTGTTGATTACTCACTGCCTTAAGGAAGTACTCCTTAGCGCCCTCGTAATCACCATCTTGACACTTGAACGCGCCATAGCTGTTGGCAATATCACCGTTATTGGGTGCTAACGACATTGCTGTTTGATAGAGATCATCAGCGCGCTTTGCATCCCCAACCAGTTGGTAATAATACGCAATAGCATAGTTAACCTCAGCTGAGCGTGGATCGTATTCTAACGCTTGATCTAAATTCACTTTAGCTTGTTTATAATTATTGTTTTTAAGGTAGGTTAACCCTAAAGACATACGAGTTTTAGCAGCTTCCTGGCGGTCAAAGTTACTATTGTAACTCCCAGGTTGCGAGTTGCTTACGCACCCCGCTAAAAAGACTACAGCTGCTATCAATCCTATTCGCATGTTATTACCCTAATATCTTAATGATTATTGGGCCATTTTTACCGAAATCGCTTCGCCCTTCACCTGTTTTTTTAATAATCGCTTAGTTCTGTCTACAACATCACCTACTAATTGCCCACAAGCCGCATCGATATCGTCGCCTCGTGTTTTGCGTACAACAGTGGTAAACCCATAATCCATAAGAACTTTTGAGAATCTATCGATACGCGAATTACTTGAACAAAGGTACGGTGAACCCGGGTAAGGGTTAAATGGAATTAAGTTTATTTTGCACGGTGTATCTTTCAATACTTTCGCTAATTCATGCGCTTGGTCGGTGCTGTCGTTAATATGTGAAAGCATAACGTATTCAACCGTCACTCGGCCTTGGTTAGCTTTCGATTTTTCAAGATAACGGCGTACGCCAGCCAAAAAGGCTTCAATATTGTATTTTTTATTCACTGGTACAATTTCATTGCGCAGCTCGTCATTTGGCGCATGTAATGAAATCGCCAAAGCCACGTCAATTTGATCGCCCAGCATATCAAGTGCAGGTACCACACCTGAGGTACTTAACGTTACGCGGCGCTTAGATAGGCCAAAACCAAAATCATCTAACATAATGTTCATGGCTGGCACCACGTTTTTAAGGTTAAGCAAAGGCTCACCCATGCCCATCATGACTACGTTAGTAATAGGACGTTTGCTGGTATCTTTTGATAAGCCAAGAAACGTGGCTACACGCCATACTTGACCAATAATTTCACTCACGCTCAAATTACGGTTAAAACCTTGTTGAGCGGTTGAGCAGAACGTACATTCAAGGGCGCAGCCTACTTGTGACGATACACAAAGCGTTGCACGGTCAGCTTCTGGGATCCATACCGTCTCCACTTCCTGACCGCCCTCAAGCGCTAACGCGAACTTAATGGTGCCATCGCTCGCTTCTTGGAAATAGGCAATCTCTGGCGCTTTCACTTCACAGTGTTCTATCAGCATCGCGCGCAGGTTTTTATTCAGGTTGCTCATTTTCTCAAAATCGCTTTCGCCCTGCTGATAAATCCATTTCATTACCTGATCGGCACGAAATGGTTTTTCTCCTTTTTCTTTGAAGAAATTACGCAAGCCTTCGCGATTAAGATTTAACAAATTTGTCTTTGCCATAAAATGATGACCCTTTTACCTATTCAAGGCTATTGCCTTGTACTGCTAATATGATGACGCGAACGGACATTAGGAGGTTCGAATCCATGTTGCTCTAAATCTAGAGTTATTAAGATGAAACCTCATGAGCCTCTATCGGAAGCCCTTAAATAACGAGTTACTCTTTAAAGCGTAAGTAGTGAAAAGCCGTTCACTTGTAGGACGTAAGCAGAAGAAATGCTGCTAAGAAAAACGTTACGCCCAAAACGGTCAAAAGTCATAGACCAAAGCCGTTCAAAATTTGCGCGGATTTTACCATACTTGTTCAAGTAGAAAAAGCGTAACCCACAGACTTAATACAGGGTGTAACTTGCTATATTGTTACGTCTTCTTGACGAAGCTAGCCAAAACTAGAGGCTGTACAATAAAGCTGAAAAACAGACTTACAGAAACAAAAAACGAGGCCGAAGCCTCGTTTTTTAGATTCGGTCGTTTGCGATTAACGCGTACGAGGACAAATCTCTTCTTCAGAGAAGAAGTAAGCAATTTCACGTGCAGCTGATTCTGGTGCATCAGAACCGTGACATGCGTTTTCATCAATTGAAGCAGCGTAGTCAGAACGAAGTGTTCCAGCAGCGGCATCAGCTGGGTTAGTTGCACCCATGATTTCACGGTTTTTAACAACAGCGTTTTCGCCTTCAAGAACCTGAACCATTACTGGGCCAGATGTCATGAAATCAACTAGAGCGCCGAAAAAAGGACGTTCTTTATGTTCTGCGTAGAAACCTTCAGCTTGTTCTTTGCTCATGTGGATCATCTTAGATGCCACGATGCGAAGACCAGCAGATTCGAAACGGTTGTAAATTGCACCGATAACGTTTTTAGCTACCGCATCAGGCTTGATAATCGAAAAAGTACGCTCTAGAGCCATTGTTTTCTCCAAACAAATTTAAGTCTTATGAATTTTTGGTCGCGAATTATAGGCAATTATTAACGGCTTGACCAGCGGCGATTTCAACACCCCATGGCGCTCTACTACACGTGATAAAAGTGACACTATTATGACAGCGTTTATGACGCACTCGGTTTTGGACGCATATTACACTTAATTTTACCTAGCGCCCGGCACCAATATTTATATAACTAACTGTTTTCTTTAGCAAGATGTTGAATTTTCGCCACGATTGCACGAAGTCCATTTCCCCGAGTCGGCGTAATATGGCGCTCCAAATCTAGCGCTTCGAAATAGCCATCAATATCAAATTCAAGAATATCTTTCGGCGATTTATTATTATACGCCGCTAAAACTAACGCTAATAAGCCTTGAACAATCACTGCGTCACTGTCTACTTCAAAGGTAATTTGGTTATTGTCGTAAGACTCAACCAGCCACACACTGCTTTGGCAACCTTTTACCAGCCTGTCTGCCGTGCGCTTGTCTTCTGGCAAGCCAGGCACAGATTTACCTAAATCGATAATATATTGATAGCGCTGTTCCCAATCATCGAAAAACGCTAAATCATCAATTATTTCTTCAGTAGAGGGTAATGCCATGAATAATCCTGTGTTATTAAAAGAAAAGGCCCGCTTCTAGCTGCGCTTCTTCACTCATCATTTCTCGTGACCACGCTGGATCGAATACTAACTCAACATTGACGGCAGTAACAAAGGGAACAAGTGCTACACGATATTCTACATCGCCTACCAATACTGGCCCCATGCCGCAACCTGGCGCGGTTAACGTCATATCAATATCAACTTCGCCACTATCTTGATTAACGTTAACCTTATAGATAAGCCCTAGCGATACTAAGTTAATCGGTATTTCAGGGTCGAAGATAGTTTCAAGCGCATCCCAGACCTGCTGCTCACTCACTTTGCCATCTTCAGGCTCGGCGAAGTTAAGTACTTGGGCTTTACGGCCAATCGCATCGGCATCGGTGCCGTCAATACGGTACATATTGCCACGCCACGTAACCGTGTAATTTCCACCTAAATCTTGCGTGATCGTAACAAACTCACCTTCTGGTATGGTTGCAGGGTTTCCTGCTGGAACAAGACGTGCTTTACACTCTCGTTCTGTCACCACCATCTTCTGCTTCATGCTATAACTTCTTAATATTGCAGTTAGCCAACGTTGAAGCTTTCGCCGCAACCACACTCATCAACCACATTCGGGTTGTTGTACTTAATAATGCCGTTCACGCCTTCAGTTACGTAGTCAATTTCTGTACTACGTACTAGCTCGGCAGCATCTTCTGATACCGCAACACGAAGGGTTGGTGAAATTTCTACGATTTCGTCGCCGTCTTTCGCGCTATCAGCAAAATCAAGTTCGTATGCATAACCGGTACAGCCACTTACACGGGTAGACAAGCGAATTAACTGACCCGGCTTGTCTTTAAGCTTGCTTTCAAAATGCTTAATGGCGCTGTCGCTCAAGGTAATAAGCTTTGTGCTAGGAACAAATGTTTCAACACTCATAGTGCCTCCTTAGGCCAACATCATTTTCGCTTTCTTAAGTGCAGCAAATAAGCTGTCCACTTCTTCAAGCGTGTTGTAAATTGAGAACGATGCACGAGCAGTGCCTGGAATACCAAAGCGCTTCATCAGCGGCTGAGCACAGTTATCGCCCGTTCTTATTGCTACGCCTTGCCTGTCAAGAATAAACCCAACATCACCAGGGTGCGCACCGTCTAATAAAAAGCTTAAAACACCCACTTTATTAGGCGCAGTGCCAATTAAACGCATACCTTCAAAGGCAAGTGCTTGTTCAGTGGCGTAGCTTAATAGTGCTTGTTCATGGTTATGTAATGCGGCCATATCAAGATTTTTAAACCAGTCAACAGCAGCACCTAAACCAATAGCGCCCGCAATATTAGGCGTACCCGCTTCTAAGCGATTCGGTAATTCGCCCCATGTGGCCTCATGATAAGACACGTCTTTAATCATTTCACCGCCGGTTTGCCATACTGGCCAGTCTTCTAGCACCGATTTACGGCCCCATAAAACACCAATACCAGTAGGTCCGAATAGCTTGTGCCCAGAGAAAGCGTAAAAATCGCAACCTATGTCTTGTACGTCAACGCCGCCGTGAGCAATGCCCTGCGCGCCGTCCACTAACACCCATGCACCTACTGCTTTCGCTTTTTCCGTTAGCAGTTTAATAGGGTTAACCGTACCTAATGCATTTGATACATGCGGAAACGCTACCATTTTGGTGCTAGGTGTTAAGAGTCTATCGAAAGCGTCGATATCGAGCTCGCCGTTATCGAACACAGGCACAATATTTAATGTTGCGCCTGAACGTCGACACGCTTGCTGCCACGTAACCAAGTTCGCGTGGTGCTCTAGTTCTGTCACCATGACTTGGTCGCCTTCGCGAAGCAACTGCCCCAACCCGTTGGCCACAATATTAATGGCTTCAGTGGTCCCGCTGGTCCAAATCACTTCTTCCCGCGCATTGGCGTTAATGAAGCCCGCTACACTCGTGCGCGCATTTTCATAACGTCGGGTTGCTTCATCAGATAAATGATGAGCGCCGCGATGCACGTTTGCATTGGTGTTCGTATAGAAATCGACAATGGCATCAATCACCGCTTGCGGCTTTTGTGTTGTAGCCGCGTTGTCGAGGTAAACCAATGGCTTACCATCTACCGTTTTAGCAAGGATTGGAAACTGGGCGCGAAGCGCAGCAACGTCTAAGCTCATTTAACCTCCATGTGTGCAAAGCGCTCGCTTAGCACAGGAAGTAACCAATCGCGGATAGCCGCATTTGGCATATCGTTAATTAGCTCTTGTATGAAACCAAAGTTCAACATCACTAAGGCTTTACTGCGCGGTACGCCGCGAGTCAGCATGTAATAAAGCGCTTCACCTTCAATTTCTGCCACTGTTGCACCGTGAGCACAGCGCACGTCGTCAGCATAAATTTCAAGTTCAGGTTTGGTGTTGATAACACCGCGACGAGACAACAATAAGTTACGGTTGTTAAGCTCTGCCAAGGTCTTTTGTGCGTCACGGTGAATGTGAATACGGCCATTGAACACAGCGCGCGCTTTATCACCCACAATCCCACGTGCATTTTCTTCTGTGGTGCCGTTAGGCATGGCGTGCTCAATGGTTGAATGTAAATCAAATAACTCACCTTCAGCCAACAAATAAATCGCGTTCATTTTAGCGTTAGCAAATTCACCGGCATGATGCATATCTACATCTAAACGAGACAACTCACTGCCATAGCCCACTAGGGTGCTATTTAAGGTTGAGCGGTCGTGCAACATAAAGTGACTACCACCAAGTTGCTTGGCGCTGCCTGTGAACATAGCAAAGCGGTAATGCTCTAAGTGCGCATCGTCAGCAATATCGTATTCTGCGAATGCGGTGGTAAGGCTATCGGTATCACCTGAACCTTGTTCAATGATAACCGCGCTTGATGCGTTACCTAGCTTAACCAATACCCGAGTATGTGCATCCACGTTCTTAGTCGCTAAATTCACTATGCGAATAGGCTTGGTTACTTTTGCGCCATCTGCCACATTAATGAAAACACCGTGCTGACAAAGTGCATCGTTAACGCGACCAAATAAATGGCGTGTTGGCTTCACTTGTCCGAACACACTGGCAATGGCTTGCTGTGTAGCCGCATCGTCAACATTTAGCGATGTAATTGCCATGCCTTCTGGCACGTCTAGCGTGTTAATTTGCGTAACTAACACACCATCGACAAACACGATATCTAACGCGTTTAGGTTATCGATGTTTGGCACAGGTACGCTGTCTGCTTGCGTGGCAATTGCAACATTACGCTTCTCAACAGGCGTAAGTGGCGTATTGATCCAGCTTTCGTTGCGGCGTTTCGGCCAACCATCGTTTTTTAATTGTGTTAAGGCCTGCTGACGCACGGGCGCCAGATAATCATCTAGCGCTGCCCCATCAATGACCTGTTCTAGCCATTGACTCATGCTTCAGCCTCCTCGTAGGCTTTACCTAAGAAGGCATAACCACTTTTCTCTACTTCTAGCGCGAGTGATGCATCACCACTTTTCACAATTTTGCCGTCGGCAAGAATGTGTACAAAGTCAGGTTTGATGTAATCAAGCAAACGCTGGTAGTGAGTCACTACGATAAAGCTGCGCTCACCATCACGTTGGCTGTTTACACCATCGGCAACCACTTGAAGTGCATCAACGTCTAGGCCTGAGTCAGACTCATCAAGAATACAAAGCTTTGGCTCTAACAAAATCATTTGCATGATTTCGTTACGTTTTTTCTCACCACCAGAAAAACCTTCGTTAACACCACGTTTTAAGAAATCTAGCGGCAATTGCACTTGCTTACACGCATCTTTGGCTTTCTTTAAAAATTCTGCAGCAGTAAGCGGGTCTTCGCCGCGCTGTTCACGCATGGCGTTGACTGACTCTTTCATGAATTCCATGTTGCTTACGCCTGGAATTTCTACTGGATATTGAAACGCTAAGAACAAACCTTCACGGGCACGCTCTTCCACTTCTAAATCGAGTAAATCTTTACCGTTCAGTGTCACTTCACCTTCGCTAACTTCATAACCATCACGGCCAGAAAGCACATAACCAAGGGTACTCTTACCGGCGCCGTTAGGGCCCATGATAGCGTGTACTTCACCTGGCTTAACTTCTAGGTTAAGCCCTTTAATGATGATTTTCTCTTCTACGCTGGCATGTAAATTCTTGATACTAAGCATTGATTACCCCACTGAACCTTCAAGACTAATTTCGAGCAGCTTGCCGGCTTCTACGGCAAATTCCATCGGCAGCTCTTTGAATACTTCTTTACAGAAACCGTTAACAATCATGGAAACGGACTTTTCTGTGTCTAAACCACGTTGCTGGCACAAGAACAACTGCTCGTCGCTTACTTTCGACGTTGTTGCTTCGTGCTCAACAATGGCACTTGGATTTCTACTTTCGATATATGGGAACGTATGTGCGCCGCATTTATCGCCGATTAACAGCGAGTCACACTCTGTGAAGTTACGCGCGCCATCGGCACGAGGGCCCATTTGCACTAATCCACGATAGGCGTTGTTACTGTTACCCGCTGAAATACCTTTAGAGATAATGGTAGAGCGCGTGTTCTTACCAAGGTGAATCATTTTGGTACCGGTGTCGGCTTGCTGCCTACCACGGGTTAACGCCACTGAGTAAAACTCACCTACACTATTATCGCCTTTAAGCACGCAGCTTGGGTATTTCCACGTAACCGCTGAACCGGTTTCAACTTGAGTCCACGAGATTTTTGCATTTTTATGGCAAATACCACGCTTGGTCACGAAGTTGTAAATACCGCCTTTACCGTTTTCGTCACCTGGGTACCAGTTTTGAACTGTTGAGTACTTAATAGTGGCATCGTCCATAGCAACTAATTCAACCACAGCAGCGTGTAATTGGTTTTCGTCACGCTGAGGCGCAGTACACCCTTCTAGGTAGCTTACATAGCTGCCTTCTTCGGCAACGATTAGCGTACGTTCAAACTGACCGGTGTTCATTTCGTTTATACGGAAATACGTTGAAAGCTCCATAGGGCAACGTGTGCCTTTAGGAATATAAACGAATGACCCATCAGTAAATACGGCGCTGTTTAGTGCAGCAAAGTAGTTATCGGTGCGCGGTACTACCGAGCCGATATACTTTTTCACTAAATCTGGATATTTCACCAGTGCTTCAGAGATAGGGCAAAAGATAACGCCCGCTTCTTCTAGCTTGCTTCGAAACGTCGTTACCACTGAAACTGAGTCAAATACCGCATCTACAGCAACACCCGCAAGCATCTCTTGTTCATGCAACGGAATACCTAACTTTTCGTAGGTACGCAGTAGTTCAGGATCAACTTCATCAAGTGACTGAGGCTTATCTTTCATACTCTTTGGCGCTGAGTAATAAGAAATGGCTTGATAGTCAACTTTAGGGTAGTCGACATGGGCCCAATCAGGCTCTTCCATTTCAAGCCACGAATGATACGCCTTTAAGCGCCATTCTAGCATCCACTCTGGTTCGTTTTTCATTGCTGAAATACGGCGAATTACTGACTCGTCGAGGCCACTTTCAAAAGTCTCAGATTCGATCTCTGAATAAAATCCAGCATCGTACTTTCTTTCTAACGCCTGTTCGATCTGTTCACTCATGTTGGGATCTCACTTGTTTGCCTGCGTTTGCTGCCTTCACTACTGGCCTCTCGGTCTTGCCAGTAAGTCACGTTGCCGTTTTAGCTACTTACGTATTTGCCAAAACGTATTTGCGATATTCCTATCGAATATCTAGACAGCCTAAAATTTTGGAGCCGTATTATATAATACCTGAGTATTTCACTCAAATATTCAACAGCCCAATTAAATAAAAATTAAATATCATACCAATCGGTAATTACGATAACGTGCAATAAAAGGTGCTATCGGCTTGCGGCCAATACAGTCGCCTCGCGCAAACGGGTAACAACATCTGTCACTTTATTGATGACGTAAGTGATGTCATCTAATGTGGTGAACCTACCTATACTGAAACGTATTCCAGCGTGAGCCAGTTCACTACTTCTGCCAATGGCGCGTAATACGTATGAGGGTTCTAAGCTTGCCGATGTGCAGGCAGAGCCAGAGGATACCGCAATATCGTTCATCGCCATCATCATACTTTCCCCATCCACACCACCAAAACTCACATTTAAAATGTTCGCTATACGCTGAGTTTCATGGCCATTAAGGTAAATATCATCTAACTGGCTTAGCCCTTCCCACAACGCAGTTTTCAACTTGCTAATATGGGCGGTATCATTCTCTAACTGCTGATAAGCAAGATGTATCGCTTCGCCCATCCCCACAATCTGGTGTGTTGCCAACGTGCCTGAACGCATACCCCGTTCGTGCCCGCCACCATGAATCTGTGCAGCTAAGTTAATTTTGGGTCGACGGCGAACGTATAACGCGCCCATGCCTTTCGGACCATAAATTTTATGCGCTGAAATAGATAACAAGTCGACTGGTAATGCTTGCAAGTCAATAGGAAGCTTACCTACGCTCTGCGCCGCATCTACGTGAAACAGGATGTTCTTAGCACGGCAAAGCTCACCAATAGCACTAATATCTTGAACAACACCTAATTCGTTATTTACGTGCATTACTGACACTAAAATGGTGTCGGTAGTTATTGCTGCTTCAAGCTGTGAAAGTGAAACAAGACCTGACGTATCCACATCTAGGTAAGTCACTTTAAAACCTTGCTTTTCAAGGTATTCACACGTATCTAAAACAGCTTTGTGTTCGGTATTAACGGTAATGATATGTTTAACGTTATTCACATAGCCTTCTGCTACACCTTTAATGGCCAAATTATTTGATTCTGTCGCACCCGAGGTGAATACGATTTCTCGCGGGTCGCAGTTCAGTGCATCACTTATTTGATTACGGGCGACGTCTACCGCTTCTTCCGCCATCCAACCAAAACGATACGAACGGGAAGCTGGGTTGCCAAAATTGCCATCCATAGTCAGGCACTGCACCATTTTTTCTGCAACCTTTGGGTCGACAGGCGTGGTAGCGGCGTAATCTAAATAAATAGGTGTTGAACGAGACATAAGCGACTAAAACATTCTCTAAAACTGTTGTTATAACTGAAAGCTAACTTCGATATCGTTGGCAACATTACGAAGGGAGGCGCTTTTATCTTGACGCCCAGCCACTTCTTGAACATCGCGCTTGGCCATTAATTCGCCAAGGGTAATATCGTTCAAAAAGGAACTTATCCGATCGCTTAAGTCTTGCCATAAACTATGAGTTAGGCAACGGTCGCCACTTTGACAATCCGCTTGACCTTGGCAACGGGTGGCATCTACAGATTCATCTACCGCACGAATAACTTCACCAATTGATATATTGGCAGCATCGCGCCCTAGTAAATAACCACCACCTGGCCCACGAACACTATCGACTAACTGGTTTTTACGTAGTCGAGAGAAAAGCTGTTCTAAATAAGATAGCGAGATAGCTTGGCGTTCAGAGATATCAGCGAGAGGCACAGGACCGCGTGTCGAATGCAATGCTACATCAAGCATTGCCGTTACTGCGTAGCGCCCTTTAGATGTTAATTTCATAGAATCCTCCCGCTATTAATATAGCAAGAATTTTCACATACCTGACTAAATTGGTCAAGTATAAGACCTAGTAATTTAGTCAAGTATTTTGTCGTTTCCATTCCAAAGCAGGAATGGTTTCTAACGAATCTGGAATGCTCACGCAGCATGGGCGAGGGGCCAAGCCGTAGTGTTTTAGCAGCCTCGTATTTTTTTCTATCTAAGCACCTAATATAGCCGATCGCGGGTAATGCGTTTATTTGGGTTAGTTTAATTACCAAGTTAGGTGGCAATTTCACTCCCGAGCAAATTTCTCTTGGTAATCATATCGTGCCGATAGAATTGAGTCATATTCTATCAATAGAGTGTCATCCACAGACTAATGGGATCTGTGAACGCTTCCACAAAACCAATCTCAACGAGTTTTATCCGGTCACATCCGGCAAGAAAATTTATGATTCGCTGGAGATGTTGCAGAAAGATATATACGAGTAGCTGAATTATTACAATAGTGAACAATCTCATCAAGGGAAAATATGCTGTGGCAGAACGCCAATGGAAAAATTAATTGGTGGGAAACAGAATTGGGCTGAAAATAATTTAGCTTAAATCTAATCTGACGATGCCCCTAGAAACACTGGGGAACTGTCAGATCAGGTCCGAGCTAGGACAGATTAACTTGGACAGATTAACTAAAGAACATTGATCGCATTAATAGAGTCATTGCTTAGATATTGGTTGATGCGTTCTGATTGAATAACCATACCATCGATCGCTAAAGCAATTTGAGCACCTTCTGGTACATCCATTAATAGTCTCAGCTCTGCCGAGCGATTTGATTCTTCGTCTTTTGTACAATTTTTGTTTTCACAAGTACTCTGCGCAAGATGCCAGTTGTAACGAAAGTCATTTTCCAGTGAAGAAATGAGACTCTTATTGGTAGACAACTCATTAGATACAAATAGGATTGCGTTAGCTAACCCTTGATTTCCACTCTGTTTTAAACGCAATGTTTCATATCGTGCCCAATCCAGTTGTACTGGTGTAATACCATTGGTGAGTTGTTGCTTGAACTTTTTCAACGAGCTCAGATATACTTTTTGCCCGCCGAAATAATAAGAAGGCACTGACTGAGGGTTGTAATTTTGAACAATTTCTTTATTCAGTTGTTGCAACCTAAAATGTTCGTGGTTGAGGGCATCCGAACTTTTGCATTCAATTGGCTTGCGAGTAATAACGTCATCAAAAACGCCCTGACTAATCGGATCATCACACTCCATAATAGCTGCAACACGTTTGTCACTGTAATCACCCAAGATCGGAGACCAAAACATAAACACATTGTAGTCTTTGTATTTATCTAGCGCCTTCAGTGCACGAATGCAATAACCACAATTGGGATCTTTAAACACAATTACGCTGGGTGCACTCGGTTTCCAAGGCTCTATTAAAAAGTCACTATAAACCTCTGGGGTAGGGATTATTTTTGCGTTTAGTTCGTTTGTGTCATTTGCTTTAGCGAAACCACTATACCCCAACAAAATACTTAAAAAGAGTATTAGGTACTTCATACTGCTACAAGTCTCCATTCTTTAGCTTCTGCAGGATAGCCTTTTTCTTTGCTTCACGTGCTTCCTGGTTTTGTTCTATTATTTCTCTTTGCGCTGTTGGATCATCTAGTACATCGTTGAAAGAAGTAATAGCTGCAACAAGCTTCTCTTCAGATTCCTGTAGCATAGCATCGACATTAGCGTTGTTCTTCTCGGTGCTAGCACTCGCATTTTGTTCTGCAACTTTCGGACGATAATCAGGATACTCCACAGGAACATTTACGATATTACTATCCCTGTTCTTATCTATGGACTGTTCATCAAATTTTTCATTACCAGCAAGTGATTGCAGATTTTCGCTATGTTCACTATTTTCGCTGAAAAACAGGTAACCCAGTGCCGCTATAGCTAAGACACCGACACTTACTACTATGACTCCGTTTTTTTTTGTTTCCATTGTCTTTCCTTAAACGACTTACAAGGTTTGCGTTGTGAACGAATAACTTCTGCAACAATATGAATTTCCAACGCGGTCTTTAATATATCGTAAATAAATCGTAATTTGCGTATTTTGCGGCAACGGATTGGTCGGCCAAAAGGTAACGACATCACCATTGAATGAGAAAAAACCGTCGTAATAATTTGACCCCGAATAAATTCGAATCTCACCACCTGAATGATTAGACGTAATATTTCTAATATCAAGTGGCTCACTGAAAGTCATCTCGATAGGCGCATTAACCGTATTGCCTGTTGAGCTATGTGCTGGCGTCATAGCTGTAAGGGTTGGGTAAGAATTATCCACTACACCCGTGTTTTCAGTGGTAAACGCCAAGCGATACTCAGCAACTTCATTACCCGCTACATCACACACGCCCGCAACAAGTAGCTCATAATCTTCACCCGCCACCAGATATTCATCCGGCGTAAACGTAATCGTTCTGCGATCACTGCTCAGTGCCACACTGCCCGATACTGTACCTGTACTATTTTGGAGCGATACCGTCTCCTCATTCACACAGTGTGCCGCTAACGTCTCATCCAGAAACAGTCTCACCGGGGCATTCACTGGCACATCCGTTAACCCTTGCGACAGGTTGTTTGCTATCACACTCGGCGCCTGCGCGTCTTCACTGACACCTGCCGTAAACGTATACTGATGATAACTGCCCACGTTATTACCTGCGATATCCTTCAGGTAGCTACCCCAACTGATATACACGTAATAATGATGCCCTTCTTCTAACAATACATCCGGGGTTAACGTCACACGCTTACCGTCTGCACTTAGGCTCAATGTCGCAGCCTCATTGCGTTTTTCCGTATTGTTATACAACCTGAATGACTCACTGGTCAGTGATGTCGGGTCAATACGCTCACTGAAGTCTGCCGTAATCGTCGCATTCAATGCCACGTCCGTTGCACCACTTTTCGGGCTGTAACTCATCAATGACCCTGTTTGTGTATCGATACCCAGCTCTGTTGTGAAGTTGATATTGATGTCTTCTACCTGCACGTTATCTGCCAGGTCTTTCACACCGCTTACATTCAAGCTTAGCGTCTCACCCGCCGGAAGCAGGGTCACCGGGGTGAGCGTGACCAGCGCATGTGAGCTATCCAGTGCACGATTTACCGCAATCTGCTCACCGTTATGAGTCAGGGTAATGCCACCCAGTGATAAATGACTTATCGTTTCACTAAACTTCACTCTCACTCGGGCATTTACCGCCACGTCGGTTAAGCCTTCGTGCACTGATGTGCCTGTTACAACTGGTGCTGCTGTATCTTCTTCCAAACTGGTATAGAAGTAGAAGCTATCTGATGAGTTTGTATTACCACTGATGTCCGCCACACCGCCGAGCCGTGCATTAAACCGTCGACCTGCTGTCAGTACATTGTCTGGTACCCAAGTTATTGTCTTGCCATCCTGACCAATACTGGCACTACCCGCGACATGAACCGAACCATTGTTTACATCTCGTACATATACGGTGCTGCTGTTCACCGTGAGTGGATCAACAACCTCGTTCATTACCCAGATCACACTACTATTTACTGCAACTGTACTGTTCGAGTAGGGTAAATAAGTACTGTAATTCGGACTGGTCAGGTCTGGTCCTGTTCCGGTTGTAAAGGTTTCACTGTGTGAAACAACTTTATTGCCCGACAAGTCTTCTACCTGTGTAATTGTTTCTGTGTGTTCCGTACTCTCTGATAATGGTGAGTAACGGTGGTACAACACTTCGGTATTACTTGCACTGTACGAGATACTCATATCTGCTATGCGTTCGAAGCTGTATGGGTTAATCGCTTCATCAAAGCGCACGTGATAACGCGGATTCAATGCCACGTTTTCCATTCCCGTTGCCGGACTCATCGCAGTTACTCGTGGGGCCTGCAAGTCTTCTACCGCTACTTCACCTGTGGTGAAGCCATAACTGCGACTCCAGTACTGACGGTCACCATCTGTATCCAGAATGTTACTTGACAGACTCACATAATAGTAACTGTCAGCCGATAAGAGTGATTGCGGCGTGATTTCCACTGTACGTAAATCATCTGCCAGACTTATCGTAGCCGGAAAGGCACTGCCATCATTGTTGCGCATCACAATGAATTCATCAGTAATGGTAGTCTCATCCATATCTTGGTTATAAACGATACGCATGCTCGGATTTAGCGACACATTGGTTAAACCGTTACTTGGCAGATAAGCATTAGGCGTTGGTCGCACCCCTGCTGTTGCCGTAGTTGTCGCCATGCGGAACTGACCTTGATAATGGTTCATCGCATTACCTGAATCATCACGCGCTGTGCTATCCAGATAAACATGAACGAGTGCACCTTCTACAAAGGCTTCATCCGGTGTGAATTCGATTGCCTGACCTGATGCTGACAGCGTAATCTGTCCCTCTACCAGTACACCGTTTTCCGCTACATGGAAAGCATCATGTAAGGAACTTTCATCCATTGGCTCTGAGGTGTACATCACTATACTGCCAACACTCGGTACATTATTGGCACCACTGTTCGGGTATAGGCGTGAGACACTTGGCCTACCGTTGTCATTATCTACCACTGCTGTGCTAAATAGGCTGACATAATCCGCCATTGCATTACCGCTTAAGTCCTGCACATCGTCCGTGACGATTACTGACAGTGACTTTCCGGCTGGCCAGGTGCCACGCAAGGTGATTGTTTTACTGTCTGCAGAGCGGTAAACGCTCGGCGTAATAATGCTGCCCTCTGAATATAACTTGAAGTGATTACTGTTGACCGTAGCTGCATTTAACGATTCATTGAAGCTTAGTACGATTGGCGTACCTACTCCTATATCCATGGCTCCGTCTGCCGGACTGATACTGCTTACGGTTGGTGCCGTAGTATCAAGCTCGTCTTCTGTTGTGAAGTAATAATTCCAACAACATGCACTATTTCCAACTCTATCTTTGACGTAGTAAATACTTGTTCTGATTTGTGTACTACCCGGTAATGGCTCACTTGGCGTAAACGTCACCACGCTGCCTTCTACCTGATAGTCACCCGCTACATAACCACTTTGGCCATTCACCTGAACTCGCACTGCATCATTAATGTTTAGTGCATCGACTGCTTCGTTAAAGGTCACCACAATCGCTGTGTTAACTGATACATCTGATGTATTGTTTGTCGGTGTAACACTGCTTATTCTTGGGTAGGCAGTATCAACACTGCCGCTACTATCGGCTGTGAAGTCCATGCGATACTCAGCAACTTCATTACCCGCTACATCACACACACCCGCAACAAGTAGCTCATAATCTTCACCCGCCACCAGATATTCATCCGGCGTAAACGTAATCGTTCTGCGATCACTGCTCAGTGCCACACTGCCCGATACTGTACCTGTACTATTTTGGAGCGATACCGTCTCCTCATTCACACAGTGTGCCGCTAACGTCTCATCCAGAAACAGTCTCACCGGGGCATTCACTGGCACATCCGTTAACCCTTGCGACAGGTTGTTTGCTATCACACTCGGCGCCTGCGCGTCTTCACTGACACCTGCCGTAAACGTATACTGATGATAACTGCCCACGTTATTACCTGCGATATCCTTCAGGTAGCTACCCCAACTGATATACACGTAATAATGATGCCCTTCTTCTAACAATACATCCGGGGTTAACGTCACACGCTTACCGTCTGCACTTAGGCTCAATGTCGCAGCCTCATTGCGTTTTTCCGTATTGTTATACAACCTGAATGACTCACTGGTCAGTGATGTCGGGTCAATACGCTCACTGAAGTCTGCCGTAATCGTCGCATTCAATGCCACGTCCGTTGCACCACTTTTCGGGCTGTAACTCATCAATGACCCTGTTTGTGTATCAGTTTGAGTACCTGTGGTGAAAGAAGTTGATTGTGCAGATTCAAGCAGATTACCACTAAGATCAGAAATACCATCAACAACTAGGGTATAGCCTGTCTCAGGCTCCAAGTTTAACTTAGGCTTTAAGGTTGCTGTGCGCAGATCACTGCTATTGGTAAGGTCTACTGCAACAATTTCATCACCCTTAAAGAGTTGTATGTTCTTAGTTGAATAGCTGTTTATCGCTTCATCAAACCTCACATTCAACCTGGCATTAACAGGTACAGATGTTTCTCCTTCATTAACACTAATACTACTGATCAGTGGAGCAACACCATCAGCATCAAACGCTGTAGTAAAATAGTAATTACGGTTAGACATGGAATTACCAAAGAGGTCTTTAATTCCACTTCTCAAATATATTCTGTGTTGCCTTCCTACAAGAAACGCCGCATTAGGGGTAAAAGTGATAGTCGTGCTATCGTCCTTAACATCTATTAACCCTTCAATACGTTCCCTTGTCGAGTTATCTTCGATATAGAAGCTATCACTGGTTACACTTTCCGGGTCGATCCGTTCACTCATCACCACAGTTAATGCAATATTAACGGGAACGTCTTTTGCGTTGTGAACTGGGTTAATATTGCTAACAGTTGGTCTAACTGTATCAACAGTATTTCCGGTTTCGAAAGTAAACCGTTGTTCTTGTGCCAACGGATTACCTGCAGTGTCTTTTACAATACCGATAACAACTTCATGCACTGTGTAATCTGCCATTAGTGCATTAGGCGTAAACAATACCTGCGTATCACCGCCAATTAACTTAACATTACCCGGAACTGGTACTCCACCGTCTCCATACACACGGATAGAATTAGCGTTGACAGACTTACGCGATAGAGCCTCTGAAAAAGTAACAATAATAGCACTGTTTTCCGCCACCTCAGTTTCATCAGTAGTCGGCTCAGTTGCAACTGTGGTAGGCGCAATAATATCGGGGTTCGCTGGGTCGGTACCTGCTGCAACCTCATCGCCGTCTTTTCTGCCATCGCCATCGGAATCCTGATTGTTAGGGTTAATCCCACGCGCTACTTCTTCCCCGTCTATCAGACCATCCCCATCGGTGTCAGGGTTATTGGCGTCCGTCATCCAGGTGTTAGCTTCTTCTTCATCACCGAGACCGTCACCGTCTTCATCATTTTGCACTTCAAGCGTAACGGTAACCGTTGTTGTACTGTTAGAGCCCAGATCTGTTGCTACTGCTTTAACCGCAATATTTCCAACATTCTGAGGAACAGTGAAAGGAACGGAATACGGATAGGTAGTGTCCTGTGCAACGAGCAAATTATTGACATAAAAATCGACTTTGCCAACGGCAATGTCATCCTGTGCATCTGCAGTTAACGTTAGTCTTGCACCTTCAACTGTAACGCCGTCTGTTGCAGGCTCAACTAGCGAGACAGTTGGAGGTATTCCATTCGCATCGTTTAGCTCTCTATATTGCGCGATAAACAGTTTCGTATCGCCCGTCGCTTTGTAGTCTGAGCCCACAACATATCTTTCTTCTGTAATAAAAGCATGGGTTGCGTTAAGCGCAATACCGGTACCTGCGTAATCACCTAAAGGAGAAAGATTGATCGTATCCTGGAAGAATGGTTCGTCAGGATTTTTAGTATTCACATAAGCAACAACATTTGGGAATAATTGCTCAGCAAAAAAGGTAAAGCCATTTGTCACCGCAACATCGCGTGGAACGAAGGTCCTGTCTCCGCCTTTGAGTTCCAACATTCCAGCATCCGTGATCTTATAAATACGATAGCCAGTGCTGTAAGCTGCAACATAAACATATTCATTACTGATTTCGACGTCTTTAACTGTGCCGATATTAACCGAAGAAAGGTGTAATGGCGCTGATGGGTCTTCAATATCAAATAAGGATAACGTTGTTCCACCCACGGCGACCATAAAGTTGTTTTCTACAGCAATACCTTTTACATCGGTAAGGTGTTCGGTAGAACCAATTGCAAAAGGTTTGTTAGGATTCGCAACATTGAATATTTCGATACCGGCAGAGCCATCCGCAACAAAAACGAAGTCTCCTTTTACCGATAAGTCTTGCGCAGTGCCAGCAGTGTCAAGTTTTGATACAATTTTCGCGTTTTCAGGTTCAGATATATCTACTATTTGCACACCCTCAGAACCGTCAGCCAAATAAGCGTAGGATCCAACTGCTTTAACATCGATGCTAATACCCTGTGTATCTACACTTCCAATGATTTCAGGATTCAAGGTATCTACGACGCTAATCACTTGCAGCCCAGAATCGCCAGCGGCTATATAAGCTAAGTTACCTTGAATATCGACATTATTTGCGTAGCCCGGAATAGACACCGTAGATTGCACAACTGGATCGAACTGAGTCACCGTCACATTAACAACGAAACTCTCGTCACGGTTGGTCACCGTTATTGTCGTTTCGCCTGATTGACCCGCAAAAATTTCGCCGTCTGATAAGCCGAAGTTAGCAATGGTTATATCGTCGGTAGTATAGCGAGTACCACTAGATTGCTGAGTTAAATCTACAGAAGTGCCGTCAAGCATGTAGCCTGTGACAGAAAGCTTGCCGCTAGCTTCACCATCAATGGCATTATAAGTTAGGAGTAAGTTCTCTGGGGATACCGTTATGAAATCAAGATAGTCTGTCAAATTGCCGCTTTCTGAATCATTCGGATCTGAACCACCGGCTATTTCCAGTCCATCAGAAATACCATCTCCATCGGAGTCAGCTAAAAGCGGATTAGTAACAAAACCATTCGTTCCACCAGTAAGTTCTTCTAAATCAGTAAGACCATCACCATCTGTGTCGGCTTCAAAAATGTTGGTACCCGCCTGATACTCTTCGAGCGCCGATAACCCATCGTTGTCGTGATCTTCTAACGCATCAATTGGGTCATTTGGATTAAGTCCAAGCGCACGTTCTGCATCATCCGGAATTCCGTCTGAATCCATATCGCCACCGATTCTGACTTCTACTCGACGGCTTGCTAGCACGCCATCCTTCCTAGCACTTATGAGTGCAACACCATTAGCTCTAGCTGTAACCACACCGTCTGTACTAACAGAAGCAATCGTCTCGTTTGTACTTGAGTAGTTTGTTCCTTTGTCCCCTGCAGTTAAGTCATCTACACTGCCATCGGCAAAAAAACCAGTGACGGTTAAAGGGAAGGTTTGTTTTGGATTGTCTAGAAGGAGCGTATCCGTTGTCGAAAAACGCAATGATACGGGGATAGGATCCAATTTTTCAAACTTGATATCACCAACTTTTGTAATGCCGTTACGTACCACATTAAAATAATCACTTTGACCAGAGACGGTGCGGCCATCTTCCAGTTTACAGGTCGCTCTGGCTCTGATTTGCCCCATATTGGAAGGAACGTTTGGTAAAGCCCAGCCACCATCTTCACTTACTTGAATGGTACGATTTAAAATATTTATGACACAGTTTTTATCAAGCTCTGTTGCATTAGTCTTGAGAAAAAATGCTGAAAAACATAAACCAGTGAGTAAAAGTAAGTTTAATTGTCCCTTTCTCATCTCTATCCCTGCGACACTCATTGTGGTGTATATTGGTTAACTTAAACAAGCAACTTTACTGCAATTGCAATCATTTTAATGTGAGCAAAACTAATTATTGGTGGTGTCAAGCCTCTAGACTTTCCACTTCTAATCCCAGTATTTCAGCGAGTACATCTGAATCATTTTGGATTTGGTGATAATCACTGTGATACATTAAAACAACTCTTTTTTGGTTATTGGTTAGAACGCTTAGTTCAAAACAAGTGAGTGGCGACTCAGTACTATATATTCGAGTTGTAACAAGCAGAAGCTTTTCAAACGAATCAAAAGCAACTTTAGTTTTCGGGCTATTCGAACTGCCGACATTCAGCACTCTTTCGTTTAGGTCAAAATAGAATTTTCTTCTGCTTCTTCTGCATATAAAGGCCGTACCTAAACTAAAGAGTCCCCCCAGTGTAAACACGACAATAACGAATTCGGTTTTCGAATCAAGGTTTGGCTCCAACTGCCAAACTTTAACCGACATAAATATGCACACTGTCCAACAAAATATGTGTAATCCCCATTCAAACAAATAACTTCTGAGGTTAGGAGTGATAGCGACTACATCTTTATTTATGTTCAATTTGGCGTTGCAATAACTAGAAGCAACTAGGTTGCCTGTAGCATCAATTTCGTCGCCCGCTTTCAAATTTAAGCTCTCTTATTAACGATAGAAGCCATTTTTCTATAAAACTCTGGAGAATTAACAATCTCTTGAAGTTTAAAGTTGTTTGGTGTTTGTTTTAGTTTTTTAGTTTTTCGATCCAAAGTAATAATAACTAACTGCTGTTGATTTAGTAGTGAAGCAGTAATGATGACGTACATTTCATTTCTAGCATGAAGTACACCCTCAACTTTCACTTCATCAATTTTGGACAACCTGTCCAAATAAGCAACAGGCGTGTAGTTGCTTAGGCTATAACCCAAGCGAGGATCTATCACAGGAATAAGATTTCTCGTAGAAAAATCGAGCCAATGGGCATCTAAAGACGTTTTATATGTCTTTTCTTTAACTATTCTTTTTACTGTATCTCCGCGCACAGCCCAAAGTTCTCTCAGGAATGACTCTAAATGTGTGAACTGAACATTCTTATCTTGTAGTTTACTTTTTTTATCTGCATTAAAGTTCAATGGCTCGTTCAACCACTCAACTTCAAAATTAAAAACGAGCGCATTTTGATTAGAATCACTAATTGGCTTGGGTCTATAGCTAACAGAGTATGGCAGGTTTGGCACTTTTTTTAGTGGCTTAGCGTAAACATCTGTAAGCACACTGGAGAAGATAGAACTCGAAGTTTTCCCATTAAGCAATAAATTGCTGATGTGGCATTGGCTATTTTCTGCACATATAACCGCCTCGTACCAGCTCATAACTTTCTGAGGAGCTTCGGTGAACCAATCAACAATAAAAAGTTCGTAATCTCCCCAAAACAATTTGTGAGTGGCATCAGCTTTTCGCAACTTAGCAAACCCCTCGAATTTATCAGGGATATTATTCAGTTCTCTACTCATCCAAGAATAAGAACCATCTTTAACATACGACAACTTTCGCAACTTTGCCTTGTCGTTTTCCTTCGCAAGTGTGTAATACCTAGATAAGGTTTGAATACTGTTTTTAGTATCGCTCTCATTCAACGACAGTTGAGTTTTATGAAACAAATTATCTACAACAATGCTACCAGCAACTGAAACCTCACCTCTGGGCGATTCGGCCAAAATAAATGAGGTTCTCTTTTGCTCTGCTAATGCACCAATTGAATATGAGCTTAAGAAAATACAAAAAAATAAAGCTTTAAAAATTCTCGTGCTATCCACACGTACCTCCTGAACCAGCCTCACCAAAAGTTACTGAAACTTCGTTTTGATATTGATATTTATATAACCCACCTACTTCAACTTTATACTGAGCATTTGCTTTAAACTCCGCTTTGCCATAGCTATAGCTATAACAATCAGAGCTGGTGCATTTTTCACCTTTATAGTCTTTGTAATCTGCAGAAGCACCAACATTAATAGTTGATGAAGCTTCAGCTTCACCTGCAATTAATTTGTCACAGTCTTGTTCATTAAAAATATTACAGTATTCGACCGCGCCTGCGACCTTTGCAAAAACACCTAAAGCTAGCGACCCTGAGGTTCCGAGCTTCAATAAACCGCACGTTTCTGGGTCACACTCTGATTCTTCTGTTGAACCAGATGCAGAAACACCTAAATTACCTTTCGCACCAGGCCCAAACTCAACCTCACCACCTAGTTTAACTGGGCCATAGGTTTTGATTGGCAACTTATACAATAGGCCTAGTCCAGGAACAATAAAGGTCGCTTCCAGTGAACCTGAGCCCTTTAATTCGGTTTTAGTGTATGGTTTCGGGTTTTTGCCAATAGAGCAATCTTTGCAGCACTTTTCACCACTTTCTTCGTTTAATGCAAATGAACCTTTCATTTCAAGCTTTGCGTACGGCATACCATTGTTTAAAACATCAAGTCCTTTTAACAAAGGGTGATCGCCTTTTACCTCAATGGACTTTGTTATTTTTTCATTACTTGCTTCGCAATGGTTTCCACAACTTCCATCTTTACAGGTGTAACACGCTTTAGCATCGGAACCGTCACCACATTCCTGTTTATTCTTACTTTCATCTGGCACTTTTTCACCGCCAGAGCACATTCCGCACTTTTTGTCGTCTTCAGATATATCTCCATCATCTGGAACATCAAAAATTGGATTTTCCCCATCGCACCCTGGCTTTTTGCAATCGTATTTCACATCTGCACTTACCGGAATGTCGCCCGGATTTGGTTTAGAGCCCTTGCACAACTGTGTTTTACAATCTTCTGGCGTCTGCTGAGAACGAGGTTTATTATCCTGTGCAGGATCTCTTACACATGAACTGCCTTGACACTTCTGACACTCTGGACAGTTGTGGGCTGTACCTGAACCGCCCGGCTGTGAACCACAGTGCCAGCCTGCTTTCACAACACCCACACCAGGGTTGGATGAAACAACTGAGCCATCTTCCGAAACTGTACCCAAACCTATAGCTACGAATTCTTCTAAGTCGTGATCAAAAGAATACATTTCAACCTGTGCACCTGGCGCATGGCCATCTACATTAGGTAGCGTTAATTTCGCAGCAGGAGAGAAGGTCGCGCCAACTGGCTGGATTGTTACGATGAATTGAGGTTGCATGCCATTGGGCGGCGCCATTGGTACTTTTGAAGCATTTACAGGTGTGACTGAAATAATCCCTTCACGCGAACCGTCTGGGAATGTCACTGAATCTTTTGCGATTTCCAGTTTAAATCCTGGGAAGTTATCAAGAGTAAGTACTACGTCTTCTTTACCCGCATACACACCATTATCTGTGTCTAGTTTGACCATGTAGATCGGGCCAGAAAGTGGGTTGTCCACACCTGACACGGTTACAATATGATAGCTTAACGTCGGATACTCACCAAAAGCAGTCGTGGTTGAGCCATCCACGATTAAATGAACCGGTCCAACTGGCGCTTGATTAACAGTGAACTGACCTTGTTGATCTGTAAATGCGGTCCTGTCTGTGCCTTCTATACGCACCGTCACACCGGGCAAAGGTTTGTCTTGATTGTCCAGTACAACACCACTTACGCTAGTGATTCCGGCGTCTGCTGGTACAAATGCTGTCGCAGAGAAACCTGCCAATAAATCCATACCCTCAAGCGAGTCAATCAATACAGCTTCAACGCGCTGGGCATCTATGCCCGTAAGTGAACCTAAAGTAAGTTGCGCCGACGCACGACCATCGCTGTCGGTCGAGGTTTCATAGCTGCTTTCTTCATTTTGGAAAGCACCCTCGCCTTTAATCACATCAAATCGTACACGTGCTCCTTGCACTACATTGGCACCACTGTCTGTTACTGCAACAACAAACGGAGCTGGTAAGGTTTGTCCTACAACACCACGCTGATTATTACCTGAGTTAACGCTGATTTTGTCGCCCGTTACGCTGGTTGCTGAAGCAGGGAAAACAACCTCGTTTTCAACCCCAACAACTTTAGCGCGAACCTTATGGTTAGCGACACCTGTGCGATAGCCCACCTGAAATTCAGTGCGCGCCATACCTTCAGCGTCAGTCGTCGCAATGATAGCTCGGCCGGATGTTTCTGGCGTGCTGCCAACAATTCCCGCACCTTGCGTTACCCTGAAAACAACAGTTGCATCTGCGATTGGCGCATCAGAGCCATCAACCAATTTTACAATTAGTCGTTCAGGTAGTTTATTGCCGATTTGTGCAGTCTGGTTTTGGCCACTTACCAATACTAAGCGTTTATCTGTTGCAATTTTGTAGATAACTTTTTGCGATATAGATGCGCTGTTGCCTGATTCATCGATAGCGGTAACCGTAAGAACATTTTCGCCCTCGTTTAAGGGCACATCCGTTGCGGCATAGCTACGGTTAGACACGGTCGCTTTAATGCCATTAACTTCAACCGTTGCCTGTTCTTCAGAGACGGTTCCGCGCACAATATCATTAACTAGGCCTGTTACAGTTATTTTGTCACTGTAAACTTCTTGTGCTTCTGTATGAGATTCGATTGTTATGTAAGGAGGGGTTAAGTCCAGTGATACAGAAATAGAATCGGTTGTTTGCTCACCACTTGCATTGGTCGCTCGTGCTACGACGGTATTAAATCCTTCGATTAGTTCAACATTGGCACTAAATTGTTTGCCATCATGCGCAATGACTGCACCATTTAATGTTAATTCCGCATTTTCCTGATTAATAGTACCCGTAACATTTACTGGCGAACTTCCAAAGGTGGACAACGTGGTGGGTGAAAGGATATCCACTTCCAGTGCTACAGGCTCTAATGATACCTGAACATAGGCAGAGCCACTGATATCGAAACTGCTGCGCCCACCAACAATAGTGATGGGACCAACCGTCAAGCTTTGACCGGGTTCCAGTATCTGGTTTTGCGGAAGTGCTACAACATAGTCCAGTTCGCCTAACTCGCCGTCAGCATTGCCAACCGATATAGTAGCTGGCGTAAGCGATTCGATAACAAAGCGGACCGGGCCGTGTATCGGTTCATCACTATTGTTTGTGATTTGTGCCGTAACGGTAGCATCGGGTGAGCGCCTACTACGTGTTGGGTTATTCCAGCTTACTTCTATATTTGTATCTTTTACCCAACCATCTGAATTCGCTTGCGCATTCGCCTTACCTACGTTCACGAGTAAAGCAGCAACCGAACAAACGAATATGAAAAGTAGTGACTTAACCGTGTTCAAACTTTTATCTCCCTGATAACTCGATCTTTTAAAAGAACGAGCGTCTTCCTTAAAAAGGACCTAATTAGCCCCTATAATAAATTTGTTTTTTGTTTACGCAGACTTGCGACAACGAGCTAACAGCGTGAGGCCAACGAGTAACATAATGAAGGACTCTGGTTCCGGCACAGGCACCGGCGTGTTATTGTAAGTAAAGAGGACATTGTCTACTGAGTAGGAAAGATTAAAACCATCATCTTCATCGGCAAGTTCAAATGAGATGGCAATTCCTCGGCCTAACCAATCACTCATATCAAATAAGAAGGTTTCAGCTACATTTCCAAGTGCAGGAATTTCAAACACAGCATCAAAGGTGTAGTCAACCGCATCATAAATTGCCAAAAAAAGCGTGTCACTGAAAGCAGAGCCGCCTTGCTCTGTTGGATCAAAAAGCATACTTAGTAGCGCCGCATCGACACTTAACATTGATACATTAGGGTCAACCATGATTGGAGAATCAAAAAGGAAGCTTCCATCATCACCTTGTATTAGGACGGCTGCAAACGGGTCAGTATTATCACCTGATGATAAAATAGCCTGACCGTCATTCTCTGTCACTGAGCCAGTGAAACTCGCGTCGCTCCAGTCATTCAGTCCTGATGAAAAATCACCATTATTAATTAGGGTCGCAAGTGCTGCCGTACTAAAAAAGAGAGATTGCACAAGACATAAAAGCACAATACAGGCTTTAGTTATTTTACTGCTTTCCATAAACCGCATCCATTCTGTTATTATTTTTTCCGTACAAATTACGCCCAGCCTGCACCCACGGGGTCGTATTTCATGAACCTTAAGACCTAGTGCAAATCATCGACGTATGAGTAAAGCACTAGAAATTGTATATTTTTCACACCAACAGGTAAATATTACACTTGTCACTTTTTCAAGTAAAGAATATTCTTTTTTCTTGTTGCTATTCTGTGAACGGAATAGACTTTCGTTAAAGGCATCTTCCCCGTAAAGTGTTACAGTTTATTGAAAAACAAGGATTGTTGTGAAAAAAGCTCTTCTTAATATCAAAGTACTACCTACCTTTGGATTGATAAGTGTTATCTGTTTATCACTAAATCTCATTTTTGATTTTACTTTTTCGACAACCTCCAAGTCAGTAAATCCTATCAATTTTCAAACTGAGCAAACGCCTGTTCAATTTGTAGAATCAGCCTTTGTAAAGGGCATCATGTTCAAACATATTCAGCGCACTGAAAAGCTATCCGGTATCAAAGATGCAATGGGTTCAGGTGTATGTGTCATAGATTTCAATCAAGATGGGTATGAAGATGTATTTGTTGTGGGTGGCGAAGGCGTTACTCGTCGATATGGAAAACAACATTGGTGGAACAACCCGACAGGTTCCAAGCTTTATCAGAATATCGCCGGACAGTATTTTACAGATGTCACCACCTTAGCAGGAGAAGCGCAGTTACCTGGTGGATATGGCTGTGCTGTTGGCGATTTGAATGACGATGGATATCCAGAGCTAGTTTATGGTAAAACTAACGAATTAATCTTGCTCACTAACATAAATGGCAAAACTTTTAGTCGGTCCACAATAGGTGAGATCCCAAAACCTTACTGGCCGCTATCGATCACTATTTGGGATCACAATTTAGATGGCAAGCAGGATATTCTCGTCGCCAACTTTCTAGATTATGAGAATGACATAAAGATAGGGAACCAGGAATACGGGTATGAAACCGATTCGCAATTTAATGCTGAAAACTACAATGGATTAAGAAACGCAATTCTGCTGAATAGCGGTACCCAAGCCAACACACCTACTCCTCTATTCGAAACTCTGCAACTATCAAGTTATGACCGAACTTTAAGTATTATACCCAAACAAATTATTGCCGGAAATAAGTCCGCTTCAAGCGGCTACTATATTGCAAACGGCTCAGGTTCAAATTCAGACTTTATTGGTTTTGGCGATAACCAGTCAAGTGACCTCTTTACCAAACTATTGAGTTTTAAGAAGTCCCCCAACGTTCAACTCAGTTCTATAAAGGTTTCAGATAAAACTGCATTGTTGTTCATCCCCTTTGGAGGGGGAAGCACTCAATTGCATTTGGCAGGTGAACAAGTAAACAAGGACAGAGCTTGGCAATTATTCGCAACGTCCGATAAGGACGCTTCAGTGCAATCTTGGGGAGCAATTGTTGAGGATTTAAATAATGATGGCCGTGAAGACTTCATCATAGCAAAGGGCAACGCAGAACCCCATATTGACACCCCTTATGTGCCAGTAGGAAATGTCAATTCCGGAAGACTTCAGATAGCCAATGGGCGATTTGAGTCAACTTTATTTTCCCAGTTTCCCACACTAAAACGTTCCTCCCGAGGGATCGCGTCTGCTGATTTTGACAACGATGGGAAACTTGATTACGCCGTAAACAACAATAATGGTGCGCTGTCACTGTATATGAATCGCACTGACACCAATAATAATTGGATATCTTTCACCTGTCAGCCAATAAACCTCTGTAATCTAGTAGAATTTACTTTAAACACTGAGTCAAACACGCAGTTAGCAACCAAGACATTAGTGAAGCCTCAGCCCTTTCTGTCTTCAAGCCAACGCAGGGTGCATTTCGGCCTAGGTCAATTTGAATCTAACGTATCTCTTAAAGTGACAGGACCTGATAACAAAAATATTTTTGAAAACTTAGCACTAAACAACATTTATCAGTTGAGTTTGGCACAAGGCAAGATCGACATTATCTCGAAAAAAACAAGAAGCCATACTGACTCAATTGAGGCCGGCCATTACAATTTTTTTGCGTATATAGATTTACCGGTAAATGAACTTATTCCCGCGCTATCGCAAACAATTGATCCCTCGCTTAGCTCACTGCTGACATTTGCCAGACAATTAAACCATGATAAATTTGTAACAGTGAAAACTTCGCAGGCGAGAAGTCAGGAAGTCATCACATTAATCAGTTGGTTATTTAACCAGATGCAGCGATTTCCGCCATCGCAGCAGCGTGGTGAACTTTATGCCATGCTTATTGAGTTAATCAGTAAAACCGAAAGTGATCTGTTTGTAGAACACTTGGATTATTTGATTCGTTCACTGCCAGAACCACAATTTTGCCAACTAACAGATAACCTTAATTACTGGTTCTGGGAAGAAGAGGTGGCTCCATTAAATAAGCCAGTACTGAAGTCTCAGTTATTGCACCGCGCGCTGAGAACGCCCTTCGAGTCTGAGACAATTTGTGCGCTTCATGCTTTGAGCGCGAGCGAAGACCCAACAATAGGCGCTTCGCTCATGGCATTTCTTCGCCAGGACCAACAGAATCAACACGCATCAAACGCCCTAATTGCATCCGTCATTAGAACAATTGGCTTTTTGAAGTACCGAAAAGCACTAGCCCCATTAACGCAGATCTGTTCCAACGTTAACGAACCGGTTCTTAAAGCCGAATGCGTAGTGACGTTAACTAAACTTGACGTAAAACCTGGCAGGATAAAATCTATTGTTGAGCGGACTGAAAATGATGAATTGGTATTCAGGCTTCATACTGACAGACTTGTTTTACAAAACGTTTTTGGGCCCACAATAACGACGGAATCGGACCCAACTAAAACTTCGTGGGTCAGCACCTACCTTAATTCGACTCTGTTTAGTCATTTTTCCATCGCCCATACTATCGATATTGTCTCAGCAGCAACAGAGCAGGATAAATTGCGAGCGATAAGTCAACTCAATCGGTTGCGCTCAGAAAAGGATATTGAACGCATTATCTTAAAAATGAACCAACTCGGTCTGCCCCTATCTGAAGATTACTCACAGTTACTACTAGAGCATTATCCTGAGCAATCTTGGTTTATTCCTTACTTAACTTTGCAAAGCTTACAGTCCTTTTTCGAAAACCAAGATTTAAACCAGTACTCCCCAGCATTTCGGTCAGCTATATCAAAAGAGTGTCGTATTCGCGCTTCTTTAACAGAGTATTGTAAGCAACGCTTTGAGCCAGACATGAAGTACCTTAGAAGTGGTTTTAGTGCTATCTTGGAAGACAACCCCATGGCACTTAGTTACTTGATGCAATCCGACTCAAAGGTGAAAAAACGGGTAGTGATAAATCAACTGGCCCGTGCTGCGCGAAATGTACACAAAGAAGGGTTAACAGAACAAAGCCCACAGCTGACCAGAATTTTTGAGTTTTTGTATCTTCAGCACAGTTACACCGGTGTCTCTACTAATCAGGTAAATAATGTTTGGATTGCTAGCTTTATCCGTTACGCGCAAGCTAAAGGTTATGTACTTGATTCGCAGTGGCGCCAGCATTATGTGCTCGCATCAAAAAAAACTACTGACTCGCTGGTGCTTTGAGCACTTTTACGCTGACACTGTCTCGTGCAATATCTATAATTGGATTCGTATCAACTGATTGTTTTAGATTAACCCAATCTAAATACTTCTGGTTGAGTTTGCGAAACTTAAGTGTGGCTGAAATAGTAAGTGGTGATGTGGCCCAGTCTGGCACTATGAGATCAAATTCTACGACGTCAGTAGACCCCGCAGGGATCACATTAACATAACTTCGCCCAACCATATTGAACAAGTCGTGACGCCATACTTCTTTACCGTGTCTGTCGATTGCGATTTCTTTGTAAACAACCGTGTCTGCCCCCAAGGACCCGTCTGTTTGCAACTGACCACTGGAGGTGACAAGACGTTGCTGTCCGTCATATACCTTAAAGTCAATCCAAGCTTCATTTAAGTCTATGGTGCCACCGGGAAAACTATGCCCAACGCCTTGATTCGTCAATAACACTTTGATTTTTTTGTGCTCTCCCCGATACATCGCAACCGGATATTTGTGCTGGTTTCTCAGCTCAGCTTTAAGGTACAGTGCGCTTTGTTTGGCCTGCTCATCTTCGGGAGGCTCAATCGACAACTGAATTTTGTCTTGCTGCAGAAATTCTTTGGTCATTTCAAATAATGTTTCGTTACCGAAATGTTTCGCCAACATTACGTTGGCACCGACAAAGTAGTGAGAACGTACTTGCCCTGCGCCATCGGCTGCGATGTCGTCAGCCTTTATCATCGGCATGTGGCAGTCTTGGCATTGTTTGTTTTGTGGATGAGAAAACCTCAGCTCTTTAGGCGAATTAAACTTACTGTTTGACCAGGCTAGAAATTCATCCTGCATTTTTACCCAGCCCCAGTTATTCATGGATTTATCCATAAACTGGATATGACATGAACTGCAAAATTGCGACTCTTGCAGCAGCGGTGATAAGAGATCCTTCGCATGACGCTGTGGAACCAACTTTAGCGCCTGTTGATGTAAAAAATTAAGAGGCCATACATCCACATTGGCAAACAGATATGATTCTCTGGGGGAAAAATGATAACTTGCCACCCCTTCTGAGCTAGTTAAGTGACTCACGCCATGACATGACATGCAGCTGATCCCTTCTTTGTTTGCAACAGTACCTAGTTTACCTCCATGGCTCCCCCCCGGTGTTAACTGTCCAGTTAACAAAGCCACTGGTGCGTGACACCCCTCACAATATCGGGTTGGTGCAATGCCCTTAGATTCCGTCAGCAAATTCACGTTTCGTACGTATGTAGGGTCATCCGCCGCATGTCTGTGCGTAGAAGCCATCCATTGCTCACCTATCCCTTTATGGCATTCAATACATTGTGCAGATTCTGCAATATACCTTCGTTGTACAAAAGTACCACTCTCGGTCATAGTTAAGCTGGGCAAAAAAGGACCGTCGCCATAAGCATAAAGATAATCGTCCACCGTATTATTTGGGTAATTATTTTGGATTAAGTAGTTTCCAGTCAACAGGGTAATGGTGATAGCACATGCAACCCCTACTACAACTAAAATAGGTTTGATTATTTTATTAGAAAGCGTAATAAACCCAGACGGAACGCTTGAACGTCTGTTTCTTGGGAATGTTATGTAATGCCAAATTAAATGAAAGACTAACAGGAAAAGCGTTAGGATTGCACACACTATGTGGCTGTCGAGCAACCAAGCTTGTTTTTTTAATACTCCGGTAAAACTGATCAGAACACCTGTTAGCGCGAGATAGCAGATTGCAAGAAATAAAATCACGCCAAGAATGATCGAGCCAGTCCGTCGAAAACCCACCGTTCGTTTAAAATGCTTATAGGAGTAAAAAAAGAAAATGGCACCAATTACATAACCTGCAAACAGGTGCACAAGGGCTAGCGCCTGACGAAGCCATCCCCAACTTAGGTTCAGCGCATAAGAAGTAAAACCACTAACAACGAGAATTAAGAAAAGGGCAATAAAGCCGTGTAATAGAGAAATTTCCTGTTTATGTTTGTCTGGTATTCCCACTACGGCACGTCCATGTTACTTCTGGCCTTGTTTATTGAGCATGGAAATATATCAAGAGGAGGTTGGAACAGCCAGTTTTAATTTTATCGGTATGGCAACATGAAGTCAGTGATCGAACAATAATAGCGTTGGCCTTTCGGTCAATACAGACTGTTGGCTTTTTTCAGAATGTAGTTCATAGGCCGTTAGCGTACTCGTCATGTTTGTGAAGCACTTCAAGTGAATCGGTTATAGCCGCCAGCCAGGGCAGCAATTTTTCTTACTCTGTTCGGTAGAAAGCCAATGGAATAGGTAATTTCTGTCAGACACGCGCGACAATGATTTTGTCATACATGTCGCGCTCTACTACCATTTCTCGAGCAGCGGCTAGCGTAAAAAGGGTTTTACCGCTGAACTATTTAAGCTCTAAAATTAGTAACTTAAATACCGTTAGTTTAACAAACCTCTAATGATTAGATTGTTGGGTCAAACGCCTCTTGGCCAGCTTTAGCTTTACTCTCATCTGCAAACTCAATACCCGTATCAGCGAAATCTTGCGCAGATATGTTATGCAAGTTATCAGTACAAGCGTCACCGCCGAGTGATTGAATCACTTTGCACATCTCTTCCACCTTGGTATCCATTTGATGCATATGCTCCAGCATGATGCCCATGGCATTAGCGACAGGATCTGGATTGTCAGGCGCAACTGCATAAGCATCGAACCCATATTTTTCCGCAATTTTATTGCGGTTGGGGTTAACCTGCGCTGCATCACTTTGTTGTTTAGAGATAATTATACGCCCAGGAATACCCACTGCAGTTGCCCCCGCAGGTATATCTTTCACCACTACGGAGTTTGAGCCTACTTTGGCATTTTCCCCTATGGTAATAGGACCAAGCACTTTAGCGCCCGCGCCCACTACGGCGCCTTTTTCTAACGTAGGATGACGTTTCCCCGGCGTCCAACTTGTACCGCCCAATGTCACCCCGTGATACAAAGTAACATCGTCGCCCACTTCTGCAGTTTCACCAATCACTACGCCCATGCCATGGTCGATAAATACACGGCGCCCTAAGGTAGCACCGGGGTGAATTTCAATCCCAGTCAGCCAACGGTTAAATGTAGAGAGGCTACGTGCCAACCATTTCCAGTTGGCTTTCCACAATTTGTGGCTAACACGATGCAGCCATACCGCATGTAAACCTGGATAGTTGGTTAAAACCTCAAAGGTATTTCGTGCCGCAGGATCGCGATGAAATACCCCTTGAATGTCATCTTTAATTCTAGAGAACACGAGTGCCTCGTCTAGTTAGGTGATTCATTATCGTTATCAATTTCAGGCTCAGGTTCAGGCGCTGGCGCTTTCACCGATTTATCGATAGACGCCAATATACCACGTAGTATGTTCAGTTCTTGAGACTCAGGACGCGCGCGATTGAACAAACGTCGAAGTTTAGTCATCACTACACCAGGATGGCTTTTACGAATGAAAGAGGTGCTTTCCAAAGTCGTTTCCAGATGGGTATAGAAACGCTCTAAATCTTCGTTTAGTGGGTACTCTTCTTCAACGCTGGGGTAGGTTTCGCGATTAAGATAGGCCATACGAATTTCATAACATAAGGTTTGTACCGCGGCAGCTAAGTTAAGCGAGCTATATTCAGGATTTGCTGGAATACACATATGGAAGTGACACTGCTGCAACTCTTCGTTGCTTAATCCACTATTTTCACGACCAAATACCAGTGCTACGGGGAAATTACTGACTTCCTGTACTAGTTTTTCGCCGCATTCACGTGGCCCAAGCATAGGCCATGAATGGGTTCTAGAACGGGCCGAAGTACCGACCACCAAACCACAATCAGACACGGCTTCTTCTAATGTACTCACTATTTTAGCATTGGCGAGGACGTCTCCAGCACCTGCTGCCAAGGCACTTGCTTGGCCATCAGGCTCATGAACAGGATTAACTAAATAAAGGCTACTCAAGCCCATGGTTTTCATTGCTCTCGCTGTAGAGCCAATGTTGCCAGTGTGTGATGTACTCACCAAAATAATACGGATGTTCTCGAGCATGCTTTTTATTACCTGTAGCCTCGTCAATATTGAGCGAATAGTAGCACAATGGCGGTATAGATGGCTATCTGAAGGCCTACATTGATGCCTCAAACCAGTCGGCATCATCCGTAGTTGTGCGACCTACCCACATTTCATTTGCATCACACGAGCATTCTGGTTAAGATGCGCGCGTTTTGAACACCTTACCTTGTGGGTCACTTGCGTAAAACGCATGTTGGGCTAACCTATGGTCAAGGTCTGTTCTTTGGTCTTTTACAATTGGTGGTTTATCTATGCATCCTATGCTGAATATTGCGGTGCGCGCAGCGCGTGCGGCTGGCACAATTATTGTTCGTGGTTTCGAAAAACACAACGAAGTAGCAACTGAATCAAAAGGCGCTAACGATTTCGTTACGCAAATCGATAAAGATGCTGAACAAGCTATTATTGCTAAAATTCAGCAATCATTCCCAAATCACTGCTTTATGGGCGAAGAGTCTGGCGAAACTGCCGGCGCAGATACAGATTTCCAGTGGATTATTGACCCATTAGATGGCACCACCAATTTCATTAAAGGCATTCCTCATTTTGCCGTATCAATTGCATTACTTCACAAAGGTCGTCTAGACCAAGCTGTTGTATTCGATCCTATTCGTAGCGAGTTATTCACAGCTAGCCGTGGACAAGGCGCTCAGCTAAATGGTTACCGTATTCGTGCGTCTAAGCCTCGTGATTTAAATGAGACTATTCTCGCTACTGGCATGCCGTTTAAAAACAAAGCTAAGTTTGGCGAGTATGCGCTAAGCCTAAACAAAATTTTCCATGAATGTGGCGACATTCGCCGTGCAGGTAGTGCAGCGTTAGATTTAGCCTACGTTGCTGCTGGCCGTCATGATGGCTACTGGGAACGTGGTATTAAAACGTGGGATATCGCAGCAGGCGAACTTATTGTTCGTGAAGCTGGTGGCCTAGTAACCGACTTTAAAGGCGGTAACGATCCACTTTATAGCGGTGAAATTGTTGCTGGTAGCGCCAAGGTAGTTCAAGGCTTAGTTAAGCATTTAAAATAGCCTTTGCATTTTAGAAGGCAGCTCATTGATTTAGCGTCTTATATAAAATGAAAAAAAGCGGTGTTCATACACCGCTTTTTTTGTGCCTGTTTATAAGCTGGCTTTTGTAGGCGGCTTAGACCCTGTCTTTGAATAAGCCGATGCAGAAGAGAGCGTAATGGTTGTATCAATGTCTTGGTTAGGTCGTTGCGTCCTAGCCTTCAGCCCAAATAGTACTCGTGTAGCCATGTTTGTTTTGGCAAGTTCATAAGTTAGCGCACAACCAACTAACGTAAATAGTAAAATGAGCACAAACTGAATGCCTACTGGAAAGCCTATTGAATGCAGGCTATACGCGGCCACCACAATCAGTGTTTGGTGCATCATGTAGTAAGAAAGCACACCGCTATTAAGGTATTTTACCCAACCCACGGGTTTATTTAAGTAACGCTTACCAAAGCCTAGTATCGCCGCTAACCAAGCCCAATGATTCAGTACTACAATATAACCGACCATCACTCTGAACCACCAGAACTCTGTCATCCAATCGCCAACAGGCCCAAACATGTCATGCCTATCTGCGATAATAAGTGAATACATGCACAACGCCACCACCGCGCTTACATAACGAGTACGCTCTAGTGCTTCCCATAGTTTGGGCTGCAGAACAATAACGGCACCTACCATCATAACAAGGCAGTATTTAGCATGGCTGTACCAGTCATTAAGCAAATCGTGTGTAGTGGGGTACGTATTTCGCAGCATTAGCCATATTGCTACCATTGCTGTAGAGGATGCAAAGGAAAAGCTTATTATTCCAATCTGGAGTTTTGCCAACTGAGCCATTATCGGAAACAGCAAAATTAACAATAACGAATACACCCACAAGTAAGGGAGAAACCAAAGGTGATTCCACGTGAGTAAGCCAATGTCAGAATGACGCTCAGTAAGCCACTGAGTATTAGGGTTAATGTATTCTAAATAGAACTGCGTAAAAGTGGTGTCTATCACCCCATTTACCGTCCACTCAATATAAACTTGTGGGGCAACTATCACAAACATGCCAAATAATAACGGAATCATTAAACGTTGGGTTCGCTGAATTATCAACTCCCCTGCCCGTTTTAAGAATAAAAGCGGTTTAGGTTCTACGCGCGTCAACAATACCGTCAGTACCATCGAAGAAATTAGAAATAACAGCGACATTCGCCACTGATTAGTTAAAATCATCACGTCTTGCAGCCACGCTTGAGGCTGTTCACTTTTGATATGCCATCCCCATTCCAAAACGTAGTACATACCAATGTGATAGAGAATTAACACACCAAACGCGATAACTCTTAGTGCATCGAGTTCATGAAACCGGGTTGATTCGCTGCGACTTATTGCTTGTGTCATTACTGTCTGTCCTATTCAATAATGTAGTAATAGGGTTTGATATAACGTAGATTTTCTTACTTACACTAGCGTAGAGTGACGAGAGAATGAGTAATTGGGGGTGAGCGGTGGGTAGCAGTGACGAAAAACTCAGTCAGTTTTGTCGCGATACAGAGCGATATCACAAATGGGCAGCCTTTGTACTGCTGGTGATTTATCTATTTTTGAATAACTCGATTAATGCTGCATCAGATTGGACAGAGCTCTCGAGAGATTCAAATAACAGCACTTCGTTGTGGGAGCCTTATCTGTGGGAATATAGCAGCGCATTAGCCACTGCATTATTAGTCGTCCCCCTTATTTATTTCATCCGCAAACTTGATACTTACGCATTTGGGGTTAGAACATGGCTACTGTGGCATTTTGCGTTTGCGAGCCTTTTTTCAATTGCACATGTCACTTTCATGGTGGCCTTTAGAGAACTATGCTATTTACTATCGGACAAAGAATACGATTTTGGACCTATAGTCAGCGAATTTTTCTATGAGTACCGTAAGGATTTATGGGGTTATATCACTCTTATCACCTTTTATTACATCATGATGTTCAGTTATAGAAGACTTATAGGAGAGGCTTCTGTTATTCGGGAGCATGATGCGCCTGTGGAAGTGAATGGCGCTAGAGGGGATACCCCCACCTCGGGCATGCCTGACAATTTGTTGGTAAAGAAGCTAAACAGAGAATTTTTAGTAAAACTTAGTGACGTCTATTGGGTAGAAGCATCGGGCAATTATATTAATCTGCACACGGTGAAGTCGACCTTTCCATTACGGTATACCATGAAACATTTCTGTGAACACGCTAGTGAAAAAGGCTTTATTCGTGTACATCGTTCCTATGTGGTGCAAAGCACACTTATAGACAATATACGATTTGAAGACAGCGGAGATGGCACTTTAACATTGTTAAATGGCACTGAAGTTCCCGTCTCTAGGCGTTACAAAGACGCCTTAAAAGCCCGCCTAACTCCTGCAGCGTAAATTGAAAGCAAAAAAAAGCTAGTCAATTGCTGACTAGCTTTTTGTATCTTGTGAACCTAGCGTCAAAAATTAGGGCATTGGGTCTAAATCAGCGCCTTCTTTTTCTACCTGAGGTGGCATCAAATCTTCTTTACTAATACCCAGTGCTAGTGCAACTGAGCTTGCAATATAAACGGAAGAATACGTACCAACAACAACACCAAACAACAATGCAGTAGCAAAACCATGAATGAGTGCGCCGCCTTTATAGAACAAGGCAATCAACACTAATACCGTGGTGAGTGATGTAATGATTGTACGATTCAAGGTTTGCGTAAGCGAAATATTGATAATATCAATGGGCTCGCCCTTACGAATTTTGCGGAAGTTTTCACGAATACGATCAGAGACAACAATGGTATCGTTAAGCGAGTAACCAATTACCGCTAATACCGCTGCGAGTACCGTTAAATCAAATTCAATTTGAAGTATCGAAAATAACCCCAAGGTTAGAATAACATCATGAGCAAGGGCCGATACCGAACCTAGCGCGAAACGCCATTCAAAACGCATGGCAACGTAAACCAATATACAGATGAGCGCCACTAGCATGGCCAAACCGCCCTGCTCAGTTAGTTCTTCACCCACATTTGGCCCTACGAATTCAATACGGCGCATATCAACCGCAGTGCCGTCGGCACGCAACGCTGCTAATACTTGTTCACCAATCGTGGCCGCTTTAACACCGTCACGAGGGGCAATACGAATTAGCACCTCTTGGCTGCTGCCAAAGTTTTGTACAATAGCGTCTTCGAATTCAGCATTGTTCAGTAACGTACGAATAGACTCTAAGTTCGCTGCATCTTCGTAACCCACTTCAATTAGCGTTCCGCCAGTGAAATCTAATCCCCAATTAAGACTGTTAACGCCCAAAGAGACGAATGAGCCTAAAATAAGAAGCGTTGATAACACCATGGCAGGCATGCGTAGACGCATGAAATTAATGGTTTCAGATAACTTTAATAATTGCATGTCCTGCTCCTATATCGCTAATTTCTGTACATTACGTCGACCGCCCCACACAGCGTTAACGATAACGCGTGTTAGTAAAATGGCAGTAAACATAGAGGTAGCAATGCCAATCATTAGCGTAATAGAGAAGCCTTTAATTGGACCGGTTCCTACAGCGAACAGAATAAGACCCGCAATGAACGTTGTGATGTTAGCATCTAAAATGGTAGAGAACGCGCTGTCATAGCCATGATGAATGGCCTGTTGAGGGCTTCTTCCATCACGTATCTCTTCGCGAATACGCTCGAATATAAGTACGTTAGCATCTACCGCCATACCAACGGTAAGAACAATACCCGCCATACCCGGTAAGGTTAGCGTCGCACCAGGGATCATAGACATAATACCCACAATCATCACCAAGTTGGTGATAAGTGCAATGTTTGCCACAATACCAAAGGCTTTGTAGTAAATGAGCATAAACACAAGTACCGCCAACAAACCATACACAATAGCTTGTGTACCAAGCTCAATGTTCTCTTTACCTAAACTTGGCCCTACTGTGCGCTCTTCAACAATTTGAATAGGCGCAATCAATGCTCCGGCACGGAGTAACAAGGCTAAGTCGCGGGCTTCTTTCGGTGAATCTAGACCCGTAATTTGAAACTTACTGCCTAACTGTGCACGAATAGTGGCTACGGAAATAACCTGTTCGTGCTTTTCGAAAATTAGCTTGTCGTCTTTATTACGCTCGCCGTTCGACTTGTATTCAATAAATACCGTAGCCATCGGCTTACCAATATTGCCTCGAGTCGAGCGAGACATTTTATTGCCGCCCTCTGAATCAAGAGAAATATTAACGTTAGGCAAACCGTATTCATCTACACCACTATTGGCATCAATGATATGACTTCCAGTAAGCATAATGCGTTTTTCAAGCAACTGAGGAATACCTTGCTGGTCTTCAATAACTTGAGAACCCGCGGGTACACGACCGCTAATAGCGTCACGCACGTCGTTTTTCTGATCAACCATTCTAAATTCTAAGGTTGCGGTAGCATTTAGAATTTCTTTAGCACGGGCCGTATCTTGAATACCAGGAAGTTGCACAACAATACGGTCAGCACCTTGTTTTTGAACCAAAGGCTCAGCAACACCTAATTGGTTAACACGGTTACGAATAATGGTAATGTTTTGCTTAACCGCGTTTTCGCGAATTTCTTGAAGTTTAGCTTCAGAGAAAACCGCTCGAAGTACTAGGTCGTCAGTTTGATTTAGCGTAAGGTCGCGATTTTGGTTACGTAAGAAAAACTCTGCTTTATCAAGCGTTTCTTCATCACGGAACGTAATTTCTACGTAGTCTTCTTTCTGTGTAACACCACGATAGCGAATGCCTTCTTCACGCAAAGAGGTACGAAATCCACTTTCAGCATCTTCTAATGACTTAGTGATGACTTCGGTCATATCCACTTCCATTAAGAAATGAACGCCGCCGCGTAAGTCCAAACCAAGTTTCATTGGCGTGCCACCTAACCCTTCAAGCCATTCTGGCGTATCAGGTGCAAGGTTCATTGCCACAAAGTAATCGTCACCTAATGCATCTTCTAATGCTTCACGGGCAACTAATTGAGTGTCTGAATCTGAGATACGAACGAGAATTTGCTCATCTTCGAATTCGATGCGCTTGGGAGTAATACCTTTTGCCGCCAACGTAGACTCAACTTGGCCTATCATTGACTCGGTTACGACAGCGTCACGGCCTGCAGAAATCTGCACTGCGTGATCTTCACCGTAGATATTGGGAAGTGCATAAAGTGCGCATAGTCCAATGACGATAAGCGTACTTAGCACTTTCCAGATTGAATTTTTATTTAGCACTGGATAGTTCCTTTCGTGCCAGTACCGGGAAGGTCCCGGCCCCGGCGTTTGTCAATTACAGCGACTTCATCGTGCCTTTTGGCAACACAGCTGTTACAGACGACTTCTGCACAACGATGTTGTTCGTGTCGTTAAGAGAAATTTCGATAAAATCTTTGTCGTCAGACACTTTAGTAATACGACCAACAATGCCACCTTGCGTTAGCACTTCATCGCCTTTACCCAGTGAGGTAACTAAGTTTTTATGCTCTTTTACACGCTTCGCTTGAGGGCGATAAAGTAGGAAGTAAAAGATTAAACCGAATACGGCCAACATGATGATCATTTCCATGCCACCGCCTTGTGCAGCGCCGCCAGAAGCTTGCGCATGTGCGCTTGAGATAAATAGGCTCATAAAATTCCCCAATTATTTTCGTTGTTATAGTGCCGGAACCGGCATATTTTTTTGTTCATAGAAAGTGTGTACGAAATCGTCCAACGAATCTGCTTCAATAGCATCGCGAAGGCCTTGCATAACACGTTGGTAGTAACGAAGGTTATGGATGGTGTTTAAACGCGCACCCAAAATCTCATTACACTTATCTAAATGATGTAGATAAGAGCGAGAATAGTTTTTACAAGTGTAACAGTCACAATTTTCATCAAGGGGCGAGGTATCGTTGCGGTGGACCGCATTACGAATTTTCACTACGCCATCGGTAACAAACAAATGACCGTTTCTTGCATTACGGGTTGGCATAACACAATCGAACATATCGATACCACGGCGCACCGCTTCTACAATATCTTCTGGTTTACCGACACCCATTAAGTAGCGTGGTTTGTCTTCTGGAATTTGCGGCGCAGTATGGTCGATAATGCGGATCATATCTTCTTTAGGCTCACCAACCGATAAGCCACCAATAGCATAACCATCGAAGCCAATAGCTTCTAGCCCAGCCAGCGATACATCACGCAGACCTTCATACATGCCACCTTGGATGATACCAAACAAAGCAGCAGGACTGTCGCCATGAGATTCCTTGCTTCGCTTCGCCCAGCGTAATGACATTTCCATAGAAACGCGCGCTTCTTGCTCAGTGGCAGGAAAAGGCGTGCACTCATCGAAAATCATCACGATGTCGGAACCCAGATCGCGTTGCACTTCCATTGATTTTTCTGGCGTAAGTAAAATCTTTTCGCCGTTAATTGGCGAGCGGAAGGTTACCCCTTCTTCAGTGATTTTACGCAAATCACCTAGACTGAATACTTGGAAGCCGCCTGAATCGGTAAGGATAGGCTTATCCCAATGCATAAAATCATGCAGGTCGCCATGCTGACGTATAACGCCTGTGCCCGGGCGTAGCATCAAGTGGAATGTATTGCCAAGGCAAATATGTGCACCACTGTCTTCTAATTCTTCAGGGGTCATCCCTTTTACTGTGCCGTAAGTTCCCACAGGCATAAATGCTGGGGTTTCTACCACACCACGATCAAAAACCAGACGTCCGCGTCTGGCTTTACCATCGGTTTTCAACAACTCAAATTGCATGTAAAGCGTTCCCAATCAGGTGCGCGCTCTGGCGCTGGGTCAAACGAAATTGTGGGCGATTATACCAGTTATTCTTCTGAGATCATGCCCAATACGCATGTTTATCGTTGAGATAAAGAAATAGGGCGGTCATCCTCTGCCCTATTCCCTAAAATATCGTGAAGCTTTATCTTTCAATTAGGCTTTTTCGATAAACATACTGTCGCCATAACTAAAGAACCTGTACTCGTTCTCGATGGCTTCTTGATAAGCATTCATCACATTTTCTCTACCAGCAAAAGCACTTATCAGCATCATTAGTGTCGATTCGGGCAAATGAAAATTGGTAAACATGGCATCGACTACTTTGAAGGTAAAACCCGGATAAATAAAAATTTCAGTATCTGAGTAAAACGGCGCAATCACAGGGTTTTCACCTGTGTTATCTTCGATTGATTGCTCTGCACTGGCTTTTGCCGCAGATTCTAACGAACGTACCGATGTAGTTCCTACCGCAATCACCCGCTTACCTTTTGCTTTGGTTGCCAATACGGCATCTACCACTTCTTGAGATACCTCGGCATACTCAGCATGCATTTTATGCTCTTCAATATTTTCCACCCTTACAGGTTGGAACGTACCTGCACCAACGTGCAAGGTAACAAAGGCCAAGTTCACGCCTTTTGCTTTTAACGCCGCTAGCATATTGTCATCAAAGTGTAAGCCTGCCGTTGGCGCTGCAACGGCGCCTGGCGTTTCATTGTAAACCGTTTGATAGCGTTCTTTGTCGGTAGACTCATCAGGGCGGTCAATATAGGGTGGCAATGGCATATGGCCATACTGCTCTAGCAGCGAAAGTGCCGTTTCTTCATGATCGAAGCGCAGCAAGAACAAAGCATCATCACGCCCTTCAACCGTGATATTTACATGCTCTTCTAGCAACAAACGGGTACCAGGCTTTGGTGCTTTACTGGCTCGAACATGCGCAAGTGCGGTGTGCTCGGTTAAAATACGTTCAATAAGCACTTCAACGTGGCCACCGGTTTCTTTCTTGCCTAACAGCCGCGCAGGTATAACACGGGTGTTATTAAAAACCAGAAGGTCACCCTCGTCTACTAACGACAGCATGTCGTTAAACATAGCGTGAGTAACTGCGCCCGACTTACCATTCAACTGAAGTAAACGGCTTGCCGTTCTATTTTCTGTTGGGTACTTAGCAATCAGGTTTTCTGGTAGTGTGAAGCGATAATCTGATAATTTCATATTTACTATTTAAAACGCTAAAATTGAACTAAAGAATTAAGACAAAAGTTGAATATTAAGTAAATTTAAGTTTTATGCACATTGGTTAATTCAACCGAAATACAACTTCACTCACTCATCCAACCTGTTATTTTTATTAGCCTAAAGTAGCCATGTATAATTTACTATACCTACTTATGGAACCCAATACGGTCGAATATCAAACAAAGATAGAAGAAAAAACCTTAAACGGTTAAGATTCGTCCCAGATAGTGATGATGTTCTCCCTTAACATTCCTTATCTTAGACCCGACATTTGTCGGGTTTTTTTTCGCTTGTCGATTGGTATCGACTTCTTAAGCGAATGTTTCACTTCATATCCTTTTTGTAATGAAGCATTTTACCTGTTTGTATCGTCAAGATCAGTTAAGATTTCTTCTATTAACGCCGCATCTACTGCTCGCGCTTTAAGGACGTATAATATTTGTACTAACAAATCTGCGCCCATAATGCCTTTATTCACTTTGTTTCTTAAATTATCAGCACTTTGTTCTACACCAATGTCGGCTAAACGCTGACTGAGCGCTTGATATTTCACTCCACGCACAGACATTTCAGACTTAACGAGTCGCGCTACGGTTTGTCGCCATGCATTTTTAGCACTCAATTAAACACCCCATTTGTGACGTATATTTTACAAAAACACACTTTTTTACACATTAAAAGCATATTCGTTATTGACGATTATGGCATAATACGTCTACACTGCAAGTCAAGAATATTGGCGAGTGCGTAAATTGTGGTTACAGTGGCACTCGACATTATCGCTTCAATCGAAAAGGAGAACTGTATGAGTTGGGATCTAGAGAGCATCGAATCTTTGTTTAAAGAGCACGATGACTTTGTGGTGACGCGTGAGGAAAACTGTTTACTCATTGCGAATCAAGACGGTATAGACGCGTGGCTGGCTATTAGCGGCGAGCAAATTTTAGTGGAAACCTTATTGTTTGCTTCATCGGAAGTGAAAGACAAAGCGGCTTTAGATCACGAAATTTTATCTACCCATATGTTGTTCCCGTTAACTACGGTTGGTATTTCCACTGTTGGCGATGAGGAATACTACGTTGCCTTTGGTGCGCTTAGTGCCCAATCGAAATCAGAAAGTATTGTGATTGAAGTAGAAACACTGTTTCAGAACGTTGCATCATTTTTAGATGCCTACGAAACACACCTTAGTTAATATTTACTTCGAAGGAGAAGCGAATGTCAGTTTGGAAAAAATTAGTTACTGCAGTAAAGGGTGGTGCCAACGAAGCGGCACAGTCGGTAGTAGATAGCCAGGCTATCCGTATTCTGGAGCAGGAAATTAGAGAAGCTAAAGAAGAGTTACGTAAATCTGATCATGCTAGAACGCAGATTTTAGCGAAATGTAAGTTGTCTCAGCAAAAAGTCGCTAGCTTTAATTCTTCCATTGAAGAATACGAAGCGCATGCACGCAAAGCTATTGATAACGATCGTCAGTTAGCCCTTGATTGTGCCCAAAAGGTATCTGAGTTGAAAGAAGAGCAAGCGCAAGAACAAGCATATCTTGATCAGTTCCAACAATCAGAAAAGCAATTAGCACAGAATATCCAGCAAGCAAAAGCGAACTTGCGCCGTTTAGAGCAGCAAGTGGATATGGTGAAAGCCACTGAAAGTGTACAAAAAGCCCAAGTTGCTGTTTCATCTCGCCACATGGGCGCGAACAGCAAAATGAAAACTGCAACGGAATCGCTTTCACGCATTCAAGATAAACAGAAGATGCGCAACGCTGAACTTCAAGCGGCGGAAGAACTTGCCACTGAAGAGTCGAGCAGCGATTTAGAAAAGCGCCTTTCTGAAGCCGGTATAAAAGGGGGTAAAACCTCCGCCGATGATGAACTTGCTCGTATTTTAGGCAAATAAAGTAATATTTAACGGGAGCTTAGGCTCCCGCTTTGTCTTTTATAGACATATTCCCCGCTTAAAGGCACAGTTAAAGAAAGACAAACAAAGGTTGTTTCTCGCTATGTCGCAATGGATAAAGCTGCGCAAAATTATGTTGCAGTATTTCGCCGAATCTCGTTGGTACACGATTCTAGGCGCCACCGCCTTCTATGGGGTGAGTAGTTATTGGCTACTTTACGCCGCCAACGAAAATGCATTAATTGCACAAGCCGATTTTATCTACTGGTTAGCTGTTACCGCATCGACGGTGGGTTATGGCGATTTATCACCCACGACCTCCGCCGGCAAACTCATCGTAGCATTTTACGTTATTCCCTTAGGACTAAGTATTTTTGCCATGGTGATTGGCCGAATTGCAGCCTGGGTATCTGAACAATGGAAAAAAGGGGTAATGGGCATGACTAGCCTAAATGTTAGTAAACATATTTTGGTGATTGGTTGGAACGAGCAACGCACTATGTTGTTGTTAAATTTGTTATTGCAAGAACGCGAAGCCATGACCGAACGGCCCGACATTGTTCTGTGTGTAAAAGCAGATATCACCAACCCCATGCCAGGTATTATCGAATTCGTTAAAGTAGACTCGTTTAACAAAGACGACGATATGGACCGGGCTTGTATTGACGCGGCTCAAACAATTCTCATCGACAATCCACAAGATGATGTCACTATGACCACTGCGCTGTATTGTTCGAAACGAAATCCGCAAGCTCATCAAGTTGCTTATTTCAATGATGATAGCCTAGTGGGCTTGCTACAAGAACACTGCCCAAAAGTGGAATGTACGCCTAGTGTCGCCGTTGAAATGCTGGCGAAAGCGGCATTCGATCCCGGTTCCAGTATGCTGCACCACGACTTATTAAGCATTGGCGAAGGGCAAGCGCAGTTCTCTGTGAAGATACCTAACGACAGCCCATCTATTTCCGTTGCCAAACTATTTATGAACTTAAAGCGTCGACACGATGCCATATTTATTGGTTATGCTCCACACGGACAAGTGAAAGACATGGTGGTGAATCCACCGTTAGACTCAACTCTGGCTCCAGGCGATACCTTATTTTACATTGCCGACAGGCGCATTAATGCCATCAATTGGCCATCGTTAGACGCCGAATAACACAGGAGTGTATTGTGTTTAGTAAATTATTTAAGAAAAAAGCGCCAGAAAAACCTAAAGCGCCTGAAGTGATGGGCTTGTATTTGGGTGGTTCATTCGAGCTAGATAATTTAAAGCTGTCGTTACTTGAGCCATCGCTTACGATAGAAGGCGCTGCACGTTCACAACTGATTCAAGCCGTTGGCGAAGCACCACTTGATACAGGCGGTACTTTGCTGCGCTTTTACACAGACGATGATGGCTTTTTACAAGTGGTGCTTGATGGTGGGCTTAGTGAAAATCACATTACTGACGTTAAGCTTTGGCATTTTTATAGCACTGAAACCATTGGTAGTGAGCAGCAATGGAAATCTTGCGTAAATACCCTGATTAGCCAACCTACTTATACTCTTGACGGCAAAGTTTTTAAGCGAGTCTGGGAGGCGGTAGGGGCAGAATCACCGCCCGTTGCAGTGACAGAAACCACCTATGAAGAAGATGAAGATATCAGCACTACCGATCAGTTTATGATGCTCTACGAACGAGAGATAGAAAATGATAGAGTGGAGTCATTACTGGTGGCGGGCGAAGAAAAGATAGTGGGTAGCAATTTCGACCGCTGCTTAGTTATTTCCACGGGGTTTGACGTAGAACCCGCAGACATTACGATAAACGGTTAATCGACATATAAAGGTAAGGACGTTCTATGGACACTATTATGGACTCATTGGCAGGATTAGATAACTTTGCGGTGTATTTCGGCCTCTCAATTGTTTTCTTATTCGTCTTCAAACTGGTATATGCCCTAGTGACCCCACATGATGAGTGGAAACTAGTTAAAGAAGAGAAAAACGTAGCAGCTGCAATTGGTTTTGGCGGCGCGATTGTTGGTTTTGCTATTGCACTTGCTAGCGCAGCGACGCACTCAGTCGCTATTGTCGATTTCATTATTTGGGCTGTTGTCGCTATTATCGCGCAATCGTTAGCCTTTGCGTTATTACGCTTTACCTTTATGCCTAAAATTGCACAGCGTATTAACGAAAATGAAGTTTCTGCAGGCGTGATGCTAGCCAGTATGTCTATTGCAGTGGGTTTATTAAATGCGGCATGCATGACCTATTAAGGGGGACCCATGACAAACTCTAATAAATCACACGCAGCACAAGGTGCTATGACAGATAATCAGTCAAGTGGTTCTGCCACCAGCCGTAAACGTAGCTCAGGTATTAACCTTTCTCGTATGCGCAAAAGCTACGCGTTAAAGCCTCTCGCTATTGGTATTGCCAGCGTTTTCCTAAGTGCTTGTGGTGAAGAGAAACAAGACGCACAAATTTACACTTCATTGGAAGACTGCAAGCGAGATTTCCCTGATGCAGTAGAGCGCTGTGATGCAGCTTATAAAACCGCTACAGAAGAAGCCATGCGTACCAGCCCTCGCTTTAATAGCGAATACGATTGTGAGTACGAATTTGGTGCCAACCAATGCCGCACGGTGAATACCAATTCAGGCAGTGTATTTATGCCCTTTATGGCAGGCTTCATGGTAAGTCAGTTGTTATCGCCAAATCGCTATTACTCACAGCCTCTCTATACCTCGTATTCACCCTACTCGTCTTATCGTTCTCGCTGGGTTACGGCTGATGGAAATGTGTTTAGCGGTGATATTCGCAAGCGCAATTACAAAGTGGGCTCAGATACACTGAAACCTAAACCTACGGTAAACCGCACAATGAAGCGCGGCGGTTTTGGTAGCAGTGTTAGGGCAAAATCATCGTGGGGAAGTAGCTCACGCAAAGGCAGTTGGGGCGGATAAGCCATGTTTAGAATGCCATGCCAGCCTCGCAAAGGTTGGCAGCAATTGGCCGGCGAATTTGGGTTTCATTTTCATACCATGTATGGCGAACCCTACTGGGATGAAAGTGCGTACTACCAATTCACCTTAGCGCAAATTGAAAAAGACATAGAAGATCCCACCGCCGAGCTTCACCAAATGTGCTTAGCTGTGGTTGATGATGTGGTTAATAGTGAGCAGTTACTCACCCGCTTTTCTATTCCTGAAGCTCACTGGGGGTTAGTTAAAGACAGTTGGCGCAACCGTGACCCTAGTTTGTATTCCCGCTTAGATTTAGTTTATTCCGGCAAAGGCCCCGCCAAATTGCTTGAAAACAATGCAGATACGCCTACCAGCTTGTACGAATCAGGTTTTTGGCAATGGCTATGGTTAGAACAACAAGTGAATGCGGGTGTGCTGGCGCGAAATGCTGATCAGTTTAATAGCTTGCAAGAAAAGCTAGTGTTTCGCTTCGGTGAAATAGACCAGCACTATCAATTAAATCAAATGCACTTCTCTTGTTGCAAAGATACCGAAGAAGACCGGGGGACGGTGCAATACCTTCAAGACTGTGCAAGAGAAGCTGGTATTCAAAGCGACTTCGTTTTTATTGAAGACATTGGTTTGGCAGATACAGGGGTATTTACCGACCTTGCTGATGCCCCCATTACCGATTGTTTCAAGTTATATCCTTGGGAGTTTATCCTGCGCGAAGAGTTTGGTGACTCACTCGCTGATGCAAAGGTAAATTGGTTAGAACCTGCGTGGAAGTCTATTATTTCAAACAAAGCACTACTGCCTTTGTTATGGCAGAAATTTAAAGGCCACCCTAATTTACTACCTGCCTATTTCGCCGACGATATTCCAAATAAAACCCCTCATGATGCCACGCACGGCGGCAAATGGGTCAAAAAGCCATTATTTTCAAGGGAAGGCGCGAATATTTCATTGATTGAAAATGGAAAGGAATCGGAATTAAGCCCAGGTCCGTATGGAGAAGAAGGGTTTATTGTACAAGCTTTTCATCCTCTTCCTGTGTTTGATGGAAACCATACACTCATTGGTAGCTGGTTGGTAGATGACATGCCAGCAGGTATTTCGGTGCGAGAAGACAGTAATGCGATTACGCAAGACTTGTCTCGATACTTACCCCACATCATCTTGTAGCTGATTGTAGTTGAACACCAAAACGCTGTTGTTTAATGAGCATAGCCGCCCAACAATACTTCCTTGCTAGGCAAGTGTTATAACGAAGGAATAAAAAACTGTTTATGAAGCCATTGTCTTTTCAACTTCGCGTGTTACTTACCTTGGGCGCATTTCTTATCGTCATTGAGATAGTGAACCTGATAACGGGAAATAGCTTGAATCAGTTTGGCGTATATCCACGCTCTTTGTCTCATTTGCCCTATATCTTCACAGCCCCATTTTTACACGGTACGCCGTCGCACTTGATGGCTAATTTTATCCCTTTATTGCTGTTTATGTGGCTTACTATGCAGTGGGGAAAGCGCACCTTTCTCATCGCCACCGCAAGTGCGTTGATTATTGGCGGACTGGGGGTGTGGATTTTTGGTCGTAGTGCTATGCATATTGGCGCAAGTGGTATGGTTTACGGCTACTTCGGCTTCGTAGTATTAGCTGGCTTTAAGAGTAAGAAAGTGAAATACCTGCTTATTTCTATCGTTGTTGCTGTCCTTTACGGCGGAATGCTGGTAGGTATATTGCCAACCTCTAGATTTATTTCATTTGAATATCATCTATTTGGCTTTTTAGGTGGGTTATTTGCCGCTTGGCACTGGGCACGATGAATGGATGCCGTATAATTGTGCTCAATTAAACAGTGCGGCAAATAAGAGAAAGATAAAGGCGTTATGGCAGAAGTACAATCGCAGCAAAAGAATCAGGGCTTTTTCGGCAACCTTGCTTTCAATATTATTATACCCGTGGTGCTAATGAGCTATGCAAGCTCTGAAGATTATTTAGGCCCCGAATGGAGTATTGTCGCCGCACTCGCTTTCCCCATAGGTTATGGATTATGGGATTTGAAAGCATCAGGCAAAGTGAACGGATTTTCTGTTTTAGGTATTATCAGCGTATTGCTAACGGGTGGTTTTAGTTTGTTAAAACTGCCTGCCGAGTATATCGCCATTAAAGAGGCAGCTATTCCTGCGGCTATTGGTTTGGCAGTATTGATAACCCAATATACTGAAAAGCCACTGGTAAAAATGCTGATATTAAACGACCAAATTATAAATTGGCCACACTTAAATAGCGTGCTCGATGCACAGAACAAGCAAGCTTTGTTTAAACGCAAAGTCGCAGTCAGTTCTTATATTGTGGCAAGCTCGTTCTTTTTATCTTCAGCCTTAAACTACATTTTAGCCAAGGTGATTTTGGTAAGCGAGCCTGGCACTGCGGCTTATACCGAAGAACTAGGCCGAATGACAGCCTTAAGCTACCCCGTCATTGTCATACCCAGCATGATATTGCTTATTACCGCACTATGGTATTTATTCAGCCAGATTAAGAAGATAACTGGCGAAGAGTTAGATGATTTTATTAATCAGTAGACCGACCAATTAATGCGCTTGCTCAATGACGTAAGCGCAGCTACCCCTAAATGAGAGTTCCCCACTGCGTTTAGCGCGGGAGAAAAAACACATATAGAAAAGCGACCCGGTACCACGGCAATGACTCCACCGCCAACACCGCTTTTTCCCGGTAAACCAACCTTAAAAGCAAAGCTACCCGCTTCGTCGTACATACCACTAGTGGCTAACAACGCATTCACTTGACGATTTTGGTCTGGGCTTAGTACCTGTTCGTCGGCACATTTAGAATAACCTCTATTTGCTAAGAAGTTCGTGGCTCGCGCTAAATCAACACAACTCATTTCCAAGGCACAGTTGTTAAAATAGCTATGCAATACATCCTCAACTTCATTTTCAAAGTTGTTATAGGCTTTCATTAAATACGCCATTGCAGCATTTCTAGCACGATGCTCAAATTCAGAGTCAGCAACCACTTTATTGGCGAAAATATTATCGTTGCAGGACAAGCGCCTAACAAAGTCTCGCATACCAATATGAGGCGAGGCGAAACGAGACTGTGTCATGTCACTCACCACTAATGCCCCCGCATTAATAAACGGGTTCCGTGGTATACCGTCTTCGTATTCCAACTGTACTAGCGAGTTAAATGGCAGACCCGACGGTTCGCAACCTACCCGTTCCCACATGCCCTCGCCATAGTGATTCATGGCAAGCACTAAGTTGAAGACTTTAGATATACTTTGAATAGAAAAAGGCACATCAGCATCACCAATTGACGTAATGTGCCCTTCAATATCACAGATAGCGATGCCAAATTGATGAGGATCGACACTGGCAAGCGCAGGAATATAGTCTGCGACTTTACCCTCCCCTAGCATAGGTTTTACTTCATCAAAAATGGCTTCTAACAATTCCAGCATTAGCGCAGTATTCCTATAAGTTTAGTTACAACGCCAATTTTCTTTAAAGTCGCAGCTTGCGTTGGTACCGTCTTTTTTATCCGTTGCTTTTATCAACTCAACGTTTGTTGAAATACCTTGGGTAGTGGTATTGCGATTATCAATGAAGTTAAAAATCTTCTTAGCGATATCCGTATTATCAATTTGGCCCATAAAATCGTCGTGACCAGCGCCAAATGCGAATACTTCTACGTCTACACCAGTATGGCCCGATGTTGTCCAGCCTGTGTTGGTTTTGTTGTCTAAAAATACCTTCAGGGCATTAAAGCGCGCTTTCACATCTTGCTGTGCAATACTATCGAGCGTGGCGATTTCTTCATCGGTAACATCAAAACCAAAAGTCGTTGCAACATAGTCACCAGGATTATCGTGTTCAACCATATTCTTCGCTATGGTACCCAGTGACGCTTTCAGGTTATGTAAATACTCTGGGCTCCAGCTATAGTCACCTCGAGCACCTATGGTTAAACCGCCAGTGCTGTGATCGGCCGTTAGAATAACCAAGGTATCTGGGTGCGCTTGCACGTAGGTCTTTAAGAATCCTATGGTGTAGGCAAGGTCTTGCATTTCAGCCATCGCCGACGCGATATCATTGGCATGCCCTGCCCAGTCTACTTGGCTTGCTTCAACCAGTAAGAAATACCCGTTGTCGTTTTCTAAGTGCTTAATAGCATGTTCTGTTAGGTATTTAAGGCGATTATCACGGCTGTCGTCTAGCATGGCAGGTAAGGCTACAGGTGCAAATAAACCCAGTACGTTGCTGCCTTTAGGCACTGTCGCTAAACGGTTGTAAGTGTCGGTATATTCATAACCGGCATCAATAAATTCACCAATGATATTACGATCTTCCCGCTCAAAAAAATCAGTACCACCACCTAACATCACATCGGCGACAAGTTCACCATTTACGCGCACATCGAAAAAATCGTCGGCGATAGCATTGTAGTTCTGGCGACTTTCGTCGTGAGCAATATAAGCCGCTGGCGTAGCGTGAACAATTTGTGAGGTGACCGCTAAGCCTGTTCGCATACCTTTCAATTTCGCGTAATGCATGACAGATTTAACAGGCTGCTTATCTACATCAACACCAATAGCACCGTTATAAGATTTCACACCAGACGCCAGTGCAGTAGCTGCGGCAGCTGAATCAGTTACATAACCAGAAACTGGTGCTGGATAAGTAGATGCATTCCCCATCAAAATATCATCGAATACGACCGCATCAACTTCAGGGGTGTTTTTATCATCAACATAATTACGGTACGCCGTAGTGAAAGCAGGCCCCATTCCATCAGCTACTACCATGATAATATTGTTAGGTGCTGAGTTTTGCGCAACAGTCTTTTGCGCACTTTCATTTGAGGTAGAGCCACACCCAGACAGTGCTAAAAGCGAGCCGCATAGCGTAAAGGTGGTTAATAATTTGCGTTTACTATAAATCATGAAACTTCCCTGAGAACTGAAAAAGCGCCATATCAAAAAAACGTGGGCGCGGACGACCCTCATCCTAAATGGGTCGCATTTAAGAATTGTGTCATTTCACACATTGCACAAAATATTCACCAGATGACGGCGAGAATGTTGAACATGCTTATTATTGAAGGCGTTAGTGTAAGGCAGACCTACCCATTTCTCAAAGCATTAAGGGTAAATAGCATCGTCAGAAGGGTTAGTGACAAGGAAAATTGCTAACTTTCTGAGAGGTACTGTCGAAGTCGCTGTTGAGCAACCTCTACAAGCATGTCGGGTTGGAATTTGGAAATAAAACGGTCGCATCCCACTTTTTCGACCATAGCATCATTGAAACTACCACTTAGAGACGTGTTTAATGTAATGAAGAGATCGTGCATTCTAGGGTCATTTCGTACTTCTGAAGTCAGCATATAACCGTCCATTTCCGGCATCTCAGCATCGGTAAACATCATCAATATCTCATCGCTGGGTCGCTTTCCAGCATCCGCCCACTCCTTGAGTAACGCTAAAGCCTCAGCCCCATTTTTTCTCTCAATGATGGTTATTCCTAATTGCTCTAGCGTGTCTCTGACTTGTTTTCTTGCAGTACTTGAATCATCGACAATTAATACTTTTTTATCTTTGAAGTGATTAACGATATCTGCATCAAGTACTTCCTCAGATATAGAGATGTCGTAGTCTATGATTTCGGCAAGTACTTTTTCCACATCGATAATTTCAACAATTTCGCTTTTACCTTGCACATCAACTTGCGTAATGGCAGTAAGGTAATTTGTCTTCCCCATTCCACTAGGTGGCGGTTGAATGGTATCCCACGATGTGTTCACGATATTCATTACTTTACCAATAATGAACCCTTGGACGCTTCGGTTATATTCCGTAATGATAACGTTATGAGCATCGCTACCTATTGAGCCGCCTCGCATTTTAATCGCTTGGCGTATATCAATGATAGGAATAGCGCTGCCTCGATAATTCATTACGCCTTTAAGGTTCTGGTGAGAACCAGGCATGCTATTGAATTTAGGAATGTTGATAACTTCTTTAATTTTGAAGACATTCATGGCAAAGATATGACGAGAACCCAACTGAAACATCAGCAATTCAAGCCTGTTTTCACCCACTAGCTTAGTGCGCTGATCAACTGAGGAAAGGACGCCGTTACTCATCGTTACTCACTTTAATTCTCAAAATCAATTACTCGGAAAACCTACTGCCAATTACTGAATTGCAGCGAAGTGTCAAAAGAATTTACACGTCATGCAATCAGAAACCCATTAGCAATTATGCTAATAACCCGCCTAATTTTTACTCTCTTAGGTAAAAGCTAGCCTACAAATCACTTTCTTACGAATATTGATGGAAACTACTACCAGTTTAATCCCCCCCTTATTTATTCACATCATGAATGATGGCAATCAAAAATATACGCTTTTATTATTACGACTGCCACACTAGGATGAAATGGAAGCTTAAGAGAACGCACCAATGCGAAATCTCAAAACAACATTGAAACTAATTATAGTAGGGAGAAACGCTCATGTCGCAGTATCAACAAGATATTGATAACTTCGCCACGTTAAAAGCAGCACAAAAAGGTGCTTGGGAAGGCATTAGCCCTGAGTACGCTGCTAGAATGAAAATCCAAAACCGGTTCAAGACTGGTTTAGACATTGCGCGCTACACTGCTGCAATCATGCGAAAAGACATGGCAGATTATGATGCTGACACAGCGCAATACACTCAGTCTTTAGGTTGCTGGCACGGATTTGTCGGTCAGCAAAAAATGTTGGCAGTGAAGAAACACCAAGGTACTACCGATAAAAGCTACTTATACCTTTCAGGCTGGATGGTAGCCGCGCTTCGCTCTGAATTCGGGCCACTTCCAGACCAATCAATGCATGAAAAGACAACCGTTTCTTCACTCATTGAAGAACTATACACTTTCTTGCGCCAAGCGGACGCTCGTGAATTAGGCGATTTGTTCCATCAGCTAGACGACGCGAAAGCTAAAGGCGGCGACACTGCAGCTATTCAAAGTCAAATTGATAACTACGAAACCCACGTAGTACCTATCATTGCAGATATCGACGCTGGTTTCGGTAACGAAGAAGCGACCTACTTATTAGCTAAGCAAATGATTGAAGCCGGTGCATGTTGTATCCAGATTGAAAACCAAGTTTCTGATGCAAAGCAATGTGGTCACCAAGATGGAAAGGTAACGGTTCCACATGAAGATTTCCTAGCTAAAATTAATGCGGTTCGTTATGCATTCTTAGAGCTTGGCGTAGATGACGGCGTTATTGTTGCTCGTACCGATTCACTAGGTGCCGGCCTAACACAGAAAATCCCTGTATCAACCTCTGAAAGCGACCTGGCTGCTCAGTACAATGCATACTTAAAAACAACACCTGTTAACGGTGCTGACGATTTATCTGAAGGCGACCTTGTATTGAAGCAAGGTGGACAACTAGTGAAGCCTGAGCGCTTACCAAATGGCTTATTCCGCTTTAAGGATAATTCTGGTTTCGACCGCGTAGTACTAGATTGTATAACATCACTTAAACACGGCGCAGACTTGTTGTGGATTGAAACTGAAAAACCTCACGTTGGTCAGATTGCTGAAATGGTTAACGCCATTCGTAAAGAAGTACCAAACGCGAAGTTAGTTTATAACAACTCTCCATCTTTCAACTGGACACTGAACTTCCGCCAGCAAGTATTTGATACTTGGACTGAAGAAGGCAAAGATGTTTCTGCATACGACCGCGCTAAATTGATGAGCGAAGAGTACGATGCGACTGAGTTAGCCACTACCGCTGATGAAAAAATTAAGAGCTTCCAAGCAGACGCTGCTCGCGAAGCGGGTATTTTCCATCACCTTATTACACTACCCACTTACCATACTACGGCGTTGTCTACTGACAACTTGGCCAAAGGGTACTTTGGTGAAGAAGGTATGCTGGCTTATGTTCGCGGTGTTCAGCGCCAAGAAATTCGCCAAGGCCTAGCATGTGTTAAACACCAAGCTATGGCAGGTTCAGATTTAGGTGATACCCACAAAGAGTACTTCTCTGGTGAAGGTGCACTTAAAGCTTCTGGTGATGATAACACCATGAACCAGTTCGACGTTTAAACACAAAGTATCCCAACTTTGTTCAAAGGCACCTTAGGGTGCCTTTTTTTATTATTCAGGGAATTTATCTGAATTTGCTCCATATCCAAATTAACAAATCAATGTAATTATCAGCAATAGAAAACAAATATTCATATTTTTCAGATACTTGAAATTTTCATTCTTTTTAAGAGTAAGACCAAAAGCGTATCTGACAGCGGATAAAAAAGGCTTTATAATAGCCCTGTCTAATTGAGTTTATTAAGAGCATTACAATAATGAATATAGCGAAGGTCGACTTAAATTTACTGGTATATTTAGATGTTTTACTGCGAGAAGGCAGTGTAACAAAAGCGGCCAATCAGCTTAGCATCACGCAACCTGCGATGAGCAATGGGTTAAAACGCCTGCGTGACTTATTTAAAGATCCTTTATTGGTGCGCACCAGCGACGGAATGACGCCTACAAAACGGGCACTTGAACTTCAACCCACTATTCGTGATGTGCTCAGCCGACTTGAAAGTTCAATTCAACCAGAGACCGATTTTGATCCGCTAACCAGCGAACGCACTTTTCGCATCATGACAAGTGACTATGCAGAAAGCACGCTATTACTTGAACTAGTAGGCAGGCTAACTGATCTAGCACCAAACATTACGCTAGATTTAATTACCCCTAGTGACGTTACCTTCCACGATGTAGAGCAAGGCAAGGTCGACATGGCCATTAACCGCTTTGAAGAACTGCCGCTGTCTTTTCATCAAAAAGTGATTTGGTACGATACCTTTAGTTGTGTAATGAGTTCAGATCACCCGCTTGTTGCTAAGTGTGACTTAGACAGCTACTTAAGCGCTCAACATATTTGGGTGAGTAAAACTGGCTTTGGTGTTGGCGTGGGTATCGACCCAACAGAAGTACAGAAACTTGGTTGGGTAGACGCAGAGCTAACTAAAATAGGCAAGCAACGGGCTATTCGCGTATTTACACGACATTACCACGCGGCATTACAGATAGCTAAAACGCAAAAGCTTATCGCCACCTTGCCAAGCAAAGCGGCAAAGTTATTTAAAGACGACCCAAGCGTTGTAGTGAAAGAACCACCGTTCGATATTCCCCCAATTGCGTTAAAAATGGCATGGAGTGCACTATTGCACCATGATGCGGGGCATATCTGGTTACGTCGCTTGATTAGCGATGTAGCGAACGAAATGAGTGACAGCTAAAGCATCCTGTAGTGTCTCGCCATTAAGATTTTACATATGAATACTAAATGCACACAAACATTCACTGTAAAAATGGCAAAGATAGGAACCATAAATTAAAAAACTGCCTCTATACTCTCTACACTAGAGCTACAGAAAATGTATAGAGGTAGTTATGCAAAATTATATTACACGAGGCCGTTTACAGGTTGCTGAGCAACTCGATGATTTCATCAACCAACAGGCAATGCCAGGCACTGGTGTTCAATCAGACGCTTTTTGGCAAGGTGCAGAAGCCCTCTTTTCAGAATTCGTTCCTCAAAATCGTGCCCTGCTAGAAAAAAGAGAACAACTCCAACGCGCTATCGATGACTATCACAAAGCGGGAAACCCCGCTTTCGGTGAGCAATATATAACTTTCTTAAAAGAAATTGGTTACTTAGTAGAGCAGCCTGAAAAGGTACAAGCCGATACCACAAACGTGGATGCAGAAATTGCTACTATGGCTGGTCCTCAATTAGTTGTACCAATTAACAACGCCCGTTATGCACTGAATGCTGTTAATGCTCGCTGGGGTAGTTTGTACGATGCTTTATACGGCACTGATGTTATTAGCAATGAGAACGGAGCAGAACCCGGCAAAAGCTATAACCCCATCCGTGGCGAGAAAGTGGTGGCGAAAGCGAAAAGCTATTTAGATAGTATGCTTCCACTTGCAAAAGGAAGTCACGCAGATGTTGTCGGTTATAAAATAGAAACAGGCAAATTGGCGATTTCCTTAACTGATGGCGACATCACTACACTTGCGAACACCGAGCAATGGCAAGGTTACCAAGGTGATATAACAGCTCCTACTGCGCTGTTATTCGTTCACAACGGCCTGCATTTTGAAATTCAGATAGATGCCACCAGCCCTATCGGTAAAACTGACGCCGCTGGCGTTAAAGATGTGCTGATTGAGGCTGCATTGACTACCATCATGGATTGCGAAGACTCAGTCGCCGCTGTTGATGCCGAAGATAAAACCTTGGTTTATAGCAACTGGTTAGGGCTAATGAAAGGCTCGCTAAGCATTGAAATGAGTAAAGGTGGCAAAACTATCGTTCGGGCTATGCATGAAGATAGAGTGTATTCGCCTTCAAAACATGTAACGAATCAAGAGCAACTATCTTTATCTGCGCGCAGCCTTATGTTTGTACGTAACGTAGGTCATTTAATGACAAATGACGCCATGCTATTCGATGGTGAGCCAGTACCAGAAGGTATTATGGACGGTTTAGTGACTTCGCTTATCGCCAAGCATGACTTACTGAATAACAGTCCATTCCAAAACTCTCGTCATGGCAGCATTTATATTGTTAAACCCAAAATGCATGGCCCTGAAGAAGTGGCTTTTTCTGATGCGCTATTCGCCAAAATAGAAACCGTCATCAATGTGCCTAAAAACACGTTGAAAATGGGTATTATGGATGAAGAACGCCGCACCAGCGTGAATTTAGACGCCTGCATCAATGCTGCGAAGTCTCGCGTTGTATTTATTAATACAGGCTTTTTAGACAGAACAGGCGATGAAATTCATACGTCTATGCTTGCAGGCCCTTTCGCCGAAAAAGCGACCCTTAAGACGATGCTGTGGATTAAAGCCTATGAAACCGCAAATGTAGCCGTCGGCCTTCGATGTGGCCTGTCAGGTAAGGCGCAAATTGGCAAGGGCATGTGGCCAATTCCCGATGAAATGCAAAATATGATGGATGCCAAAATTGGACATCCAAAGTCTGGTGCAAATACCGCATGGGTACCCTCACCTACCGCTGCCACTTTGCATGCGCTGCATTATCATGATGTTAATGTCTTCGACATTCAGAAGGGATTAGATCAAGATTTCTCAGGCCTTAACGATATTTTGACTATTCCACTGCTAGAAAGTAGAGATTCACTATCAGCCGACACGATACAGCGGGAAATAGATAATAATGTGCAAGGTATCTTAGGTTACGTGGTTCGTTGGGTACATCAGGGAGTAGGCTGCTCTAAAGTACCTGATATTAATAATGTTGGGCTGATGGAAGACAGAGCGACTTTGCGTATTTCATCGCAGCACATCGCTAACTGGCTTGAGCACGGCATTGTAAGTGCCGCGCAAGTTGATGAATCCCTTCGCAGAATGGCAAAGTTAGTTGATGAGCAAAATGCTGGCGACGCAGAATATATCCCTATGATGCCTGATTTAGATAGCTCAATTGGTTTCTTAGCCGCTAGCGATCTTATCTTTAAAGGGAAAGAACAGCCAAGTGGTTATACCGAGCCTTTATTGCACACAAGACGCCGCGAAATGAAAGCGAAGTTAGTCTCTGTAAAATAGCCCAACGAGATTAACCTGGCTAAATCAACGGCGTATTCGTTGTTGCTATTTCTATGGCTACGCCAGTCAATAAACGCCATGCCGAGCTTATCTCACCTAGTATTACTAATTAGATAAGTTCGGCATTTTTGCTTCTTTAGCACTGCCAACACTCGTACATAGTTAATTAATAAGTCACCTACCAGCACGCCAATAAAGTGGCAGGCTCGGCTAACTCTACTACGCTTTTACTATAATCACTGGAGTTAAAAACATGCAGGTAACTTCATCGGTACCCGTTGCTAAGGTACCCGCTACTATCGTGCCTATTTTGTCGGGCGGGGGCACTCGACTTAGTGCGCATATTGGTATTTTAAAAGCACTTAAAGATTTAAATGTGGAAATTAAAACACTTGTGGGGGTATCTGGAGGTTCAATCATTGCGGCGATGTACGCCAAAGGCCATAGTATTGAAGATATGCGAGAGTTAGTAATTGCCACCGACTTTAAACAATTTACCGCTTTTTCCGTGTGGCGATTATTGCGAGAAGGCGGGTTGTCGTCGGGAGATCATTTCGAACGCTGGATTGATGATAAGCTTGAAGGAATTACTTTTGCCGAACTTCCCATCGCACTCACTATATTAGCCACAGATGTAAACGGTGGCGGCCCTGTATTGTTTGGTAAAGACAATACGCCGGACATGAAGGTTTCAGAAGCTGTACGTTATTCTATGTCTATCCCTCTACTCTTTTCCTTTAAACCTTTCAAAGAACACTTGTTGGTAGACGGCGCAATATTATCTGAAGATGCCTTGTTTGAAGATTGGCAACATGATGGCACGCCGACGGTATGCTTTCGACTTCAAAGTGCCATTCAAAAACGTAAGATAATAAAGAAAGGTGTGCTATTGCTACCGCAGTATCTATCGATGTTGATACGCACCTTTATGACAGCCATATCAAGAGAATATATTAACGCGAAGTACTGGCATAACACTGTGGTCATTAATACGGGGGAAATTTCAGCGGTAGACTTTGCGCTAACCGCTGAAATGAAGAACCATTTATTTGAACTTGGTTACGAAACCACGAAAGAATTTCTTCCTAAAAAATGTGCCGCTTTTCAATCTCTCAAAGTGGCCTCTACTGGCTAGGAAGTCCTTTAACCTGGCTTTCTAGATGTTGTAAAAGTCTTTGTACCAATCTACAAAATTCTTAACACCAACATCGATAGACGTAGAAGGCTTGTAGCCTGTGTCATTAACCAATGATGATACATCTGCATAGGTATCTGGAACATCACCAGGTTGTAATGGTAAAAGCTCTTTTTTCGCTTCAACACCCAGTGACGCTTCTAAGGTTTCGATAAATTTAAGCAAATGCACTGGTGTTTGTGCACCAATGTTATAAACCTTGTAAGGCGCTTTACTTGAACTTGGATCTGGCGCACTTGCATCCCAACTTTCGTTTGGCTTCGCCACGTTATCTAATGAGCGAATAACCCCTTCAACGATATCATCAATGTAGGTGAAGTCTCGTCTATGGTTACCGAAGTTGTATACCTGAATGGTTTTGCCTTCCAGTATGGCTTTAGTAAATTTAAATAGCGCCATATCAGGGCGACCCCAAGGGCCATAAACCGTAAAGAAACGTAATCCAGTAGTAGGTAAGTTGTATAGATGGCTGTACGTATGCGCCATTAGCTCGTTCGCTTTCTTCGACGCTGCGTATAAGCTTACTTGGTGATCGACATTATGCTGTTCTGAGAACGGCATTGTTTCATTCGCACCATAAACAGAACTTGATGATGCATAAACCAAATGACCTACTTTATTATGGCGACATCCCTCAAGGATGTTCATAAAGCCAACTAGGTTGGCATCTACATAAGCATTAGGGTTTTCAATTGAATACCGTACCCCTGCCTGCGCCGCTAAGTGCACCACTTTGTCGAACTTTTGGTCTTCGAATAAGGCTGCCATTTCAGGGCGATCTTCAACACCCATCTTAATAAATGTAAAGCGTTCACCTGCCGCTGAATTTTGAACTTGCTCAAGCCTGGCATGTTTAAGCGCGATATCGTAATAATCGTTAATGTTGTCAATCCCAACAACATCGTCACCGCGATTAATTAAATATTGAGAAACGGCTGCACCAATAAAGCCTGCAGCGCCGGTAACCAGAATTTTCATAAAAGTCCTATTTTCTATTTTTCCATTTCACGCTTTAACAGTGCATGAACGTGCTCAATTGGAATGGCATAAGAAATGCCTGAAGGATGCGATAACGCACTTTCTTTACTGTCTCTAACGTAAACTTTATTAATGACCGCAAACACCTCCCCTGTTTCAACGTTAACAACTGGGCTACCTGAATTACCTGGATAAGCGGTCACATCTAACTGATAAATTAAATCTGGATTCTTGAGTCTATCAAGACTTTTCGCGGTAAGCGATCTCGCATTATTAGAAGGCATATAATCAGGAGTAATGGTAGCAACTATGCCTTTATGTACAGCAGGGAACAACCCTAAAGCTCCCCCTAATGGATAACCAAAAATGGCTAGCTCCGTGCCTGCATCAACCAATGTGTTGCTGGCTAATTTAAACGAGGGGTAAGGATTATTCACCTTTAGCAAAGCTAAATCATGCTTGTCGTCGATGGCCAAAATTTCCACTTTATCGAAGCGTACTTGTTTGCCATCTGGCAACATTACAACGAAATGTTCGACTATAGTAGGGTCTAGCTCTTCGTCAACAACGTGGTAGTTTGTAACAACGTATTTACCATCGGCAACAACAAAGCCAGTCCCTTTTATTTGAGGTGTTGTGTGTTTCAAAGGGCTATGAAGCGCAATGGCTACCGTAGATTTTACCGAATTTTTAGTCAGCTCAACGAGGTTTTTCGCTAGCGCTTGTGTCGAGATTATACAAGCCATTATGAGTACGCATACCATTAAGCTTCTGCTTTTCGAGTCTGTTTTCACGATGCACCTTTGGGTTAATCGATATCAATGTAGACACCGGGAAAAATATAACTAACAGTTTCACTTATATTTACTAATAAATACAACTACAAAAATAATACGTTCATAATATTAGGAATACAATCTATACTGCTTAGTATGTTGCACTGCTTAGGTTGCAGATACCTTTATAGCCTTTCTGGATGTATGGTCTTTATAAATAGGTACGAATAAACATGCAAAAAAGGAAATTAATTTCTACGATCCAAACAATCTTTGGAAAAAAAAGTAGAATATCAAAAGCACTAGGCGGATATCAAAAGTTACAAGAGGTCAGAGAAATCTCTTCGCACTTTTCTGCGTATTTGACGCCACTTGTTGCAAGCAATAAGGATCTAAAAGAACAATCATATGGCATTAGGCATCAAGTTTATTGCGTAGAAGAAGGCTTTGAACCGGAAAGAGAATCAAAACTAGAAATTGATGAATTTGATGCTTACTCTACGGCTTGCATGATTGAACATAAAAAGACTCAGCGTTTTGCTGGTACGGTTCGACTCGTTCGCCCGCAAAAAGAAGATGAGTTGTTGCCTATTGAAAAATATTGCCCCTCTTCAATAACCCATCCTGAACTTAACCCAGCAAATTTTAAGCGCCACGAAATTTGTGAAGTATCTAGATTAGCGGTACCAGAAGAATTTCGCCGTCGTAAAAGCGATAAGTATGATGGTGCATCTACAGGTGTAATCAATACATCGACCTACTCGGAAACTGAACTTCGATGCTTCCCCTTTATTGCTATCGGGTTGTACTTAGCAGCAGCATCTATATCAATTAATTCGGGGATTAAGCATACCTACGTAATGATGGAGCCACGATTGGCTCGTTCTATGCGGTTCATAGGGATAAAATTCGAACAAATTGGTCCTGTAGTTGATTATCATGGAAAGCGTGCCGCTTATTATATAACACCAGAGATGTTACATAAAAACCTACCTAAAGGCTTTGCCGCTATGTTTAAGCATATTCAAGCTTCACTAGGCCATGATGTTGCGAATAATGACCTTTCTGTTAGAAACGCCGATAGAATTGTCGAGTTTATTTACAGATCGTTTTCGACCAAAATTATTAATCAAAAAAATCAACAACTTAAATAATGGCACGCTAACTGCTTTGTAAAAATGCAATATTTAGATCGCTGCATACTTACGGAGAGCAGAAATGAAAAAGTTACTACTTACAACGATTACAGCTGCGGGTTTAGTGCTTAGTGGACAAGCCGCAGCTACCCCTTTTTATCTTGATTTGTCTGACGATGCGACTGTTAATCCTTTAGGTCCTATCGAACAACTTGACCTTTCTTACGATTCTTACACTGAAGTTGTTACTTCTGGCACAGATGCTGGTCAAGTGACTACTCGTGCTGGTACATCTTTAATCGGTTATGATTTTGGCGGTCAATTATCGTCTCCAGTTTATGACGATTTCGCTGATATGGTTTTAGATGGTACAGCAATCCAGAACACTTTCACTTACACGCCTTCACCAGGTGGCTTAGGCGTTGATTTCACCACCTTCCCTTTTTCTCAAACACGTTTATCGTTTGACCTTGCCCTTGATGGTGATTTAGTTTCTGGTGTTGGTGTTGATTACACTGGCGGTTCACTTGATATTTACGCTTACGATGTATCTGACCCATTCAACCAAGATGCAGGTACTGCTTTTTTAAGCGGCCCTGTTTTGCTAATGAGCACCGAGTTTAGCTTTAGCAGCATTAATGTTGGTGAACAAGTTGTTGAAAGCCTTGTGACAGACTCAAGCTTAACTGCTGCAGGCGAAGAAGTATTTTACTTTTCTAACCTTGCAGGCACAGTGTTCACTTCTTTCCAAGAGTACATTGAAGATACGATGACTGATATCGTGTTAAGCGCTGCGCAAACGGTTTCTATCGCAGAATTAGAAGCTAACATTCTTGCTCCTTTAGCAGTTAGCGCTGACGGCACTACCGTTTTAGTATCTGATGACCACACTGCAGCAGTTACTTTCCAGGTAGCTGAGCCGTCAACCGTAGCTGTATTCGGTCTTGGCCTTATGAGCATGTTCGGTTTTGCACGCAGACGTCGTCAAAAGTAAAATTCTGATTACATTGTAATCTAATTAAAGGCCGCTCTTTCTTGAGCGGTTTTTTTTTAATCACTTAACAAAGATATACCCACACTATAGCGATTTAATTATTCATATTATCTTGTATATTTATTCTGATGCGTTAGTTTAGTGTAAAGAAATAATAAGGAAATTAATGTGGATACTTCAGTTAAATTAGCGGTTTTAACCTCCCTTCTACTCTTTAACCTTACTGCGTGCAGCCCTAAATCGACTAAAGAAGTACTTCTAGATGCTGAACAACTAAAACAAGAAGGCAAGTATCAAGAAGCGTCAATAGCCTTAAAAAACGTTATTAAAGAAGAACCAAATAACTTAACGGCTAGGGAGTCCTTAGGTTTAGTGTATTTGGAGCAAGGGCTTTATTCTGCGGCGAGAAAAGAGCTCGTGCGCGCTGGCACCTCCCTGTCTCCTAATGGTGTCGTATCCCTCGCAGAAACATTCTTATGGCTTGAATCATTCGACGAACTACAAAAGTTATCTATCCCAAACACTGAAGAGAATACTGAAAGCTTTTTTGAATTAGAAATTTATAAGGCAATTGCAACGTACAATAGTGGCGGAAAGTTCAGAGCGTCAGCTAGCTTTTCTCGTCTTACTGACAATGAATTGTCAAAAATTTCCCAACTGGCAAAAGCCTACTTAGCCGTTCAAAACAATAGAATTGCTGATGCAATTGAATACACCAATAAAAGTGTAGAAGCTGAACCAGACTTTATCCCAGCACTTCAGTTGAAAGCTATTTTGGAATCAGTCGATGGGAAGTGGAACCTTGCTATTGATACCTTAACAGGCTTGCTTGAAAAAAGAGCTGATGACTACAAAATTAAGTTAAAGTTAGCAGACGCATTAATAAATAACAAAGAATATGATAGAGCTGAACCTTTAGTTAATCAGCTCTTGTCACTTTCTGCTAATCATCCTTATTTTAATCAATTGAAAGGAACGATTGAGTTTTCTAAAAACGATTTTGAAAATTCGCTTATTTACCTTGATACCGCAATTAAAAATGGTCGTTCAAATTCCGTAACCCGACTCTTAGCTGCGTTAGCAAATTACTACGAAAACAATTTAGAGCAGGCATATCAAAACTTAAAGGTAATAGTAGAAACCTTACCACCAGAGCATTTTTCTCATAAGCTATATTCCATCATTCAGATTAAATTAGGGTATAGCAATGACAGCGATGGCTCTTTGGATGATATTAGGTCTATTCCTGTCAACGAAGCACTCTATTTAGCAAAGTCTTCATCTTTGCTTATTCAAGAAGGTGAAATTGCGCAAGCCAAAAACCTGATAGAACAGATAAACACAGATGATGTACAAGACGCCGAACTTCTAAGAAGTATTGGCCTTTTAAAAATACTCACTTCTGATACTGGAATAGATGAGTTAGAGAACAGTTTTCAGCAGGATACCGATTCCGAGAAATCTTTCCTTGTACTAGCGTTCGCCTATCTTAACGCAGGGCAATTCGATAACGCAGAACAATTGGCAGTAGATTGGTTAGATGCTCACCCCGACACTGTATCGGCGCTACATATTCAAGCGCAAGCGAGCTCACGCACTAGCAACGCCAATAAGGTAGCTGGCATCTATAACAAAATTCTTGAATTAGAACCTGAACACATTTCTGCAAACTTATTTTTTGTTGAGAAAGACATTCGCGATAACAACCAAGGTTCAGCTAAAGCTAAGATTGAATCGTTAGTGGAATACCACCCTCTAGATATCGTTGTCCTCATGCGACACTTTCAAATTCAAAGCGAACTTGGAAACTATGACGCTGCACTCAAGCCGTTTAAAAAAGCGAGCAACTCATCAGATGATATAAAGTATGCATTGCTTTACGCGGGTGCTCTGGCAGAGCTAAATAAAACAGATGAACAGCTTTCAGTACTAGAAAACATCCATAGCAAGGCGGAAAAAGAACCAAAATATTGGATGATGCTAGCTGACGCTTATTGGGAAAAAAAGGACTTTGTAAATGCCTCACAGGCGCTTGAAAAATGGCGAGGACTAGAGCAAAGCACAAAGCCATTTTTAAAGTCTATCGAATTGGCTGAAATCACAAGAGACTACAAAGGCGCGCTTAAACTATTGGAAGAAGGTATTGCACTATTCCCAGAACAAACACAACTTAAACTGATTAAAGCTCGAATTTTAATTTTAGATAGTAAAATTGAACAAGCCGCTACCGTTTTCGACTCACTTAGCCCAGCTATTAAAAGCTCAGAACTAGGGCTAACAGTTCAAAGCAAACTACTAATCGCACAACGCAAGTATAACGAAGCCATTGATGTTATAGAGAGAGTTTATCAGAACGTGAAAAGCCAAGAAGTCGCCTCTATTCTTTATACCGCGCTATTCAGGGCTGATAAACAAGCTGAAGCGCTAGCATTCAGTGAAAAACACCTTTCAATGGTACCAAGCCACAATAAAATTCGTTTATTTGCCGCCAATCAACAGATTTATTCCGCCCCAGAAAAGGCGATTATTCACTATAAATACCTTGTAGAAAATGAACCAGTGCAGAGCCCACTTGTGCTAAACAATTTGGCTTGGCTTTTGAGTGAAGCAGAAAAATATGAAGACGCTTTAGTGTACGCAGATAAAGCTCAAGCTATACTTCCAGGGAACCCTTCTATAATGGCGACCCGTGGTAAAATTTTACTACAACTAGACCGAGTAGATGAATCGTTAGCCTTACTTGAAAATGCGTTTAACACTAGCGCAAATTCCCCCGATATTGGTATCGATTACGTTGTTGCACTTCTGAAAGCTAAGAATGACAGCGAAGCCCGAGAAGTATTAACGCAATTGAACCCAAAAACTCAAGAGCACGAACGTAGGATTAACGAACTGAAGGTTCAGACAAATCTTTAATAATTAATAAGACGAGATATCTCATGTTCAATTATAACGAAGCGTTCTCGAGAAATATTGGCTGGGTAACAGAAGCTGAGCAAGAAAAGATTAAAAATACTAAAGTAGCTATCGGCGGACTTGGTGGTGTTGGAGGCGATCACGCCATTGTATGTGCCCGAATGGGCATTTCAAACTTTCACATTTCTGATTTAGACGAATATGATTACGCCAACTTCAATCGTCAGGCTGGTGCTTTTATATCTACAATTGGTGAAGAAAAATCAGTTGTGATGGAAAAAACGTTACGAGATATTAATCCCGATGCACATATTAAGAATTTTGACAGAGGAATCTCGCTGGAAAACCTTGAGGCTTTCTTAGATGGTGTTGATGTTTACATAGACAGTTTGGATATCTTTGCTTTAGAAATAAGAAGACAAGTCTTCCGTCGCTGCTATGAATTAGGTATACCAACCATTACTGCCGCACCAATGGGTATGGGCACTGCCATGCTATGTTTCAAACCAGGGGGTATGTCATTCGACGAGTACTTTGCAATGGTTGACGCTCCCCATGGCGCTGACGATGTCACTAAGGAGCGATACTTCGAAGATAATATTGTTCGCTTTGTAATAGGCGTTTCTCCTTCTGTCCAACAGAGGCATTATCTCGTTCAAAACTCATCCGTTAACTTTATGAAAAAGAAAGTACCTTCAACGTGTATGGGTATTTCGTTAGCGGCGGGAGTTTTGTGTACCAATGTACTGAAACTGCTATTAGATAGAGGTGAGGTAATCTGCGCTCCACGAGGCCTCCACTTTGATGCATACCGAAATAACTTGATAAAGACATGGAGACCATGGGGAAACAGAAACCCTTTGCAAAAGTACATGTTTAAGAAAGTGAAACAGATTTTAGAAGAAAGTAAAGACACGTAACCATGCCATCTACATTGCAACTTATAAAATCCGACTTAAAAAGAAAACAGGAAATTTTCCATCAAGATGGCGCTGAAATTTCATTATTTAGGACGTGTCTTACTGATGGAACTAGTGCTAATATCCTTTTCCGCTTGGCTGCAAGGTGCGCAAAGACGAAAATTTTGGCTCCTATCGCGTTGATAATTCAACACGTAAATAGGGTTTATAATGGCTGTGTTATCGGTGTAAATGCGGATTTCGGCGAAGGTTTTGTCATTATGCATCCTATCGGCGTAGTCATAAACTCTAAAGTAAAAGGGGGTATCAATATCACCTTAGAAAGCGGTGTTGTAATGGGTGATGAAAAAGGAAAGTCTCCCACCCTAGGCAGCCATATATTTATTGGTGCTGGCGCTAAAGTTTTTGGTCCAATCACTGTGGGTAATAATGTAAAAGTAGGCGCTAATGCAGTAGTAGTAAAAGACGTAGAGTCTAACAAGACTGCACTTGGCATTCCCGCGAAATCAAAGTAAGCATAAATGAAGTATATTGAAATTTTATTCTGGGTTGTCTCGTTAGCTATTATCTATAGCTATGTTATCTATCCTTTGATTTTAATTTTGGTCAGCGCCTTGGTTCAATGTGTTAGAGACACACAGTACACGCTGATTAAAAAAGAACGTCGTATTGACATTTCTGACAGCTCTTCAGTCACCATTGTTATCTCTGCATTCAACGAAGAGTCTTGTATAAAAGAACGAGTAGAAAACTTACTCTCAATGGATTACCCAGCAGAAAAACTCAATATATTTGTTGCATCTGACGGAAGCACAGACAATACCAATGCCATATTGTCATCTTTTGACGACCCAAGGCTGAGTACTTTTTGCTTCGAAGAGAATAGAGGCAAAATTAATGTATTAAATGACTTGATGGAACGTGTTACTTCAGAAGTAACTGTTTTTTCAGATGCTAATACCGTCTTTGAAAAAGACGCGGTAACTCAACTTGTTATGTCTATCAACCAGAAAAATGTTGGGGCGGTGTGCGGAGAATTGGTACTCGTTGATGCGCATTCTGGAGACAATAAAGACAACCTTTATTGGAAGTATGAACAAGTATTGAAATTCCATGAATCAAGATTAGATGCTCTATTAGGAGCGAATGGCGGTATCTATGCCATCAAAACTAAATTTTATGTTCCACTGCCAAGTAACACGATTATCGATGACTTTTGTATTGTAATGAATGTCGCACGCCAAAACCAATCCGTGGTTTACACGCCAGAAGCAAAAGCGATAGAAGAGATAGCGCCAAGCATGCGAGAAGAAGCTAATCGTCGTATACGTATTGGCGCAGGCAATTACCAAGCTTTTGCCAGACTTACTTGGTTACTCAACCCTAAATATAAATGGCGATGGTTTTCTTATATAAGTCATAAAGTCATGCGTTGGTTTGTACCGCATTTTATGATCATCTCTTTATCTACGAATTTCGCTTTGCTTTGGCATAGCCATTCGATTTACACTTACGTTTTTAGCGCGCAGGTTGCATTCTATTGCTTATGGCTACTTGGAAGCCTTAAGCTTTTAAAAAACATACCTATTGTTAGTGGCTTAGTCTCATTAATAACGTTTTTTGTATCGATGAATATTTCGCTTTTTCGCGGCTACATTAGATATTTAACAAGCAATTTATCTGCTACTTGGCAAAGGACATCTCGATGATTGCAGTTGTTGCAATAATTATACTCACACTCTTCATAGCAGCCTTTATTTTCATTATTAAAAAGAAGAAAATGCAAAGTTGGCTATGGAACTATACCAAGAGTCAATTTACATCATCGCCAGAGCCTTCAGGAACGAAGCATGTTATGTTTTGCTTCGTTGACCATTATGAGCCTCAATGGCTTAACAAAGATAATATTGAATTAGAAAGAAAACGTGTAGACCGTTGGATGACTGATTATCCTTTGATGGCATCGAAATTTACTGATTCAGATGGTTGCCATCCCAAGCATAGTTTTTTTTACCCAGAAGAAGAATATAGAAAAGAACATCTAGATAAAATCTCAGACCTTTGTGCCAAAGGCTTTGGCGAGATTGAAATCCATCTACATCATGAGAATGATACCAGTGACAATTTAAGGAAAACCCTTTCCGGTTTTGCTCAATGCCTACACGAAGAGCACAATGCGTTGAGCATTGATCCCGAAACAGGAAAACCCACTTACGCATTCATCCATGGTAACTGGGTACTGGACAACTCACACCCTGAAGGTCATTGGTGTGGTGTCAATGATGAGCTAATTGTACTGAATGAAACAGGTTGCTACGCGGATTTTACTTTTCCGTCTCCCGATACATCTCAGCCTGCCATGCTTAATACTATTTATTACGCAAAAGATGACCCTGATAAGCCGAAATCGTACGAAACCGGCAAACCAATTGAAAAAGGCGGAAAAGCGTGGGGCGACCTACTTCTTATCCAAGGCATTTTAGGACTGAATTGGAAGGTTAGAAAAAAAGGAATTTTCCCGCAAATTGAAAATTCTGACGTCAGACATACCTTCCCCCCTACGCCAAACCGTGTCGATTTGTGGGTTGACGAAGGCATACATGTTAAAGGCAAGCCTGAGTGGGTATTTATAAAAATTCATACTCACGGTGCGCAAGATGGGGATATGGATACGCTGTTAGGAAAGCCTGTTGAAGCAATGCATCGCCACCTTAATGAGAAATACAACGATGGCGAAAATCACTTACTTCATTATGTTTCGGCTCGAGAAATGTACAATATAATCAAAGCTGCAGAAGCAGGCGAAGAGGGTAACCCCAATGCTTATAGAGATTATATTTTACCCTCCCCATCATTTAAGCGGCTTTAAGTTTGACGATGTCTCGTATTAAGAAGAAATTCGGAAACTTGTTAGGGCTGGACAAGTATTTTTGGTCATCCAGACCAAATGGCTTATACAGTGTTAATTTCCATCGGATTGGAGATAGTGCAGATACGCAATTCGACCCTTGTGTTTATTCTTGTTCCACGAAGGAATTAGAGCAGCATCTCACATTTTTTAAAAAACACTTTCGAATAATTAGTTTGAGCGCACTTAGCGAATACCTTCGTACTAACGAAAAAATCAATGAAAGAGTGATGTGTATAACGTTTGACGATGGTTATATAGATAATTACAGCAATGCACTCCCAATACTCAAAAGCCTTAATGTCACTGCTAGCTTTTTCATAGCAACAGGGTTAATAGGAAATACCGTTGTTCCTTGGTGGGACAAAGTAGCCTATTTACTTAAAACGTATGACCCAAAAGCAATCAAACTCTCGGGATGGTCTGAAAAGGTCATTAACCAGCACGATGGTGATCACTTTATCCGTGCTGTGTTGGCATCTATTAAGCACTGTAAACGCACCGCACAAGAACAAATCAAGGAATTAGAAGCATATCTTAACCATTCAGGTCTGTACCCTGCGGCAGAGTTTATGGACTGGAGTCACTTACAAGCACTCATTGATAATGGTATGGAATTAGGTGCCCACTCCCACAACCATGATATTCTTACCAAGCTGACCACTGATGAGCTATTTTACGAACTTAGTCATTCAAAAGCGCTTTTAGAATCTAATTTGCAATGCAAAATTTCAGCGTTTTCATACCCCGTAGGAAACCGCTCTACGTATGACGATAATGTTGTCGACGGCCTTAAAAATAATGGCTATGAACTGGCTTTTAATTTTCAATCAGGCATAAATCAACTCCCCTCTTCTTCACCTTATGATTTACATCGTTTCCCAATTGCACCTGGAATGAGCGAAGCCGATTTGATGCAGATGTTCGGTTATGCCAGGAAATTTTAATAATGAGAATTATCCATTGCGTAAGTAGCCTGCAAGTTGGCGGTGCTGAAAAATGCGTGAAAAATTTAGTGTCGAGACAAAAAGATAAAGGGCTGGACGTTTCAGTATTATCATTTGGAAACAAAAATGATGCATTCCAGCAAAGTATCGAAACTGAAAACGTTGATGTGGTCAATGTGAATGGAAATATCATCCTACGTCTATTCAAACTGATAATCGTTTTATTAAAATACTCATCAATACATATACATTCACCAGCTGTTATTAAAGCATTCGCCCCTATTTTTCCTTTACTACTCTTTAAAAATGTTATTTACACTATTCATGGAGAGGTCGAGCCCCCAATAAGCTTTTTACGTGGTTCTCACAAAATTGCATCTACATATCTAAGTAAAATCTTTGCGGTTTCTGAGCCTATAAAGGCGGGGATTTATCAACGCTACGGCTGGCACTCAAGCATTGTCGAGGTTGTTAAAAATGGTGTAGAAGTGGCAGAAGCCCCTCATAGGGTAGGACACAGTGAAAAACTTAATCTTTGTACTGTTTCTCGCCTAGTGCCATTAAAAAACATTGAACAACTTATCGTGAACTTTGCTGCCAAAAAAGTACACGAATTTAGCCACTTACATGTCTACGGAAATGGTCCAGAGCTTGAAAAGCTAACCACACTTACAGAGAGGTTGGCAATGTCGCCATTTGTGACATTCCATGGCGCAGTCTTGGACGAAAAATCAATTTACGAAGATAAGGACTTATTGCTAATTAACTCCACTACAGAAGGTCTCCCCATGTCCTTACTCGAGGCGATGGCTAGAGGGATACCCGCGTTATCTACCGATGTAGGTGATATTGGTGCTGTTATTAATAGTGGAGAGAATGGATATATTTATGACAGGAATGATATGAACACCTGGCTTAAACATTTGAACAATTTAAATGGTGAACGAAAAGAACTGAAGGAAATGGGCGAAAAAGCTTATCGTTTTATCACAAATAACTACTCGATTGACAGTGTATCTATGCTATATGAGAGCTACTACTCATGAGCAAGAAGAAACCTCTACTTTTCTTCACCAATTTGCACCCTCTCCCTTGGCAAGAGACAAGAGCAACTTACAACCTGGAAGAAACTAAACATCTAAGCGAGCATTACGACATAAAAAAACTCATTCCTGTACCTTGGTTTATATGGTTAAAGCAAGTATTGGTTAATGGATATCGCACTGATAAAAACACATGCTTATTCCCCTTTTTTTACGTTCCAAAGGTGATGACCTCGCTACACCCCCTCTTTCTTGGAATCTCAATAGTTATCTCTGTTAAGCCATTACTTTGGATATTAAGTGCTAATCGAGTGATAGCAAGTTGGGCTTATGCCGAAGGTGTTTGTGCGGCTTTCTTTAAAGGCTTGGTAGGTAATAAACTTATCATTGAGAGTTTAGGGAGCGACATTAATGCGTTAATGACGAAACCGCTTCATAAACGTCAGATGAAATGGGCGTTTAAAAAAGCCACCTTTGTAACGGCTAAAAGCCAGGCTTTGGTCACCGCCATTCACAGCCATACATCGCGAGTAAATGCAGAAGTCGTCTACAATGGCGTCGATTTCGAGTCATTTACCTTAAGATCCTCCCCTGTCTTCACATCAGCTGAAATTAAACTCGTATTTATAGGTTCAGTCATAAAGACAAAAGGCATTTTTGAATTGATTGACGCCATCGCATTATTGAAAAAACAGAACTGCACCATAAATTTGAACTTATTGGGCGCCGGCGCACAGATGAAGGATCTTGAAGAAAGAATAAGCCAGTTAGGTGTTGCCGACAGCGTAAACCTAGTCGGCCCTATCCCCCACGATAGCTTAATGAATTTCATACATGATTCAGACGCTTTAATTCTGCCAAGCTATCGAGAAGGTGTCCCGAATGTCGTTATGGAGTCTCTATCAACTGGAACACCTGTGATTGTTACCAAGGTGGGAGGAATACCAGAGGTTGTGCAAGAAAAGACGAACGGAGTCTTCATTAACGCCCTCAGCGGTGAAGGGGTTAAGGAAGCCATCTTGAAGGCAAAGAATACCGAATGGCAGAGCGATGCTATACGCGCTTCCATTTCTCACCTTACTTGGGCGAACACAGCGCAACATATCCAATCTTTATTAGAAATAAAACAATGACAGCATACAACTCTTTGGTTCAAGTTCCTTACTATGACTTTGAATTTGCGGTTAACGAAGCTTTCGAAAGCAAGCAACCTTTCAGCTTTATTCGTCTCGGTGATGGTGAAGGTGCTTTATTAGACTTTGATGAGCAGTGCTCACTCGAAGATATTGAATATTTGTCAGAACACGTGGGCAAAAAAGCGACCATCGAACAGCTTTCCATATTGAAAAGTAACTTGGAAAAAACCATCGATAACACGAATATAATTGGTATTAGAGATGATGTATTGGACGTCTCGTTTGATGAAGGTTTACTTAAACAAAACGATGAACAGATTTTCTTAGCGGCGTTTAAACAAGCCTTTACGCTGCGCGCAACCGAGTTAAATATTTGCTATTCCGATGCTAGGCGTATTGCCAAACTTTATAAAGCTATTAAAAATAATGCTTATTCTCGGCAGAAGTTATGTACACAGTGGATCCCTTTTGACTATTTTCTTTCAGGCGCGCTGACCAATTTGCTTGAACGAGCAGGTGAGATTGGAGTGATTACTGCTCGTGTAAATATTCCTGACAAACTCAGAAAAGCATTAAACATCAACGTTATTGAACACATCACCCCCGATAAATCAGCTAGGCAAGTAGGAACTCTCATTCCACATTACCCAGCTCACTTCAATAGAATAAAAAGTGAGATAAACGTAAAATATCCTGGAATGCCCTATCTAGTTGCAGCAGGTTTAATTGGAAAAGGTTATTGTGCCGAAATACAAAGGCAAGGTGGGATTGCTTTGGACATCGGCGCATTGATTGACTGCTGGGATGGCCGATATAGCAGACCCAAAGTCATAGAATCAAAATTTGATGTTAAAAAGACCTTGATGGGCAAGAAAAAGCTGCCGGAAGAGCTAAAAATGACAATTGAAAATGCTAAACGACTGCGTGAACTATACCGCAAGACCAGAAGCTAATTCACACCGAACTGTATTTCAATCGATAGGTACTGACTACATTGAGTAAAAAACGTCTTCTTTCTTCTGGCTTCTTTTCATTTTTTGAAAAAGTCGTCACCGTGGCCGCCATGTTAATACTGACTCCGAGTATTATCCAAAGTATTGGTAGCGACGGTTATGGACTTTGGCTATTGATACTGTCAGTTTTAGCATTTTTCAATATTATTGAACTCGGCTTTCCCGCAGCGGTTCAAAGGTTTGTCACCCTACACCTTGAAAATGACGATAAAACATCGGCCAATAGATTCTTAACCGTCTCGTTGTTACTGTTCGCAGCTTTAGGACTAATTTCGTCTAGTCTAGCATATTTAATGTTTAATACTCCTGCGCTTCTTGGCCTTGACGAAAGTATGGAATCATTACTTATTAATGTAGCGCTAGTGTTTATTTTCAAAATCGTTATGGATTTTGCGATGAACCCGATTAATGCTATATATGCTGCCTATTTACGGGTCGATATTGATGCTATTCTCGCTATTATTAACGTTTTCATAAAATCGTTGCTGATTTATTATATCGGTAGGCACGAAGGAATTGCAGCAATGGCTATTTGTGCTGTTTCAACCGACGTTGCTGTAAATGCTGTGAAAATTTTTATATCAAGAAAGATATATCCACACTGGAAAATTCATCTTTCAGATATTGACGTAAATACCTTTAAAGAACTGTTTAACTTTTCCAAATACATCATCATTATGTCAATTGCAAAGGTCATAAATCAACGTTCTGCCCCCATTATTATTAGCAACTTAATGTCAGTGAAATCGGTTGCCATATTTGGTGTCGCACAAAACCTAATTAATCATGCGGATACGTTAACCCACTCTATTTTTAATGCCTTTTCAGCTTTTTTTACGCAGTTAGTTGCGAGAGGAAGTGAAATGACTGAATATATTGTTCGGACAGCGAAAATGTGTTTTTTGGTCAGTACCCTGCTAGCTGTGAACATTCTGCTATTCAGTCAATCTTTTATTACTGTATGGCTGGGGGAGGATTTTGCACAAGCTGCAACAGTCGTTTCAATAATGTCTTTTGCGCTCTTAACACGCCCATATGCCATGGTATTTAGGAAGATACTCATAGCTCAGGCAAATCATAAAAACCTTATGTACGTGTCGTTGATTGGCTCTGTGGCAACTCTATTATTGATTTTCGTTCTAGGGAGTAAATATGGGATCGTCGGCGTTGCTTTGACGTTCACTTTAGTCTCGTATTTAGTTCAGTTCTTTCTATTTCGTATAGTATTCAACCAGTTCAATTCAGTGCCACTGTATAGAGTAGATATTTGCTTTTTAATTTCGCTTGTCCTTTGCCTTGTAGCATTTTTCGCATCACACTTTTATCCTCTATTCTGGATTAATAGCTGGAGCTCTCTCGTAATGTCCGGCATCCTATTCAACATTGTGTTTTTGCCTTGCTTAGCTTATTTAACATTGCCAAAAGTGTTTATAGTTCAAATTATTACGTTACTTAAGAAAAAGGCCCTTCGAACTTAATAAAGAGCAATAAGGTTTTTGCGAATAACAAGAGAATAATCAAGCTTACTGTTTGGTTATATCTGGCACTAGCCTTTTCAATATGCTGATATGCTAGCGTGTAACTTGAACAAATTGTAAATGAGATACTTTTAAGAAGGTATATAGAGGAAATCAAATGCCGACCGAACTTAATCCGATAGAAGTGAGCCAAAAAGAGCTGAGTAAATACTCAGAACTTATTCGTACCAACAAATACAAATACCCACTTCGTCGTATAGTACAAAAAAGAAAATTTCATGCATTTTGCTTAGGCACACCTAAGTCTGGAACTCACTCGGTGGCGAATATCCTCTCCAATTTTCGCTCTTATCATGAAATCAACGATACATTCATCATTGCCATGATTTATTTATCGAAAGCAGGCTTGCTATCAGATGCAGATATAAAAAGAGAGCTTTCTGTGCGAGACCGCTACAACTGGCTCGAAATGGATTCATCACACTATTATGGCCAATTCCCACAACAACTCATTGAAACCTTTGCAGATGCCAAATTTGTGTTGACCATTCGAGACTGCATATCGTGGATTGACTCATGGTTTAATCATCAGTTAGCAAGAGATGTTCAAGAAAAAAATTCACTCTATGATTTAGGCAGGACAAACTATTACAATAGAGGCTTTGAGTACACCAAGCACGATGAACCACTTCGCCAACATGGATTGTTTCCACTGGCTTCTTATTTCCAATTCTGGGCTGAACATAACAACAATGTACTCACCAGTATCCCAAAAGAACAACTGCTAATAATTAAAACTAAAGAGCTAGGCAGCGCTAGCGCTAAGCTTGCAGACTTCTTGGATATAGAGCCCAAAGAGCTAGTTACTGAAAAATCACATAGTTTTAAAGCGAAAGAAAAATTAAATATTTTACAATTGCTGGATAAAGATTTTGTTATTGACACGGCTACCCAGTATTGTGAACGCATCAACAATGATGTTTTTCCAGAAGCTACAATTGTTGATGCTATTGATAAGATATTTCAGAAATAACCCTCTGATTTTGAAATAACTAGTTTACTGAGCCCCCTAAAGAAAAGAGTAGTCCTAGTTACACTGCATTATCTTTGGACTGGGGCTCTTTATTCCGAGAAAGAACCTCAATAAACCAATCCCTTTTATTACGAAGAGGCTTTTCGAGCAAGATTAAGCTCAGGCTAGATACAGTGATTGTTGCGCAGAGGAAAGTGAGCAACCTTGCCAACCAATTATCGTCAAATATCCCCAAGTACATAATTGTGTTCAACATCACCATTTGGTAAACGAATAAACCGAATGAAATATCGTTCTTCGCAATAAACTTCTCTACTCGATTGAACCAAGATAGGTTTGACGGCACTTTAAAAGCAATACTTACAATCAAAAAGGCCAATACCGTAAACAAAATGGGGTTAATGTCGTTTCTACCCCATTTAAACCCCAGAGCCCCTAAAGAACAAAAGAGCGCTATATGTAATACAAGCCATGGGGTTGCATGAGTAGTTAAGCGCTTCAACTTTCCGTAGTCACGGCTAAATATGTAACCTAACAAGAAAAAGAACAGCCATGGTAAAAGCGTAAGAAAGTGTATGATTTTCGTGTAAACATTCGGCGTGAAGTTATTAAAGTAATGAAACACCATATTGAACAGTGCACATACAATTAGCAGTACATAAATATAATAAGATTTGCCTTTTCCTATCCAATAGTTATCTAGTTTTCTAAGTAACGGCAGACCCAAATAAAATTGCAGTATCACGGGTATAACCCACAAACTGCCATTCAATACCCCAGTGCCAACATGGCTAAGAAAGTCAGGGTGATAAAAGAACACTACAGTAACCTGCCCTAAACTCCACATTAGGAACTTGAGCCACTCATCGCCTTGCAAATCGACCATACCCAGCGAAAACAATAAAACAATACTTACACTAAAAGAGGCCCACAAAGGTGGATAAACACGGAGTATTCTTTTTACGAAAAAAGCGGTTAATGATTGACTATTTGATGAACTGAGTGATATTAAAAAACCACTGATAAAGAACAGAATTGGGACACCTGGCACAAACCACGTCAGGGTAGCTACTACGTCGATGTAAGACTGCGGCGCAGTATCAAACTGCTTAGAATGTGAGAATACAATTGAGAAAGCAGCAAGGTATCGTATCCAAATAAAATGGTTAGTTCTTGGAATAATATTGTTCACGCACCAATTCCTTGGAGATTCATTATTTACAAACGCAGGAGTCTACTGGCGTTTGTCAAGTTTATAAAGCCTTAGATTTACGCTAAACCTAACTAAAGCACTTGTTCAAAGCATTTCATTAAAAGGGCATCTGGTCTCAAATTAGACTCATAGTAGCGGTGATTCTCTTTCATCATAGAAAACCTAGTGTCTGTACTTTCATCTAACCTAATAGCTTGGTCTACGCACTCTTGTGCTGTTGTAAACGCCAGGTAGTGACTTCCTTCATCTAAATCAGGAACATAATTTAAGTTTTTTTCTGCAACAATCGATTTAGACATAGCGATATACTCACCAAACTTCCATCCTATAGAGCCGTGAAGGCCCGTGGACGCAATACATATATCATGAGACTTGACGGTATGCAGGTAATTACTTTTTGTCGTTAGACCAGCGTTATCAACCACTAATTGAGGGTGTTGCTTGACTGCGAAATCCGTTGCAATTAACCCTCCGGTAAATCGACTCCCAAATTCATCTCTTAAAAGCTCAATACACTTAGCACGCTGGACATTGATTTCTTCTCTTTGCGTTTTTTGCTGGTCGCTAATTTGGAAATAACTATCGCTCTCAGTGTCCCAAAGGCGAGCTAAAAAAAGTACTTTAGCCTGTTCTCTTAAAACAGGGGTAGAACTAATATTAGAAACTGATGCTTTAAAATGTAGTTTCCCTAGAAAGTCTGCTTGTTTTATTAACTCTTTTTTCCACTCTTTGGTGCTGTAAAAAAGCGCACAACGTTTAAATCCAAATGGGTCAAACCCATCTGGATACACTAAATAATTTAATCCAAACGGATGTACGTTCTCTTGATAATTTTCAGGCTCTAACGTTGGGTTAAAGCTACGTTTAAAGTAATGGTCAGTCAGTGCGTACGCTTCAAGGTCAATTGCCGCACTATCAGACGTATCAAAGCACAACTTCTTACCCGCTAACTGGATATGCAGGATGTTGGGCTGAACGCTGAACGGCACAGTACTTTTACGTGCTTCTTTCCCAACTCGCATGGATACCTTGAGCCTACCCTGGCGATGCAGCATGGTTAAGCCCGTATAGATTTGCTGCAAATGATTTGAGTTATTATCAGCATAGACAGTACATTTTAGCTTATTCACGCTCGACTCCCTTCAAGACTACAACCCCTTGGATTGGTAAGTGATCACTACCCATATCTTCCCCCACCTCGGAATGAATAGGCGTAAACGCTTTGCTTACGAGTAGATGGTCTATACGTGGGCTCACCAACCTATTTTTACGCGTTGAGCCATATCCATTTCCGCCAACGGCGAAAAGGTTGTATAGATCACCCCAGTACTGTTCATATTGGTAGTTTCTATCGGTGATATTAAAATCCCCAGCGATGATCACTGCGTCGTTATCAGACCATTTATCTAATAAAGCGCGAGCTAGACCAAACTCAACAGCCTTTGCATCCTTAAATAAGGATATTTTTGATTCAAATCCTTTTAATGTGTTAAACCTATACCCAAAATTAGATATTGAGGCAAAATGGACGTTGGCTAATAGGACAGACTCCCCCCTGATTTTTGCACTGTGCAATGAAACAAACCGACCCCATCCGCCCAAGGGTTTCCTATCCAGACTATCCAATTCCTCAAGTTCAAAGCGCGATAAGATACATAGGCGCTGAACACAATTAGTATAAACACCGGCATATTCACCTACATTGAACTGACCTAGACGCGATGCCTCTTGAATAAAAAGAATATCTAAATCTTGTTCTATGAACCAATTGTACAATTCTGCTTTTTCGACACGTTGAGCGACATTGTATGATGCGATTGAGAGTTGGCTTTCATAATCTAACGCTGCAGTAGCTTTTTTACTGAAAAAAGAGAAGTTAAAAGGTGAAGCAAAGAATATGGCAAGTAATGCTAAAGGGACCAGGTATCGTTTTGACTTTCCGAGAAATATTAACGCAGGAACGCACAGTAGAAGCAGAACATAGTCTGGTAGAAAGTCGAGAAAATAAAAAATATCAAATAGCTCTATATCAAGGATAAAAGCTCCACTGACCACGAAAACTACACAAAGTAGGAGTATGCTAACTGCGCGACATAAAGCAAGAATCATTATTTTCGGTCCCGATATATTTTTAGTGGCTATTTTTAATGGTGTTTCGGCTTAATAGCTAGTCGCGTAACGACGCAGTACAGGGATCATTTTCCATGAATTTTTTTATATTCTTCGTGCTTAACGCCAAATAGCCCCATAAAGGTACCAACGCCAGAACACACTCTGAACAACCCATCAACAAGCGTACCTTTACTGCGCAAAAATAACGCTTTAACTATTAGCAAAACACCGCGTATCACGCGGACAATAGATAAAATACTGCTCTTTAACACAGCTTTTAAAAGCGATTCCTCAAAAATATGCGAACGTGTAAAGCCGATCCCCGAACGAAATCCGCGACGACAAAACCACTTTATATTTTTTCTGCTTGAAGGCATTTCTTCAACAACTGGAGCATCGGTGTAGATACACCTAAATCCAGCATGAGTGCATTTAAGCGCAAAATGATAATCACTTGCCCCTGTCATCGCGAAACGCTCATCAAAACAGGGAGACATCTTAGTCATTACGTGTTTACACAGCAGTAAGTTATTGGTGTAGAAAACACTTAACTCCTGTCCTTCGCTTTGATCGGGAGCTGGGTAAAGAATTTCAGTAGCCCAGTTCTGTTTTCCAGCTTCGTCAACCGAGATAACATGGCTTGTGACGATATCTGCATCGTACTTTTTGGCGCTTAAAACCAAATCCGAAGCCCAAGTTTTTTCTTTAGGCCATTCGTCGTCGTCAATGAATATTAAATAATCGCTATTCATGGATGTTGTAATAGAAACGCATTTATTGCGGGCGTATACAATGCCCGCCTGTTCTTCAACGTCATAATGGATCGGTATACGGCCAGAACGACGCTTATCTACAATGTCCTTAGTTTCTTTATCACATGCGTTATCGACAACTAAAATAGAAAGCGTTAGATTTTCTGAAAATACTTGCTCCTGTAGAGCGTCGAGTAACCGAGCTAACCAAATAGGCCTTTTACAAGTGATAATAGCAATAGTGACTTTTTCCATGGCTGGCTTTCTCAATATTTGGTTCTTAAAAACGATTCAATTCTTTTGAGCGGCCAACTTAGCTTCCACCAAATAGATTCATAGGCATCTAAAAAGTGACGTTTGAAATAAACCTCTTCTGTTTTGACCGCATTCAAATGCTCGGAAAGCACACCCGACAAAGACGCTAAATAAACTTTATATTCATTAACTGACTCGGCTAGGCGGGCTTCATCCACCACGTCACTACTGAGTATTTCAAAGACTTCCATTGCAAGGTTAACAAGAGGCTCATTAGGTACCTCTACTGCCTTTTGATTCTTTAACTTTTTATCTATAAAACTTTGCTTTGGGGTATTTTGCCCGGTAGATATTTCGAAATGTTCAAATATTTTTCTTGCTGAATCATCTGGAGTATTCAACAAATCTTGATACTTGAGGATGAAAGGGTTCAGCCCTTTAGCTCCAATGTAACCAGAAAGCGTATAATTTAGCCAAAGGTGCATTGATTTATTAATAGAAAATCCATCTCGCTTTTTAAGCGAACCATGAACTTCCATTGGTGAACGTAACATCAAAACAAAATTAATTTTGATTCCTTTACTGCCGAGTACCTCTCTCCAGAAAGGCAATAGCAAGGTAGTTCTTGGGTCTTTCATACCCCACAACGTCTTTTTTGCGTAATCTTTATCTAAAAGATGTTGCGCCTGAGCATTATAACCTGCCAAAGAGTCCGCGACTTCAGGGTTGATGCAAAGCGCTAACGGGTGATCCCAAGATAATAATTGCTCGTCCAAAAGCCTGTCATTAAGATCCACAAGTAAGGAGTTTTCGAAGAAGCCTTTTTCGTTGACCCCTTTTTGGGGCGCAAACAAAGAACTTCCCATAAAAACACCCAGTTCGGAAAGAAGACCCGAAACGGCAGAAGTCCCGCTTCTGTGCATACCGACCACTACAATCGCATTTGGCTTCATGCCACCTCCCCTTTGATCCTTTTTCTCATTTTTTTAATCGACACTAATAGTGCACGAGGCGTCACTTTTAGAATCAAGGATGTGATTAATAAATCTATTCGGTATTTTTTGATTCTCCACGCATTCAAATAGCAAGAGGAACATTCTTTAAGCTCATTGATATAGAAAAAGTTGCTCGCATAGTGACGATAAACCCGGTACTCAGCTTCTTTGCACCATGTCTTTTCTTGTTCAGTTAAACTGCTAATTGAGGATATTTTACTTATGCAAATTAAATCTGCTGTAAGCATTTTTGCCTCATTTAGCGAGTAGTTGGCACCATGGATTACGTAAGTTGCCAAGGGTTCACTCACTACGCCGAAGCGCGTAATCCTTGCTAACCGAAGCCACACATGCCGATCGTCAACACCATGCAACTCTCGACTTTCGTCAAAGCCTCCTATTTCTAGAAGTAAATTACGCCTGGCCATTCCAGTACAACATGAAATAAAATTTTGCATTAATAAGGCTTTAAAACATTCACCTTCAAAGCACGGCTTACTAATACTAAAATCTCCGTTTCTATCAACTTCAATCCAACTGTAAACAACGCCAACATCAGAGTGCTGCTCAAACGTTTCCATTTGCTTTTCAAGCTTGTTTGGCTTCCACAAATCGTCTTGATCACAAAAGCCAACGATATCGCCTTCCGCGTGCTCAATGCCTACATTTCTCGCGGCTGCTACTCCGCCATTCTCTTTGAAGACATATCGAACTTTATGGCTATCAAGGTATTTCTCTACAACTTGTTTGGATGCGTCTGTGGAGCCATCGTCTACTATAATAATTTCATAGTTTTCATAGGTTTGAGCTAAGAGACTGTTAAGCGTCTTTTCTACTGTTGCTTCACCGTTGTACATAGCAACAATGACACTAGCTTTTAGTTGATTCAATTGATTATTCTCATCTACAGTTACAGTGATAGCAATATTCTAATGACTAGGTAAAGTGCCCCTAAACTAATGACTGCTAACCCACCAATTTTTCTTATTATGCCGCCGTTAAGTGAAAGTGGCGTAATTTTTCCGACGCGATAATACATAGCGGCTGTCATTGCGACGAATATATAAACGACCATTATATAACTGCGGCTGATGAAAAATGCAGTAACAGCGTACCCAATTAAAGCAACCAACAAGTACTGGCTTAAGACTTGCTCTTTTTTAAGCGCCTCTTCATGTCCAGGGCTAACATCATTGCATTTCATAACACTCAAAAGCATATAAAGGGCTGTAATCATAAACATAGCCCACATGACATATCCGAATATTCCAAGCTCCGCCATTACCGTGACATATGTATTATGTGCAACCTTCGAATGATATTCTAAAAAACGTTCTTTGCCGAAGCCAAATAAGGGTCGATGTTTAAGCATTTGTATACCTTCGTACCATGCGGTTAAACGTTGACTTGCGCTCTCGTCATCCTTACTGATTTTCCGGAAAGTCCCCATCGCAACGAGTACACCTGGAATACTAATTGACGCTAAAATTATGGCTTTAACTTTACCGAATTTTATGTAGAACAGACAAAAGAAAACGCTCAAAAGCCCTAAAAGTGAGCCTCTACTGCCACTCCAATATACTCCCATACATAGCATCAAGACGGAGGCCAGCGCCCCTGCTTTCGTCAATAGGCCTTTACCGGTTAAGAGGAAATACACTGCAACAGGAATATTCATGACAAGAAACATTCCCATATCATTGGGGTCGTTAAAACTCCCGACAAACCGAGCCTGAACCGACTCCCCACCACCATCATAACGGTAAACCACTGACTCAGCCCATCCTTGGCCTGTGGGGCTTTGCATTTGGCTGTAGGCGTGTTGAACCATAATTAATGAGGAACTCAAGAATATGAAAAAAATCACATTCTGGCGCTTAATCGTGCTCAGCAAACTGAAATAGAGAATAAACGGAATAATGTTGGCGTTTATCCATTCTATTAATTTACTCAGGTCGCTAAAATAGCGAAAAGCACGAATTTCTGATAGCAACATAGAGAAAAGCAGTAGAATTAATAACGTACATTGGACATTCCAAATCTTCGGCCTAAAGCTCACTAAATAGGAGAAAAACGTCAGTATCAGAAAGGTTCTCAATAATGGAAATTCAATATCAAATAACGGCCATTCGTGAGGACGAGCAAGCAGTAAAAAAGTATAAATCGCAAGTAGGAAGAACCCGAAAGAGGCATGATTGGCAGAATTACTATTCATTTGCATACTTTTGTTGTTTACCACGACACTCTCCCTAAGATTCGAACTCTTAGGTAACTTAATGCTTTCATAATAGCGGTTCGCCAGCACTCCACGAAAAATGTCGTGTTGTACTTATGAAAAGTGAAGCTGTAAATGGGTTGTTTATATTCCGTAATGTCTTCTTTGTAGCTAGGAGGCATTGATAGTAAAAAGTCATAATTATTTAGGTTTAATATGCGGGCTTGTCGAAGTTGAGCGCAATGCAGAAGCATACCTGGAGAAATATTGGGTTTAAAAGAGGTGTCTACCCCGCTTTGGTAAAACACTAGGTCATCGCCGGATATCATTGAATAATTAACCGCTATCGTTTGTTCATTTTTTTTTATCGCGATCAAAGACAACTTTTCAACTGCTAAAAGCTTTCGCAAAACATTATTGTGAAAGGCGTCAAATAGAGGGTGGTCAAAAATAGAAGGGTGTCCAGGCCGACGCCATTTTGTATTGTGAAGACGCTTCAATTCATCAAAGGCAAGCTCTAAATCCGAAACATTTTCTACAGCATGATAGGTAATACCACGCTTTTCAGCAGCCTTAATATAGCGAGAAGTTCTATTTTCGAGTTTGGTTTTACTATCTCTGGTATTAATAAAATATCGATTCCCTTTGAACTCCTTAAGGTTTTTATACCCTAAATATTCAAACATCATGCTAACTTGATTTATTTCTGTTGAGTTTGAAACAACTAATTTCTTAAGGCCAATAGTGTCAATCGCCTTTTTGAGTAGTTGGTTAATCTCGGTATTAATTAACCGAGTTGACAGCATATCTAGGCCTTCACTACATACTTCTGCAGCTTCTGGTTCTCCGCTACCTACAAACCAGAATACGCCAGCGCGATCCCCTACTCTTTTATAAAGAGGCAATAAGCATACTAGCTCATCAAGATCCCACACTGTCACTACCGCCAATACCGACACATAGTTTTTAAATACACTTATCCATGTCGTTATCCATTCATAACTAAGAAAAACATTACTGTTGCTTGCACTAGCATAAAGCTTCTGCCAAGACTCTTTGCTCTCTACTATTTGTTGTTCTGAGTCTAAAATGCGAACTTCCATCACTTAAAACCCGGCATGTGGGGAGTTCTTTGAGGATGTAGTACTCGATAAAGAGCAATCGCCGGGGCATTTAATAAGGGTCACCGCCAAACGATGAGCATTAACCCCTTTCAATGCACTTTTAATACGAGCAATTTTAAAATCCCTTACAGAAGAAAACGTTTGACCGTTAATAATATAAACATACTTAATAAGCCAAAAGTTACCCATTCTGTCACGACTTACTACCCGATTTTCCCCGTCAGAAACCACTTTCGATATTAACGTGTGGTCGCTAGGTATGATGGTATTTAAGTAGAATGATGCTTTGTTATCTAATTCTTCGGCATTGAAATAAAAGACACGCTTTTGCTCGTTATTAACATCACCGGCAACGCTACAGACCAAAGAGTAATTGTTTACGGACAAATTGATATGGCTTCGGGCATCAAACTCAGTCTCACAATTTTCAGTTAGGGCGACACTATTTTGAATAGACATTTGCGCTGCATATGATGAAAAGCAAAGAGTCATTACTGTTGCTATCGCTACTGTAGCAGTCAGTGGTGAATTTTTTGCTGCTGCCTCAGATGATACCTCGGTGGCGGGATTGATTGAGCGCATTTTTTCGTCTGCCTGTTCTAATTTCCCCCCCAGATAAAACTGAATTAATGCCACTGGAACATAGATATACCAACCAAAATTGTTATGGTCGGTCATTAGAGAGCTTTCCATATTGGTATAGTCTCCAATAAGAATAAGGAAAACTATCCTTAGCCAGTTGGTAACTAGGGCACCTACGACTGCAAACAATATGAAGATAAAAGCGCTTTTAAATGTTCTAAGGTAAAGAAATACGTAAAGTGAACTTATCGCGAGCGATACGATGATATACCGCAAACCACTACACCCCCTTGCGATTTCAAATACACCTGCAGGTATAGTGACAAATTCATTTTCTACAAAAACGGGAATATCTGTAAATGACATGATAAATGTCACCATAAATACAGAAAGCTCTTGAAAAAAGCCGGCGAATGCCCCCCAAAAGGGATAGATGAAAATTAAGTACGAGAGTGGAAATATGAGCGACCAACTCAATCTAAAAATTTGTAAACTCAAAAGAACAAGCAGTGAAAGGGACAATGACCAATACAGCAAGCTAATTTGAGACCAGACACTTATCCAGAATAAACCACCAATGACAATACCTGCAGCTAACCATCCATAATTAATTTTTGTTCTAAAAATCAACTTTTGTTGTTCAGCTGCAGTGTATATCAGATATAAAATAATAACGGGTATTAAGTAAGCGTGAGAGTACGTGCCGTCGTCAAAACCATTGTCCCACAATGTTTTCATAACGGGATAGTTTAATAACGCCCAACCCAATATGACCGTAGTCATTGTAACAAACGCAATTAGGCCATTCCTTGCTAGCATACTCTTAATCCCTATTTGAATATTTGAAGGCTATCTGCCTTTTCCAAATAACACCACTTCAACAGTTCTGATAAGTATAAGAATATCTAATAGTAGACTCTGATGCTTAACGTAATAAAGGTCGAACTTAAGCTTTTCCATTGAGTCTTCTACACTTGCTCCATAGGGATAATTGAGTTGAGCCCACCCTGCCAATCCGGGCTTTACATTGTGTCGCTGATTATAATAGGGAACTTCTTTCACTAACTGCTCAACAAACTGAGGTCTTTCTGGGCGAGGTCCAATGAAAGACATTTCACCTTTAAAAACGTTTAGCAGCTGAGGTAATTCATCAATACGGTACTTTCTAATGAAATGCCCAATTCGCGTTACCCGGTCGTCATTTTTACTTGCCCATTTAGCACCGTCTTTTTCGGCATCAGGCCGCATGCTTCGAAACTTCAGTATTTTGAATAGCTGTCCATTTAAACCAACTCGTTCTTGAGCATAAAACACCGACACCCCTGTGCGTCGACCGTCATCAAGATAGATAATGAGTGCAGTAGTGAGCATGATTGGCCATACAAATATGAACACAAAGAGCGCTAGTAAAGCGTTAAGGCTGTAGTCCAGCGCATCTCTAAGGTAATTTTGGCTCTGGAAACCGTTTGAGTAGATAACCCAACTTGGATACATCAAGTTTACTACAATTTGCCCCGTCTCTCGTTCCATAAAGTCGAGTAATTCGGTAACCTCGATACCACGTAGGCGGCATTCAAAAAGTACTTCCACGGGCAAGGTGCCACGACGTTGATCACACGCAATGACAATTTCTTCAATATCATTGTCGTTTATAAACTGCTGAAAGTTTTCATCCACTTTTATGTGAACGATTTTTTCTCTGCGAATACCGTCTTCTCGGTTGTCACCTGGAATAGGTACAAACCCAACCATTTCGAATCCGATCCTATCGACATCGCGACGCATCCGCTTTTCAATAATTGATGCTCTTTCACCCGCTCCTAACACTACTATACGAACTTTGCCTAAACCTAAAAGCCCTAGGCGGTTAGTAAAGTAGCGAAAAATGACCAGTGTGATGATAATTGAAAATACAGCAGCCGGTAGGAAGTAAGCATCCATCACAAGATTATCGAACAACGCCCTACTGACGATTTCAACAAGAAAGTAACTCAACCCTACACTGACAAATATCCGTCTAATTATCCCGCGAAAAGTTTCCCTAAGTTTTGCTTCATACAAACCCACAGACAGTGAACAAAGAAGAATAGAAACGGTAAGTAAACCTACGTTAATGATCAGCTTTTCCACTGGGACTTTTGAAACAAGCCCAACTTGCGTGAGGATAAAGTACGTAATGTATCCCATATAAGCTATAAGTAGCGCTTCTGTCACTACAAGAATATTAGAGCGCTTATTTTGATTTCGCTTATTTACTGCCACCCCTGGCCCCTTAATACTACGAACTAATCCCCATCATAGAGGGAATTATTCTAATAGACTAGAATTGTTATTGGCATTATAGTGAGATTTGCCGTAGGGTAAACACCGAAAGCTACAATTTAACCATAATGAGTGTAGGATGATCTCTTATGTTTCGTTTTAAAAACATGCATTTAAGCTTTGCATTTTTACTAGTATTAATACTTGCTGGGTGCTCGAATACTTCAACTCTCCCCCAAGCTACCACCAGAGCATCGCTAACAACCGATGTTAATGAATATCAATACTTAATCGGCCCTGGCGATTCGCTAACTATTTTTGTTTGGCGAAACCCTGAAGTATCCGGCCAGTTTATTGTTAGACCTGATGGGAAAGTAACTACGTCACTGGTCGAAGATATCGATGTAGCAGGGCGAACTCCCTCCATGCTTGCTCGCGAAATTGAAGAACAGTTATCAATTTATATTAATAACCCTCGCGTTACCGTGAGCGTTAATAACTTTTCAGGCCCGCTAAGCGAACAAGTAAGAGTTATTGGTGAAGCCACTAACCCAAGTGCGGTCAGTTACACTGAACACATGACTTTGCTAGATTTGATGATAGCTGTCGGCGGGTTAACTGAGTTTGCCGACGGTAACAACGCAAAATTAGTACGTGTAGTAAATGGTCAGCAATCCACATTTTCTCTAAGTATCGACGACTTGATTCGAAGCGGCGACATCAAACAAAATGTAGACATTCTCCCAGGTGATATAATCATTATTCCAGAAGCTTGGTTTTAGTTCTAAGTAGTAAACGGAACATTTAAATGCAGGATTTACAACAAACCTTACTCCAATTTTTAGATTTGCTAAAAGGGATTTGGATTAAGAAACGTCATGTCATTATTATGTCATGGATAATTTGCCCAATTGGCTTCTTTATGGTTGCCAATTTACCCGATCAATACACTTCTACAGCGAAAGTCTACGTTGACACGCGCTCTGTTCTGCAGCCCCTACTGAAAGGTCTTGCTATTCAGTCTGACCCAGACCAAGAAGTCAAAATGATGGCTAGGACGCTGCTAAGCAGAACCAATGTTGAAACTATTGCCAGAGAGAGTGACTTAGATATTACTACTAATTCAGAGCGAGAGTTCGAAGACTTAGTAACCCAGCTGTCCTCATCAATTGATTTACGTTCAGCAGGCAGGGACAATATCTATAACATCTCATTTGCTAATGCTAACGCGATTACGGCGCAGCGGGTGGTGCAAGAAACGTTAGACCTTTTTGTAGAAGGATCGTTAGGAAACAACCGCCGCGACACTGATACTGCAGGACGTTTTTTAGAAGAGCAAATTGCTGAATATGAAAGCCGACTAGGTGAATCTGAGCAACGACTTGCCCAATTCAAACGTCAGTACAACAATATTCTTCCCCTCTCGGGCACGTATTATAGCAGCCTGCAAGGACTCAATGCGGAACTAGAATTAACTCGTTTGAGCATAAAACAGACTAAACAACAGGTTGACTCCCTGAAATCGCAGATAAAGAAAACATCTGCAAAGGATAGCTTTGCTGTTTCTAGTCAAGAAAATACCGGCTTAAAGACTCGTTATGACGACCGAATCAGAAAACTGGAGGAAGAATTAGACCGCCTTCAATTAAGATTTACTGAAAAACACCCCGATGTGGTTGAAGCTAACTTGCTTTTATCTAGTCTGGAAAAATCCCGCCAACGAGAAATTGATGCATTCCTTTCAAGTGTTGACGAAGAAGACCAATTACCTCTTAACGAACTAACTCAGGAAATCCGGCTTGAAATGAGTAAACTTCAAAGTGAAGTGGCTTCATTAGAGGTAAAAGAGACAGATTTACAGAATAAAATTGCCGAGCTTGAGTCTAAGGTTGACTTAATTCCACAGATTGAAGCCGAGTCTTCAGCGCTTAATAGAGACTATGGGATAACGAAGAAGAAATACGAAGAATTATTGTCACGACGCGAAGCCGCAGGGCTTTCAAGACGGGCAGAGGTTTCTGCTGAAGAACTTCAGTTTCGTATCATAGAACCGCCTCTTGCAGCCAGTTCTCCGTCAGGCCCAAATAGACTCATTTTGTACACCGCAGTATTACTTGCTGGTTTTGGTTCTGGAGTAGGCGTAGCGTTTCTAGTGAGTCAACTTTCTCCGATATTAATTAGACCTAAGCAATTAAACAGCCTCTCCGATTACCCAATTTGGGGAACGGTCAGTCATTTAAATATTGTGAACATTCAGAAAAAGAACAAATTTAGATTATTAATCTTCGCTTTGTCCTGCGGGATGATTCTGCTGCAGTATGGTATATTAGTGGCTGCTGAGGTGATGAATATTAATATAATCGAGAGGTTTTTCTAATGTCTAATACAATTGAAAAAGCATTGTTAAAACAAAAACAGAAAAACGCTTTGGCAAACAACTCGAATGAGAAAAGCGCAAGCAATAACATAACCGAACCTCAACGTGAAGCTACTGAAGTTGCTAAGCCAGAGACAACATCTCCAAAAAGTGGTTTTAAAATTAACCTTCAGAGGTTAAGCGATAATGGTCATATCTCTCTATCTGGTGAACGTAGGCAAATTAACGAAGAGTACCGGGAAATTAAGCGAAAACTACTCGCTAACGCGTTTGGTCCACTCGCTAAAACCCTTCATAACCCTAATATAATAATGGTTACAAGCAGTCGCCCTTCTGAAGGTAAAACATTCACTGCGACAAACCTCGCCCTAAGTATTGCAGCAGAACAAGATAAAACGGTACTGTTAGTAGACGCGGACGTACTTAAACCTAATGTACTTAACACTTTAGGTTTGGAGAGGCGCAAAGGGTTAATGGAGTATCTTATCGGTGAGGTCGACGATATTTCTGAGGTACTTTATTCTACTAACATCGATAAGTTAAAAATTATCCCTGCTGGTCGGTCTCATCACCTTTCTACTGAGATGCTTGCTAGTCATAAAATGCATGAAACAGTAGATGAGTTTGCAAACCGATACCCTGACCGAATCGTGATATTTGACACGCCTCCTCTTATCGGTATTAATGAAAGCGCTATTTTAGCTAATTTCGCAGGTCAAGCAGTGGTTGTAGTAGAGGAAGGTAAAGCGAAACTTAACGACGTTAAAATGTCTGTAGAACGATTGAACCCAGATATGGCAATTGGATTTGTGGTTAACAAGTCAGTGCACTATGACACCGATGGAAGCGGATATTATGGATATTACTACTCTGAGCGCAAAGACTAAATCTCGTAACGTCGTGCTCAGAAATATATCAAGAAAAACATATTTGGCGATTAGTCTCGGTGCTCTATCGCCTTATGTTTACGCTGATTTCGATATTACTGGCTCTGCGCAAGGTAAGAGTATTTTTCAAGAGGTGGAAAGGCAAGATGAAGATTCGCTTTCTCTGACCACCTTTTCGGTCATTCCTCAAATCAATGCAACCTATCAATCTCGTACTTTTAATGGCTTATGGTCAGGTACATTGACGCATTTAGAACGAGACAATGACGATATCGGCCAAACGCAAGACTACGCTGAATATAGTTACTCAGCACAATGGGCGCCTATTGGAAGAACGTTAGTTTTCCAAGCGGCTGGCGCACTGAATTATCGAAATGGAGACTCAAGTAGCTTTTTGGTTTCTGATTTTCTCACCAATTCAAATAGCTTAGCGAAAACTCGTAATAACACACTTTCATCGTCGCTTCTTATCGAAAACAACAATTGGATAAATGCTCAAGGAAGTGCATCATATTCAGATGTTGCCTCTGAATCCACGTCTGCGAACGATACTCCTCTTGACAATGACTCATACCAATTATACGGCTCACTAACCAATGGGGAATATGCTAGGTACTTAATATGGGAAGTAACAGGCTCTTACCAAAATACGGCTAGCAATCAATCTTCACGTGGTGACTTCATAACGCGCTCCGCTGATGCTTTTACCGACTTCCGTGTTCTAAAGAATTGGGCAATCCGGTTAACTGCTTCTCATGAAGCTAATCAGATTTCAGATAGAACAGATACTAATAGTATTACGCGTGAATTTAACTCCTACGGTGCTGGACTGACGTATCGTCAAGCTGAAAATAGGTATATTGCGCTCACACTGAACAAAAGTGATTCAGATACCACTGAAGATGATAACGAAACCTTTATTGGAGTAGATTTGCTATGGGCGTTAAGTTCACGTACTGAAATTGGGGGAAGTTATGGGCGTCGATTTTACGGTGACTCAGCCTCTGCTAATATGAGCTATAACTCAAAACATTTTAGATCGTCGCTTTCGTATAGTGAGGATGTTACAAATACATCTCGCTTGCTATCAAACCCTGAGAATTTAGGTGTGTTTGTCTGCCCTGTAGGCGCAACATCCATTGCAGGTTGTTTTCAACCAGCGAGCCTGAGTTATTCACCTTCTGCTGATGAGCAATTCGTTGAGTTAAATTCCCAAAATTTGGATTTCGACGACCGAATTATCCTTCAAAAACGTACCAACTTTCAAATGGGGTATGATTTTTCAAGAGTTAACCTAGGTGTTTCTTGGTTATATTCTGAAAACGATTATTTAGATGAAGACAGACTCCAGCGTACACTGTCAATGACGACCACACTGTCTTATAAATTAGGTTCATATACCAATTTAAACACATCATTAAGCTTTGCCAGAATTGATGGACAGTCTGAAGACAACACTTATGACGGCAGCAGTGACAACTTAAATGCCACTTTGGGGCTAGATAGAAATTTTGGGAAACACTTGGTAACAAGCTTGGACGTTAGCTATTTGGATAAGAGCGGAGATTTGTCGTTTGGTGGTGGCCTTTACGGCAGCGATTACACCGATAGGCGGATAACCCTTTCAGTCACCTACACCTATCAGTAAAATTGGGCCTCTGTAAAAATGGGTCCAGTAAATTAACTTTTTTTACTGGGTATCACTCTTATCAGTACTCTTCAGCCTTACGTACGTTTTAAACTTCTTCTTCATCAGTTTATCTACATACTGCGTCATTTTAACCTTATGCGATATTGCATCGTCTAACGCATCTACTAACTCCGCCAACATATCAAGATAGTACTTACTATCTCGTATGATATTCCCACCGGGAGTCATAATCGTTTTGTTTTCAGGGTGCTCTGCAAAGTCATGAGTTTGGGATGTTGAATGGCCCACCCCACTCTCAGGCTCAAACATTTCAGCTTTAACTTCATCTATTACCTCACTTACCGCCTCTTCATCAAAGCTTTTAAGCTCCTCTAAAAAGCCAAACAGCATGATACGATCCATCAGCGTGTTTATTTTGCGGGGCACACCGCGGGTAAACTGATAAATACGCTCATAGGCCCCTTCTGAAAATAAATCTTCGCCGTTCCAGCCTGCGTGATGCAAGCGATATTCAATATACTCTTTGCACTCATCTAACGTGAGCGGCGCTAAATGGCATGAAGCCACTATACGCTGCCTGAACTGCTCCATATTGGGTGCTCGTAAAATAGGTTGCAGCTCTTCTTGCCCTAATAAAAAACTTTGTATCAATGGCTTACCATTAAGCTGAAAGTTAGACAGCATACGAAGCTCTTCAATAGACTCTAAGGGTAAGTTCTGCGCTTCATCAACAAGCAGTAATGCGCGGCGCCCTTGGGTGCTTAGGTCGTATAAGAACACCTCAAGCATCTTTAAAATTTCAGCTTTGCTTCTTCCGTCAGTGTTGATATCAAACTTTGACGCCACCATTTTTACCAACTCATCAGGCGACAGTTTCGGGGTGACTATTTGAGCCGCAAAAATATCGTCTTGAATTTCAGCCAGCAAACTATTTGCGACGGTGGTTTTCCCTGTACCAATATCACCTGTGATAACAATAAACCCTTCCGCCTGCGATAACCCATACTGAAGGTATGACATGGCGCGTTTGTGCCACTTACTGGCAAAAAAGAAGCCTGGGTCTGGTGTTAACTGAAAAGGTTTAGCGTTAAGTCCATAGTAACTTTCGTACATGCTGATATCCGTTTGAAAAAACTGCTCACTTTGCTAGCTCACCGATTAACGGGTGCGGCTAGCAAACGACTACATTTTACATTTACTGAAACAAAAATTGAGGTAACGACGAAAACCCTAGGTTAACTTGTTTCGTGTTATACGCTCAATGATCCCGGTGGTAGAAACGCCATCTTCAAACGTTAACACTTGCACCTCGCCGCCGTTGGCAATCACTTCTTTTCCACCAGCGATTTCATCAATTTGATAATCACCGCCTTTCACCAATATATCTGGCAATAACGAGGCAATTAATCGCTGTGGCGTATCTTCAGTGAAGGGCACTACCCAATCAACCGCACTTAAGCCTGCTAGTACTGCCATACGGCGATTAGTGTTGTTCACAGGCCTTCCAGGGCCTTTAAGTTTCGTCACCGATGCATCGGTGTTTACTGCCACAATAAGCCGGTCACCTAACTGCGCGGCTTCTTCTAAATAAGCCACATGGCCAGAATGAAGAATATCGAAACAGCCGTTAGTCATTACAATACGTTCGCCGCGGGCTTTTGCTGCAGCCATCGCCATCTCAAGCTGACCTTCGGTCATCACACCGCCATCGAGATGTACAGATTGTTCACCTAAGGCTAGCGCTAACTCGGTATTGGTAACGGTAGACGTACCTAATTTCCCAACCACCACACTGGCGGCTAAATTAGCTAACACGCAGGCGGCCTGTAGAGGCAACTTGCTTGCTAACGCTACCGCTAATGTCGATACCACTGTGTCGCCAGCGCCAGTCACATCGTACACTTCTTTCGCTTTTGCAGGTAAGTGAAACTCTGCGTTGTCTCCCTCAAACAAGGTCATTCCTTGCTCAGAACGGGTTAGCAGTAGCGCATCCAAATTAAGCTCAGTTTTAACCTGCTGTGCATTTGATACTAATGATTTCTCGGTAGTAGACTCACCTACCACATGGTTTAGTTCTTCCATGTTCGGTGTGATAAGCGTAGCGTTAGCGTACTTTTTAAAGTCACTGCCTTTAGGGTCGACAATAACGCGCTTACCTTTTGCTTTAGCTGCTTGGATTAGCGCTTGGGGGTTGCTTAAGCACCCTTTGGCGTAGTCAGATAATATAACAATATCAACATCATCAAGGGCGCCATCGAACGCGCTTTCTAGTTCAGATTTATCTGAATCAGCAAAGCTCTTTTCAAAATCTAACCGAAGCAATTGCTGATTACGGCTCATCACCCGAAGTTTGGTTATTGTGTCTTGACCTTCAACGGCGAAAAACTGGCAGTCGATATCAAAGGACTCTAAACGCTCACGTAGAAGTTTGGCATTTTCATCGTTACCGCACATACCGAGTAAGGTGACTTTAGCGCCAAGGGTAGCGACGTTCACAGCCACGTTTGCCGCGCCGCCTGGGCGGTCTTCAGAAGACTGCACATTCACTACAGGAACAGGCGCTTCAGGGGAAATACGACCTGTGCCACCGCTCCAATAGCGGTCTAACATTAGGTCACCTACAATAAGCACTTTCGCTTTACTAAAATCTGGTAAAATCATTGATGAGACAACTTTATCGATGTATTTCAAATTGCCAATGAGTATAACAGCCAACAACGTGAATACCCACCAGCAGCCGTCAACTTGGTACCTTTATCTTATCGAAAATAAACTGGGTCAATTGTATACGGGCATTACGACTTCGCCGGAACGAAGAATATCCCAGCATCGAGGTGAAATTGTTGGTGGCGCGCGGGCTTTGAAAGGAAAAGGCCCACTTCAATTTAGGGCCATTTTCTTAATTGGAGATAGGTCGACAGCCTCGAAAGTTGAATACAAGGTAAAGCAACTTTCTAAAGAGAAAAAACGGGCTATCGTCAAACAGAAGGTTTTGCCTGAAAGCCTATGTATCGCCCTATGCGACAACAGCCGGTACATTTGCCCTTCTAATTATCAGTAGTATTTAGTTTGGTCATAGCTGTCAACGTTACGCTGACAGCTTGAAAATTGCTTTAACCGCCCAGTACACCATTTATCACCATGGCAGTACCAATACTTAATGTAAAGCCAAGTGAAGCTACGCCAACATTATGTTGCTGGTCGACTTCTTGTCTAAAGTTCATACCAAACATGATCACTTTTTTATTAATAAGCACTAATATATGCAATGCGATAGCTAACGCTACACTTACCACTAACCAGCCAGTTACGTTACTTACATAACCTGAAGGGTTATAAATTAGTAAGTTTTTCGCTGCTGAAACAATCATAGCAGTGCCTAGTAAATTGCCCGAGTGTTCTATGGCTAACGCCAACTGACCTTTTCGAAGCGCGCCTTGAAAGGAGTCGTTTTGGTTATCTTTTGCGTAGCGTACTTCTAAAATACGGGTCATCACCAGTAACATGGTAAGTACGACAGAGAATCCTGTCACGATGGCAATAATGGCATTCATGTCACTACCATCTACCCATACCATAATATTCTTAAGCACGATGGCACTGGCCACTAAGCTTGCAGCATCTACCAGTGCAACACTTACACTGCGCTCGGAAATCATAGCGTGGGTATCTACTCGATTGAGTACTAACTTGTCATGGGCAAAACGACCAAACTTCACTAGCAGAATACCAACAATACCGAATGTCACCATACCTGTAGCGGCTTCACTGTAACCCTGGCCGATATGACGACCTACTACCGAACTAAGTACGATACAAAGCGACAACATGCCACCGGCTATACTAATACCAAAAGCAAAATTATCTTTAATACCAAGCTCTTCGGTCACTGAGTTCTTTCTCATAAGCCCAGTCACCCACTTCATAACCACCAACAGTGCTAGGGCGATACTTACATCGATGGCAAGGTAAATCCATAAGTCAGAACCTAGCGGCACGAGTTTAATTAAAGCATCCACGTAATATTACTCCTTTGACCTAAACACAACCTTAGGGTGGTTACGCCCCAAAAACTGTGACAGACTCTTTTTATCTCAATGTTTTGAAATATTTATTATTGTCGAAGCCAGTATTATGCCAACAGACAACACAATTACCATGAGCAATGCACAACAAGCTAACGAAACCTGGGAAAAGCTTTCAGATAATGAGCACGTTAATAGTGACTTAGCCCATTATCAAAATGATCTCACTACCCTATTGGGCCGATCGCTATTTTTTGCAGAGACTTGCCTTCAGCACCCTGGGTGGGTTGGCGCTATGCTGGTTGAATCGATTCCTGACGAGCCGCAAAGCTTTTACAATCATGCTGTTACGCAAAAGCTGGAAAATGTTAAATCCGAAGACGAGCTGCTTAGCGCACTTCGCCAATCCCGCCATTTTCATATGGCTGCTATCACCGCGCGTGACGGACTTAACAAACAGACTATTACACAATCGTTAACGCAGGTTTCGGCGTTAGCCGATGTGTTAATTACATCCGCTTACCAATGGCTTTACACTATGCTGAGTGATAAACATGGTGTGCCTTGTGGTGAAAATGGCTCTATTCACATGTACATTTTGGGCATGGGGAAATTAGGCGGCCGCGAACTTAACTTTTCATCAGATATCGATTTGATTTTTGCCTACCCCGAAAAAGGCATGACAAATGGTGAAAAGAAACCTATTGAAAATCAGCAATTTTTTACCCGCTTAGCGCAAAAATTGATACAAGCGCTCAACAAGGTTACTCCGGATGGTCAAGTCTATCGTGTAGACATGAGACTGCGGCCATTCGGTGAGTCGGGGCCTTTGGTGATGCACTTCGACGCCATGGAAGATTATTATCAAGAGCAAGGTCGTCACTGGGAACGTTTTGCAATGGTGAAAGCGCGGGTGATTAATAATGATGATTCTACTGATGTAGCTTCGCTAAACAGTATACTTAAGCCCTTTACCTTCAGGCGCTACCTAGACTTTACCACTATTGATGCGCTTAGAAGCATGAAGCACCTTATTGCTACGGAAATTAGACGTAGGCGTTTGAGCAATAACATTAAGCTTGGTGCGGGCGGTATTCGCGAGGTTGAATTTTTCGCACAAAGCTTTCAGCTTATTCATGGTGGTAGAGAGCTTGAGCTACAAAGTAAGTCGCTACTTACTACCCTTGATAAGCTTGCCGAATTTGAAGTTGTAGAGTCTGATGTGACTGAACAGCTTCGAACTGACTATCTCTTTCTTCGTAAAATTGAGCACACGCTTCAGCAATGCCAAGACAGACAAACTCAAACATTGCCTGATAGTGAGTGGGAGAAAAACGCATTAATTGCCGTGCTTGGTTTCAGTTCATATGATGAATTTATGGCAAAACTGCAAAACACTATGTCTAGAATACATGGGCACTTCAATGAATTAGTTGAAGAAGCACAAGATACTCATACTAGCGAAGATACCTTATTTGACGCATGCCGCGATGCTTGGCAACTTTCCCTCGATAAAGAAGAATTTAGCATCACGCTAACCCCTTTTATTAGTGTAGACGAAGCGCAAGGTATTTGTACCCAGTTACAAGATTTCAAAACTAATCAGCGCGGATATCGAATGGGTCAAAAAGGCGAAGACACGCTAAATAAACTCATCCCGGAAATATTGTATGTGCTGATTAAATTCGATCCCAATAAAGCAAACAATGTACTAAAACGAATCTTCGGCGTGATAGATGCGATCACCGGCAGGACAACCTATTTAGATTTATTACTGGAAAACCCCAATGTTCTGCAACAGTTGGTAAAACTGTGTGACAGGAGTGAGTGGATAGCAAATGAAATCAAACGCTTCCCGCTGCTGTTAGATGAACTGCTCACCCCACTCTATTTGCAACAGCAAAATTCAGATATTACCACCAGCAAATACGAATACGCGCAAGAGTTACGGCAAACCATGCTACGGGTTGAACACGACGATGTTGAGCTTGCTATGGACACATGGCGACAGTTTAAGCTTTGTCAGCAGCTGCGCATTGCAGCCAGTGATATCAGTGGCTCGCTACCCATTGCGAATGTAAGCGATAAACTTACCGTATTAGCGGAAGTCTTGCTTGAGCAAGTTATTGAAGCGGCGTGGCACCAAATTTCAGCGCGCTTTGGCGTGCCGAGTCATTTGAACGATGGCGAGCTGGGCTTTGCAGTTATTGGCTATGGCAAACTGGGTGGCTACGAGCTTGGTTATGGCTCTGATCTTGACCTTGTGTTTTTGCACAACGCGCCTCGCCAGTCCTCTACCAATGGGGCTAAGTCTATTGAAGCCCAGCAGTTTTACATCAAACTTGCTCAGCGAATTATGCACTTACTGAATACTAAAACTTTGTTTGGTCAGTTGTATGAAACCGACTTACGGTTGCGGCCATCTGGTAACGCGGGTCTACTTTGTTGTCACATTGATGGATTTGAGCGCTATCAACAAGAAGAGGCGTGGACATGGGAACATCAAGCGCTAGTGAGAGCCCGCGGTATTTGTGGTGATATATCGCTGCTTAGTGCGTTTAATACTGTGCGTCACAACATTCTGTCTATTCAAAGAGACCAGGCTACGCTATCTACTGAAGTGAGTGAAATGCGCGCAAAAATGCGCAAACATTTACTCTCTACGAGTAATCAAAAAGTCGATTTGAAACAATGTGTGGGAGGTATAGCAGATATTGAATTTATGACTCAATACTGGGTATTAGCACATGCGAATAAGATTGAGAGCTTGACTGAATTTTCAGATAATTTGCGTTTACTAGATGCGACCCGTAACGCAGGCATTATTGATGAAAAACAATCTCACGCGCTACAACAAGCTTACCTTGCGCTAAGAGAACAATATCATCACCTGACCCTTGCAGACACTAAATATGCAGAACAAACCGAGCATTTGAGCCAAATGAGAGAAACAGTAAGTGAATATTGGCAGGCGTTATTTGGCAGTGCTGCTGACAGCTGAATCAATAGAAATGCTAGCACTGATGGCAGTAATGATAATAAAGGTGAGCAAGTAGCTCTTCTTTGATTTAACTAATAATCAGCGAACTAGGGTACATCGGGTAGATAGAAACTCTGTCTCTTCAGCGGTCACTACCAAAGAACGTTGCTCAGGGCAAAGATAGGCATTTACCTGTCCTTCGAAGCTACTGTCGATAGCGCTAGCAATTTTTGCCAACGACCCAGCTACCGTGTTATCCAACTGAAACTGATGTTTGATTATGAAATCTTGCTCTAAATTCCAAATCAGCTGCATGCCTTCCGCTTGCGCAAAAGTAGAGATAGCCTCTCGCAATGTGCTCCCTTCTTTGAAGGTGCGGAATTTTTGCTCGCCGGTCCAGCTAGTGTCTACCGTCGTATTCAGGCTAGACATGCTTTCAAGTTTGCTATCGAGTTGGGGGTCAACGCCGCCAGTTTCTATAACAAAATTACCCTGCTCTTCCTTAACGGGATCGGTGGAAGACATTCTAAATTCGCGGTAAAACTCGCTCAATCCCTTAGCCACCGATTTTTCTTCAGCGGGTTTACCGGCAGGAACGTCATCACTGTTATTTTGTTGCAAATATATCATCACACCCGCAATCACTATCAATACGAATGCCAGCGCTACGTGACGCGCCCAAAATAATGTATTTGAATAAACCTTTTTAGCCATGACTTTATTAATGCTTCCAATAACTTAAACCCAAAGTACAGCTTACCTCGCTTTTACCTTGTGCACAAAAAACGCCCTACATCAGTCATTGTACACCTAACGGTATAATAGGTAACTGCTCCGTTAGTACAATGACGGTGTGTCTTTACTGGGTCTGGTTTTGAAACGCTTGTGCATCCATAAGTAACTTTCAGGCTGCTCTTTAATTGCCTTGTCGATATGCGTGTTCAATTCCGTTAATGCAGCAATATCGTCCATTTTCCCTAAATGGGTCAATGGAGGGTATATTTTGATTTTGTAACCTTTTGCAGTGTACTGAGACGTAATCATCATAGGCACACTGGTAGAGCGGCGAATAAACATCAATGTGGCTGTGGTGGTCGCGGTTTCAGCAACTCCCCCAAAAGGGACGAATGCGCTTTGCTTTGGTCCATAGTCTTGGTCGGGAAGGTATAGGCACAGTTCTTTGTCTTCCAATGCCATTAACAAGGCCTTTGCATTACGCTTATCAATCATGTACTTATTTGAGCGATTACGACCATGGTACTGTAAATAGTCGACTAGCGGATTATTATGCTTTCTATAGAAGGCGATACTAGGGTGGAAGTACCCAATTCCCCTACATGCAAATTCAAGGTTCATGTTGTGCAGTGCCATCCCAAACACACCTTTGCCGCTAGCTATGGCAGCCTCAACATGCTCAGCACCTTCAATTTCTATGGCTTTTTTTACTCGCCAATCAGGCCACCACCACCCCATAGCGGTTTCAAACAAGGCCATTCCGGTTCTTCGCACGTTCTCTTTTAATAGCGCTTGCACTTCTGACTCTGACAACGACGGGTTCCAAAGTTCAAGGTTTCGCTTTGCCACGCGAACGCGCTTAGGAACAATTTTCGCAATCAGTTTACCTGCACCACCGCCAATAAACCGTATGACAGGAAGAGGGAGCCAAGTGATGATATAGAGAAGAAATACTCCTAGCCATACAGGCCAAAATTTCGGAGTAAGAAAAGACAGTTTGAATTTAGGAGCCTTAATTGCCGCAGCCAACGCACTCTATTCCTAACAAATTAAGAGGAGCGCTATTGTAGCAGACCAAATTAAAGTCGAAAGTGCGTTGGTGGAATAATTCGACACTACTGCCGTAGGATTTTGTTTTTAATGTCCCATCCATTGATTTGCTAATTTCGATAAAGTGAGATTTTTAAAGAGGGTTGCTCTCCCCAATCAGCCTATTTAGTCAGCGCCGTACTCTTTATCAATCTGTTTCAGCTTTTTCTCAAAAGTATGAAAGTGGTCGTTAGTTTCATAATCAAAGTGATATTGATTATGGAAGCCAAATTGCAATTTGCAGTTTTTATCTTCGATAAATAACGTGTAGCCATCTAGGTCGGTGTACGCAACAATGCCATTTAGGTGGTATTGATCTTCTTTCTTATCGCCGTTGGTTCGGATTTTTTCAAACACCTGTAATAGAAATTTACTGTCTAATTCGTTTTTCATAAATGGCTCCTTAGTTTTTGACTAGCCACTCTTTTTACGCTGAATAATAGCGTTTGGATTACACCGCTATTTTTGTATGTATTTAGTCGCCCTACCCTTTTGGCGATTAAAAATTGTAGCGAAAGCCCAAAGACACTAAATGCGTTGAAAGGTTGTCTTCGCCACCTAGATAAATGTATTCAAGTCGCACCATAGATTTTAGACCGACATAATAATCAAATCCAAGGCCAGCAATACCTGCAACCACACCCTCATCAAATGAGCATGCATCACCAGAAAACTCTGAATTGCCACAGTAGCGGGTACTTGCAATATCAACGTTAGCAACCCCTAATTTATAATACAGTTCCCCATACTGACTGTTTGCTTTTCCGAGCACTGCAAGGTAAAGCGCGTCACCCGAAAGCTTGGTGTCATTGTCACTATCGTTAGTTAAATTAAGGTACCCCACTTCTGCATACCACTGCCTATGGATTTGGCGCCCGAAAGCAACACTATAAGTTAGCCCGCTATTCTCGACATTTGTGAACTCAAAATCACTATACCCCACTGAAGCAATACCGTAGTTGGTAGAAGCACTGTGTGCGTTAAATATAAAAAAAAGCGCTATAAAACCAACAACAAACTGCTTCATTAAAACCTCAAATTAGAACCACAAAAGAATAACCCTATTATTAAATAGCCAGGGTTACGAGTGTAAATGTTAAATTTAAATCAGAAATAACGCCTTGTACTAAAAAAAGTACTCAAGGGTAAATTGAAGATGATCATCTCTTCTTAGGAAATAAAAAGTATCGTCAGTATCATCACTTGAAAAGAAATAGCCATCCAGTTTCCATCGCCAATGGGGTGAAATACGACTGGACGCTTCAATAAATGCACTAGAGGTACTCGATTCATCTAAATCTTGAACGTACCCCATTAACACTTCTGTTCCGTCAATGTCGTTGAATATAAACCGCAAGCCCACCATAAGGTCGTTTTGACCTAAAGCAAAAAAGTTATCTTTGCGCTCATCAAACTGATATTCACTTAATACGCCAAGGCCATATTGCGTGTCGAAAATACCTTGTGTGGTGTACTCGAAACCTGTGACTACCGCAGCAAAATCTTCCGACTGCCCTTCTCGATATATCGACTCAAATTTAAGTAACCATGCCCCATAAACATTCAGTAAATCAACGCCTACTTGATTGATTTGTGCGTAATAGGGAAGAATTTCTGGCTGACCTTCATCATTCACGATGGTAACAAGTTCTGGCTCTCGGCTTGTACCTGAAAAGTAAGATAGCCCCACTTCCCAATCACTGATACTGGCTTGCCATCTCAGCGCATAATCAACATGGCTTTGCTCACCATCTGACTCGTACAAGGCTTCTCCTACAGCAAGAGGTGGTCGAAGACGTCCATCAGTACTTTCGAAGGTACGCTCTCTAAAATAGGGCAACACAAATACTGAAAACGTGCCGAAATCACTAAAGTAGGAAGCGTTAACCATTGGCTGTCCAAGCTTATCTTCACCATCTACCGCTTCAATTGCATCGGTTTGATTGACAATATCAACAAGGTGAATAGACTCGGTTTGCCCCCAGAATACTTTTCCAATTCCTACTTTGGTTTCCCATGTGTCTGCCACATGCATCCACTGCAGTTCCCGAACATCGAAATGGGTTCTTTCCTCGTCGTGTTGGTCAGCCCTGAAAAAGGGCTTAAACAGCAAACTGTCTTCTGCATCATTCCACTCGGTATAGGTTTCGGGGCTGAAAAAGACAGAGCCGTAAGTTCGTTCTTGCGGCTCGTACAGTGCGTCTTGCATAAAGTAGCGCAACTCTCCACCCGCGGAGCCTGTCACTTCCGTATTGGCCAACAAAGAAAATGAAGCCGTAATACTTGATACCAATAAAGCAATAGATTTAATCACGAATTACCGGGCTCTTTTTAAACTGTTCTTATCAAAATCTGATTCTGACAAGTCGGTATCAAATATTAAGCTTTCTGTAATTAACGACGTAGACTTACGTGTTTGTAGGTTCGTCATCTCACTACGGCTAGCTCGCCAGTACTTCTCTTTATAAAGCTCGTAATCTTTTAGCTCAAGTACCTTAAGTAGCGCCCCTTTCTTATCGTAAAATTCAACTTTGTGTACACGGTAGTGAGACTTATCAATCCATACTTTTTGTAACGTGTAACCCGAATAGTCGTATTGAGGAGTTTGCTCTAATACAAAGCACGCTTCTCCATTGATCGTCTCGTCACCTACATAGGTGTAAGAAAATTTTTCTACTTCGAACGATGTCATGTCTTCAAAAGCAAATTCACTGCCGACAAAAGGCCCACTTTTATTTTTTGACGCTATACGCTTTACGCGTTTTAAAGCAGGAAGAAATATCCACTGTTCATCAGCATCAAAAACATGGGAGAAACTCAAGAATGCGGTTCCTTTTACATCTCGAGGAGATTGGAAAACCGTTAGTGCTTTATCACCGTCATCGGTCAACTCCATCGATTTCACGTTGAGTTTGCGTGTTGCCTCTTGGCCTTGCGCATTACGCAGGACCATTAAAATTTCGGCTTCTGAGTTATTCCACCCGCGATCTCTCGCTTTTCGCTCCTGCGCTATTTCTAGTCCTTTTGCGCTAGGCTCACTCTCTGCGGCAACGCTATTCAATGCGCTGATAGATATGAACGACGCCAGTAAAACAAGGCTAATGTATCTCACTATTCTTCTCCGGTAACGGGGTTTCATCTTTGTCCAACCACATTAATAACGCGGGTAGGAAAATAAGGTCAACGGCCAAAGCCGCGACGATAATAATAATGGTTAAAATGCCCATGTGCGCGTTAAGCATGAAGCTTGAAGACGCTAGTACACCAAAACCAACTGTCAGCACTATTGTGGTAGTGGTCAGTGCCATTCCAACCGTATTAAATGCATAAAGCACACTTTCTTTAACCGATTTACGTGTCAGCCTCGCCGACTGATACTTCGACAAGAAGTGCACTGTATCGTCAACGATAATGCCCATGGTCATACTGATGACCACCGACAGCGCCATATTAATTTGGCCTGAGATTAACCCCCAAACGCCAAAGCCAATAGCGGCGGGTAGCAAATTAGTAAACAAGCTTACCAACCCGAGTCGCCACGAACGTAACGCGAAAAAAATCAAAACAGAGATAAGGACTAAGGCATAAATAGAGCCCTTTACCATACTTTCCATATTTCGATCGCCAATATGCGCGAACATTAAAGGCGGACTGGCGGCTTCCAGACGGTTGTCGCTGCCAAGGCTTTTAAAATATGCTTTAGCATCAGACTCTAATGCGGTTAAATCTTTACTGCCTAAATTATCAATAACGGCGATAATTCTCATTGCTGATTTATCAATGTCTAACTGATTACTTAAGTCTAGACCAAATGGCAGCGACATTTCGTACAACAATACATACTGCGAAGCCAGCTCTCCATCTTCTGGTAACCGGTAATAGGCATCGTCATCACCATGCATATTTTTATTTAAGCGTTTTAATGTATCGGCAAAGGACAGCACATGATGAACTTCTTCTTTATCGCGAAGCCATTTAGTCAGTAATTCTACTCGTGCCAAAAATTCAGGCTCCGTGGCACCATAAGGGGTATCAGAATAGATAACGAAGTCGATGTTAGACATACCACCAAGCTTCTCTTCATTGATTTCCACCGCTTGGCCAAACGTACTTCTATCGTCGAAGTACTTCACGGCAACATCATTTAATTCGTTATTGGTAGCAAAGACACTGATCCCCACAATCACTAATGCACAGATAGGTAACAAAGCGCGGTAATTCGACGTGACTTTATTTCCCAGTCGCTCGAAGACTTTGTTACTTTTTGTCGCCTTCACTTTCAATGGCTTTAATAGTAATAAAGCTGGCAGAAACCAAAGTGATAATACACAGGCGAGCATTACCCCAAATGCGGTCATGTTACCTAAATCAGACAAGACGGGGACGGCAGAAAAGTTCAGCATTAAAAAGCCAATAGCTGTGGTAACACTGGTAATAATAATAGGCTTGGTATTAATTCTTAAGCTTTCACTTATCGCATTAGCGTTGGTGAGGCCACGACCAAGAAAGTACTGTACCCCCACGATGATGTGGATACAGTCAGCCACTGCCAGTGTCGTTATCATAGTCGGTGCATTTACCGTAGCGGTACTTAGAAACATGCCCAGCCAGCCAGATACCCCAATGGAAGTGGCGATAGATACAATAACCACTAATAATGTAGCGAGAGCTGCAAACACCGAACGGACAATCACGCCTATCATCACAATGATAAGGAAAAACATAAGTGGAATGAGCGTACTGGCATCTTGCTGCGCAGCCACCGCGAAGGCATCGTTCATTACAACCATTCCGGTAAGATAGATAGTGTGACCGGGGTATTTTTCCTCTAACTGCTGTTTTAGCGCCGTGGCAGCAGTAGCGATTTCGATCACCTCTTTCGTTTGGTCGCCGTCGGGCAATTGAATGGTAGTGTTCACTACCAACACATCTCCAGGGTATGATACTAACCTTCCAGTTATTTCAGGGGTACTATCTAGTACATCCTTGATATCAGTTATTTCAGAATTCGAGAGCGAACCCGTAGTAATTAAGTCCTCTACAATAAGATCGTCATCTTCGGCGTAGGTGTATTGGAAGTTAGATATGGATTCCACGCGGGTAGAAAGAGGGAGTTGCCATGCAGCTTCTGTAAGCTCAACAACTAAAGATAAGGTAGACGATTTGAACACATTATCGTCGTCTGGCACCACCATAAAAGCGACATTTTCGCTCTTATTAAATATGTTCTGCATTTCTTCAAAGGCAAGACGCTGCGGATTATCAGGCTCAAAGAATACTTTGTAGTCGCCTCGAAAGTATAAATTTTTTGCGCCGACTACTGCCACTAACATCGCAACAATAACCACACAGATAGTTAGCTTTGGTGAAGCAAACCACCTTGATGTGTTCGATGATGTATCTTGCATTACTACTTCCTGTAACTCACTCTGTTATCAAAAGTTTACCTGTAAATGGTTAATAAACATAACTCAGTTACCAGAATATTTTCGGAAGCCGCCTCACATTTTTTACATAAGCTCGCCTCTATCATTTTCAGCGCTATCGTAATCACTTCATTTTATTAAATTTTACATTCTTGAAACTATTTATGAGCAATTTTTTTGATCTTTTCTGAAACTGATGTAGTATTAACACCATACAACTGGTCAGATGAGCGGATGAGTCAAATATGAGTATTAGAACTAGCTTAAAAAAAGTGTTACCACCAATTTCTGTAACAGAGCAGGAAGCGTTAGACGCAGGTGACGTTTGGATTGAATCTTCTATTTATCAGGGTAAACCTGATATGCAGGCACTTCGTGATATTCCTCAAGCAAAATTGAGCGCGGAAGAGCAGGCATTTATGGACGGCCCAGTGTCTGAATTACTGGGTATGATTGATGATTTCGAGTTAAACAACGGCGATCACATTCCTCAAGACGTTTTAGACTTCTTAGGTAAAAACCGTTTCTTCTCAATGATCATCCCTAAGAAATTTGGTGGTCTTGAGTTTAGCCCTTACGCTAACTCAACTATCGTTGCCACTATTGCTGCTAAATCTGGTGCAATCGCTGTAACCGTTATGGTACCTAACTCGTTAGGCCCTGGTGAGCTACTGATGCATTATGGCACTACAGCGCAACAAGATTACTGGTTACCACGCCTTTCAGATGGTCGTGATATTCCTTGTTTTGCTCTAACCAGCCCTGAAGCGGGTTCAGATGCCGGTGCTATTCCTGATGCTGCTATCGTCACTAAAGGCGAGTACAACGGCGAAGAAGTACTTGGTCTTCGTATCAGCTGGGACAAGCGTTATATCACGCTAGCACCAATTGCTACCGTACTTGGCTTGGCATTTAAAGTATTCGATCCAAAGCAATTACTTGGTGACAAATTAGAGCTAGGTATTACCTGTGCCTTATTACCTAAGTCTCACCCTGGTGTAGAACTTGGTAATCGCCACGACCCTATGGGCGTACGCTTCTATAACGGAACAACTCGCGGTCAAGATGTATTTATTCCTATGGAATTTATCATTGGTGGTCAGAAAAATATCGGCCGCGGTTGGCAGATGCTAGTAGCGTGTCTTGGTGCAGGTCGTGGTATTTCACTTCCAGCGATGGGCGTTGCGACAGCACAATCTGCATTTAAAGGTACGGTTGAGTATTCATTTGTCCGTGAACAATTCGGTGTGCCGATTGGCCGCTTCGAAGGTATTCAAGAGAAGATGGCAGACATTGCTGGTAAGACTTTCTTACTTGAAGCCATGCGTGTTTTAACAACAGAAGGCCTAGGCTTAGGTGTTAAACCATCGGTTGTTACTGCAATTGCTAAATATCACATGACCGAACTTGGCCGTGATGTTATGAACTCGGCTATGGATATTCAAGCAGGTAAAGCAATTCAGCGTGGCCCGCAAAATACCCTTGCGGGTGGATATGCAGCACTTCCTATTGCTATTACGGTTGAAGGCGCAAACATCCTTACTCGTAACCTAATGATTTTCGGTCAAGGTGCAATGCGTTGTCACCCTTACTTGAAAGATATGGTTGACCTTATTCACAGCAACGAAAGTTCTGCGGATAAAGAATTCAACAAGGTATTACGTAAAACTGTTGGCTTCAGTGTTAAGAATGCATTCCGTAGTTTTGGTAAAGGTTACTTACCTTTCCTACGCGGTTCAGAGTCTGCATTGCCTGAAGTACGTAAGTACGAAAAGCGTGTAAATAGCATTTCAGCTAAATTAGCACCACTTGCTGACTTATCACTAGCTGTACTTGGCGGCGACCTTAAAAAGGCAGAATTACTTTCAGCCCGTCTGGGTGACGTGATGAGCTACCTTTACGGTGCAATGGCCGCCATTCGTTTTTACGAGCAGCGCATTGAAGACCGTAAACTTGCACTACCGTATTTCGAATACGCTATGCAATGGTCATTACAACAAGCTGATCAGGCAATTGTTAACTTCATTAACAATTTCCCGAACACACCGACTCGCGGCTTAATGCGCTTACTTACCAACACCTATTCTAACAGTGTTGCGGGTATCAGCGATGACCTAGTACGCGAATTGTCTATGGCATCTATGCAAGACAACAGTGTGAAAGCGCAGCTTACTCACTTAGTTCGCGTTACCCCAGGTGATGGTAACGACATTAACGAACAAGCGTTCAAAGCGAAACATGCAGTTGCACACCTATTAGGTAAAGTGCAAAAAGCACTTCGCAAAGAGCCTGTAGTGCCGTTTATTTCGTTTGAGCACGCACTGAACAAGCTTCAAGAGAAAGGCGTTATTAATGCCGAAGAAGCTGCACAGTTGCATGATTACAATGAAAAACGCCAATTGGCGGTTCGTGTTGATGAGTACACGTTCGACATGGAATTATTGCCAGCAACTGAGACCTTGCGCGCAATTGATGGCGGAAAAAACGCAGCTTAATATTTCTTATTTAGCACGTTATCTATAGAAAGCTCTGGCCTTTGGCCAGAGCTTTTTTGTATTTAAAAGAACCTGAGTCAGCGCATTAAGACGCCTTATGCTCGCTTTTCGTATACATGCCTTCTCACCTTGCATAAAGGGTGAAAATTTCCCCTTTAACATCTACGCTTTAAGTATCAATTTTCCATTATTGAAAATTATGCAAATAACAAAACTTCTTAGCACTGCTTTAACTTTTATCATTGCTTAGCTTATGGGTCTGATGATTCGCCCTTACTATCGGATACCCTTGCATCTTACGTCGCATAGCAATTTTTGTAATATGAGTGTAATTTAACCAAAGCAGGTGTGTAAATTTAAAGCGATAAAAGCTGATTCGCTGTTATTACTAACAACACCAATAAAAACTTCACACCATATTAAGCGTAAAAGCTTATTGAGTTGGAACTTAGATTTATAGTGAAAAGCTCTGATGAACAAAGAGGGACAACCTCTCCTATTCCTATAACGCCGCAAATGCAGCGCGACATGGTAGATATGCTTAACAGTAATATGTTTACTGGATTAGCTATGACCTTCGTTGCCTTCCTAGGCTTAACGTTCGGTTTCGGGTTTGATACCGAAAAAGACCAAAGCTTAAAAGTATTGCTTTTTATCGCAATGAGCACTGTTATTCTTTTTCGTTTTACAGACGGCCTTTACTGGCTAACTAGATTAAAGGGCACCGAATATGATGTGCGACCTGTAAAGTTTAGGTTCGCGATTGGCGTGTGTTTAGCATCTGCAGTATGGGCGCTCTATTCAATTCTGCTCTACTCCACAATGAACTCGGTCGAGTTAGCGACAACCATGGTTGTCCTTGGAGCCATGGCCGGTGGCGCTGCATCAGTATTAGCGCCAAGTAAAATTTTCGTTTTTGTCTATACCACCTCACTACTTGTGCCCATATCAATTAGAGCTTTGCTTGATGATGATAGAAATTTTGTTGTTTTGGGTATATTAGGCATTATTTTTTGTATAGGTTGCCTTGTTAGTTCCTTACGTTACCATCGATTCTTTTTTGACACTGTATCCCTTAGGTATAAGAACAACCGCCTTGTAGAGCAAATGCAATCTGATAGGAAAGAGACCGCTAAAATTAACGCCATGCTGCGTAAATCTAATGAACAGTTAGATGATGCTAATGCTAATTTAGAAGATGAAGTTGAAAAACGTACCGCTGATATTTTTCGGTTATCTAATAGAGATCCTCTGACCAATTTACTGAACAGAAACGGATTGTTTAAACAGTTAAATACTCTCATTGAAAGTACCAAAGCGCTTGATAATAACCTTGCCGTTTTGTTTATTGATTTAGATGGTTTTAAGCAGGTAAACGATAGCTTGGGGCATAAGGTCGGCGATATTGTACTTGCAGAAATTGCTGACCGACTTGCCAAATATTGCGAAAAAGATCATCTCGCTCGATGGGGTGGCGATGAATTTGTTGCAGTAACGCCCTACGCCACCGTCCACACCGCAGTGGCCGTTGCTCATGCTATGCGCAGCGGGGTCACAGAGCCCATCATAGCTTTAGAAAACCAAATAACACTGGATGCCACCATTGGTATTGCGATGTTTCCGGAGCATGGCAACGACACCATGACACTTATTCAACAAGCTGACTTGACCATGTACGATCAAAAACGCAAACAACGAGGCACTATTGGTGTTTTTAGTGAAGACCTACATGAAAAGATAAAAAGCGAACAGCGCCTTTGTGAGCAATTACGGCATGCTATAGAAAAAAATGCGTTTTCTGTGCACTATCAGCCCATTATTTGCGCCGACACACAAAAGTTAACATCGGTTGAAGCGCTACTACGTTGGAATTGTGACGGTAAAGTAATCTCCCCAGCGCGCTTTATTCCCCTTGCTGAGCGAACGGGCTTAATGCCAGAAATAGGCTCTTGGGTATTAAATCGCGCGTGTATAGATGCGACAGAATGGCCATTCAAAGACGACATTGCGTTATCTGTGAATGTTTCTATTAGTCAGCTGCTGGATGAAACTTTCATTAATACGCTGGACAAGGTACTAGCGTCTACCAGCATTACCCCAGCTCGCCTTTACTTAGAAATAACAGAAAGCGTGTTCGCTAATAATATTGATGCGGTAGCAAACCAAATACACAATGTTAAACAACGTGGTGTAAAAATATCAATCGATGACTTTGGTACAGGATACTCTTCATTGAGCAGATTGCAGTCAATGCCTTGTGATTTTATAAAAATTGATCGTTCATTTGTACAGAATACCAGTGAAGGTAGTGATACTATTATGCGCGCAACCATGCTTATCGCAAACGAATTTGGTTGCAAGACCATTGCTGAGGGCATTGAAACCTTAGACCAAATGAACCACATCAAAAACCTAGGTGTGGATTATATCCAAGGCTTTATTTACGCTAAACCAATGCCATTGAGCGACCTTAAAACCTGGTATAACGAAAACAAATAATATTCATGGCTCAACTTTATTTTTATTATTCTGCAATGAACGCAGGGAAATCGACCTCTCTTTTACAATCAGCTTATAACTATCGCGAGAGAGGCATGCACTCTCTAATTTATACCGCTGCCTTTGATGACCGCTACGGCGTAGGAAAAGTGACCTCTAGGATTGGCTTACAAGCCGACGCAAAACTTTATGGAAATGATGACGATCTCTATGAAGCTATAAAACAAGACAACAAAGAAAAGCGTTTAGATTGCATTTTCATTGATGAAGCCCAGTTTCTGACGCAAGTGCAAGTTCGTCAGTTAATAGAAGTGGTAGACGAATTAGATATCCCCGTTTTGGCTTACGGTTTACGTACTGACTTTTTGGGAGGCACTTTTGAGGGTAGCCACTACCTTCTCGCATGGGCTGATAAGTTGTTCGAACTTAAAACAGTTTGTCATTGCGGGCGCAAAGCAAATTTCGTGGTTAGGCTGGATGAAAATGGCAATGCAGTTACCGATGGAGACCAAGTACAAATTGGTGGCAACGATCGCTATGAATCTATGTGCAGAAAGCATTTCAAAGAGCTGGTCTGGGATAAAGACAAAATTTAATGTTTCTTAAACTCCACTCTTTGAAAGTAAATATATACTTCAACTATTGTGTTTGAATTACCTCAAAGAGTGTCGCTTTGGATATAGACCGCTACACAACACTCGTCATTTCATTATCAAAGCGCGGATTGGCTGAACAAGATAAACTCACTGCGATAGTGTCATGTCTTCGTTTAGGGATTCCTTCCGCGAACCGAATTAGCTTATGGCGATTTGAAGAAAACAAAACTCGAATTCGGTGCCTAACGTTAAATCAAGATGGCCAAAATTTGCCAACCCATGGTTTATCGTTGTCTAAAGAAGATATTCCCGATTACTTTGACGACATTTTAAAACAAAGCGTGTTAGTAGCCTCTGATGCCCGTCATCATCCTGCCACCAAATGTTTTAACGAAAGTTACTTCAAGCCCAACGATATTTACTCATTGCTGGACTTTACCTTTCATCACCAATTCAACCCAATTGGCGTTATTTGTTGCGAAAAGACACACAGTCCAGTCCAATGGACTCAAGAAGATATAGATAACTTAAAGCGTATCGCGCAGATAACGTCAATGTTTTACGACAGTTAGACATTCAATATAATGCTTGCTAATGATAGTACTTACTTCTGAGCGCTAACGGTTTCACCAATTTTTAAATCAAAAGGTAGCACAGTGCTTTCCAGTGATTCACTGAGTAAGGCCTTTGCAGCCATTTCTCCTTTACCTGCACTTGATTGGCAAACGGTTGTTAAATTAGGGCGAGTTCTGTCTGCTTCTTCAATCCCGTCAAAACCTGTAATTTTTAGCTCTTCAGGTACTTTAATGCCCATCGAAAGCGCTGATTGCAGCAGTTCTAGGGCTATAATATCACTCATACATAAGACGGTATTAGGTCGAGGGTTACTGTTTAACACCTCTTTCGCAGCTTGCTTTGCGAAGCTCCTATCACTTTCTGGAATGTGCCAAATCCAATCGTTTGTGATTGTTGCTCCACTTTCATCAATTGCTTTCATATAACCGTCTAATCGGCGATGAGAAATAGACGTTTGTACTTCTATAAGCGGGCTGTCGTAAATACGGCAGGTACTTGGAGACTCAATTAAGCGCAGTCCTAAAATGGCGACATGATCACCAGGGGAAATTGCTTTTTTAGCGATTTGATACGCGGCGTTGTAATTATCAATGTTAACCGACGGCAGCCCTTCAATATCGAAATCTACCGTAATAGCAGGTTTACTTTGTCGGGCTAGCTCTTCTGCTAACTTGTAATTTCGTGGTGCACCGTAACAAATGAAACCATCAACGAAATCCACCACATCGAGGATACTTTCTGAATCGCCCGCATAAAGAAGAAGATGCTTACCTTGCTGCTGCAATATACTTGAAACCCCTTTGATGAAGGTACTGGCCACTGGGTCACTGACGGTATAGGGGATACTATCAGCCAGCACTAGGGCAACAATATTAGAACGCCCTTTTCTTAAAATTTGCGCGGCTTTGTTAGGCCCAGCGTAACCAATGCGATCGCACTCGGCAAGGATATGCTCTCGACGCGCTTTAGACAGTTGATCGGGCCTATTAAACGCATTTGAAATTGTGGCGGTGGACACACCTAACTGCAAAGCTACATCTTTAAGTGTCAATTTTGTTTTGGTCATTTTTATGTGTACTATTCCCTGCGTTTGTTTTTACGATTCCCTGCGTACGCAAAGACAACTAACTGTAAATATGCAAGCGATACAAACGCTTCGAGCATGCCGACTTGTTGGCTACCCGTTAATTACAGTAAAGTGACCTCAACTATATCACCACTTAAACGATTAATTCACACCTCTTATCGAATACCTATGATTGAAAGGTTTTAAGCGAGTTAGACATAAAGGCCAGTTGGGCTAGGTTACCTTAATCGTTTTTGTTTTTATCGTGTTCCGAATATTTTATCGCCTGCATCACCCAAACCAGGCAGTATGTAGCCCTTTTCATCTAGACGATCATCAATAGCAGCAGTGAAAATTTCTACATCAGGGTGGGCATCAACCACGGCTTTAATACCTTCTGGCGCGGCCACTAAAAAAAGCCCCATGATCTTCTTGCAGCCCTTTTGCTTCAGTAAGTCGATAGTGGCAATTAACGTACCACCAGTCGCTAACATTGGGTCAACGATTAATGCGGTGCGCTCATCAATATTTTTTACTACTTTGTCAAAGTAAGCCACGGGCTGTAGTGTATCTTCGTCGCGATACAAACCAACCACACTGATTTTTGCATTAGGGATGAGTTCTAATACGCCCTCAAGCATGCCCAACCCAGCACGAAGGATAGGTACTACCGTTATTTTTTTGCCCTTGATTTGCTTAACTTCAACATCATCGCCCGACCAGCTTTTTATCACTGCACGCTCTGTGGGTAACGTTCGTGTAGCCTCGTATGTCAGCAAGTTGCCTACTTCTGATGCTAACTCTCGAAAGTCTTTACTGCTAATTTTGGAGTAACGCATCAAACCCAATTTGTGTGCAATCAATGGATGAGTTATTTCATGAACGGCCATCTTACTTCCTTAAGTATCTGTTTTACACAGTTTAACCGCTCATTCCATTTAGGCAAAATTAACCTAACGTATTTTCTCCTACATTCACGGTGCTACCGTCCGGTAATGTCATTTCTATTTTGATGCTTCCCCCTACAGCTGCGAGGTAAGCCGAGGCCCTATGAAGGGGAACATCCTGTATGCGTTTCGACTCAAGCTTACTTACCCCCGAAGCAGTCACGCAAAGCGCCATTGCCACAACTTCTTGTTTAACCCTGTGTTGCTTTCTAATTTCACCTAACGTTATTTCTCTCATTGTTTTGTCGCCGATATATTTTGGGCATAAAAAAACCCAGATAGTTTAACCTTTCTGGGCTTTTGCAAAACGTTCTTACTTTTATGCTATGCCCAGAAGCGAATACTTGCCCCTGAACACTCAGCGTCAGGCGCTATTATTGGGTATAATTGTAAAAGTAATTAAAAGTAACGTTTTGCATGATGAATTCTCTTCATTGGTTGAAATGCGCACTTGCGCTGCTCACTTATCCTTAACCATACCATTATTATTGGCAATAACAACGACTTTCCATTTTGGAATCTTCTTGCCTAACTCCTCCACCTTTACTAGAAACTTACACTTTACTTCGCAACTTTCACCTTTAAAATCTCTCTTAAGGTTATCTTTAGCTACCTCAAAAATTATAATTATGAAATTACTTGTTCCCTTTTTAGTTGCTACTGCCGTGTTAGCGGGCTGCGCCGGAAAACCAGATCATCGAGATCAAGGTGAAGTGTTCTTCGAAACCAAAATTAATCCCGATGGCACCAAATTATTTGCTTTTAGCATTGGTATGCCAAGTCGTGGAGATCGGGATGAAGGCCGCGGCCAACGTCCCTCTCGGGGTGGTGATGGTGGCGGTAGAGGCGGCAGAAATAGCGGCCAAAACGGCGGTGGAGAAGCAAGGGGCGGTAACGATCGCGAGGCCGAACGTATGGAAGCTTTTTACGATACTTTGAGTGAAAAGTTATTTGAAACGCAATATTGCCGAAATGGCTATATTGAAATTGATACCCATGAAACTGAAGGCCGTTATCACCTACTCGGCGAATGCCAAGAATCGGCGTCAGAGGAAGATAAACTCAAGTTCGCAAATCCTTATTAATTGGTAAATCATCGCCCATATTGTTTTGTATAGCAGTGTGGGCGATCACTTTTTATGCTTGATAGATAGGAAAAGTGCTAACGTATTTTGGATAGAATTTTACGCTTTTATTATAAGTTGCAAGTGTTCGTGCCAAGCACAAAAAAACATTAAAACTGCGTACCTAATTCAGCCTCTTTTAGTTTCTCTAAAAAAGGCGTAACCGCTACATCGCTTTCTTCAGGCGCCCAACTTGCAAAACCTTTATCATCCATGACTTCGTAGGGGCCTTGCTTCACTTCCATAAATACCACAGGTTCAAAACAAACCGTGGCATGCCATACGTTAGGTGGAATCTCTACTCCTACACAATCACCACCGGCGCTTAAGGTTATACGTTTAGTTAGCACAGCATTGTCGTCAAAAAACAGCAAATCGATACTCCCTTCCACAGCCATAAAAAACTCCCACTTATGCTGTTGGGTATGGCGATGCGGACGAACATAAGAGTCGGGCTCCATTGCAATAAATAGGCGCTGGACTAAATCTTCATAACTTTTATGGACGTTGTGATTGGCTCTTCGTCTTGGACTTGCTTTGGCACTTTCTTTAAGTGCTTTGCGCTGCGCGTGATTAAAAAGCTGAATATCGGTAAGCATGACACTCTCCTTGTTTTGCTTTATAAATAGGATTGCCTGTATTTGACTACCCTAAAGTGCTGAACATTTAACTTAACGCGCAAGCCTGTGTTGCGAGGGGACTTGTATTTTGGCGTAACCTGTACGTTAGCATTGACGGTGCTGAAAAAGCAAAAAGACGAGCATATTGCTCGCCTTTGGCATTTAAAGAACGGTCTAAGCCCTCGGCTTAGCGTGTTGAGTTAGCCTATTAGTTTAGCCGCTGAACTTGCCTAAACCTTCAACCAACAGTACCTTAATCTCTTGCCCTTGTTCGGTATCAAGGTAAGCTTTTGCACTATTCACAATTTGCATGATCTGTGCTGGCTCTAGGCCTAGCGCTTCAAATTGCTTGTTTAATTCATTAACTGACTTAAAGCTATCGCTATAACTTGCGGCTTTATCAAGAATACTGCTTAAACCGCCTTCAGAAGTTACATTGCTGATATCGGGTACTGAACCTAGTAAAGACTCAAGCCCCGGCAATGCGTTGCTTAGTTCACTGAACTGGCTGGTTGAAATATTGTCTTTTGCGTAATTGAAGATAGATGCTAAGCCACCTGTCGCTTGAGACTCGGTAATGCCTACCGCATCACTAACTGAGCGTGTCATATCAGAAATATTCGGCACTGCTTCAACTTCTTCGGTCATACCAAACAAGCCTTTCAGAGAATCCAACCATCCTTCAGCATGGCTTTGTGGGGCAACGGCGAGTCCTGATACTAAAACAAGAGCGTAGATTTTTTTCATCATTATTTTTATTGTGAGCAGGAAACAAAAGCTCTGCCAACAATCCATCCTTAGTGATTTCAAGAGCCCTAATTCTATAGGTATTTGTAATTATCACAATTAGGCAAAAGGATAAAACTATGCCCTAGCACTTACTCGTACGGGGCTGAGTCGTTATTTTAGTGAGGTGTAGGACTTAAGACTTAGGCTTACTACGAAGCGAAAGAAGTTGCTCGGGCATCAGCACAAAAGCCCTAACGAGCCCCATTCCATAACCCGGACCTTCGTTGTCTAGTTCAGAGGCAGGTAAGTAAAAGTGCTGTGTCGCTTCTAAGCGGTATAAGGCTGAATCTACAATGTGCCATTGCCCGTCCTGCCAAACTTCAGTCCATGCATGCCCAAACGCATTTACACTATCGTTTTGCTCCACTATCACCGTACCAATTATAACCTTGGCTGACATGCCTAACGCGCGGGCTAACGCTGCCGTAAGCACCGCATATTCGGTACAATCACCACTGCGCTGGCTAGCAACAACCGACGCAATATTAAAACCGTGAATATAATTTGGATCAACAATATAGCCATCAACAAAGGCGGTAAGATGTTCTAGCTCAAAGGGGGCATCTGCGTAAGCTTGTTGATAGCTAGCAACAAATGCTTTTGTACTGGGCTCACTCAAATCTACAACAAAGCTATCTGCGCTGTGTTTATCTTGAACTGGTTTAATAAAACGAGGCATTGGAGATAAGGTAATCGATAAGCGATTATCGCTCACCTGTTCAGCAGTCACACCTTCCCAGTTTTCTAAGTTGGTAGCCAGCTTATTTGAGTTTGATGATACCAGCTCAAAATTAATCTGTTTTGAAAGTGGTAAAACCTGACCTTCAGCAAGCTCGATACCTATTTCAGCCATAGAAGGCACAGACTGCGCGCTTACTGTATGAGTAAACGCAAAACCAACAAAGCCAAATAGTAGTCTAAACCCAATAGATAACCGACTTGAGGACCGCATTACAGTGTGGGGGTTCCGTGGGAATGCATCAATACCATGTCCATCTTAAGCCCGCCTTGTTGCATAACTCCCTTGCTAATGACGCCCTTTTTGTCAGACTGCATGGTCATTACCAGTGGCCCCATATCTATTTTAAGGTTGCCACTAGGATTGTCTGCCTCTTCGCTTATCACAACCTCAATGGCTGCGGTTGGGTCGGCATCTGCCGTCCACATATAAAAACTGCCTGAGTTATTGTCTGAGTTAAGCAGATTGACCGATTCTAAATAGCTGCCGTAGCTCGATAGTAACCAGTCTTTATGAGCCAGTTCTATTTCTAAAGCTTTACCCTGCAACTCCCCTTTAACCTGCCAAGCGTCTTCAACGTAACTAATATTAAAGCTTGATGTCATCGTGCTGTTTTCAATGGTGTATTCACTTGCGTTAATCAAAGAACCGTCTGGGTTACTCCACGAAAAAGCGACTGAATCTGAACGAGCAATTGATGTTTCATCTACGGGGATCATAAACGCTGTCCCTACCACAATTTCAATATCACCATCGCTATCTTCTATATATTTTTCACGGGTGAAACCCATAGGGATATCATTAATGACTATCTGATAGCTAGAACGGTAAAATTCAGGGGAAGGCTGAGCCGCAGTAAACGCGCGCACGAACGACTTAAATACAGCGACAAAAGCGCTTTGATAACCCATTTCGTTATGGATGCAAACTTGCAAACTATTATCAGTTTCAGCAGAGAGGCCTTTTAAAAGGCCGGAGACCTTTTCGTCGCCCTCTCCCACCGTATACAACGTATCGAGTGAGAGGTAAGGCGTTGCGTCGACCACACCCGAATCCATGGCATAGTTAAATTGTCCAGAAAGCGTTTTTTCATTTAACGTTTCCACACCCGACAAGCTATATTCTACAATTGAATATAGCGAGTTAGCTGGGCCATCAAATTCATTAAATGCGTAACATTCGACTGGTGAATCAGTGCCTATATCGATGGTGTAGTACCAAGTACCGTCAGAAGCTTCTTGTGCAGTCGCTTGCCCCAACACCGAACTATTTACCTGAAAATCAGCTATTTCAATAGGTGAAGTGTTAGTCACCTTGGTATCTCTAGCCATTGCCTCTTTGAACCAGTCTGGAAAATCGCTAAGGTTGACTAATTCAACAGCGCTTACGTTAAACGCCAACAAACTTGAGAAAGATAAAGAGGTAACAATACTGCCTAACTTCATAAATAGTCGTTCCTTGATATTTGTCACTGATTAATAAAGCACACTGGCTGCTCATACCATTGACCATACGTTTTTTATGCGAATATTTCTATATTCTTTTGTGCGTTCTACTTCGCGTTTTTCTTCATTCTTTTACTTTGCGCTTCACGTTTTTCATTTCGTTTTTCTTTTCTAGCTTGTTTATCTGGCGTGAGCGAGCCATCTTTAAACCGTTGCTTTCGCTTGGCGTTATCAGCGGCTTTCTTTGCTGCCGCTTCAGCTATTTCACGCTTTTCGACTTCAATCATCTCTGGCGTTTCGAGGGTTATTCTGCCTAATTTACCCGATTGTAGTTCGTTCAATAACACTTCACATATTTTATGAAGATTAACACGGCCACCGGTCATTATAGCGCCCCGCTTTTTCGCCGCGGCTTCTAAAAACTCTATTTCAGTGTCGGGAATTTCTTCAAGCTTATAATTCGCTTTTAACACATCTGGGTAAGCTTTAATCAGGTAATCGGCAGCATAAAAACCCACGTCATCATATTCCATTGCCGTGTTCTTCACCGCACCTGAAGAGGCTAGACGATATATGGAATTAGGATTTTCCAGTTTTGGCCATAACACCCCAGGGGTGTCGAAAAGTACAATACCATCACCTAAGTTAATACGTTGCTGGCTTTTAGTCACCGCTGGCTCGTTACCGGTTTTAGCAATAATACGATCGGCCAAAATATTGATGAGGGTAGACTTCCCTACGTTTGGAATGCCCGTGATCATGGCTTTAATCACTTTATGCTGCACGTCTTTGTGTGCACAAATGGTTTTAATCAGCCCCATGACTTGTTTACTACTAGCGGGGTTGTCGCTAGAGGTAGTCAGGGTTTTAACTCCGCGCTCAGACTCTAAATGCGCTTGCCACTGCGCTGTTATTTCAGGGTCAGCCAAGTCGTACTTGTTTAAGATTTTTATACACGGCTTATCACCCCGCAATTTTGCAATCTCTGGGTTTTCGCTTGAAAACGGTATGCGTGCATCAAGCACCTCAATCAGTACATCTACCTGACTAAGCGATTCCTTAATCTCTTTAAGGGCTTTGTGCATGTGCCCAGGAAACCATTGTAAGGCCACTGTTATTATCCTTTTAGGGTGTGGTGATACCAAGCTATTAGCACTTCGCTAATGCCCGGGCTGTTATCAAGCTAATGAGAAGCAAGCGCAGAACGCTAATCCGCATTAAATGTTCAATAATATATAAACTGCAAATAGCAGCGCTAATGTGTGAGTCTGAATAGCATTAGCAACAGGCTAACGGGACAACTCATAAACAGACATATTCACGGCACTGGCCAAGTTGAGCGAATCTATTTTTCCGCTACCCGCAATGGTGTATGCTTTGGCATTAAATGCAGAAAGCGCTGCTTTAGGAACACCCCTCGCTTCATTACCAAACAAGTAGCAGTCGAAATCTGAAAACGACGGTGCGGTAACGGCTTCACCTGACATATCTAAATAGGCGAACCGGCTGAAGCGAGTTTGCAATGCATCTAGGCTCACATCTAATTCAATAGGTACGTGAAAGATTGCCCCCATACTCGAACGCACCACTTTAGAATTAAAGGGGTCCACACTATTGGGGCTTAGTAACAAGGAGAAATTATCAAACCAGGCTAGTGTTCTTAATATGGTGCCCAAATTTCCTGGATCTTGAACTTCGTGCAAGTATACGTAGCGCTGCTTATCTTTATGTCCAAAAGCTTGATTCGAATGTTTGTCCGACACTTGCTCTAGAGTATTGGCCGCGCCAGCGGTAGAACGAGGTAATGGCACACAGGCAATAATACCTTGCGGGGTTTTAGTATCACTTAGCTGTGTCATTTGCTTTTGGGTGACGTTTACTAGGGTAAACCCCGAATCAAGCGCCCTCGCCTTTTGCTCAAAGTCATCGGTAATATAAAGGGTGATAAATTCAGCTGATGGAGCACTACTCGTATTACTGTAAGCATTGGTCCTAACGGCTTTTACTAATTCTAAAACTAGATGTTCGCCTTCCACCAAATAAAAGCCAAATTGCCCACGGTATTTTTTCTGATGCAGCTTTTTAACATCGTCAAGTTTCATCATTCTATTTTTCCGTTTTAGGAGGCGAAGCGCACAGGTGCATTGTTATTTATTAACCTTGCACGCTATTCGTGCTCAAGCAGGGCGAGTTTATCTGGCACACCATTCCATACATCGGCGTCTTCAGGCGGCGCTTTTAGCTCAATAATATTAGGCCACTTCGCTGCAAGCTCTTCATTAATAGCCAAATACGGCTTTTGCGCATCAGTGAGATGCGTATCTTGAACAATGGCGTCGGCAGGACATTCAGGTACACAAAGCGCACAATCGATACATATAGCAGGATCTATGGCTAAAAAATTAGGTCCTTCAAAGAATGCATCTACTGGGCATACTGCAACACAGTCTGTGTACTTACAGTTTATGCAATTGTCTGTCACTACAAAGGTCATTTGCACCTACATGCTTGGGTTATTATTTCAGGGTGCCAAGTTTAAATTAGCCTGTGTAAAACTCAAATTTCTTTTTACTCTATTATTCTAGGGTAAATAAGCTAATTAACCCACTGCTTACCCGTGATTGCAGCTAGTATTAGTCTTGTTGCTGATTTACCATACGCGCGCCCTGACGGAGAGGCCGTCCGGCAAAGCCAAGAGTACCTATTATTATGTTGCGTTTAACCGATATTAAATTACCGCTAGATCACGATGAAGTTGCAATAGAAAACGCAATTTTACATAAGCTTCAAATCACAAAATCGATGCTTCTTGAAACCACGGTATTTAAACGCGGTTACGATGCGCGCAATAATAGAGACATCCAACTTATTTACACCCTTGATGTAACGGTAGAAGACGAAGCTGCGCTGCTTGAAAAATTCGCCAAAGATACCAGCGTGCGGGTAACCCCTGATATGCGCTATAAGTTTGTGGCTACCGCTCCTGAAGAAGTAACCGACCGCCCAGTGGTAGTTGGCCTTGGCCCTTGTGGATTATTCGCTGCGCTTATTTTAGCCCAAATGGGCTTCAAACCTATTGTGCTTGAGCGAGGCAAAGCCGTTCGCGAACGTACCAAAGACACCTTTGGTTTTTGGCGTGAACAACCGCTAAACCCAGAGTCGAATGTACAATTTGGCGAAGGTGGCGCAGGCACCTTTTCTGACGGTAAGCTATATAGTCAGGTGAAAGATCGCAAGCACTATGGCCGTAAGGTATTGAACGAATTTGTTGCTGCTGGCGCACCTGAAGAAATCATGTATGTGAGTAAGCCACATATCGGTACATTCAAACTGGTGAGCATGGTAGAGAAAATGCGTGAGCAAATCATTTCTCTAGGTGGTGAAATTCGTTTCAGCACCCGTGTTGAAAGCTTAGATTTAGACAGCGCGAATTCAAAACCAGCTGATGAAGCAAGCACAGACTCAAAAAGCCATAAAATTAAAGGGCTATTCTTATCTGATGGCAGCTACCTACCCTGCACCAAAGTCATTATGGCTATTGGTCATAGTGCCCGCGATACTTTTCAATCGCTTTATGACCAAGGTGTATACATAGAGGCCAAACCTTTTTCCATTGGTTTTAGAATTGAACACGAGCAAAGCATGATCGACAGCTGTCGATTTGGTGAGAACGCTGGTAACCCTATTTTGGGCGCAGCCGATTACAAGCTCGTTCACCACTGTAGAAATGGTCGTACCGTATACAGCTTTTGTATGTGCCCGGGCGGCACCGTGGTGGCAGCGGCGTCTGAACCTGGCCGCGTAGTTACTAATGGTATGAGCCAGTACTCTCGTCATGAACGAAATGCCAACAGTGCTATTGTGGTAGGTATTACGCCCGAAAAAGACTACCCCGAACACCCCTTGGCAGGCATAGATCTTCAGCGCAAATTGGAAGAGCTGGCATTTAAAGTGGGCGGTGAGAATTATCATGCACCTGCGCAGCTTATTGGCGACTTCCTAGATGGCAAGCCAAGTAAAGAATTAGGCGAGGTAAAACCTTCCTATACCCCAGGTATTACCCTGACTGATTTAAGCAAGGTTGTTCCCGATTTTGTTATCGAATCTATCCGCGAAGCCATTCCCGCATTCAATCGTCAAATCAAAGGCTTTGCTAAAGCTGACGGCATGCTCACAGGGGTTGAAACCCGCACATCGTCGCCTGTGTGTATTAAACGTGATAAACAATACGAAAGCGTGAATATTGAAGGCTTGTACCCTGCCGGTGAAGGTGCGGGTTATGCTGGTGGTATTTGGTCTGCAGGTATTGATGGAATTCGCGTTGCAGAAGCGGTAGCACTGGCTTTGGTGCCTTCAGATTCTAATACCTAACTCCCAGTAGCATTTCCTCCATTGCTTATATGGGGGAATACGGTCAGTTTTTATTACTGACCGTTAGGGAGTCATTTAAGCAAACCAAATAAACGCCATTTCTTGCGATGCTGTGCCAGCGGAATTCTTACTACCCGCTCTTCAGTATCGCAAGGCTCGATTTTGGCATCCACCTGAACATTGTTAAGTTCAAGTACTAACTTCTGGGCATATACTTCATCTACACCACTTACCAAGGTAAAACGCTCTAATGAACTAATGGCTTTAGCCATTTGAATCACTTTCGATAGTGGTAAATCAACCAGTGTGCGCAGCACTTTTAGTGCAGATACCGTATCAATATTGTTCCCACTTACAATGACTTTATACATAGTTGGCTCTATTCGTCTTCGGTTTCAGATTCTAGCATTTTAGTACTGCTTGAGCTGCTCGAGCTACCGCTGGCGCCTCCTCCAATGGCAAGCCCCCCCATACCTGCTAGGCCTATACCTGCTGCTCCTAATCCAATTTCGCCAATCGTTGCTGCACCCGCTAAGGCAATAGGAACGGTTGCTAATCCAGCGGTAGATACTATTGCAATTCCAAGCCCTACCATAGCAATTCCAACGCCGATTTGCTCCCATTCATAGCCACCAGCCACTTGATTTAACTCTAATTCAGTAAGTTGTTTCATATCCTTGCTTTCCTTTTTAGGTATTCAATTAATTCGCTAGTGTTGCCTAGCAAGGAAAGCTTACTAACAGGAGAGAAAGTAAAATACTGATCTTCGGCTTAGTTATTGAGCAGATTTAACCACTATGAATAAAAAAGGGCCATTAGGCCCTTTCAGTTATCGGCTTTGATTAAGCAATTAATCGTCGCCTAACTGTTCTGCGGTCGCTCTCAAATTATTAGCATTTTCAACGAACTGAGCCGCTACTGTCGTATCATCAAAGAGGTAGTTGAAGTCGATATAATCGCCCTCACCTTCATCAGAGACGAAAACCGAGAACCCAGTAGTACTCAAAGCAAGATACACTCTACCATCAATATCTATGCTCCCATCATCGTTTAATACATAGCCGAAGCTGTCGTTTACGTCTGAGTAAGTGCTATCGGTGTAAATAACCACATTGCTGCCGTCAAACTGTAGATAAGTGGTGTTCCACTCACCGCTTTGCGAACTATCTACCAATACTAAGCTCTTATCTTTCAACGAATCAAACGACGCAACAGATGTGCCTTCTCTTAACACCGTTTCATAATCATCAGCCGCTTGCTGAGTTCCGAAAAACGGTACTGGCGCGCCTAAATGCGCGCCTATCGTGACGCCATCAGAAGACAACAGAAATGCTTGAAGCCCGTTGGGCGCTGCAACATCACTTGCTTGTAATAGAATACTGTTGTCTGCGGCAACTAGATAGCTCCCACTTTCACTGCCCTGCGGCAATCCTTCGAAGGTACGAACATAAGTATCATCTGCTTCTAGGCTCAACGCTATTGATGCATCGTCTACTGTGTACAACCCGTTTTGCTCAACACCATATAACGTTGTACCTAAGTAGTCTGAGGGCGCCACTAAATTGACAAACGCTTGAGGCGGCAGCGCGGGTAAATGTGGGTGCTCAGGCAGCGTTGCGGTTACAGGACGATTCGCCTGTTTCGACACGCGGCGATTATCCTGAACTAAGTAGTCGACTATGCCATCGAAGCCGCCTCTACCATCTTGCTGACTGAAGTCGAACTCGTGCAGATTAGTAATATGGTAAGCATCGCCAACTTGAGCAAATATCGACCATGTACGACTGTTGTACAAATAGCAATCGGCTGATTCATTAAAACAACCGGGCCAACTATAATCGGTTGAACGGTAGCGATTTATTTGTAATTCTCCATTCGCTTCCACGGACCAATTCCCATACATTACCAAAATTTCTTCCGTGGTAATGTTACCGTCGCCGTTATTATCAGCAACTTCAATGGTGTACGCCTTTCCGTTTGGCCAAAGCTCCCACCAAAATTCATTGAGACTATCGCCATCAAAGGCGTAGGTGTATATACCTGGCACTGACGCCACGTCGAACTTATCTTCTGCGGTTACCGCACCGCCTGCGTCGACCTTAAATGACTCATTCCGCCCATCTGAGGAGATCCCGCTAACTGCATGAAGGTTATTGTCGCTTGAGTCGGTTAGTTGTACATAAGACAGCGTTGTTCCATCATCAAATGTAATGACGAGTTCGTTAATGTCAGGGTTCAACGCGTAAGGTTGCTTCATCCATGTAAAATCATTATCTACAACACGTGTACTACCCGTTCCGTCTTGGTTGAATTCGAACGTGTCTGAGGCCCAATTGTAGGTAAATAAATTACTGTCATCAGTATCAAATAGCGAAGAGGTGATAGGCAGTGATAGCGCTTTGTTATCGGCACTATCAATGGCAATTTCAATAGCATTATTTAACGCAATCGCAGTAACTTGCGTAGGGTCGTCAAGAATATTGTGAATATCTTCCAATTCACCATTGAGGTAATACTTTGAGTAGAGCAGCTTCATTTCAAATGTCACTACCCCATCTTGCTCATTTAGCGGCAAAAATGTCATTTCATGGTAAGCATATTCAACTTCAACTTGCTGAATAATCCCATCAAAGTTTAGATATTCATTTTGAGTAAAATGATACTCTCCATATTCAAACTCTAATGTTATTTCATTGTCATCACTAAATTTCTCAGCTTCAAACGTGCCTAAATAAGTACTGTAAGTTGCTGTGGTGTCACTGGTTAAGGTGAGCTTTTTACCTGGATCTGAAATGAGTGGGTTATAGTAATCAAGCAGGAAATAGGTAGTAGCCGATGCGTCTAAGTCACTCTCTACTAACTCTGGGTCTGCTATAATTTCTTCGTAGGCTGACTCATACGCTTCGGTATTTTCAACAGTCTCGATATAGGCAGCGGAAGCTTCTGGGTTTTGGACTAGTGCTAACGTGTCAGCTATACCGTCAGGCAACGCTAAACTAGCATCGTCGCCCGCTTTGTCTATCGCCACTTTTATCGCGGTTGCTAACGCGAACTTCTCTTGCTGTGAAACCCGAAGATTCAATGCCGCTAACGTTGCGTCATCAACGATGGGATCGCCGAGGTTTTCTCGCTGCATTAAGCCGGCGTTTGCAGTGGTAACGTTGGTCACATTCACGCCGAAAAAATCATCTTTGATCACCTCGCCGTCACCGTTAGAGGCTTCATTGAGCGCTTCAAACGAACCTAGCACTGACATAAGTTTCGCTTGCGTTTGCGACCCTACGCCACTGGCTACAATAGACACCATTTTATCCGTTGCATCATCATCTACATTCAATGTAACGGAATAACTTCCATCGCTACCAGCCGTCACTTCTTGTTGCTCATCGCCTACATTAATCACAAGGTTTGCATCACTAATAGGCGAATCAGTCACTAGCCCTACTAGGGTTAACGATTCACTTTTCTGAAGTACATTAACGCTAACCGTTTCGGTAGTCGTCTCACCTTCATCATCTTCTACGGTAAGGGCAAACGATAACGTTTCATCGCTGTCTACAGAAGGCGCGGTAAAAGAGAGCGTTGAGGTCGTTGTGCCACTTAGCTCAACATCTGCGCCCCCCGTTTGCACCCACAAATAGTTGGTAATTTCACCGTCGTCTTCAGCTACAGCGGCGATAGAGTGCGCCTCTTTTTCTTCCACTTCCTGGGCTGAGATTGTGATTATCGGTGATGCGTTGATGTGAGTAACGGTAACAGACACACTATCTGTGGCAGTTGCCCCAGCATCATCAGTAACGTTAAGTTCGAACGTGAGTATTTCGGAAGGTTTCACATCTGGAGCCGTAAATTCAGCAGAAGCTTGGTCTGCATTTGTTAACGTGACCTCTACGCCTTCGGTTTGTACCCAGCGGTAAGATACAATAGTACCATCATCATCTACACCACTACCGGTAAGTGTTACCTGCGTATTTTCGTCAACGGTGGCATCCTCGCCGGCTTGGGCGACGGGAAGACTATTAACCACCTCTTCATTAACTACTTCTTCTTCGTTAACAATAACATCTTCTTTGTCATCGTCGTTACAACCCGACAAGGCTAATACCAGTGATGCAGCAATAATGCTTTTCTTATAATTTGCTCTGATAAACATGAAACACTTCCTTATACTTTTTATTGGTTAAACATTAAACTAAAAAAGCATAATCCTGATCGCCCCCACCTTTCCTTCCTTAAATCGCGCAACTTGAACGCTCGCAACTAAAGACTGATAAAACAAAGCCACGCAAAACCAAAAACATGACGTGAATAGTAAACACAAAAAAAATTCTAATTTTTTTGGAAAATACCAGCGCATTTTCTTTCTACCCCAACAAGTGGAACAAAAACACAATAGCCCCACAGCGAAATTCGACAAGGTGAAGGGCAATGAAGTCGTGTGAGGTTAATGGGGCAGAACGAAAAATACGGTTCATGGTGAAATTTGAACAGCAGCTTAACTGTGAAATGGATAGAAGAGCGGTAAGCCACGACATATGTGATATACGGGTAAGTGATATGGCCAACGCCCTGAATATGGACGTGTCGACCCTTAGGCGTTTATGCCAGAAACACTACGGTAAATCGCCTAAGGCTTGCATAGATACGTTGCGTATTGCAGAAGCTAGGAAGTTGCTCTTAGTGGGTGAAAGGCCTTCCACCATAGCCGGTAAGCTCGGTTTCTATGAACACAAAACCTTCTCTACCTTGTTCAAAAAATATGAAGGTGTGAGCCCCGTAATTTTTACCCAAAACGATAATGCAAAGGCCTTTGCGGCATACCGTTAACCAATTGTCGCTGCGCCTTCGCAAATCTTAAAAGCAAGGTTACTCTTAGGTGTTTATCGATGATCTTAATGAGGATTAACCACCGTAAACCGTTCATCAGACACAGCCCAATAACCTGAATCACTTATAATAAGTATTTTGTAGGCATTCCCTTGACCATTAAATTGCGCGGGATCGAGCCCGTAGTTACCTATGTTCGGTGCCCTACTCGCCACTAAATACCAACGTCGTTTCAGCACAGTAGTCATCTGCGCGTTACGCCCGCTACCAATATTTATAGGATTGTCGTGAAGTACATATATCGCCACGGCATCGCCTTTTAACGCCGCATTGTCCCACTCTATGGTGTTGCGCTCACCCACATTATAAACCTCAGAAGCTTCAGGTTTACTCACAGCATCAACTAATAAACGGGGATTGATAGTATGGGTAATGCCGTTATCTATCGCCGTGCCATTTTGTACACCAAATGAGCCGTCACTGAGTGACCAGTAGCCTTCATCTGACACCATCATTACTTTAAAGCCCTGCCCACCATTTGCCATAAGAAAGAAGGGATCGATTTCTACTTCACCCGTATTAGGCACCTGCTTAGCAAACATCTGCCAGCGCAACCCTTGTATATTTTCAAATGAATCAAATGCTTTGGCTTCAAAATTTAGCTTATGATTGATATACAAAGAAATGCTCTCGCCTTTAAGGGCCTCTTTATTCCACTTAAAGGTAAAAGGCGTACCCATCTTAAGGTTATCCCCGTGAGTTGGTGCGGTAACCCCAGCAACTCTTCGATTACTCACCACGCGATTTTGCCCCTCTAACACCATCATATCGAGAGTCTTGAAATCAGGTGTTATAAACACCTCTGGGGACAATATACTGGCAAGCGTTTCAGCATACTCTTTGCGTATGGGAAGCGAAGTCGACGTTGCTAACATTTCTTCCGCTTTTAGGGCTTCTCCTTTAACCGCATACGCCGAGGCCAGTGCTAAATGTCTTTCAATATCATCGTTCTGAGTATGAGTGAGCCCATATTCAATCGCTAAATCAGTAAAGCCGGCGCGTAGAGCAGTATGAATAATATAAGCGGTATACTCGCCCAAGGTGTCTTTTTCCGCCAATGCATAAATATCGGCTTGCTTCACTGATAATCCCAAACCTATCTCACTATTCACTGCCACTAACGACGAGAAAAATGAAAGAGAGGCTGTTGAATTCTCGTCGGATACGCCGTCATTATTTCTCAATGTTTTTATTTCTGCTGACTTGATAACCGATAGCGCGCTGGTGAAATCATTGACAAGATACAAGGCTATCGCTTGTTTCACCTTTAACCGAGAACACCGAGGGCGTTGCGCGCACAACGCAACCGCAGATTCAATAAAAGACACACTTTGAGCATACATTTTACCGTAGGCATAATAGTTGTGTTGCTGCTCATAAACTTTTATTAATTGCTCCTCAAATAAGGGAGCAAGTGCAAGGTAAATACTTTGCTGCTTACTTAATAAAAACTCTACCAAAAGAGGGTCATCTATTAGCGACGCGGTTTCTAATAGATATCCATATAATTGCGCGAGCTCTGGATTAGTTGCATTATAGGCTTGCTCACCCAACGCCAACGATGATTTCATTCGTGATGCGGCACCATTCCTCTCGCCGGCTTTGGCTAGCACTAATGATTTCATACCTTCAAACCATGCTTTTTGGTGAGCCGGCATATCTGCTGGTAAGGGCTGCTCAACCCTATCAAGTAACTTGGCTGGTGCATGTTTAAGCAAAACTTCCCACTGAAATTTTTGCAATCTAAACTTGTCTTCCGGCAACATTTGTTTGTCGAAATTATTCAGAAGACGCGCCAGAGTATCTAGCACTTGCGGCCTTTGTGTGCCAGCGTAGTCGACCTTAGCGTTAAGGAATTCGCTTTCAAACGTACTTGGTAAATCGTTATTATATTTCGTAAGCCAGTGGGTGGCGCTGCTTAAATCACCACGGTAATAGGCTATTTTTGCCTGCATCAATGCACCGCTGGCACCATCTGTATCCAATCGCTCAATAACGTACTTTGCTTTCTCTATATATCCTAAGTTCAATAGCGTTTGAGATAAGGTGGCAACAATTGATGCACGGGTTTCACTATCACTCAATGAGGTCGAAAATGCGATATCAACACCATGATTAATAAAGTCAGCGGCACTCAATGCACCGCCGCCTTCTGATTGTGGTGAGTGCGCTAAAAATAACTCGTCGTAAAAGGAAAGCGTCTGCTGTGTTTTCCTCGATTCTTGAATTAGCGACTTATTTTGCATGAATAGCGCAGCAGCCCCTATCGCTAGCACACAAGGGATAATGACGGCCGATATTGCAGTAGTGGGCGAACGTTGAAACCATTTTTTGTAATAATAAGAATTGCTACTTTTGAACCACTTAAGTGGCCTATTAGCGAATAAACATTCAAGTGCATCGTTAAATTGCTCAGCACTTTGAAAGCGATCCCTTGGGTCGGCAGATGTGGCTTTTTCAATTACTGCCTCAAATTCAGTATTGAGCATATGGTGCTGAAACATAAACGCCATTACTTTACCCAGCGCATATATGTCATCGGTAACTTTTGCCTGGTTGCCACTTTGTTGTTGTGGACTAGCATAATCGTTGCTGACGGCGGTTAGTTGTTGGTTATCTGGATGGCTTAACGAGTGTGAAATACCAAAATCGAGTAACTTTGGTTGGTTGTGTTCATCTACAATAATATTCGACGGTTTAATGTCAGCGTGAATAATACCGCACTGATGTGCTTCAAACAGCGCACTACAAAGTTTCATTAATATTGAAAGGTAGGCGTGAGTAGTGTGCGATAAATTCTGTCTATTTGATAACGTTGCTTCAGACAATGGAGCACCATCAATGTATTCCATCACCAAATAAGGTACGTCTTCTTCAGTGACATCGACGGTATAAATTTTAGCGATGTTAGGGTGGTTTAAATTGGCTAAATGCTGCGCTTCTTTTTGTATAAAGTTATCACCCGCTAAATCTGCAATTGATGCGAAAACAAACTTAACGGCGACTTTTTGTTCTATCAACCCATCATTTCGCTGACCTAAATACACCGCGCCCATTCCGCCTTCGCCAAGCTTTTGCTTCAGCAGATAAGGCCCAACTTGTTTACCTTCTAGGGATTTCGCGTGATTATCGTCGCACAGTAAATCGGCTTGAGCCCCCACTAACTGAGTGAAACCGCTTTGTTTTTTATTCGCATAATGGGCATTGATTAATGCCAGGGTTTCACCAAATAGCGGGTCTTCTTTTGAACATAACTGCGACAAATTTTCTCGCATTTTAGCTTCGTCCAACCCAATAAGGTGCTGAAAAAAGAGTAAGGCATTTTCAAACTTCATGAATAGCTCTTTTGATTTATCTGAATAACAATATGGAGGGAAGGACTAGGCGGCTTCGCACTGAACCCTAAGGTAAGCTTTTGCCGCCGACAATTCGTTGTAAACCGTAGACTCACTTAAATTGAGTTGAGAGGTTATTTCCCCTACATTTTGCCCAAGATAATAGTGAAGAAGCGCAATTTGATAACAACGCTTAGAAACATTTTCGAGTGAGGATAACGCATTGTCGAAACTAAGGTATAAACCCGAGTCGATAGAAGCATCGGTTATCTGCACCACGTCTTCTAATTCGTTAGTGCGTTTTTTTGCAGAGCGCTTTTTAATTTCATCTTGCAACATCCAGCGAACAAAAACTGCTAAGGAAGCATAAAACTGCTGTCTGTTCTCGAAGATTTCATCAGGCGCGGTTAGTTTGATAATGACATCATGAAGAAGTGAGGTGGTATTGGGGAGCTTGTCGAGCAGGCTTAGCGCATTGTCAGACTCCGCTTTTTTGCTGATCTGCTTTTTCACCATGCCTTTTAAATGATAGTAAACAATACTACGAAGCTGATTAGCACTTTTTAAATCGTTATTGATTACCCAAGCGTTTAGCACTTCGGTAAACTCGCCGCTTGTATCCCTCAAATGAACACCTTCCATACTGCTGCCTAGCGCATTGGCTAATCATTTTAACAACCAACATAGAAATAATATGGCGATTAGTCAACGCTTAAATGCACTTTACCTTAATTAATAATTCAAAAAGCCTAAACCCACCTACAGTATAATCATTTATTATTAGTAACAATTACTTACATTCATCCCTCACGACTCTAAATATAGAGCTCACCCTAGTAAAGGCCTTAGATAGTAAGTTTTCAAGGCTATTTCAGCTACGCAAACAGCCTATATGGCGGGCGGCGGAATACTGCTGTATTTGCATTTATAAGCAATGACTACTCCCCTGCATTACTTAAAAAAACTTGCTTCTTAGCGCCACTAAAAACAAACTCCCCAAAACAGTATTAAGAACAAAGAGGCAGTAATGGCTTTCGAATTAAAAATTGAAAACAAGGTAGCACTGATTACCTTTGATGACGGCAGGGTAAACGCAGTAGGCTTTTCTCTTATTGATGCATTGAATAACGCATTAGATGAAGCTGAGCAAAACGCTGATGCAGTAGTGATGTATGGCGGTGCCGATAAGTTTTGCGGTGGCTTCGACCTTTCAGTGATGAAAGCTGAAGATAAGACCGAACAGGTAAAACTGGTTCAGGCAGGCGCTGATTTAATTGTAAGGCTGTACGGCTATCCAAAACCCCTTATTGTTGCTGCTGAAGGCCATAGTATCGCATTGGGTGCAATATTCTTGATGGCCGCTGACCTACGTATTGGTAAAGACGGCGACACCAAATATGGCTTAACTGAGACCGCTATTGGCATGGTATTGCCCGCGTTTGGTATGGAACTGGCGAAGTCACGTTTAGCCCCTACTTCTTTAACCGAAGCGTTACTCTTTTCACGGGTATACCAAGGGAAGGATGCGGTAAAAGTGGGCTATTTAGATGCTGCAGTGCCGCAAGAGCAAGTTGACGTGGTCAACCAAAATCACACAACCCAGTTAAGCCGCTTTTTGTAAGTTAGCCATGTCAGCCTCATATTGATTTGGACTCTTGTAATCCAGATATGAGTGCATTCGCTGACTGTTATAAAACA
>Ga0207902_1000020_pt1 | contig 193665 bp, 183 predicted proteins | sample LinPmetageLP45_FD_184056 | JGI IMG/M metagenome (GOLD analysis project Ga0207902, IMG submission 184056) | Marine viral communities from the Pacific Ocean - LP-45 (SPAdes) | ecosystem: Environmental > Aquatic > Marine > Oceanic | place: Pacific Ocean | collected 2011-06-12
AGTTACGTTTTAACAAGCTTATTTATTGCTGATTTGCAGCAGTCTCAAAATAGAAAAACCGCTTAGAAGCGGTTTAACGGAATGTGATTTCTATAAATTACAGTCTTGTGCAACGGTTACCATTGTTGTGAGTAGTTTTTACTTTAACTTTTCTAGTAATAGTTCGGCAACTAGTTCCGAAGATGCAGGATTTTGTCCAGTTATTAATAAACCATCTTCGACCGCATAAGGATTCCAGTCTGCTTTTTTAGTGTAAATTACACCATTACTCTTTAACATATCTTCAACCAAAAATGGAACAACAGAAGTTAGTTGAACAGCTTCTTCTTCTCCGTTTGTAAATCCAGTTACTTTTTTCCCATTAACCAAAGATGTCCCATCCGTATTTTTTGTGTTTTTAAAAATTGCAGGAGCGTGACAAACAGCAGCAACAGGTTTATTGTTGTTATAAAAATTTTCTATTAAGGCAATTGAGTTTTCATCTTCAGCTAAATCACATAAAGGACCGTGTCCACCAGGATAAAATACTTAACTGTATTACAGACAATTTATTTAATTATTTTATGAAAATAGCAAATCGTTTTTGTAATATTCATAAAACTTGTTAAACTTCAATAGTTTTTTCATTACAAACTTTTTAACAAAGTATCTTTCGTATATTAATCAATTAATAACTAATTAAATAAATCATTATGAAAGCACTGTGTTACCATGGGAAAGAGGATGTAAGAATTGATAATGTTCCTGACCCTAAGATTGAAGATCCAAGAGATGTTATCATTAAAGTGACTTCTACCGCAATTTGTGGATCCGATCTCCATATTTATGGCGATCTAATGCCTACAATGAAGGATGGTGACATCCTTGGTCACGAGTTTATGGGAGAGGTTGTAGAATTAGGAAAAGATGTCAAAAAATTAAAAAAAGGAGATCGTGTTGTAGTTCCGTTTACGATTGCCTGCGGAAATTGTGATTATTGTGATGATCACAAATATTCTCTTTGTGACAATTCTAACCCGAATGAAGAACTTTGTAGAGAAAATTTAGGACACTCCATTTCCGGGCTATTTGGATTTTCGCATATGTTGGGAGGATTTTCTGGAGGACAGGCTGAGTATGTAAGAATTCCTTATGCAGATTTTGGACCAATTAAAGTTCCGGATTCTTTAAGTGACGAACAAAGTTTATTTCTCTCTGATATTTTCCCAACCGGTTATATGGGAGCTGAAAATGCTGATATTAAACAAGGTGACACCGTTGCAATATGGGGTTGTGGACCAGTAGGCCAATTTGCAATACAAAGTGCTTGGATGCTAGGAGCAAAACGTGTAATTGCTATAGACGTGATTAAAGAACGTCTAGATATGGCTGAGAAACATGGTAAGGCTGAAGTTATTAGAACTGTAGATGCAGATGAAGTATATGCCAAACTGATGGAAATGACAGGTGGCAAGGGCCCTGATTGTTGTATTGATGCGGTTGGTGCAGAAGCTCACGGTACGGAAGGCTTCAATAAAGATCTTGATAAAGCACAGCCAAATGCATTGGCTCAAATATTTAAATCCTGTAAAAAAGGAGGAAATGTTTCTATACCCGGCGTTTATGTAGGAGAGGTTGATGGTCTACCAATGGGAATAGCAATGAATAAATCCCTTAATTTAAAAATGGGACAAACGCATATGCAACATTACTTAGATCCCCTACTTAAAAAAGTAGAAGAAGGAAAAATAGATCCTTCTTTTATTATCACACACAGAATGAAATTAAGTGAAGCTCCAGAAGCTTACAAGAAATTTAGAAATAAAGAAGATGGTTGTGTGAAAGTGGTTTTGACACCTTAATTTTTTAAAAATAAAATCTTTCATTTATGTATAGAATCCTTTGTAAAATTTTACAAAGGATTTTATATATAGAAATGATTTAATGAAGTCAAGATGAAATAGAATTTAAAAATTTGTCATGTGCCAAAATAGGTTGACCTTTTTTTGGTTAATTATTAATTCAAAAGAGTTATTTTTTTTGTTTTTGCGAGAATAAAATTTGGAAAATTTCCTAGCTTTTCTGGGCTTAATTTTCCCACATTTCATTTCCCGCCCTCTGCGTAGTTTTTCGACAACATCATGCGGTTTTTCTTTTATAAGAAAGGTATTTCGTTTCATTATAACTGCAATGAACTTCTTCTGGAGTTTTGAATTGAAGTGACCAATGCAGTCTTTTTTCATTGTAAATTCTTACAGCTTGAGCAATCATTTTAAAGGCAGTTTCTTTGTTTCTGATGGATTCTTTTAGACCAAATTCATCCTTTAAAATTCCATTAACACGTTCAGCGACAGCGTTTTCATAAGGGTCATATTGTTGGGTAGTGCTTAAAAATGAATCCATTTTTTTCGGTCATATAATTGGATAATTTCTTTTGCCAATAAGCGATTGTACTTCTGGAAATGTTGTATTTCTTGGAAGCAAAGTTAGCAGAAATTTGTCCGTTGGCAATTTGCTGAATGACGAAAATCTTGAATTCAAAAGAGGTTTCTTTACCGTTTCTTTTTCGGCAGGGCTGATTGTTTTGTGTGTCCATAGGATACTAAAAGCGTTTAAATTTTAGTCAACCTATTTTGATACGATAGAGACTACATAATTACATCCAACGGTCTCGTTTATCGCCAGTTGGCAGAGTAAGAGACGCGGATTTGTCGGTTTAGTATTGGTTTGTTGGTCAAGATAATTATTTCTTACTAACGGAGCCGCTTATTGGCGATGAACCGTTGTTGTGTGCAGGCTTATTAATATTAATGTTTTAATTATGCTTTTTCACATTATTTTGGTAATCCGACAAGCAGCTTGGAAATAATGGTAATAACTTTTGCTTTTGTTCTTCAATTCCAATTTTAATAATCTCGATATATTCCGCTTGAGTGAATTCCGCTTGAATCTTTGCAGTTGAACATTTACAATATTCTTTAGTCAAATCAGGATATTTTACTGCCATTTCTTTAAAATCTGCTAAACATTTTTCCGTTAATATATTAGCGCTTTCATTTATATAACTTTGGTTTTTCGGTTCAGCCAGTACGGGTTTTATTACCTTACAGGAAAGAATTGGTAGGAGACATTCGAAGAAGCAGGTGGCACGGTGGCGTTATTAATCTAATAATGGATTCAGTAGGTGGAATGGTTGGAATTGCCAATTTTATTTCTAAAGAAGATAAATTAGCAACTATTGATCTTAGAATTGATTATTTACAAGGTGCAAAAGCATTTGATAAGTTGAAGATAATCTAATACATTTGGGCAATAGACTAATGGCAACAAGTATGCAGGCTTTCCACGAAGGTCAATTGGTTGCTGAAGGAAAAGTCGTTTACAATATCATTAAAAGTAAATCCTGAAAATTGAATATTTGGAATATTTTCTAAAACACCGACATGCTACCTGGCTCGAACTATTCTTCGACCTTGTTTTTGTATCCAGCATTGGAGTAGTGACTCATAATCTGGCGCATACTCATAATAACCATTTAACTCCTGAACAGATTTGGCTATTCCCTTTACAATTTATTATAATCTGGTGGATCTGGATCGTACATACCTTATTTTCCAATCGATTCAATCATGATAATAGGACTGAAAGAATCTTTAGTCTTACAATTATGTTCTTGATGATAATCATGTCTGCATTTTTTGGAGATGATCTCTTTCAGGATTATCCTGCCTTTGTCGGTTTTTATACGGTTATAAAGTTAATATTGGTGTTTTTATTTTTTAGAGCATCTAATCAAGACCGGCACTCTGTAAGTTATGCTAGGAAAAGTGGCTTTATAATTCTTTTCGGCACGGGAATTTCAGCTATTTCCATTTTCATGGAAACCCCCTTAAGGGAAATTATTTTGGTTTCCGGAATTCTAATTGAAATGCTCGGTATTTATCTTGTAAGTACACGGAATTTGGAGAAACCAAAACCAGTCCATCGCGAACATCTGGTAGAACGAATAGGATTGCTTTCAATAATACTTCTGGGAGAATCTATTATAAGTCTTACAGGCACTTTAAGAAGTGTCAATTGGGACATTTTAAGTATTGTGGCAGCAGTTACGGGTTTTATTATGATTGGCCTTATTTGGTGGATATATTATGACAGTTTTCCTATCAATGAGCGGATTAAATCTATGACCAACGGGTTTCCTATGTTGTATTCCCACTTGTTTTTAGCTATGGGTTTTGTGATCTTGGCTAATGTGATTCGACATGCTATTTTAAATGATTTAAATATGAATGAGTTTAGAATTCTGGCGATTACGGGAATGAGTTTTTTTTACATCGGAAAACAAACCGTATATGTTGTTTTTATTCCTCCCTTCCGTAAAAGTATGATAATTAATACACTAGTATGTATTTTTATAACCATAGCATCTACCTTTTTGCCAAAAATAGAATATGCGCTTGTTGGAATTACAATAGGTATGCTGTATTACACTTTGGCCAATTTCAAGTTTACCTTAACCAAGGATGTATCTGAGTATGTTTCGAAAGAATAAAAATATGTCTTATACTGAAATAGGTTGACCAGTTGCCGGTTAACTATTCTGTTTTTATTGAGTTACTAATATCGGTATTTTTCTGTATTGCCTGTAATTATGATTTTGATTATTGTGAGCAAATTCCGGAGTTCTAAATTCCAGGCTGTAATGTATTCTTTTTGAATTATAGATTTTGACTGCTTTTTTAACCATTTTCTGAGCTAATTTCAGACTCACAATTGTTTTACCCAATCCAAATTCCTGTTTTAATATTCCGTTTATTCGTTCGGCTACGGCATTCTCATCAGGGTCGTATTGCTGAGTCATACTGATGTTGATTCCGTTTCTCTCTGCGAAGTTAGTATAGGTAGGGTTACAGTATCGTAGACCGCGGTCTGAGTGATGAATGATCTTTTGGTCTGGATATTCTCGTTGTGCTAAAGCCATTTGCAGCGCATCTATGCAGAGGCTTGTTTTCATATGGTCATTAATTTTGTAACCCATTATTTTTTTAGAATAGGCATCTGTTACCAGGGCTAGATAGGCATTACCACCATCAGTTTTAATATAAGTGATATCACTTACCCACAGCTGCTCTGCAGCTTGGGGGATGAATTGTTTAACCAGATTAGGATATTTATAAAAATGATGTTTTGAGTTTGTTGTGATGTGTGCTCTTTTAGTTCTTGGTATGAGGAGTCGATGTCTTCTAAGAAGTAGATAGAAGCGATCTCTACCCATTTTGATGTTCTTTTCAACAAGTATCGGCTTGATGTGTTTATACAGCTTTAAACTGCCTGTTTTGGGCATTTCCTTTCTGACCTGTTCAACAAGGTTAAGTATGGCTTGTTCTTGCTGGTTGGACTTTTGATGTGTTGCCAGACGCTTGTAAAAAGCTTGTTTAGATATCCCGAAACATTGGTAGACCCATTTCATTTTGAAAGGTCTCTTTTGCGTTTTTCTATTTCCTTGGCCAATGCTTCGGGCAAATGCTTTTTTGCCAGATCAAGTCCTGATAGGTTCTCCAAATTAGCTATGTAATCCCTTTGAAACTCTTTTACAAACTCGAGTTCTTCAATCTTATCTTTTAGCTTTTTGATTTCATCTTGTTTACTCATACCTCGTTTCTTTTGTTCTAAGGTACTATATTTTTTTAGCCAATAGTCAATAGAAGATCTTGAAACGTTGTAGGATTTAGCAGCGTAATTAACGGAGATCTGACCATTTTGGATTTGGTCAATGATCATCAGTTTGAGTTCAAAGCTTACTTTTTGATACTGTTTTTTTGGGCAGGGAGGTTTGTTATCTTTCATCTTGATCCTGAATTAAATGATTGATTTTTGGTCAACCTATTTCAGGAAATGACGATATATATAGGCTTGCGTACAACGTTTAGTATATGAAGCGTAGCGCGCGATTGGGAGCTATGATTTCATTTACAGTGTTAGGAGCTTTTTTACATTCTTCATTGTCACTGGAAAATTGTCCATGCTTAAGTTTCTTATCTCCATTCCAAGACCCCTTATTTAGTTCTACATTTGTAGTGTAACAAAAATAAGTCAAAATGAAATTTAAAAGTTTAATCAAATTAAGTAGCTTAGTTCTCATTTTAGGGATATCAATTCAAACATTTTCTCAATCTAAAAAAAGTAATATTATGGACAACACAAAAAATGAAAACATCGGATTATTAGTAATCATGAAAGCGAAAGAAGGTAAGGAGCAAGAAGTAAAAGAGTTTCTTCTAGGTGGTTTATCATTGGTAAATGCAGAACCAAAAACTGAATCTTGGTTTGCATTTCAAATAGATGAACAAACTTTCGGAATTTATGACACATTTGAAACTGAAGAAGGCAGACAGGCACACTTAAAAGGAGAAGTGGCAAAAGCCTTATTGGCCAATGCTGGAGATCTTTTAGAAGGTTTTGATTCTAGCAGAGATATTAAGACCGTTGATGTTCAAGCAAGTAATCATAAAGTGGGTAATCAGAATAAGGGATTGTTGGTGATTATGAAAGCCAAAGAAGGAAAGACATCTGCAGTGGAGGATTTCTTACAAGCTGGCAAGTCATTGGTAAGTTCTGAGCCTGCAACTTTATCATGGTATGCTTTTAAAATCAATGAAGAAACCTATGCCATTTTCGATACGTTTGCAGATGACGCTGGCAGAGATGCTCATTTATCAGGGAAAGTAGCAGCAGCGTTGATGGAGAATGCGCCTGTAATTTTGGAAGGATTTGATGCTTCAGCAATTCAAAAAATTAACATTCTAGCTTCAAAATAAATATTTGATTTAAGAAAGGAGTGCTTTTGGCACTCCTTTCTTTTTAAATTTGAATGAGCTAAAAAATAGTAGTGATACTAAAATGCTATTTATTCTTTCTTAAATAAAAACTCTTTTCCACCTTGTATTAATAACATCTCATTTTCAGCTGAATTGAATTCTATTTTCACACCAGCTTGCTTAAAAACAAAGGTGTTTTTTGAAGTTGGCTCCAATGGAAAAGCTGATTGACCAGAGGCTTGAGCTAACAAGGTCATACCTTCTTCAGTAATAGTTATTTTTGGAGGAATTTGTTCACTTGAGTAAACCCCTGTGAATTTTTCTAACTCTTCTGCTGTTAGAGATATAGAAGTAAACTCAGGTAAATCAAATTTTCCCTCATAAAAACTACCTAAACCGGCGAATAAGATATCATTTTTATTATAGTTAATCCCATTTCCCGTTTGACTAATTGCGAGTTGATCATCAGGAAAAAAACTGGTAACCGACTGAAAACCATCAATCCCTCCTGTATGTCCATAGCTCCATTTGTCGTTATAAGGAAACTTAAATAGGCCTAGGCCGTATCCATTCTCTATAGTTTTCATGAGCTCTAAACTATTTTTCGAAATAATTTCCCCATTAAATAGAGCAGTAATAAAAATATTCAAATCCTCAGGAGTAGAAATAATAGCTCCCGCTCCTTGTGGAATAGACATATCTGTTTCAGTTTCTTTATTCCATTTTCCTAAAAAAGAATAGGAGAGTGCTTCATTAGTTTTTGGATTTATTTTTTGACCATATGCTGTGTTTTTTAAACTCAGAGGTAGAATTATTTTTGTTTCAAGAAGTTTACTGAATGGTGTTTTATAGAGGTCTTGTAGAATAAAGGTCAACAATACGAAATTAGAATTGCTGTACTCACTTTTGGAATTAGGTTCAAAATCACTTTGAAAACCCGCAATTCTTTCAAGCATATTTTCTTTTGATTGTTGTGTTTGATGCCAATCCAAATAATCTTCATTTCGAGTGAAATCGTGAATACCACTGCTGTGGCTCAGCAAATTTTTGATAGTTATTTTATTAGCATTCACGATCTCAGGATAGAACTGGTCTAGAGTATCATCCAGCGCTAGTTTGTTCTCCTCCACGGCTTTTAATATGAGTGAAGCTGTAAACATTTTAGATATTGAGCCTACTCGATATTTTGTTGAATGATTAGATTTAATGGAATCCTCGATATTTACATATCCAATAGTTTTCTGGTATAAAGATTTTCCGTTTTGAGACACCGCAAGACTCCCCATAAATTTATTATGGCTTTCGAGCAAATCAAAAAGGCTGTCTAATTTTTGGGTATCAAGTTCTTGAGCTAAGCAAATTGAGGTAATTAAAAGCAAGATTGATGTGATGAATGATTTTTTCATATTAGTGTTTATTGATTGATCTTTTAAACTTTAATAATAGTGTCAGAATGAGGTAAGCAATTAATGTAATCGCAACAAGTGTAGGGATAAACCAATTCCCTAAAATTTCGGTAACATTTGGATTTTTCATATACTCAGAGTTGAGTTTTCCCAGAAGCATGAATGAATCATCTTTGAAATAAAGTCCTACCTGATCTGGATTCTTTAGTTTGAAGTAAATAAGAATGACAAAACCGAATAGACAGATATAGAGAATTCCGAAAACCACATAAGAAATACCATTACCTATATTAAGTGCTATAGCTTTAAATAAATGGACAGGGTTGAACGTGCGCGTAGCTTGTTCTAGTTTTTTATCCGCGATTAAAGGTTTCAAGACTTCCTCCGGCTCACCAAGTTTTTCTAAGAGGTCTATAAGATGATCGGTTTCATGTTTGTTAGTTTTTCTTGCAAGCCCCTCATATATATGGCTATTGAATTCCAGGAGTACATCTTGCTGATCACTTTTAGAAAGAGATGAAACTGTTATTTCGATGCGCTTCATATAGCTTCTATAAATACGTTGAGAAGCAGTTTCTTTAAATTGAATTTCCTTTATTTTCATTGAGATATTTTTTTAATTGAAGAAGCCAGATCTGCCCAATAGGTTTGCATTGTTTCAAGAGTTTCCTTTCCGGTTTCTGTCAGTGTAAAATATTTTCTAGGTATACCGGATTCCTGCTCCACCCATTTAGAAGTCACTAAACCTTCCTTTTTTAACCTGTTCATAAGGGGATAGAAAGTTCCTTCTGCAATTTCGATTTGGGTTAATTTTTTTAACTCTTCAATAAATTCATATCCATAAAATTCTTTATCCCTTAGAACATTGAGGACAATAAAAGTCAAGGTTCCTTTCTTGACTTGAGATTTCCATTTTTCAACAAAAATTATATTCATATGGTAAATATATAACAAAATACATAGTATAACAATGTATTAGTATAAAATAGTAGTTTAATACATTTATATGGTTTGAATCTTTTTAAAATTTGTAAACGATATTTTAAAATACTGATGAAAAAGAAACAACTGAAAGCTAGCAGCTAAACCTTACCTAAGCCTCCTTCCCATTATTTTTTCTTTCGAAAAGGCCTTCACAACAGACAGGTTTTTTTGAAAGAAAAAATTAATTCCTTTATTACCTATTAGCGTAGCAGCAGGTAAACAATAGCAAATGCTTGTGAAAGAAAAAGAAATAGGACTAATACTATCAGCCAATTCGGAATCGTTCGAGAGTGCTTAATCCTGTTCAGTATTTCTTTCCGATTTTCCTGTTGAGCTGTTTGATCAACCCTTAGTTTTCTAAGATGCTCTTCGATTAACTTTTCAATCTGAGTACTGTCAGCTTTAATAGCTGTGCTTTTAAGGCTTTTTTCAATGTTTTCTAAGCGATCCACTTCTTCCTTAAAGGAGTGTAGCTCCTCAACGAGTAGTTCTGATATTAGTTCCAGTTTGGTCATATTCCAATTCCTTTATCGATTACAATTTTTAGGATCTTCTTAGCCACTGCTTTGGCCAGGCTTGGAGCAATAGGCACGCTTCTTCCGGATATAGCGACACTTTTTGCACGGTTGATTGATTTCAGTAAGTTACTTGCAGACATCGAACGGTGAACGTCACTACCCTTTATACTTTGTCCTTGGTACTCAAAGCGAAAACCCTGAAGCTGTTTGGATTTATTAATCACCGGAATTACGTTAATCTGCTGTTCCCACATCCTGTTGATATAGGTCTGAAGATCTATTGTTCTATCCTGACTTATGGCATTCTGATGTGCTTTTTGTATTTCAGTTCGAATCCTACCCAGCTCCAGACTCTTTTCATACTGCACGTCTTTAACCGTTTGAATCCCCAGTTCTCTGGCGGTTCGCTCTGCTGCTAGTTGACTTTGCTTTCCAATAAAGCTGTCGTTGTACGCCCTGCCATTTAGATCAATGCGATTGACATAGAGATGCACGTGGGTGTGCTCTTTATCCCGATGCACATAAGCCACTGCCTGGCGCTCCTGTAATTTCATTTGCTGAATAAAGGTTTTGGTAAGTTCTCCAAGTTCCCGGTTGCTAAGATTTTCTCCATCACGAACCGTTGGGCTTAGAATAAAGCTCAAAGTATTGCGCTTACAGTTTTGATTGAGGGCTTGCACGGCTTTAAATTCTTCAGCGATTTCTTCTGCAGTTTCTCCGGCGATTAGATCACTATAAACCTGTTCAGCCTCTTTCTCCTGATTATTGCCATATCTCAAAGCGCCAAGGGTGCTGGATATGGAACTTCCTTTACCAATCATTTGAGTATGGTTTTTAAATGCTTCTTGATTTCTTCAGCAACTAAAATGACTTCCTCACTAAGCTTCGGATTTCCTTTTTTATACATATTCCCAATGCGTTTAAAGTTGTTGTGATACTTCACCAGCATTTTATAGGTGTTGATATGCTCTTCACTCATACGCTGGGTGATTTGTTGTTCCATTAAGCTATTTCTGCAAAATGCACTTAAGGAAGAACCAGCAGCTTTAGCTTTTACCTGCAGCAATTTTTTCTCATAAACGCTGCATCTGAATTTGATAAGTGCTCGTTTCATCGTTTGTATTTTTTTCTTTGCAACCATCGGGAGCAAAGCAAGATTGTGGCCACAGCCACACATCTTGCCCTGCTTCCCAGAATTCATTTTTAATCGGTTTTCATCAGCCAGGCATTTAAGTCCTTTTCAGCTCTATAAAACTCCGATTTATCGATACAGGTTGAAGTTGAATTCAAGAAGAAAGCTGTGGTATTTCTTCCGGCTTCGTCTCGATCCAGGTACAGTTCAATGGCTTTGTAATGATCAAAATAGGGGAGTGCCTTATCTGCAAAAGCAATGGAGTTTAAAATCAGAAAATCAGCTTCGCGTTTTAAATTTGGATAGATTGTAATCAGCGATAACAGATCAAACATACCTTCCAGAACCATTAAATTCTGAGATTTATTTTTGATCCAAGTCAGATCTTTTGGAGAACTGGACGATTTAAAATATTTGTTTCTAAGTTCCCATCCTCCAGAATTGTTTTTAAGCCCAATGGAAAAACCATATCTATCCTTAATCGTATAATGAAACTCTTTACAAACCCCCTTCGCTGCAATCAGACTGATTTTCCGTTTCTTCAAATACTGTAATAAAGCTGGATGCTGAATGCGCTTAATGTCTTTGATTTCAATCCCAGATTCCTTGAAATTCGTTTCCTGCTGTATTGGAAGGTTATCATTCCCTGTTTTAACCTGAGCTAAAATTGCTAATGCCTCACGCACGGATACTTTTGAAAGGGCACAAACCAGATCGATGCAGTTGCCACCTTTACCCAGTCCGTGATCGTACCAGCAGTTTAATTTTGTAGAAACTTTAAAGGATGCTTGGGTTTCTGATCGCAGGGGACTCAGGAACCAAGCTTCCTTTTCCGTATTGCGAGTGGGATAGTGTCCTAAAAATTCCAGCGCCTTTTCGATGGGGATTTTTCGGGCTCTTTCACACGATATTTCTTTTTTTTTCATCTGCGTTCTATTTTTAGACAAAAAATGATGATTTGATGACAAATCCTGTTAAGCCTTATAAACAGTAGTATTAACCTGTCATCAAAAATTCATCGTTTCATCATTTTTGCTTTTTTAAGCTTCGTTTTTGCCATCATTTATTTTTTTGATGACAGTTTGATGATAAAATGATGACAGCTTCAACCCTTGTAAACAGTGGGATTGTCATCATCTGTCATCGTCTCATCAAAATTTTGGTCCAGAAATTCCTTTTTCACAGTAAAATAGCGGCCTTTTGCCTCTATCAAATTGATAGAACCATCAGCCCAGATTACGAACTTTCGATATTGATTGGAGTTGGGTTGATTGGTCAATTTCCAGTCTACTTTCAATAATTTGCGCAGTTGTGTAAGATCTGTTTTGATTCGAGTTTTATTCAGTGCATTTAAAGCATCTAACGGACAAAAATCTACTTCCTCTAAATCAAACTTTTCAAAGACACCCATAAGGATGCTGGCCAATTCTTTTTCTACCCGGTTTCTATTGTTTTTTACGAGTCTGGAAAGCGCAGCAGTTTTTATCTGCCCAGGGGTAAACCACATACGTGTTTTGTGAGTGGTACTTAGCTTTCGGTGTGACAGGAAGAATAAGAAAGCCGGGATTTCAGCAATAAGCTGCTCCAAAAAGTTGGTATGCTCCTTTTTGATTGATGGTACTTTCAACACCCAAAAGCGGGTTTCATTAGCATCTATCTTTATAAAGTTATCCTCGTTATTGCTGCAGAGAATAAATTTGCCAAAGAATTCTACTTCGCGCTTATCTTTTCCTTTAGCTTCCAGCTTATTGATATTGGTGGTGCTCAGGTATTTGATACGTTCGGTAAGCTCTTCTTTATTGAAGAGTACTTCATCTATACAGATGAGCAGTTTATTTGCCCAATCGGAATTAAACTGACTACTGAAACTGTCGTTGGTCAAATAGGTGAGATTGTTTTCAAAAATACTTTTGAGCCATTTAAGAAAGGTGCTTTTACCGGTAGAACGTTCTTTGGAAACCAGGCAGAGAATAGGAAGAACCTGAACTGGTTTTGTATAAAGAAGCTGTAAATAATCCAATCCCAGTTGTAGTTGATTACCGAATATGTGACTTAAAAATTCAGTAGTAGTATCAAAAGCCCCTTCACGGGGTAGCTTACTAAGTGGGGAATAGATGTTATAAAATCCTTTGTACTCTTGTTTAAAATTGATGTGATTCGGAATACAGGTAAACCCATCATACTTGGGTATTTTGTTCAGATAGGCTTTTCCGTGATCTTGTTTGATGGTCTCAATATTCCAATGAACAAGAAACTCATTAGAATGTCCGGCAATAGTAGGAGCTGCTACCAACTTATAATAAGTGGTGCCGACCCTTTTATAGGGTATAGCTTTCATAGTAAGATATTTTATATGGAAAAATGAACACCCCATCTCTAAAGAGACAGCGTGTTTAGAGAGCTAATTAACGTTTCTTTGAAGTAGTACTACGATTTTCATTTTCAGTTTGAAAATGAGGATCTCGCTGATTGTCTAAAAGCCATTTGTTTAGCAAATCAATATCGAAATAGATGAGTTTGCCACTGGGTTTACTATGTGGAATCGCTCCTGTAGAAGTTAATTTGTAAAGGTAGCTGCGAGATATGCCTGTATAGTCACAAGCTTCTTCAAGGGTAAGTACTTTTTTCTGGGCTAGTAAAAGCGATTCGATTCGCTCCAGCCTTTCGTCTAATTTAATGGTGTTCATGATATTCGTTTTTAAAATGAATAATGAACAAAGCGCTTTGTCTTTTTTATTAGAATTCTTGGGATAAAAGTAAAAAGGGATAAAGTGAAATCAAGTATTTAAAGAAAGTATTTATTCACAAATAACTTGTATTAAGTGCCTTATGAATATTGGTGCTCCTTGGTATTGATTGATATTATTTGATTTCAAGGAATATTAAATTAATATAGTGTTTTGAGGTTGTGGCTGAGTTATGAACATTATGATTTGTATTTTGAACTAAAAGAAACTAAAAAATCCTCTTGTATTAGTATAAACCTATTTGTTTTTAGCTGATTTTTCTATTTCCTGAGCAGCGAGTTTAACCTTCAAAATATTCATGTCATCGCTAATTTTCCGATCAACTATTTTTGCATAGTGCTGTGTTGTGCGTAAAGACTGATGTCCTAGCATTCTACTTACTGTTTCTATTGGAACCCCATTTGTTAAAGTAATTGTAGTGGCAAAGGTATGCCTAGCTAAATGTGTCGTTAGTGGTTTAGTTATCCCACACATAATTGCTATTTCTTTCAAAAAAGCATTAGATTTTTGATTACTAAAAACTGGGATCACACGCTCAGAATTTTCTACTTCAGGATGATCTGCGTAACGTTTAAGAATCTGTTCAGCTACGGGCAGGAGTGGAATACTGCTTTTTGTACCTGTTTTAGTTCGATTAATTCGAATCCATCTGCTGCCGTCTATTCCTAATGAGATATCAGACTTAGAAAGTTTCTCAACATCTGAATAGGCTAAGCCGGTATAGCAAGAAAATACAAACATATCCCTAACTAAAATCAGCCGATCGAAATGCAATTCTTTAGTCCAAAGAGTATCGACTTCTTCCTGGCTCAGAAACTCACGCTCTACAGGTTCAAACTTTACACGGTAATTGATAAGTGGATCATGAGTCATCCATTTATTTGCTAAAGCAATACGTATGATTTTTTTGAAGTTGTTCACGTATTTCAATGCAGAGTTGTGATTGCAGTTACGTTTGGTTTTGAGGAAATGCTCAAACTTGGTAATAAAACTATAATCAATATCCTTTAATCGGTAATCTTTCTCATTAAATTGTTCTCTAATAAATTGTTGGAGGTGATTATGACAAGTCCAATATCGCTGAGCAGAAGCTTTGGAAATATCTTTACCAATTAATTGATCTAGATTTTCATTATGTTCCTTGAAGATTTCAAGAGCTTTTCTATCACTATGATCTACACCATTTAAAGCCCTGATCATTTTATTAGGGGTAATCAGTTGAGCATTATCCATAAATTTTTGATGAATTTTATTTAAGTTATATGTCAACTTTTCAATATGGTCATTAATTTCTTTAGATTCTTTACTTGTTCCTTTAGCACGTCCCTTGTAGCTGTTCCATCTATTTAAGGGTATGGTTCTACTAATACTCATTTGTGCACGAGATCCATTGATGGTTATCCGAAGATATATTAGTGAATTCGTGTTTTTTTCTGATCGGCTTTTACGGATAAAAAAAATAAGATTATAAGACATATTCGTGGCTTTAGAATTTTTAATTAATTCAAATTACATGAATAAACTATTACTTACAAATCTGTTAACATTTCAAGAATCTGATAAACAAAGGGTTATGGTCAATTCGGTATCCTCTAATGTCTTGAAAATTAGGGGATACCGAATTGGCTCCCTTTTATTTGATATTAAATGAATTTATTTGAGCATAAATAAAATAAAAAACCCTGTAAATCAATTGATTACAGGGTTTTTGTTGAAGTCTGAAACTTAAAAAGTGGAGTCGGGCGCTATACCTGTTAGTATATTTGGTTATTCGAATTTATTTATTATGTTGTTGTTATACAGCTATTTATAGCTGTTTTTTATGTCTTGTTAATAAAATTATTATTAATAAGATATAGTAAAAATGTCAACGATTTTGTCAACGCATCATTTTAAATAAATTTTTAAAATTAAATGAAACATACATTTCACCTCCGTAAACCTAAATCCAAAACAGAAACGCTAATCTTATTTTCTTGCTATTTCAATGAAGAAAAAAAGAAGTTTGTATACTCTACAAAGAAAAATATTTTACCTGATCAATGGGATTTCAAAAATAAATGTCCAAAGAAGAAGGGTAAATCTATATCAAATAATCAGAAACAAATTTCAAACAAGTTAAGTAAATTTTCAGCAGAGTTCGAAAGGATAAAAGCTCAAACTGAATTAAGCGGACAAGATTTTGATAGTATAGTCTTAAAAGAAAGTTTTGATCAAATATTTGAGCGTGTCATTAAAGTGAGTTCTTTTTTTGAAGTATATGATAAATTCATAGAAGAGAAAGTTAAACTTAAGGAGTGGTCTAAATCGACTAAGAAAAGATATAATAACATTAAAAATCTACTTCTTGGATTTGAAGAAGTGAAAAGCTACAAATTAACTTTTGGTAAAATCAACAAACGATTTTTTATTGAATTTACCGATTTCTGCTATGAGTATAAAAATCATTGTACTAACACATTTAGCCGAAATGTAGGCTTGTTTAAAACTTTTATGTATTGGTCTGTAAAAAATGGTTATGCTTTTAATTCAGCTTTTACTGAATTTAAAAGACCACAACGTATTCCTACAAGACAAGAAGCTTTAACAAAATCTCAAGTTAAGATGCTAAGTGAATTTGATTTCAAATCAGAATCAGTAAATAAAGTTAGAGATATTTTTGTATTTCAATGTCTTACAGGCTTAAGGTATAGTGAATTGGAACTTGTTAATAAACGTATTATAACATCAAACTTCTGTCTTTTCCTTAAGGAAAATAAGGACACCTCTAAGCCAGAACGAGAAATACCATTGTATAAATTGGCTTTAGAAATATTGAAAAAATATGATTACCAATTGCCTTTAACTACTAATCAAGAACAAAATAGAGCCATTAAACGTATTGTTAGAAAAGTAGGGTTAATACATGAAGTAGAGTACTCTCGTAACAAAGGTGTCGAACAAGAAAGAATTATCAAAGTATTTTGCGATCGCATAACAACACACACTGCAAGACGAACTTTTGTAACTATCCTTCGTCACGAAGGAGTCGCAGACAAAAATATCATGAGTATGACCGGGCATAGAGATATTAAAACTTTCAATACATACCATCAAGTAAATTCTTCAGCTAATATGGATGCGGTAAATCGGGTTTTTGGATCTCTATAAATTAAAGCTTTAAGACTGGTGGTATATATTTATATAATAATATATTTATAGTTTTATATAATTCCTTGATTATAGATTTGCAAACCCTACAAAGCAAATAATTAATTGTATTAACTAAGAAATCTATTTCCCATTTATAAGTATTTGTATTTAATCTTATTAGTTGATGACTAAAAACAGTAACCAAAATCCTGAACAAATAGCTCGTGATAAAATTGATAAAATGCTTCGGGAAGCTGGTTGGTTAGTTCAGTCTAAAAACGAAATTGATTTATCTGCTGGAAAAGGTGTTGCATTACGAGAAACGAATACCGTTTCGGGTTCTGCAGATTATATGCTCTTTGTTGACCGAAGACCTGTAGGAGTTATTGAAGCTAAAAAAGAAGAAGAAGGTCAACGGCTTTTAATGGTAGAAGAACAATCTGTAAGGTATTCCAAAGAGCCTATTAAAATAGGATCATTCATTTTAGATAATGAAAAATCTTTCGTTTATGAAAGCACCGGAACTATCACAAGATTTACAGATTATCGGGACCCTAAGCCGAGAGGAAGAACTGTTTTTAGTTTTCATAAGCCAGAAACAATTGCTGATTGGCTTAAAAGTGGAAAAAGTCTACGAGAGCGATTATTGTCAATCCCAGCATTAGATGAAACAGGATTGCGTCCTGCTCAAATTGTAGCAGTTAATAATTTAGAACACTCTTTCAAAAAAAACAGACCCAAAGCCTTAATACAAATGGCAACTGGTGCAGGTAAAACCTTTACTGCAGCAACTTTTGTTTATCGTTTATTAAAACACGCAGAAGCTAAACGTATCTTATTTTTAGTAGATACTAAAAACCTAGGAGAACAGGCCGAACAAGAGTTTATGAGTTTTCAGCCTAATGATGATAACCGAAAATTTACCGAACTCTATAATGTACAGCGTCTGTCATCTAGCTATATCGCTTCAGATAGCCAAGTTTGTATTTCAACTATACAGCGCCTTTATGCTATATTAAAGGGGGAGGAATTAGATGAAAGTGCTGAAGAGGAGAATCCGAATGAGAATTCTTGGATGCAGAGAAAAATAGCACAGAAAAAACCAGTTCCTGTTGAATATTCAACACAAGTGCCAATTGAACAATTTGATTTTATAGTAATCGATGAAGCGCATCGTTCTATCTACAATTTATGGAAGCAGGTATTGGACTATTTCGATTCTTTTTTAATAGGTCTAACTGCAACTCCAGATAAAAGAACTTTCGGTTTTTTTAATGAAAATGTTGTAAGCCAATATACCTATGAGGAATCTGTTACAGACGGTGTAAATGTACCTTATGACGTCTATTCAATTGAAACCGACATTTCTCAGAATGGCGGAATTGTAGAATCCGGTTGGTATTTGGACAGGCGTGATAAACTAACGAGAAAAAAGCGCTGGCAACAAGAAGATGAAGATACTGAATACAAGCGCAATGATTTAGATAAGAAGGTAGTCAACCCTAGTCAGATTCGAAACATTATCAGAGAATACAAAAAAGCATTAAAGACGACTATTTTTCCCAGGCGTATCGATGAAAATGGAGAGTACGAAGTACCTAAAACTTTGGTTTTCGCAAAAACAGACAGTCACGCAGATGACATTATAAAAATCATAAGAGAAGAATTTGATGAAGGAAATGATTTTTGTAAAAAGGTTACCTATAAGGTGAAAAAGGATAAGAAAGATGGGGAGGGAAATATCATCGAAAAAGGAGAAGATCCTAAATCTGTTTTGAATCGTTTCAGGAATTCCTATTATCCACGGATTGCAGTAACTGTAGATATGATAGCCACTGGAACAGATGTAAAACCTTTGGAAGTGCTGTTATTTATGCGTGATGTAAAAAGCGTTAACTATTTTGAACAAATGAAAGGTCGTGGAACAAGAACTATTAATGGGAATTCTTTACAGTTAGTAACAAAAACAGCAAAGAATAAAACTCATTTTGTGATTGTTGACGCTGTAGGAGCTACGAAATCTAAAAAAACCGATAGTAGGCCTTTAGAACGCAAACCCACTGTGCCAATGAAAGATTTGTTAGGAGCAGTAACTATGGGAGTTGCAGATGAAGATTTGTTTTTGTCTTTAGCAAACCGACTCATTCGTTTAGAAAAGCAAATTACAGAGAAAGAAAAAGATAGGCTGTTGGAATTTTCAGGAGGTAAAAGTTTAAAACAAATTACTAAAGAATTGATCACTGCTTATGATCAAGATGAAATTGAAACCAAAGCCCAGCTAGAAATTGATAGAATTCCTAAACAGAATCAAACACCTGCCTTACGAGAAGAAGCGAAAATAAATGCGCAAAAACAATTGATTTTAGAAGCTAGTAAAACTTTTAATGGAGCGCTAAATGAATATGTTGAAAACGTTCGAAAACAACACGAACAAATTATAGACAGTATAAATCTCGATACTGTTATAAAAAGTGAATGGGAAAAAACCTCTTTATATAAAGCTACTGAAATCATAAAGGATTTTACGGCATATTTAGAAGCTAATAAAGATGAAATTGCAGCCTTAAGTATTTTTTATAATCAACCTTACAACCGCAGAGATATCACCTTTAAAATGATAAAGAGTGTGATGGAAAAACTGCAATTAGAGAAACCTTTATTGGCACCAGATTATGTCTGGGATGCGTATTCAACTTTAGAGGAAGTTAAAAGCAAACAGCCCAAAGATGAATTAACCGCTTTGGTATCTTTAATAAGAAGAGTTTGCGGCATTGATAGTGAGTTAAAAGCCTACGATAAAACGATTGAAAGCAATTTTAAAACGTGGATATTTAAACAGAACGCAGGACAACATAATCGCTTTACCCCAGAACAATTAGATTGGTTACGAATGATAAAAGACCACGTAGTGAGCAGTTACCATATAGAATTAGATGATTTAGATTACACACCCTTTGATGCCAAAGGCGGAAAAGGAAAAATGCACCAATTATTTGGTAACCAAATGAATGAAATTATTAACGAACTCAATGAAGTACTAGCAGCATAATGAGAGAAGATTGGATTGAGTGTTCGCTGGATGAAGTGTGTGAAAAGGCATTAAAGGTAAAACGAAAGGAAATGCCTTTATCTGAAAAAATAAAGTATTTAGATATTGGGGCGATAGATAATCACGCAAACAAAATAATAAGTCATAAAGAATATACTTGGGAAGACGCTCCTTCACGAGCACAACAAATAATAAAAAAAGATGACATTTTATTTTCTACTGTTAGGACGTATTTAAAAAATATAGCTAAAGTAAATAAGGAAGAGTATAATGATGAAATTGGTTCATCAGGCTTTACTGTACTAAGAGCAAAAAAAGATATTCTAAATTCTGACTATCTATTTTTTAGGACTTTATCTACTGTTTTTTTTAACACTTTAAATAAGTTACAACGAGGAACTTCTTACCCAGCAGTTAGAGACAAAGATGTGTTTGCCCAAATTATCCCACTTCCAACTCTAGTCGAACAAAAAGCAATTGTCAAAAAAATAGAGGAATTATTTAGCAGTTTAGATTGTGGTATTGCAGACCTTAAAAAAGCACAAGACCAACTAGTTATTTATAGGCAAGCGGTTTTAAAAAAGGCTTTTGAGGGGGAATTGACTAAAGAATGGAGAGAAAAGGAAACAAATTTACCTTCTGCAGATGAACTACACGAACAAATTAAAATCGGGCGACAGATTTTTTTCAATACCCAAATTGAAGAATGGGAATTAGAACTCAAAAAATGGAAAGAACAAGATGAAAGCTCTAAGAAACCTAAAAAGCCAAGACCTTTAACAGTTCCTGATCCACCAAATACGAACCATAATACGCGAAAATGGGACATCCCTAAAAATTGGATTTGGACGCAGATTGGAGACCTCTGTTTTGTCACTAAGCTTGCAGGATTTGAGTATACTGATTATGTTAATTATGATGAAGACGGTGATTTACCAGTGCTAAAGGCTGAAAATGCACAGCGCAATGGATTTAAAAAGACTGACTTTTCAAAAGTTAATTCAGAGTCTGTAAAAATGCTTACTAGATCACAAATATTTGGAGGTGAACTTTTAATAGTCTTTGTTGGAAATGTTGGTAATGTGGCAATGGTTCCCTTAAATCAAAGGTATTTTCTTGGGCCAAATATTGGAATGGCAAGACCTTATTTTAATTTTAACTCCAAATTTTTAGAACTCTTTTTACAATCAGGAGTCGGTAGAAGCCTATTAATGTCTGCGGTAAAATCCGTTGCACAACCTTCATTGTCAATGGGTACAATACGCCAATCACCTGTAGCTTTTCCTTCACTTGAAGAACAGCATCAAATCGTCCGAGAGATAGAAAGTCGTTTATCAGTTTGTGATGCGGTTGAAGAGAGCATTGTTGCCAGTCTAGAAAAAGCCCAAGCCCTACGCCAAAGCATTCTTAAAAAAGCCTTTGAAGGCAAACTGTTAAGTGACCAAGAGATTGCAGCTTGTAAAACGCATAAAGATTATGAGCCGGCGAGTGTTTTATTACAGAAGATAAAAAAGACAAAAGTTTGAAAGGATTCAGGATTATAAGTCTAAAGCTTACAAAACACCCCATACTTGGAACTAACAATTTTAGGTTTTATGACGATGAAGATAATGAAAAAAACTCACCATACTTTACTATAATTATTGGTCCAAACGGCACAGGTAAAAGTGAAATTCTAAAATGTTTATTGTTGATTTGGAGAGATTTCTATCAGAATTTTATGCCTGAAGAGTCCCGATATGAACCACTACATTTTTTTTTCACATTAGAATACAGTTTAAAAAACAAAACATATAAATATTCCAATGAACTCACTAGTAATCTTGTATCACTCACAAGTACTGATAAGTCGCATTTAAGAGGGAGATTATTTGATTCAAATTCAAAAAAGATTTCAATTACTTCTGAAGAGTATTATAGTTACTATCCACTTCAGATAGTTGCACAGTCTATAATGATGACGGATAAGTTTTTTGTCCAACGAAACGAAAAAGAAAAAATACGTTTTGCACCCTACCATTACTTAGGAATTAGAAGTACAAGACAACAAACAAGTACAGGATTTTATGTTCGCAGAACTGTTGAATTAATTATTAAGGCAACAAAAAATAAATATTTCCAAAAAGGGATAAGTAATTTAATAGATTTTGTTGGTGCAACAGGATCTTTTATGGTTCAGTATAAAACGATAAATTATAAATTGTTTTATACGGGGAATTTAACTGCCGAGATATTAGATGCATATTTTAAGGAGATTGAAAAAAGTTATGAAGGAAAAATAGCGCCATTTAAATTAGCAGATTTTAAAAGACTAAAAATAAACGCCATAGAATTGCTTAATAAAGTGAATTTTGTAAACCTGCTTGTTAATGAAAATAGGCTAACTAATATTAGAAAAAGTAGCGCAAAGACCTTGAATTTTGATTTGCGAAATAATGAGCAAATGGCATTTCTTAAAGAACATCAATATGATATTGATTGGTTAAGGAAAATTGGATTATTAACCGCGCCGACTATTAAGTTTTCAGATAAAGATGTAGAGTTACAAAATGCAAGTTCAGGTGAATTTCATTTGTTTACGACTATGATTGGCTTAATGGCTTCTACTCGTGCTGACAGTTTAATATTAATAGACGAACCTGAAATAAGCTTACATCCAAATTGGCAAATGAAATATTTGCAATTTATAAGAGAGCTATTTGCAGATACAGATAGAGTATCATCTCATATAATTATAGCCACTCACAGTCATTTTTTAGTTTCAGACTTACCAAGTGAGAACTCTACGATTATTGGGCTAAAAAAGCTTGAAGGAGAAATAGAAGCTATGGAAATCAAAAAGAATACTTTTGGCTGGTCAGCAGAAGAAGTTCTTTATAAAATTTTTGATGTAAGGACTACGAGAAATCATTATTTGGAAGTTGAACTTCGAGAATTACTCTATTTAATTTCAATAAAGTCTAATGACAAAAAACGTATACAGGAGCTTATAAACCCTCTAAGTGATCTCAAACTCTCAGAAGGTGACCCACTCGTGAAAATAATTTCTAGTTCGGTTAAGTATCTTAAGAGTATATGATAGAGCAACTACCCTTTAATCTTACTCTACTAGATAAACATAGAGATGTTTTGGAAGCAAAAAAACCTTGGTCAGGGGCACAATGGAATGATGTGAATTTTAAAGAGAACATAAAACCCACAATAAGGCAACAACTAGATAATAATCAAAAAGTTTGCGCTTATTGCGGATTACCATTTAAAGGTAATAAGGACAAGCAAATAGAACATATAGCAGCCAAAGCAAATTATCGCTACCCTCAATTTACATTTATTTTACAAAACTTGGTATTGTCTTGTGGCTACTGTAATAGTCTAATAGTAAAAGGGGCTAAAAATACATTAGGAGATCCAATTTCAATAAATTATGAAGATTGTGTTTTTTTATTGGTCCATCCATATTTTGATAACCCAAGTGACCATTTTGACTGGATAGAGGATGATGAAAATGATCAAGTATTAATTCAAATTAAAGATAATTCGCAAAAAGCAAAATTTTCAATTGAAATGTTCGATTTAGCATCGCAAGGTATGAGTGAACTAAGATCTTGTAGCTCATTTCGCAAAAAAAGACAAATTGAAATGCCCTTACCACCTGACCAAGAAAATTTATTAAAACAAGCATTGGATTACATACCTGAATAAAGAAACCATTATGACAGACAGCTCAATAATATCAAAAATATGGAACCTTGCTAATGTCCTTCGAGACGATGGTGTAGGTTATGGCGATTATTTAGAACAAATAACCTATTTGCTATTTTTAAAAATGGCAGATGAGCTCAATAAACCACCTTACAGTAAAGGATTAGTTTTTCCAAGGTTAAAAGATGTGGAAGGCAATGAAATTCCAGAGAGTGAAACGTGTGACTGGGAAACATTATCCAGTAAAAGGGGTGCAGAACTAGAATCCTTTTACAGTCAGTTACTACGTTCTCTTTCTACTGAAAAAGGAACACTGGGGCAAATCTTTACCAAGAGTCAGAATAAAATACAGGATCCTGCTAAATTGTCAAAAGTCATTAACCTCATAGATAAAGAAGATTGGTCTATGATGGGTGCAGACATAAAAGGTAAAATTTATGAAGGTCTTTTAGAGAAGAATGCAGAGGACACAAAAAGTGGTGCAGGCCAATATTTTACTCCTAGGCCATTAATTAAAACAATAGTGGCTTGTATACAACCTAAGCCATTAAAGTCTATTGTAGATCCCGCCTGTGGCACTGGGGGATTCTTTTTAGCAGCTTATGACTGGATTGTAGAGAATAATAAATTAGACAGAGAGGAAAAAGAGTTCTTGAAGAATAATACGTTTTTTGGTAATGAAATCGTCGCCAATACCCGTAGAATGTGCTTAATGAATATGTATTTGCACAACATAGGTGAAATTGACGGAGAATCATTTATAAATCCTAATGACGCTTTAATTGCCGATGATGGGGAACGTTATGACTACGTACTGGCTAATCCACCTTTTGGTAAAAAAAGCAGTATGACCTTTACTAATGAGCAGGGTGAAATTGTAAAGGAAGATTTAAGCTATAACCGTCAGGACTTTTGGGAAACGACCTCAAACAAGCAATTAAACTTTTTACAACATATTAAAACCCAACTCAAAATAAATGGCGAAGCTGCTGTTGTACTTCCAGATAACGTACTATTTGAAGGTGGTGCCGGAGAAGAAGTAAGAAAGCAACTCATGAAGACAGCCGACTTACACACTATTTTAAGATTACCAACGGGTATATTTTATGCACAGGGGGTTAAGGCAAACGTTTTATTTTTTACCAATAAACCGGCTAGCAAAGAAGCGTGGACAAAAGGTATCTGGTTTTATGATTACCGTACCAATGTGCACCATACCCCTAAGAAAAACCCAATGCGGGAAGAGCATTTAAATGAGTTTATTGAGCATTATAACGGTAGTAACAGAAATAAACGCTTAGAAACCTGGAGTGAGGAAAATGAAGAGGGAAGATGGCGAAAATACAGTTATGAGGATATCATAGCCAGAGATAAAACGAGTTTAGATATTTTTTGGTTAAGGGATAAAAGCCTAACCGATTTAGATAATCTACCGGATCCTGATGTATTAGCTTTAGAAATTATTGAGAATATGGAGTCTGGTCTCAATAGTTTTAGAGAAATAATGGAAACTATTAACGGAGATTCGGAGTAAGCAAAGATAAGGAAGCTTTTAATGCATTCGTTGAAAAATGATAAAGGAAAACCTAAAAGAAGTTTCTGTCTACTAAAAATCTTACTTAAGATATAAGTCAATACTAAAAATTGAGTCTAATACTTAGAAACCATGAATTATAAGAAAAAGTGGAAATTGATTCTTGAAGAAAAAAGATTTAGAAATAAATCTAAAACTATTGAAAGTGATGGTAGAAACACCTTTGAAAATGATTACGGGAGACTTATTTCAAGTGCACCTATTAGACGACTTCAGGATAAAACCCAAGTCTTTCCATTAGAACAAAGCGACTACATCAGAACAAGATTGACGCATTCACTTGAAGTATCATATTTAGCGAGCTCAATTGGACAAAGTATTGAAAACTATTTACTTAAAGAAGATGAGTTAGATATCGATTTAAAAGGGAATTTAAGTTCATTACTTAGAGTAGCGGGTTTAGTTCACGACTTAGGTAATCCACCTTTTGGTCATTTTGGAGAAGAAGCAATAAAAGCGTTTTTCAAAAACTATTTTTCTACAAATGACACAACTCTTAGTAACCTTGAAAAAGCAGATTTTGAAAATTTTGATGGAAATGTCCAAACGTTAAGAATACTTTCTAAACTTTACTATTTTGGAGATGAATTTGGATATAATCTTAACTATTCTAGTTTAGCATCAATCATAAAATATCCATCAAATTCATTAGACGGCAATAAAAAGCCTACTACTGAAATAGCTAAAAAGAAGTTTGGTTACTTCGTGACAGAAACTGAAACTTATAAAAAGATAAATGACTATTTAAAATTAAGTAATAGAAGGCATCCTGTTGTGTATCTTTTAGAAGCAGCAGATGATATAGCTTATAGTGCAGCAGACATTGAAGATGGTATCAAGTTGGGAATTATAGGAATAACGGACATTGAGGATATTTTTAGTAAAAACTTAGATAAAAATAAAAGTTCTGTTTTAGGAAATTTAGAATATTTAAAATCTATTTACTCAAAAGAACCAAACGTAGATAGTTCCATCATAATTCAAAAATTCCGAATTTCTACTCAAAAAATAATGCTAGAGAGTATCGTTAAATGTTTTGAAGACAATTACGATGATATTATGCAAGGAAAATTAGAAAATGAAATAATCGATATATCTGAGGCAAAAGATATTAGACAAGCTTATAAAAAACTACAATACAAAGTCTTTGATGATAAGTCGATTTTGAAAAAAGAAATTGCAGGTTGGGAGGCCATTTATGGGCTTTTAGATATTTTTGTGAAGGCATCAAGAAGTGATTCTTTTCAAGCTAATGGTAATAATTTAGAAGCCCGTTTATATAAAATTATATCTTCAAGCCATAAAAAAGTTTATGAAGACATTGAAAATTATTCAAATGCGGAATACAAAAAGCTTCAATTAATTGTTGACTTTATAAGTGGAATGACAGACACATACGCAATTAGATTATTTCAAGAATTGAAGGGGATTAAAATATAGATAATTGGATTTCAGTGAATTAAAGAATAAATTTAAATTACACTTTGAATTAGAGTTAAATTCTAATCCAAAGTTTAAATTTTTAATGTATGATATTTTTGTCTATGGCAGTGCATATATTGTTGGTGGTTATCTAAGAGATTTTTTAAAATCTAAACGATCAAGAGATATTGATATTATAGTAGACCTCAATAACAAAAAATTAGTAGAAATAATACAAAATGCAAAAGTTCAATTTTCAGTAAATAGGCATAATGGTATAAAATTACATTTTACTCATATAGATGTTGATATGTGGAGTATTGAAAATAATTGGGCATTTAAAAATGAACTAGTTAAGCTAAATGAAAATGATAAGCTAAAGAGTATAGCTAAGGGGTGTTTTTATAACTATGATTCATTAGTAGTCAATCTTCATAGTTTAAATATGAATATACAATATTATAGAAGCTTCGTTGCTGATAAAAAATTAGAGATTCTTCAAAAATCACCTATTTATAAAAATTTAAACCCTACTACAGAGGCTAATATTTTGAGAGCATTTTATCTTAAAAAGATATATGGAATTAATTTTTCATCTAACACTAAAATATATCTTATAAATAAAATTGGTGAAATAATAGATAATGAATTAAGTCCTGTCGCTCAACTTGAATTGACTAAATCCAAATACCCTAAATATCAGTCTAGTCTTTCTGTTAACGAAATTGAATCTAGTATTAAGGAGTTATATGTAAGTAATGATTTTGATAAACAAATTTATTTAGAACTCTAAATAGCTCAACTAGGTATTTTCTTTTAGAAAGACTTTTTGCTAGTAGTTTTTATTCAATCATCACATCTTTAAACTTGTCAACCAGCAATTCCTTTGGGAATTTATAATTAATAAATCTACTACTAATAGTGGAGGCTTCCCCATTTTAGGACACCTTAAAATTCGATAAATAGTTATTATTCAGTTCAGGTTGTAGGCTTTCCTAAAAATGGGACAGTTGTTAATTCGAATTTACTAATTTTAAATTCACACTGTCAGATGAAAAACAGCAAGTTTAGCGAGAGCCAAATAATTAAAGCTCTTAAAGAGAATGAACGGGGAAGATCTGTTGGCGATCTATCCAGAGAATTAGGTATTGATTAGAGTACCTTTTATTACTGGCGTAAAAAGTATGGAGGGATGGAGTATCAACAGCTTAAGCGCTTAAAGGAGCTTGAGGAAGAAAACAATAGACTTAAGCAGATGTATGCCGATATAAGTCTGGACAACAAAATGCTCAAGGACGTATTATCAAAAAAGTTTTAAGACCTTTCGACAAAAGAGTTCGAGTCAAGTATTTAATCAAAGAGTATTTAGTACCGATTCTACGGGCCTGTAATGTTGTAGGGCTTACCAGATCGATGTGGTACTATCAGAGTAAAAAGGAAGATAGTGAAGTCATTGATAAGTTAACTGAACTAGCCGAAGCCTATCCTACTCGAGGTTTTGATGAATACTATTACAAGATTCGTCGTGAAGGTCTAATATGGCACAGAAAGCGTGTATTACGAGTTTCTCGAGAGATGAAGCTCAGTCTTTAGGCGTAACATAAGAAGCGTTTAGTAAAACGCGTAAAACAGCCTTTAGAAACGCCTGCTGTACTCAATGAATGTTGGAGTATGGATTTTATGAGTGATGCACTTAGCGATGGTAGAAAAGTACGGGTATTTAATGTAATTGACGATTGTAATCGAGAGGCTCTTTCTATCGATGCAGGACTTTCTTATCCTGCCAGAGCTTTAGTAGAGACCCTAACCAATTTAAAAGAAGATTTTGGAGCTCCTAAATATATTAGATGCGATAATGGGCCAGAGTTTATCTTCAAAAAATTTACAAAATGGTGTGAGAAAAATTTTATTGAAATTAAGCATACACAACCCGGTAAACCAATGCAAAATGGGTATATAGAACGTTTTAACCGCTTCTTTAGAGAAGATATCTTAGATTCGTATTACTTCAATGACATCTATCAGCTTCAAAAAATAAGCGACAATTGGAGGGAAGATTATAATTTTCATTACCCTCATAAATCTTTGGGAAATAAATCCCCAAAAGAATATATGCCCAGGTTTGATGGAGAATTTAAATTCTTCATCAAACCTGAACTGAATAATAACTATTTATCGAATTTTAAGGTGTCTTAAAATGGGGAAGCCTACATAAAAGCGTATTCAGAATGCACATTAAAAAGAGATGTTCAAACAGGCTCTATGAGTCCAAAAGAATTTTTAAAAGAATTCAGAGATACATTTGATAAAGAATTAGAGATTGCAAGAATTACATTTGAAAAAAATGAACAATAATTCTTAATTGAAGAATCAAGATAAAAAACGAATTCTTAGCTAATTTAAATTTGAGAGAGGGTGTAAACTAAACCCTGTCTAAATAGGATTATTTATTAATTTAATTAAAACATAGTTATGACTTTAAAAGTGCAACAAGAATTCGAGAAGAAAGTGCTTGAGAAGTTTACGTCTGGCAAGAGTTTATAAGGTAAAGACGGTACTTTTGCACCTATACTTAAGATTCATAAGATAAAGTTCGGAGTTATTATGTAAGGTAGTATCCAATAAACTATGTAAATAGAAAAATGAAGTCGTCTAAAAGACTTTAGATAAAATTCAAAACCCAGCTATTTATCGTTTATATAGTTTATGAGATAATCCTGTACTAGCCTAATCAAACAATTTATATAATATTTAAAATTTATTTTCTACTGAGTACTTCATTGAATGTGTAAAATAGACGTTCAATTAATCTAAGGTCTTCAGTTATAATTTCTGCGGAACCTCTCATCTCTTGTTTAAAGGCTATTTGAATACCGTAAGATGTTATCATTTTTTCTGGTATTTCTACATCCACATAGTAAAAACTATCCTTAGTAGATGTAGTAGAAATGTTATTTACTTTACCGCTTATTACCCCATATTCTGAACTCGGATAATTATCAAGCTTTATATTAACTGTTTGACCGATTAGAATTTTGCCTGAATTTTGAGTGGGTGTCTTGAGTTTTGCTTTAAATTTTAAATTTCCATTAGGGATGATTGTAAAGATGAGATCGCCAGTGTTTACAGATTGGTTTGAATTCCAATAATTCAAAAAAGAAACATTTCCATTTATATTAGACCTTATTGCATAAGTGGTTTCCCAGTCTTTAATCGCTTTCTTCAGCAAATCGTAAGATTGAAAAACGTTTTTCAATAATGTTAGATCGGTTTTAACTTTATTTATAGCTGTGCCTTTTGATTTAGTAATTGCATTGCTGATATCCTCCTTAACTTGAGAAATAATAGACTCAAATTCCTTAAAATTTCGTTCTGATATAGCAAATTCTAGTTGTTCATTTTCAAAATCTTGAGCGGAAATAACGCCTTTATCAAACAATACTCTATTTCTATCTAATTTTTTATTTGCCAATTGCAATTCTTGTTTATTTAGATCTCGCCGCGATCTTAAATTTACTAATCTTCTTTTCAATTCTGATATTGAGTAGTTAGTAGCTTTTGATTCACCCAAATAAGGATCTAAATCTAAATTTAATTTATATTGAATGTAATTGTTTTCAAATAAGGCAAACTGGGTTTCTATATCTCCAAGAAAAAGTATTTTCAAACTATCCAACGGAAATGTGAAACTATCATTAGCAATTTGAACAGTATCGATGATTTTTTTCAATTTTAACACATCTTTATAATTAGCAGTATTCTCTAAAATAGCTAAGAGATCTTTTTCTTCTACAAACTGATTATCACTGACAAATATTTTATTGATTTTCCCTGTAGTTCTAGCATATATTTTTTCAGGTGGAGTTTCGGTTGTTATAATTGCTTCCGCACTAATGATTTCGGGGTACTTTATTATCCAGGTAATACTTAGGATTAGTAATATTAAAGACAGAAACAAGAGATTTCCCCATCGAATCATCCAATTAGGAACGCTAGTGAGTATTTCCTGAACCTCTTCACTACGGAGCTCAAGTTTCTCTAGATTTTTATCGTTCATAGTTTTATTATAAACTTGTATATATTTACTTAATAAGAAAGTTGATTATTTACTTTCCAAGTTCTAATTGATTCCTCACTAAACTATAATAATACCCTCTCTCCTTTACTAGTGTATTATGATTTCCAATCTCAACTATTTTACCCTTTTCCACCACTATGATTTGATCAGCATTTTTAACAGTGCTTAATCTGTGAGCGACTATTACGACAGTTCTATTTTTAAAAAATTCATTTAGGTTTTCCATAATCACCTTTTCATTATTAGCATCTAAGGCACTAGTAGCCTCATCGAAGAACAAGTACATAGGATTTTTATAAACTGATCTAGCTATTAGTATGCGTTGTTTTTGCCCACTACTTAAACCTATACCTTCCATACCTATTTTAGTATTAAAGGATTGCGGCAATTCATTTATAAAATCACCAATGTTGGCAACTTTTACTGCGTGTAAAAGTTTTGCCTTATCTACAAAATCTTCGCCTATAGCAATATTGTTTGCAATAGAGTCATTAAATATATAACCCTCTTGCATTACTACACCACATTTACTTCTCCATTCCTTAGGGTTGATGTCTTGTAAATCGTTAGAGCCAACACTAATTTTTCCTTTATTAGGCTTATAAAAACCTAATAATAATTTCATAAGAGTTGTTTTGCCGCTACCACTAGTTCCTACTATTGCAGTTATCTTATTTTTAGGTATTGTAACATTTATTTTTTTCAGAATCAGCTTATCATATCCTATATATCGGAATGACAACTTTGAGACTATTAGGTCCTCAAAATCATTCAACTGATTAATTAATGTTTTGTTTTTTGGTATTTCACCTTCCTTATCATGAATTTCTGATAATCTATCTAACGAAATCTTCGCATCCTGAAGTTCTTGTACAAAGCCAATTAACTGTGAAATAGGTCCATTTAATTGTCCTACAATGTAACTAATGGCCAACATCATGCCTAACGTAATACTGCCATCAATGACCAATTTCGCAGATAGCACTGTAATGAGAATATTTTTCCCTTGGTTGATAAAATCTGAACCAACACTCTGATATTGTTCTAGAGACAAAGCCTCTATAGAAATTTTAAATAAACGGGCTTGTACAAACTCCCAAGACCACCTCTTTTGCTTTTCCGCATTGTGAAGCTTTATTTCTTGCATTCCATTTATCAATTCTATTACTTTACTCTGTTCTTGACTAATTTGAGAGAAACGTTTATAATCAAGTTCTTTCCGTTTTTTCAGAAAAACTAAAATCCAAATAAAATACATTAGGCTCCCAATTACAAAGATTGAAAATAGATGTATGCTGTAATATGCTAGAACAACACTAAAGACTAACAAATTAACCATCGAAAATAAAACACTTAAAGAAGAGGTTGTTAGAATGCTTTCGATTCTCTTATGATCGTTAATCCTTTGTAAAATATCCCCAGTCATCCTAGTATCAAAAAAGGCAATAGGTAAGCTCATTAATTTGATGAAAAAATCAGAAATCAATGAAATGTTAATTCGAGTACTTAAGTGAAGTAAAATCCAACTCCTAATAATCTCAATTGCCGTTTTACCTATAAATAGAGCTATTTGTGCAAACAATACTAAATACACAAAATGTATGTCACGATTTCTTATACCAATATCTACAACGCTTTGAGTCAGAAATGGAAATAACACTTGAAGCAAACTTGCAGCGATCAGGCCAAATACTAACTGCCATAGAAAAGACTTATACTGAACGAAATACTTTAATAAAAAGGTTAGGTCTAAACCGTTTAGCTCCTCAGCGTGTTCTATTTCGTAAAACCTAGGGCTGACCTCCAATAAGAGCGCTATCCCTGCTTTTGTTTTCTTTGTAGCATTATTTCCGATCCAAGAAATCAAAAAATCTTTTTCTTCCAGAGTTATTAAGCCATATGCTGGATCTGAAATTGAAAACTGATAGCTGTCCTTCAGTTTTTTTATTTTAAATAAAACAACAAAATGATCTTGATTCCAATGCAGGATACATGGCAAGGGCGCTTCGACTATCTTTTCAACGGTAAGTTTTACTCCAAGAGATCTAAATCCTATTTTTTCACTCGCATCGCTTAAGCCCATAAGGCTACTTCCGACTCTAGTAGTCTCACATAAGGTCCTAAGTTCTTGAATAGAGACTGTTTTGTTATAATGTTTTGTTATTATCTTTAAACAAGTTGGGCCGCAATCCTTCTGATCTCTCTGCTTGTAATTCGGGAAGTTCTTCAATTTTTGAAGTTGTTTAATTCTCTTAGACCATAATGTTCCACCGCCTTAGTTTTCAACTCATTTTTACTCCAATCACTCCATTCAGTAGTATATGGATTATAACCACATTTCAATGGCTTTGAATTTATTTCATTGGGCTGTTCTACATATGCTCTGCAATCGGTGCATACATACCTAAATTCACAATCTTTGCAAACATGTATTTGATCTTTCGTAACATTCCAGATAGTATTGAATTTAGGCTGTTCTATTACGTCTTTAAGGTTTATCAAACCTACTGTTCCAAAATCTTCGGACATGGAAGGGCAGTTTTTAATTTTCCCCCTTTTGTCTACTGATATCTTATTATTTAGGCAAGAATTTTTATTAAATGCTTCTGAAAAAGTCGTGAGATTTATAGAAAAATAATTTTTTGAAATAATCCCACAATGGTATTCTGAATCAATAATTTGATCTGTGTAAACCGCATACTTAGAGCCAAATTCAATAATCTCATTTTTGTTTGAACTGTGAACACTAAAAGATGTAAGTCTTAGATTGTTTAGGAATAAGAGTTTTATATTAGGAGGGGTAGTCCAATCACTGTTTTTTAAAATTATTTCAACAGATGTGATCATGGATTTAATTTTATCAAGAAATTGTAAAATACTTAGAATCTTTTTTTTATCAACTTCTGAGAAAAACCTTATTTGTATACTCTTGCACCTGAGTTCGTCAAGTTCTTCAAGAACTTTTTCAATATTATATTTGGAAAGCGAGTCGTAATCTAAAATAGCATTCGATATTTTATGAGGGTAATGCCAATCTAAACTCATTTTTGGGAAACTATCTGGTGAATCTGTATAAAACACACAATTTTTTTCTTCTAAAAAAGAAATGTATTCATCTATAATCTCATCATACTGGCTTGAATAATTTATTTTTATATCTTCAACTGATTTTCCTAACTGTTCGTTTAGTAGGTTATAAAGGCTATTGGGTATATAATGAAGAATCTGTTGTTGTGTATCACATATCACAGATCGAGAAGCACCTTTAACTAAAAGACAATTACTATAAAGAGATAGTTTTTTACTCAAATGATATGATTTTAGAAATTGGGGAGAATGGTTTCTCACTAGTCATTATTTTTCCATTTAGCGCTTCAACATAGATTCCATTATACAATTCAGTAGAATCTGACGTAATAATCACTGATTTAAATTCAAAAAACGTTAACAGGCTATAATTTACTGGTAGAGAATTTAACGATTGTGAATCAAACCCTTTAAATTTTTTTCCTTCTTTCATTATAAATAATTTGCTATTTCCATCTCAATATAGTAGTTGCAAGGTTTGGAAACCATTCCAAATTGTCCATTAGGGTTTACTTCTAAAAATATATAATTGTTTTCAGAATCTACTACCATATCTATCGATCCTGTATCTAATTTCATCTTGTACATAAAGTCTATTAATTGTTTTTTGATATTATCAGGTAAGTTATATGGTACAGTTCTATTAGGCTTTAGGTCATTATACTTTCTGACATCGATTTTTGTTTGATCATCTTCTTGCGAAAAAATAGCCATTGAATATAACTGTTGATGAAAAAAAAATATTCTCAACTCATATTGTTTATCAATATTTTCCTGAAATAGACTAGGAAAAAATGTTAGAGGTAATTTGCGAATGAAAGCTAATGTTAACTCTTCCGTATAACCCTCTAAAGAAATATTTTGATGTGTTAAAGAGGGTGACGAACTTATTCCTTTGGTTATAACTTTTTTCTCACATTTAAAATAAAACTTCAGTAATTTATCTTTAGAAATTGTAATCAATGTAGAGGGAACCCCTAAACCGCATTGTCGTGCTATAGTGAGCTGGTCTAATTTACGATCCACGATAGCATAATTTCCAATGGAAATAATTTCTTCGTTAGTTTCTAATGATGTTGTAAAGAACCGTAAAATTTCATCCCATTCATTATTCAAATGATGTTCTATATAAGGATCAAGGTCTCCATATTCTTTCTTAAGAATAGAGTGATAAGTTTTACTTAGATAACCCCTACGGTACCAGTAGGAAGATATATTACCACTATCAATATAAGAAGAGCCGGATTGAATTTCTATTTGTTTTTTATCTAAATCGACATTGAGTATTTCAACCTTTCTAGAATTACTATTGATACGAACAAAATGCTTTTCTCTTGCTAATAGCCATTCCAAAACTTCATTAGTACTAGCATCATTTTCGTCTGAAATTACAAATATCATTTTAATTAATTTCTGCAAACAAATTTAGAACCGCGCTTTCTATAATAATCTTCGATTGGTTCGAAACCAATTTTTTCTCTTTTTATATTTGCTTCCTCACAGTTACAGATTTCAGATAAATTACCACCTAAATAAGTCCCATATACCTGACAGGTTTTCCGATAATCCATAATTCTAGCATAATGATATGGATACATCTGCCCTTCAAGAACAGCTTCAAGCATATACGGTTGGAGTTCTTCAATCCATTCATCCTTAAAATGTAATACTAAAAGAGCTATGTTGCCAGATACATCATATTTCCCTTTATTAGTGTTTTCCCCAATAATTGAAAATCCAGGCCACTTATCATTATTATACTCTATTATTTCTAATAACCTATTATAATTATAACTATCTATTTTTTTCATTTGTCGCCAACTACCAAATATTGGCATCCTAGCTTTTTGATCATTTTTAATCATTTCTTCTACCTCTAATTTTAGAGGAGTTTTCAATGATAAAATATATTTACCAAATAATTCATTATATTCTTTTTTCAAAAGTTTCCATTCAGGAGTTTTTTTAAAACTTTTAAATTTTTTTCGTATTCTTTCTAAAATTAATCCTTTTAGAACGGCTTGTCTTAAGTACTTATGTGTTTGATCGAATTGAGATAATCGTTCCGAATTAAGAGCTGCCATAAATAAGTCCTCCTTGAAAGGGTTTGGTACTTCTTTGAAGGCTCTATCATAAATTGAATCAGCCCGTTGAAAGTCATGATCTAAAACGGAAATTTCAGCGTCGTTAATTAATTTATAGTAGGTAATATAGTTTTGACAAAAACCTATAGAAGATGAAAACATCATTAAGAGAATAATTGAAATCCTCCTATTACAAAAAGCCTCCGAAAAGTATTTATTGGAGGCTTTGAGTAGAATTTTTAAATAATTAGTAATTAACATTTGCCTTCGTATCTTGTTTTGAATTTATATCTACCACCAGACCCATCATTATTATCAATAAATTTGGCACACATACTAAATGATAAATCTGTAGTTTCAACTTGCTTAAACTCTTTACTTCTCCCGCCAGAAATTTGAGCTGATTTTTTCTGTGATATTTTATAACTTTCAAAACTTTCAATCTTCAATACTTTTTGCATAATATTTATTTTATAACTTATATAATGTGAATTTTATAATTTATGGATTTATGTGATTACAAAATAAATCTAGCATCTATCTTCAAATCTATCTGCAGACTTAATCTTTTTAATACGTCCATCATTATAATCAATCACTTTGGTGCACATACCATTTGTAGTTGATTCCCCGTAAAATTTTGTTCGTGATCCAGTTACTTTACTCATTGATTTTTTCGTCAATTTAAAAGTTTCGAAACTGTCGATAATTTTAATGTTTTTCATAAGAAATTGTTTTAACAGCGATCTTCAAACCTCTCTGCAAATTTAAATTTAGTAGTTCTGCCAAATCTATCATCAATGAATTTAGCACATGACAAATCAGAATCAGGCAATCCTCCGGATGGTGAATAGTATTTGGTTCGTGACCCTGTAATTTTTTCAGCTGCCTGCCTGCTTATTTTATAGCTTTCGTAGCTCTCGAGGTTTTTAATTTTTTCCATTTTGATTATTTAAAGATTAAGAGAATATTTTGTGATATTGACTTGTTGTCAATTGGTAAGAATAGATTTTTAAAACCTGAAGTCTGGGTCAAGCCCGCATTTACCTACATATCTGGGCTTTATCTTAGTTACCTTATTGCTACCATCATTGCTGTCAGTGGATTTTGCACACGCACCCCCTTCAAACTGAAATGACTTGCTTCGAGCACCAGAAATCCTTTTCATTTTTTCTTTAGAAACACGAAAACTCTGGAAGCTTTCGATACTTAAAATTTTTTGCATAACATTGTTTTTAGTTAATATTAAATCAAACATACTAGTTTCATATGGTAAATACAAGCTTAATTTTTTTTAAAAATTTAATAAAAGAGCTAAAAATCAATGTTACTCCATATAATATTGTTAATAATTTGAGACGTTATGAGGATCTTCCTAATTTAAATGAAGTATCTTTTATTCTACTATCCTGGAACGTAAAAAGCATTATTATAACCGATATTCCTGATGAAAAAATAAGAGAATTCCCTGTTCCTTATATTACAACAACGAATAATGGACAATTCATTATTGTAACAGCCATGTCTGATAATAAATTCACTTGTTTTTTTCCAGATTCATCATTCGAAGAAGTAATTTCTTCAAATGATTTTCTTTTATTAAGTTCTGATATCTTCCTTTTAATGGAGGCTAATTCAGATTCTGGGGAATTTGCCTTTCCCTTAAAAAATAAGAATCTTTATAATTATAAGTTGTCACGCGCAAGTGTTTTTTTTGGAGCTCTTTTCTTTTTGGCGACTGCGGCTTTTTCAATTAATGGTGAATCTATAATATTTTATATTAGCTCTATTATAGGTTTATCCATTTCTATTTTTTTGCTATCAAAAAAATACAATTTAATTTCCTCAGAAAGTCTTAGTAGTATATGTAAAATCGGTAAAGTTGCCGATTGCGAATCAATACTAAAATCAACTGCCAGCACTTTTTTAGGATTCTCGCTAGCAGAAATATCTTCAGCTTACTTTTTGTTCCTTATTTTAAATGTTTTCTTCACTTCACAAATTAATCTTTCGCTTAATTATTTAACACCGATTATAATTATTTCTATGATTGCTGTTCCTTATTCATTATACCATCAATTAAGATTAAAAAGTTTTTGTTTATATTGTTTTGCGATACTTATTTTGTTAATTACTCAATCTATCTTGTTTTTCAAACAATACGAAATTGGATTCAATCAATGGAATGTATCTGTCCTTACTGTTTTTTTTACCTCGATTGGTTTGGCATTTTTAGTTGTTGGAACAATTAAGATAGCAAGTATTAGTTTAAGTCAAATGAAAGAAAAGGATCAGTTCTTACAAAGTTTACTGGACTCAAAGATGGTTTTGAACAGTTTTACGGAGTCAACAATAAAACCCAAATCATTCAATCATGAAATAATAATAGGAGCTAATCACGCCTCTATTACTTTAATCTTATTTATAAATCCTTTATGTAGTAGATGTAAAGATATTTTGAAACAGCTACCACGCCTTTTTTCGCAGTATAGTGATTTGATTTCACTACGAGTATTATATTCTGGATCTCCAGACAACAGATCACTTGAAAAAATAATGATGTCTGAATTACATCAGATTCTCAAAAACGAAAATGATAAACTGAAAATACTAAGTGAGTATAAAGGTAAAATATCAAATAACGGAAAATTTAGGAAAGATATTCTGGAATCCCTTAATGAACAGTATGAATGGTCTAATCAATTGCAGTTGGAAGGGACACCTGCCATAATTTTAAATAATATAGTACTACCAGCTTATTTTGGAATGGAGGAACTACTTCAGGTTATTGGTATGATTTTAGAAAAGGAACAATCTGTAGGCTTAAATAATGTGATATAGGTAAACATGATATTTACTTTACGCTTCAAGTTTAGGTAATATCTAGATCGACATCTCCATAAGAGATTAATATTAATTCACTCAAATAAGTGATTTGAATTTTTAAGAAGTAGTTTTGGTTTAAACTGAGGTTCACATTTCATTTGTTATTATTTTTTCAATACATAATCAATTTAAATATACTTATTCTTTCTTCTATAAAATGAATGGATATTCTATTTTCAAAAGAGATTTTGTCTTTTTCTAAACTTACTGAGCTAAGTATTTTTTAAGCTCTTCTTTTGAATGGTCTTACCTTAGTTATAGAAGGAATATTCTTAATTGGCATTTTATCATTTCATCAGGATATTTAAATAGAATTTCTTTTCATTTTAAATTCTTTAAAAGACCAAAAAAATCACTTAAAAAAGACTTATCCAAATGAATCCTTCCAATCATCAATGAGGTTTTTAATTATATTTGGCTGATTGTCAATTGTTTTATTTCTGTAATTTAAAATTCTAGATTTAGATTTGATAGATAAGTGATATCCATTTTTTTCAGATTTAAAAAGGCCATAGACCATTTTATCTCCTTTATCCCATTCAATATCTTCTGGAATAGTTATTTCGCCGGAGCAAATGAGGTTCTTAGAATAATCATTTTTTGAGAATCTGAGTAGAAATGATAATTCTGTAGCATTTAAATTTATAACCTTTTCATCTTCTGTATAGTATTCTGTTTTTGATTTTTCTGCTATTGAATCAGAGCTGTCATATACATCTTTCAAATCTGAAAGGTATTTTTGGAATTTATCTTCCAAATTTGGATCAACAATAATATCTCTAATTTTAGTATACTTTAAATTCAGACTATCAAATTCTCCTTGAACTAAAATCAATTCATTTTCTATAAGTTCTGAGATACTTTTATCGTGTTTAGGATCTTTTGTTTTTAAATCTTCAAAGTCCAAACTAATATCTGTCTTTACTGTGAAAATTTGCTTTAATTTGATCCTCGCAGAATTTGATAAATTCTTATAACGCTCAGAAACAACCGCATTTTTTAATAATGCTAGTTTTCGGTTTAATTGTCTCTCCTCATTTAAGTTCTTCTTTATTTCTAACTTTTCTTTTTGTTTTTCAATACATAAAGAGCATAAGGGTTCAAATATTTCAATTTTTAGGAAGTGTGTTCTGCTTTTAAAAGGCTTAATTATTTCTCTTGAACATCTCCTACAAGAGTATTTTATTTTAGCCTCTGAAAACTTTTTTACAAGTGAACTTAGATTAAAATGTTTAATACCATAATCTGAATATATCGAAGTCATAGTCTTTACAAATACCTGATTCTCTGTTTTGAAAAAGCTTTTTAATATTTCAAGGGTTTTTTTATCAGGATCATTTATTGTTTGAAATGTTAAATTCTTGTTTGTCATATCTGTTTTTTTGTGTGATGATTTATATTTTTCCCTTCTGCTCGAGATCGTTTTTGAATCATATTTAGTAAATTTAATAACACCTCAAATGCTATAAAATGTATCAAGAAACCATCCAAGATGTCAATACCTTTTATGATCAAATTTCATATAACTACTCAGGTTCTATTCAGCTTGAAGAAATATTACATTTTCTTGATTTAGCCTTTCCTAAATGGAAGACTAATGGTGGCCTAGGTGCATTTGCTCCAGAGTTTGTGATTTGGGTTTTAGATCATACTTCTGAGTCTTATCAAAATGATTCCTTTTTTGATTTTTTAAAATTTGTTTACTTCGAAATTGCTGAAGAATATTCAAAATATGAGGAGTCTCAAGCTTTCTCATTTGATCTTGAATGTATAGAAGACTTCCCTGAGGATTCAGAGGCTTTTCAAGAGGCCTTATCAGATGATGAATATAAAGTCGAGCTAGAAAAATACAAAGCGAGCAGAAGGGAAGAAAATGCATTTTCATTTAATTTTTAAGCTACTTTTCTTTTATATATTCTTCAATACATTTAGTAATTAGATCCTTAAGGCTTATATCTTCTTTAAGGGCTATTAACTTGAAATCCTTTAAAAGTTTTTTTTCAATCCAAAACGAGAATTGAGTTTCATCTTTAGTAGGTTTTATTGGACTTATTTTTTGTAATGTTTTGGGACTATCCTTGACTCTATTTATTAATCCACTTAATTCTGTACCTTTTTTCATTTTAAAAAAATTAGCATTATATATTTCTAGAGATCTATAATTGTAGAAACTTAGATTCTTATAATTATAGTAAGAGCTTTAATATTTCTTCAGATAACATATTTATTTGTATCGTAGCCTTTTTATTTTCACCTACACCTTGGTTTATGATAGATCGTGTGTAAACTACCAAGTCACTAATATGGTTCTTAGCTATTTTAATATGCTGTAGCTTTTCTAATTCAACTAAGATATCTAATGTTAGCGTTGTGTTTGGCTTGATCATGTTAAGCACTATTATACATTTATCCAGTGCATTGTTATCATTCATAATAGAAACTGTAGCTTGAATAGCCATTAAATCTAAAATCCCAGCTTTTGTAGGTATTATCACTAGATCTGCCAGAGAAACTAACCAGGATAGATGGTTTGTAAGATAAGGTGGTGTATCGATGAAAATAAAGTCTGCTTCTAAATCTCTAATTGATTTTTCATTTATAACATTAGAATAAATATCTATATCTGTAACTATAGATTCTAACTGAGCCAAACTTCCTTGTGGATCCAGATCTACAATTGCTACTTTACTAGCTTGTGAAAAGTTAATAGCCAGGTTAAACGCTAATGTACTTTTTCCAACTCCACCCTTCTGGTGCGTTATTAAAATTATCTTTGCCATATTTTATCTGCGTCGTATTTGATATTGATTCTTTTCTTGGCTTTCATAGCTCAATAACTTTTCAATCCCTTTAAGTGAAAGTTTTCTATCGATATCAGAGCCTTTTTTTTGAACACCATTTTGATCAATAAATGAAATCCCTCGGCCTATTTTAGTTTTAATATTTTCATTTTTAAGATGAAATATTACATCTTCCATCGAGTCCGAAATATCAATAGCCTTTAGTATAGCTTCTTTCAAATCATGAACTCGTTTATCAGTGGAGATGAATTGTTCTTGAGTTTTTATTTTTTCAAGCTTTCTTTCTACTTGTCTTAACTTATATTTCCGCTCTATTTCTCTACAGAAATCTAAATTTTGATAATGAGTATAGCTATCGGAAACAGCTAAGTTGTTATCCATAATCCGGCTAGCAACTATATGAATGTGTTCTCTTTCAGAATTTTCTTCGTGTATATAGGCAGCATACACATTATCCCGAAAACCAATTTTTCTAGCATAACTTTCAGAGATGTTTATCCAATCTTGAGTGCTAAGTTTCCCTTTATCCTCTGGAGCGATTCTAATTTTTATATGAAACGATTTTTTCTCACAACGATCGTTGAACCTTTCTTGATGCTTCATCTCTTCAAATATTTGACTAGCTTCTCCCAAGCATTTATTAGTAATCAATACTTCTCCACCTTTTTCGCAGTATGATAAGGCATTAATGGTGTGTGATATGGATTGAAGTTTTGCAATCATTCTTGTAGTTTTTGTAATTCTGACTTGAGAGATTCTCTCTTTAGATGAATTTCATATTTGAATCTTTGGCGATTGACAAAATTTCTATATGTGGAGTCTCCGCTTTTTATGTCACTAATGATATTAGTTAAGTTGTTGGGAGGCTTATTTTCGGTTTTATAATTAATGAAAAAGACATAATCATAAAATAGCTTATAAGTTTCTAGATCTTCTTTCAAAACACTTCTTTCATTTAAATAACTAGGAACATATTTAAAAAGGGGGATGGAAATTAGGATTAGCGTAATAAGAGATAACAACAATTTGGAGGTAAAGGGAGAGTCTTTACCAAAAAGGATGTATTGAGAATTGTGCGATTCATTAACAACAGGATCTCTTTCCAATACGACCTTTTTAATATCATCAGTATAAGATTCCAGTTTTTCGTTTAGAAGCTTTTCCTGCCTTTTAATAAGTTTCTCGTACTTTTCAGTATTTAGATTAAATAGTTCTTTGTTTAGATGCTTTAAATCATTCTCAGCATTAATAAGCTGATCAGTTTTTGCAACTAATTTCTCTAATTCGTCAGATACTTGCTGCATCAGATTTATGGAAATATCTTGATTGTTTGACATGGTTATAATTGAGATTTGATTTGGAGTATGTGGTTATTTATTGAATTTATTTGCTCGAGTACAGTAGCTTGATCTGCAATCATAAACTTCGCACCAGAGTTTAGCTTTCTGGATATTTGATTAAGATTAACTCCTATTTTAATTAATTCAGCACTATACTTTTTAACGTCTATATCTGTTTTACGGACTTCTAAAATGGGCTTTCCTAATTTTTCAAGCACACAATTTCTTACAAAGAATGATGTTTGAACTTGTAGAAGATTGCAGTGGGTATTGAGTAGTTCTTTGTCCTGATTGGATAAATAAAAAACAACTCTTGATTTATTATGTGAGTTCATTTTTTTTGATTTTATGAGTTAAAATTCTATGAGCAGCTTTTGCTGCGAATAGCCAGGCTGGGTAAAAGTGTGCACGAAGTGTGCACGTTGCCCACGACTGGCTACGCTCAAACCGCTTATTTTTTTAAGTTGACTAAATAATCATTTAAGTCTTTATATCCGGAGTAGTGTATGCTGCAGTCTAAAACTTTGCAGTAAGCTTTTTTCTTAATGAAATCAAGAGCATTATTACCTGCAGTATCATCATCAAAGAGGACTTTTATTGTGCTATATTGATTTAATATTTCTTCGGTTTTTTTAATTAGTGAAGTGCTATTTAGGATTATAAAATCTTCATTAGGGATTTCTTCTTTTAGGGTTAAATAGGATAGAAAATCTGACCAAGACTCAAATAGAGATGCTGTGCTTGACTGGTTCAAAATTGTTGTGATTGATTTTCTTCCTAAACACCCTTTGAAAAATTTATTTCTGATCTCGAATCCTTCTAAGTCATTTTTAAATCCAATTCCGTAGTACTCTTTTTTGTGATTGAAAGAATAGTGTACTTGACAGCAGTATTTTTTAGCTAAATCAATATTGATTTTTCTTTCCTTGAGATAATTTATTAGATGATTATTTTCCAAATCAATTACCTTTTTAATAGAGTAATTTTTCTTTGGAATATTATTTTTTATCGGCTGGTGAAAGGAAAAGGAGTCTTTCGATAGAATCTCAAGTGCTTGCTTTGCTTCGCAATCATTTAATTGCATTACTAAGTCGATTATACTTCCTCCAACACCAGTTGAGAAATCGATGAATAAATTTTTGTCAGTATCAACTTTAAAAGAAGCTGTTTTTTCACTTCGAAGAGGGGAGAGGTACCAAACGCTATTTCCTCTTATTTTGTCTGAATAGAATCCTATTTTAGATAGAAATGCAACAATATCAATCTGCTTTGCTTGTGAATAATTCATTTTTTTTACTGTTTTGATCTTACCCATCTTACCTTTTTTGAGAAAAGTCTTTAAAAAGGTAAGATGGGTAAGATGTTTTTAGGAAACTTTTATTTTTTTTTAAGTCTAATCATATAACCTTTATGACCGTTTTCAAGTCCATTTATTCTTTTATAACCTAGAGATCTTAAAGCTTTACCGATACTAATAGGATTTACATATGAGGATTTAGTCTTAATGTAGTTTGTGATTTGTGTGGTGGTGAGAAAATCAGTTCTATTTTTTGATTTTTCATAATATTCACTAACTAATTCTTCTTCAACAGATACTTCAAAATGTCTCTCATTTCGTTCCTCATTATTTAGAACATCATCCTGAGTTAATTCAGAGTTAAACTGTTTATCAGAATAAGCTAAGTGGTAAGCCTGAGCCCAAACTTTATTTATGTCTATATTTTTAGAATAGTCAAAATTGATTTTCCCAATAATTTCAAAGCAAATCCATCTAACACTACCTGTATCTCTTTTTAAGAAGGTCAATAAATTTGTAGAACCAATAAAGGAGCAAACCCTACTAAAGTTCATAAAGACCTTACCATAAGGAAGTCTTAGGTTAAACCAAGTTGCAGAGAAGAATGATTTATATGATCGAATAACTCTTGATTCTATAGTATCAATTTCATCTAAATTGATAATGAAATTTGTCGTAAGAAGTATTTTTGAGTCTTTACCATCTTTTATATTCTCAGATGTATAGTTCTTAAGTTTTGGGGGTACTATAAATCTACAGAAGGTAGTTTTTCCACTGTTTTGCATTTCTTGAACTAATACCAAACAGTTTTTGTTGAAATAGTCCGGTTCTATAGCACACTTGACCGCTCTTACTAACCATTTCTTTAGATGGTAATTAAAAAGCTCATCATCATCTGTTGGAACGTAAGATGCTAAATCACCAATATGATCCTTACCATCCCATTCATCTAAATCCTTAAAAAACATCTCTAACGGATTTATCTTTCCGACTAAATGAGAACTCATAAAAGTTTCTAAGACATCTTTGCTTGTTTTAATACCTGCGGCAATAAGTTCAATTTTCAAAGATGAAAGATTGAGTTCTTCCCAATGAGTTTTATTTTTTAGTTTTATCAAATATTTATTTGATATTATATTATGAACGATATCGTATTTCTTTGATGTGTAACTATTTATTTCGCCGTAAATAGTTTCTTTGATTGATTCCTTATAAGTATAAAGAGTTTCTTCATCCATTTGATAAATAAATTATTAACCCTATATTCGCATATACGGTAGTTGTTGCTATTGTTTAGAAAATATAAAAGCATAGAGAGTCGTAATCTCTATGCTTTTCTTTTATAGGTAAGTTCTTTAAGACTATTGTCTTTATTGAAAATCTCGTAGTGGTGTATTAGTTTACCCCTTTCACCGATATTTTCTACCTTAATGATGCCTCTATCTATGTAGTTATCTATTGTCTGAATTGAACGACGGATAATGCGGGCAACTTCTTTTCGGGTGTAGTACTTTGTAGTGTAGTCTTCTTTTGGCTGATCTCTAATGTCTATAACTATTCTTTTGAGTTCAGACATCTGCTGCATTAAGACTTCGTAAGGATTGTGAATTGATTTCATAACTGTATTATTTTTGATTTAATACAGCAATTTTATGGTGTTTTATTGAGGGTTTTACTAAATATTTAGTAATTAAGTGACTTTATTATAGCTTATTAAGCTTATCTAGATATTTAAGATTTTTGAAAACTTTTTTATGGCTTTTTCCTAAATCATCATCTATATAATCATTGTAAACTTGTGAAAAATAACCAGCTGTAAAAGAATTAGTTTTAAAATGAATTGCAATTGCGTTGTTTACAAACGTTTTCCTTTTATTGATTCTAATAACTTTTAAGTCCACCAATTTACAAATGAGAGTGCATAGTGGTAAAGCTTCAAGATTTCGCTTGTTATTGTAAAAACCATTTTCTTGAAGTAAAATTTCAAACTGATTATAGACATCCTCTTTAATGAAATAAGATTTAAACGGTAAACTTTGCTCTAGTTTTGCCAAATCCTTTTTTTGAGCTTTATCTAGTATTTCATTTATAATGACAGTTTTAAATTCATTTAGTTGATCTGAAGTCACTAGATTTTGTTTAATGTCCTTTAATGAAATATTGAATTCAGCTTTAGTGATGAATTTCTCATTGCTCCTTTGAATTACTTTAGAAACATCAGTTTTAAATTCATTTAGTTGATCTGGAGTCATTAGATTTTGTTTAATGTCCTCTAATGAAATATTGAATTCACCTTTAGTGATGAATTTCTCATTGCTCCTTTGAATTAGTTTAGAAACATCAGTTTTAAATTCATTTAGCTGATCTGGAGTCATTAGATTTTGTTTAATGTCCTCTAATGAAATATTGAATTCACCTTTAGTGATGAATTTCTCATTGCTCCTTTGAATTTCTTTTAAAACATCAGTTTTAGTAATAAATAATTTAGGAGCTACTGATTTAAGTTTTTCATTGATATATATATTGTTTTTTTTACTTTCTTCCAGAAATAATTCTTGATCAATTTTAGGCTTTGGGACTGTCCTAAACTTGTCTGACCAAATTTTAAAATAGTTGAAGTGGGTTAAATATGCTGTTAGAAATATTAATATTAAAATAATTGTAATATTAACAGATATGTTTTCTATATGAAGTTTCTTGTATGCAAGGAATAGGATAATTGGAGTAAGCAATAGAACAGTAGATAGTAAGAATCGAAGCCTGTTATTGGCAGGATGATTATTAAGATAACTGTTTACGTCTTGCCCAGGTAAAAAATAGGGAATAATTAGCTTAAAAGAGTTCTTCGTGGTAATTCCAAGATGTAAAAAAGTACAAACGGTAAATACTAATAGCAACGAAAGGATAGGATTCATTATAAAAATTATGTTTAATTAGTATGAAATTACTAATTTCGAATTAAACAGCAGAACATATTTTATAATGAAGATTGTCAACGATTCTGTCAACGCAAAATAAAAACCCTTGTAAACACTGGGCTTACAAGGGTTAAAAGTGGAGTCGGGCGGGTTCGAACCGCCGTGCAAACAGGCAACTCAATAGCTTTCTACACGCTTATTTGCCAATTAGTTTTCGAATAGTACCCGGTCGGCAACTACCAAGCAATACCTTATTCTCGATTAAGTTTCACTACCACATCAAGACCCTGCGATAGCTATGTTTACTTTTTCGGTACCTCTAAGCGAAACGCCGTAAACCAAGGCTTTTCAGAGGTATCATGGTCTCATACCTTGTATGAGATTAAGTAATCCTACTGTAATTCGGATTATGCAGCCATGGCGTAGTTATTCTCGCCGTTTAAAAAGTGTGAAACATGAGATTTACGAGCTTTTGTCCCAGCGCTCGGCGTGCTTACTATTCAATTAGACCCGATGTCAAAACCAAATCGACCCCATTGTGATAATCCTCGATAATTTGAGGGGTGCAAAGATACTAAAGTTCTTTGGTATTCAAACTATCGAGAATTAATGTTTTATTTCTTTTCAATCGAAGCATCATCTTTGAGAGCTTCCATTTTAATATCGCCTTTTCCATATGCTTTAACCCGCGCTTTGTCCTGAGCATATACTTTTAAATTATTTGAAGCATATACCTCTGTTTCGGTACGGCCACTCAAAGTCACGTAACCATCTTTAGATTCAAATCTTGAACCATTATAATCAGATTTTCCAGAAGATGTAAGTTGTAACGTATTGGTTTTACCTCTGGGAGAAAATTCAGAATTATCAGCAAGGGTAAAAGTTACTTCTTCAGCATTATAATCGCCCTTAAGATCTGTACGATCGGCCATTTTTAAGTTAAACTTCTTTGTATTTAACCTGCAATCCCCGCCAGAATTCCCCATTAAATTGAAAGACGTATTGCTACTATTTAATTTGAATTCAAATTTTGATGAGTCGTATGCAGTAAGACTAAAGTCTGCTACTTCAAGAAGACCAGGAGATTCAAATTCTGCATCTTTCTTTAAAATTATATGTTGAGGGTTGTCTAATTTTAAATAAACTTTCAATTCTTTGGCCGCAGTAATTCGCATATTGGGCTTTATAACAAGAACACTGTCTGTAACTTTAAAATCTATAACACTTACCAGATTTCTATCTGTAGTTAAAATGTAACTGTTGTTAGGAGATTGGGCAAGTTCAAGTTCGATTCCTTCACCTACTTCAATAGTATTTATTCCAGATTCTAATTTACCCACTATAGACATGACATCTTTGTCGCCTTTAATTTTATTTTGAGCACTACATGATGTTGTAACCGCCAGCACAGCTAGCATAAGGAGTTTTAATTTCATAATTTATTTTTTGTAAAAATACGAAAAATGTTAACGTTTTAATCTCAATAAACTATTAAAACTTTTGAGGTTTTATGCTAGCTTAGCCTGTAAAACAAGCAGTTACAGAAGGTTTAAAAATTGTAAATTAGAAGTTCAAAACTACTATCGATGGCTAAAATAGAATTTGCATTATTAAAGGAAGGAAAAACACCACCAGATCACCGCGCGGTTTTGTCGCCTACTGCGATGACTCAGGCTCAACAGCTATTCCCTAAAGCACGATTTATTGTAGAATCTAGTGCTATACGGGTATTTCCAGATGTGGCGTATGAGAAGGCCGAATTTGAAGTGAAAACCAATGTTTCTCAAGCTGATGTTTTTTTAGGAGTTAAAGAGGTGCCAATAGAAGACTTAATACCTAATAAGAAGTACTTCTTTTTTAGTCATACAATCAAAAAACAGCCTTATAACCGTGATTTACTACGTGCTGTTTTAGATAAAAATATTGAATTATATGATCACGAACTTGTCACAGACGAAACAGGTTTACGCCTCATAGGTTTTGGCCGTTATGCCGGATTAGTAGGTGCATATAATGGGTTTCGAGCTTATGGAAAGAAACATAAGATATATGATTTGCCCGCGGCATCAAGTCTTAACACCGTAGATGCATTGCATAAGCAATTAGCAAAAATCGAACTACCCACCATAAAAATAGTGCTCACAGGAACCGGGAAAGTTACTGCCGGGGCTATGGAAATTCTGGATGAGATGGGTATTAAAAAAGTTTCAGTTGAGGACTATTTGAGTGAAGAATATGATATGCCGGTTTATTGCCAATTAGGAGTAGCAGATTATGTAAAGCAAAAAAATGAATCAGCAGTTGTCGCTAGTCATTTCTTTAAAAACCCTGCTGAGTACGAATCTAATTTTATGCGATTTGTAGAAGTTACTCAGCTATTTATTGCAGGGCATTATTATGGAGATGGAGCACCATTTTTGTTTACACGAGAAGATGCTAAATCAAGTAAATTTAAAATTGAAGTGGTGGCTGATATTTCTTGCGATGTCGATGGCCCCGTAGCTTCTACACTGAGAGCATCTACAATTGCAAATCCGTTTTATGGGTATGATGCTCAAGCTGAACGTGAAGTGGCTTATGATGCTGAAGGTGCAATTACCGTAATGGCCGTAGATAACTTGCCTTGCGAATTACCTAAAGATGCTAGTGAAGGTTTTGGAGATATGTTTGTTGAACACGTATTGCCAGCATTTTTTAATAATGATAAAGATGGGATTTTAAAACGTGCCCGTATGACTCAAAACGGAAAGCTAACTGAGCAATATAGTTACTTGCAAGATTATGTTGACGGAAAAGAATAGGAGAGTAACAAGTTAAAAACTTCCTAATGCGAATAGAAAGAGCCTCATCTTACCTATCTATCTGGGTGAGATGAGACCTAATTTTATCTTTAAAGAACTATTGTACTTTAGGTTGCTTAAGATATTCTATAGTCCATATTGTTATCATCCCGAAAGTATACATTAGTATATCTATCCACGAGAAATAACTTCCCAATACTAATACTGCCCACTTTTCAGTTTGAGCTGGGAAGTATTGAGGTAGTTTTAAAAGTTGCAAAATCTCTATAGCATACGAGAAAACTAGTGTAATTAATAGCCCTTTTTTTACTGAAAAATCACAAACTGCCATTACCAGGCAATAAATTAAAATAACAACTAAAAAATCGCCAAGATTTTCACGTATAAAACCTGTGTTTAGCAAGGTTGCGATCGTAATTTCTATAATCAATAAAAAAACAAACCCTAAGATATAAGCAAGACGTGTATTACGTTTCAACATTAGAATTTTAAGCTAAAAGGATTACTCATATTATAAATCTAAGCTGTTATTTTACAACTAGTAATGGAGAGCTTAAACTTTCATTAAAAAGCTCTTCTGTGAGGCTACCTATTAAAAGTGAGGAGATATTGCTTCCACCTTTATCAGATAGCACAATAAGATTGGGTTTGCGCTTTTCAATTTCTAGCAAGAATTTCTGACCTATACTTTTATCCTTAGCAAACAAGAATTCTGATTCATCTGGTTCAGTTACGGCAAGTTTCTTAAAAAACTTAGCAGCTTTTTGTTTTAAATGGGTCTCAATTTTGGTAATAGCTGCATCACCCACAACATATGGAGAGAATTGAATGGGGATGTGATATATATGAATCGAATTTAGTTTGATAGTTATTTTGTTTCGAAGTTCTTCAACAAAGAAAAATGATTTGCGTGAATGGCTCGAGAAGTCAGTAGCCACCCATACCTTATCAAGATTAATTTCGTCAGTTTTAGGAACGGTAAGAATACTGCATTTTAGTAGTCTCAATAATTTTGAGGTTACGACACCTGTACCATCTTTTGTAGTTTTATTTCCGACTAAGACCAGATTTATCTGATATTTATTGGCGATATAATGAATTAAAGATTCTGTATTTGAATCTTCAGAAATAAGAACTTCCCAGTTTGCCTTTGCGGTAAATCTGCTATCAATTTTATCATTTAGCTCGTCACCAATTAATTGATCGAGATTTACGTTCTGCAATTCTTCTTCAAAAAGATCTGAAATCTCGTATTTTTTAATATTATGTACGAAATACACATTCTCAATTGCTAGTTTTTCAGCAAGAAATGAACTGTACTCAATTAAATGGTTGTCTATTGATGAAAGGTCTAGTGCAACCAATAAATTTTTAACTTTTTCCATCTTTATTCATTTTTATTTCTACGTGCTACAATCTCTTTAACTACATCTTCGTAGTCGTCTCTTTGTTTTTCGGACTTTTTCTTCTCTAATTTTTGATAATCTTCCCGCAAGCCAATAAATAGGGAGTAACACATTATGAGTAGAATAATTGCAAAGGGCAAACCGGTGACTATAGTTGCGGTTTGTAATGCTTCTAGACCGCCACCTATAAGCAATACAGCGGCTACAGTACCTTCAGTAATAGCCCAAAAAATACGCTGTCCTACGGGTGCTTCAATTTTACCGCCTGTTGTCAAACTATCTACCACTAAAGATCCTGAATCTGATGAGGTAATAAAGAATCCTGCGATAAGTATAACAGCAACAATATTAATAACCATCGAGAGCGGATAATCTTCAAAAAATACAAAAAGTGCCGTCGCTACATCATCTTGTACTGCAGTAACAATAGAAGAATCGCCTCCTAATGCCTGTTGAATAGCCACACTTCCAAAGGTTGACATCCAGAAAAATGTTACCAGAGAAGGAACTAATAATACGCCTAGAATAAACTCTCTAATAGTTCTACCTTTTGAAATTCGTGCAATAAACATACCCACAAAAGGAGACCAGCCTATCCACCAACCCCAGTAAAAAACGGTCCAGTTATTTTGCCAGGATGAACCTTCAAAAGTCTCACTCCAGGTAGAAATTTTGATGAAATTAAAGAGATAGCTTCCTGTATTCTCAACAAAAGAGCGGAAAATAAAGAGGGTAGGACCAAGAATTAAAGCAAGTAAGAGCAATACAACCGCAATACGCATATTCCATTCACTTAAAATACGCACTCCTTTATCAACTCCCAGTACTACAGAGGTGGTAGCTATTAAAGTGATACCTGCGATCAATAAAACTTGCGTTAGCGTTCCGTCAGGAACTCCAAATACATGATTAAGACCACTGGCAATTTGTTGTACACCAAACCCTAATGAGGTCGCCAGTCCAAAAAGTGTTGCAAGAACTGCAAAAATATCAATTGCATCTCCAATCCTTCCGTGTATTTTATTTCCTAAAAAAGGATAAAAAACAGACCTGATGGTAAGGGGTAAGCCACGGGAATAGGTAAAGTAGGATAAGGCTAATCCTACCAGCGCATAAACACCCCAGGCGTGAAACCCCCAGTGTAAAAAGGTGAAATTCATCGCTTCCTGCGCTGCGGCTACCGTATTAGGAGCTGCGGTAGGCGGGGTTGTTAAATGAGTTACAGGTTCTGCAACGCCAAAAAACAGTAATCCTATACCCATACCTGCGCTAAACAACATAGCAAACCAGGATATGGTTTTAAATTCGGGTTTTGCTTTTTGACCACCTATTCTTAGTTTTCCATATTTACTTAGAGCGAGATAAATCAGAAAAATCAAAAACAGATTGATGCATAATATAAAAAACCAATCTGCTTTTTCTGCTACCGCATGCTGTATATCACTAAATATTTTCTGCGCTTTTTCCTCAAATAGGATCGTAAGTGTAATACTTATTACAATAATTATTGCCGAAGTAAAAAATACGGGTCCGTTGACCTGTAAGCCAAAGATGGATTTCCTTTCGTCACTGCGTGTAATTTTTTTTGCCATAATTTTTTATTTCATTAAAAGTAGTAACCAACATTTATATTAAACCGAGCTTCCCATTTTGCATCGGGATTACCTACTGCAAAATCATCTACAAAGTTTCCGCCTAGCCAGGAATGATTATATCCTGCGGCATAATCTATATAGGTATAAACAGACCCTGCAGTAACTAGAACTCCGGTGACATTTTGAAAAGAATCTGTAAACTCCTGTTCTTTTTTCTGCATATAACCAAAATCGTTATACAATTCAATTTGTGAAATAGGTCCCCAGTTCACTTCAAATTTTTTAGAGATAGCTGCGGTGTACATATTAAAATCACTGGCAATGGCATACGGGGTACCGTAAGCTCCCATCATAATGGTTTTATCAGATTCACCCGGGGCATTTTTCGGAGCATGAGAAACGGTTATAGCTTCTGTTTTTAAGTTCCAGTTTTCCCAATCTACCTCGTAGTGCAGGGCAAGGGCATAGTGACTTCCGTTTTTATCTGTGTCTATATTGTACAGACTCCCGTACTGTCCTGAAAAACCTATTCTATGCGCAGCCCTATTACCCAATTTGCGTACGACCTTTCCATTAAATTGATTGGTTTCTTTGTTACGGCCTACCACATCATACGAATATCTGCTCGAGCTGTTTTCTACATCTCCGCCAAAATTTAATTCTTCAGCATTTTTTAAAAAAGCAAAAGCATATTCCCAGGTATCATCTGTATGCACATATTTTAATCCCATATCGTGATCGTCTTCAAGACCTACATAATACGTTATATTAAAAAACCAGTTATGCGAGTTGTATTGCTTGATACCAAAAGGTACATAGACCAAACCGGCGTGAAGCTCATTTCTTTCATTAAAACGATAACCTACCCATCCTTGCTTTAAAAAACTTCCACCAAAGGCATCGGAGTAAAAGCGATATTCGGCATTTAAAAAGATGTTTTTATAGGAAGCTTTCGCATTAATTCTAAACATATCATACCCTAATTCACCACCTTTGGTTTTTTGTTCTTCTTTCCAAGAAGAATAAACATAATTCACACGGAATGCTCCACCTAATTGAAGTTGTGGTTTCTCATTTTCCTGCCCAAAACATCCAAATGGGATGAGTAGGGTAAAGAAAATTTTAAAGAGTGTAGAGGGCTTTAAAATTTGATACATTTTTAAATGTTAGGTAGCTTAATCGGGCAAAATAGGGCGATTATGTTAGAAACTTTCCTAAAGCATAACAATTAATATTTATTTAGGGTTACTAACTTTAACATTATAAATCTCTTTTAATTTACAACTATTATTTCTATGAACCCTGCGGAAAACTATATTCTACTAAAGCCCGAACCCTATAAAAGTCTTTTGCTCTATTTGCAGGTGCTTATAGAACACACTGTCCCGGAAGCTGTGTTACTTTACAAATGGCATTTGCCTTTTTATTATTTAAATGGAAAAATGTTTTGCTTTTTGAATTTTAGAAAAACCTTTGTAGAGCTTAGTTTTCCTAAAGGTATTTTACTAGATAATCCCAATAATCAATTAACAGCCGGAGAAAATCGTAAAAATTTACGTTCGCTGCGGTATTACAATGTTGAAGATATAGATACTGAAATAGTTATTGGGTTTTTAAAGCAACTGAAAAATAAGTTGTAGTTCTTAGAATCATTTATTGAATACTGATGACTTCGAGCCTAGCGAAAAGATTAGAAGATTGAATACAATTAAAAAAAATCCGTGTAGAATTAATTTCCACACGGATTTTTCATTTCTATATATTTTGTTTGTTACTCGGCAACCACTTTACGAATTGCTACGAGCTTGGTCAATAAATCCTCAAGTAAACTTAAGTCAAGCATATTTGCTCCGTCACTCTTAGCGTTTTTAGGATCAAAATGTGTCTCTATAAATAAACCATCTACCCCTGCTGCAATACCGGCTTTTGCCATAGTGCCTATAAGTGCAGGACGACCCCCGGTTACGCCACTGGTCTGGTTGGGTTGTTGCAAACTGTGGGTTACATCAAGTACAGTAGGAGCATATTGACGCATCGTAGGGATGCCTCTAAAATCTACAATCATATCTTGATAGCCAAACATGGTACCGCGATCTGTAATCCATACGTTTTCATTGCCCGTTTCGGTTACTTTGATCACGGCGTGTTGCATAGATTCGGGACTCATAAATTGACCTTTTTTTAGGTTTACTACTTTACCCGTTTCAGCAGCAGCTACGACAAGATCGGTTTGACGTACCAGAAATGCAGGTATTTGTAAAACATCAACATAGGCTGCAGCCATTGCTGCATCCTCATTAACGTGAATATCTGTTACCGTAGGCACATCAAAAGTTTCAGAAACTTTGCGCAGAATTTTTAGAGCTTTCTCGTCACCAATTCCCGTAAAGCTATCTAGACGGCTGCGGTTTGCCTTTTTAAAACTTCCTTTAAATACATAAGGAATATTCAATTTATCGGTAATTCCTACAATCTTTTCAGCAATACGTAATGCCATTTCCTCGCCTTCTATGGCGCAAGGCCCTGCAAGTAGAAAGAAGTTATTAGAATCGGTATGTTTTGTTTTTGGAATATTTGAGAGTTTCATCGCTTGGGTTTTAAAGAGGTAAAGATAAAGCTTTGAAAATTTGAAATGAAACATACAAATTACAAAGTTCGTACAGTATTCATTAATGAAGAGAGTGATTAGCAATTAGTATATGTATTAATAACAAATAGAAGCCTTGCGGCAGGGATAGCAGCGACATCCCTTTTTGTTACTCAGAACATTTTACGCCTTTTGCGTATAATGTGCCGCTGATACCCAAAAAGATATAGCGAATAGCCCGGTTGCTGCTTATGACTGATTTTCAATTTCTTAGAAGAATTTTGATCAGCAGCAAGTCGCCCGGATTATAATTGAAAATAAGTGCTTAAAAATCCATTAATTAACGTTATCTTTGCGCCCTTAAAATAAGGCCATCTTATGGAAATTAAAAACATTGCGATTATCGCTCACGTTGACCACGGTAAAACTACGTTGGTTGACAAAATCATGTACCATTGTCAATTGTTTCGTGAAAACGAAAACACAGGAGATCTTATTCTGGATAACAATGACTTAGAGCGCGAACGCGGTATTACTATTACGTCGAAGAACGTTTCAGTAATGTATAAGGGTACAAAAATCAACATTATAGATACTCCTGGTCACGCCGATTTTGGTGGAGAGGTAGAGCGTGTATTAAACATGGCTGATGGTGTACTTTTATTAGTAGATGCTTTTGAAGGTCCTATGCCACAAACCCGTTTTGTACTGCAGAAAGCTATTGACTTAGGTCTTAAGCCTTGTGTTGTAATCAACAAAGTGGATAAAGAAAACTGTACTCCAGAAGAAGTACACGAGAAAGTTTTTGACTTAATGTTTGAATTAGGTGCTGAAGAATGGCAACTAGATTTCCCTACAGTTTATGGTTCTGCTAAGAACAACTGGATGAGTGATCATTGGGAAAATCAAACTGAAAATATAGAACCACTTCTTGATATGGTTATGGAACACATACCTGCGCCAAAAATCGAAGAAGGTACTGTTCAAATGCTTATTACATCTTTAGATTTTTCTTCTTTTACAGGTCGTATAGCTATTGGTCGTTTACAAAGAGGTCACCTTAAAGAAGGTATGCAGGTTTCTTTAGTAAAGCGTGATGGCTCTGTGAAGAAAGTGAAAATTAAAGAGCTACACACTTTTGAAGGTCTTGGACGTCTAAAAGTTCCTGAAGTTCTTCCAGGTGATATTTGTGCACTTGTAGGTATTGAAGGTTTTGAAATAGGGGATACTATCGCAGATTTTGAAAACCCAGAAGCTCTTAAAACAATCGCTATTGATGAGCCTACAATGAGTATGCTTTTCACTATTAACGATTCTCCTTTCTTTGGTAAAGACGGAAAATTTGTGACTTCACGTCATATTAAAGACCGTTTATGGAAAGAACTTGAGAAAAACCTTGCATTACGTGTTGAAGAAACCGGTAGTGCAGATAAGTTTATGGTTTTTGGTCGTGGGGTATTACACCTTTCAGTTTTAATTGAAACAATGCGTCGCGAAGGTTATGAATTACAGATAGGTCAGCCTCAAGTTATCATTAAAGAGATTGATGGTGTTAAATGTGAGCCTATAGAAGAGCTAACAATAGATTTACCAGACTCAGTTTCCGGTAAAGCTGTTGAGATGGTTTCTATGCGTAAAGGTGAGATGCTAAGTATGGAAGCTAAAGGTGAGCGTATGATTTGCCAGTTTATGATTCCATCACGTGGTATCATTGGTTTACGTAATCAATTGCTTACAGCTACTGCTGGTGAAGCGATTATGGCACACCGTTTTAAAGAATATCAGCCTTTTAAAGGTACTATTCCAGGACGTATTAGTGGTTCTTTAGTTTCTATGGAAAACGGAAATGCAATTCCTTATTCTATCGACAAGTTACAGGATCGTGGTAAGTTCTTCGTATCTCCAGGTGAAGATATTTATGAAGGTCAGGTAATTGGTGAGAATTCACGTCAAGATGATATGAATATCAACATTACTAAAGCGAAGAAGCAGTCTAACGTACGTTCATCTGGTGCAGATGATAAAGCTAAGATTGTTCCTGCAATTAAATTCTCTCTTGAAGAAGCATTAGAATACATTCAGAAAGATGAGTATGTTGAGGTAACTCCTAACCACTTGCGTTTACGTAAAGTATGGTTAAATGAAAATGATCGTAAACGTAACAAGATTTAATCTTACGTTTTAATTTATATTTAAAAGCACTTCCTTACGGAAGTGCTTTTTTTTTAATTTAGTTTTTACCTAGACGCAACCATGTAAATGATTTTGTATCTTGTTTATATAATCTAATAATCACTTTATGAATATTCTATACAAAATAGCATTATCCACATTAGCTTTAGGTTCTCTTAATAGTTGCTCAGAGTCCAATGATGATTTTCCTACTACTAGTGCAGAACTTCAGGTACAGGTAAATGATACTTTGCTAATAGCTTCGCGCGATACTGCTCCTGTTGAGGGTGGTCGAGAGGTTTCAGTGGCTCCAAAAAACGGTGAGGTTCTTGTAGATGCTTTTACTATAAAATATATTCCCGGTACTAATTTTAAAGGTGAAGATTATTTAGAAATCACAAATAAAGGCTCGATAGGAGATGGTAACTATTTTACCACCTCAGTAGAAAAATATTCAATAACTGTTGAATAAACAAGCTCTAAAAATAAATTAAAAAAGCATCTCTGTGAGATGCTTTTTTAATTTATAAATGTCTAGTGAACGCACTTAGGGTGCTGTAGCTCCTTTCAAATTTTGTACTTTAGCCTGTCTTAAAACTTTAGGCTTGCCAATCTATACGATCATAAAATATACTGCTGCTTACAAATCGCGATGGGATCGTTTTGTAGCATCGCTTAATGGAACATACAAAGGTTCTAAAAACACCTCTTTTCTATTTCAGCGTGATTTTATGGAGTACCATAAAGATCGTTTTAGCGATTATAGCTTAATGGTTTATGAGGAGGATAAACTACTTGCGGTATTACCGGCCAACCAGTTAAACGATACCTTATATTCTCATCAGGGTCTTTCTTATGGAGGTCTTGTGCTTGATGTAGAAATTCGTTTGCAAACGGTAATAAATATATTTGAGCAAGTGCTTAAATTTTTAGCTCAAGGCGGAATACATAAACTTTATTTGAAGATTATGCCGCAATTTTACCAAGAGCTCCCCGCAGATGAACTTGATTATGTACTTTTCTTAACTGAAGCGCAATTAGTGAAGGTAGAAACCGCTGCAGTTATTGATTTACGCAACCCAATACCGTTTCACAATTCACGTAAGGACGGTATTAGAAAAGCAAGTAATTCTAATTTAAGTATAATTGAAACTCGAGATTTTTCTGCATTTTGGAACACTATTTTAATTCCAAATCTTCAGTTGCGTCACGATACTTCACCGGTGCATACACTAGATGAAATTAGTACACTTGCCAATAAATTTCCTTATTCTATCAGACAGTTTAATGTTATGAACGCAACAAACGAATGTGTTGCGGGAGCCACAATTTTTGAAACGGCTACAGTTGCTCATGTGCAATATATCTCGGCAAACGAAGACCGTCAAAAGCTAGGAAGTTTAGACTTTCTCTTTGATCATCTTATACATTCTGTTTTTAAAGATAAACACTATTTTGATTTTGGTACTTCAAATGAAGAGATGGGTAGAAAACTCAATGGTGGTCTTCAATTCTGGAAAGAAGGTTTCGGTGCCCGCACCCGTGTTCAGCGTACATATATGGTTTCTACTTCAAATCACAACTTACTCCAAAGGGTTGTCATATGATTCCGTTTCTAGATTTAAAGAAAGTAAATGCTCCTTACTACAATGAGTTTAAAGCTTGTTTTGATACTTTTTTAGAAACCGAAAATTATATATTAGGAGATTCTGTTTTAGAATTTGAAAAAGCCTTTGCTTCGTATTGTCAGGTTCCTTTTGCTATAGGAACAGGAAACGGACTTGATGCTTTAAGGCTCATTTTTGAAGGTCTTAAAATACAGAAAAAGCTAAACGTTGGTGACGAAGTTTTAGTAGCTGCTAATTCATATACAGCTACCGTTTTGGCAATTATTCAGGCAGGTTTGAAGCCTGTATTTGTTGAAGTTGAAACACAGTTTTTCAATATTGATTTAAATACAATACCACCCGTATCAAAAACGGTTAAGGCAGTTATAGTAACACATTTATACGGACAAATGCAGCCTGTAAGTCAGATTCTGGCTTTTGCAAAAGCTCATAATTTAATATTGGTAGAAGATGCGAGTCAGTCCCACGGAGCAAAATTGAATGGCAAGTATTCCGGGAGTTTTGGAATTGCAGCTGCTTTTAGTTGTTATCCAACAAAAAATTTAGGTGCTCTGGGAGATGCAGGAATTAGTGTAACATCAGATCCGCAATTGGCTGAACTAGTATTAAAATTGAGAAACTATGGAAGGAGTTCTCTTAATACGAATGAATATTTAGGCTTTAATTCAAGATTAGATACGATTCAGGCGCAATTTCTAAACCTTAAACTAAGAGATTTAGAAAACAGCAATAGAAAACGTATGGCTATAGCTACACGGTATTTCCATGAAATTAAAAACCCTCATATCGAACTGCCCTATTGGGATTATTCTCAAAGCCACGTTTTTTATGTATTTGTAGTAAGAGTAAAAAACAGAACTTCATTTATTTCTCATTTAAACAAATTGGAGATCGGTTATGCAATTCATTATCCTGTAGTTGCTTACAAACAACCTGCGCTAAAATCGTATTCAAATTTGAAATTTGAGATTGCAGAGCAACTAGCTGATATGTGTATAAGTATTCCATTAAATACCTCATTAAGTCAACGCGATATAACCTTAATTATAGCTGCATTAAACGCATATGAAGTTTAGGTTTTTAAGTCGGTTACTCACGCAAAATACATTGCTTAGAGTAAGTTCCTTTAACAGCCTCGGAATTATAATCCGTGTAGGTTGCGGACTAATCATGTCAAAACTTATCGCTTTTTATTTAGGTGCTTCGGGTATGGCAGTTTTAGGAGATCTTCGCAACTTTCTCAATTCGGTTCAAAGTATTGGACAGTTAGGTTTCAGTAATGGTGTTATTAAATATGTCGCCGAACATAAAAAAGATCAAAACCAGTTAAGAATTAGTATTTCCACAGCATTGAAAACGAGTTTAATCACTTCTATACTCGTTGGGATTTTACTTATTGTATATGCAGTAGAACTGGATAAGTATGTGTTTAATAACACGTATAACTACGCTACAATTATAAAGCTTGTAGGTGTTGGGTTACCCTTATTATCCTTAAATGCACTTGTACTGAATATTATAAATGGCTTAGGTAAGTATAGGCAGGTAATTTATATAAATGTGATTACTAATCTGCTTGGAGTTTGCCTATCTGCAGTTTTAATTATCAATTACAATCTATTTGGAGCGTTGTTGGCAATTGTAGTTTCCGGGATTATAAGTTTAATTATTGCTGGTTTATTTTTGATTAAAAGGGCAAGTCACTTAAAACTAATTTTTACTGAAAAAATCGATTTTCGTATCTTAAAAAAGTTTTCTTCGTACGGAGTAATGACTTTATTTTCTGCGGTTACATCACCCTATATTTATATGGGTATTCGTAAAACGATAATCGAAGTAGACGGTATTCAAAAAGCCGGTTACTGGGACGCAATGCTTCGGTTGTCTGATTATTATATGATGTTTGCAACAACATTAATGACACTCTATGTACTCCCAAAATTATCTGAAATAAAAACGAATAAAGATTTTAGGATCGAAATTTTCAACTTTTATAAAACTATTTTACCAGTATTCGGGATTGGTCTAATCATCATTTACATCTTTAAAACACTTCTAATTAAAATTGTATTTAATGCTTCATTTCTTGAGATGCAATCGATATTCATATGGCAACTTTCAGGGGACTTTTTTAAAGTAGCAAGTCTGGTTATTGCTTATCAACTTTTAGCTAAAAATAGATTTTGGACATTTATAATCACACAAATTATATCACTAAGTATAATCTATATTACCAGTACGCAATTAATAGGAACGTATGGTTTTGTAGGTGCGTCAATGGGACATTTAATAAGTTATGTCCTTTATTTGATTCTCTTACTATTTATTTTTAGAAAAGCTTTGTTTAGTAGGTCTTCATTAATTTAAGTGCTTATATCTATAGATAACCACGCGTTAATATACTGCTGCGCAATCTTTTTACAATCGTGATTATCCTCTATAAATTTTCGGGCATTTTTTCCTATTTCCCTTATTAATTCTGGGTTGCATATTAAATTTTCTAAATCTGCGGCAATTTTATCCGCATCAGGTATAGTATGTATTGCAACACTGTTAAGCGGCAAATTATAGTGCTTGGTAAACAAGGATCCGGCGCCAGTAAATACTACTTTGCCTTGCGCCATTGCCTCCAGAGCATTATAACCCTGGTCTTGCGCATAGGTTTGATCTAAAAGTATATGGGCTTCATTATAGGACTTTAAATATTCGGAATAGGGCAAATTAGAAACCAAAATTATTTTTACACGATCGGGAAATTTCTCTTTAATTTTTAGCAGCGCCTGCTCAAAATGATTATTCCCCTTTTTATAATAATTAACCTCGTTAATACCGTGAAATATGACAAGTTTACCTGTTGTTGCAGGTAGTGAATCCTCAAATTTATCCAGTTGGATAGGATTGGGAATTAACCCGTAATAGTCGGGGACATTTGAGTACGCCGGATGATAATCGAGATCAGAACTTATTATTAAATTTTTTTGTTGAAAAACAAAGTCGTGATATTTTTTGTGATCGTTAGAAATATATCGCTCACTATACGGAAATTCTATATCGGGATTTTGAAGAATGGGATGATACGGTAGATTGTTTATATAATTTAAGGAGATATAATCATCACCACAGGCCAATATGGCAAATCTTTTAGTCAGTGATCGTAATCTCTTTATGATATTTCGCTCTATAAAATAGGGCGTTTTAATAGGGTATTCATTGATTAATTGGATTACATCGTAGGGTTTTTGATCTACCAGAAAATCAAGACATCTATAGCCTATTTCAAGCGTGGCAATATCTAATCGCGTTAATCTATATAGTGCTTTTCTGTAAAAATTAAGAAGCGAATAACCTGTTACATATTTTGCTTTCAGTTTTACATCTGAGGGATAATTCTTAAAAGCATCTCCGGTACTTATCAAAGTTACCTCGTGACCTAAATGCTGTAGTCCCGCTTTAAGACTATTATGTAAATTGCTGTATTCACCTACAAGCAGAATTCTCATTATTTGCGTTATTTTTAGTTCGAAAAGATACACATTCTCTGAAACCAAAGCTTAAAAATATATGTATTCTCACGGAGTCTCTGGCAGGAGGAGGCGCAGAGCGTTCTGCAGCATTACTATCTACCACCTTTGATAATCTGGGGTACAATACACATCTCTGTACAATCACAGATAATATAGGTTATCCATATAGCGGACATCTGGTGAATTTAGGCTTGCTGAAGAATAAAAGAAATAATGTATTTAATAAATTAAAGCGGCTTAGATATTTCAAAAAATACCTGAAACAAAATGAAATTCAGGTAGTTCTGGATTTTAGAATGCGACGAAGTTTTTTTAAAGAATTGCTTATTCAGCTTTTTTTATATCTAGATATTTTGCCGGTTTATATGGTGAGAAGTTCGTTTTTAAACTATTATTTTCCGAAGACTATTTTCTTATCCAAGATCCTATTTAAAAACGAACAATTGGTCGTTCTCACAGAGGCTACGCGTAAAGTGCTTAAGGATATTTACAGATTTAATGCTATCCATGTTATTCCTAATAGTATTGATTTAAATAGTTACGCGAAGAACTATGCTATGCCGGCAGGAATCGATTCTAAATTTATAGTCGCTTCCGGAAGACTCGAACGCGGAGTCAAGCAATTTGATAAATTGATAACCGCCTATTCTCAAAGTAAATTACCTCACTTAAAAATTGATTTAGTGATTCTAGGACAAGGTGAGATGCTCACCGAACTTAAGCAATTAGTAAAATCTCTTAATCTGGAGAATAATGTGAAATTTGTAGGTTTTATTGAATCGCCAGAAGCATTTGTGTCTAATGCATTGTTCACCGTTTTATGCAGTGCTTATGAAGGTTTTCCACGAGTTATTTTAGAAAGCTTAGCCTGCGGAACACCGGTTGTTGCGACAGACTGTCCTACAGGTCCTGCTGAACTTATAGATGGCACAAATGGAATCCTCGTTCCATATCAGGATTTTGAAGCGCTTACAGCTGCTATGAATACTCTTGCCGAAAATGAATTACTTCGTACACAATTAAAAGCCGTTTCTAGAGACAGTATTCGTAAATTTGATACTGCAACAGTTAGTAAAGACTGGCAGCAGTTTCTTGAGCATAGTTATGAGCACTCCTAAACGCATTGTTTTACCTAAAATTGAAGATCGACGCGGAAACCTATCGGTTATAGAAGAAAATTCGCTTCCTTTTAAATTTAAACGGGTTTATTATTTATATGATGTCCCTAGTGGCGCTTCCCGTGGTGGTCATGCACATCGCAAACAGTCTGCTTTGCTTATTGCTTTATCTGGAAGTTTTGATGTAAAAATCAAAAACGGAATAAGCGTTGAGATTTTCACACTTAATAAGCCCAATGAAGGTTTACTAATCCCAAATGGTTATTGGAGGGAGTTAGATAATTTTTCGAGTGGAGGTATTTGTTTGGTTTTAGCCAGTGGCGCTTTTGAAGAAGAAGATTATATACGAGATTATAAAGAGTACTTAAAATTTAAAAGGTCGTAATTCGTTTTCCTTTATTAAGCAAAATTTGCTTTACAAATCGTAAAGATTGTAGTTGCCATTTTGGAGCTTTAATTAAGAAGCGTTGCTTGTAATTGAGCAATTCTAAATCAATATTTTTATAGACTTCTTTATATTTGGAATGTGCAGCTTCAATTTTGTAGTAATTGCTGAGGTAGTAATACTGTAAATTTATATACATCCTCAAAGATTGATGGTTAGGATTTTCCAGCTTGTATTTTAAAAAGTCAGGAGCTTTCTTAGAACTTAGAGTACTTCTTGTAATTTGATTTTCACTTTCTGATCGGTAATAACACGAAGGTTTATTAAAATAAGCGAGCTGAAAATTTAAGTTTGCTCGTATAAAAAAATCAGTATCCTCTGCGTAGGTGATTTGGGTGTCAAAGCCTCCAATTTGATCAATAATTTCTTTTTTAAATGCAAAACTACTGGGTGTAATAAAAGGTTGATACGAACTACTTTCAAAAAAATCCTGGACTATTATTTTGGATAGGGTTGAACGTATGTTAGTTTTTGGTTTTAGAGATTTTCCGTTTTTATAAAATTCTAAATAGGCAGTAGCGTATATTTTAGCTGCAGGAAAATCTGTTACTAATTCTATAATTTGAGCAAGGTGTGTGGGTAGCCACAAGTCATCTCCATCAAGCAAGCATATAATTTCAGAATTTGCAAATTTAATTCCAGTGTTTCTGGCATTCGATAGTCCATGATTAGATTGATGAATTATTCGGGTATTCCTTTTGTCTACTATTTTTTCTACGTAGTGTGCACTTAAATCTGTGGAACCATCATTAATTATGAGTATTTCATAATTGGTATAGGTCTGCGCATAAACAGATTTTAAGGTATCACAGATATAATTCTGTTTATTATACAGCGGGATTACAACGGTGATTCTAGGCATTATCCTGCTTTATTTTTAAAAAATAATACAGCCGGTACGAATCAAAAAGTTTTAAAGAAGGCCTTGGAGAGCATAGATTTTTTTCGGCTTTTTTTAGTACACGCTCAAACAATTTCAGATATCCTCTCGACAATCCCGATTTTTGCATCCTACGTGCAATGCGTTGTATGGGTCTGTAGGTCTCAGAAATTAAGTTTTGTTCTTCAAGATTTGCAAGAGTTTGCAAGCCTTCATATGTTTTCTGCAGATAGGCTTCAGAATCTTCAATACCAAGATGTATTACAGGATTCTCAATATGCAGAATAGGTACTTCCTTTTGTTTTAATCTATATGTAAGTAATATATCTAGTCCGTAACTATTGTGAACAGGTATTTCTAAGCTTAAATACAGGTCTTTTTTGATAAAGAGAGCAGCTGGAGTAATGGAGAGGTGAGGCTGCTTTCTACGGGTTTCTAACGATCTGTCTTCTCGCTTTATACCATAAATATATCGTAGCATTTTTTTTGGTTCAGGAGGTATTTTTTCATATTGAATACCTCCAAATATTACAGAAGCCTGTTTATGGTTGTTTATGATATTTTTTAAAAATTGGGGAGAAGCCGGTAATACATCTGCGTCTAAAAATAAAAGAAACTCATAAGTGGCGGTTGTTGCAAGCAACTCGCTTGTAGCCGTTCGGCCTTTGTTTGATTTAGATTTTATATAGGAACAGTTTTTAAGCTCATATAAAAATTCATTAGCATCAAGCGTTTCAGAAGCGGTAGAGGCGTCATCTATCACAATTATCTCATACGCGATAGTCAATGCTTCAGCCAATTTAGAAATGGTGGAAACCAGCTCAAAAACAGATGTATTGTAAACAGGTATGAGTATAGATAACATACCTACAAGATAGCTTTAAATGGTCTTTTGTACGACTTCAAAAATTTTATTTCCGTCGCACTTAAGAGTTTTAGAAGGATATTTTAAAAGCAAAGCATAATCGTGTGTTGCCATAAGGATTGTATTTCCATTCTTGTTGATTTCTTGCAAAACACCCATAACTTCGACAGATGTTTGCGGATCAAGATTTCCGGTAGGCTCATCGGCTAATATGAGTTCGGGATCATTTAATAAAGCACGAGCAATAGCCACACGTTGTTGCTCCCCACCAGAAAGCTGATAAGGAAATTTAAAACCTTTAGTTTTCATACCTACTTTGTCTAAAACTTCATCAATTTTAGAATCCATTTCGGTTTGGTTTTTCCATCCTGTAGCTTTCAGAACAAATTTCAAATTTTCTTTAACCGTGCGATCATTCAACAATTTAAAATCTTGAAAAACTACGCCCAGTTTTCTGCGTAAAAAAGGGATTTGCTTTTCTTTTAATGTGACAAGATCAAAATCTACAATCGTTCCTTCACCTTGCTGAAGTGGTAAGTCTCCATAAAGAGTTTTCATGAAACTACTTTTTCCACTTCCGGTTTTACCTATGAGGTAAACAAATTCCCCTTTGTTAATAGATAGACTTATATCTGAAAGAATAAGACTTTCTCTTTGAAAAATTGATGCATTTTTAAGTTGCAGTACCGGTGTTGACATAAATAGCAATAAATAAAACCCACAACTCGTGGTGATTAACTGGTTTTACAAGTGGTAATTAAAACAGACTTTGCATCGTAAACCGCAGTTGTTAATGAGGTCATTGTTCTAAATGCGAGTTGTAAACCGAAATCAAAAGTACAATAACTATTTGATTTGATTACAGTAGTTGCCACAGCAAAGTGTTGTTGAAAACTATAAGAAAATAAGCACGTAAAGTTCTTTTGAAGAACTGTACTCTATATATAATTATCCTAGTTTTGTAGCGTTACTCATTATAGTTGCATAAATCAGGTAATGCTGGTATATCGCTACTAGCTGAAATTAAACACAACCATTTTATGATTAAGAAATATGTACTTCTGGCATTAATAACGCTGGTTACGTTACCCGCAGTCACTGCACAGCAGTCTGAGGCATTTACAAGTGAACTTGCTAAGTATAATAAGGCTTTAACCTTGTACAATAGCAAACAATATCTGGCTGCTCAGGCTCTTTTTGGAGAAATTAAGCAAGAAACCACAGACCCTACCATTGAGGGAGATTGTGCGTATTATATCGCTAATGCTGCCGTAAGACTCAATCAAAGTGGAGCAGACGCCTCTATGGAGAAATTTGTTGAAAATTATCCTACCAGCACTAAACGCAATGCTGCATATTTTGATGTAGCCGAATATTATTTTGAAAATGGGAAATACGCAGCATCTAAACGCTGGTACGAGCAGGTAGATCTAGATCGTCTTAGTTATGTAGAATTAGAGCGTTTTAACTTTAATATGGGTTATGTTCATTTAAAAACGAATAGCCCGGAAGAAGCTAAAGAGTATTTTAGTCGTGTACGTAACTCTACAAAATATGGACCTCAGGCGAAATACTATGAAGGGTTTATGGCTTATGAAAATGATGACTATGAAGAGGCAAGTCAGCTTTTTGAACAAGTAGAAGCAGAAGAAGGTACCAGAGAAGACTTGAGTTATTTTAAGGCTGATTTAAATTTTAAGCAAGGTAATTTTGAAGAGGCAATACGTTTAGCAAAAGAGCAGTTGCCAAGTGCTACCCGAATCGATGCTTCAGAATTAAATAAGATTATTGGGGAGAGCTATTTTAACCTAGGGAACTATTCCGAAGCACTTCCTTACTTAAAAGAATACAAGGGTAAACGTGGTCGCTGGTCAAATACAGATTATTATCAGCTAGGTTATGCTTACTATAAGCAAGGTGATTTTGAAAGCGCCATAGGAGAGTTTAATAAAATTGTAGATGGTAAAAATAGCGTTGCGCAAAATGCATATTACCATCTTGCTGATGCCTATTTACAGACAAATCGTAAGCAAGAAGCACTTAACGCTTTTCGTAATGCGTATCAAATGGATTTTGTTCCAAAAATTAAAGAAGATAGCGGACTTAACTATGCCAAGTTAAGTTATGAAATAGGTAATGCTTATGAGCCGGCGCCGCAAGCGATAGGTAACTATCTGGAGGCTTACCCAAATACTACAGAGCGTCAGACTTTAGAGTCTCTTTTAATCGATTCTTATATCACTTCTAAAAATTATGAAGGTGCGATGGAGTTGATTGAAAATAATCGCAATTTTCAAGATAAAGAAGCCTATCAAAAAGTTGCTTTCTACCGCGGTATAGAATTATTTAATGATGGCAATTACAGTGAAGCAATTACCAATTTTGAAAAATCTTTGAAAGATCCGCGTACTGCAAGTTTTACAGCCCGTGCACTGTACTGGAAGGCAGAGAGTGAGTACACATTAAATAATATAGATGATGCACTTCTAACTTTTAAGCAATTTGAGCAAAGTAATGCTGCTAGTTCCTTACCAGAATATAAAGACCTTGGTTACAACCTGGGCTATGCCTACTTTAAAAAGAAAAATTATGATCAAGCGATTAAGTATTTTGAGAATTATACAAAATCTGGATCAACAGATAGTGGTCGCAAAGTAGATGCTTATATGCGCCTTGGAGACAGCTATTTTATAAGTAGTAAATATTGGCCAGCAATGGAAGCGTATAATGCTGCAATAGAAATGCCGGGAGGAGATCGTGATTATGCAACTTTTCAAAAAGCCATTAGTTATGGTTTTGTAGATCGCAATGCTCAAAAAATTGAAGCACTTACTAGTTTTACATCTCAATTTCCAAAATCAAGTTACCGCGATGATGCATTATATGAGTTAGGAAATACATATGTAGCAACCGGTAATAATGAAAAAGGAATTGAAGCTTATGACAGACTGGTACGCGAAATACCTAAGAGTAAATTTGCCGCTAAAGCACAGCTTAAAAAAGCACTTATTTATGACAATACAGATCGTAGCAGCCAAGCGCTAACATTATTTAAAAAGGTAGCGCAGGATTTCCCGGGAACACCAGAAGGAGTTCAGGCTGTTGCTTCAGCAAAACTTATCTATATAGATATGGGACAGGTTGAAGAATACGGGCGCTGGGCTAATGGACTTGATTATATTTCTGTAGAAGATTCAGAATTAGATGATGCAGCTTTTTCTTCAGCAGAAAAGCAATTTGTAAATAGCAATAATGCCGTTGCAATACAAAATTTTGAAAAATACTTAAGAGAGTATCCAAACGGACAACGTGCTATGGAAGCTCATTTCTATTTAGGTCAGTTGTATTTTGGAAAAGACGAATTTGCTAAAACAATTCCTCATTATAAGTATGTAATAGACAAAGAGCGTAGCGAGTTCACAGAGCAAGCGCTGGCACGTTTAGGGCAGGTTTATTTAAGTGAACGTAATTATGCAGCAGCTGTGCCTGTACTACAGCGTTTAGAAAATGAATCAGACATTCCTCAAAACACCATCTTTGCTCAAAGCAACTTGATGAAGTCGCATTATGAGCTTAAAGATTATGTGCAGTCTGTGTCTTATGCAGAGAAAGTTTTATCAAATTCTAAGATTGATAATAAGGTAAAAAGTGATGCTCAGGTTATTATTGCACGCAGTGCGATGAAGACTAATAATGAGAGTCGTGCTGCTGAGGCTTATGCTCAAGTTTTAAAAATAGCAACCGGTGAGCTAGCCGCTGAAGCTTTGTACTATGATGCCTTCTTTAAAAATAAGAAAGCAGACTATAAAGGGTCTAACGTTCAGGTTCAGAAATTAGCTAAAGATTATAGCGGCTATAAAGAATATGGTGCAAAAGGTCTTGTATTAATGGCTAAGAACTTCTATGAATTAGGAGATGCTTACCAGGCGACCTACATTTTAGATAGTGTGATTAAAAATTTTACTACCTATCAAGATGTTGTGGCAGAAGCAAAACAAGAATTAGCACGTATTAAAGCTGCAGAGTCTAAAACCAATTCATCTCTAGGAGATAATTAAATTCAGCATAAAAGATCTTTGTTGAATCAATTTAATTAGAACAATCAATCATGATTAGAAATATAAAATCAATTTTCACTTTAAGTTTAATTCTGGGAGCAGCAAGCTTTGCGCAGGCTCAGGATAAAGATAATTTAGGAACCGAAGTCGTAAATGTTGTTAAGCCTTACACTCCAGAGATAGGTGATGCATTTAAAATTAAAGCTACACCAGCATTAAACGACTCTGTAAATACGGCTAAGAAAAAAGTTACCTACGGTATATTCAGCGTACCCGTAGCTTCAACATTTGCTCCTGCAAAAGGTAAGGCTACAGCAGTAAAGAAAGCCAAACCTATAAAGTTATATGATAACTATGTGACACTAGGTTTTGGTACGTACACCAGTGCGCTTGCAGAACTATATACCAATTTTGAGATCGATAGAAACTCAAATTTTGGGATCTATCTAAATCATAATTCGTCTCAGGGAGGAATCGAAGATGTGGTTCTTGATGACAAATTCTATGATACAGACTTAAATTTAAACTACAGTTCTCGTACAAACAACTTTAACTGGCGTACAGATTTAGATCTAGGACATCAATTATATAACTGGTATGGTCTGGATGCTCAAGTTGCGCAAACCCAGTCTATAGTTCAATTTATAGACCCTTCTCATAGTTTTTATAATGCGGGATTAAGTGGTTCTATAGAATTTAATGAAGGATTTTTTGAAGGCGCTTCTGCTGAGATAGGATATTTTGGAGACTCTTTTGAATCTAGTGAAATACGTGCAGTTGTGGCACCAGATTTTATGGTTCCTATTGCTAAGCAGAAATTAAGTTTAGATTTGAAATTAGATTATGTAAACGGAAACTTTGACCGAAACTTTAATAATTCTGAATCTTTAGAGTACAGCCATTTAATCTTAGGAGCAAATCCAAGTATTCAAATATTAAAAGAAGATCTTACTTTAGACCTTGGGGTAAATGTTGCAGCAGATTTTGATCCTAATGCTTCAAAAACCGATGTAAAAGTTTATCCTAGTGTTCGTGCTTCGTATCGTTTAGTTGATGAATACTTTATTATATACGGTGGTCTAGAAGGAAACCTTAAGCAAAATACCTATCAAGATCTGGCAACAGAAAATCCATTCATCTCACCTACTTTAGATACAATTTCTCCTACAGATCAGAAATTTGATTTATATGCGGGAATAAAAGGAAAACTAAGTAGTGCTATGAGTTATAATTTAAGAGCCAGCTACTTATCTCAGGATAATAGACTTTTAATTAAAAATAACCCAAGATCTGCAGATGCGGCCAATGCTTCGGCTGCGGAAGGTTATCAGTTTGGAAATTCATTTGGGATTGTAAATGATGATTTACGTACGCTTTCGTTATTTGGAGAACTAAACTTTGATGTAAACAGCAATTTAAAAATGCGTGTTAACGGAGAAGTTTTTAGCTATGAGACCGAATTATCAGAAGAGGCTTGGAATTTACCCGATTTTAAAGCATCATTTTTTGCAGACTACCAGATCGATAAAAACTGGTTTGCGGGGATTACGCTATTCTACGTAGGGGAGCGAAAAGATCAAGAGAGTGTTATGACAAGTACAGTACAAAATACTCTTGCGGTTGAAACTCTAGAAAGTTATTTTGATGCAAATGCACATGTGGGATACCGCTTTAATGATCAACTATCATTCTTTGCACGCGTAAATAATGCTTTGGGTAATAACTACGAGCGCTATATTAATTATCCTGTACAAGGAATACAAGGTATGGCTGGTGCAACTTACCGATTTGACTGGTAGCTTTTATGCAGCATTTAAAACAAAGAAATCTCCTCAACAGGGAGATTTTTTTGTTTTAAAATATGTCTAGTTAATTTGTACTTTCGCTGAAAATTTAATGTTATGCGTATTTTTCTGTTAGGCTTATTAAGTCTGTTTTTTGTAATTAGTTGTAAAAACGAAACTGCTAATAAAGAGGAAGTTGATTTACTGGTGATCAATGCTCAGGTTTATACCGTAGACTCAGAATTTTCTAAAGCACAAGCATTTGCTGTGCGTGATGGAAAATTTATAGCTGTAGGAGCCACAGATTCACTACTTGCAAAATATACAGCAAAAGAAACTTTAGATGCTAAAGGAAAAACGATATTACCTGGATTAATTGATGCGCATTGCCACTTTTTTAGATTTGGGCAATCGTTACAAAATGTTGACCTCGTAGGCACAGAGAGCTTTGATGAGGTTGTAGAACGCGTTGTTGCTTTTCAAAAGGAAAATCCTTCAGAATTTATTTATGGTAGAGGCTGGGATCAAAATGACTGGGAACTAAAAGAGTTTCCAAACAAAGCAAAGCTAGATTCGTTATTTCCGGATACACCAGTTGCACTTCAGCGCATAGATGGTCACGCACTTTTAGTAAATCAAAAAGCACTTGATCTGGCAAATATTAATGCATCTACAAAAACTGAAGGTGGAGAAATAATGCGTGAAGGCAATCGTCTTACTGGTATACTCATCGACAATCCTATGGATTTGATTACAGCGATTATGCCGCAAATGACACGTGATCAAAAAGTAAAAGCTTTACAAGATGCGCAGCAATACTGTTTTGATTATGGGTTGACCACGGTAAATGATGCAGGTCTGGATAAAAATACGATTCTGCTTATAGATAGCTTACAGCAAGCTGGTGGTCTGGATATGCGTATGTATGCGATGATAAGTAACACGCCTGAGGATGTAAATTATTTTCTAAATAGTGGCATTCTAAAAACAGATAAAATGAATGTACGCTCTGTAAAAGTTTATGGCGATGGCGCTTTAGGATCTCGTGGAGCTGCTTTACGATTACCGTATTCTGATCGTGCAGATCATTATGGTGCTCTAGTGACACCGGTAGATAGTATGTACAATCTTGCGCAGAAACTGGCGAAAACTAATTTTCAAATGAATACGCACGCGATTGGAGACTCTGCAAATACTGTGATTTTAAAAGCCTATACCGAAGCTTTAAAAGGACAGTCCGATAAGCGCTGGAAGATTGAACATGCACAGATAATAGCACAGGAGGACTTTGATTATTTTGATGATAATATTATTCCATCTGTACAACCTACTCACGCCACCAGTGATATGTACTGGGCAAAAGATAGATTAGGAGAACGCAGAATGAAAGGAGCTTATGCTTACAAAAAACTACTTCAAGAATCTGGCGTAATAGCACTTGGCACAGATTTTCCTGTAGAAAAGGTAAGTCCGTTTTACACATTTTACGCTGCTGTAGCACGTAAAGATTTAAAGCAGTATCCTGAGAATGGTTTTCAAATGAAAGATGCTTTAACGCGTGAAGAAACATTGCGTGGGATGACAATCTGGGCAGCCTATTCTAATTTTGAAGATCAAGAAAAAGGAAGTATAGAAGTCGGTAAGTTTGCAGATTTTATTCTTATGGATGAAGATATTATGACTGTTGCCGAAGATTTAATTCCGAATCTAAAAGTAAGCCAAACGTGGTTAGGCGGTAAGAAGGTAAAATAGATTATAATGGAATTAAAATAAAAGCACCCTTTTGATAATCAAAAGGGTGCTTTTATTTTAAAGCTATGCGATAGGCTAAATAACGTTATTATGAGTTTTGTTGATGTAGTATTTAAAATAAAATACACACAGGAGCAGGAGCACTTACTTGAGCAACATAAGTAAGTAAACCGGTTTCTGAATCTCTTTTGTAAGAAACAAGATTATTACCGTTTTGATTTGCAGCAACAATAAATTTCTCGTCTGGTGTAATCTGAAAATTACGTGGATCTTTACCTCGTGTTGGTTCGTTTGCTAAAAGCTTTAAGCCGCCATTCTCTAATACCTCAAGAATTGCGATGCTATCGTGACCACGATTAGAAGCATAGACAAACTTCCCATCTTGAGAGATATGAATATCTGCCGCTTTAGAAAAGTCTTTAAAGTCTTCTGGAAGAATACTGGTGTTGTTTAAAATCGTATAATTTCCATCTTTATTCTCAATTTGGCTTATAGTATTATTGAGTTCATTAAGAACATACACGTAATTTTTGGTTGGGTGAAATACTAAATGTCGAGGACCTGCTCCCGGTTCAAAATCTAAATTATGAGTAGGGTTGGGGTCGAGTTTATTAGTTTCGGTATTAATTGAAGAAAACCATAATTGATTAGTTCCTAAATCTATAGATATAATTCCGCTACCATCTGGAATAAACCAAGATGAGTGTGCGTGCGGGCCTTCCTGACGGTCTGTAGTTCCTTTGCCTTTATGTTGCTCCAGATCTAGTAATTCACTTAATTTACCGTCTTCGTTCAGTTTTAATAAACCTACATTGCCACCGCTATAATTAGCAACTAAGACATAATCTTGATTATTTGTAGTTACGTAACAAGGATGTGCTCCACCGGTATTGCTTGAATTTATTTGCACTAGCGTATCGCCGTTAACCTGAAATGATTCTATTGTGCCGGGGTCATTTTCATTAACGGCCAGCAAAATATCCTTATTCTTGTTAAATGCAAGGAATGACGGGTTTGAGGCTTCGGCTGCCAGAACTGGCTCGGTAAAGCTACCATCTTCTTTTAATGCTAATTTATAGATGCCTTTACTCGTTCCATCAGTATACGTGCCAATGTAAAATGAGGTGTCTTTGTTTTCGCTTGTGGTGGAAGGAGTCACGGAAGTTTCGGTTTTTGTTTCGGTATTTTTACAAGATATAATGCTGAACAAACTCAAAGCAAATACTATTGTTTTCATATAAAGGGATATTTCTGGTTTGATTTTCCGCTTATGCGAAATCTAAAATTACTGTATTTCTTTAGCCTTACGCAGCAGTAAGAATAAAAAGCAAAAAAAATCCCAATACAGGTATCGGGATTTAAGAGTTATGCAAATTATTCAGCTTTATTGGGGTACCAGTCTAGCATAATTACTTCGGTATCAATATCTGCAGCATCGACCAGATTTTTAAATTTATCGGTATCGCTTAATCCATCCTGACCTCTAAAATGGTACGGATAAACTTGTTTAGGAGCAAAAGCAATCACACCATCTGCAGCACGTTCTACAGTCATAGTGTAAGGTAAATTCATACAAACAAAAGCTTTGTCGATATCTTTAAGATTGCGCATTTCTGGAATGTCTTCTGTATCTCCAGAGAAATAAACACGCATATCGTCTTTTTCAATAATGTAACCATTACCGCGGCCTTTAGTATGAAATTGTTTTGCTTCTTCTCTCAGGTTATACATAGGTATAGCAGTAAGCTCATAACCATCCCAAGATTTAGTTTCGTCATTGGCAATAGGTGTCACTCTATTTTTAAGATCGGTTTTTAAAGCGTCAATTACAGCCTGAGGAGCATAAATGGTAGTTGTAGAATCTGCGACAGCATTGAGAGTCTCTTCATTTAAATGATCTCCGTGAATATCTGTTACCAGAATTATATTGGGTTTAGGTTGCCCTTCAAAGGCAGCTTCGCCTCCTACAGGATCTATGTAGAATACAGCATCGCCAAAATCAAATACAGCCGTTGCATGTTCAATAGGAGTGATGTTAAATTCAGTTTCTACCGCAGTGGAATCTGTTGTTACTGCCATCTCATCCATATCTGAGTTAGCATCTGATTTGTTTTCATTTTTACAACTAAATATTAATGTAGCTGTTAACACTGTAAGTACTAATTTTCTCATTTTCAGTTTTTTTTAAATATTGTTTAGTAAAGAAAGCAAGAAATAGGCAATAGTCTTACTAAAAAAATTGTAAAGCTTAAAGTTTAATCTGCATTTTTATATCTGCACGTAAATACGGATTAGGCTGCTCTAACGGAATTTCTTTAAAACCAAATTTATGGTATAGGTAAATGGCATTTTCAAGTTTTTTACTGGAGTATAGAATTAAAGAATCAAGACCTTTTTTCTTAGCAAAATCGATGGTAAACTGAAGTAATTGCTGACCTATTTTTTGACCTCTGTAATTAGAATCTACAGCCATTTTAGTTAATTCAAAAACACCATTTTCATCGGGCATCAGTGCCACAACACCCACAACGTTACCCTCTAATTTAGCAATTAGGATATCTCCGCCGGTGTTAATTATATATTTTGCCGGATTGCTTAACACATTCTGGTCGTGTTGCTCTACGGTAAAAAACTGTTCTAGCCAGTGAATATTTAGCGCTTTAAATGCTGCTGCATATTCTGGTTTATAGGTGTCAAAATTCACAAATAATTATTTTAATTAGATCGCAAAGCTATGACACCTACTGGTAATATTAATAAGCAAATAAGCAGTATTTGCGAGGGTCAAATTCTCTTTTTTAAGGTTGGTTTTTGTAAATTAGATTTTTAATAAAAATTGAATCCATGACCAATTCTAAATACGGAAAAAATACAATATGTACACACGTGGGTGAAGTGGAAGATACCCAGTTTAAGGGAGCCATATCACCATTATATATGTCAACTTCTTACGCGTATGAAGATGTGGATGTAAAACGTTACCCGCGATATTTTAATACGCCTAATCAAGAAATGCTAGGAAAAAAAATAGCAGCTCTTGAAGGTACAGAAGCAGGGATGATTTTTGGCAGCGGTATGGCTGCTGTGAGCACAGCCTTGTTAGCATTTCTAAATACCGGCGATCATATAGTTCTGCAAAAAACACTCTATGGCGGTACGTTTAATTTAGTCGAAGAGGAATTCTCAAAAATGGGGATAGAATATACGTTTACTAAGGGTCTTGCCCGTGAGGATTTTGAAAACGCAATAAAATCAAACACAAAGGTTTTATATATTGAAACGCCATCAAATCCGTTAATGACTATAACCGATATGCAAATGATTGCCGAGGTTGCAAAAGCTAAGGGAATAGTCACGATGATTGACAACACCTTTGCATCACCGGTAAATCAAAATCCGGCTGCCTATGGGATCGATATAATTTTGCATAGTGCTACTAAATATATGGGTGGGCATAGTGATATTCTAGCAGGAGCAGTAGCCGCATCTAATGCACATATAGAGCAAATTTGGCATAAAGCTAAAAATTTGGGCGGCAGCTTGAGCGACTTTAGTGTGTGGATGCTTGAACGCAGTTTGAAAACACTTGTTTTGCGCGTAAAACAACAAAATAAAAACGCTAAGAAGTTGGCAAAGTGGTTAGAGACTAATGAACATATTAAAGCAGTGTATTATCCAGGATTGAAATCTCATCCCGATTATGATTTGGCAAAATCACAGATGAGCGGTTTTGGAGGTATGCTTTCTTTTGAGATAGCAGACGAATTAAATACAGCTACATTTCTACAAGAATTAAAACTAATAAAGCCTTCCATGAGTCTGGCAGGAGTAGAGTCTACCATTTTATCTCCCACACAAACCTCACACGCTTTGTTAAGTTCAGAAGAGCGTAAACATCAGGGAATAAATGACGGTTTGCTGCGGTTTTCTGTAGGTATTGAAGACAGAAAAGATCTAATTTCAGATTTAGAACAGGCACTTGAAAAAGTGGTGAAAGATAGTTTGAATTTCAGTATTTAGATTTTAAGAATGCTGGTTGGATTTTAGAATAAGCAAGAAGTAGTTATCTTCAGAAATCTAGTAACTAGAAGATATCGTAGGAAGTTTGGCAGGTTTCAATAAGAAGGTTAGTTTCTGAGATCTGTTACGACTTAATGAAATTATAAAAGCAAACTTTTGAAATTAGATATATTAGCCATAGGTGCACATCCCGATGACGTAGAGTTGTCTTGTTCTGGTGTATTGGCAAAAGAAATTAGCCGCGGAAAGAAATGTGGTATTCTCGATCTTACGCGAGGCGAGTTAGGAACACGTGGCTCTGCAGAAATTAGAGATCAAGAGGCAGCTGCAGCTGCCGAAATTTTAGGGTTAAGCATTCGTGAGAATATAGCACTAGCAGATGGTTTTTTTGCTAATGATAAAGATTCGCAACTGCGTATCATTGAGATTTTAAGAAAATACCGACCTGAAATTGTATTGTGTAACGCTATAGATGATAGGCATATTGATCACGGTAAGGGAAGTAAGCTTACAAGTGATGCTTGCTTTTTAAGCGGATTAAAAAAGATTGAAACAACCTTAGACGGGAAATCTCAGGAAGCCTGGCGACCCAAACAAGTTTATCATTATATACAATGGAAAAATTTGAAGCCAGACGTGGTAGTTGATATTAGCGGTTTTATGGATGTAAAAATGAAATCTGTACTTGCCTATAGATCGCAATTTTATGATCCTAACACTGGAGAAGACAATACACCCATTAGTAGTAAAAACTTTCAGGAAAGTATTAAATACAGAGCTCAGGATCTAGGAAGACTAATAGGAACAGAATATGCAGAGGGTTTTACAACAGAACGTTATCCCGCTGTGGACTCTATATTCGATTTGATTTAATTTTTTTACAATAATGTATTGCGCATATTAGGTATTTGCCTTACATTTGCACCCGCATAAATCGCTAGCGAATTATGTTTTTATATGGTGGTTGTAGCTCAGTTGGTTAGAGCGCCTGATTGTGGTTCAGGAGGTCGTCGGTTCGAGACCGATCTTCCACCCGGAAGTAAAAATCCTTGCAGAAATGCAGGGATTTTTTCGTTATAGTATATTCCTAAAAATGCATCACAAATACTTGAAGCTACTTCTGCTGATTTGCTATAACATCTTAAGCGTAAGTTTTAAAGATCTTTATTCGAATGCTAATTAATTCCTGCATTTACACACTCTCTTACCGGCATTTTTTGCGTTAGATTCGGTCCAGGTGGTTATACCTGATGTACATCTTGATAATGCCGAATGGGATTTAGTAGGGTGGTAAATAGTACTCTTTCCACATACATAAACTGTGGTAGATGCTTCTAATCGCACATTCCCATTTGTACCGGTAAAACTTACCAAGAGACAAGTCGTAAATAAGAAGATTAAATTTTTAATTTTCATAGTAGGCTAAGCGTTAATTCATTTTTTTAAATTCTTTTGCGTGCGTAAAATAAAGCACGTAAATAAAGCTAAATATTTTGAATGCTAACTATTTAGTGACAAAAATAAGTTGATCCTATTTTGAACAATTTCTTATTTTCAGTTATGCTTAATCACCGAAAATTTAACTTCTTTAAAAAATTTAGTGGTTGGAATTTAATTACTCATTAAGATATTCTGAGGTATTAACCATCTCAAACTTTGGACTTCGGTTTATGAATTCCCTTAAAAAAGCGGTATGTGCGGTTCCCATTATGATAAATACTCGATCTTTTTTAATCATAGGGATTCTATTGAGATTAGTATAAATCTTCATATTTCTGTGATAGAATAATGCCGCATTATCGGCCCCTTCAAAACCGTCTTCTATACCCACATATAATAACTTATCTGCATTTATTGTAATGGAGTGGTCGAGATAAACCGGTTCGTTAATCAATTTAAATTTTTCCAATAAAGAGAGATTGTCAGAATTAGCTTCGCGTTTTGCTAAGGCAGGAAATTCTTTAAAAGGTTCATTTGTAAGTTGTATGTAGGTAGCAGGATCTACAGCGTTTTTTAAATCTGGACTGTTTTCAATAAAATCTCCTACACTATAATTATATCCCATATGATTGTCAATACCATAAATTGAATCGACTTCACTTAGTCTTCCTATTTCAAAACCTATCATACTACTTTCTCCATATTTAGAATTTAGGTTTATGGGATTTTTGAGATATTCTTGATAAGCTGCGTTAATTTCAGTATTGTATTCCGGTAAATTTTCAATACATATTATAGTGGGTTTGAAACGCGCCAATAATTTAGAAATAGTTCTAATCTCTTGCTGTGCAGCTTCTGTACTTTCATCAAACTCCGTTTTATGTGCATCAGGAGTATCTCCAAAATGAAAACTACCAACGTTTAGAACTTGAATTTTCTCACTTTCAGAAGTATCCGTTTTCTCCTTATTCTTTTCTAAAGGTTTGTTTTCTGTACAACAGATAAAAAAAACGCATAAAAGAAATATCATTTGTTTCATAATCAGATTTCACCATTTGCAATAGTTTAATTCGCTGATTAATATACGCTTATTCTGGTTTTAATTTTAAAATAATAGGAGGTAGATGTAAGTTGGAGGATAGTATAGCTTACGCTTCCTGTAAAGATTTTCCTGTTTTCTAAAACCTTTTGTTCGCTACAGAGCAAAAAGCTTATCTCAATATTTGTATATCATAACAAGGCTAAGAATGCGCTACTTTTTACGAAGGTCAAATCCTAGATTGAGCTGTATCATTAATGGCCAGACATTGCCGTTACCATTGGTGTCAAAATAATATTGAGGGCCTATGTCAACTAATAAATGGAAATTTTCACCATATTTTCTTTGAATTCCCCAGGTAGGACCTACGGCAAAATCAAAATCTGAAGTACGCGATACATTTTCTGCTATAGAGTTTCCACGTGTTATAAATCGTAGCGCTACAAAATTACCCGAATTGTTATCAATGGTTTTGTTTTTACTTATGCGCTTGTTTAGATTATAAAACCATTTTTGCTGTATATCTACAAACGGACTTATAATATATATGAATCCATTTCCGCCATAAGTTAAATCGGGATAGCCACCATTATAACCAATTCCTATAGCTGATGAAAATGTCGAATATTCCCCAGTAGGTAACTCTAATTCTATTGCTGGATTTAAAAAATTAACTCGCCAAACTTTTTCGGTATTTACAGTGATTTTTTCCTGCGCGTAAAATGTAGTAAAAGACAAAATAAGTAATAAACTAAGTAGTGATTTTTTCATATTGACAAATGCATATTTTAGCACGTTAGTGTATATGCAAAGTAAGTCATACCTCTGGAAAAAAAAATAAAATTGATTTTAACTCAATTTATTTTTACGATAATGATATGTAAACTATAAATAGATTACATACCATAAATATTTAAAGAACTTTGTTTTCCTCTTAACTGAACACTGCCCAAATATTCTATCGACTCTATACTGGTCCTTTGGTTCTTTATATAAGTTTCAGAAATGACAATATTTTTTTTACGTATGTGGCAATGCTCTAAAAGTCTTGAAGTCGTATTCAGAACATCACCGTGGTATGCCATTTCTTTATAATTTTGCCCACCTATTATGGTTGCTGATACAGCACCCATATGAACCGCGGCCTTAAATTTTGGAATTACGTTAAAGTGCTTTAAGTACTCCCTTTTACTATGATAGAAATGTTTTTCAACAATTTCAAATATTTTAAAAGCCTTATTATTCAAATCGTTCTTAGATTTCCAGGTAAATACAATTTCGTCACCTACAAATTGATATATTTCTATATCTATTTGTTGTAATCCCTTAAGAATATCTCTAAAGCAATTATTTAATAAACTACTATATTTTAAATGTCCCAGCTCCTCTGCTAATTGTGTAGAATTGTTGAGATCTAAAAACATAAAAACTCTATATTCTTCAATTGGAGTTTCGTATTTTCCAGTGATGTAATTAAGTAAGACTGGCTGACCAAATAATTCCCTTAAATGCTTTAAGAATGAAAGTATTGCACTAAAAGAAAATAAATATATTGTAAATAACAAAAATAAGTCTGTTTGAAATAATGTTACGACAACATCAAGTGCTTCAGTAAAAGTATATTCAGTGAACAGAATATCGTATGTTATATTAACTATAATAATATTTAGTAGAGTTAATGCTGAAACACCAATGATCCAGAAAATTCGTTTCTTCCAAATGCTTAACGAAGGCAGTTTTCTTGAGACAATTTTTTCAAATCCTAAAATGGCTAAACCTTGAAATAGGGCAACACAACTTGTTTTTAAATAATAATATTCTTTATCAAAAGGAATAATATAAGAAGGATGAATAACTAGATCTTCTAATCCTGCGAATCTAGAATATATAAAAGCACAGGCTACTAAAATTAAAAATACTACAAACAAGATATCTTCTAGTAGTGCTTTTTTATTCATCTCTTCTATTTTAACGCAATTAACTTTTACCAATATTCGGTAATTGTAGTTGATTAGTTACATACAAGTACGTAGCTTCTTTTTGCTGATAATTTGCAAATGCAGAAATAAAATCGCTATCAGCCTCTTGTTTTGTCTTTTGAGCATCCAGTAAATCTGGAAGGTTATTTAAGCCGCTATCATAATTATCGCGTTGTGTTTTGAGATTCTCTTCAGCATAAATTAATTTATCTTCAGCAAATTGTATTTGTTTATATGCATTTTGGAGATCATACCAACTTTTCATAATACTTAAAGTAAGTTGATCTTTACCATCATTAAATTTATTTTCTGCAATTTCTATATCAATCTTACTTTGTAGCAATTGTTTTTTCTCGCCACCCCACCAGGCAGATATTGGAATTGAAAGTGTTGCAAAAGCAATGGGTTGCACTCCAATGTTGAAGTCATAATTAAATGAATCAAACGTTGAAGCATTAATACCCACGGCAAATTGAGGTAACAAATCTGCTTGTTCATTTTCAACTTTTAATTGCGAGGCGTTAACTTGTTTTTCTAGAAGGCGGTATCTGTTATTATTAAGTAAGTCTAGTTCGGGGTTTTTATATTTCAAACTAGGAGCTATTACTTGTAAATCAGATTTATTTAAAGCCACTAAGCTGGTATCGTAGGTAATTCCTGTATAAACGGCCAAATCAAGAAGAGCAATTTTACGTTTATTTGAAAGTTCATTTTCTTTTAATAAAAGACTGCTTTTTTCCACTTTAACCTGTAACAGCTGGTTTTTAGCAATAAGACCTGCATCTAATAAGTCCTGCTGTTGCTTTAAAAGGTTGGCAAGGTAAATCTTACTAGCATTAATAGTTTTTTGCTGCTCTTGAAGTGCGATTAATTGCCAAAACTTTGTTTCTGTAGTAAGAATAACAGAATCAATAGCTTCTTCAGTAGCTAGTTCGCGGCTTTCAAGTTGAATTTGTGCAAGTTTATTGGCCAGTCTTATTTTTCCTCCCGCATAAATTGCTTGTGTTGCTGTTGCACCAAGTGAATAGATGTTATCTATTCCATTTGGGAGAGTTTGTGGAATAGGCGGTACGAGATCGTTAAAACCATACAACGCAAACCCGGAAGCTTCAATTTCAGGAAAATATTTTGAATATGCTTCTTGTCTTGCAAATTCAGCTTTTTCTGCGCGTAAAACACCATTTTTAATTGTATTGCTATACTCTAGCGCAGATTTTTTCAAGTCTTCAAGCTTAATATTTTTTTCTTGAGCATTCCCAGTTAAAGTGGTTAGAAAAAATAAAATACCTATAATCTTATATATCGAATGATTTGTAGTGATCATCTATCTATTTATTTAATGTTTTTAATTCTTCGGTAGAATTTTCATTAGGCACAGTATCATCATTTCTAAAAAATAACCAGTAGAGTACGGGCAATACAAAAAGTGTAAGTACCATCGATACTAACAGGCCAAAGGCGATTACTGTACCTAAAGGTCCCCAAAGACTAGATCTGCTAATTATCATTGGAGTAACGCCTACTGCTGCAGCAGACGATGTTAAAAAGATGGGACGCATTCTACGCTGTGCAGAGGTGATCGCCGCTTCAAGCACATTCTTTCCATGGTGTTGGCGTAACTCATCTGCATAGTCAATAAGTATGATGCCATTTCTAACTACGATACCGCAGAGAGCAAGAATTCCTAAAAAGGAAGTAAAGCCAAAAGGATATTGCATAAGTAATAATCCTAATGCTGCACCCAGAATGCTCAATGGCATAGTAATAAAACTAAGCGCCGCGTGTTTAATAGATTTGAAATGCCATATCAGAATTAAAATAATTAGTAAAACACTTATTAGTAAGGAAATACCCATAGGTAATAAATTCTCTTCAGATAATTCGTGCTCCCCACCATAATTAATTCTAATGTGATCAGGTATGTCTAAGGTATCAATTTTAGGAGTGATCATTGCCTGAACTACGTTTGCAACTGCTCCTTTTTCAATATCGACACGTATAGTTAAGCAGCGCATCCCGTTACGATGTACAATTTGATCTTGTTCCCAATCTGGAGTAATATCTGCTACCTGTTTTAAAGGTATAACCGCACCTGTAGTTGGCGCTATAATCGAGAGCTGCATCAGATCAGAAACACTCTGATTAGTTTGATTTTCAGATTTGATTTTTATATTTATGGCGTAATCATCTTCATAAATTTGGGTGGCTTGTAAACCTTCCATATTCATGGCAATGGTGTTCCCTATATCTTCTTTAGTAAGTCCGGCCTGGGCTGCCTGTTTTTCTTTAATATCTATACTTACCGTTGTATATAGTTCGCCAAAATTGCTTCTGCTCCATATTGTTTGAGGTGTCTGGCGGGCTATATCAATAATCTGATCGCCATATTTTTTTAATTCTGAAATGTCACTACCATAAAGTCTTATTTCAATAGGAGCCGGTTTGCCTACCATATTAAGTTGCTTCATTCGCAGATATGCATTCGGAAACATTTCAGAATACTTTAAATCATATTCTTTTAAAACTTCTTCTGTAGCCTCATTTGAAGCTGTGGTAACTAAAATTTGCGCATAATTTTTTGCAGGCAAATTAGGGGCATAAACCATGTGAAAACGCGGTGAGCTTTCACCTATAAAACTGGTATAATCAAGAATCCTTTCATCTTCTGCAAGCACTTTCTCGAATGCTTTCACAACAGACGCTGTTTCCTCCAGATTACTACCATCACTAAGGTTTACTTCAACTGCAAATTGATTTCTTTCAACAATAGGAAACAATTCCTGGCTTACATTTGAAAAGAGAAATACTCCCAGTAGGATAGAAGCAATACCCATAAATACAGTAATCTTGTAATGCTTCATTGCCTTCTCAACACTTTTGTTGAAAAATTCCTGTAACTTATCTAGTAGTGATTTTTTCTTCTCTTTTTCATTTTGAGATTCTTCAGAATGAAGTCCTTTTTTGATAAATACCGTATTTAGAAATGGTACAAGAAGTATTGAAATTGCCAGCGAAAGGAATAAAGCTATTGAGATCGTGAATGGAAATGTGCTCAAAAAGTCTTTTGCTGTTCCAGTCATAAAAAACATAAGTGGAAAGAATGTTGCTGAAATAGCCAACGTTGCGGTAAATACTGAAGGGAATAATTCTACCGCACTATGATATGCTGCTTCCCATCGTGTCTCCCCTTCATCTAGCTTTTCTACATAATTATCTATTACCACTATGGGATCGTCAACCACAATACCTAATACTACAATCAGGGCTGCAAGAGTAACCGTATTAAGCTCCATACCCAATAAATACATAACAGCGAGTGTGGCGCAAATCGTTATAGGAATGGTAGCTGCTGCTAAGGATGCTACGCGAAAGGGTAACAGTAATATACAGACTATAATAACTCCTAAAAGTGCATAGCCAAACTCTTTTAGAAAGTGACTAATTGAATGATCTACTACTACAGGTTGATCTGCAATGGTTTTAACTTCAATATCACTTGGTAAATTTTCTTTAATACGATCTAGATGTTCTGTAATCTCTTCTCCAAACTGCACAATATTATTGCCTTTAGCCATTTCTAAAGTAATAATCATTGCTTTGGTTCCTCCAGTTTCAATATAGGAATCAGGGTCCTCATATTCGCGTTTAACATGAGCAATATCGCTTAAGCGAATAACATTACCATTTTCCTCAGATTTGACGATGTGTTGTGCTACATCGGTAACATTGTTTAAAAATGCCTCTAAGTGTATAGGACGGTCAAAATGCTCACCTTCTAATGTGCCAACTGGCAATATAGTACCTCGAGTTTGCAAACTTTGTCTTAGCATTGCCGGACTAATCGCGTATTGCGCTAATTTATTTTGATCTACAGATACGGTTATTTGTTCGGTTAGACCACCAGAATAAGTGATTTTAGCCATATCCTCAATCTGTCTTAAATCATCAATAATATCCTCTACGTGTAATTGTAAATCTTTATAAGGACGTGTATCAGATTGAACAGATAAGATCATTGCTGCCGTATTTCCAAAATCACTATTTACAGCAACTCCTCGAACTCCTTTAGGCAATGACTGTTGCTGAAAAACAAAAAGATTATTCTTTAGCTTATTCCAAAATTGCTGTGTCTCATCCTTACTAATTCTATTTGAAATTTCTAAGTAGATATAACTCATTCCGTTTTTTGAATAGGAATAAGTTTTTGTCTTATCAACTTCATTAAAAGTAAAAAGATATTCTTCTAATCTTGATGTAAGTTGGGTCTCAACTTCTTCTGCATTTGCGCCGGGAAATGAACCTATTACAAGACCTGTACGAGTAGTAAAGTCTGGGAATTCATTTCGAGACATATTAAAAAGTCCGATGAGGCCAATAATTAACAATGTAAATGCTAGCGCTATGGGGAACGCTTTGTATTTCATTCCCCATTCTATAAGGTTGCCTTTCTTTTTCATAGACTACTTATTTAAAACCTTTATCGGGGTATTGTTTGTGAGTTTATGATATCCTGACGTGATAATAATATCTCCAGGTTGAAGACCTTTTTCTATAGATATACCATTATTATAGAGAGTGCCTATTTGTACCATCTTGCGTTGTGCTGTATTACTAGCGGTGTTAACAGTATAAACAAAATTCTGTCCGTCATCTGTTATCGAGACGATTTCTGCTGGAAGAATGATGAGGTTTACGGCTGTTTCTTGGCTATTAGTCTCCGACGGCTTTAATTGTGTCTGACACGCCATACCCGGCTTCAAAATTTTATCAGGATTTGGGATTTTTATTTTTGCTTGATATACGGGACTACGAGAGCCAGATTGAATTGCGATTTCAGAAATAGTTCCTATAACACTTTTATCTAAAGCACTGATATATACAGAAGCACTATCACCTATTTTATAGGTATTTACTTCTTGATCAGATAGACTAATTACGGCTTCTACGTGATCTATTTCTAAAAGCTCCATCACAGGCATACCGGGGCTTGCAACATCACCAGTTTCTTTCATTTTAGCTCCTATAAAACCAGAAAATGGAGCGATAATCTTTGTTTTTTTTACGTTTTGGTAGGCTGCATTAGCTGCGGCCTGAGCTTGTTTATAATTAGATCGGGCCTCCACCATTCTAATTTCAGCAATACTACCTTTCAAATAAACCTCATTGATGCGTTTATAATTTTCCTCAGCCAGATTTGCCTGTGCCTTTTGAGCTTCGTACTGCTCCACATAAGTTGTAGGATCTATTGCCGCAATAACTTCTCCTTTTCTTACATAATCACCGCTGTTTACTCGTATACTTTTAATATCTCCAGATACTTGAAAACTTAATTGCGCCGATGTTGCCGCTTTAATGGTTCCCGGATAAGTTTCAGAAGTCGTTTTATCGTTTGTTGTTTCTCCTATGGTCAACGTTTTAACTGCGACAGGAGATATTTCTCTGGTTGTATCTTTCTCTTTACAAGCGCAAAGAATACATCCTATGATAACAGAAAATACAAGGGGTTTACGTAGCATTTATTTTTATTTAAGTGTTTGAGGTTTTACATACATTCAAATCGAAATGGCCAAAATTAAGTATGAAAAATTACACTGCAAAAATGCTAATATTTGTAATTAAAGTAAAGGTCTAAAAAAGGGTGTGATTGGTCTGTTTAGGTTATTTTTAAAAATAATCAATATTGCTAAAAATATTATATATTTGAAAAACAATACATTGCGTTTTGTGTAAATTTAGTTATTGGTCTGTGTTAATTTTATATTTCTATACTGAGTAGGTGCATAACCAGAATGTTTCTTAAAATACTTACCAAAAAATGATTGATCACTAAATTTTAGCTCCTGAGCCACCTCAGCTACTGATAGTGAAGGATCGCCTAATAATAATTTTGCTTCTAAAATTACTGTATCATCGATAATTTGCGAAGCAGTTTTTCCTGATACCTCTTTAAGAACTTTTGACAAATGCCCTGAAGTTATAGATAGGTTGTCTGCATAAAATTTAACAGATCGCTCACCCTTAAAATTTAAATTTAAATTCTTGAAAAATCGAAGAACAAGTTCTTCGTTTCTAGTTAGTGATAGTTCTAAGTTGGGATGATTTTTTTTGAAAATTGAAGAATAGTGAATTGCTAATAAGCCAAACGTATATTTAATTAATTCACTTTTGAAATTATTTTCATCATTCTGTTGACCATTGTAGCGCTCTAAAAGATTTGATAAAAAAACGGATGTTTCTTTCTCCTTTGAATCTAGTTTTAACTTTGGGATGTTTTCTCTTGTAAAGAAATCAATTGCGCCAAATTCCATTTTTGTGAACGAATTTTTAATAATGAATCCTGCACTAAATCCGATAGCTATAATTTCCAAATCATTTGTCATTTTGAGAAGGTGAACAACGGCGTTTGGTTTTATAGGTATTATCTCACCATTTTGAATAGTATGATTGATTAAATTTAATTGAATTTTTAAACTTCCAGAGACAACAAATAATATTGAAAAATTATCTGTTCTAAATGGATAGGTAATCGGGATTTCCTCAAATCTATTTTTAGAAATATGAACGTGTAAATCATCACTCTGAGGATTATCACCCATAATCTCGATCAACTCATTTATTGTATGTTTTCTAATCGTTTTTGTTTGCAAAATATAGTTTGGAGGATTTAAATAAATATACTAGCAATTTAATCGTGTAATAGAATCAGATTAATGTTATCTCCAGAATCTTTTAGTGGCGTTTCTCCTGTAGTAGATAGCTATGATATGTTTCAAGCCTCACATTTGCATTACTATCTACGAGTAAAATGATGATCATCATACCTATCGTAGTAATCCCAATTGCCCTCCATAGTGGTTTATCTATGAAAATAATCAATAATGCTGCGGTAATAATTATTACAGGTATAACTTTAAAAACAATGGTTTTATACTCTCCCATCGACTTTTCTGTTCTTTTGATTTCTGAATCAATAAATTTAGACGAATTATCTTTGTATGCTATTGCAAAGCTGGTTACTCGAGATTTATTTGCGTAAAAAATACCAATACCTACTATTAATAACAAGGCTCCTGCGATCAACATAGGATAAATGTATGATTTGGCGAGTTGTGTTTTGCCAAGCTGCCAAAATCCTATGCTCGCCGAAACAAAAAGAACGCCAAACGCTATAAAAAATCTGGACGAAAAAACTTCAGCTTTTGCCCACTCGATTGCTAATTTTAAAATCTGCATATTAATTCATTTTATATTTTTCTCTGTATTCGGTAGGACTAATACCTTCTTTCTTTTTAAATAATCTTGAGAAATATTGAGGATACTCAAACCCGAGTTCGTAAGCGACTTCGGCAATACTTTTGTGGGGTTTTAATAAAATATTTTTTGCCTCATTAATTAGATACAACTGTAGGTGTTCGGTTGAGGTTTTTCCCGTTTCATTTTTGAGGGTGTCACTAAGATAACGTTGGGAGACATTTAAATGTACAGCCAATTCTTCTACACTGGGAATTCCTGTTGTTTGCAATTTTCCGGCATCAAAATAAGTAGATAATTGACTATTAAATTTTTCAAGCAAACTGGTGGATAGTTCTTTTCTATTTAAGAATTGTCGTTCGTAAAACCTATTAGCATACTTTAAAAGAGTACTTAACTGAGAAATGATAATATCTTTGCTAAATTCATCTTGGTTATTATGATATTCTATCTCAATATTTTCAACGATCATTTCTATTTGCCTTTCTTCTTTAGGCGATAGGTGTAATGCTTCATTTGCAGAGTAGGAAAAGAAACCATATTTTTTAATTTGCTGAACCAGTTCTGTACCTTTTATGAAATCTTCGTGAAAGTTTATTGAAAAGCCCTTTTGTTCAAATACAACGCTTTTATCCCACTGCAATACTTGCCGCGGAGCTAGAAATATTAAAGCGCCATTCGTAAAATCATATTTAGTTCTTCCATAATTTAAATCACCGGTTACAATTTTCTTTAAACTTATCGAGTAGCAATTATTTGTAATAGGAGGCGAACTCGCTTTAGGACATGGTAGAAATCCATCGCCGCTGGCGGAATATATACTCAGCATAGGGTGTTCTGGACCGGGAAGTTCTAGGTATTCTAAGTAAGAAGATAAAGTCTTAAAGTGTTTCATTTAACTAATTTAAAGATTCCATTTAAATTGAGTTTCTCTTTCTGATAGTGTCCAAAGTTTAATCGCTGTTGTTTTGTCTTGAGCGTGAGATTCTAAATCACAAATACCTACAGGACCTGTCCATTGCATTCTGCCGGTAGGACCATAGTATGCTTTCTGATTTAAATTTTCTTCAGATTCAGTAGCACACATAATTTCAGGATAAGCGCCTTTTTCTGCAGATTGGACTAGGGGTGTCATCGACATTATCCCAAATATAATTTTTGACTTTAGACTACCACTATTTTTAATAAGAGAAGTGGCAGAGGCACCCGGATGACAAACGTATATTTTTACGTCTCTTTGCGCCGCTGCCGTTTTATCTTGCAACTCATAGGCAAACAGCATCTGTGCTAACTTACTATGACAATACGTATTATTGGGATGATAATTTTTATCCCAGTTCATATCATCAAATTGTATAGTTTTAATCCCCATTTTGTATCCTTCGCTAGCTACAACTACTATACGACCTTTAGATTGATCTAATAAATCATAAAGCAAGCCGCATAATAGAAAATGCCCGTAGTGATTTACACCTAACTGACTTTCAAAACCGTCTTTTGTGAATTTTTGAGTAGGTACTTGAGCAATAGCTGCATTGCAAATAAGAGCATCAATTTTATGAAACTCACTTTTAACTTGTGCGGCTGCTTGCCGCACTGATGCCAGGGATGCTAAATCCATTTTAATGAAAGATACTTTTGAATCTGAACCACACTCTAACTTTAACTTAGCTATAGCATCGTTAGATTTTTGAGTATTACGATTTAGCATAATTACTTCTGCTCCCTTGCTTAAAAGTATTTTACTTGCTTCAAAGCCTGCACCGGTGTTTGCACCTGTTATAAGATATGTTTTACCTGTAAGATTATTTATTCTACTTGGTGTCCAACCATTAGCGCCAAATTTTGTTTTACTCATTTCGTTTACTTTTTAGGTTTAAAAGAATAAGACAAAGGACGCACTAATGGATTTTTCCTTAGTAAACACATTTTCATAAGTTGTATACTTTTTAGTAATGCATACAAACTATCATAGCTACAACAATACTACAGGCTGTTATGATGGCTTTTTATTTCTTTAATGATTAATTCGTAAGTATTTTTTATAATGTTTTCGTTTAATACAAAAAATGTAATTAGTTTTTAAGTTTCAGCTTATGATGTATTGTAAACCGAACAATATTACGATCGTAAAAATCGACTCCTGTAGATCGTTGTTGATACCAATTAAAATAACCCAGTTCAGCACCTATATTTTCTAAAAACATATACTGAGCACTAATTCCTATTCGGTTCTGATCAAAAATATTTTGGGCAACTTTATTACCGATGTTTACATGTAATTCTTCAAAAGCCTTAAATGTGAGCTGTGAAATAGGAGCGTAGCGAAGTTCTATTTTGTATCGTGCCCTAATAGTTCCGAAGTCATAATCTCCATTAGATTGTTCAAAAAACCGAAATTCTGTCCAGTATCGATGGCCTAGAGTAACTTTGGGAATTATATCGTGCGTATAAGCGAGTTCTGCTACAGGACGCAATTCTAATATATTTTTAAAATCTTTTACTTCTGGATCTTGCGGTTGTGCTTGCTGCAAATAAACAAAGCCTAACGCTGTGCTCCAGCCATTATTTAATTTGCGCTCAAGCATGGTTCTGGAAATAAACTGGTGTTGTCTCCACGGGAACCAATAGGTACGCTCTTCAAGCTCCTGTCGTAACATGTAAGTCTCATCAATTTGTACTTTTAAGGAGTAACCTGCCCATAACAACTGCTGAGATTCAATATTTTTCTGCGCACTAAGTGCTACATTCGTCATTATTAAAATGACAATTGCTAAAGATCTAAATGCTGAATGCATTAGAATTTTAAGAGTACTATTTGAGTCATAGGCGTATTAATAAGGCGTACACGTAATTGTATATTTTATAAGAAAGCAAACGAATTTATACTTTTTTAAAACACGTTGAGTCATTTTTAATCTCTTTAATATTGGAGAATACGCATAAAAAAACCTCTTAAAAGTAAGAGGTTTTTGGTACATTAATATGGTGTAATTATTTTTTATCAACAACTATTCGGTCTGCACGATTAGCGAGCTCCCAAGCAGTTAAAAATACTAATTGCGTTCTTTTTTGAAGCATTGGGTAGTTAATCTTATCTGGCGTATCTGATACTTTGTGATAGTCTGCGTGAACACCGTTAAAATAAAATATTATTGGCACACCATTTTTAGCAAAATTATAGTGATCTGATCGATAGTAAAATCTATTTGGATCATTTTCATCATTATACGTATAATCCAAATCTATATTCATATACTTCTCATTAACTGCAGTAGAAATACTGTCAAGTTCTGTACTAAGTTTATCAGACCCTATAAGATAAATATAATTTTCATTGTCTTTGTGAGCATCATCTACTCGGCCTATCATATCAATGTTAAGGTCTGCAACTGTATTTGCTAATGGGAAAATAGGGTTTTCTGCATAGTATCGAGAACCATACAAGCCTTTTTCTTCACCAGTTACGTGTAAAAATACTACAGAACGCTGCGGTGCGTGGCCTGCTTTTACTGCCTCGTTAAAAGCTTCAGCAATTTCGAGTAAACCAACAGTACCAGAACCATCATCATCTGCACCATTAAATACTTCGCCATCATCACTCATTCCCACGTGATCAAGGTGCGCAGATATAATAACGTATTCCTCTGGTTTTGTACTTCCTTTGATATATGCAACTACATTTTCAGAAGCTTTTATGCCACTACCAGCTCTAAAAAAACTTTCAGGAACTGTTTGAAAATAGGTGCTGTCTAAAGCGGCAGCAATCTCTTGATTTTGGTAAAACTCTTTAAGATAAGCAACAGCTTTCTTTTGTCCGGGTTCGCCAGTATTACGTCCTTCAAATTCGTCTGAAGCATAAACATATAGCATTTCTTTTAGCTCTTCTGCAGTAATGCTATTGGCATAAGCCATTGGATCTACATCTTCAATAGATACACCGTCTGCACTTGAGCCTTTTGTGTTGTCATTCATTTTAGGACCACAATTCACCAGCAACACACTTGCCAGTAAACTGGTCATCAAAATAGTTTTTTTCATAAAAGATTTAAATTTTAAAGACCTTAAAAATACACTTTTGAAATATGTGTTTTAGGCTATTGGTTAAATTTTAGCTAAATTCTAACAACTAATTACTGGTTATGTATAGTGTAAATAAAATACTGCGTCATTTTCTTTGGATATCGCAATATTCTCATAATTGTTCATAAAGTGCAATGTCTGCGGAATATGCTCAAATTCCTGCTCGGTATGCGTAGTTGTTAAGATTATAGATTTTGAATCCCCATTTGCTGTTGCCTGAGCTCCCGTAGGACTATCTTCAAACACCACGCAGTCTGAGAGTTTAATTCCCAAATCATTTGCAACCAACTCGAATACTTGAGGGTCTGGTTTGCCACGTTGCACCATATCACTATGCACTACAGTTTTAAAATAGCTAGCTAAACCCAGTGCTTCAACTGTAAAATCAGCATTTTCTTTAGGAGCGGCGGTGCCAATGCCCATAGGTATATTTATATGTTTAGCTTTTTCCAAAAATTCTTTCAATCCATCTAGGAGCTTGATTTCAGGAGCGTACAATTCTCTATAATCAGCTTCTTTTGATCGAGCAATTTGAGCCATCTCGTCTTTAGAGTATTTGTCGCCAAAAAGGCGAAGAAGAATCTCTTCATTTACTCCGTGTATATCACGCTTAACATCTTCAAGAGTCATCTCTAAACCCAAATCTTTCAGTTTTTTTTGCCAGGCACGATGATGCACCATCATGTTGTCTATCATAGTACCATCCATATCAAAAATGAGTGCCTTGACTGCAAGCTTATTTTTATAAGTAGAATTATTCAAAATGTAGTTTTATAAAGTTCCTATACAAAGGTAACTGGTTTTGCTACAAGACAATTTTCTAAATAAAATTCACGAATCAGATAAGCATTAATAGATATTTCAACAGGTGATTTTGACGAAGCAATTAATCCAACCCCGATAAAACTTCCTCTCCTTGAGGAGCGGTGGCACGCATCTCAAATTGTTTGATAAAATCTTGTTCGATTTTTTCTAAATATTCTGAAGGATTTTCTATGCCGCTCATACTGTCTACAAGCACTTGCATACTTCTTTTTCCAGAACGTAAGTTTTTAAATACATCTTGAATGAATACCGCCATTTTATCTTTACCAATTTCTTTTTCCATATCTAAAAACTGTTCTGGAGTAATAAGTAAGGCTTGTAGTTCTGGTTGATTAGTAGATTCTCTAGTATCCTGTGTACTGGCAACCGCCTGTCCCTGTACGTATGAAGTTAACTTCTCATACTGTTGAGGATTGCTTTCTTCAATATATTTTAATTTGACATATTTTGCTAAAGATTGCAAGAGCATTTTATCCAAATTATCTTCTGGTTTAAAAGCATTTGCTAAAAAATAATAAGCTTCATCCTCTTCAATGGTGATATCAATTTTATTAGGATTTACATTTTTTGTGGTGTTAAGTACCGTATTATAAACCACTTCATTACCATAAATAGGAGACTCTGCCTGAGCATAAACGATTTTACTATTAGGGTCATCTACCTGAGTAATATTTTCTAAGTAGCCGCGTGTTCTTGCAAAACGTTCTTCTAGATCTGGAATCTTGTCTGCATCAACGTTAATGTAGTTTGCGTACTTCCCTTTTTGAAAATTTAAATTTCCCGCAAGTAAAATCATATCACCTTCTACACGGGTGTTTTCAAATAAAGATCCGCTCGGTTTGGGCTCTCCTTTACCTATATATATACTTTGACAATCCTCACAGTTTGCAGTAATCGCATATGTATAATAAAAAGGGTCTAGATATTCTGCAGCATTACTATTACGCTTCATTACCTCAGGATACCATTTGTTACGTGTGCCTGCTCGTAGTATTCCGTTGGAGTAAACAAGTTCTCCTTTATATTTTTTAACTTCCTTAGGATCGTCTACTTTTTTTATTTTTCCTTCTGTGGTAATCCTCAGTTCAGATTGCGGAGTAATAACAACCTCACATCCCACGATTACAGTGTAGATGAGGCAATCTTCACAATTTTGAGGTACTTTACTCGAAGCGATACGATCACCATTTAACTCGATTGTTTTTACTTTTATATGCTCATTAAGCTTAAACGATAGCGTTTGCGTGTTTACAGGAAGATTAGAAAGAGTAAAGACGCCTTCGATACTTTCATCTGCTAATGAGATCTTAAGCTGTCCCTCTAAATGACTTGATTTTTGAGCTGAAATAAAGTGAGCTACAAATAGTAAACTTATACACACCAGTTTTCTCATTATTGGGTAGTTTTATTTATAGGGATTGGGTTTTTAAGTTGTTTTCTCAAAATGGAGGCGATAAAAATGTTCCAAAATTGAAGTATGTTATACTCAAATGTAGACTAATTGATACTGAGCAAATTATATTTGGTAGAAGTGTGTCGTTTACCTTAAAAATGAAGATTTTAATCTAAAAGGGGATTTTTTTGATAGAAAACTATTTTGAGATTGCAGTTTTATTTATTATTAATAATCTCGTAAAAAGCTGATTTCAAGTAATTTTGATTGATTAAATTCTATTTCTAATTAAAGATTTATTCTTTTTTACTGGATAACACGTAAGATGAGAAAACTGAAACTATTTTATTAAGAAAAAATTAACAGAATTTAAAGTGGTGCGACGAACTAAGATTGCACGCCAAAAATGAAGAAATGCATAGATATGCTATCTGAATATTTTAAACCTAAGTGGCAGTATTTATGAGAAATAAACTTAGTTCAGCTCAAATGAACTGGTTTGATACGCGCCTAAATCTATACTTTCTGTTCGGGAATTTCCCAGAAGGTCTACAGGTGCTTGTTGAAAGCCGTTAATGCTTCCCACATTTTTAGCAGGCGACTGCTCATTTATAAAATATTGATTGTTTGCTGTATCTTTAAATAACGGATTTTCATTTAAAAGAATGGCAGTATAAAATTCTTTATTGTCAAATTGATATTCTGGAGTTTCTGTAAAATCATTAAAGAGATCTTCAAAGCGAATTAAGCAATTTTCAAACCTGAAATTAAATTCTGCAGTAGCTACTTTCTGAAATCCCAATTCCAGATTTTTATTCCCGTAAATAATACAATTTATAAAGTTGGCTTCTGTTAAATCGGCTACCTGAAGTCCATCGACAACTTCTAGGTAATTATCAATTTGTACCGCTGGGGTATTCCTGAAACTTTGTGTCCAATAATTGGCAAACGTACTGTGAATAAAATTATATGAGCCACCTTGACGTAACCATAAATTTGATAAACCAGAATTCCCTATTACGACATTTTTACCTGAAATTGAACCGTTGATACTATACATACCCACAAATGCAGAATTATAAATCTGTGAATTTTGTATGCTGACAGCAGCATTTTGAGTCTGGGATAATCCTTCGGCTAATATGCCAATCTCATTATTTTTTATGGTTACATAATTGAGATTTCCGGTACTGCCAGAAGTAAACCAGATGGTTCCCCATTGTCCCGGTATGTCTTTATATCGTGGTTCAAGCCGATCTCCTTCAAAAATAATTTCATTTTCTAAAGCTTCTTGATCTGTGCTAATTGTTCCATTTGCTTGAAGGTGAGCCGCATCTGCTATTATGATTCCACTATTTTGATGAAAATAAATACGTGCACCGGCATCAATTTGAAGTGTTTTTCCACTAGCTACACAAGCATAACCATAAATTACGTAGGGTTTTTGGTTTGTAAATTGTAGTTCATCATCCTCTAAGAAGAAACCTTCAATCTCTAAGGGTTGTCCATTTTCATCGGTTCCCAGATTTAAAGTTTCTTTGATACCAGCAGTATTACGCGACGGATATAGAAATATAGCATCACGTATAAGAGTTACAAGATTGATTTTTTGAAGATTTATACCACTATCAAATTCAATCTCATCTGTATATAAAAAGTCGTTAGCGTCTATAATGGAAGCATCAACGGTTACTTCAACAAAAACAAATATGCTGTCTTTAGGTAGAATTTCTATATTTTCAAAAATTTTACCGGCTTTACCATTAACATTCAATCTGTAGTTGGAGTTTTCGCCTTGAGCTAAACCTACTTGTGGAATGGTAATTAAATTATTTGATCTATTGTATACTTTAAAAGAATAGGTGCTGCTACTTGTGTTAGAAAACACCGTGTCAAGAAATAACGTATCTCTAGAAAATTCTAATCTACCATTACTTAACGTTGCTTCAAAATCTTCCCGACAAGAACTTGCCAATATCACCGATAAAAAAGCAATGCATACATAAAGGTATTTTCTCAAAGTCGATTATTTTTTAATGATTTTGATTTCAAAAATTGTGTCCCAGTGCTTACCGGTAACGTATAACTTGTCTGTAGCTGCATTGTATGCGATTCCATTAAGAACTTCATTGCCATTATCTTTTATAGATTTAACTTCGTTCTTTAAACTTCTAAGATCAACTACACCCTCAATGGCCCCTGTTTCTGGATTTATAATTGAGATACTGTCAAACTGATAAGAATTTGCATAAATTTTACCGTTTACCCATTCAAGCTCGTTAAACTTAGAGCGTATTTTTTTTGAATCTACTACCTGAATGTAATCAAGCTCGTTAAGATTTTTTGGATCGAGCATCCATATTTTTTCGGTACCGTCAGACTTGTAAATCGTTTTTCCATCATTACAAAGTCCCCAGCCTTCTTTACTCTTATTATATTGAAAAGACCCCTCTTTTTTAAATGTACTTAAGTCGTATATAAAACCTTGATTAGACTTCCAAGTGAGCTGAATAATCTTTGAATCTATAATTGTTAAGCCTTCGGCGAAAACAGATTTATCAAGATCAATACGTTCTAAGATCGCTCCGGTTTTCAAATCTGTTTTTAATAATCCAGAATGGCCATACTCACCTACACTTTCATATAATGTATCTTGATAAAATTCGAGTCCCTGCGTATATGATTCTACGTCATGTGGATAAGTGTCTACTACCTCATAAGTATATAGTGCCGGAGCTTCTTTTGAAACAAAAGTTACAGGCATAGTAATAAAAGCAGACTTTCCTTCGGCAAAAACTTCAGCTTTTAGTTCTTTTGAACCTAACTTAACAGAGGAAATTGGGGTAGTTAAAGAAGATAAATCTTTTTTAGAACCCAGCCGTGTATTATCTAAGTAGTACACCACAGAATCAACTTCAATTGTGCCTTTAGATTTTAAGTTTATGGCTAATGATTCACCATTAATTAAGGTTTGAGCAGGCTTATCTGTGTTAATTGAAAAGCTTTTGCTTAAATCTTTTCCGTTACCGCATGACCATGTAATTACAGATAAAACAAAGAGAGCGAGAAAGTTATAAATGCGCATAGGATCTTTTAATTTTGAGGTCAAGATAATTCATTAAATTCAGTTTAAAAAACGTTTGGTTTGCTAGAGTATTACTGTATATTTGCAGCTGGCAAGTCCTACACAACCAGCTCCTGTCGAACTCCCCCAGGGCGGGAACGCAGCAAGGGTAGATGGTCGCAGCGGTGTGATGTAGGTAGCTTGCCTTTTTTTATGCCTTATATTTACGTAATTTCCCCGCTCTAAATTATATCTATGTCTCAAGTTATCTTGATCACAGGAGCATCTTCCGGAATAGGAAAATCTACCGCACATTATCTCGTTTCAAAAGGATTTACAGTTTACGGAACCAGTAGGTCGCCTAAACAACCCGAAGAAAATGGAGTTAAGTTTATTGCGCTTGATGTTACAGATCGTGCTACAATTAAAAGTGCAGTAGCTCAAGTTTTAAAAATTGAAGGACGTATAGATGTTCTGATTAATAATGCTGGAAAAGGTATTACCGGACCTCTGGAAGAAATTCCTGAAGACGAACTTAAATCAATTTTTGAAACGAATTACTTTGGTCCTTTAGCATTGATAAAAGAAGTCTTGCCAGCAATGCGGGAACGCAGATCTGGACTTATAATTAATGTGACTTCAATTGCGGGCTTTATGGGTCTTCCTTATAGGAGTGCTTATTCAGCTACAAAAGGAGCGCTAGGTCTTACTACTGAAGCATTACGCATGGAGCTGAAAGAGTTTAATGTTAAGTTGTGTAATGTAGCGCCGGGAGACTTTGCCACAAATATTGCTTCGGGTCGATATCACGCGCCACTATCTCCAACGTCTCCCTATGAAAATAACTACGGAAAATCTTTAGCTTTAATGGATGAGCATGTAGATCAAGGATTAAATCCTGATATTATGGGAGAAGCCATCTATAAAATTATAAAAACACCTAATCCTGATGTGAATTATAAGGTAGGTGCATTTATGCAGAAAATATCTATTTTTCTTAAAGGAGTTTTGCCGGGTAAAATCTATGAGCTATTGCTTTTAAATCACTATAAATTATAAGTAAGAAGTTAATTTTGAGTAGGAATTAGGTGCTATTGTTTAATACCTTTCTTTCTAATAAAGACGTTTTAATTGCGTAAATTTGGAACTCAAAACAATTGATAATTCAAAAAAATCTTTACATGAAATTTTTTATTGATACAGCAAATCTTGACCAGATAAAAGAAGCCCAAGAACTAGGAGTTCTTGATGGTGTAACTACTAATCCTTCATTGATGGCTAAAGAAGGCATCACAGGTAGAGATAATATATTGAAGCATTATATTGCTATATGTGATCTTGTAGATGGAGATGTAAGTGCAGAGGTAAACTCTACAGATCTTGAAGGAATGATTGAAGAGGGTGAGGAGCTAGCAGCTTTACACGATCAGATCGTAGTTAAAATCCCAATGATTAAAGATGGTATTAAAGCTTTAAAATACTTTAGTGATAAAGGAATACGTACAAACTGTACACTTGTATTTTCAGTAGGACAAGCATTATTAGCGGCAAAAGCAGGAGCAACTTATGTTTCACCTTTTATAGGTCGTCTTGATGATATTTCTACAGATGGTTTAGGTTTAATTTCAGATATACGCCTGGTATACGATAATTATGCATTTGAAACTCAAATCTTAGCTGCTTCTGTACGTCACACGATGCACGTTATTGACTGTGCAAAATTAGGTGCTGATGTTATGACGGGTCCATTATCTGCGATCGAAGGATTGCTTAAACACCCACTTACAGATAGTGGTCTAGAGAAATTCCTAGCAGACTACAACAAAGGAAATCAGTAGTTAATACTGTTTGACTTAATAAATAAAAAAATCCTGCTCATAGAGCAGGATTTTTTTATTACAAGTAAAAAGATCTGTTATTTTTCAAGACCCTGAACCAGTTCGTTTTCAAAATTCGAACTGTAAATATTTGCGTGGGCATTAATGATAAAACCTTTGCGATCTAAAATAAAGGTTTTCAGTAGTGAATTCATAGCGAGATCACGTGTTATTTTTTTATAACTATCAGTGAACTGAACTTGTTTTGATGGATCAAAATCATAACGTCTTATGGTATTTATCCAGTCTGTATAATCATCATTAACATTAATTGATAAGTAGGTATATTGTGGATATTTCTGTATTAGAGATTCTGCCAGAGCCTGTGAACGTTTGGCTTGAGATTTTTTTGAATTAGACCAAAATAATATGAATGTTGGTTTTTTTATAAGGTCTCTTAAATTTAGTGTGTCATTATTAACATTAACTACACGCTCTTCAGGAATTCGTTTTCCAGTCTCAATATTCTTATTTGCCTGATAAAGCTTTTCGATTTCCGCTTTATCATTTTTAGAAGATATACGATCCATATAAATGTCGTAAAGAGTTTCTCCGCCCTTTTTATCATTACTATTTGCCAGATAATTTTTGATTGTACGAGTTAAAAGAAAGCTCTCTACGGTTTCATCTTTAATCTTTGTCTCTATAATACGTAGCTTATGCAAATTATGAGTAAAGGATTGCGGATTGTAAGGTTCAGACTTGTAATAAGCCTTGTAAGCCTCGTGATTAAAGTAATTGAGTAGAAAGCGCTGATATGAGAATAGATTTATTAATGATGCATCATTAAAGTCTGCCTCTTTCCGGCAATCATAAAATGAACTAGGTAATGAGTCCATATATTTTAAACGATCTTCTCCAAAGTGTGAAGTAGGATATACCTCTTTACGAGCACAAAAGTCATATTTGATTATGGCTCTTGCGATCTTTTCAAATTCTTCACTTACTTCATTACGCTCGAGAAAAGTTTCTAAATAGGCCTCACGCTCTTGTTTCAGTTTCAAAATATTTTGATTGAAAGTATCAGGATCGGTTTGATAAATATCACCACGAATCATCAAATTGTTTTCTTGCTCATTCTGAAGAAAAGATTGAATCATCAAATTATTTTCTGCTTCACCATAACCGCTAAAGGTCAAGGTCTCATCAAATTCAAAAGTATTTACACGAAGTAGTAAACTATCTCCACTCTCTAAATAAATTAGTTGTTCTTCGTTGTGAAAAATTTCGTAGAGACCATTATCTACGTTTTCTAATTTATAGAAAAACTTATTGTCTCGATCAAGAGGAATGCTGTCAACAAGGATATTGTTCTTGCGTAATAAAATGTGATTTGAAGTTGGGTTAACAATTTCTCCGCTTAAATACGTGCCAGATCTTGAAGATTTAGTGTCTTTAGCACATCCTATACTTAATAGTATAGAAAAGAATGCCATAATTAGCTTAAAGCTCATATGTAATTTTTAGTCTATAGGAGAAATTTAGGTTAATAGGCCAAATGTAGTTTTGCTGCTCGAAGTCTCTTGTTAATTAGAAGTTAAAACATATATTATAAAAGTTAATATTTCTTGTTTTAGGTTATAAGCTGTACTTTTGCAAATCATTAAAAAATCTGGGTTTAATCTATGTTATCAGTATCAAATTTATCTGTTCAATTCGGTAAAAGAGTTCTTTTTGACGAAGTAAATATTTCATTTACTCAAGGAAATTGCTATGGAATTATCGGAGCTAACGGAGCAGGAAAATCTACATTTTTAAAAATAATTTCAGGAAAGGATGATGCTACCAGCGGTAATGTGCATCTTGAACCTGGAAAGCGTATGTCTGTTCTAGAGCAGGATCACTATGCTTTTGATGAGTACACAGTTTTAGATACTGTTTTACAGGGGAATAAACCACTTTATAAGATTAAAACTGAAATGGATGCTTTATATGCAGACTATTCAGATGAAAATGCAGATCGAATAGGGGAGTTGCAGGTGAAGTTTGAAGAAATGAATGGATGGAATGCAGATAGTGATGCTGCAGCTTTACTTTCTAACTTGGGTATTTCTGAAGAGCATCATTATAATTTGGTAAAAGATCTAGATAGTAAGCAAAAAGTACGTACACTTTTAGCGCAGGCATTATTTGGCAATCCTGATGTTTTGATTATGGATGAGCCTACTAACGACCTTGACTATGAAACAATTAACTGGCTTGAGAATTTCTTAGCAAACTATGAGAATTGTGTAATTGTGGTGTCTCACGACCGTCACTTTTTAGATTCGGTTTGTACACACATTTCTGATATTGACTTTGGTAAAATTTCGCATTTTAGCGGTAATTATACATTCTGGTATGAATCTTCTCAACTTGCGGCGCGCCAGCGTGCTCAGCAGAATAAAAAATCTGAAGAGAAGAAAAAAGAGCTTGAAGAATTTATACGTCGTTTTAGTGCGAACGTAGCAAAGAGTAAGCAAGCTACTTCTCGAAAGAAAATGATAGAGAAACTTAACGTAAATGATATTAGACCTTCTAGCAGAAGATATCCTGCAATTATATTTGAACGTGAGCGTGAAGCGGGAGATCAGATTCTTAACATAGAAAAGTTAGCTTCTTCTATAGATGGAGAGATCCTTTTCAAAAATGTCAACTTAAATCTTGCTAAAGGTGATAAGCTTATAGTCTATTCTAAAGATAGCCGTGCTACTACAGCTTTCTATGAGATTTTAAATGGAAAGCAAAAGCCACTCGAAGGTAAATTTGAATGGGGTGTAACTACAAATCAATCTTATCTCCCAGTAGATAATCAGGAGTTTTTTGAAAATGATCTTACTTTAGTAGATTGGTTACGTCAATATGCAAAAACCGAACAAGAGCGTGAGGAAGTTCATATTCGCGGATTTCTTGGTAAGATGATTTTCTCTGGTGAAGAAGCATTGAAAACTTCAAATGTACTATCAGGGGGAGAAAAGGTGCGTTGTATGTTGAGTAGAATGATGATGCAACGAGCAAACGTTTTAATGTTTGACGAGCCTACAAACCACTTAGATCTGGAGTCAATTACAGCTATAAACAATAGTTTGAAAAACTTTAAAGGAACGATTTTACTTACTACGAGTGATCACGAATTTGCTCAAACAGTAGGTAATCGTATCTTAGAGCTTACACCTAATGGTGCAATAGATCGCTATTTGAGTTTTGATGACTATATGAATGATCCAAAAATTAAAGAGCAGCGTCAACAAATGTATACTGTTGAGGAATAGTAAAGCCTTAAATAAAAAAAAGCCGCAAATTGATTTAATCAATTTGCGGCTTTTTTTTGTTATTGAGATACTACTTCATAACTAAATCTATTAGAGGGAGTTTGACCTGCAATAGTTGTTTTAAGTTCTACAATATCTAAAGTTCTTGAGTCTTGGAGAATAGCATAAAATGAGTCTGTAGTACTTTGGTTGTAAGGTGCTAAAAAGTAGCTCCCTGCAGTTTTTAATTTTATTCCTGCGCGTAGTTTGTAAGTGTCTTCCTCTTTTATCGCAGTTAGAACAACTCCTTCGGCAGCAAGTCTACCTTGACCTTCACTTACAAATACATCCGTATTGGTAAATGGGATTGGTGATTTACGTTCAATATCATCTTCTTCATATCTAAACAAAAATATTTCAGAAAAACGAGCATCTGGAACAAGAGAGTCGAGTTTTATAGGTGTGCCATCATCTGCTACAAGAGAAACAGGAATATTTAATTCTACGAATAATGTATCATCTACATTATAGGTTTCACTAGCTTCGGGGATTGTGATAAGGTCAGATACTTCAAACGAACTTACAACAGGTACGTAATTTGTATCATCTGAAGTAGAGCAAGCCGTTGTAAGGGCAATTAAAGAAAGTAGAACGAAAGATAATTTTTTCATTAGTTGAGATTTAAGATTATTAATTAATCTTTAGATGATCAACAACGAAATAGGTTGCGCTGAATTTTAAACTTATTTAATGAAGCGTATGATTCTACCTAGGGTATAAATAAACCGTATAAGTGATTGAAGCATTTTAGAAATTAACTCCTTAAATGCTTTATAAGTGTGTAGCCGCAGAATACTGCGATAAATCCACTAAGAACTATTCTAAAAGTGGGTAATTCTTCCCCCTGAGTGAGCGGATATAATCGATATAAAGAATATAGCAAAAGACCAGCATTTAATGCTAGATTCAAAACAGAGCGCTTTGGATTTTTTTCTTTTTGAATAAGCGTGTCTGTGGTTTCGGTTACATCTGGTTCTTCTTCAAGTCTGCTTTGTGTAGCTTGCTCCTCTAATTCGCTATCAGATAATTCGGTGTTTGAAAAGATTTTCTCGACCATATGTTTAGCCTTTACCAGATTTTCTTTCTCTACAAATACCAATGCCTGATTAACATAATTAGTGCCAAAACCTGCACGTATTGCACTTTCGCCATCATTACGTACTACGCTATGAATACCGGCTTCTTTTAAGTGATTTTGAAGAAATTTTACGTTTAGTTCTGATCCCGTGTAAACACGCTCGTAGTTAGAATCTTTAATCATATTGCTTTATCAAATTTGCATTTCCAGATGGCATTATTAAAGTTTTTACCTAATGCAAAACCGTAAAATAGAACAACAGCTGCAATAGATTTAAACATAAAAAAGAATACCATAAGATCCTGACTAAATGTTTGTTTAGGTGAGAATAATCCGTCCGGTACTAAGAGTGTTGCTAGCACACTAGATAATAGGATGGTAACTATTAAATTTTCAAAATTTTTTAAGGGCCACATCATCAATTTACGCAATGGATGTAAGTCATTACCCCATTTATGAATTAAATAATAATACCCATTACCCATTGGCGCAAATAATAAAGGATCATCTGTTTTGTTAAGTACAAACATTTTTGATGGAGCCATTATTTTAAACCCCTGTAATTGTAAATTATGTTCTTGTTCCAGTTGCCTTATTTCTGTAAGGGCTTCTTGGGGGAAAGTACCTTTAAACAATTTAGAATCTAAGAATCTCAATCTGTAATTAATACAGATTTTCTTTATACTGCTCTCATCAAATATGCGATCAGTATCTAAAAGATCAAAGTCAAAATCATTGAAATCTTCAATCAAGTTACCAGCAAGATTTTCTAAGATACGTTCGTTTTGTGAAGGAGTTTTCTTTAGAAATTGATGCACCCAATTAATAACTAAATCTCCTTTTGATTTTCTAAACTGTTCACGAAGTAATTTATCGTGAATATTAGTCTTCTTTAATAGCATTTTCTTTTTTTTTAGCATTTAAAGTTAACTAATACATCAATAATTTACAAGATGGTAAATGCTAAAGTATTACCGTAGCGTCGCTTCAAATCGATCTTCAAAACGTCGCTGAAGTTTTTGCATTATCTTATCTATTTCTTTGTCTGTTAGTGTTTTATTTTCATCCTGTAGTGTAAAGCTCACAGCATAACTTTTTTTACCTTCAGGTAGATTTGCACCTTCGTAAACATCAAATAGAGCCACATTTTTTAATAGATTTTTTTCTACATTATGCGCTTCTTGATAGATATCATCAAACAAAACATCTTTGTTAAGTAGTAATGCGAAATCACGACGAACAGCAGGGTTTTTAGGTATAGGTTTAAAACTAATTTTATTTTGTTTGATTAATTCGAGTACAACATCCCAATTAAAATCTGCAAATAGAATTTCCTGATCAAGATCAAAATGATTGCGTATGTTCTTTACTACTACTCCAAATTCTACTACAGTTTTTTTGTTTATAGTATAGCTTAATCCTTCAGAAAACTGAGCGTTTTTAACCGGCTTTACAGACCAATCGGATATGCCTAAACGAGATAAAACGGTTTCAACCGTACTCTTTAAATTAAAGAAGCTAGCAGGTTTCTGAGGTGCGTTCCAGCTTTCTGCATTATTGTTACCGCTTAAAAATACAGTCAGATGTTTGTGCTCTTCTCTTCCTCCCGGGAAATTGTGGTAACTCTTTCCGAATTCAAACAGTTTTAAATCTGGCTGTCTTCTGTTTGTATTAAAAGCAAGCACTTCTAAGCCTGAAAATAATAGAGACTGTCTCATTACAGAAAGATCTGTACTCAACGGATTAAGCATCTTCACACTGTAATCTGCTTTAAATGCATCATTTAAAACAGCATACTCAGGATTAGTTAATGAGTTATTGAGAATTTCATTAAAGCCTTGATCTGCAAGTAGGTTTCCAATAACCTGTTGTACTTTATGATCTGCAAAACGACTGCTTTTTGATATTGAAGCATTAAGTTTTGCTTTAAACTTGATTTTATTATACCCATAAACTCGTAGAATTTCTTCTACAACATCTACTTCACGAGTGACATCATTACGATATGCAGGAATTGTCATACCAATACCAGATTCTGTAATGTTGTTAATTTTAATATCTAAAGATGATAATATTGATTTTATAGTCTCTTTAGGAATTTCTTCTCCAATTAATTTTTCTGCGCGCTCAAAATTTAGAAATACCTGGTGATCTTCAATCTTTTTAGGATAGATATCAATTACATCACTTGTTACTTCACCGCCACCAGTTTCCTGAATTAAGAGAACCGCACGTATCAATGCATATTCAGTTAAATTAGGATCTATTCCGCGTTCAAATCTAAATGAAGCATCTGTATTGAGTCCGTGGCGTTTTGCACTCTTACGTACACTCACTGGATTGAAATAAGCACTTTCTAGAAATATTCCCGTAGTTTCTTCAGTTACACCACTATTTTCACCACCAAACACACCTGCAATACAAAGCGGTTTTTCAGAATCACAAATCATTAAATCTTCTTCGTGAAGTTCGCGCTCAATACCATCCAGAGTGGTGAATTTGGTTCCTGCTTCAACGGTCTTTACATTTATTTGCTTACCGCTTATCTTAGAAAGATCAAATGCGTGAAGCGGCTGACCGAGTTCGTGAAGCACATAATTTGTAACGTCAACTATATTATTTTTAGGAGTTAGACCTATTGCTTTAAGTCTATTTTGTAACCAAGTGGGTGATTCTTTAACTGTGATTCCACTTACTGTAATACCACAATAACGCGGAGCGCGCTCTTGGTTAAGAACTTGAACGCTTATTTTTTGTGTGCGATTATCTATTCTAAAAGCACTGGTCGAAGGCGTGATAAATTCACTGTTAACTCCCATTTGTATGAGCCCTGCCCGAAGGTCGCGCGCAGTTCCCATATGGCTCATTGCATCGGCGCGATTAGGAGTTAGGCCTATTTCAAAAACCTCGTCATCTTCAATATCATAAATTTCAGATAAATTTGTGCCGGGTGTAAGATCTTGATCAAGTATCAAAATACCGTCGTGACTTTTCCCAAGACCTAATTCGTCTTCAGCACAAATCATCCCGTTGCTCACTTCGCCACGTATTTTGCCTTTTTTTATTTTCCAGGCTTCTCCCTTTTCATCATAAAGTGTAGTGCCTACAGTAGCTACAGGTACTTTTTGCCCGGCGTCAACGTTAGGTGCGCCACAAACAATCTGAATGGGTTCTCCGGTTCCTATATCAACGGTTGTAATCTTAAGGCGATCTGCATTAGGATGTTTCACACAGGTTAAAACGTGACCTACTACAATACCTTGTAGTCCACCTTTTACACTCTGAAAAGCATTTATACCTTCTACTTCAAGACCTAAATCTGTAAGTAAATTGCCTGTTTTTTCGGCTTTCCAATCAATATTGATAAACTGTTTTAACCAGTTGTAGCTTATTTGCATTCCCCTTAATTTTAAAAGGGCAAATATAGCATTTAAGCTGTTTTCTTTAGCACGAAGTTGCGTTTAATACGCGTATAGTTGTTCCTTTTTATCTAATTTAATATCAGGAAATTTCAAAGATTATGACGATCACGCTTGTCGAAAGCAAAGCATTGATTCAATCACTTAGGATATATAATTCCATATATTTTTATATTTCATCAACTGCGCGTACATCTGGCGTATAGGGAGATTTTCTTCTTTTAATAGCTGTGGATCCTCATTAAGTAACGCAGATGCATAGTTGCGTGAAATTTTCATTATTTCATTGTCTTTTATAATATCTGCAATTTTTAAATTGAGTACTCCGCTTTGCTGGGTTCCCATAATATCCCCGGGACCCCGCAGTTTTAAATCAACTTCGGCAATTTCGAAACCATCATTTGTGTTAGTCATAGTTTGTAAACGGGTTTTGCTATCTTCAGATAGTTTATGACCAGTCATTAAAATACAAAAACTTTGATCTGCACCACGCCCCACACGCCCTCGCAGCTGATGTAATTGCGACAAGCCAAAACGCTCTGCGCTCTCGATAATCATTACTGATGCATTAGGTACATTTACACCAACCTCAATCACAGTTGTTGCAACCATTATTTGTGTTTCTCCATTCACAAAGCGATTCATCTCATAATCCTTATCAGCAGGTTTCATCTGGCCGTGAACAATCGAAATTTGGTATTCTGGCATAGGAAACTCCCGACTTATACTTTCATAACCGTCCATTAAGTCTTTATAATCCAGCGCTTCGCTTTCTTGAATAAGTGGATAAACCACATAAATCTGACGACCTTTTTTAATTTCATCTCTAATAAAACCAAAAACCTTCAGTCTATTATTATCATAGCGGTGAACCGTTTTAATAGCTTTCCTACCTGGAGGCAATTCATCAATTACAGAGACATCAAGATCACCATACACACTCATAGCCAAAGTACGGGGGATAGGTGTTGCAGTCATAATAAGAATATGCGGAGGCAAACTATTTTTATGCCACAGTTTGCTGCGCTGTGCTACTCCAAAGCGATGTTGCTCATCGATAATGGCGAGACCTAGATTCTTAAATTTTACTTTGTCCTCCAGCAGCGCGTGCGTTCCTATCAAAATATTTAAAGAACCATTTTCCAGATTTTCGTGAATAATCCTTCGGGCTTTAGTACGCGATGATCCGGTAAGCAATGCTATATTTATATCAAGGTCCTTACAAAGTTCACTAAGTCCTTGATAATGTTGTATTGCTAATATTTCAGTTGGTGCCATTAAGCAAGCCTGAAAATCATTATCTATAGCGATAAGCATCGTTAGAAGAGCAACAATGGTTTTACCACTACCCACATCTCCTTGTAGTAAACGATTCATCTGTGCTGGCTTACCCAGATCATTGCGTATTTCTTTAACTACACGCTTCTGTGCTTCTGTAAGTTCAAAAGGTAAATGCTCATTATAGAATTTGGTGAAGTAATTTCCTATTTGTTCAAAAGGGTAGCCTTTAATTTTCTGTTTATGTAGTTTATTTTTTACGAGTAGTTGGAGTTGAATATAAAAAAGTTCTTCAAATTTTAACCGAAACTGTGCCTTGGCTAAACTTTCTTGACTCTGCGGAAAGTGGATGTTTAAATAGGCTTCTTTCTTCGGAATAAGCTTTAAGGTATCTAAAATAGAGTTTGATAATGATTCGTCAATTGCGTTATGCACTTCCTGAAATAAAGTTTGCATAAGTACATTAACAACCCGGTTGGTAATGCCTCGATTACTCAATTTTTCAGTAGAAGGGTACACAGGTTGCATTGCGACGCGTAAACTTTTTTCGTGTTCTTCTAGCAATTCGAGATCTGGATGAGCAATAGAATACGCACTCCCAAAGCGTTGCACTTTTCCAAAAACCACATATGGAATATTAATTTTTAGACTTTCTCGTATCCATTTAAGACCTCTAAACCAAACTAAATCCATAGATCCGGTTTGATCGATAAATGTTGCTACGAGTCGTTTAGCTCTTCCTTCCCCAACCGTTTTTATATGTGTTATTTTGCCTATAATTTGTACATCTGCACTTGTAGGTTGTAACTGTGCAATTTTATAGTACTGCGTTTTATCTATATACCGGTTAGGAAATAGATTAAGAAAGTCCTGATATGTATGAATTCCTAATTCAGAACGTAGTAAAGTAGCTCTGTTAGGTCCCACACCTTTGAGATAATCTATAGGGGTTTGTAGCTTGCCGGAGTTCATGATGACGAAGATATAAAACCCAACTATTTTATTCGCGTTTTACTTTGTCCTTAAGTGAGCGGTTTTGAAATCAAATCCTTAATTTGGCAGGCTATAAGATAGTATGACTTTATGAAATTGATATTTACGGCTTTTTTCGCTTGCTTTACAAGTGTATTTTATAGCCAGCAGACCGAAACGGTTGACTTTGAACGCATTTATGCCCTGTTAGATTTTGATTACCCCAATGGTACAGTTACCGGCGAATTAGAAGTAAAATTTAAAATGCTTGACGATGCAGATTTTGTGTATCTGAATGCAAAAAATATCACTAAATATTCTTCTACCCTTAACGGTAAACTCATAAGTACGCATACAGATGACGGGCGTATGATATTTACCAAGAACTTTTTAAAAGGAGAAACGTATTCACTACTCCTAAAATATACTGCAAAACCCGATAAGGCGCTGTATTTTGTAAATAATGGAGGTTTTCAGCAAATATGGACACAAGGTCAAGGAAAATATACATCTAACTGGCTACCCAGTATTGATGATATGAATGATAAGATTGAGTTTGATCTTTCTATAATAGCATATCCCGGGCAGGAAGTAGTTTCTAATGGCGTTCTTATTGAGAAAGAAGAGAAAGGCGAGAAGTTTATTTGGCACTTTGAGATGACAGAGCCTATGTCTAGTTACCTGGTTGCCGTCGTAATGGGAGACTACCGTAAAATTAAATATGTATCTGATTCTGGTATTCCTATGGAGCTGTATTACTATCCTACAGACTCAATGAAGGTTTTAAGTACCTATAAATACAGCAAAGAAATTTTCAATTATTTAGAAGAGGAAATAGGTGTTAAGTTTCCGTGGCCAGTTTATCGCCAAGTTCCTGTAAAAGACTTCTTATATGCTGGAATGGAAAACACCATGGCGACTATCTTTAGCGATCAATTTGTTGTAGATAGAAACGGCTTTATAGATCGTAATTATGTGAGTGTAAATGCACACGAATTGGCGCATCAATGGTTTGGCGATTATGTAACGGCAACCTCAGGAACACATCATTGGTTACAAGAAGGATTTGCTACGTATTATGCACTTCTTGCAGAACGAAAAGTTTTTGGTGAAGACTATTACTACTGGCAACTTTATAAATCTGCGGAAGAATTAAAGGCGTTAAGCGATAAAGGCAAAGGGGAGCGTTTATTAGATCCCAAAGCAAGCTCTCTAACATTTTATCAGAAAGGTGCTTGGGCATTACATATTTTACGTGAGGAAATAGGGGATGAGGCATTTAGAACAGGTATTAAGAGTTACCTTAATAACTTTAAATATAAGAACGCAAGTACCGAAGATTTCTTAAAAGAGATGCGCAAGTCAAGCGGAATGGATCTTATCGAATTTGAGAAAAACTGGTTGCAACAAACGGCTTTTCAAGACAAAGCAGCTTTAGAAGTTCTGAAAAAATCTCCAATCATTCAAAAATATATGCGCGTCGTTGCATTGCGTAATGTTCCTTTTAGTCAAAAGCAAAATAAATTACTGGATTTACTTGCCTTACCAGATGAATATACCGGTCAGGAAGCTGTTTATCAATTAGCAGATGTATCACCCGCAGCTGCATCGCGAATATATGAACGCGCTTTTTACACAAATAATCCGTGGGTGCGACAAGCGATTGCACGTACGGTTCAGAAAGTCCCTCTGGAGATGAAGACTAACTATGAACGCTTGCTCAATGATGATTCTTACATAACACGAGAACAGGCATTACTTAATTTATGGTCGTCTTTTCCATCAGATCGTCACAAGTATTTGAACCAAATGAAAGGAGTTCAAGGTTTTTCTGATCACAATATCGAAATTACCTGGTTAGCGCTGGCTATTTCAACCTTAGATTATGAAGAAGCTTTTATACGCGATCACTTTTTTAGACTTACCCGATTTACAGGAAATCGAAATTCTTATGCTACGCGCCAAAATGCATTTGAGAAATTATACCAACTTCAACTTTTTGAACCTAAAAGTTTAGAAAATTTGGTGGATGGCTGTTTTCATATAAACTGGAGATTTTCAGAATCGTGTAAGAATATTTTAAATATGTTGCTGAAAGATCCAGAATGGAAGAAAGAGCTTAAAAAGCTTGATCTAAAAGATGAAAAGCAACGGAAATTTTTAGCTGAAAAATTAGTTTAATGCGTGCATTAGTAATATCTGGTGGAGGAAGTAAAGGCGCATATGCCGGAGGAGTTGCTCAATATCTCATTGAGGAGCTAGGGCATAAATATGATTTGTTTTTAGGAACATCTACCGGAAGTTTGCTAATCTCACAGCTTGCAAATAATAATATTAAAAGGGCATACGAGGTTTATACGAATGTCAATCAAAATACCATTTTTAATGTCAACCCTTTTAACATTAAGTCTAAAGGCGATCGGGAATACGTTTCTATAAATTACTGGAATACAGTCTGGCAGTTTATACGTCGCAAACGCACTTTTGGCGAGAGTAAAAATTTACTGAAAAACATTAAAAAAAATCTTTCTAAAAGTGAATTTGAGCATATAAAAAGAACTGCTGCAGATGTTGTAGTGACTGTGTCAAATCTCACAAAAAATACCGTTGAGTATAAATCAATTCGTAATTGGGAATATGAAGATTTTTGCGAATGGATCTGGATAAGTTGTAATTACGTCCCTTTTATGAGCTTGGTTAATAAAAAGGGATTTGAATACGCAGATGGTGGTTTTGGCTGTATCGTACCCATACGTGAAGCTATTAGAAGAGGAGCAACAGAGGTTGACGCCATTATTCTTGAATCTGAAAATATGGAATACAATAAAGTTCTCGGTAAAAATCCATTTTCTTTAATGGTAAATCTATTTGGATTTTTAATGGATCAAGTAGAGTATCACGACGTAATTGTGGGGAAACTTGCAGCAATTAATAAAGATGTACCACTTAATCTATATTACACTCCATCTAAGCTTACAGAGAACAGTCTTATATTCAATAAAAAGTTAATGACTAACTGGTGGCAGCAAGGCTGGGAATATGCTGAAGGTAAAGCCAAACAAGCGCAAGATAATAGATTGAAAGAAATTGCTGAAACTGATTAAGCTGGTTAATTAACCGTAATGATCTTTTCAATAAATGTATCTGTACTACTTTTAAAACGTAATTCATAAAGGCCGGCTTCGGTAGGCGTAAAAGTGTATGAAGCTATCCGTATAGGTATATCCATCGTGCAAATACAACCCTTGTAATTTGCTTCAACACTTACGGTTATTGTGTTTCCATCTATGGTTTCTATAAATTTGTTAAACAAACCGCAGCCATTAGTAACCGGAAAGAATACTTCTAAAATTAAGTCTTTATTTACCTCGGTTTCTGTTTGACCTTTAACATCAATCACGACAGCTTCTGCAGTGCTCTCGCAATCTTGATTTTCAGTATCTTTAGTAGTTGAGCATTGCAATGCTAGAAATGCTACAATAGCCAATAAAATGAATTTTAATTTCATTTGTGATTTTAAAGCAGATGTAAGAATTAGAAAGTGGTTGCGTAAGTTTAATAATTTAATCTTTCGCTATTTGAAAAAAAGTATTGAATCCTTCAAAATCATCTATTTAAGCATACTTCAACTTCTTCAATGCCTGCTTCATTTTCAGATAGAACAACGAGTGTATCATTCTTATTAATTACCGTAGATCCATTAGGTGTTAAGTATTTATTATTGCGTTTAATCATAGCAATAATTGCAGTTTTAGGAAAACCCAACTCAACAATTTTTTTATCTACAGCGTAACATCGGGGCGTTATAACAATTTCTTTCATCGCTGTTTTAGGAATTTCAGAGATAAAACGAGCAACATCTGTATTAGTTTCCTTAGATTCTGGTAATGCCACACCGAGCCATTTTGCAACAATACCCAGTGTTGTACCTTGAATTAAAACAGAAGTAACCGATACGAAGAATACGATATTAAATATAATACTTGCTTTTTCTATACCTGCTAGTAGCGGGTATGTCGCAAATACGATAGGCGCCGCACCTCTCAGACCAACCCAAGATATATAAAACCTTCTTTTCAATTTCATTTTAAAAAAGGCGAGACTTAGAAAAACTCCAACAGGACGGGCTATAAATATTAGAAATAGAGATACCACAATGCCTATCCCAAAGAAGGGTACAATTTGAGTAGGAAATACGAGAAGACCTAACGTAAGGAAGAGAACAATTTGCATTAGCCATGCAAGACCATCAAACATTTTGAGAATGGTCTGTTTATGTATGAGGTCTTGATTACCTAAATAAACCGAACATATGTAAATTGCTAAGAATCCGTTTCCGCCTATAGATTCTGTCGCAGAAAATGTTATAAACATTAATGCGATTACGAGAACGGGATATAAACCTTCAAAACCGAGTTCGATTTTATTTATGATAAGCTTACTCAGTTTTCCGAAGACAAAACCGGCGACACCACCCACAATCATTTGACGTAGTAAAAGGGGAATCACTGAAAGTATACCTTGATCCTGATTAATGACCAGCGTTAAAAAGGCTATCGTTAATACATAGGCCATCGGGTCGTTACTTCCGCTTTCTAATTCTAGAGTAGGTCTCAAATTGGTCTTAAGAGCTAGACTTTTTGAGCGTAATATCGAGAAAACTGCAGCTGCATCTGTAGACGATACGATTGATCCTAATAATAGACTTTCATAGATTGTAAAGTCGGTTAAATAAAAAACAAATAAGCCTAATGTAACTGCTGTTAAAAGCACACCGAGAGTCGAAAGCAGAAGACCTTGTTTAAGAATGGGTTTTACGCTTGACCAATGCGTATCTAGACCACCAGAAAATAAAATGAAGTTTAAGGAAACGATACCTATAAATTGAGCGATCTCCATATCGTCAAATATAATCCCACCTATACCATCAGATCCCGCGGCCATACCAATACCTAGAAAGAGAAGAAGAGTAGGAACCCCAAATTTGTAGGAGGTTTTACCTACTACAATACTTATAAAAAGTAGTAAAGAGCCTATTAAAACAATATTTTCAATGGTGATATTCACGTTGAGAGCTTTAATTCGTAAAAATAGACATAATGCCTAAAGTCGGTTGAAAATAATGTAAATACTATTAGTTCTATATGCTGAAATTTACTGAATTCTTTTTCCTTGCGTGGTAAATGAAAGTCCTTGTTGGCCACGGGTAGAGATCATTATAGCTTCAAAAATAGGATCTGTAAGCTCAGAATCATCAAGCCAATCTATTATAAAATTAGCACCTGTTCCTCCGGTATTATCAGATTCTTCAATGATTATATCTACCGTTTCTAGAGGCTTTATAAATATAGGATAATCAAAATAAGTACGTATTAGTTCGCCCGAAGTGCTATAATACGCTGCTTTGGTAAGATATATAAAATCTTCTGCACTTGTATTGCGTAAACTTACAGTAACAGTAAGATCGTGGGTATTATGTTCTGATGTACTATAAATTTCTGAATAAATCCCTAAGTAAGACTTTGCTTTAGTAAGAGAGTCATTTGTGGGTAATTCTGCACTTCGTTTTTGCCAATTTACCGGATTTACAGAACTCATTTCTTTCTGCTCGGTACACGAGCTCGAAAATATAGCTGAAAGAAAAACTACAAAAAGGGAGTGTATAATTTTCATAGTATCAAAAATAGCATAACAAACTTAGCAATGTGTTCTTAAAGTGAGCAACCTCACTAATTTCTTTGATTTATAATTTGAATCAAAGCAAACTGCACAAAAAAAACTCTTTACTCAAAATAATAGCTTTTGTTCTAACTGAATAGTTCTTTAGCCTCTGTTTTTAAATAAGAAAGTGCGACATATATTGGATCTTCTGCTTCAGAATAACTGGTTATCAGATTTTCACGTAGTGCATCGGCAGAGGTCGTCTCTGTATTTAAAACTTGTTTTCTAAGCTGTGCAATTAACGTATTCTTTGATGATTTAATAATATTCCAGCATTCATCAGACATATAAATCTGTTGTGATAAATTGTGATCAAATTCCTGCTGAACTTGAGATATAAGCAAGTCAACGTAATTTTTTTTATCAGTTGAGGTAGGTTTAACGCGTATTAATAATTGAATAAGATTTGCTCGTTCAAGAAATAATGTAAGTCTTTCATATGCTTGTAAGCGCAGTGGAAGTGTTTCTGATTGAAATTCTTTATGAAGTATAAATCGTCTTCGCCTATCTTCATTTTTCAGAAAGCCATCAAAAAAATAATACGCCAGACCACCTACGACAAGGGCAGGCAATACTGGAATAAAAAAATCTAAAATATCATTCATAATTTAATAACGCACTTCTTTCTTAGTTTCAACTTTGTTTTTTCTGCCGGCAGTCTCTTTATCATAATTTCCTCCAAGATATTTGCAATCCAGAATTTCATTCATTCCTGCAAATGGAACTTCAACTTTATGATAGGTAAAGCAAGCGGCAAGTGTTTGAGTTAGGTTTTTATCCCCTAGAGTCAAATCTACATCTTCTGTCGTCAATTGGCAGGGATGTTCATAGCCACAAGCGTGTGTGATCTCAATCAATTCTTTTCTAAAATTTTTAAAATAGAAATTTGTTCGTACTGCTTTATCTTCAATGTTAATTCCAGATTGCAACCATTTATTTTGTGTAGCAACGCCACTGGGGCAAGTATTATTATGACAGGCTTTAGCTTGAATACACCCAATAGAAAGCATAGCCTCACGAGCCACATTGATTACATCTACACCCATTGCGAATGCCATTGCACCTTTTGCAGGTAAACCTAACTTTCCGCTGCCTATAAAAACTATACGCTCAGTAAGGTGGTGCTTTTTAAATATTTTATATAAATCACTAAAGGCATAAACAAATGGTAAAGAAACGTGATCTGCAAAGCTGGGAGGTGCAGCTCCGGTTCCGCCTTCGCCACCATCAACCTGAATAAAATCTGGTCCTTTACCAGACTTCGCCATAAGTTGAGCGAGTTTTTCCCAATCTTGTAATTTTCCTATTGCAGCCTTTATGCCCACGGGTAATCCTGTAGCTTCCGCAATATCTTCTACAAATTGCAATAATCCATCTACGCCTTCAAATGCAGCGTGGGTAGCAGGGGAGATAACATCTTTACCCATAGGTACGTGACGAATCTCAGAAATCTCTTGTGTGATTTTTGATGCAGGAAGTACACCACCTTTACCGGGTTTAGCTCCTTGCGATAGTTTTATTTCTATAGCTTTTACTTCTGGATTTGCTTCAACCAATGCCACCAGTTTTTCCATAGAAAAATTACCTAATTCATCTCGTACTCCAAAATATCCAGTTCCTATTTGAAAGATCACATCTGCTCCTTGTTTATGATATGGAGAAAATCCGCCTTCACCGGTGTTGTGATACGCGTGAGCCAATTTGCAACCTTTATTGAGGGAAGCAATTGCACGAGCAGATAGAGACCCAAAACTCATTGCAGAAACATTAATCGCAGATCCAGGTCTATATGGTTTTCTACGCTTGTTATGTAACCCCATGACTTTAGCACAGGGTAAAAAATACGGGTTCTTAGAATTGGGATGATCTAGAGGAGCTTTAAACGCCATCATTGCGTTATTAATGAAAATATAATTGGCTTCGTAAATATTTTGATCTGTACCAAAACCCTCGTAATTATTTTCATTTTTTGCAGATGCGTAAATCCAACCGCGTTCGATGCGATTGAATGGAAGTTCTTCGCGATTATTAGCTACGATATACTGCCTGATTTCTGGACCAATACTTTCTAGCATATATCGAATATGACCTACTACTGGAAAATTGTGGGTGATTATATGTTTCTTATTGAAAAAGACATCACGAACTGCAATAATTGCTAATGCTAGAATAATATAAATCCACCACGGTATATTAGATAGAAATAAAAGAATATCGTTCATAAAAAAAATTGAATTTCAAACGCCAAATTTACAGCTTCCATCATCATCTATATTGATGCTTTTTGAAAATTTAGCATAGTAAATTGTGATTTTTGCAATAAAGAAATCGTTCTAGCTTCATTTCTCATTATATGTTTAAAATGAAAATAGTGTAGCTTCTGGTATTGAGTTATTTTTTATTTAAATAATCAAGAGTAAGCTGACTCATAACTTTTACACCCAGTAACATACCCTCATCGTCTATCATAAAATCTGGAGTATGGTGGGGATACGCCTCTGTATTGCCAGGTGTCATACCACCCAAAAAAAAGTAAAAGCCGGGCACTTCTTCCTGAAAGTAGCTAAAATCTTCACCTCCAGTAGTTGCTTTAACCAGATTTACATTAGTATCTCCAGCAACCCGCTTTAAAGTAGGCAGCATTTGTTCAGTAAGCTTTTCATCATTATATGTTATTGCCGTATTACTTTGAAATTCTATTGTCGCGCTTCCTCCATATGCTTTGGCAAGACCTTCTGCCATTTCAGTCATTCTACGTATGATAAGCTCGCGCATTTTAGGATCAAGAGTTCTTACCGTACCTATAAGTTCTGCACTTTCAGGAATTATATTAAAGCGTACACCAGACGTAATTTTTCCTACAGTAATTACAGCAGGTTCTACCAGTAAATTAGATTCTCTGCTTATTATAGATTGAAAACCATCTATAATTTTTGAGGAAATATATATCGGATCAACTCCACCCCAAGGCTGTGAACCGTGAGTCTGTTTTCCTTTTACATTAACGACAAATCGTTCTACAGCCGCCATTATGCCACCCGGTTTATAATTAATTTGCCCTACTGGGGTTCCGCTATTTATGTGTAATCCAAAAATAGCATCGACATCGGGGCTTTTCAAAACACCTTCTTTGATCATTAGGGAAGCACCACCTTCTTCACCCGGAGGAGGACCTTCTTCTGCCGGTTGAAAAATAAACTTTACAGTACCATTAATTTTATCTTTGTGTTGAGCAAGAATTTCTGCAGTACCCATTAAAATGGCTACGTGAGTATCGTGGCCACACGCATGCATAACGCCGGTTTCAGCGCCTAGAAAATTTGCCGTAACAGTGCTTTTAAACGGTAAATCGTTTCGTTCAGTTACGGGGAGAGCGTCAATATCTGCTCGCAAGGCGACAACCTTACCGGGATTGTCTCCTTTTAGTACGCCTACAACTCCGGTTTTGGCAATTCCCGTCTCTACTTCAATTCCTAATGACTTGAGGTGTTCTGCAATTTTTTCGGCAGTTTTGAATTCACGATTACTTAATTCTGGATTTTTGTGAATTTCATGCCTCCAGTTAATTACTTTGTCTTCGATAGATTCTGCGGCCTTCATTATTGAAGCATCCGGTGATTGTGCAAATGCGGTTATGCTGATGATAAAAATGAGAATGTTGAGTTTTTTCATAATGTAAGTTTAGAACGAGATTAAAGCGTAATTGAGGTTTTGATAATAAACAAGTGCGTTCATAGCCGATAATGCCATTTGTGTATGTTGCCATCTTTTTTCTGAAGTAATACCGCGTGAACCGGCAGTTTGACCACATAGTACAATAGGAATATTTAATACGTGTAACTGCTCCAGAAGCTTTAAGTTAGGATTGTCTACACCGAATTTTTCTTTATAATATTGATTAGTTAATAATCCAAATGCCGCGCTTCCATGAACTACGAGTACCGGCTTAAGGTGATCTTGGGTAACTCCTGCTGAAGTATTCATATTTAAAAAACGCGCAACGGTATTAAAATAGGGATTAAGTTTAGCTGGGTTTTCAGGAGATTTTGCTATATCAAAAACCACTCTATAGGTTGCTGTTGTGTCTACAGGAATGTCGGGTTGAGGGACAGTATAGGTTTCACCAAACTCATTCAATAACGGACCAGTAATTTTTTCTTGCCCGAAGCTAGTATTGAGAAATGAGCAAAGTAATAGTGTTAAGACAAGTAGAAATCTGGAGCGCATAAGTTGTAGGTTAGCTTAAAGTTATTGAAAATTCATCTAAAGCTACGTTTAATGATTCGCATTTCAAATTTGCATAGCAATTAATGGCAATGCTCTTAAATTTAGAACAAATCGCTATTTCTTAATAACTATATGGCTAGTAATTCCTCTAAAAAGCCAAGATTCCTTAATTTTCACTTCTTAAAAAATCAATTGTTTTGGAGGCACTTTTAGAAGGATTAAATGACGCACAGCGTGCACCGGTTTTACAAAAAGATGGTGCAATGATGGTAATAGCTGGTGCGGGTTCTGGTAAGACACGCGTACTTACTATGCGTATTGCATATTTAATGCAGCAAGGTGTAGATGCATTTAATATATTGTCACTCACATTTACCAATAAAGCTGCCCGCGAGATGAAAACGCGTATAGGTACTATCGTGGGAAATAGTGAGGCAAAAAACTTGTGGATGGGTACTTTTCACTCCGTTTTTGCTAAAATACTCCGTATTGAAGGACATCATTTAGGCTTTCCTCCTAATTTCACTATTTATGATAGTCAGGATTCTCAACGTCTTATTTCTGCTATTATAAAAGAAATGGGATTGGATAAGGATATCTATAAATACAAACAAGTTCATAGTCGTATATCTTCTTTTAAAAATAGCCTGATAACGGTAAAAGCCTATTATCAAAATCCGGAATTGATGGAAGCTGATGCAATGGCTAAAAAGCCTAGAATGGGTGATATATACAAGGAATATGTAGACCGTTGCTTTAAGGCAGGTGCAATGGACTTTGATGATTTATTACTACGTACTAACGAACTTTTAGCGCGATTCCCAGAGGTTCTTGCAAAATATCAAAAGCGTTTTCAATATATACTAGTAGATGAGTATCAGGATACAAACCATTCTCAATACTTAATTGTAAAAGCACTTGCAGACCGCTATCAAAATATTTGTGTAGTAGGTGATGATAGTCAGAGTATATATGCTTTCCGTGGAGCTAATATCAATAACATTTTAAATTACCAAAAGGATTATGAGGATGTAAAAGTCTATCGTCTGGAGCAAAATTACCGTTCTACAAAGAATATTGTGGAGGCAGCAAATTCGGTTATTGAGCATAACAAAACAAAGTTGGATAAAATTGTATGGACTGCAAATGACAACGGTCCTAAGATCATTGTTCATCGATCACTTACAGATGGGGAAGAAGGACGCTACGTTGCAAGTACCATTTTTGAAGAAAAAATGAATAAGCAGCTTAAGCCAAGTGACTTTGCCATTTTATATAGAACTAATGCCCAATCTCGTGCAATGGAAGATGCTTTGCGTAAGAGAGAGATTCCTTATCGTATTTTTGGTGGTTTATCATTTTATCAACGTAAAGAGATTAAAGATGTACTCGCTTATTTGCGCGTATTAACAAATCCCAATGATGAGGAAGGCTTAAAGCGCATTATTAATTTTCCCGCTCGAGGAATTGGAGCAACTACCATAGATCGACTTGTTATTGCTTCTAAGCAATACAATAAATCAATTTTTGAAGTGATGGAGAATATCCAGCACATCGAGATACAGATTAATAACAGCACAAAAAACAAGCTTTATAATTTTGTAAATATGATTAAGAGTTTTCAGATCACCGCTGAAAACGCTGATGCTTTTGTAACCGCAGAAGAAGTTGCACGAAAAACCGGATTACTTCAAGAATTAAAGAAGGATGGAACCCCGGAAGGAATCGCACGTATAGAAAATATTGAAGAGTTACTTAATGGTATTCGGGATTTTGTAGAAGGACAGAAAGAAGTTGCAGATGCGACCGGTTCACTTGCAGAATTCTTAGAAGATGTTGCTTTAGCTACAGATCTCGATAAAGAGGTCGATGATGTAGATCGCGTGTCTATGATGACGATACACTTAGCTAAGGGATTAGAGTTTCCGTATGTTTTTGTTGTAGGAATGGAAGAGGATTTATTTCCTAGCGGAATGAGTATGAATACGCGAAGTGAACTCGAGGAAGAACGCAGATTGTTTTATGTAGCCTTAACGCGTGCCGAGCATCAAGCATATTTAACGTATACCGAATCACGCTATCGATGGGGGAAATTAATAGATGCTGAACCTAGTCGATTTATAGAAGAAATTGATGAATCTTTCCTAGATATTCAAACACCAATGGAGTCATACAGATACAAACCATTAGTAGATACAGATATTTTTGGCGAACCCGATAAAAGTAAACTTCGATTAAAGAAACCTATTGCAGGTAGTGCTCCTACAGTGGGAAAACCCTCTGCAGACCAGCTTCAGAAACTAAGAAAATTACGGCCTCAAGGATCAAGCATACCTCCATTGCAAACAGATGATTTAAATGGAAATTTAAAAGCGGGAAGCAGGGTAGAACATAATCGTTTTGGTCACGGAGAAGTATTAGGAATTGAAGGAATAGGTCAGGATCAAAAAGCTGAAATACGATTTAAAACTGGCGGAATTAAAAAGTTATTATTGCGTTTTGCTAAACTGAAGATTTTAGAATAGTGAAGTTATACGCAACCCTTTAAGGATTTTAGTATCTTATATAAGAACAAACAATTTTAAAAATCCCATACCTCTAGGTTTTGGGATTTTTTAATTAAATATTTTAATCGAAGCCAATAAAGCAACAGGATCTATTTCGGTATTTACAGAATCATCATCTTGTGATATGGGTAGATTTTGCTTTTCATACTCCATGAGTGACCAGGTTTTATCGTGATATTCCAGAGCAGTTAGATTTTCAATCCAATCCCCACTGTTGAGGTACAAACAACTACCTGTTGCATTTATAACCTTACGCATTTGTGGTTGATGAATATGGCCACAGATTACATATTCAAATTTATTTTCTATAGCGAGTTCGGCTGCAGTTTCTTCAAAATTGGTAACAAAACTTACTGCTTTTTTTACGCTGTTTTTTATTTTCTTTGAAAGGGAATATTTGGGTCTTCCAAGGCTTACGAGACACCAATTTATAAAACTATTAAGCACAATTAGAAAGTCATAACCCCAACCGCCTAACTTGGCAATCCATTTAGTATGCTGTATTGAAGCGTCAAACACATCACCGTGAAAAATCCACGCTTTTTTTCCATCGAGATTCAATACCAGTTTATCAATTACAGAAATATTACCGAATTCTACCGGACTGAACTTACGCAGTTTTTCATCGTGGTTCCCTGTAATGTAATACACTTGAGTTCCCTTCGCGGCAAGCGAAATAATTTTTTTAATAACCTGCAGGTGAGATTTGGGAAAATACCGCTTTCTAAATTGCCAGATATCTATAATATCACCATTGAGCACCAGAGTTTTAGGCTTTATGCTTTGCAGGTAATTTACGAGTTCTTTTGCCTGAGCGCCGTAAGTGCCTAAATGAACATCAGAAAGGATAACAAGTTCTACGTTACGTTTCAAAAACTATTATTTTAAACAAATAAAGGCCACAGGTGTTACTACACCTTTATCTGAATATTAAATTATTTTTTATAAATCGATTTTAGCAGGTTAATTAGATGCTTTATCACGCGAGTTTTTAACTAAAACATTTTAATTTCGCTAATTAAACTTTTGATATGGCTGGGAATACATTTGGTAAACTATTTACGCTAACGACATTTGGGGAATCACATGGAGAAGCTATAGGAGGCATTATAGACGGTTGTCCTGCAGGGATCGAATTAGATTTAGATGCTGTACACCGTGATATGGAACGTCGCAAGCCGGGACAATCAAAAATTGTTACCCAGCGTAAAGAGCCGGATAGTGTTCAGTTTTTTTCTGGAATATTTGAAGGAAAAACCACGGGTACTCCAATAGGATTTAATATTATAAATACAAATCAAAAGTCTCACGACTACAGTCATATAAAGGATACTTATCGTCCCTCTCACGCAGATTATACCTATGATAAAAAATACGGTGTGCGCGATTACAGAGGAGGAGGACGATCTTCCGCACGAGAAACAGCAAGCCGGGTAGCTGCTGGAGCGATAGCTAAACAGGTTTTAAAAAGTATTAAAATTAATGCATTTGTAGATTCGGTCGGAGAAATCCATATGACTACACCCTATCAGGAACTTGATTTTTCACAGATAGAATCTAATGATGTGCGCTGTCCAGATCAGGCTTTTGCTACAAAAATGATTAACAGAATTAAAGAAATACGCAAAGCAGGTGACACTATAGGAGGCACAGTTATGTGTGTGATTCAAAATGTACCTGTAGGCCTAGGTGAACCTGTATTTGATAAACTTCATGCTGAATTAGGAAAAGCGATGCTTTCTATTAACGCTGTAAAAGGTTTTGAGTATGGTAGTGGTTTCCATGGAGCTTCAATGAAAGGAAGTGAGCATAACGATCTCTTTAATGCAGATGGCAGTACGACTACTAATCTTAGTGGCGGTATTCAAGGAGGAATTAGCAATGGGATGGATATCTATTTTAGAGTTGCATTTAAACCTGTAGCTACCATAATGCAAAATCAACCTACTATCGATAAAGAAGGAAACGCTGCAGAAATGCAAGGTAAAGGACGTCATGATCCTTGTGTTGTGCCCCGTGCCGTACCTATCGTTGAGGCAATGGCTGCTCTAGTATTAGCAGATTTTTTCCTTATAAATAAAGCATCAAAAATTTAATATAGTACTATACTATTTACAAAACGCTGCACACTTTCGTGTGGCGTTTTTTTTTGGTTTATTCTATTTTTTAAGACTCTCCAATACAAATCCTATTTGCGGGCTTATTTTTTTCTCTACAATTTTAGCTTTTTACTAACAATACGGCATCAAAAGTCGTTGCGGGCTTATTCTAAATAAGGATTTTGTTTATCTTTCGCAATAAGGAAAAACACCTCTATTATTTTATGAAAAAACTAGCATTGCATTGGAAGATTATTATAGGTCTCGTACTTGGTATTTTATGGGCCTTAATTTCAAGCCAAATGGGATGGAGCCAATTTACAATTGACTGGATCGCACCCTTTGGAAAAATATTTATAAATCTTCTGAAGCTAATCGCAGTGCCATTAGTGCTTTTTTCTATAATAAGTGGAGTTGCAAATCTTGGTGATCCTGCCAGTTTAGGAAGAATGGGTGGTAAAACCTTGTTAGCTTACTTGTTAACTACAGTACTGGCTGTGAGTATGGGTTTACTTCTGGTAAATGTAATACAGCCCGGAAAGTTAGTTGATGATCAAAGTCGTATAGATAATCGTATTAGTTATGAAATATGGGCGGCTGATGAAGGGTATAAAATTAAAGACGGAATAAATTATCTCCAGGATCCTGAGTTTATGGAGCGCGCCAGAGAGATATCTGATTTATCCCGTAGTGAGTTAAAAGATGCTTCGGTAAGTGATAAGATGGAGACTGCTAATGCAACAAAAGATGCAGGGCCTCTTCAACCATTAGTAGATATTGTACCCGATAATTTCTTTGCTTCTTTAGCAGATAACGGACTGATGTTACAAGTAATATTTTTTGGTTTGTTCTTCGGTATAAGTATGCTATTTATAGATCCCAAAAAATCTGCTCCGGTAACACGTGCGGTAGACGGTATTATGGAAATCTTCTTAAAAATGGTTGACCTTACTATGCAAGCTGCACCGTTTTTTGTATTTGCATTGCTGGCAGGTGTTGTAAGCCAGATGGCCGGAAATGATATTAGCAAGGTTGTCGAGATATTTAAAGGATTGAGTTGGTATTCTTTAACCGTCGTACTGGGTCTAGCGCTAATGATATTTGTAATTTATCCTATCATTTTTAAAATATTTGTAAGGAAGGTGTCTTACTTCGGGTTTTTTAAAGCTATGGGTCCTGCACAAACATTGGCTTTTTCAACTTCTAGTAGTGCTGCAACTCTACCAGTAACTATGGAGTGTGTTGAGGATAATCTTGGTGTAGATAAAAAGGTTACAAGCTTTGTGTTACCTATAGGGGCGACCGTAAATATGGATGGTACTTGCTTGTATCAGGCGGTAGCTGTGGTATTTTTAGCTCAGTTGCATATGATAGATCTTACAATAGCGCAGCAATTAACCATAGTTCTTACGGCTACACTTGCCTCCATAGGTTCTGCTGCGGTGCCAAGTGCTGGTCTGGTAATGCTTATAATAGTTTTAGAATCGGTAGGTTTAAATCCTGCCTGGATTGGAATTATCTTCCCTGTAGACCGTATTTTAGATATGTGTCGTACTGTAGTAAATGTTACAGGAGATGCTACAGTTTCTTCGGTGATCGCAAAAGGAGAAGGGCTTTTTAATTATAATCCTAACAAACATCCTGACGAGGCATTTGATGTCGAAGAATAAAAAATTACTTGTAAATGATTAATTTATAGAGTATTACGTTTTTTATTTAAAATAATAGTTATATTTTGAGGGTCCCTCAATCTATGTGTTGATTAATATCAACGCCTTCACTTACCCCATTAAATCAAAAAATGAGTAAGCATGAAAAGACTATTATTTTTATTTTTTACAGGAACATTAATCGCCAATGCCCAAGTAGGAATAGGAACTACAGATCCTTGTGATTCTGCTATGCTTGAAGTAAGCAGCCAATCCTCAGATGGCACTTACAAAGGATTTATGCCACCAAGAGTTACAGTTGCGCAGCGTGATCTTATCACTGCTGAAGGAGCTGACTCTGGTCTCATGATATTCGTAAGCGATCCTGATGCTTCTATCTTTGGTCTTCAAGTGTGGAATGGTGTTTTCTGGGAGAATGTACATCTTTTACAAAATTCTATACAACCTACCGAAGTAGCCTACACAGTCACATCTACAGAATTTGGGGAAAATTCAGGAGCTATAGATCTTGAATTTAATATTACAAATCCTTCACTCACAACCCCGCTTACGGTTACAGTCTCCGCATCTGATTATTCTGATTTAGACGAGACTTTATCTCAAACATTAACCATTCCTGAAAATACGGCTGTGTTTAATGCTACGTCTATTTTTAATCTTACTAACGATGCTTTAGTAGAAGGTAATGAGTTGATTACTTTTACTATTACAAATGCTAGTGGTGGTTCTGGAGCACCTACTATTGGATTAAATTCTGTATTTAACTTAACAATTATTGATGATGACCTTAAGTTATGGATTAATGAAATACACTACGATAATATAGGAGGTGATGAAGATGAACGTGTGGAAATAGCAGGATCTGCGGGTGTTGATCTTACAGGCTATTCTATTATACACTATAATGGCTCCAACGGAACTATAATTAACTCTTCAAACATTACAGGCAGTATCCCTGATCAACAAGCTGGGTTAGGCACATTAACGATATCTGTGCCGTTGCAAAATGATGCAGAAGGTATAGCACTCGTAAATCCTGTGGGTACCGTTATTCAATTTTTAAGCTATGAAGGAGTTGTTACCGCTACTCAAGGTGCAGCAATGGGAATGACTTCTACGCAGTTACCAGTTGATCAAACAATAACCATGGCAGAAGGCTTCTCGCTACAATTAGTGGGGATTGGTAATGAATATGCAGATTTTGTTTGGAATGCCGGTGTTGTAAGTACTATAGACACTATAAACTTAGGGCAAACGTTCAACTAGCTCCAGTAAATCTTTACAATCAAATTCTGGATCAGCTGCTAAAGGGTATTTAAATTTACCCTCTCTCGCTATAAATGCAGTCTGTAGACCTTTACGCTGAGCACCGGTTATGTCCCAGCCATGAGCAGCAACCATAAGTGTTTCTTCAGGTTTTACATTTAATTTTTCCAATACATAAGAATAAGGATTGGGATTTGGTTTAAAAGCCTGCGCTTCATCAACACTGTACACCGCTTTAAAATATGAGGTTAACTCAGCATTTTTAATTTGATCAGTTGCAACTTGAGGATTCCCATTTGTTAAAGCTACCAAGATATAGTCTCTATTTTTTAAAATGGTTAAAGCTTCAACTACATCCTGATGTGGCTGTAGCTTAGATATCATACCCAGAATACTTTTTATTTCATCTTCTGCAATTACCTTTTTAAACTTAGCTGCAGTCATTTCAAATGTTGCTTGTGCAATTTTACTAAAATCTTCGTGATGGCCAGTTACTGTCTCAACAAGTGAATAATGTAAAAGTGAGCTAAACCAAAGGTCAAATGCAAGGTCACTGCTTAAAGAAGCATTGATACGTCTGGTTAGTGGTTTTAGATCAAGTAAGGTCTCATTTACATCAAAAAGGATAAGTTTTGGTTTCATAAAATAGTGTTTACAGATTAACTTTTGAAACAACACATAATTTACAAACCTCTTTAATAGTAGACTATTTGTTGTATTTAATTTAGTAACAAATTTGCAAAATTTGGGATTATTTAATCTAGAAACCTTGATTTGAGATCTGGAGTAGGGATCATACAACTTTCTTTTTTCCCAAACCATTTATAGCGGTTACGGGCTATAAGATCATAAATAGAATTTCGTATAAAAGCCGGTATTATCATAAAACTATAGAACAGGGGATAAGCGTCATCCAGGTCTTTGGCAATATGTAGTGCAGCATCAGATTTTAAAAAGGCTTTATTTGAATCTATCAAAACTATAGAATCTGTTTTAAGCGAATCTATGTTATACTCCTTGAGTAGCTGTTTGCCGGTATCAGATTGAAGTGAGGCAAATTTTAAAGTAGCTTTAGAATTACGCTTTATAATAAAATTAATTGCTCCATTGCAGAGATTACAAACGCCATCAAATAATATAATTTTTGATTCCATCTATTGTTTTACGCGTTGCACGAGTTCAAGGGTTTCTACATCTACATTAGTTGTAAACATCCCGTAATCCACAATTGCTTTTCCTTTTTCAATATTATGAATTGTACCTACCGCTCGACCATCTGGTAAACGTACCCGATCACCTATTTTTAAAGTTACTTTAGGCTTTTCTTTCTCTAGCTGAACTTCTTTTTGTTTAAGCTCTTTCTTTTTTTCTCGTATAACTTCAACCTTTTTCTCAGCCTCTTGTTTAATACGAGTTTCTCGTGCTTTCTGAGCGCGTTTTTCTTTTGCACTTTGTTTAGCACGCTTCGAATTTTCTATTTGCACCACTTTAAATAATTCGTCGAGCATAGACTTTTTATTCTTATTGGTATAGAATTTATCGCTTATATCATCTAGCTTTTGTCCTAGATAAATGAGACGCTGATTACTGTCATATAACTCTTGGTAACTCTCTAACTTCTCTTGTATCTTAGTATTAATTTTAGAAAGCTCTTGTTTCTCCTTAGCAGCTTCTTGCTCCTTAGACTTTAATGAGGTAGTGGTTTTTGCCAGTTTACTACGTTCTTTTTGAAGATCTGCAATACTCTTATCAAACCGAATTTTGCCACGTTCCACTTTTTTCTTTGATCGGTTTATCAGGGAATACGGAATTCCGTTTTTCTGTGCCACTTCAAATGTGAATGAACTACCAGCTTCACCTACGTGTAGTTTATATAGTGGTTCTAAGGTACGAGAATCAAAAAGCATATTAGCATTGGTAATAGCTTCAGTCTCATTAGCCATCATTTTTAAATTTGCATAATGCGTTGTAATAATCCCATAACTACCGCGCTCATAAAAAACTTCTAAGAAGGTTTCCGCAAGGGCACCACCTAATTCGGGGTCACTACCTGTACCAAATTCATCGATTAGAAAGAGTGTATTTTCATCACATTTCCGAAGAAAATAATTCATGTTTTTCAATCGGTAACTGTAGGTACTTAAGTGATTTTCTATACTTTGATTGTCTCCGATATCGGTCAATATTTTATCAAACAAGCAAAATCTAGAATATTCATGCACAGGTATAAGCAACCCACTTTGAAGCATCACTTGTAGTAAACCTACCGTTTTTAAAGTAATGCTTTTACCACCCGCATTAGGACCACTTATAACAATAATTCTATTTTGCTCATCTAATGTTATATCCTGCGGAAAGGTTTTTTCTCCTCGTTTTTTATTATTTAAAAATAATAGTGGATGATAAGCATCTTTAATCTGTAATTCTCGATCCTGAGTAATTTTTGGTAGGACAGCATCTAATTTTTTAGCATATTTTGCCTTTGCTGAAATTACATCGATTGTACTTAAAAGTTTTTGATAATCATCTAATAAGGGGCTAAATGGTCTTACAAAATCTGTTAAACCTTTTAAAATGCGCTTGACCTCTTCCTGCTCATCATACTGAAGATTATTAAGTTCGCGTTGATGATTTTGTGTAGCTTCGGGTTGAATATAAACAATGCTCCCGGTTTTAGAATTACCTAAAATAGAGCCTTTTACTTTGCGCCTGTGCATAGCACTAACGGCAAGTACGCGCACATTATCTACTATAGATTCTCTTATTTCATCAAGGTATCCGTATGATGCATATTGAGATAGTGCCGAAGAAAAGCTACTATTAATTTTACCTTTTACGACATTTATTGCTCTTCTTGTATTTAATAACAAAGGAGAAGCGTCATCTTTAATTTCTCCAAAACGATCTACAATGGTATTTATCTCATCGGTCAATGCCGATGTGTACTCCGTATCGTCAATTTTTTTATGAAGCGACGGATAATAAGATTGAAATTTTCTAAAATACTTTATATGTGTATTAGCAGTTTCAGACAAACTACCAATTCTTCTAAAGCTTCCTACCTCTAGGGTAGTATCTTCTATGCCTAACATTTTAAGTTCGTGATCAAGCGCATCAAAACCGTGGTTAGGAATGGGTGTCTCGTGTGTGTCTGAGCTTATATATTCTTGCGTTTGATTTAAAGCAAATAAGGTTTTTTTAAAACTGCGTTGCGGCGTAAGTTTAAGGGCCTTTACTTTCCCTTTATCTGTAATACACAATGCGCTTACTTGAGCACAAACCGTATGAAATTCTAAATCAGCAAGTGTTTTAGGATGAATCTTTATCATAGTAATGCCCCTTTTAAGGCGGGAGATAACTTAAGTTTTTTTTATTTTTATACTGAAAATTTAATAAGTAATTTCAATACTGATTGAGTCTGTTTCTGTGATCAATAATTACAGAATGAGCTATACAAATTTAAGATATTCATGAACGTTGACATACATCCCAGCTGGAAAGCTATATTAGAACCTGAATTTGATAAACCTTATTTTAAATCCTTAATAACATTTGTAAAAGAAGAATATACGACACATAGTTGCTATCCCAAAGGAGCAGCAATTTTTAAAGCTTTTGACCTTTGTCCATTTGATGATGTTAAAGTAGTAATCTTGGGTCAAGATCCCTATCACGGAGTTGGTCAAGCGCACGGTTTGTGCTTTTCAGTTCCTGAAGGAATTGGAGTGCCGCCCTCGCTGGTAAACATTTTTAAAGAGATAGCTGCAGACCTAAACAATCCTATACCTAATAGTGGCAATCTCGAGCGCTGGGCAAAGCAAGGAGTACTTCTACTGAATGCAACTTTAACAGTACGTGCACATCAAGCCGGATCTCATCAAAAACAAGGATGGGAGACTTTTACAGATGCTGTTATCTCTATTTTATCACAGCGAAGAGAAGGTGTAGTATTTTTATTGTGGGGTGGTTATGCAAAAAAGAAAGCAACAAAAATAGATGAAAACAAACATTTGATTTTAGAGAGTGGTCATCCTTCTCCTTTGAGTGCTAATCGCGGCCATTGGTTCGGGAATAAACATTTTAGTAAAGCTAACGCCTATTTGTCTAAAAAAGGAAAATCGACAATTGAATGGTAAATAAAAAAAGGCTCAACTGGTTAAGTTGAGCCTTTTCTCTAAAAGTTTGATTTGAAAAAAATCAGGAATAAATTAAGAAGCTTGTTCTAAAACTACTCGCTGATTTAAGGCTGTTTGTTTAGGGGCTACACGCTTTTGCGATTTCTCAACTTTAGATCCGCCTGCTACACTAAATTTAAATAGTATTAAATTAATAAATAGCAAACATCCCAAAACGATTAGAAACGTAACCATAATTGAATTGTTTAATTAATAAATTAATATGGCGTAAAGATTGGCCTTTTTTTTTACTTACCGAATTAACTACTTATAAAAGTTTCATTAAATGATAGTTAAATAAAAACTAACGTCTTGCTTTTTATCTATCATATCGAGTTCTAGAAGGTGGTTTTGTACATCTTCAATTTCACTATGAGGAAGTTGGTCCTGAGACCATTCTGTTTTTGAAAGCCAAGTTTTTATATCTTCTAATTTCTGATTGTAACGTTTTGCTAGAAGCACATCTACCTCATTGATGTTTTTGAAGGAAGATGTCTTAGTATTAAGAACTTCTAAAAAAGAACTGATGGCATCTTGTTTATCAGCTAAAGCCTTTGATGTTGCTGCAATTACAAAACTAGACCACGGGGTGGGGAAGTCGCTTACCCGTCTAAAAATATTTAAATCAACAAGTGGTTTAGTAGTATAATGTTCCCACATAAAGTAATCTGCTTCTCCTTTACTAAGAGATTGAATAGCATTGTCAAGATTATTTACTACAACACAATTTATGGCCTGGGTATTCCAATTTAATTTTTTTGCCTGAACATAAGCCATTACGTGAGATCCAGAACCGAACCGACTTATTGCAGGTCTGGTATCCTCAAGATCGTCTAGTGTATTAAATGGGCTATTAGCCGCAACGTGAACTCCCCAAATTAAAGGTGTTGATACATAATTTTGGATAATCTTAGATTCATTTCCTGCTGCGATATCTTTGACAATACCTTCAGTAAGAATTATAGCAATATCAATTTCTCCATTTCTAAGAGCTAAATTCATCGCTCCAGTACCTCCCGGAAACTCTACCCATTCTATATCGAGTCCCACATTTTTGAAGAGGCCTTCTTCAATACATAGATGTATAGGTAAATTAAAATGCTCAGGAACACCACCTATTTTAATTTTAGTCATTTGTTAGTTTTTTGATTTTAAGTAATCATAAATAGCATATTGAGAACGTATCTCTGCTTCTCCATCTAACTTCTCAACATACAAATTCTGCTCTTCTGCGTCTTGAATACGTGCTTTACAATTATCATTCAATTGCAGGGCAAATATGTCTTTCAATTCAGTGAATAGATTTTCATCGTAAATAGGAACTAAAACTTCTATACGCCTGTCTAGATTACGAGTCATCCAGTCTGCAGAACCTATATACATTTGCTCATCACCACCATTATGAAATAAATAAATACGACCGTGTTCTAAATATCTATCAATAATGGAGGTGATGTAAATATTCTCGCTTAGTCCTTTTACTCCGGGTATTAAACAAGTAAAACCTCTAATGATTAGACGAATTTGTACTCCTGCCTGGCTCGCTTTGTATAATAATTCTATGATATCTTTATCCTCAAGGCTATTCATTTTTGCGGTAATCTTTGCCGTCTTACCAGCCTGAGCTGCTTCAATTTCTGAATGAATTAGTTTTTCAAACGTACGCCTTGTAGTAAATGGAGAAATAAGTAAATGTTTATTTCTGGGCACAATAAGCTTACCTTCAAGAACTTCAAACACCCTGCTTAATTCTTTGGCAATTTTATTATTAGCAGTAAATAAGCCGTGGTCGCAGTATATTTTAGAAGTATCACCATTAAAGTTTCCGGTCCCGATATAAGCGTATCGTTTAGATTTATCATTTTCGGTACGTTCTACCATTAGAATTTTTGAATGAACCTTAATACGTGGGTAACTATAAATTACGCGCGCTCCTTTTTCTTCAAATTTGCGTCCCCACGTAATATTATTTTCTTCATCAAAACGTGCTTTGGCCTCTATAAATATGGTTACAAGCTTTCCATTTTCAATAGCCTTTAGTAACGAGGTTGTGAGTGCAGACTCATCTGCAACCCTGTACAATGATATTTTAATGTGAGTAACATCTTTGTCATTTGCAGCTTGTTCTACAAAGCGTTCTACATAGTTGAAACTCATAAATGGAAAATGCACTAAATGATCTTTACTACGTATAGCATCAAAATAATTTGTTGCATTCTCTAAGGCTTTATGCTTAATTACCGGCTTATCTTCATAATGAAGATTTTTATTATTTGTAGGATCTGGAAACTTAAAGAAGTCATTAAAGTTATGATAGCGACCTCCGGGCATCATATCTATTTTGCCAAGCTTCAAAAGCTTTCGTAATTTTTTAGCAACTGTTTTTGGCATACTTGCATCATAGAGTAAACGTGTAGGTTGTCCTTCTTGACGTTGCTCTAAGGATTTATATATACGCTCTGCTAGTATACCATCTAGTTCGTCATCGATATATAATTCTGCATCTCTAGAGAGTTTGATTTCATAAACTCCATCGATAGACTGTGAATCAAATATAGTAGCAATTTCGTGTCTTATAATATCATCCAGGAAAGTAATAGAATAGGTGTCATCTTGTTTTCCTAATTCTACAAAACGATCATTAGTATCTGTAGGTATTTTTACAAATCCTATTTTTTTTGAATCAGAAAAGGTAACACAGAAATAGAGGCTTTGATTTTCAAGGAAGATTTCACTTTCTGTTGCAGGATTGAATAGAAAGGGATTAACTATGTTTTTAAGATGAGAAACGTACCACACATTAGCAATCTGTTTCTGAACTTCTGTATATTCTTCGGAAGCAACAAGCACAATATGGTTTGCTGCTAATTCTGGTTTTATTTTATTGTTGAAGATGGCTCCAAAAATCTCTTGTTGCTCTTTTACACGGGCAATTATCTCCTTAACGGTTTTATTAGGTCTTAACGCAAGTTTTTTACGAATGCTTTTTTCTACTCGTTTAATTTGCCTTAACTGACTTACGCGTACCCTGAAATATTCATCAAGATTAGAAGAATAAATAGCTAAAAACTTCATTCGCTCAAAGAGCGGATTAAATCTTTTGTCTTGTGCTTCTTGTAAAACTCGAGCATTAAAGCTTAGCCAGTTTAAATCTCTATGTTTTAAGTTGTCAGCTATTTCTGAATCCATTTATGATCGTATTTTCATCAAAAATACGAAAGCCTACTACGGTCTGAATTAAGCTTTTGTTAAAAGAAATTTATAGTAACGCGATTCGGTCTAGTGCTTGTATGATCATACTTTCAACGGTTTTTGATCCTTGTTTGCTAAAGGTGCCATTAATTCTATTTGCCATTATAGCATTAATAGAAATTGCACGATGACCTAGTAATAAACTCAATGCATAAATGCCTGATGTTTCCATCTCCAGATTTGTGATTTTCTCTGAATTATATTGAAAATTTTCAATCTTAGTATTCAACGCATTATCTGCGAGTTCAAGTCTTAGTTTCCGTCCTTGTGGACCATAAAATCCAATGTTTGTCGCAGTTACACCTTTATAGGTGTTTTCATTATCAAAATGTGCGATTAAATCTGAATCCCCCGGCACACAATAGGGATAATTTTTAGCCTCATCCCATTGTGTTTGCTCTACAAATGCATTTTCAAATGCCAGATCTCTTAAATGCTTAGACTCGTAATAATGAAAGAGCCCGTCAAACCCAAGTGCTTTTTTACTTATTAAAATTGAATCTATAGGTATGTTTTGCTGTATTGCGCCGCTCGTTCCCAAACGTATGATATTTAAGGAAGTCAATTCTTTTTTGAGTTGACGTGTTTTCAAATCAATATTAACTAAAGCATCAAGCTCATTTAAAACAATGTCAATATTATCTGTCCCTATTCCCGTAGATATAACAGTTATTCGTTTATTTTTATAATAGCCCGTTTGCGTTTTAAATTCTCTTTTATATTTGCTAACCTCAATTTTATCAAAAAAACGGGTCACGCTTTCAACCCTTTCTGGATCGCCAACGGTGATTATAGTATCTGCAATTTCTTTTGGTAAAAGATTTAAATGGTAGATACTGCCATCTTCATTAAGTATTAATTCAGATTGTGGAAGTTGCATTCTTACTGTGTTTAATAAGTTTATGATTTATTGGGTCATACAGATAATCATATTTTCGTGTACCTCCAAATTGAAAATCATTTTTCAAAATTGAGTAGAAATTTGTGGCACCTTCTAAAACCTGATTACCCTGTCGTGTTAACTGTAAAACACCATTCTTTTGTGTATAAAATGGGCGTAGGGTTTTAATCATATTTTCAATTTGCACATCTCCATAACCATAATACCCTTGGTAATTAAGTGTATAATCACATAACTGACTTTCACCTGTAATTTGATGCAGATCAATGAGTTTTAGAATATTTGTTTCGAGCGTATTTAATCCGGTGTTAATATTAGGAAATCGCTCAATGTGAGCACGTATACAACTAGACAGGTAATTAAAATTAGATTTTTTGCTTATTTCTGCTTTCAGTTCGATTGGTTTCTCTTCACAATAAAGCTTCCATATATGATTCGCTACAGTCAAATCATCTTGCGTTAGCGCAAGTTTATTTGTGTAATGCATGGCCAGTTGTTCATCGGTGAGATCTGAAAGCGCTTTAAGTTGAGCAAGACCTTTTACCCAACCACTACAGACCATATAAATAGGTGCTGTTTTATGATGTTGCATTAAGTAGCTTATGGCGGCCAGCATATTTATATGACAAAAAAGATCGAACTCAAACCAGAGAACGATCTTTTCATAATTTTGTAAGGTTGCTAATTTCTCAAGTTCGTGTTCAAATTTCTCTTCATAATCTGATGGTGAAATTTTATATTGCTCACTAAGAAATTTTTTTCGGGATTCAAAAAAACTCTGAGATCCTACTTCAACTGGTGTGGGGCCTTCGCATAGCATCTCTCTCCAAACAATAATGTCACCTTTGAGATTTAAACTTTCTAGACGTGTAGTTAAATTATCACCATTTGTGATATGCAATACAGAATTTCCCATAGCTTTAATATTAACCGCCTACCCGTTTTGTCTTAAAGCCTTTATCTTTTAAGAAAGACATTATTTTATCGCGGTAATCACCTTGAATTATTATTTTTTCTTTTTTAAAACTACCACCTACACCTAACATTGTTTTTAATTCTTTAGCAAGAATTTTAAAATCACTATCAGCTCCTGTGTATCCTTCTATTATTGTAATAGGCTTTCCTTTTCTTTTTTCGTATTTACATAATAGCGGATCTTCTTGCATCCAGATCCCTAAATCATTAGAATCGTCGGTATGATTAGACTCCTCGGACGTGTGATCTGGAAATAGATTTTTCAGTTGGTCAGAAAGGTCCATAAATTATTTTTTGATCAATCCGATTTCAACAAGACGTTGATGTAAAAATTCTCCAGCAGTAATATCTTCAAAAGCTTTTGGATGCTCCTCATCGATACATTCTTCTAGACAATTAAGAGGCATTTCGCTACGCGGATGCATAAAAAATGGAATAGAATAACGTGGTGTATCCCACTGCTCTTTAGGAGGATTAATTACGCGATGAATTGTAGATCTCAACTTATTATTAGTAAGTCTCTCCAGCATATCACCTACATTTATCACTAATTCGTCCTCATTAGGGATCGCATCAATCCACTCTCCATCTTTGCGTAAAACCTGTAAACCACCTGCCGAAGCACCCATTAAAAGTGTAATGAGATTAATATCGCCATGGGCACCTGCGCGTACAGCACCTTTAGGTTCTTTTGTAATAGGAGGATAATGAATAGGTCTTAAGATGCTATTCCCATTTTTTGCCCAATGGTCAAAATAAAATTCATCCAATTCAAGATATAAAGCTAAAGCTCTTAAAACGTAGATTCCGGTTTTTTCAAGCATTTTGTAAGCTTGCATTCCAGTCTCGTTAAAATTTTCTAACTCTTTTACAGTTACATTTTCAGGATACTCTTCTATAAGATTTGCATCTGCTTCAGCCTCTTGGCCAAAGTGCCAAAATTCTTTTAAATCTCCCTCTTTTTTTCCTTTTGCGTGCTCTTTACCAAAAGATATATAACCCCGTTGTCCACCCAGACCTTCTATCTCATAGCCTTGTTTGATATCTTCAGGAAGATCAAAAAATGATTTAACTTCAGAATACAAATCATCAACTAAGGCATCATCAAGAAAATGATTTTTTAAGGATACAAAACCGATCTCTTCGTAGGCTTTACCTATCTCATCAACAAATTTTAATTTGCGACTTTTATCTTCACTAAGAAAATCTGCTAGATCTACACTTGGAATATTATTCATAACTAATTGTGAATTCAATAAAACATTTGACTTTCAAATATAACATAATAGATAACCAAAAAATTATAACTAAACTTAAATAAATAAGCCTGCATTATAATTTCTGATTACAACAGAGATATTAATTACTTTTAAAATACCAAAAATGAAATATGATATCAACTCGCAATCTTTCCGATGTTTTAGAATTTGAACGGTATGCTCATAGCGATGAAGTACTTATCAAATTGTACAGAGATTTATTGAAACCTCGGGTTATTGAAGAGAAGATGCTTTTACTACTGCGCCAGGGAAAAATAACGAAATGGTTTAGTGGTATCGGGCAAGAAGCTATTGCAGTAGGAGTAACTGCCGCACTGCAATCTGATGAGTATATTTTGCCTATGCATCGCAATCTGGGAGTTTTTACTCAAAGAAATGTGCCTTTAGATCGGTTATTTAGTCAATGGCAGGGAAAAGCAAATGGATTTACCAAAGGTAGAGATCGCAGTTTCCATTTTGGAACACAAGAATATAAGATTATAGGAATGATATCGCATTTGGGTCCGCAGCTTGGCGTTGCAGATGGGATAGCTCTAGCTCATAAATTAAAAAATGAAAAGAAAATCACAGCCGTTTTTACTGGTGAAGGAGGTACTAGTGAAGGGGATTTTCACGAGGCACTTAATGTTGCAGCGGTATGGGATTTACCGGTTTTATTCTGCATAGAAAATAATGGATACGGACTCTCAACACCCACAAATGAGCAATACAGATGTGAGCATTTAGCAGATAGGGGTAAAGGATATGGTATTGAAAGTCATATCGTACAGGGAAATAATATACTTGAAGTTTATAATCTGGTAAGCCGTGTGGCTCAGACTATGCGGGAGAATCCCAGACCCGTATTATTAGAGTTTAAAACTTTTAGAATGCGTGGCCACGAAGAAGCCAGTGGTATTAAATATGTTCCCAAGCATTTATTATCTCATTGGCAAAACTTAGACCCTGTAGCAAATTATAGATCATTTTTACTGCGTGAGAATATTTTATCTGCGGAAAATGACACACTTATAAATTCTGAATTTGCAGAAGAAATTGATGCAGCTCTTAGTAGGACATTTTCTGAAGTCGAAATTGAATCTTCTGAAGCCCTAGAATTAAACGATGTTTATGCTCAGAATACCTCAAAAATAATTCATCCTAGTGGTTCCTTTCTTAAAGAAATACGATTTATAGATGCAATCTCTCAAGCGCTCGATTTGAGTATGCGCAAATTTGATAACCTTGTGATTATGGGTCAGGATATCGCAGAGTATGGAGGAGCTTTTAAGGTTACAGAAGGTTTTTTAGCCACCTATGGAAAAGAACGGGTGCGCAATACGCCTATTTGTGAATCGGCAATTGTTGAGGTGGCAATGGGGCTGGCCATACATAATTTTAAAGCTGTTGTAGAAATGCAATTTGGAGATTTTGTGAGCAGCGGATTTAATCCTATTGTAAATTATTTAGCAAAATCACATTACCGATGGGGGCAATCTGCAGATGTGGTAATACGTATGCCTTGTGGAGCAGGAGTGGGAGCGGGGCCATTTCATAGCCAGACTAACGAGGCTTGGTTTACACACACTCCAGGCTTAAAAGTTATATATCCAGCTTTCCCTTATGATGCTAAGGGATTGTTAGCTGCGGCTATAAAAGATCCTAATCCCGTGCTTTTCTTTGAACACAAAGCATTATATAGGACATATCGGCAAGAGGTTCCTCAGGACTATTATACATTAGAAATAGGTAAAGCATCGGTTATTAGAACTGGAGATCAAATTACAGTTATATCGTATGGAGCATCGGTACATTGGGTCCTTGAAATGTTAGAAACTATAGAGGGCGTGCGGGCAGATGTAATTGATTTGCGATCGCTGGTTCCCTTAGATTTTGAGACAATAAAAGCTTCAGTACACAAAACTGGCAAGGTATTATTGGTTACTGAAGATTCGTCTTTTGGGACGATAATGGCCGATATTTCGGCACGTATTTCAGAAGATTTGTTTAATTATTTAGATGCCCCAGTTAAGCGATTAAGTAGTATTGATACGCCCATTCCATTTGCAAATGCGCTGGAAGAGATTTATTTACCCAAGCGAAAAATTAAAGAGGCCTTACTCGAAGTACTTGCCTATTAATGTTAAAATTTTATTGAAATCTAAATGTGCATTAAAATTTGTTAACTGATTTTAACAGCTTCTAGTTAAACACTATTAATATATGGAAACACATTCTAGGCTAACATTACTTTTGAATCATTACTAACCAAAAAAATCAAAAATTATGTTACGTTGGACAGTTATATTTATCGTCATTGCTATAATCGCAGCAATATTCGGATTTGGTGGAATAGCTTCAGGAGCTGAGAGCATCGCAAAAATCTTATTCTTTATTTTTATAGTATTATTCTTAATTAGTCTTTTATCAAGATTGTTTAGATAATATAGTACAAACCAAAATTCAATTATGAAAAAAGTAATCACACTGGTTTTAGTTTGTTTAGTTCTTGCATCTTGCGGATCTAGTCAGGTTGTAAAGGAGTCTAGAAAAACTCTTAAAGGCTATTGGAATTTAGACAATATCAATTACAACAACGCTACAGGCATTTATGATGTAACTCTTTTTGGAGACGCATCTTCAGAATGTTTTGTAGGAAGCACTTGGAGATTTATACCAAATAACAATTTTGGTAATTATGAAATTTCAGGTAGTACATGTTCAGATGGTCAGCGTTTCTTTGTATGGAGTATTCCAGAACAAGAAGGTACAACATCATATGATATTTTATTAAAGCCTACAGATGCTAAGATGAAATCTACAATGAACAATGCAGGTTTTAGACTTAACATCAATTACTTATCAGAAAACCAATTAACCTTTACACAAACCGTTCAAGTTGATGGAAAACCATTCACAATCGTGATGAACTTTTCTAAAATTTCTGAATAATAATAATTTAATATAATGCTTTCTATTTAAGTGAATTAACTTAAACTGAAAGCATTATTTTTATGCTAACTAATAATACAATAATTATGAAATCTATATTAAGAAATGTTTCGGTATTAGCTATTGCTATTACTATGCTTACAGGCTGTGAAGCCACAAAAAATGCTAATAATCAGCAAAAAGGTAGTGTAATAGGTGCTGCTGGTGGTGCTATTATAGGTGCTGTTATAGGGAACAACGTAGGTACCAAAGGTGATGGTGGTGCATTAGGTGCTGTAATAGGTGGTGTTGTAGGTGGTGCTGCTGGTAATGTTATCGGTAAGCGTATGGATAACCAAGCAAAACGTATTGAAGAAGAAATTCCAGGAGCACAAGTAGAACGTGTTGATGATGGTATTATCGTAAACTTTGATGAAAACAGTGGTGTTTATTTTGCTACTGCAAAATATGATATCAATGCAGCCTCTCAACAAACTTTAAATGGTCTTTCTACAGTAATGAAAGAATACCCACAAACTAACGTACTTGTAGTAGGTCATACAGATAGCAGTGGTGCCGCAGAATACAATATGACATTGTCTAAAAATAGAGCACAAGCTGTGACTAACTATTTAACATCACAAGGTATTAGTGCTGGTAGATTTACTACGCAATGGTATGGTGAGGAGCAACCTAAGTATGATAATAATACTGCAGAAGGTCGTTCTAAAAACCGTCGTGTTACGTTAGCAATTGTTCCTAATCAAGAGATGAAGAATGAAGCTATTAAAGAAGCTGGCGAAGGTCAATAAAAAAGAGTTAGTGCACACTTCTGTGTGAATTAAAATATAAACCTCATTGTAAATAAATTTATAATGAGGTTTTTTTATGCGCCGGAATGAGTATCTTCAATATGCTTTGAAGAGAATAGAACGAATAGGAATTATTGGTGGTGGACTTGCTGGTTTAACAGCTGCTTTGCATCTAAGTAAGGCCGGTTTTGAGGTGCTTCTTTTTGAAAAAGAAAGGTATCCCAAACATAAAGTTTGCGGAGAATATATTTCTAATGAAATTTTACCGTATTGGATTACTTTAGGAATAAATCCTTTTGAATGGGGAGCAGTGCCAATAACGAATTTTGAATTCACAACCGTTCAAGGTGAGCCCATTGAAGCCAAACTTCCTCTAGGAGGTTTTAGTATAAGTAGATATTTGCTTGACTATAATTTAATGGCTGCAGCCAAAAAAGCAGGTGTAAGAATAGTGCAAGAGCAAGTGCAATCTGTAGAAAAAAACAACGAAATTTTCAGCCTTCAGACCTTGTTAGGTAACGAATACGAGGTGAATTTAGTTATCGGAAGTTATGGGAAAAGGTCTAATTTAGACAAAGCGCTCCATCGTAAATTTATAACTTTAAAGACTCCGTGGCTGGCTGTTAAAGGCCATTACTCAGGATCTGTAAATAGTAATACCGTGAGTTTACATAATTTTGATGGTGGCTATTGCGGTATTTCTAGTGTGGAGATGAGCAGAATAAATGTGTGTTATATAACACACCTGGATGCTTTTAAGGAACGATCTAGCCTTATAAACTTTCAAGAGAATGTCTTAGAAAGAAATCCGAGATTAAAGACATTTTTTAAGGAGGCTACACCGCTATTTGAAAAACCATTAACCATAAGTCAAATCTCTTTTGATCAAAAGAAGGTTGTAGAAAATCATATATTCATGTGTGGGGATAGTGCAGGTCTTATACATCCTTTATGTGGTAATGGGATGGCTATGGCTGTAAGAGGTGCTCAACTATTATCTGAGCATATCATCAAATTTGATACGGGTAATTGGAGTCAATCACAACTAGAAAGAAATTATGAAAAAAGCTGGAATAAAGAATTTAATTTCCGATTACGAATTGGGAGTGCGCTACAAGCACTATTTCAAAATAGATTAGCGACGCGCTATAGTTTTAAGCTTATACAGAACTTTCCGTTTTTGTTAAAATATATAATTAAAGCTACTCACGGCAAACCTGTAAAGATTGAAAAATAGAAAGCTTACTCCAGAATTGATGGATGACCCTACACTTGATCGTGTAACACTTCAATCTGCTCTAAAGGATGTTACTTTAGTCAACAAATGGCTGGGAGGTGAACACATTACCGTTGAGGGAATTCGCTATTTTATAAATAAATTTCCGCAGGAGAAATATAAAATCGTAGATCTAGGTTGTGGTGATGGTGCTATGCTTCGGAAAATTGCAAACCATATGCGTGCACAACGTATACAGGTAGAATTAGTAGGACTTGATCTTAATGAAAAGAGTCTTGATCTGGCAAGACAACAATCTAGAGACTATCCTGAAATAGTATATAAAAAACAAGATATTCTACAATTAGAAAGTACCTCTTTTCAATGTGATATTATTATCTCGGTACTTACGATGCATCATTTTACAAATGATGAAATTCTTATATTTCTTAAACAATTTCTAAAGCTTTCTAAGTTAGGCGTGGTAATTAATGATTTACATCGTTCTAAAATTGCACATATTCTGTTTAAAGGCTTTAGTACTGTATTTATGAAAACACATATAGCCCGCCACGATGGATTGATATCTATTGAACGGGCATTTAATAAAAACGAATTATTAATGTTTACAAGCAAGCTCAAAGTCGCGTCTTATAAATTGAACTGGCGATGGGCTTTTAGATATTTATGGATTTTAGAAAAACAGAAGTAAAAATTACTAGTGTAGGTAAAGCGATTCCTCAATATCATAGGGAAACTCAGGATATAATGCCACTTTTAGACAGTTGGTTAGAAAATCAGGAGGAGCGCTTTCGCAGAAAGGTAAAGAAGATATTTACTAATGCTGCCGTAGATAAGCGGTACAGTATTATGGCTCCGGAAGAGGTGTTTACAGCTTCTTCTTTTGAAGAAAAAAATGAAATTTATTCTAGAGAGGTTATTAAACTTGGAGAAACCGCTTTAAAAGATGCCCTAGAAAAAGCGGATTGGGATTCACAAAGTTTAGACTATATCATTACGGTAAGTTGTACTGGCATTATGATTCCGTCGTTAGACGCATATCTTATTAATAAATTGAAGCTGAGGCAAGATATTGTAAGGCTTCCAGTCACCGAGATGGGCTGTGCTGCAGGAATTTCTGGAATTTTATATGCTAATGATTTTTTGAAAGCCAATCCTGGTAAACGTGCGGCAGTTATTGCAGTAGAAAGTCCCACAGCTACTTTTCAACTAGATGATTATTCTATGGCAAATATCGTGAGTGCTGCGATATTTGGTGATGGCGGTGCTTGTGTGTTATTATCCTCTAAAGAAGAAGATAGTGGTCCCAGGATAAAAGATACAGGAATGTATCATTTTTATGATGCAGAACATATGATGGGATTTAAACTTACAAATTCCGGATTAAAAATGATCTTAGACCCGAGTGTGCCAGAAACTATTGCGTCGCACTTTCCTTTATTAATAAATCCGTTTTTAAAAAATAATGATCTTTCGATAGAACATATAAATCATTTGATTTTTCACCCTGGTGGAAAGAAAATTGTGCAAACCGTTGAAGGTCTCTTTGGTGAGATGGGTAAAAATATCGACGATACTAAAGAAGTTTTGAGAGCGTACGGCAATATGAGTAGTGTTACGGTGTTGTATGTATTAGAACGTTTTTTAAATAGAGAGATCGAAAATGGAGAATACGGACTAATGCTTAGTTTTGGACCTGGATTTTCTGCACAACGTATATTGTTACAATGGTAAATTTTGAATTTAATACAAAAGCACATTCAAATTCATGGGCACTTGTTTTAGGAGGTAGTAGTGGCTTGGGCTTTGCTTCAGTTAAAAAACTTGCACAGAACGGGTTGAATATTTGTATCGTACATCGTACAAGAAGAAGTAAACTTGAAGAATTTAATGCTGCTTGCGATAAGCTTCGAGAACTTGGAGTAAAAATTAGTTGTTTTAATAAAGATGCTCTTCAGGAGGAAACCATCGAAGAAGTGATTCGTTTTTTTAATGACCGGCAAGCTACTTTAAAATTACTCTTACACAGCATCGCTAAAGGAAATTTAAAACCCATCTATAGTACAGATAAAAGTATAGCAACCCTCACCGGTACAGACTTTCTACTTACGGCAGATGCAATGGCTGTGAGTCTTTATACTTGGGTAAAAGCCTTTGTAGCTGAAAAGTTATTTGAAAAAAATAGCAGAATATTGACCTTTACGAGTGAGGGAAGCACAAAACCTTTACCTAATTATGCTGCGGTATCTATGGCTAAAGCTTCGCTTGAAGCTATAATACGCAGTATGGCTTATGAATATGCACCATTACTTATAACAGCAAATTGCATACAAGCAGGAGTTACAAATACTGAAAGTTTAAAGCTTATTCCGGGAAGTGATTTGTTAATAGATCAAGCATTAGAGCGCAATCCACAAAAACGATTAACAACACCAGAAGATGTTGCCAATGTGGTTTACCTATTGGCAAAGCCTGAAGCAAACTGGATTAATGGTACAGTGATTCCAGTAGATGGGGGCGAACACTTAAGATAAATACAAGAAAATTTAAAATATATACTATGAGAATAGATTTGCGTAGCGATACGTTGACTAAGCCATCAAAAGGAATGCTTGAAGCAATGATGCAAGCCGATGTGGGGGATGATGTTTATAAAGAAGATCCTAGCGTTAATAGACTTGAAGAACATATTGCAGAACTTTTTGGGATGGATAGTGCTTTATATTTTCCTACCGGAAGTATGACTAATCAAGCAGCAATTAAAATTCATACACAGCCTGGCGAGCAGTTAATAGCAGATAAGTATGCGCACGTATATAATTATGAAGGAGGAGGAGTTTCTTTTAATAGTGGTGTGTCTTGCAGGTTACTTGATGGTCATCGTGGGATGATTACCGCAGATCAGGTTGAAGAAAGTATAAATCCTCCAGACTTTTATCACAGTCCATTAACCTCTTTAGTTTGTTTAGAAAATACGACAAATAAAGGTGGTGGTGCTTGTTATGATTTTAGAGAGATTCTTAAAATAAAGAAAGTATGTGAAGACAATGGTTTAGGTTTTCACCTTGATGGCGCACGCTTATGGAATGCTCTTGTGGTAACCGATGAATCTCCTAAAGATTATGGAGCTGCTTTTGATACGATATCTGTATGCTTATCAAAAGGTCTTGGCGCTCCTATGGGATCTGTTCTTGTAGGAAAGCAAAAGTTTATGGATAAAGCAATGCGGGTACGCAAAGTACTTGGTGGGGGAATGCGTCAGGTAGGTTTTGCAGCGGCAGCGGGTCTATATGCATTAGAGCATAACTGGCAGCGAATGGATGAAGATCATAAAAAAGCCCAGGAACTTTCAATAGCCTTGATGAAGTATCCCGACGTAGCGCATGTGGAGCCTGTAGAGACAAATATTTTAATTTTTAATCTGAATGCCAATGCAAATGAGTTACAATTCATCCAAAAATTACAAGATGAAGATATTCATATTAGTGCCTTAGGGAAAGGTAAGTTGCGTATAGTAACTCATTATGATTATACAGACCAAATGCATAAAAGATTTCTCGAGTTTTTAAATACACATTAATTGTTGGCGAGTAAGGCTAGTAGTTTATAAAAGCAGAATGGGTATCTTACCTCTTTCTGTTTTTGTTGTTTTTAATAATATTATTCTGTTTTGATTGATGATATAAGCTTGATAATAGGATAAAATAATAATTGTTGAAAAGTAATAATGGAGTAAACACTTTTTGAGCCTTTTGGCAGTAATTTAGTATCTGTGTGCTATATTTAATATGTGGTTGCTAACTTAGGTTAGGCTACTTAATATATATTAATACAGCATTTTATGGCGTTAAAAGTCGTTATTTCTCATAAGACAAAATATAAGTATGATAAACGTATTTCGCTTTCGCCACATATATTTAGATTACGCCCTGCTCCACATAGCAGAACTCCTATTGAGGCTTACTCCTTAAAAATTAAACCCGAAAATCATTTCTTTAACTGGCAGCAGGATCCATTTGGAAATTATTTAGCACGTGTAGTTTTTCCTGAAAAAACAGATGAATTATCTATTGATGTTGAGATATTAGCCGATTTAAAAACGATTAATCCTTTTGACTTTTTTGTTGAAGAAGCTGTCGAAAATTTTCCGTTTAAATATTCAGAATCATTAAAAAAAGAATTGCTTCCTTATCTTGAAATTACAGATAGCGGACCTCTATTAGCCTCTTTTTTAAAGACTATAGATACAAAAGAGCAATTAACTATTTATTTTTTAATAGGCATTAACAGGCATATTAATGAATATCTAGACTATACTGTACGTATGGAACCGGGTGTGCAAACGTGCGAGCAAACGTTAGAAAAAAAACTGGGTTCTTGTCGGGATTTTGCCTGGTTACTTGTACAATCACTACGTCACCTCGGGATGGCAGCGCGATTTGTGTCGGGTTACTTAGTACAACTTAAATCTGACGAGAAATCACTCGATGGTCCTTCTGGTCCCGAGGAGGATTTTACAGATTTACATGCCTGGGCTGAGGTGTATGTTCCCGGAGCGGGATGGATAGGTCTTGATGCTACTTCAGGACTTTTAGCAAGTGAAGGTCACATTCCCCTTGCGTGCACACCATCTTTTGAAAGTGCTGCTCCGGTAGTTGGGTTTTCTGATCCTGCTGAAACTGAATTTGAGTTTGATAATTCGGTGACGCGTATTTTTGAATCTCCCAGAGTTACAAAGCCTTATACAGAAAACCAATGGCAAGAAATATATGAATTAGGCTTTGATGTAGAAGAAGAACTACAAAAGAACGATGTGCGCCTCACTATGGGCGGTGAACCTACATTTGTCTCTATAGATGATATGGAGTCTGAACAGTGGAATACTGCAGCAGACGGACCTGAAAAACGTAAACTTTCCGAAGATTTATCAAAAAGGCTACTAAATAAATTTGCTAAAGGAGGAATGTTTCATCACGCTCAGGGAAAATGGTATCCAGGTGAGCCTATTCCGCGATGGGCAATTGGGATGCATTGGCGTAAAGATGGTGAACCTATCTGGAAGGATCAAGGGCTAATGGCATCATTTACTAAAGAATATGAGCTTCCGCAGGGTATTACTAAAAAGTTTCTACAAGACCTGGCCCTTAATCTGGGGGTGCGTTTGGAATATATTATGCCGGCGTATGAAGATGTATTTTATTTTATGTGGGAAGAGGGGCGATTGCCCATAGACATAGATCCTCTAAAAGGGGATGATACCGCTACATCAGTACGTTACAGACTTAATAAAATACTAGAACAAGGACTTGATAAAAAAATAGGGCATGTTATGCCACTAGCAAATATTAGAGGTAAATGGGTTACCAATGCTTGGGAATTTAGACAGAAAAAATTGTTTTTAATACCTGGCAATTCTCCTGTTGGTTATAGATTACCTCTTAATTCCCTAATTGAAAATCCAGAAACCCCTTCACAGGATATTACAGAACCAGATTTATTTGATAAACGCAAACCCTTTGGTGCTTACGGTGAAGCTTTAAGTAAAAGACGAAATAAAAAAACAGAAGTTTCTAAAAGTAAGATAGATTATAACGCAGATAAGAAAGAGAAGAATCCATTTGCACGCACAGCGATTTGTGCTGAGGTACGAGAAAAGAGATTGTATCTTTTCTTACCGCCACTTGATGATGCAGAAACTTTTCTAGATCTTATTGCCTCGATAGAAACTACAGCAAAGGCGCTTAGTGTGCCTGTTTTAATTGAAGGTTATGAACCTCCAAGAGATATTCGGTTAGAAGTTTTAAAAGTTACGCCAGACCCTGGAGTGATAGAAGTAAATGTGCACCCTTCTAAGAACTGGAGTGAATTAACAAAAACGACCCTTACGTTGTATGAGGAAGCAAAAAAGAGCCGTTTAGGTACTGAAAAATTTATGCTTGATGGCAAGCATACCGGTACCGGTGGCGGTAACCATGTTACTTTAGGAGGGACAACACCTGCCGATAGTCCGTTATTACGAAGGCCAGATATGCTAAGAAGTTTGTTAACGTTCTGGCAGCATCATCCAGGATTATCGTATTTGTTTTCTGGAGGATTTATAGGATCTACCAGTCAGGCGCCGCGAGTAGATGAAGGTAGAGCTGAAAATCTTTATGAATTAGAAATTGCCTTTAATCAAATTCCGGAAGGAGAAGAGGTTCCTTACTGGTTAACAGATCGATTATTTAGGCATTTGCTCACAGATATAACGGGTAATACACACCGTGCTGAGTTCTGTATAGATAAATTGTATTCACCAGATTCGTCATCGGGACGTTTAGGCATTTTAGAATTACGCGCCTTTGATATGCCTCCACATCCACAAATGAGTCTTATGCAAATGTTGCTGGTGCGCACACTGGTTTCTTGGTTTTGGAAAGAGCCTTATAAGCATAAATTAGTTCGGTGGGGTACACAATTGCACGATAAATTTTTAATGGAGCACTATGTAAAAGAAGATATAAAAGATATCGTAAATCATTTAAATACTGCAGGTTATCCATTTAAATTGGATTGGTTTGATCCGTTTTTTGAATTTAGATTTCCGTTGTATGGCCTCGTAGATATTAAAGAGATGCAGATAGAATTGCGAGCTGCTATTGAACCCTGGAATGTGCTTGGTGAAGAAATGACAGGAGGAGGTACTGCACGTTACGTAGATTCCTCACTAGAGCGTGTACAGATAAAAATCTCAAACTTTAATGATGAGCGTTATGTAGTAAGTTGCAATGGGGTTAAAGTTCAGCTCAGTAAAACTGAAGTAAAAGGAGAATATGTGGCCGGAGTGCGGTATAAAGCGTGGGATCCTTGGTCGGCATTACATCCTACAATAGGAGTAGATACGCCCTTAGTATTTGATGTGGTAGATTTATGGAATCAGCGATCAATAGGTGGTTGCACATATTTTGTATCTCATCCCGGTGGAAGAAGTTATGAGACTTATCCTATAAACAGCTTAGAAGCAGAATCTCGACGCATTAATAGATTTTGGGAGATGGGGCACACGCAAGGCACAATTAATCCTTCCGAAACTGAGCCGGTTACCGGGACAGTTACACGAAGCTTTAAAACAACAAGTTCTGAAAAAGCCTTCAACTTTAAAGAAATTCCTGTAAATCCCGAATTTCCACACTTATTAGATTTGAGAAAGAAATAACTATAGAACCCTAACTATGGCCGAAGCTAAAAATGCTTGGTTTTCAAAATACTTTACAGACAATACCTATGACGAGATGTTTACAGCAGATCTTGATGTTAAAGGGGATTGGAACAAGCTATTAGAAAATTTTAAAGATATTGGTGTTGATGGTCTCACACAGCGACAAAATGATATAAACTGGTTACTTGAAGAAAATGGTGTAACCTACAATGTTTATAATGATCCAAACGGACTAAATAGACCGTGGAATCTTAATGTAGTTCCGTTTTTGCTAGATTATAAGGAATGGCAAATTATTGAAAAAGGACTTAAGCAACGGGCAGATATTTTAGACAGAGTTCTTAAAGATATTTATGGAGACCGTAAATTAATTAAAGAAGGTATTGTCCCGCACGAGGTGATTTATAGTCATCGTGGGTTTTTAAGGCAATGTGATAAAATACATTACAAAATAGATAGACATCTATTACTATATGCCGCAGATTTGGCGCGCGGTAGTGACGGTAGAATGTGGGTGGTAAATGATAGATCCCAAGCACCTTCTGGTATGGGTTATGCTTTAGAAAATAGATCTACAGCCAATCGTGTTTTTTCAGATGTCTTTGCAGATATGAATATTAAAAGGCTGTCTGAATTTTTCAAAGAATTTAACGAGCTACTTATTGAAGCATCTCCCGAAAAAATCGAAAATCCCAACATCGTTATTTTAACACCAGGATCTCATAATGAAACCTATTTTGAACACGCTTATTTAGCATCTTTTTTAGGTTACCCATTAGTGCAAGGCAATGATCTGGTTGTTAGAGACGGTTTGTTATATATGAAATCACTCAAGGGTCTTAAGCGCGTACACGTGGTTTTGCGCAGAGTAGATGATGTTTTTGCAGATCCTTTAGAGTTACGCGAAGATTCTCATCTGGGTGTGGCAGGTTTGCTCGATGTTGTTAGACGGCAAAACGTAGCAGTAGTAAATCCCATAGGTAGCGGTATTCTTGAAAACCCGGGGTTAATACCTTTTATGCCTGCTATTTGTCAATTTTTTTTGAAGGAAGAATTAAACCTTCCGCAAATCGCATCTTGGTGGTGTGGTCAAGAAAAAGAACGCAATTTTGTACTTGAGAATTTAAACAAGTTGGTTATTAAGCCTATAGATCGTACAAATAGAGAACACATTCACTTTGGAGAATTACTTTCAGCTAAAGAATTAGAAGCATTAAGAATAGAAATAGAAAAGAAACCCTACCACTTTGTTGCTCAAGAACATATAAGTTTTTCTACAACTCCTAATTATAGTAAAGGGAATTTTGAACCCCGTAATATGGTTGCCAGGACCTTTGCAATTGCCGGTAAAATGGGGTATAATGTTATGCCCGGTGGTCTGGTACGCGTAGCTCCAGAGCGGGATAACATTAGAGTTTCAAATCAACGCGGTGGCACCAGTAAGGATTTTTGGATTATAGGAAATTCTAAAACAGATGAGCAACCGAGTTTTAACTGGAATAGAAAATCTGCAGTTTCAGTAAGTGGTCTTGATGACTTGCCAAGTTTAACTGCTGAAAATTTGTATTGGGCAGGAAGGTATGTAGGCCGTACACTTGTGAACGCGCGATTTCTGCGAATGGTACTTAAACAAATAAATGCTCCTGAAGCACATGCGCAACAGAATATAACCAATAGAAAATTAGAAGTTCTATTGAAGGCGGTCACACAAATAACCGGAACATTTCCGGGGTTTATGAAATCTGACACAACTCAATTATCAAGTGATCAAATTCTTGATGAGTTGACAGCAGTACTATTAGACCGAAACAGAGTAGGAAGTTTGGCTAATACGATGAGTATGTTTAACAATTCGTATTATTCTATACGCAATTTATGGAGTAGTGATATGTGGCGGGTATTTGAAAATATTCAGAAGATATGGCGTAATCTGGAAGGTGAAAAAAACCTAACGGTAACTAAATTGATTCGCGCTTTAAATCAGCTAATTACTCGGTTAATTGCTTTTATGGGACTTATAGAAGAAAGTATTATGGTAGATCAAGGATTGCTTTTATACTTTATAGGACTGCAACTGGAGCAAAGTATGCTTACCATAACTAAATGTCGTGCTCTACTGGTAATTAAACAATCTAGTCAAACGGAATATGAAATTCTAGAATCTCTTTTAAGTAGTCACGAAAGTCTTAATATCTACAGATACAGCTATCGTTCCTATATACGTATAGAACCGGTTATAAGTTTATTGCTAATGGATTTACACTATCCCAGATCTTTAGCTTTTCATCTAGGCAGGTTACAAAAAGATATTGCTCGTTTACCACATTCAAAAAAATCTGATGTGCTTATGAATTACGAAAAATTTGTATTTGAGGCTTTCTCAAGTCTGCGTCTGGCAAGTTCAGAAGCATTGGCAAATTCCAATACAGATGGTTTGCTTAGAGAAGAACTTGATAATTTATTAGAAAAATTAAGCGACCTTTTGTTTAAAACTTCACAATCAATATCCAATACCTATTTTAATCATACCTATAAACAAAGTCAGTTAGTAGATCAAAATTTTCCTATATAATGCTCTATTCTATTTCGCATACCACAAAATACGATTATGATGCGCCCGTAAGTTATTGTCATAATATAGCGGTGTTGAAGTCTAGACGCTCACTGGGGCAAGAATTGCTTGAGTATAAAATTCATATAAGCCCCGAAGCTGATGAAATTTCAGAGCGTGTAGATTTTTTTGGTAACTATATCACTCGGTTTTCAATACAGAAAGAGCATACCCAATTAAAAGTTACAACTGTAAGTAAAATACGGCGGGAATATGAGCAATTTAAGAATGATTTTAGATCAGATGCTTGTTCAAAGATATCCTTAGTTCAAGCTAAGAAGTCATTATTAAAGACAGAACCAGATATATTAGAAGCAAAACAATTTGTTTTAGAGTCTATATTCATAAAAAAGACAGACGAAGCTATTTCTAATTATGCAAAGGAAAGTTTTAAATCCAATCGCTCTATATTTGAAGCTGCGGAAGAATTAATGCAACGTATATATATTGATTTTGATTTTGTTTCCGGCTTCACGAGTGTATCGACTCCTATTAATGAAGTGATGAGAAATAGAAAAGGAGTATGCCAAGATTTTGCTCAGATAGCCATTGCCTGTATCAGATCAGTGGGATTACCAGCACGATATGTAAGTGGTTATATTGAAACAATACCTCCAGCAGGACAAGAAAAATTAGTCGGAGCAGATGCGAGTCACGCTTGGTTTTCGATATTTATTCCCAGCTTTGGATGGGTTGATTTTGACCCTACAAACAATCAAATCCCGGGAGATCAACATATAGTAGTAGGCTGGGGTCGTGATTATTATGATGTGCCACCATTAAAAGGAGTCGTTTATGGCAGCGGAAAAAGTAAACTTAAGGTAGAAGTAGATATCTCTAGAGTTCTTTAAATTTATAAGGGCGACAAGTATTTTATAAAACACATACTACCACCTACACCACTATACTGACCGTAATTAGGAATAATATCATAATTTCTACGTTTGTAAAGTGCAATTGCCGGAGGTTGAAAAATTCCGGTTTCTAAAATGCACTTCGTATATCCCAGTTCTAATCCCCAATTTTCTAAGGCTTCTAAAATAAGACTTGCATAGCCTCTTTTTCTATACAAAGGTCTGGTGTACATTCTTTTAATCTCTACACTTTTGGGCCCATATTCCCTAAAAGCACCACAACCTACGGCGATACCACTTTCATAAGCTACGATTACATTTTTTATTCTATCTAACGAATTAAATTGATTGTAAAACGCGTGATCGTCACCATCGGTAAGTTTAAGAGTTTCATCTAATTCCTTTATTAATTTTAAGAAATCAGCATTTTTTGAGTCTGTACGAATGAGGTTAAGCATATTTCTAAAAGATCAATACGGTTGGTTGAACTTGAAAGATACATTTCCTGACAACGAATTTCAAGATTTAGCTTAATTATTTATCGCGAATTATCGAATTTGAAACTGATGATGTTTCAAATAAAAATCATCAAAACTAATATGTGTATAGTAATAAAATTTTGATTTTCAGTAGAAGAATTTACTTGGAGTGTGGTGCTTTGATCACGAGAATATTACAAATTGAACTATTAATGTTCTTGTAATTCTGTGAAAACAATATGTTCTCCTACAGAGAGTCCCAGACAATAAAGTTCTTTCTTAATGCGCTCATAAACACTAGGGCGAAAATAATCAACCGAAATGGTATTTTGGTTTAAATTAATTTCTAAAACTCGTACCTCCATAATTCTATTAAGGCATAGCTTAATAACCTCTTGCGTACAGTTTATATTGTTCTCAATTATTTCAAATGTCGCTTTCATTAGTTGTAGTATTAAGTTAACCGTTTTGGAGACTTAAAATTACAACAGATGTTTATCAACTCAAACATTATAGTTGGGTAAATAATTTGATTTTCAGTTAATTAATGTTAATTTTTTAACTAAACCGATTAAGCTCAATTTTCAATTATGTTTAATTATTATGAAATCTTAAATTATTCTTAATTATAATTGGAGCGAAAAATATTTGATATAAGGGTGTAAAAAAAGTGCATTTGAATTATAATGCACTTTCTATATTTATTTTTTAAAGCTAGTTTCGAGATTAAATAGAAATGCTATCAATCTATGTACTGTTTATCGTCATTATTTGAACGTTCATTTTGAGAAGTATTCTTAAATCGATCGATTTGTTTTTCTTTGAATACGACAGTTTGATGTGGAAAGGGTATCTCGATATCTTCTTTGTCAAACCTCTTCTTAATACTTTCATAGAGATCACATTTCATTGAGAAAGCTTGATTGTAATTGCTTGCCCACGTCCATGCTCTAATGACTACAGCAGAGTCCCCGAGTGAAATTACACGCACTGCAACCTTAGGTACATTGTTGTACTTGTCTAACTCACTCCTATTATCTATTAGATTAGGATGATTCTCACATTCGTCACGCATAATTTCTTTCGCCAAATCAATATCACTACTATATGATATTCCAATCTCAATCCACTGGCAGCAAATAGGGGTTCCCAGATCGTAATTGATTAGTTTCTCTTTATTAATAATGGCATTAGGAATCACAATCATTTTATTTTCATAATTGCGTATTATAGTATGCCTTAAGGTAATGTCTGTTACTGTACCTACCATAGACTCATCTACTTTAATAATATCTCCTAACTTAAATGGTTTAAAGAAGATTATAAAAAGTCCTCCTACTAAATTAGATAAAGCTTCTTGGGAAGCAACCCCTGCTACTACGGCAATTATACCTGCACCACCTAGTGCGGTGGCAGCAAAACTCCGCATAGATTCAAATGCGATAAGCATAAGGATAACACCAAGAAAGTAAACTGCAAAAATGGCTATATATCTTAGAAATTTATAGCTTGTTATATCTTCATTATTTTCAATGCGTAACTTAATATTTCTCCTAAACCATGTTTGTACCAGAGATGCGGCCACTAATGTGAGAACGGCCACTATGCCTAAGTAAAAAACTAAAAAGAAGTTTTCGCGTGCAGTGATGTAGTGATCCTCGTCTATAAATATGAAACCTAAAGCCATTATTCCCAAAACAAACCATAACGCATTAAGTATCTTTTGCGTAAGATGTATTGTTGCTGGATCTTCATTAGGGAATTTTGCCAGTGCTCTTTTTTCAAGCCATTTATGTAATTGCCTGGTTATAAACCGAAGAAATAGCACTACAGCGATGACTATAAATGCGTAGATTATTGCCTCTCGATTGGCAGTCCAGAATTCATTCATATAAATATATTAGGGTGAGAATCACTTGAAGATTCTATGTTTTTGTAAAATCAAAAATTGTACAAAAAAACAAAGCAAAAATAAGTTTAATAACTTCTGTTGGGTCAAATTTAGAGATTCAATTTTCGTGAGATGTACTCCCATCTAGTGCTTAAATTATCGAATTTGCTTCAGAATAGCTCACTTAAAACAGTGGATTAAGTAAGAAAAGAGAGTTCAATAAGGATTTGTAAGCTTGAAAAACGTCTATTAGGTATGACAATTCTTAATTGATATTATCTCCATTTATTTTAATACAAAGGAAAATTAAAGGTATTATTAATAGAATAAAAAAAGGCTTCACATTGCTGTGAAGCCTTTAGTAGCGAGAGGGGGGCACGATCCCCCGACCTCCGGGTTATGAAAATGCAAAATCGACTATCAAAATACCCGTAATCATCTTAAAATCAATTAAATAAATAAAATACTATTTTACATAATATCAATTGATATCAAAGAAAATGGCAATTTGTTTTACCTATGTTGTACCTAAAATTGTGTAATTTGAATGTCTAAAAGGGAAGTTATGGCATCAATTCAGACAGTTTTAAGGAATAAACCCAATTCAAGACAATTGTATCCAATTGCTATTAGAATTACTAAAGATAGAAAAACCTCTTATATTTTTACGGGTCAATATATTGAAAAAAACTATTGGAACGAGACTAAAGGACTAGTTAGGAAATCACACCCTGATGCGATGTCAATTAATCAACTTATTTTTTCAAAACTGAGTACAGCGAATAAGAGACTTCTGGATGCAGAATCAGAACGGGAGTATCAATCTGTTTCTACCATTAAGACGAGTATCGTCAAAAAAGAACGCTTTGACTTTTTCAGTGCTGTAAAAATACAACTTCGTAGATTGGAGGAAAGAGGGCAATTTCATCAACGAGATGTGGTCAAAAGTAGAATGGATAAGTTTAAGACGTTTTCTAAATCAGAAAAGTTACATTTTAATGAAATTACTGTAGATCTATTAAAACGCTTTGAAGCCTATCTTAAAAATGAGATTGGTTTAGCTCATCGAACTACTGTAAATTATATGATCGCTATTAGAACGATTTATAATATTGCGATAGGAGAGAAGTGGGCAGAACGTAATCATTATCCATTTGGAAGGGGTGGATATACTATTAAATTTCTGGAGTCTGATAAAATAGGCTTAACTATAGAAGAAGTTAAACTATTAGAAAATGCTGAAGGCTTAACTCCCTCTCAACATCATGCATTGAATATTTGGTTGATTAGTTTTTACTTTGCGGGTATTCGAGTAGGAGATGTGTTACAATTAAAATGGTCTGATTTTATAGATAATAGGTTGCGGTATAGGATGGGAAAAAATCAGAAATTAGTATCTCTTAAAATACCGGAAAAGGCGATACCTATCTTAGACCACTATAGGAACATAGCAGAAGATAATTTTGTTTTTCAGGAACTGCGAATGGTGGATCCTAAAGATGCAAAAACGCTTCGTACTAGAATAAAGACTGTGACTCGCACCTGTAACAGACATTTAAAAAATATTGCAGAGGAGTTAGAAATTTGCAAGAACCTGAGTATGCACATTGCTCGTCATAGTTTTGGTAATATTTCGGGAAGTAAAATCCCGATTCAAATGCTTCAGAAATTATACAGGCATTCATCAGTGACGACAACAATAATGTATCAATCTAATTTTATGCAGGATGATGTAGATGATGCATTAGATAATGTTGTGAACTTCTAGTTTTGATTTTATACAAAATTTAAATAATATTGAAATTATGTTTAAACTCCTTCGTGACATTCATATTAAAGGCAATACTATAAGTTAGATAGTCGTTTAAATTGTCTATATAAAGTTAGTTATGAAAAAACTTAACACTTATGAAACGTATATTATTAGCTGCTTGGCTCAAGGAGCTAACATTGGTGAAGTAAGGAAAGTATTGAGATATTATGGTCAAAAACCTAATTCTGAAAGTAGTGTAGATAAAAAGCTTAAAGAATTACGTAAAAGATTTCAGTGTAATACTACAATCCAATTAGTTTATAAATTGAAAAATTATGTAATACCAATTGCTGTAGTGGATATTTTTAAGTAATCCATCCTGGGAAAGTATTATTTGTCTCAAGGAGCTACTTGACACTACACTGATTCTAATTTAATAATAACAAGTAAAAACTGAAAATTTGAAAAAGTAATTACTACAAGATTCTACCTAATCTCTGACACATTATATTTTGAATCTAAAATGGAAACATCCGTTTTATTTTAAAGGAATTTATTTATCAGACTGTGAACTTATAAATGGTATTCTAGGAGCTAAATAATAGCCCGTTAAGCTTGCAAATAATATCGGGATTAGATGTCCAAAACCAGTTAATGTAGCCAATAGAATTGTTGTACTCATTGGAGTCCTAGTAACGCAAGAATTGATTGCAGCCATGCAACTCACTATAGCTAGAGTTAAATTTATTGAGGGTATTAAATTATGTAAGATTAATCCTAAAGTTGTTCCTACAAAAAACAATGGAATTATGAATCCACCTCTCCATCCTGAAGTAACAGTTATTGAGATAGCTATAATTTTAAAAAGCAATAATGAAATAAGCAACTTTAATGAAAAACCCCCTAATAAAAGCTCGTTGATTTCATGATGCCCAAAATAACGAGTTAGTGGAAAGTAGAATGCAATTATACCTAACAAAAAACCTCCAATTAAAGTTTTAAAATAAATAGGTATAGGTTTTTTATCAAAAACATATTTAAAAAATTTTGTACAAAAGATAAAAACCCATCCAAATAACGTTCCTATTAAAGCAAACAAAACTGCGTATGCGAAATCATATATTCCAGAATATTCATAAGCAGATAAATCCCATACTGGACCCAGTCCTAAATGAACAATTAAAGCAAATATTAAATAACTAAAACAACTTGCTACTAATGCAGGCATTATAGCTTTATAATATTCTACAGCATATTTATGATGAAGAATTTCCAAAGAGAATAAGCTTCCTCCCAAAGGTGCTCCAAAAAGCGCCGTAAAACCTGAGGCCATTCCAGCAATACTCATTGACCTTAATTCTTCCCCCTTGAGTCTAAAAATTTTACCAAATAAAGTTCCAGTAGAACCCGTTATTTGTACTAAAGGAGCTTCTGGACCTAAACTTCCTCCTGAAGCGACGCACAATAAAGACGAAAGAATCATAGAAGGATTGTTTTTTGAATTAAGCTTTCCTTTATTGAAACGAATATTATTTACTATTAAATGTATTTCTCCAGGATCTCCTATAAAATGAATTACTAAGCCAGCTAAAAAACCACAACAGGCCATTAATGGAATGACCTGCCAATTATTGAAAAATGAAAGTTCATGGGTTAAAAACTCAAGAATAATCCAATAAACCCCAGCAATTATTCCTCCTATTATACCTAATAAGGCCCATAGTAAAAAAGTACGGCTAAAGACGAAAAGGTTAAATCGTATAGGCTGATCTAAAATACTTAAATAAGTAACTAGCCTTTTTCTTTTTTTGAATTTCACTCTATTTGGAATTTTATTTTAATTCTACCTATTGAATTTTAGTAGGTTTTTTAAAAAATTAGTTAACCTACTCTTTGACGGATACTTTCTATTATTTGTTAAATTATTGAAAAACAAAGCTGTAAAAAATAATACTAAAGTACCTGTAAGAACAGGAGAGATTACATAGAAATAACCTAATGCTTTTATTTTTTCAGTTCCAATGATTGCAATTAAAGCCGTTGCCCCACCAGGAGGATGAAGTGTTTTAGTAGATTGCATTGCTATGATTGATAATGCGACTGCTAATGGGGCAGTAATCCAAACGATATCTGGTAAAATTTTAAAAATAGTTACCCCAATTATAGCGGAAACTAAATGCCCCCCTATTAAATTTCTAGGTTGAGCTAATGGACTTTGAATAGCTCCATATACAAGTACACTTGAGGCACCAAAAGAACCAATCAAAAAAACATTTTCAAATTGACTAAAGAAATGAGATTGAAAAAATGCAATTATACCCATTCCAACAAAAGCGCCTATAAAAGACCAAAAATGTTCTTTGTAGTCTACAAATGTCTCTTTATAAATTACATATTTAGAAATTCTATAAGTTCTAATGATAAATTTTTTAGGCATTTCAAAAAGTATTTATAGAATATTCAGTCCTTATATATTAATCTGAATAAATCAATCAGCAAATGTAAATAACATAGTTTTAATTTTAAGTGTATTTACTTTTTTAGATTTACTAAAACCTGATTAGACTTTTTCCATGAATAAGTTTTTAGGTTAATGCTAGAATTACTTTTAGCTATTTAGTTTTATTAAAATTCTCTTAGATTAGAAATGAAATTTTTTTAGAACTAAAGCTTTGAAGTTATTTTTTCTTTCGAAAAGGCCTTCACTAAAGACAGGTTTTTTTGAAAGAAAAAATTAGTTCTATTTTTGAATCAGCGCAGCAAAAGGTAAACTACAGCAAATGCTTGTGAAAGAAAAAGAATTACAACCAATATAATCAGCCAATTTGGAATAGTTCGAGAGTGCTTAATTCGTTTCAGTATTTCTTCTCGTTTTTCCTGTTGAGCATCTTGATCAACTTCCAGTTTTCTAAGATGCTCCGCAATCAGCTTTTCTATCTGTGTGCTGTCGGCTTTTATAGCTGTGCTTTTAAGGTTTTTTTCAATCTCTTCTAGACGGTTGACTTCTTCCTTAAAGCTGTGTAGTTCTTCAACGAGCAGTTCTGATATGATTTCTAGCTTTGTCATATTCCAATTCCTTTATTGATTACTAATTTCAGTACTTTTTTAGCAATTGCTTTAACCAGACTTGGTGCTATAACAATAGTTCTTCCACCAATTGCAACACTCTTTTGATGGGCTATTGATTTCAATAAATTACTTGCTGACATTGATCGGTGTACTTCGCTTCCTTTCAAACTTTGCCCTTTATATTCAAAACGAAATCCCTGAAGTTCTTTTGATTTATTAATGACCGGAATTACTGTAATCTGCTTTTCCTGCATTCGGTTGATGTAGGTTTGTAAATCTTTAGCTCCTTCCTTGCCAATAGTTTGCTCGTGTGCCTTCTGTAGTTCACTTCGGATGCTCCCGAGTTCTAGGTTCCTTTCATATTGCACATCCCTTACCGTTTGAATTCCCAGTTCTCTTGCAGTTCGCTCTGCTGCCAACTGACTTTGTTTGCCAATAAAACTATCCTTGTACGCTTTTCCATTTAGATCAATGCGATTAACATAAAGATGTACGTGGGTATGCGCTTTATCTCGATGTACATAAGCTACTGCCTGTCGGACTTGCAATTTCATTTGCTGAATAAAGGTTTTGGTAAGTTCGCTCAGGTCTTTATTATTCATTTTGGCTCCGTCTTTAACTGTTGGGCTTAGAATAAAACTCAAGGTATTGCGCTCACAGTTTTGATTCAGGTGTTGTACCGCTTCAAACTCTCTGGCGATTTCCTCCGCTGTATCTCCAATGATTAGGTGACTGTATACCTGCTCAGCTTCTTTATCTGGATTATTACCGTATCTCAAAGCTCCGAGTGTACTTGATATGGAACTTCCTTTTCCAATCATGGTATGATGCTTTTAAGGTGTTTCTTGATTTCTTCAGCCACCAGAACTACTTCCTGAGACAGTTTTGGATTTCCTTTTTTATACATATTCCCGATGCGTTTAAAGTTATTGTGATACTTCACCAGCATTTTATAGGTGTTGATATGCTCTTCGCTCATCCGCGCAGTAATCTGTTGTTCCATAAGGCTATTTCGGCAAAAAGCACTCAGGCTTGAGCCTGCAGCTTTTGCTTTTACCTGCAGCAGTTTTTTCTCATATACGCTGCATCTGAATTTGATAAGTGCTCGTTTCATCGTTTGTATTTTTTCTTTGCAACCACCGGGAGCAAAGCAAGATTGTGGCCACAGCCACACATCTTGCCCTGCTCTCCAGAAATCATTTTAAATATTTTTCATCAGCCAGACATTCAGGTCTTGTTCATCAGAATAGAACTCAGATTTATCAATGCATTTTGAAGTTGAATTCAAGAAGAAAGCTGTGGTTTTTCTTCCGGCCTCATCCCGATCCAAATAGAGCTCTATCGTTTCATAATTATCTAAAATGGGGAGTGCTTTATTTGTAAAAGCGATAGAGTTTAAAATCAAAAAATCAGTCTTACTTTTTAAATTTGGATAGATTGTGATCACCGATAACAGATCAAACATTCCCTCTAGAACTATCAATTTCTGAGATTCATTGTTGATCCAGGTCAGCTCTTTGGGAGCGATGGAGGACTTGACATATTTATTTCTAAGTTCCCAACCTCCTGAATTGTTTTTGAGTCCAATGGAAAAACAATATTTATTACCAATAGTATAATGAACCTCCCTGCAAAAAGTATTAGCTATAGTCAGGCTGATTTTTCGTATAGTTAAATACTGTAATAAAGCTGGATGTTGAATGAATTTTACATCATTGATTTCAATTCCAGATTCCTTTAAATTAGAACGATGCTGTTTTGAAAGATCGTAATTCACTGTTTTAAGTTGAGCTAAAATTTCTAGAGCTTGACTCACCGATACTTTTGAAAGCTTGCAAATGAGATCTATGATGTTCCCGCCAATCCCTAATCCGTGATCGTACCAACAGTTTAGTTTTTTGGAAACTTTAAAGGATGCTTGGGTTTCTGACCGCAGGGGACTTAGAAACCAAGCTTCCTTTTCCGAATTGCGAGTGGGAAGGTGTCCTAAAAATTCCAGCGCTTTTTCGATGGGGATTTTTCGGGCTCTTTCACACGATATTTTTTGTTTTTTCATCTGTAAATAGTTTAAAAATCCCAAATCATCCTACCATCTTACCCATCCCAGTAAACACGGGGCTTAATGACCTGGGTAAGTTCTTTTTTCATCCTACCCATCCTACCACACATTTGGGGTAAGATGGGTAGGATTGTGGTAAGATAACTTCTTAAGATCCTACCACAAATGATCCTAATGTTTATAGGGTCTTAGAAGATTTGTGGTAGAATGGTAAGAGGATTTGTTCTTTTTTCTTTCATCAGCCTAGTTCGTAAGGCGATTCTATAAACTTCCGCTTTGCTAAGTACCCGTATATTCTGCGTTTCGGGTGTTTTATCTTCTGAAAACCAAAGCCTGAAAGTGCACGCCCCAGATTGATCTGACTCATGCGTATGTTCAAACAATTTAGACTGACCATGATGTCTGTGGCCGTTACAAAATCTTTTTCGTGGGTAGACTTTTCATAGTACTTGGCTATTAGTTCCTGCTCGGTGGTCATTTTGGTATACCGCTGGTTGCGCTCCTCATTTTCATTAACATCCTTAACGGTAAGTTCCGGATTGAAGTTTGGATCCTTATAGGCCAGATGATAAGCCTGGCTCCAGACGTTAGCAATAGCTACTTCTTTTTTATAATTGAAATCGATTGGTCCCATTAGTTCAAAACATAACCAACGCACAGAACCTGTTTCATCATTTAAAAAGGAAGACATATTGGTCGAACCCATAAAGGAGCAAATTCTGGGTAGTATGGTATTCTTGCGGTCATAGGGCAAACGCTCGTTGATAAAGGTCTTCGAGAAAAAAGCTTTAAGCGCGTTCACATCATTCTTCGAAAGTACAGCCAGCTCATCGAGATTATAAAGAAAATTTCGGCACAATTGAATACGCGCATCTTTATCACTATTGATGTCTTCGGCCATATATTCGGCTAATTCCGGTGGGCAGAGATACCGGCACCAGGTTGATTTACCTGAGCTTTGGCCGCTATGACTGATAATTAGAGCTTGCTTGTTGAAATAAGCAGGCTCCAGAGCACATTTGATAGCTCTAACCAGCCATTTTTTGAAATGATAAACGAATACTTCGTGTTCATAAAGCGGCACATAAGAGGCGAGCTTCTCGATGTGATCGTTACCATCCCAAGGCTTCAGAGATTCAAAATATTCTCGGATTGGATTATAAGAATCTATAAGTTCCGACTTAATTAGAATCTCTAATTTAGAAGTACTGATATCAATCCCGGCTTTAGTTAGTTCAATGATCAGTGAATTGAGATTCAGATAGCTCCATTGCTTTTTCTGTTTCAAAGAGATTTGAAAATCGTGCGAGATTTCATTGTAGAGAATATCATACTTCTCAAATAAGTATTCAATGGTGTAATCGTAAACCGTCTTTTTCTTAGGATTTGCTACTTGATAGAGTTTGTGATTTTTCATAGCTATAGTTTTATAGGTCTATGATTTTTTTGGGCTATCAGACTTGCTTAAATCTGAATCTGAGAACTTCTTGTTCTGCATTAACCAGTTTTCAAGCTCTTCCCGTTCAAAGTAAATAAGCTTTCCACTCGGTTTACTGTGAGGAATCATTCCTGTTGAAGTTAATTTGTAAAGATAGCTTCGAGATATACCTGTATAATCACAAGCTTCTTCAAGAGAAAGTATCTTCTTATTGGCTAATAAAAGCGATTCAATTCGCTCCAGCCTCTCGTCTAATTTAATCGTGTTCATCGTATTCTTTTTTAATGTGAATAGTGAACAAAGCGCTTTGTTTGTTTTATTAGAATTCCTGAAATAAAAGTAGAAAAGTGAAAGATTTAATATCGTTTTTGGAGAAAGTAGTTATTTACAAATGAAGATGTAAGCAGAAAATAAATTATATGGTTTATTGAAATTATTTAATATCAAATCTTTTCAAATTAAATTGACCTGAAGAGGTTTTGAAGACTTATCAACAAATGAAAGCTGTGTTTATTTAAAATCAGATGTTCAAAAACAGAGTTTATCTGTTATTTTAAATAAGAATGAACTCACTATAAGACGGATATTAAATTAAAGCTGCGTTTTTTACTTGAATAAAAAACCTCAATCTGAGTAATTCTATAAAAAATTAAATTTAAAGGGAATTGATTAAAAATGGCTTACAAAGGACTTTTAGAAGTGTTAAAATTGTTAAAGTTTTACCTATGTTGTACCAGCATAAAAAAAGGCAGTCACAAATTAATGTAACTGCCTGATAATCAAGTAGCGAGAGGGGGGCACGATCCCCCGACCTCCGGGTTATGAATCCGACGCTCTAACCAACTGAGCTACCTCGCCAAAATTCTATCTAAAAGATAATTTTAATAAATTCGCCAGCTATTTGCTAAGCGGGTGCAAATATAATAACAATTACGAACTCTGCAAGCTTCTTAAATATAAAATAAAAAATTACTGCTTTCTTTTTTACTGAACAATTAATATTTATATTGGCGACCCAACCGAATAAAAGAAAATGGAAGAAAAAATAAAATTTGAAATCGAGTTTCCTATTCAGGCCTCACCGTCACTTTTGTATCAATATATGTCTTCACCTTCAGGAATGTCTGAGTGGTTTGCTGACAATGTGAACTCACGTGGAGAATATTATACATTTATTTGGAATGGGAGTGAAGAAAAGGCAAAACTCTTAGGTAAGAAAAGTGATGAGCGTATAAAGTTCAGATGGATGGACGATGTAGAGGATGAAAACCTGTACTATTTTGAATTACGTATCGTTGTTGATGAGATCACAAAAGATGTTTCACTTATAGTTACAGACTTTGCAGAGCCTGGGGAAGAGGATGAAGGCAAAATGTTCTGGGAAAATCAAATTTCAGAGCTGAAACATATCATAGGTTCTAACTAGAAACAAGTCGTAAATAGTATATTTGTCCCTTCTCAAAAAAGGGACTTTTTTATGATTAATTTTAATGGAATAATTACTGATAAACCTGAATTTTCTGCTTATAACAGAGGTATGCTTTATGGCGATGCTGTTTTTGAAACTGTACGATACAGTAGTGGAAAAATTTCATTTTGGGAAGATCATTATTTCAGACTTATGGCTTCTATGCGCATATTGCGTATGGAGATACCTATGAATTTTACATTAGAACTGCTAGAGGCCGAATTATTAAAAACAATCAATGCTTCTAATCTTAAAGATAAATCTGCTAGTGTACGCTTAACAGTTACTCGTAATGCAGGTGGTAAGTATCTGCCTGAAGATAACAATGTATCGTTCTATGCATTTGCAAGTGAGTTAAACGATCCGTTTTTTATAATGAACGAAGCAAGTTATGAAGTTGATTTGTACAAAGATCATTATCTAAATGCCGATTTATTAAGCACATTAAAAACTGCGAATAAGTTAATTCATGTTACTGGAAGTATTTTTGCTAAAGAAAATAATTTGGCTAATTGCTTACTCATTAATACTAATAAAACCATAGCAGAAGCTTTAAATGGAAACCTCTTCCTAGTAAAAGATAATCACATAAAAACGCCACCTTTAACTGAAGGTTGTTTGCGAGGAATAGTAAGAAAACAGCTTATTGATATTCTCGAGAAGATAGATACTTATACATTTGAAGAGGCTCCTATATCACCTTTTGAGCTTCAAAAAGCAGATGAACTTTTTATTACTAATTCGATTATGGGAATACAACCCATAACTAAGTACAGAAAAAAAGTATATACAAATCTAGTAGCAAAGAACTTGCTGGGTAAGTTAAACGCTAAAGCGCGTTTAGGATAACATATCTAGTTATAACTCGGGTTTTCTGGTGCATTCGACCAAATAATATAGTCTCCACCTAATTCAATCATCTTTTCACGCCAAAATTCAGGGAAACACTTATTTATAATTTCCTTGTCATAAATATTCTCGGCAACTATCCAGGAATTGGCATTTAATTCGTCATCTAGTTGATCACAATCCCATCCAGAGTAACCTAAGAAGAAGCGAATCTCTTCTGCATTAATTTTATTTGATGTGATTAATTCGATCACCGTTTCAAAGTCTCCACCCCAATATATGCCGCTCGCAATTTCTATACTATCAGGAATAAGATGCGGCACCTTATGTAGAAAGTACAAATTATCTTGTTCTACGGGCCCGCCATTATAAATTTGCATCTCAATCTCAATTTCGGGAATTAATTCATTGAGGGTAAATGTCAACGGTTTGTTTAAAATAAAGCCTACAGATCCTTCTTCACTGTGGTTTGCGAGCAAGACAACAGACCTGTTAAAAGAAACATCGCCTATAATAGCCGGTTCCGCTATAAGTAAATTGCCTTTTTCAGGTTTGTTAGTAGTCATAAATAAAATATTTCAACTAATCTAAACTTTTTATTTTAATTAACAAAAAAATAAGAAAAATAAAAAAAGCCCTTTTAAAAGGGCCTTTAAAAAATATTTAGAAGCTATGTAATTAGTTTACAGCATCTGATAAGTCAGAACCTGCTTTAAACTTAACAACATTTTTAGCTGCAATTTGAATAGTTTTTCCAGTCTGTGGATTTCTTCCTTCACGAGCTGCACGCTGAGATACAGACCATGATCCAAAACCTACTAAAGAAACGCGATCTCCGCTCTTTAAAGATTTCTCAACATTGCCTAAGAAAGATTCTAATGCTTTTTTAGCTGCTGCTTTTGTAATTCCAGCACTTTCTGCCATTGCATCGATTAAATCTGATTTGTTCATAATGTAAATTTTAAAATTAAATCTCGGTTAAACTTTTATATATTATTCTAACAAATTTAGACGGATATTTCGTTCACGCAAGTAATAGCGCAGGAAATTCACTTTTATGTTGATAACTTTAACATTTTGTTGACAAGGATTCCATATTTTGACAGATTTTAACTAACATCAACAATCATGCGGGTTTAGAGCATTTTGGCTTTTTGATCAAAGGTAAATCCATTTAGTAAATCTTTTACCTGCATTTTTTTCTTTCCCGAAAGCTGAATTTCTAATAACTCCATCCATCCATCAATACCTGCAACAAACAATTTATTTTCTTTTGTAATTATCTTTCCAATTGTCCCATTTGAATCTAAATCGATATTACAAGCTTTTGAGGCAGCGTAAACTTTTAATTGGTGTTCTTTATCATCTCCATTAACAAAGTGCGTGTATGCTACCGGATATGGACTTAAACCGCGTATTAAATTGTGTATTTCCTCAATAGGACAATTCCAATCAATTCTGGTATTAGTACGGTCAAGTTTGTAAGCAGTGTGAATTTGTTCTTGTTTAGGTTGAATTCGGGTTTCAATGGGTCCTTTTTCTATTAATTTTACAGTTTCTAAAATTAAATCACTGCCCATATGCATAAGGCGATCATGGAGGCTACCGGCATTTTCTTCAGGGCTGATTGATAATTTTTCTTGAAGAATTATAGCTCCTGTGTCTATTTTTTCATCTATAAAAAAAGTACTCACACCTGTTTCTGTCTCTCCTTTAATTATTGCCCAATTAATAGGAGCTGCTCCTCTATAATCTGGTAATAAGGAAGCATGTAAATTAAAGGTCCCTAATTTGGGCATTTTCCAAACCACTTCAGGAAGCATTCTAAAGGCAACAACTATTTGTAAATTGGCATTTAAAGATTTTAATTCTTCAATAAATGATGTGTCTTTTAAATTTGTAGGCTGTAGCACCTTTAAATTGTGACTTTGAGCATAATTTTTGACGGCGCTTTGCTGTAATTTTTGTCCGCGTCCTGCAGGTCTGTCTGGAGCAGTAATGACCCCGACGATATTATATTTGTTTTCTACCAGTTTCTGTAAGCCTGCAACAGCAAAGTCTGGTGTTCCCATAAAAACAATTCGTAAATCACTCATTTAGTTTGTAGGTATTTGAAGATGTTATCTGTATTTTTTGTGTCGCTAGAAGATTTTTTAGTGCATTTATGATCGCAGAATCGGGTAATGGCGCTAAGGCCTCAGAAAGCGATAATGATGTGTGTTCTTTCAGCTTCAGTAAATCTAATAGTTTAGATTCAATCAATTTCTTATTTGGCTTTTGTGTATTGCGAGTTCTATTAATACAAACGTCACATATTCCGCAGGGAACCACTTGCTTTTCCTCAAAATAGTCAAGAAGTTGAATACTTCTGCAAACTGTAGCGGTTTTTAGGTATTCTTTTATACCATTTACTTGATTAATCTTACGCGTATTTTGCGCTTTTATATGCTTGGCAATTTTATTAATTGTCAAATCATCTTCACGCTGCACCAGAAAGGTAACGGCAGAATCATAATTTGTATGGTTATAAATAGCTATTTTATCTTTATCTAACTGAAGTAAAATTGTGTGTATAAAACGCAGATTAACCCCAGCTTTTTTTGCAATAACAGTATGATCAATAGCTAAGGGCTGATCATAAATACCTCCATAGGTTCTCAAAATACTTTTGACCACAGTATTAATACCCGGATTTTTTATTAAATAATAGGTGAGATTCACCGGACTTATTATAAATTGAAGGGTAGATTTTCTATAGAATTCTTGCGATAATATTAATACGCTATTACGATCTAAAAGTTGTAAAGCATTAAAGGTTATAAGGGTTTTAAAATTATAGGCATTACAAAAATTCATAAAATCAAAGCGGAAAGTTTCTTGTTCCCCTTCGCCATATGAAATATGGAAATAGCTATTTAATTTTTTATATACTTTCTTAACGTAATCGACAGATGGTAAAACATTTAAAAATTGATTGTTTAGCCTTTGCTCGTCTGATGGAGTGTATAAAATTATACTTCTTGCAGTAGTACCGTCTCTACCAGCCCTGCCGGCTTCTTGAAAGTAGCTTTCGAGGCTTTCTGGTAATTCGACGTGTACAACGGTCTTAACATCTGCCTTATCGATACCCATCCCAAATGCACTCGTAGCAACCATAACCTGTACTTTATTACTCGACCAATCTTCAAAATAAAGCTGCCGCTCTCCATTGCCAAGACCGCCGTGATAAAAATGTGAACTAATCCCATTGGCTTTTAGAAAGGAAGAGTATTCTTGCGCTGTTTTACGGCTTCGAACGTAAACTATGGCACTACCCGTATATTTTCTAAAAATATGTAGTAATCGGCCAAATTTATTTTCTTCCTGAAGTATTAAGTAGCCTAAATTTTTTCGCTCAAAGGAATCTCTAATAATTACTGCCTCTTGCATAGCAAGTTGATTGACTATATCATCTTGAACATTTTTAGTAGCTGTAGCAGTAAGGGCAATACAAGGAATATCTGAAAAATTTTCTCTAAAGGAAGCTATATTGCGATATGCAGGTCTAAAATCGTGACCCCATTGAGATATACAATGAGCCTCATCGACTGCAATCAACGAAATATTCATTTGCCTTAATCTGGCAAGAACGAGTTCGTTTTGTAATCGTTCTGGAGAGAGATAGAGTAATTTGTAATTTCCGTAGATACAATTGTCTAAAAGTGTGTCAAGGTCATTATAATGAATACCTCCCGGAATGTATAGCGCTTTTATACCGCGTTGTATTAACTGGGTAACTTGATCACGCATGAGAGAAAGCAGAGGGGAGATAACAAGTACAATTCCCTCATTAATAAGAGCGGGTACTTGATAACAAATAGACTTGCCGCCTCCTGTAGGTAATAAAGCAAAAGTGTCTCTTTTATCTAATACAGCCGAGATTATTTCAAGCTGCTTTGGTCTGAATGTATCGTAACTCCAATATTTTTTTAAAACATCTAATGGAGTTAGCGACATATATCTAGATTTTGTAAAATAAAATTTACCCGTTCGTCCACACTTGTTTTAGGGACTTCAATAGGTGAGTACCCAAATGCTTTGTAGGTTTTGACTAATTCATTCTGAATATTCAGAGCCTCATCAAAACTCTCGTAACGTTCTTGATCTGTAGTATGAATATCTTGCCATGGAGGCAGGATGAAAATGTGGTCGTATTTATAATCCAAACAGGCACTTTTAAAATTTTCTGGATATTCTTGACCTATAAAATCCATATAAGCGGTTACATCTGGAATGCCGCGATCTATAAAAACAAGGTCCTTATTTAATGATGGAGCTAATTTATATTGCTCTATTCTTTTATCTAATAGCATCTGGCTAAAGAGCAACGGTTGCGTTAGAAAAAGCTGATCAACTCCTTGTTCTTGAGCGGCTTTAGTAACCTCTCTAGAAACTTCATCTAAGCAGGTGTGTCCTTTTGCCCTCAGCGCATTAAGAAGTGTGGTTTTTCCGGTGCTGGGGCCTCCAATAAGAACAATACGTTTTGTCATCGATTATATTCAATTTAAATAAACACGTAAATTAGATAGTGTGAGGTTTATTTATGATGTTGGTAAAAATACTCAAATAGAACTCGATTAAAAAATTAGTTGTAGAATGGTATCTTTGCGATAGAAAAACACAATTATGAGTACAGATAAAAATTCTGACGAATTTTATGCAAAGCTGAAAGGCAGACTGGAAGAGACTACCAACTGGCCAGCAGAATATTTATATAAATTTATTGTTCCTTCTGATGCAGATAAGATAAATCAAATCGAACAAATTTTTGATAATATGGGAGCAGTGATTAGTACAAAAGCTTCTAGCAAAGGGACCTACACAAGTGTTTCAATAAACTTAAGAATGAAAAATCCAGATGCAGTAATTGCGAAGTATCGGGAAGTAGCTGTCGTGGAAGGTGTTATTTCATTATAATTATTGAAAATCCTTATAAAATGGGGTTAATTTGGCTAGGTAGGCTAGAGATTTGTACATTTTTTAGTACTTTGCCACAAGGTTTTGTTTACAGACCACACTTCACTTAAATTTTTACAATTGATAGATCAATTAGAATATAATACTGAGCGTGAAAAGCTCATAATACCTGAATATGGCCGTCATCTCCAAAAGATGGTTAATCAGGCAATCGCCGAAGAAGACGAAAAAAAAAGAAATATTATTGCTCGTAGTATAATTGCTGTAATGGGTAATATACAACCTCATTTTAGAGATGTTCCAGACTTTCAACACAAGCTTTGGGATCAATTATTTATAATGAGCGACTTTAAATTGGATGTAGAATCTCCATATGAAAAACCTTCTCGCGAAAAGCTGGAAGAGCATCCAGAACCATTAGAATACCCTCAAAATTACCCGAAGTATCGCTTCTACGGAAACAATATCAAGCGTATGATTGATGTGGCTGTTAAATGGGAAAAAGGACAAATGCGTGAGGCTTTAGAATTTACTATAGCCAATCATATGAAAAAGTGTTTCCTAAACTGGAATAAAGACACTGTAGATGATGAGGTTATTTTTAAGCATCTCTTTGAATTAAGTGACGGTAGTATAAATCTCGCTAAAAAAGAGGAAGATCTTAGAGATACGCAAAAACTTATGCGTCCTAAAAAAACAAATAAATCTTCTAGCTATCGTAAAAAACCTGCGCGTAGTGGAGGTAAAAAAAGATATTAAAAAACAGCTATTTCTTTAATGGGAACATTTCAAATAGAAGGAGGTCATCAACTTAAAGGGGCTATCCAACCTCAAGGTGCAAAAAATGAGGCATTGCAAATTTTATGCGCAGTGCTACTTACACCACAGGAAGTTATTATAAATAACATACCAGATATTGTTGATGTAAATAAGCTTATAGATATTTTAAGTAATCTAGGAGTTAAAATTCAAAAATTAGGAAAAGGCAAATACTCTTTTATTAGTGATGCTCTTAATCTAGAATATCTCGAGAGTGAACGCTTTAAAAAGGAGGGTGGCGGACTTCGAGGTTCTATAATGATTGTGGGACCTTTATTAGCTCGTTTTGGTAAAGGATATATTCCAAGACCAGGAGGTGATAAAATAGGACGACGCAGATTAGATACCCACTTTGAGGGTATGATTAAACTGGGTGCGAAATTTAGATATAATAAAGAAGAGCGTTTCTACGGCGTTGAGGCTCCAGATGGTTTAAAAGGAACCTTTATGTTACTTGATGAAGCTTCTGTTACCGGTACTGCAAATATAGTCATGGCGGCAGTAATGGCTAAGGGAGAAACTACAATCTATAATGCAGCCTGCGAACCTTATCTTCAGCAATTGTGTAAAATGCTGAATAAAATGGGAGCAAAAATTAGTGGAATAGGTTCTAATATGCTAATTATTGAAGGTGTAGAAGAACTGGGAGGTTGTGAGCACAGTGTATTACCAGATATGATTGAAATAGGATCTTGGATAGGTCTGGCTGCTATGACAAAAAGCGAGGTTACCATTAAAAATGTTAGTTGGAATGATTTAGGTATAATTCCGGCAACTTTTAGAAAATTAGGAATCACTGTAGAACGTAGAGGGGATGACATATTCATTCCTGCTCACAAGGATGGTTACGAAATTGAAACATTTATTGATGGATCTTTTATGACTATAAGTGACGCGCCTTGGCCTGGATTTACACCAGATTTACTAAGTATTATTTTAGTAGTAGCAACTCAAGCTAAAGGGGAAGTACTCGTTCACCAAAAAATGTTTGAAAGCCGTTTATTCTTTGTTGACAAACTCATAGATATGGGAGCAAAAATTATTCTTTGCGATCCACATCGTGCAACCGTTATAGGTCACGATTTTAAATCTAGTTTAAAAGCAACCACAATGACCTCACCAGATATTAGAGCGGGTATTTCATTACTTATTGCAGCTCTTAGCGCAAAAGGTACTTCGACTATTCACAATATTGAACAGATTGATCGGGGTTATGAAAATATAGATGAACGTTTACGAGCAATAGGCGCTAAAATTATTAGAACAGCCTAACACAAGAATGTATAATATAAAAAATCCCGAAATTTATTTTCGGGATTTTTATTTATAGCTCTTTTGATCACATTATAAAAGCAAATCTGCAACATCTCTCCACGTATTTACTCTTTCAAAACCTTTTGTATTGGAATTATGAGGAGATGAAAATTGAATTCCTCTACCATCAAATGCTTCAAGATTGTATGAACGGTCATCAATTAAGATATCGCCTTTTAATATATGTTTGTGACCACATAGAATACGGTTCTCCCAAGGTATAAAAGGGAAGTATCTATCTAACCAATCTGCCTTATCTTCAAGACTAGATTTAAACTGCATTGCCGCAGATGCAATGTATAGCTCATACTTATCTTGCAAAGCTCTTAGTACTTCTGGACTATCTTTTATCACAGCAAGATCTTTAAAGAAACCTCGTTCATTTGCGTGATTACGTATATAAGCTTGATGTTCTTCAGGAACCATTTGCCAAACCTCAGAACCTAAACATTGTTCTTTAGTAAGAGTTGCACAGTATTTTGTATTGTATAAATCGATGTGTGCTTGGTACGTGTCAGCGATGACTTCGTCCATATCTATAAATAGGGTCATATAATAATTTTAAGTGTTCAAAATACGGCTTGTTTATTAGATAGCTATTCCGGGAGTATATAATTCTACTATCGTAGGATAGATATTCTTTGTAATTGTTATTTTTAAGTAGAAACTAAATTATGTGGAGGTTTTATAAAGATGTCACCAGTTACGCATTACTAATTTTAGTGATAACCTTATTCTTTGGGAATAGTATTATCGCTATTGTTTTCTTCGGAATTTTAGGAACACCTATAGGATTTCTTGCATATAATTATTTTCAGAAAGATGAACTTTATGGTTATTATAATTTAGGATATACAAAAGCTAAACTTCTAGCTAATTGTTGGTTAATTAATTTTATACTATCTCCACTATTGATTCTAATAGTTTTACTCATTTTAAAATTTCTATCAATTGGCGCTCCTACAAGTTATTAATCTACACAAAAGCTATGGAGAACGAAAATTGCTTAATTCGTGCAGTTTTAAACTTCAAACTGGAGAAATTATAGGAGTGTTTGGTCGTAATGGAGCTGGTAAGAGTACATTACTCAAAATTTTATTTGGTATTATTACCGCACAAGAAGGCTGTATCAAATTTAATGAATCACGATTTCCATTAAGACGAACGTGTTGGGACAAGAACACCATAATCTCTAAAGGATTGATAGGATATTTGCCCCAGTTCAGTTTTTTGCCTAAGGCTGTTAGAGTTTGGGATATAATTCCAAATTATTTTAATGGCGAGGAACAAAATTTAATTTTTACAGCACCTCGTATGGCAGATATAGCAAAACGCAAAGTAAATGAATTGTCGCTAGGGCAGAGGCGATATCTGGAGGTTTTGATTCTGGGGAATTTAAAGCACCCCTTCTTACTCCTTGATGAACCTTTCTCTATGGTAGAGCCCTTATTCAAAGAACTAATTCATGAGTTCCTTTTGTCGCTTAAAGAAAAAAAAGGAATTATAATCACAGACCATTATTATCAAGATGTTTGGAAGCTTTCAGATAGAAAGTTGATTTTACATACGGGTAAACTAATTCCTATCGAGAATATAAGTGACTTAGTTAAACATAATTATATTCTGGTAGGTTTTTGATAGTTGTTGTGCTAAAATAAAATTAGGAAAGTGCTTGTTTGTATATTTTTAGGCAACGCTCACGAGCCTCTTTATGATCTACCATTTTCTCAGGGTATTCTGAAGTATCGTATTCAGGAATAAATTTTTGAATATATTTTCTTTCTTTATCAAATTTATCTACTTGAGTCATCGGATTGAAAATGCGAAAGTAAGGAGCTGCATCCACGCCACTTCCTGCTGCCCATTGCCAATTTCCCACATTGCTGGCTTGCTCGTAGTCTAATAGCTTTTCAGCAAAATAAGTCTCTCCCCAGCGCCAATCTATTAATAAGTGTTTACATAAAAAGCTCGCTGTTAACATACGCACACGATTATGCATGTAACCGGTAGTATTGAGTTCGCGCATCCCAGCATCTACTAAAAGAAATCCAGTAGTACCGGTTTTCCATTTTTCAAATTCCTCCTCATTATTACGCCAGTCAATACGATCGTATTTTTTTCTGAAAGCATTATTCACCGTTTCAGGATAATGGTAGAGAATCTGCATAAAAAATTCACGCCAAACCAATTCACTCCAAAATACCTGATTATTTTCAGCAAGCGCCTTTTTAATCATTTTCCGAACGCTTACGGTACCAAAACGTAAATGAGGCCCCAATCTTGAAGTCCCATCTTCCGCAGGAAAATTGCGGGTATCTTCATAATTATCAATTAGAGTAGGGGTAACATCATAATCTGGAACTTTTAGAGAGGAAGTTTCAAACCCCATGTCGCTCAAAGTCAAATTCGGTAATCTACTATTTTCAACAAGATTGTTGAGATGTTGACTGGTATAATGAATTTTTAAATCGTTGTCTTTATTAAAAGTTTCCAGCCATTTATTTTTATAAGGTGTATATACGATATAGGGTTCTCCATCTCCTTTTACCACGTCATCTTTTTCAAATATCACCTGATCTTTAAAGGTCTTGAAGTCGATATCTTTTTCTTCAAACAAAGAACTTATTTCTTCATCCCTTCTTTTTGCATAGGGTTCATAATCTCTATTTGTATATACTTCTTTAACCTCATAGTCTTTTAAAATTTGTTTCCATATTTCTATGGGTTTTCCGTAAAATAACGCTAAAGAACTAGTATGATCATTTTGCAAACGATCACGCATTTTCTGCAAAGTTTCATATATAAAAGTTACACGCGCATCATCTTTAGGAAGTTTATCCAGAATTTCTTTATCAAATATAAAAATAGGAAGTACTGGATAATCTGATTTTAAAGCTTCGAGAAAGCCCACATTGTCATCAAGTCTTAGGTCTCTTCGGAACCAAAAAATGGAAACAGAATTCATAGTAATTGGTTATTTTTTATAGATAAAATTTAATTTACATTTAAGGTAGACATTCCGCCATCAATTCCTAATACCTGACCAGTAACCCAACTGCTATTGTCGCTAAGTAAAAATGCTGCTACTTTAGCAATGTCGTTCGCCTGGCCTACACGTTTTAAAGGATGACGGGCATCCATCATTTCACGTTTTTTATCATTTGCCAAGAGTTTTTCTGCCAGAGGGGTGTCTGTAAGTGATGGAGCAATAACATTAACTCTAAAAGATGGGGCATACTCAGCAGCTAATGCTTTTACAAAACCTTCAATAGCACCTTTGGATGCAGCAACACTAGTATGAAATGGCATACCCACTTTAACCGCCACTGTGCTGAAAAAAATAAGACTTGCTTGTTCTGATTTTTTTAATCGGTCTGTAACCGCTTTCAATGATCTAACTAATCCGAAGAAGTTGAGATTCATATCATCTTCATAGGTATCTGCAGATAGCATTTTAAATGGTTTCAAATTTATATTGCCAGGACAGTAGATAAAACCATCTAACTGATCAGGAAGATTAGTAGTATCCAAATCACCATCAAGTACATCATATTGAATATGAGTTATTTCAGCAGCATTTAAATCTTCGCTAGATCTTGAAGCAACATAAATATTATATTCATCGTGTACTAAATCTATTAGTGCTTTGCCAATACCGTGAGAGCCTCCTATAAGTAATATATTCTTTTTCATAGTTTAGTTGAGTATATCTTGTTTAGTTATTCCCTTATCATCTTTACTTTCGATATATGATCCAAACATATTAAGAAGTTGTTCTTGTCTATATTTAAAAATTGAATCTAATTTAGGTTTTACTAGTATGGGATAAGCTAACCTACCTAAAAAGCCTAATGGTAATTTATAATCTACCGTATCTTCCATTAACACTCCTCCAGGAATCTCTGATAAAAAATGTTTGTGATGCCAAAAAGCATATGGACCATACAGCTGTTCATCTATAAAATATTCTTTTTCTTTGACAGCTGTAATTTCTGAAACCCACTTTGTATTAAATCCCGGAAAAGGGGTAACTGTATATTGTAATAATTGGCCGGCATACATTTTTCGATCTGCTCCAGAATATACTTTAAAATTCATTCCAGAAGGAGTTAGCTTTTCTAAATTTTTAGGATCTGTCAAAAAATCCCAGGCTTGATCAAGAGTTATAGGGAGTTTTTGTTTGCTATGTAGATTATAAATTTTCATAAGATGAATTATAGAAGTCTATGACGCCTCTAGTAACAGGCTGAGTGGTAAAGATAGTAGGTATATTGTTTAAGTTAAAGGTAATTAAGTTAAACAAAACTAAAGAGTACCTATCTATCTAATTTTGGATCATTCCTTTCCTACTTCTTCCTTGGAACACTACATCTTTAATTAGTAATTTCTTAACATTTATGAGACGTCAATAAATTATCTTGTGGTAGTTTTTTATTAAAGGCAATGTATTGATTAATAATACGATAACATTAAAATTATAATAAGATGAAAAAAATTATGCTAGTCTGTTTTATCGCTTTTAGTTTAGCAACTCAAGCACAAATACAAACTCCGTCTGCTAGTTCACATGCAATGATGGAACAAGTTGTAGGACTTACAACAGTTAAAGTGGATTACTCTCGACCTAATATGCGAGGACGTGAGGTATTTGGAAATTTAGTCCCTTATGGAAAAATATGGAGAACAGGAGCTAATGCCACAACGAAGTTTACAGTAGATAAGCCAGTTGTAATAGCAGATAAAGAATTGGCAAAAGGAACTTATAGTATTTATACTATTCCAGGTGAAGATATGTGGGAAGTAATTTTCTATACAGATGATGCAAATCCATTATTGACCGAATTTGAAGATAGTAAAGTGGCTCTTCGAACTATGGTAGAAACCGTAGATATGCCTATGGATATGGAGACTTTTACAATTGTGATCGATGATGTTATGACAGATAGTGCGGTTTTAAGTATTCTCTGGGCTAACACTATTGTTCCTATAAAATTTAATGTTTTAACCGATAAAGAGGTGTTGGCAAGTATAGATCAAACTTTATCAGGACCTGCATCTGGAGATTATTTTAACGCCGCAGTATATTATTTAAATAGCGGAAAAGATATTGATAAGGCAAAGACGTGGATGGACAAGGCTATGAGTATGAACAAGAATCCACGTTTCTGGGAACTACGTCAGCAATCTTTGGTTTTAGCAAAAGCAGGTGATAAAAAAGCAGCTATCGAGGCAGCAAAAAAATCGTTAGCTGGAGCAAAAGAAGCAGGCAATGCAGATTATATTAAAATGAATACAGATTCTCTTAAAGAGTGGGGAGCATTATAATAATCTGAAACTAAAAAAAAAGCCGCAAATCTTAAGATTTGTGGCTTTTTTTTATGCGTAATGCAACCCGATTAAATCCCGAATTTCATCTAGTGTTTGTATTAGCATCCTGCTAAACTCAAAACTCATTAACGGACTTTCAGTTTTGCCAGTTCTTAGGAGGTCTGCAAAATGCATTATTTCGAATGTATAGCCTTTAGCATTATAACTAAAGTCATGCTCAACCTTGATGCCATTTAAAAGTGTGGTGACTTTATCGGTTTGATGAAATCTGCTATGTAAGAATACTATCCCATTATCACAAACTAATGTAGCTGTAGTAGGCGTATTTTTTAAAATGCTTGATGATAGAAATGCGCGTGTATCTGTTTTGTAATTAAAAGTAATTTCTATTTCTTCATCAATTTGTGTCTTACCTATTTTACCTTTTGCAGTAATAGATTCTGGTTTTCCCAGAAGAGCTAATGCGCAAAAAACAGGATAGATACCTATATCAAGAAGAGATCCACCTCCAAGAAGTTTATTGTAAAGTCTCCCATCAGGATTTACGGGTGCCTTAAATGAGAAATCTGCATGGAGCGATTTGACTCTGCCATATCTACCACTTTCTAATTCTTCCTTTACAAATTTAAAATGGGGCATAAATCGGGTCCACAATGCCTCCATCAATAAAACATTATATTCTTTAGCTTTTGCGATCATAGAATCTACTTCTTGCAAATTCATAGCAAAAGGTTTTTCGCACAAAACCGCTTTATTGTGTGTTAAACAGAGTAAGGTGTCTTGAGCATGACGCACGTGTGGCGTTGCGATATAGATAGCATCTACCTGCGGATCTTGGGCTAACTCCTCGTAGCTATCGTAACATTTAGCAACATTATATTTAGCCCCAAAGTCATTTGCCTTTTCCTGCGATCTCGAAGCCACAGCATATATTATAGAATTATCTAACTGCTGCATATCTGTAGCAAAGCTATTTGCTATTTTACCAAGACCTATAATTCCCCAACGTATCATTTTCATTATTCAGGTGTTTCTAAATTTGTGTTCTTAAACCCACTTTGAAAAACCAGTCCAATTATAATAACCAGAATGCATCCTATGAAATTGAGCCATAAGTAAGGTAATTTTATATATTCTAATTTATCTAAACTGAAAAGTGCGATCACGATTAGCTGTGTAATAATAGCAGCGATAAAAACTGCCTTAGACTGAATGCGTTTTATAAAAAAGGCAGACATAAAGATCCCTAGTATTGTACCATAGAATATCGACCCAATAATATTTACAAGCTGAATTAAGTTGTCAAAAAGGTTAGCCGTACAAGCGATTAATATTGCTAAAATTCCCCAGCTTAGCGTAAACCACTTGGTAGCATCTACAAAATGAGTTTCCTCTTTTTCCTCACTAAGATTACGTCTGTAAAAATCAACCGTTGTAGTCGCCGCAAGAGCATTTAGTTCAGAGGCTGTAGATGACATAGCAGCAGATAATATTACAGCCAGAAGAAGACCTATCAAACCTCTTGGAAGATTGTTTAAAATAAAATGGATAAAAACATAATCCTTATCATTTACTTCTACATTTTGATCTGCCTGATTAATGACCATTCGGGCTTTTTCGCGTATGTTTTTTTCTTCTTCATTTAGACTAACTAATGCTTTAATGGCTGTACTGTTTGATCCGTTAGCAGCTATAATTGGCGTATTCGGATTTTGAGAAACCATATAGCTTAGTTCTGATTTATCAGAGCGTAACTCATTTAGTTCATCCTGAAGTAGATTGTATTCTTTTTCAAACGGAGTTCCCTGTACAGCTTTTGTAGCTGCGGGATTAAAATTTAATGGAGTAGGGTTAAATTGATAGAATACAAATACCATTACACCTACCAGCAAAATAAAGAATTGCATTGGTACTTTTAAGATACCATTGAAAATCATACCTAGTTGCATTTCTCGTAAAGACTTTCCGCTTAAATAACGTTGAACCTGGCTTTGATCTGTACCAAAATACGAAAGCATTAAAAATGTACCACCTAAAATACCACTCCAGAAGGTATACCTATTATCAAAATCAAATGAAAAGTCGAGAACATCAAGCTTGCCGCTAGCACCTGCGATTTCTAAAGCATTATTGAAGCTGATATCTTGTGGTAAATAACTAATTATAAGAAAAAAAGCAACAAACATTCCCAGGAAAATAACCCCCATTTGCTGTTTCTGTGTTACAGTAACTGCTTTAGTACCACCAGAGATTGTATAGATTACAACTAGTAAGCCTATTATTATATTCAATGTGTTGAGATCCCATCCTAAAACAGCAGAGAGAATTATAGAAGGAGCAAATATGGTTATACCTGCTGCTAAACCCCGAGATAATAAAAACAATCCTGACGCTAATAAACGGGTACGTTTATCAAACCTACTTTCTAGATACTCATATGCTGTGTAGACATTAAGTTTGTAATAGATAGGAATAAAAAATATACAAATCACTATCATAGCAATAGGAAGTCCAAAATAAAACTGAACGAAACCTAATCCATCATTGTAAGCCTGACCCGGTGTGGATAAAAAGGTAATAGCACTAGCTTGCGTAGCCATTACAGATAAACCTACCGTCCACCATTTTGATTCATTTCCGCCACGTATATAATCTTGGACATTATTACGACCACGAGTTTTATAAACCCCAAAAAGCACGATAAAAGCGAGCGTAGCAACTAGAACTATCCAATCTATAGTTTGCATTCTAAGCGGTATAATAATTCATTAATACAAAAAACAAAATGATATAAATCGCATTCAGTACGAGAACAAGCGTATAGTATTTAGACCATTTATTTTCTTTGGGTGCTATCATGGTTTAATTTCTTGATTATTTTTTCCTACGGAAAGCATATTTGCAAAAAGTCTAAACGCTCCAGATACACCAGCGGGAAGTTCTCTAAAAAAACTGAGTCCGGTATAAATATAATGACCTTTCCCGTATTGTGCTATAAGTAAACTACCTTCACTGGATTCCTCATCTTTATCATGCATTGATAATATGGGCTTATAAGCTGCATCCCACTGGTCAGGAAAATACAAGCCACGCTCTTGAACCCAACCTTCAAAATCTTTTGAAGTTATCTTATTCGGGTAATTCAAAATCTCTGCATCGGGATTTAATATTGTAATTTCTGCCCGTTCGTCTGTAACTCTATCACTACTTAGATGCAATGGATAAGGACCTAAATTTTCAAAATCAAAACCTCTAGCCGTATTGTATTGTACAATCATTGTACCTCCATTTGTTACATAATCCAGAAGTAGCGATTGTTTGTACTTAAGTTCGTCCAGAATATTATAAGCTCTTACACCCATAACTACCGCATCAAATTGGTTTAACTTCTCTGTTGTTATTTCTGAAACATTCAATTGAGCAACTTGATAACCTATTTCAATTAGACTTTCAGGTATTGCATCACCAGCCCCTGCAATGTAACCTATATAATCACCTTTTTTTGCAATATCGAGACGTACTAGTTTATTTTTAGAAGGGAGTATAAGTGTTTGCAAGGGAATGTGATCATAATCTATTGTAACTACTTTAGTAGATATATCAGTCCCATCGATTTTAATAATCGGTTGTAAAATGCCCTCACTAGCATTTTTTGGAGGGGTAATAGTGAATTTTAGACTCTTTGTTTCCCCTTTATTTGATATACTTATTTTTTGAGGTTCAGAAACTTTCCAGTTTTCTGGAACTTGTAGCGAGACGATACCATTAATATTTGAAGTATACGCGGTAATATTGGTAGTTATTACTTTAGATTCTGTAGTAGGAAATATCACAACAGGCTCTTTAATTTCCACAGAAGCTTTTGGTACGATTTCAAAAGGTTCATAAACTTCACCATTTACACGATCATTGTATTTGTAAATTAGATCTGTGGTAATAGGTATTAGCATACCATCAATTCTAAAATTGAAAATTGCTTTGTTCTTTTTAGGTGTTTCCGGGAGACCTATTAACTGTTGATCTGCAACAGCATACATTCCCTCTGTACCTTCTTTTGTTAACCAATATGCTGTGGTAAGCGTTGCCTCTGCTAAAGTAATCTCAACACTTTTGCTGTAACGAGTATTAAAATTTAAGTTTTGAGAAATTGCTATTGTCTTTTCTGAAGGTAGAAGGGTAATAGATTCTAATGTAATAGGATATTCACTCCGATTAATAGCCTCTATTTGTAATGCTATTTTTTGGTTAGCAGTTGCCGTTTGTTGTGAAGTTGCAGTTTCAATATAGAGTCCGGCACATGCTTTAATGATTTCGATAATTTCTAAACTCTTTAATTCTCTCCAGTGCTTATCTTCTAGCTTGGTGATTTGTTTATAGGCATTCAATAAATCTGGTAAACTAGCAGCAGGATTTTTAAAATCATAATTCTTTTCTACAGCATTTAGAATTGTTCCTACAGCTTCTCCATCAGAAAGTCGATTCCACGAAGTGTCTATACCTTCAAAGAGGTTTCCGTTATGAGGATATTCTCCTTTTAAGAGTTCGAGATATTCTATTTGATTTCCACGGGTTCCTGTATTGCCAAATCCTTGCGATTTATGCTGACTGCGGCTTAGCGCAGATATTTCAGTATTACTTAAACCAAACGCAGGATAAAAACTACCCACATCAACTTTAACCAAATTACTTTTATCGGCTTTATTAAATGCATCTTGACTACCATAAAACCAATAGGAGGTATTAAAAAATAGACGTTTTGGTTGCCAGGCATCAGTAAGTTCTAATTGATCTGAATAACGTGTAATATCATTTGCCAACTCAAAGGCCTCAACACTTAGCATAGCGGATGTGGTATGATGACCGTGAGTTGTGCCTGGAGATCTATGATCAAAACGATTAATTACTACATCTGGTTTAAAATTACGTATAGCCCAAACCACATCACTTAAAACCTGATCGCGCTCCCAAAATTCCAAAGTTTCTTCGGGATTTTTTGAGTATCCGAAGTCATTTGCTCGTGTAAAGCGTTGTTCGCCACCATCTGTACGGCGAGCTGCTAGTAATTCTTGCGTACGTATAACACCGAGTAGTTCACGAATTTCTGGACCAATTAAATTTTGTCCACCATCACCACGGGTAAGTGCTAAGTAGCCAGTACGTGCGTGAAGGGTATTTGCAAGGTAAGAGATCATTGCGGTATTCTCATCATCTGGATGAGCGGCAACGTATAAAGCTGATCCTAGAAAATTTAAACCCTTGATTTGTTCGTAAATTTCTGAAGAAGATGGCTTTTTAGGTTTTTGAGCTTGTAGCTGCCAAGTTAAGCAGCAAATAAGAGCGATTAAAAAGCGCATGAAAAAAATATTTTAAGTTAGAACAGGTAGTTTCAAAGATAGGTAAAACGGTATCTAAGCAGATTCCTTTAGAGTTTCTTTAACAGAAATTACGTCGCGAATTTCCTTGATAATTTCTTAGGAGGGTTAGATATATTTATTAATAATTATTTAGACTTTTAGAAGCAAATCATAAAGTTTTTGAGTAGGTAAACCCATTACCGTATTATAAGAACCTTCTAATTTCTCTAACGCCACATGACCTATCCATTCTTGAATGCCGTAGGCACCAGCTTTGTCGAATGGTCGAAATGTTTTGATATAATGATCCATTTCATTCTCTGTAAAATTTCTGAAGTAAACAGTAGCGGTATCATGGGTAACCCATTGTTGCATTGAGGTAGTAACACATATTGAAGATATAACCTTATGACTTGTACCACTCAATAACTTCAACATTCGTTTTGCATCGGTAGCATCTGTAGGTTTTCCTAGGGCCATATTCTCTTTAAAAACTAATGTATCTCCAGTTATTAGTACTTCATTGTCTTTCAACTCAGGAACAAAAGCAGCTGCCTTTTTCATTGCGATGAACTCTGCGATTTCGAATGGAGCTAGTCCGTCTGGATAACTTTCATCTATAGGTTTTAAATGTACTTCAAAATCGACACCCAAAGCAGCTAAAAGTTCTTGTCGCCGCGGTGATTGAGAAGCAAGTATGAGATGTTTTGATTGAAGTGAATCTTTTAGCATATAAATGATATGTTTTTAAATATAAAGCGAATTAGTACTTTAAGGTTAGAGTAAGTATTCCTATTGATAGAATACCCATTAACATGATAAATTTTAGTAATCCAGATAGATATGAATAATGCTTTTGTTTGTCTGCATACCGTGCTTTTATACAGAAAAGTCCTAACGGAATTATTTGAGCAACAACTAAATAGAGTGATAACCAAATATTTTCCTGAAGATATACATAGATATATCCTACTAATATAAATATGTAGACAACCCCTATATAACCTGCTACTTTTACAGTGCGCTCTAAGCCTAAAACGATTGGTAACGAATTAATCCCTACAGCATAATCACCTCTCGCATCTTCTGTATCCTTTACAATTTCTCTTAAGAAATTTAGCATGCAGGCAAAAACAGCATAATCTCGTAAAATATTAAAAGGAATCATTAGCTCATCCTGATTAACTCTTAATAGGGGAAGTAAGTCAAATATGACTAGAATAAAAATAGAAGAAGCAACGAGGGCGCTTACTAATAAATTACCTATAAGAATAACCCGTTTTATAAAGCTCGCATAAACATAGAGTAGTGAAGATATAAGAACAAATAGGGTTGTGAAATTAGAAAGGCCCATGCGGGAACATAGAAAGAAACCTATACCAACACCAGAGATATTTAAAACTAGGTAATAATTAAAAGCTGATTTTTCTGAGATTGTGGAAGGAATATATGATTTATCTGGTTTGTTAATGATATCGCTATCAATATCGTTTAAATCATTTATTACATACCCCGCAGCAGCAATTAAGACGGTAGCAGTAATAAGTAGGAAAAAATTAAATGATGTTAATGCAACAGGTAGATTCAATGCTTTTAGAAAGCCATAATGAACCAATACTTGTGTTAAGATAATCAACAGTAAGTTCTTGTAGCGTATAAGTTTTAGTAAAATCAATTTTAGGCTTTAAGAAATGCCAAATATAATAAAAGCCACGCTTCGCGTGGCTTTTAAGATTAATTGATGAATGATGATTTTTATTGTTTACTAATACTCCCGCCGCTACTCTCTACTGCCGCTACTTTTTGTGGTGTACCCCAATAGTCTATATCTCCGGCACTAGAGGCTTTTGAAGCAATTTCTTTAGAAACATAAATACGTATACTACCTGCACTTGAAGCTTCAGCGTCACAAAATTCAGATTTTAGATCTTTAGCATTTATAGTTGCTGCAGAGCTTACATCCAATTCTACCGTCTGTGCTTCTCCTTCAAGATTAAGGGTGGCCGCACTACTAGCATCTGCAATTATTTCACGAATTTCTACAGGTAGTTTTACGGTAGCGGCACTCGATAGATCAAATTTTATACGATCACCGGTTAACGATTCTAAAGCTGTAATACTTGATGCACTACTTGCTTTAATCTCTTCAATAGGTTGTGTGTAAGTGACCACGATTTTCTTAGATGTAGCTTCACCTATATTTGAATTATCTGAAGTTTCTATGCGTAAAGTATTTCCATCAAAATTAATATCTAAATACTCAAGCAGATTGTCATCCATCTCTGCTACAATTCCCGGTTTATCTCCTTTTTTCAGAATTATATCCCATCCATTGCTAGCATTGATTTTTGTAAACTCATTAGATAAATTTAAATCTTTTACAACAACATTGCCATTGCCATTAGTTTGACCTATTTCAAAATTGAAATTACAAGATGTTAATAAGAATGCGGTAAAAATACCTACCAATAGTTTGATTAATGTTGTCATAACGTTGATTATTTGATTGATTAAATTAATTTATTGAATCTTTTCTGAATATCACGGTGTCCTTGTCAATGTTGCGTTTTACATTAACTCCATCTTTACTGGGTTTTACTTTAGCTTTATATTCATAAATGCCATCTGTAGCTGTTGTGTCTATTGTTGTTTCAGAATATTCCCAGTCATCAAAATCATCTTCTACATCCTCAGGACAGTCTAAACACTCCAGATCATTGGATCTCATTATTATGTGACTTCCTATAAAATCATGATCTAGTAAATCTGAATAGCGACTTCTATGATAGGAAGAAATGTTTTCATCGGTTAGTAACAAGATTCCTTCAGGGATAGCTAATATTAACTCTACTTCTTGATCTCTAAATTTGTTTTTTAAGTCTGTAATGAAGTAATTATCAAGTAATAAGGTATTGTTCTCAAATTTATAGCTATAAATTATATTTCCAGCAAGTTGTTGAGCATCACTATACGAACTTCCCTGAGCATTCTTTTTAATGATAAGCTTGGCATCTGGAGAATCACTTTTCTGAATGCTTAGATTAACATCTCTATTATATATTACTTTATTACCATTGGCATCTGTACGTATTTTCCAGCTTGAATTGTGATACTTATCTGCGCCATATTGATTTTGGGTAACCATCTTCACCCGTAGTGTATCTGTTTTAGAAACTGGTATTACTTCTGTGATGAGTACTTCTCCGTCAACTGCAGCCGCAATTCCTTGGCGTATTCCTAAAACAGCTAGCACAATTAGAGAGATTAGCCATAATCCGAGTAGGGTTAATTTAGCAGTTGTACCTAATCTTTTTAAAGTATTTACAAGGATGCGAAGTCCTAAATAAAACAACATAAAGAATGGTATACCTACAGCAACAAACGTTACGAGTATTAGCACCCAGAGTGGGGCTCCTGTAGTATTTACCATCCCTACGTAATCTGCGATTGTACCATCAACAAAATCTAATGTACCAGCTGTAAACAGACCCACAAAGAGACCTATAAGCGTAGAACCACCAACCAGAATTAAAAATATACCTATGAATTTTACAAATAATTTGAGGAAGAACATAACAACTTTCCCTAAACTACCAGCTAGAGAATCTGCTCCTTTACGAGCTTGATTGCCATATTTAACATAGTCAACATTTTTTACAGAGTCTGCAACAGTATCAAAGCCCTCTTTCACTTTACGCTGTATATTGTCTATGTTCACAACCTTTCCCCGCATTTCGAGTTTTTCTGTTGTTGTGCGGGCTACGGGTACAAAGATCCAAAAAGCTATATAGATTAAAATAAAGCCACCCCATGAAAAAATGGTGAGCAAAATAAGTGCAACGCGTATCCATATAGCATCAATGTGGAAATAATGTCCTAATCCAGAACAAACTCCTCCTATAAAAGATGCATCTGTATCTCTATATAATTTTTTAGAAGTGTTAGAAGCATAAGTAGGTTGAGGTTCATCTTCAAAAAGATCTTCATCCAGGCGATAATCTTCGGGTTGCCCCATAATATTTATCACTTCATCGACCTCTGTAAGACCTATTACCTGACGCTCGTTTTTAACACGTTCATTAAAAAGTTCTCCTATGCGAGCTTCTATGTCTTGTATGATTTCTTCACGTCCCTGAGCATCTGTAAAAGACTTTCTAATGGCGTCTAGATAACGCTGCAGCTTTCCGTAAGCGTTCTCATCAATATGAAAAAATAATCCTGCTAGATTTATATTTACTGTCTTATTCATTGTTTTTAGCTTTTTGATTGGTTACCAGTTGAACGGCTTTCTGCAAGTCATCCCAGGTCGATGATAGTTCGTTTAAAAAGAGCTTTCCAGTTTCAGTTAGGCCATAGTACTTACGTGGCGGACCACTAGTAGATTCTTCCCATCTGTAGTTTAATAAACCGGCATTTTTAAGTCTGGTTAATAGCGGATAAATTGTTCCTTCAACAACCAGTAATTTGGCGTCCTTAAGGGTTTCCAGAATTTCAGCTACATAAGCATCTTCATCTTTTAAAATAGATAAGATGCAATACTCCAGAACACCTTTACGCATTTGCGCTTTTGTGTTTTCAATCTTCATAGATTCTCATTGTTAATCGATTAATAACTGTTCGTTTTTTGACTCACCATTAGGTGAAATAATTTTGCTTAAGCTTTAGTTGATGAATCTAAAGGGCTCTCCTTTTCAGAAAGACTAAGCGGTTTTAAAAAGTTTATAGTAAGTGGATATTTATATTCTTCACCATTACTCGCGCTCACAGCTGCAGATATTACACAGAAAAGTGTAATAACGCATAATGCTAATAGCAATATTCCAAATATTAGAGCTGTCATAATTAGTCCCACAGCATCTGCAGGCACAACAAAGCTTTCATAGGATTGATTGAAGAGATTAATTTCTTCTGATGCATTAACGAGATGCCAGATAGCAAATGGAATAGCTATAAGAACAAGTGTAAAGGCATAAAGTGTAGTACTCATTTGAAAATTAAGAGCTCTTCTTCCGTGATTATCAATATATATAGATTCTTTTTTTAAAGCAGCCCATAACAAAAGGGGAGCGATAAAGTTTCCTAATGGGAAAATGAATTGTGTAAAGACTGATAGATGTATAAAAGTCGCTACATTTTTTTGATAGGTAGTAATGCTAGTTTTCATTGCTTATTATTTTCTTATGCAAATATATATACAAAGGCAGGTATTTTGTATTGCATAGTACCTAAATTTAACTTTATTTTAACAAAAAAGAAAATTTCAGATGTAGTTTGATAAGTCTAACTTTGATGAATAAAATCTAATATATGTCACTAACAGCGAGCCAATTCAACAAGTTTATAATGTTTAAGTTACCATCTGCTTGGCTTTGTGGCGTTCGGGTAAAATCAATTTCTGAAAGATCAAGTTTCACAACTGTAAGGCACAAATGGATCAATCAAAATCCGTTTAATTCTATGTTTTGGGCTGTACAAGGAATGGCGGCAGAGTTAAGTACAGGAAGTATGGTAATTAATCAAATAAGACAAAGTGGTCATAAAATTTCCATGTTAGTGGCTAATAATAAAGCGTCATTTACAAAGAAAGCTTCCGGAAGAATCACATTTACTTGTAATGATGGTGATAAAATTGCAGATGCTATTCAAAACACAGTTAGAACAGGTGAAGGACAAACCTTTTGGATGCAAAGTATAGGTACAAATGAGGATGGGGTTGTGGTAAGTACATTTGATTTTCAATGGACAGTAAAGGCAAAGCAAAATGCAAAACATTAATTGATTTGTAACATTTTTCTGAGGAACGACACCTATTAGTATATCTAACTAAGAATTTAAATTTATGACAGCACACGAGATAGATTACCAGATTTTTGGAGAGGAAATGCAGTATGTAGAAATTGAGCTTGATCCTCAAGAAGGCGTTATTGCTGAAGCTGGTACTTTTATGATGATGCAGGATGGTATTCAGATGGAAACGATCTTTGGTGATGGTTCTAAAAATGATACGGGGCTTTTAAATAAGATATTTGGAGCCGGAAAGAGATTACTCACTGGTGAAAGTATGTTTATGACAGTCTTTTATAATAATCTAATAGGAAAGCGTAAAGTAAGTTTTGCATCTCCCTATCCTGGTAAAATCATTCCTATTGATTTGAATAAAAATGGCGGAAGGTTTATATGTCAGAAGGATGCATTCTTATGTGCTGCAAAAGGAGTTTCGATCGGAATAGAGTTTTCAAAAAAAATAGGTAGAGGTCTTTTTGGAGGTGAAGGTTTTATAATGCAAAGACTTGATGGCGACGGGATGGCCTTTGTTCACGCTGGCGGTACAACATTTACTAAAGAATTACAGGTTGGCGAAAAATTAAAGGTTGATACCGGTTGTATCATAGGGTTTGATCATACTGTTAATTATGATATAGAATTTGTAGGAGGTATAAAGAATACTTTATTCGGAGGAGAAGGTATGTTTTTTGCGACATTAACTGGTCCGGGTACAGTTTACATTCAATCTCTGCCTTTTAGCAGATTAGCTAAACGAGTGTGGGCTTCAGCTCCACAAGGTGGAGGAAAAGACAAAGGAGAAGGAAGTATATTAGGTGGAATAGGAGATCTGCTAGATGGAGATAATAGATTTTAATTCAATAAATTATAGTATTTGTTTGTTTTTAACAAAATATTTTAATTTAATAGATTATTTTTAAACAAAATCATAAGAAACTGCTTATTGATCAAAAATTACTTAAAAAATTTTCTAACCTAAACTGATTCAAATATGGCAAGAGCAATGTTTGAGTACACTAAGACGATCTTAAAAAAAGTAAGTTTTGACAGTGTACTTTTTTGCAAAGAATTACAGAAAGCAGCAAAACGTTTACTCCCTTACGAAATAGAGGAATTAAGAGTCTGGATTCAAGAAATAACCAAAACCAATCCAGAATTAAACCAATGTATGGTTTATTTAAAATCGTAGATTGAGAGAGCTCTAAAAGAAAAGGCTTCCTATTAGGAAGCCTTTTTTATTTTAGGACTTGAATTTTTGTGGTAACGGACTTATAATTTGAACATTTTGGAAGGTTATAGCTCCTTTAACCACACCAGCAATTGTATTCCGCAGCGATTCTATTATCTGCATTTTCAACTCACTTTTGTGATAGAGTAACGAAACTTCACGAGCAGGTGCAGGATCTTTAAACATATGCAGATATTTTTTTTCTTCACTTTTAACTTCTAAGGTATGTAAATAGGGTAGAAGAGTCATACCTAAACCTTCATTGGCAAGACGTACTAAAGTTTCAAAACTTCCGCTCTCTAAAGAAAATGTATCATCCTCATAATTTCTATTGGCTTTACATAGATTAATAACTCCATCTCTAAAACAATGACCATCTTCCAGCAGTAGCATATTATTTAAATCTAAATCCTCTATGGTGATTTTTTCGGTATTATGTAATTCGTGATTTGATGGTATATAACCTACAAAGGGTTCGTAATATAAAGGTCGCTCTTTAATAGATTCTATATTAAGTGGAGTTGCGGCAATTGCAGCATCTAGATGCCCATCTTCAAGTCGCTCTATAATAGTATCTGTTGGCAATTCCTCAATCTTTAATTTTACCTTCGGATACTTATTAATAAAATTTCTAAGAAACATGGGTAGCAGAGTAGGCATTACAGTGGGTATTACACCTAGCCTAAACTCACCACCTATATATCCTTTTTGTTGATCTACTATATCAGTAATGCGATTGGCTTCGTTAACAATATTTCTAGCCTGAGTTACAATCTTACGACCTATATCTGTAAGTTCTATGGGTTTTTTACCACGGTCAAATATTATAATGTCAAGCTCATCTTCTAACTTTTGTATCTGCATACTTAAAGTGGGCTGCGTTACAAACGTTTTTTCTGCGGCTTTAGTAAAATTCTGATTCTCGGCAACAGCCAGAACATATTTTAGTTGTGTGATGGTCATAAGTATAATTTACACTTCAAAAATAAAACGACCAGATGATTTTCTTTAATAAATCTTCTACTATTATCTAATTTCCTTGTTGTGCTTAAAAGGTTTTAATACTGAAAGATTATATGTCCTATAATTACTTCCTTAAATTTTACTTTTCGATTTGGTTTAGTTTGGAATTTCTTCTTGTAATAGAATGCTACTCGTTTATGAGTTGATGTATATATAGGAGTGATGTTTAATAGAACTTCTATTACTGAAGATATTTGCAGAGATCCAGCTGCAGATTTTAAAAAGTGAAATAGGTGTCATTAATCGAGTGAAATCAGAAAATCTCGAACTTCTGATGCTTTGTAAGCCCTGCAAGAATTCTCCTCGTACTATATAGGAGTGCCTTTTAAGAATCTTTTAAAATTATTTTGAGTTTTAAGGTATTGGTTTATAGGTGTTTTGTAAAAATATTAAAATTAGTTTAAGAAAGTGCTTGCGGGGTTAAATAATGGTTCTATATTTGCGCCTCCAAAATCGGGTATAAGAATCGGTTTTACGTTCGTTGAGAGAGAGGTTATAAAA